>Ga0182740_1000123_pt1 | contig 124843 bp, 118 predicted proteins | sample eDN5th37CKraftBY_FD_128872 | JGI IMG/M metagenome (GOLD analysis project Ga0182740, IMG submission 128872) | Enriched backyard soil microbial communities from Emeryville, California, USA - eDNA 5th pass 37_C Kraft BY (version 2) (version 2) | ecosystem: Environmental > Terrestrial > Soil >... | reverse complement strand
CGTCGGCAAGCTCAAACGCTTCAAGCGCATCGCCCTACGCTGCGAGAAGACAAAGCGAAACTTTGCTTCCTTCGTCGCGCTCGTCGCAGGCTTCATCTTGGCCAAATCCGTCCACACGGCCTAACTTTGATCCTCGTAAGCCACTTTGCTTTCCACCCTTGATCATGCGCGCCAATTTACTTGGCTAGCATAGCAACTGCTGGCGATTAACCAGTACAGCTGAGCGCGAAGACAGTTTAGAACATCTTTTTGTTCCATCGCATCTTTACGCCGTTGCGGTTATTCATCGCCGAAGATCATCCTGTAGGCGACCGGTTCGTATGCCTCGAGCATCTTCATCGAGAACACGCGGGGGTGGATGTTGAGCGCCCTGGCCCACGCCTCCCAGCGCTCGGGAATGATCTTTCCCTGACCGTTCTCAACCTGGGAGATGTAGGTGTAGTAGAGCGACCCAACCCGCGCAGCGAGCTCGCGCTGCGTGAGGCCCGCGGCTTCGCGCTGCTGTTTCAGCCAGCGGCCGATGTCCACCCGATTCTCGGTGCGGTCGACATCCTTCAGATCCGCGCTCGTCCTGCCCTTAGCCATGATACTCCCCGCCATAACGGCGCCCCACAAGTAGGCTGAAGTATGCAAAACAAATCTTGCTTGTCCAGTACTTGCATTACTGAATAAATGGAGTATAGACCACCACTGTAATTAGGTGGTGCTAATGAAGGAAATTAATAATTGGTTAAACCGGTCTGTTATGCGGCGCGGCCGTTCTGCAAAGTACATCTCGGCCAGTTGAGGGGCAGGATCATACGGAATAAGTCGTGAATAAACGGCATGAAAAATAATAAAGAAAAAGTAGATGGTTAGTGGATTTAAAGGAGCAAATTCACGGAAAACAGGCGGGGGCGCCATATGACCCAGGGGAAGATGGAGGAGGGTGAGGAGAGGGTGGGGAATAACGGTGTGGAAGCAAGATGTGAGGCAGATAGCCGGGAGGAGGAAATCGCGATCGGCGGGTGGAAGTAGCGGGACCACTGGAGTCGATGCGGGGAATTCCGCCTCCGGAGCGTCTTCTGGCTGTTGCATGGATGCATCAGCAGGGCTGTCCGATGATGCTTGCGGGAAGAATCGAGCGTCTCAGGCCCTCTGGTCGATGGTCGGAGCAGGGGCCGAGGAGTGTGCGCAATCGCGGCGGGGCTGGTGGTGTGGGAGGGTTCGCGGCGCGCGCGGCTGAGGGGAAGGCGCGGATGTCCGGGGACGACGCGTGCCGGGGTGTGCGACGGCGGCAAGGCGCCTTCGACGGAGTGCGGGAGGCTAGGCGAAAGCGAGCCCGTTACAGTGCAGGGCGGGTGTCAAAAATCATGAAGCCGCGCCAGTGCACGCTGGGCGCAAGACGAGCCGATGGGCGCTGCGTTCCGCTGCCGTTTAGTCAGATTTTATGGGAGGTGAGTTTCGGGATAACTCTTTGATCTGACTGGTCGGAGTGGCAGGATTTGAACCTGCGACCCCCTCGTCCCGAACGAGGTGCGCTACCAGGCTGCGCTACACTCCGTGGCCAGTGGCCGGGCTTATAGCGTCCTCCTCTGGACCCTGCAAGCCCGGCCAACGAACTTTTTTGCAATTTTTAGTAGGGGCTCTCCACATCCCCGGTTTCGACGTAGACCGACTTCAGCTGGGAGTAGTGATCGAGCGCCGCGAGCGAGTTTTCGCGGCCGATTCCGGACTGCTTGAAGCCGCCGAAGGGGAGCTCCGCGGGCGCGAGATTATAATGGTTGATCCAGCAGCTGCCGGCCTTGATCTCCGCGATGACGCGGTGCGCGCGGGGAAGGTCGCGGGTGAAGACGCCCGCGGAGAGGCCGAACTCGGTGTCGTTGGCGCGGGCGATGACCTCATCCTCCTCAGAGAAGGTCAGAATGCTCATCACCGGCCCGAAAATTTCTTCGCGGGCGATGCGCATGTCGTCCTTCACGCCGGTGAAGATGGTGGGCTCGACATAAAAGCCGTTTTCAAAGCCCTGGAGGCGCGGCACGCCGCCGCCATGGTGCAGCGTGGCGCCTTCGTCCTGGCCGATCCTGATGTAGCCGGTGACCTTGTCGTGCTGCGCCTTGTTGATGAGCGGGCCCATCTGCGTCTGCGGATCGAGCGGGTCGCCGATCTTAATTTTCGCCGTGCGCTGGGTGAGGCGCTCGACGAATCGCTCGTAGATGCCGTTCTGGACGAAGACGCGGGTGCCGTTGGAGCAGACCTGGCCGGTGGAGTAGAAGTTGGCGAGCATGGCGCCGCCGACGGCGTTCTCGACATCGGCGTCGTCGAAGATGATGAGCGGCGACTTGCCGCCGAGTTCCATGGTCGCGTGCTTCATCAGCGAGCCGGCAATGCCGAGTACCTTGCGGCCGGTGGGCACCGAGCCGGTGAGCGAGACTTTTGCGACCACCGGGTGGCTGATCAGCGCGCCGCCGACATCGCCAAAGCCCTGGACGACGTTGAACAGGCCGTCGGGAAGGCCGGCCTCGGTGTAGATCTCGGCGAGCGCAAGGGCGCTGAGCGGCGTGTTCTCCGACGGCTTGAAGACCATCGCATTGCCCATGGCGAGGGCGGGGGCGGATTTCCAGCCGGCGCCCTGAATCGGATAGTTCCAGGCGCCGATGCCGACGCACACGCCCAGCGGCTCGCGGCGCGTGTAGGCGAACGGGCCGCCGAAATCGACATAGTGGCCGTAGAAGCCGGCCACTACGCCGCCGAAGAACTCCAGCGCCTCGGCGGCGGAAGCCGGGTCGGCGACGGTGGTTTCCTGAATCGGCTTGCCGGTGTCGAGCGTCTCGAGCTCGGAGAGCTCCTGGTTGCGGGCGCGCAGAATGTCAGCGGCGCGGCGCAGGATGCGGCCACGGTCGGCCGGGCGCATGCGCGCCCATTTGTCCTGCGCCTCGCGGGCAGCCTCGATCGCCTGTTCGATGATCGCGGGCGTCGCGGCATGCAGGCGGGCGATGACCTCGCCGGTTGCCGGATAGATGACATCCATCGGCTGGCCCTGGTCGTCCTCGACGAAACGGCCGTTGATGTAGTGCGAAGCTTTTGGCTGGGCGCGCATGGGAATTGTCCTCTCGTGTTGGCCGATCCTAGCCGAAATTGACGGTGCGTGCGCGGCCGGACCTAGCGGTCCGACTCACGCCAGCGCGGGTTGATCCAGGGTTCCTGATTCGACGGGGCGAGCGGCTGCCGGCCGAGGATGTGGTCGGAAGCCTTCTCGCCGACCATGATCGACGGCGCGTTGAGGTTGCCGTTGGTCACGCGCGGGAAGATCGACGAATCGGCGACGCGCAGGCCCTCGACGCCGATCACGCGGCATTCGGAGTCGACCACCGCCATCGGGTCGTCGGCGCGGCCCATGCGGCAGGTGCCGCACGGGTGGTAGGCGCTCTCGACGTGCTCGCGGATGAAGTCGTCGAGCTGCTCGTCGGTCTGGACGTGGGCGCCGGGCGAAATTTCCCGGCCGCGGTAGAGGTCGAACGCCTTCTGGCAGAAGATCTCGCGGGTAAGGCGGATGCAGTGGCGGAAGTCGGCCCAGTCGTCCGGGTGCGACATGTAGTTGAAGCGGATGACCGGCTTCTCCCACGGATCGGCTGAGCGCAGGGTGACGCTGCCGCGCGACTTGGAGCGCATCGGGCCGACATGGGCCTGGAAACCGTGCGCCTTAGCTGCGGCCTTGCCGTCGTAGCGGATCGCGATCGGGATGAAGTGGTACTGGATGTCCGGATAGTCGACGCCGGGCTTCGAGCGCACGAAGGCGGCGGCTTCGAAGTGGTTGGAGGCGCCGAGGCCGGTCTTGAAGAACAGCCACTGCGCGCCGATCAGCGCCTTCGAAAACAGGTTGAGCTTGGAATAGAGCGTGATCGGCTGCAGCGATTCCTGCTGGATGTAGAGCTCCATGTGGTCCTGGAGGTTCTGGCCGACGCCGGGACGGTCGGCGACCACCTCGATGCCGTGCTGGCGCAGTTGCTCGGCAGGGCCGATGCCGGAGAGGAGCAGGAGCTTGGGCGAGTTGATCGAGGACGCGGCGACGATGACCTCGCGGTTGGCGCGCACGACCTGGATGCCGCTGCGGTTCTCGATCTCGACGCCGGTCGCGCGGCCATTCTCGATGACGACGCGGCGTGCAAAGCCGTTGACGAGCCTGACGTTCGGGCGCTTGAGGGCCGGCTTCAGATAGGCGTTGGCAGCGGACCAGCGGCGGCCGTGATGGATCGTCTGCTCCATTGGGCCAAAGCCTTCCTGCTTGGAGCCATTGTAGTCGTCGGTCGTTTCAAAGCCTGCCTGCCTGCCCGCTTCGACGAAGGCGGTGTAGAGCGGGTTCTTGCGCGGGCCGCGCTGGACGTGCAGCGGGCCGCTGGTGCCGCGCCAGCCATCCTCGCCGCCCTTCGAGTTCTCCATGCGCTTGAAGTAGGGGAGGACGTTCGCATAGGACCAGCCGGTCGCGCCCTGCTCGGCCCAGTGGTCAAAGTCGCGCGCGTGGCCGCGCACATAGACCATGCCGTTGATGGACGACGAGCCGCCGACAACCTTGCCGCGCGGGGTCGCGAGCACGCGGCCGCCGATATGCGGCTCCGGTTCGGTCTGGAACCCCCAGTCGTAGCGCCGCATGTTCATCGGATAGGAAAGTGCTGCCGGCATCTGAATCAGCGGCCCGAAGTCGGAGCCGCCGTATTCGATGACGATGACGGAGTGTTTTCCGTCCTCGGACAGCCTGTAGGCCATCGCCGAGCCAGCAGAACCCGAGCCGACTATGACGAAGTCAGCCTGTAGCATTACTCACCTCTTGGAAATCGTTGACGCTCTTCGAGGACGTTGAGGTCCATGTGGTTGCGCATGTAGCGCTCGGAGGCCTTCTGCAGCGGCTGGAAGTCCCACGGGTAGTAGGCGCCGTTGCGAAGGGCCGGATAGACGACGAGGCGGCGAGCCTGGCTTTCGCGCACGGCCGCGTCGTAAGCGGGGATGTCCCAGCGTGCCGCGACCATTGCCTCGAACTCGGCGACAAGGGCCTCATGGGCAGGATCGGCCGCGAGGTTGGTCAGCTCGAGGGGATCTGCCTCGAGGTCGAACAGCTGCGCCGGATCGGCAGGGCAGTGGATGTATTTGAAGCGCTCGGTGCGGATCGCGACCATCGGCGCGATCGAGCCCTCGGCTGCATATTCCATATAGACGGGCTCACTGCGCTTGCCGCCGTGCATCAGCGGCTTCAGCGTCTCGCCGTCGGTCCAGGGTCGGATGGCTTCGATGTCGATGCCGGCGAGGTCGCAGAGTGTCGGGAGGACATCGAGGTTGGAGGTCGGCACATCGACCCCGGCCGGGGTGATGCCGGGGCCCGCGATCATCAGCGGCACGCGCGATGAGCCTTCAAGGAAGGTCATCTTGAACCACAGGCCGCGCTCGCCGAGCATGTCGCCGTGGTCGGAGCAGAAGACGATGAGCGTGTCATCGAGCATGCGCGTTCGCGCGAGCACGTCGACCAGCGCGCCAACATGGTCGTCGATGTAGGAAATGTTGGCGAAGTAGCCGCGGCGCGAGCGGCGGATGTCTTCGTCCGTCAGTGAGAACGAGCCGTAGTCGCTGGCGTCATAGAGCCGGCGGGAATGCGGATCCTGCTGTTCATAAGGAATGAAGCCGACCTGCGGGTCGAGGTGCTCGCAGTCCTCGTAGAGGTCCCAGTACTTGCGACGCGCGACATAGGGGTCGTGGGGATGGGTGAAGGAGATCGTAAGGCACCAGGGCTGGCGATCGTCGTCCTCTGACTGGCGCGCGAGCTGGTAGAGCTTCTGCACCGCATGATGCGCGACCTCGTCATCATATTCGAGCTGGTTGGTGATCTCGGCGACGCCCGCGCCGGTCACCGAGCCGAGGTTGTGATACCACCAGTCGATGCGCTGGCCGGGCTTTGTCCAGTCCGGGGTCCAGCCGAAGTCGGCTGGATAAATGTCGGTCGTCAGCCGTTCTTCAAAGCCGTGCAGCTGGTCGGGACCGACGAAATGCATCTTGCCCGACAAGCAGGTGTGATAGCCGGCGGCGCGCAGGTGATGCGCGAAGGTCGGGATCGACGATGCGAACTCGGCCGCGTTGTCATAAACCTGCGTGCGCGAGGGCAGCATGCCGCTCATGAAGGAGGCGCGGGCAGGGGCGCAGAGCGGCGAGGCGGTGTAGTTGTTGTTGAACCGAGCCGATCGGGCTGCGAGCGCTTTGAGGTGGGGCGTGTGCAGGAAGTCGGCCGGACCATCCGGGAACAGCGTCCCGGTCAGCTGGTCCACCATGATGATGAGAATGTTCGGCCGTGTCGTCATCCGCCTCGTTCCCCCGACAACTTGTGATCGAGATAGTCCTCCACGAGCGCGATGGCGCTCGCGGCATCGGGTGCTGCGCTGCGCAGTGCGCAGCGGATGTAGAGCCCGTCGATGAGCGCCGCGACGCCCTCGGCCGTGCGGGTCGCTTCGTCGAGCGGCAGCAGGTGGCGCAGGCCGCTCATCAGGTCCGAGTGCAGGCGACGCGCGTAGATTAAAAGAAGCCGGCGCATTGGCTCCGAGCGCTGGGCTTCGACATAGAAGGCGAGCCAGGCGGAGACCGTCTCGGTGCTGAACTGGCTGTTCGCGAAGTTGACGGCGACCAGCGCCGACAGGCGTTGACGCGGATCGGTGACGCCGCGCAGCGCGTTGGCCGCGTCGTGGCCGAGCTCCCGCAGAATGTGGCGCATGGTCTCCTGCAGGAGACCTTCCTTGGCGCCGAAGTAATGATGGGCAAGCGCCGCCGAGACGCCCGCGCGCCCGGCAATCTCCGTCATGGTGACGTCGAGCGAGCCGTGCTCGCCGATCACCGAGATCGCAGCATTGATCAGCGCCTTGCGGCGCACTGGCTCCATTCCAACCTTTGGCATTTCGCGCTCCTTGCGGCCGCGAAGCTATTTTTGATTGAGCCATCAATCAAGAAAAAATGCTGACGCTGCGGGAAGTGGCGGCTCTTTACGAGGCTACGCAGACAGTTCATGGTTGAACAAACATTGGGCGATGAAGGCGGCGGCCTTCATGCTATGCTCGACCGCGGGAGAGAGACTATGACTGCAAACATTGTGGGTTGGGCGCATTCGCCCTTCGGCAAATTGACTGACGAGACGGTCGAAAGCCTGATCGTCGGTGTTGCGCGCGATGCGCTGGACCATGCCGGCATCGGGCCGGACGATGTCGACGAGATCGTTCTGGGCCACTTCAACGGCGGTTTCTCGGCGCAGGATTTCACGGCGAGCCTGGTGCTGCAGGCTGACGACCGCCTGCGCTTCAAGCCGGCGACGCGCGTGGAAAACGCCTGCGCCACCGGTTCGGCGGCGGTGCGTCAGGGCATACAGGCGATCGACTCGGGCGCAGCGCGCATCGTCTTGGTGGTCGGCGTCGAGCAGATGACGACGACGCCGGGGCCGGAGATCGGTAAGAACCTCCTCAAGGCCTCCTACCTGCCGGAAGACGGCGACACGCCCGCAGGCTTTGCCGGCGTCTTTGGCAAGATCGCCGCTGCCTATTTCCAGCGCCATGGCGACCAGTCAGATGCACTCGCCTACATCGCGGCCAAGAACCACAAGAACGGCGTCGAGAACCCGTATGCGCAAATGCGCAAGGATTTCGGCTTCGAGTTCTGCCGCACTGAGAGCGAGAAGAATCCGTTTGTCGCGGGGCCCCTGAAGCGCACCGACTGCTCGCTCGTCTCGGATGGCGCCGCGGCGATTGTGCTAGCGGACGATGAAACCTCAAAGCAGATGCGCCGGGCCGTCACCTTCCGCGCTAACCAGCACGTGCAGGACTTCCTGCCGATGTCGAAGCGCGACATCCTGCTGTTCGAAGGCTGCTCGGAAGCGTGGGCGCGGGCGCTGAAACAGGCGGGCGTGACGCTCAACGATCTGTCTTTTGTCGAAACCCATGACTGTTTCACCATCGCTGAGCTGATCGAATACGAGGCGATGGGCCTTGCGAAGCCGGGGCAGGGCGCAAAAATCGCGCTCGAAGGCCAGACGCAAAAGGATGGCCGCCTGCCGGTGAACCCGTCGGGCGGACTGAAGGCGAAGGGCCATCCCATCGGCGCGACAGGCGTTTCTATGCATGCGCTCACCGCGATGCAGCTCATGGGTGAAGCCGGCGGCATCCAGATCAAGGACGCGACACTCGGCGGCATCTTCAACATGGGCGGCGCGGCCGTCGCCAACTACGTGTCGATCCTCGAACGGATCAGATGAAGCCGTCGGCCGTCGTCACCGGAGGAGCATCTGGAATCGGACTGGCGACAGTCGAGTGGCTGCTGGACGACGGCTGGCCGGTCGCCGTCCTTGACGTGAACCCTGAGGCGCTTGCTTCCGCCGAGGACATGCTCGCGGGCGAGAGCGCGATCTTCATTCCAGTCGATGTGACCGATGAAGAAATGGTCTCCGACGCCTTCGACCAGGTCGCGGACGTCTTGGGACCCATCGGCGGTCTCGTCAACTCGGCAGGCGTGGCGCATGTCGCGCCATGCCTCGAGACGAGCGCCGAGCTCTTGCGCGAGATGCTGGACATCCATGTCGTCGGTTCATTCATCACCTCGCGTGCGGCGGTCGAGCGGATGGCGGAGACGCTGTCGATCGTCAATCTTGCGTCGGTGTCCGGCATGCGCGGCAATGAGGGCCGGATGGCGTTCGGTGCGTCCAAGGCAGGTGTCGCGTTGATGTCGCAGGTGATGGCGGTGGAACTAGCGCACCGCGATGTGCGCGTGAATTGCGTGGCACCCGGCGTCATAGAGACGCCGCTGTCGGCGCGGCTGCACGACGAGAACATGCGCCAGGAATGGCTGCAGCACGTCCCGCTAAGCCGACATGGCGAGCCGGACGAAGTGGCGGCGGCAATCGCCTTCCTGCTGTCGCCTGAGGCCGCCTACATTACCGGCCAGACGATCGCCGTAGATGGCGGTTTCATGGCCGCCGGGATGCGGCGCAGGCTCTAATTAGTCGAGGCCGACGCGGCCGAGAGCAGGGATCTTCAGCGCCGGGCGCAGGAAATCGATGCCGGCCACCGCTCCCATGAAATGAAACTCGATGCCGCTGCGCAGGCCGACGGCGAAGCCGGCGAGGCCGTTCAGCGTAAAGTGCAGATCGCGCCAGTCGCTCGCGACGCGCAGCGAGACTGGGCCCTCGGCATAGTCGCGGCCGGCGGCGTTGGGTGGCAGCACCGTGCCGAGCGCCGGTACCGCATTCAGCACATGGGCAACGAATGTGTTCGAGTTCGGGCCCGGCCAGATCCGGTAGCCGCCGCGCTGGGAATATGGGTAAGCGGCAATGGCCGCTTCGACTTCGGGGATGAGGCGTTCAGCCTCCTCGCCCTGAATTTCGCGGATGATCGACGGCTGGTTGGAATACCAGTAGGCGTCGGCGGCGTAGCCGTTGATGCGGATCGGCGAGCCCCAGCCGACCTTGTCGTATCGCTCATAACTGTGGGCACCGGGCTTCTTGAGCACGATCCAGCTATGCACCGAGACCGCTCCCTTCATGCCGCCGGTGCGCGCGGCCATGATGTAGATCGCTGCCTCGGGATCGTCGGATGCGGGTGGCAGGATGCCGCTCGACTCCCAGTTTGCCGAGCTCCAGGAGGTGGGCCGGTCGGCCATCGCCCACCAGGCTGCCGTGGCGGCAGTTGGCGCTACGAAGACGATGAGGATAAATAGGAGAACGCCTCTCAAAAGCCTGAGCGGTCGCAGGCGCCGATGCGCCGGTGGCGGAGAAACGAGAGGCAGAGAACTCATGTCTGGACGAGATAATGACAAATCCGGTTCTGGTTGAAGTCACGCGCGGTAACATCGTCGAGAGCACGCACCGCGGGTCTGTTGCGGTCGTCGATGCCGATGGCGGCGTGGTCCTGGAGATCGGCGACATTGACCGGCCGGTATTTCCGCGCTCGGCGGTAAAGGCGATCCAGGCTCTGCCGTTCGTCGAGTCTGGTGCGGCCGACGCGTTCGGCTTCGGCGTTCGCGAAATCGCGTTTGCTGGCGCCTCGCATTCCGGCGAGCCAAAGCACGCTGCGCTTGCCGCCGCAATGCTCGATCGGGCAGGGCTGTCGCCGGGCGCGCTCGAATGCGGCGCACACTGGCCGACGCGTCAGGAAGCCGCGCTGGACCTTGCCCGGCACGGCCAGATGCCGATGGCATTGCACAACAATTGTTCCGGCAAGCACTCAGGCTTCCTGTGCACCTGCCAGCACCTGCGGCTCGACTACAAGGGCTACGTGAAGCGCGAGCATCCGCTGCAGCAGATGGTGCGCGAGGCGATGGAATCGGTGACGGGTGCGGTACACGGCATCGACAATTGCGGGACCGACGGCTGCTCGATCCCAACCTATGCCGTCCCGCAGCGCGCGCTGGCGCAGGGTTTTGCGAAAATGGCGACAGGCGTGGGCCTTGCACCGAAGCGGGCAGAAGCCGCCAAACGCATCCTCGAAGCCTGCATGGCCGAGCCGTACTATGTTGCCGGAACCGACAAGCTCGACACCCGACTGATGCAGGCCGCGAACGGACGCATCATGATCAAGACCGGGGCCGAGGCCGTCTATTGCGGCGCGATCCCGGAACTGGGGCTCGGCATCGCCATCAAGTGCGACGACGGCGCGGTGCGTGCTTCGGAGGTTATGGTCGCAGCCGCGCTTGCCAAGCTGATGGAGAAGGACGAGGAGCTCGCGGCGAAGCTCAGGGAGTTCGCGCATCCGGTGATGCACAACTGGAACGGCATCGAGGTCGGAACGCTCAGGCCAACGCAGGCGCTGGCCTGAGACCATCGATCAGCCTTGCGCCAATAGCTCGTCTAAGCGGACGGGCGCGAGGCGGTCGCAGCGGGCGACGCCCTCGGTCGGCGCCGAGCGGCGCGTCGCTGCCAGCGTAGCAGGAGCGACGTCTTCCTTCGGCTGGTCGATCGTGGTGCCGACGATGGAGAAGCTGCCCTTGCGCAGCGCAAGCAAGCGCTGTTCGCGCGCCTGGAAGACGCGCTGCTGCACGAAACCGGCCGCGAGGCTGGTCAGCAGGCCGCCTTCTTCCTGAATCCGGCGGAACTCTTCCCAGCCAGCATCGCAGAGCGAGGCGACGAGGATGTCGAGATCCTCGGACGACGCGGCCGGATCGGCAAGCGACGACAGGTGCGTCTCGTCGGCGATCACCAGCTGCAGGTCGCGGGCAATGCGGCGCGCATGCGCATCCGGCAGTCCATGTGGCTGGGTATGCGGCAGGACGCTGACGGTATCGGCGCCGGCGGCTGCCGCCGCGGAAGCAGCGAGCGAAGCGCGGACGATGTTGGTCTCGACCGAGCGTGCCGACATCATCCGGTAGGAAGTTTCGGCGTGGATCTTCGGTGGCAGGGCTGGGATGTTGCAGATCTCCTGCACCTTGGACCACAGGCGACGCAGCGCCCTGATCTTGGCCACAGAAATGAACTGGTCGTGGTCGACGCAGAGCGAGAAGCCGATATGCGGCGCGGCATAGACCAGTGGCTGCCGCGCATCGATGAACATGCGCAGATACGACACGGCTGCAGACAGCATCACGCCAAGTTCCTGCGCCTCGCTGCCGCCGGCATTGTGGACGACGCGCCCGTCCGCCTCGAGAAGCACGGCGGGGATGCCAAGGCCGAAGAAGTGGCCGAGTGAGGGGGGCATCGACGCCTGCAGCGCTGCCACCGACATGCGCAGCGTGCCGCTGCCGGCAAAAAGGGCTGCCGGATCAATGCCGAAGGAGAGGCTGAGGCGGGCCGGGTCGACCTTCTTGCGCCGAGCAAGCTCGATCAGCCAGTCAACCGACGCGCGGCTTGCGGGATGCATGTCCATGCGAAGGTGGATGCGGTTGAGCTGGATGTTGTGCAGCACCGCCGCGAGCGATTCCGGGCGGGCTGGAAGGCCATAGCCGAACGCATTCGGCGCGCCCTCGAACACGATCGAAAGGCCGGTTGCGCCGCCGGCAATGTCTTCCTGGGCCTGATGATTGGCGCGACGCGGATCGACGTCATCGATGCGCTGGACGATCGTCCAGCCGGCACCGGCGTTGCCTTCCATGGCCGCGGCGCCGACATCGAGCCGCGGCTGCTGGAAGCGGAGATCCGCGCTGCGTGGAGGTTGTGGCGCGTCAGCACGACGCTTGATGACCGCCTGCCGCCCGATTTCCAGCCAGTCCGCCCGGTTCATCGGCGGGAAACTGCCTGCGCTGATGATTGCCGCTTCCATCTGCTTTCCTCCGCATCGAACCCTTAGTTTAGGGTGGGTACCCTGATCCCGCAATGCAACGGACGTTCTCGAAGTTTGATCGCAACGGGACGCGGGCATTTCCGAAACCGCTGTGATGAATCGGCCACGGCCTCCTGACCATTACCTCATTGGCAGCAAGTAAAGCGCTGGATATACGAGGAGACGATACCCACTCAGTGGCACCGGACACGCGGGAGAGGCAGGATGTGGCAGGACGAGCAGAAGAGCATTTTCGTCGGCGGTAGCCGAAAGCCGGATGACAGCTACCAGAAGGCGGAAGAGCTTCTGCTGAAGTATGCCAACCGCCACGGCATCATCACGGGCGCAACGGGCACCGGCAAGACCGTGACCCTGCAGATCCTGGCCGAAGGGTTCTCCAATGCCGGCGTGCCGGTGTTCTGCGCGGACATCAAGGGCGACCTCGCGGGCCTGTCGCAGATGGGCGTGTCGCAGGATTTTCTCCACAAGCGCGCCGAGGCCATCAAGCTTGAGCCTTACGAGTTCGCCGAGTTCCCGGTGATCTTCTGGGACCTGTTCGGAGAGCAGGGCCACCCGATCCGCACGACGATCTCCGAGATGGGGCCGCTGCTGCTGTCGCGGCTGATGAACCTGACGGAAGCGCAGGAAGGCGTGATGAACATCGCCTTCCGCCTTGCCGACGAGGAAGGCCTGCTGCTTCTCGACATGAAGGACCTGCAGGCGATGCTGACCAACATGGCCGAGCGCGCGCAGGAAATCGGGGCCCGCTATGGCAATGTCTCGCGCCAGTCGGTCGGCGCCATCCAGCGCCAGCTGCTGGTGCTCGAGCAGCAGGGCGGCAACTTCTTCTTCGGAGAGCCGGCGCTGTCGATTAGCGACCTGATGCGCACGACGCGCGACGGCCGCGGCGCGATCAACGTGCTTGCCGCCGACAAGCTGATGAACAACCCGCGGCTCTACGCGACCTTCCTGATGTGGCTCCTTTCGGAGCTGTTCGAGGAGCTGCCGGAAGTGGGTGATCCGGCTAAGCCAAAGCTCGTCTTCTTCTTCGACGAGGCGCACCTGCTGTTCAACGATGCGCCTAAGGCGTTCGTCGAGCGGATCGAGCAGGTCGTGCGCCTGATCCGTTCGAAGGGCGTCGGCGTCTACTTCGTCACCCAGAACCCGCTCGATGTGCCCGAGACGGTTCTGGCCCAGCTCGGCAACCGCATCCAGCACGCCCTTCGTGCCTACACGCCGCGCGAGGCCAAGGCCGTAAAGACGGCGGCCGACACCTTCCGTCCGAACCCCGACTTCGACTGCGCGACGGCGATCACCCAGCTCGGCACCGGCGAGGCGCTGGTGTCTGTGCTGGAGGAGAAGGGCATTCCGTCGATGGTGCAGCGGACGTTGATCCGTCCGCCCTCAGCGAAAATGGGGCCAATCACGCCGGAAGAACGCCGCAAGGTCATGGAAATGAGCCCGGTGCGTGGGCTGTACGACAATGCGATCGACCGCGAGTCGGCTTACGAAATCCTGCAGAAGCGTGCGGAGGAATCCGCCCGCGCCAAGGAGCAAGACGACCGTCGCGTTGAACAGGAGCGCCAGCGCGCCGATACCGGCGGTGGCGGCTGGACGCTGCCGGATTTCGGCGGCGGTGGCGGCAGCAGCCGGCAGCAGGGCCGCTCGCGCAGTACCGGCAACCGGCAGACGGTTGCGGAAGCCGCGATCAAGTCAGTCGTGCGCACGGTCGGTTCGACGCTTGGCCGCGAACTAGTGCGCGGCATCCTCGGCAGCCTGCGCAAGCGCTGAGACAGACTGAAAAAAGAAAACGCCGTGCGGACCAGTCGGTCGCATGGCGTTTTTCCTGTGCCCGATGTGGCGAGCGGATCAGGTGATCCGCAGGCCCGAGGTGACGATGATCGGCGATTTCGCAGCGACGCGCTCATAGAGGTCGATCACGTCCTGGTTGATGAGGCGGACGCAGCCCGACGAGACCGACTTGCCGATCGACCACCATTCCGGCGAGCCGTGCAGGCGATACAGCGTGTCCTTACCGTTCTGGTAGATGTAGAGGGCGCGTGCACCGAGCGGGTTGTTGACGCCCGGCTCCATGCCGCCAAGCCACTGCTTGGTCTTCGGATCGTAGGTCGTCGCGTACTTCTTGAGGTTCGGCTGACGCTCGATCATCTCTGCCGGCGGATGCCAGCGCGGCCACGGCTGCTTCCACTCGATCACGCCTTCACCGGACCACTCGAAGCCCTGGCGGCCGAGACCAACGCCGTAGCGAACCGCGCGGCGGAACGGCAACACGACATAGAGGAAGTGGTTGCCGGTATCGACGACGACCGTGCCGGGACGCTCGCCGGTCGGGTCAGCGACGATCTGGCGATGGTAGCGCGAATCGATCTTCTGATACGGAACCGCCGGAATGTTGTGGCCACCATCAGTCATCGCCGCATACATCAACGCTGGAGGCGCGAGCTCCGGCATCGGCGGCGGGGCGAAAGGGGTGCGCGCCGCAGGACGCGATTCGCCCGAAGTGGTTTCAGAACAGCCTGCGAGCGCAGCAGTCGCAATTGTCGCGGTTGCTGCCGTGAGGAGGGAGCGCCGGGAGATCATGGGATTGGACACGTTGGTTCCAGTTCAAGGTTGTGCGGGCTGTATAGGTATCGCGGCGGGCGTTGTGCAACCGCGAATTGCCCCTCGGCAGTCCTATCCCGTGAGTGATTCGCCACCTGTTGTTCTTTCGCCACGCTGACGTAGCGATGCTGCTCAAAAAGCAGTCAGGAGACCCTCGAGCGACGGGAGGATCAGGTTCGGCTCGTGATCGAGGTATTCGTCCGGAAGATCGGAGCGGTTGATCCAGACCGTGTGGAAGCCGAACTTCTGCGCGCCGGCGATGTCCCAGCGATTCGATGACTGGAACGACACGGCGTCTGGGTAGAGCCGCCAGCTGGTGGTGACCAGGTCGTAGACCTCCGGGGCGGCCTTGAACTTGCGGATCTCGTCGACGGAGAAGATCTCATCGATGACGTGATCCAGCGCTGCCGAGCGCACGGCGGCCTGCAACATGGCTGGCGAACCGTTCGAAAGGATGGCGATGCGGCCTCCAGCAGCCTTGAGCTCGCGCAGGATGCGAGGCACTTCCGGATAGCAGTCGAGATGCCAGTAGGCTTCAAGCAGCTGCTTCTTCATGCCGGGATCGGCGGAAGGCACCAGCCGGAACGCCGTATCGAGCGCGTCTTCGGTGAGCTGCCAGAAATCGCGGTAGCTGCCCATCAGCGTGCGCACCCACGAATATTCCAGCTGCTTGGCACGCCAGATGTCGGACAGCCGCTGACCCTCCGGCCCGAGCCTCGCCGCATGGCGCCGCACGGCGGCGTGGACGTCGAAGAGGGTGCCGTAGGCGTCGAATACGTAAGCAGAATGTCTCATGGTGTCAGTGACTTGAACGCAGGTGCAGCATGCGGTCAAGCGAAAGAGACGGCTGGACTGATCGATGTTTTCAAGCTGTCGGTTGACGCAACGGGACAAAGCGCCTTCGATGCCGCTCAAAGAAGGAGATCAGTCATGAACCTTGCGAGCCCGGCCGAAAGCACGACTTGGACTTACATTGAGGGAGACTGGTACGAAGGGAACGTCCCTGTGATCGGTCCCCGCAGCCATGCGCTGTGGCTCGGCTCCAGCGTGTTCGACGGCGCCCGCTGGTTCGAGGGGATCGCGCCCGACCTCGACCTCCACTGCGCGCGCATCAACGAGTCCGCCACCAATCTCGACCTGAAACCGACGGTCGGCGTGGAAGAAATGGTCGCGCTTACCTGGGAGGGCATCAAGAAATTCGACGGCAAGACGGCGATCTACATCCGTCCGACCTACTGGGCCGAGTATGGCGGCTACATGGGCGTGCCGGCCAATCCGGATTCGACGCGCTTCTGCCTCTGCCTCTACGAGTCGCCGATGCTGCCGCCGTCCGGCTTCTCAATCACGGTGTCGCCGTTTCGCCGGCCGACGCTTGAGACGATGCCGACCAACGCCAAGGCAGGGTGCCTCTATCCGAACAACGGCCGTGCGATTCTGGAGGCGCGGAACCGCGGCTTCGACAATGCGCTGGTCCTCGACATGCTCGGCAACGTTGCCGAGACCGCTTCTTCGAACGTGTTCATCGTCAAGGACGGCGTGGTGATGACGCCCGTCGCGAACGGCACATTCCTCGCTGGGATCACGCGCTCGCGCATCATCGGACTGCTGCGGGAAGCTGGCTTCAAAGTGGTCGAGAAAACGCTGAAAGTGCAGGATTTCCTGGACGCGGACGAGATCTTCTCCACCGGCAACCACTCCAAGGTGGTGCCGATCATCAAGATCGAGGACCGCGAGCTGCAGCCCGGACCGGTGGCGAAGCGGGCACGCGAGCTTTATTGGCAATGGGCCCATTCGACAGCTGCGTAAAGAGGCGCTAAACATCGCGGGACATTGCGCCGCCGAGGGTTGTGAAGCCGCGGTGCGCGCCTATGTACAGTTCGAACCCAGACCATTTCAGCGAGGGAGATATTGCCATGGCCTTTGAACTTCCGGAACTGCCGTACGACTACGAGGCTCTCCAGCCGTTCATGTCGAAGGAGACGCTCGAGTACCACCACGACAAGCATCACAAGGCCTATGTCGACAACGGCAACAAGCTGGCCGCTGAAGCAGGCATGGACGGCCTGTCGGTCGAGGAAGTTGTGAAGCAGTCCTTCGGCAAGAACCAGGGCCTCTTCAACAACGCTGCCCAGCACTACAACCACATCCACTTCTGGAAGTGGATGAAGAAGGGCGGCGGCGGCACGAGCCTTCCGGGCGCGCTGCAGAAGGCAATCGACAGCGACCTCGGCGGCTACGACAAGTTCCGCGCCGACTTCATCAATGCTGGTACGACCCAGTTCGGTTCGGGCTGGGCATGGCTGTCGGTCAAGGACGGCAAGCTCGAGATCTCGAAGACCCCGAACGGTGAGAACCCGCTGGTCCATGGCGCGTCGCCGATCCTCGGCGTCGACGTCTGGGAGCACTCCTACTACATCGATTACCGCAACGCCCGTCCAAAGTACCTCGAGGCGTTCGTCGACAGCCTCATCAACTGGGACTACGTCCTGGAGATGTACGAGGCGGCGACGAAGTAATTTCTCGCAGCCGCGAGACATGGAAGCCCCGGCACGCCGGGGCTTTCTTTTGCCGGAACCATCACAGAAGCGTGAGTCCTCGGCGGGCGGATGTGACTTTTCCGCAGATGCGAAATCGCCATTATCGCGACGATGGATCCGCAATGGGCCATAGCGAATTTTACCGGAGTTATTTCATGAAACTGTTCATCTACGCTGCCGCCGCTCTTTCCGTCATGACGATGGGGGCGACCGCGAACCCGATTGAACAGCGCCAGGCCAACATGAAGGAGCGCGGACAGATCCTGCGCGTGCTGGCCCCGATCGCACAGGGCCGCGCGGATTTTGACGCGGCGACCGTGCTGGATGCGCTGGAGAAGCTGAATGCGAATGCGCAGGCAGCGGCGGACGTCGATGCGTTTTATCCGGCCGGCACCGAGACCGGCGACACCAAGGTGAAGGAGAGCATCTGGTCGGACCGCGAGGGCTTCAAGAAGGCCAACGAGGACTACCTCTCCAAGGTTGCGGCTGCCGCCGAGGCAAAGCCGCAGGACGTTGACGCGTTCAAGGCCGTGTTCGGACCGATCGGCGCGAGCTGCGGCGGCTGCCACGAGACCTACCGCAACTAACGGCGGCTTGCATGTCCTCACTTGCCAAAATTTCCGCCGGCTTGCTGGTAGCCGCAGCTGTCGCCGGCGGTGCGGCGTGGTTCCTTGCGACGCCTTCGCGGCTGAACGCCGCGGCGCTGGCGTCGTTCGGGGAAGGGGATGCGAGCCGGGGCGAACAGGTGTTCTGGGCGGCCGGCTGCGCCTCGTGCCACGCGGCGCCGGGTGCTGAAGGCGATGCGGTGCTGCAGCTTGGCGGCGGTGAGCGCTTCAAGACCGAGTTCGGCGTCTTCGTTGCGCCAAACATCTCGCAGCATCCGACAGATGGCATCGGCAGCTGGAGCGTCGAGGACCTCGCCAACGCGATGATGCGCGGCGTCTCGCCGGACGGCCGGCATTATTATCCCGCCTTTCCCTATACGTCCTACGCCCGGATGAAGCCGGCGGATATTGCCGACCTCTACGCGTTCCTGAAGACGCTGCCGGAGGTGGAAGGCAAGGCGCCCGAGCATGAGCTGAGCTTCCCGTTCAACCAGCGCTGGGCGCTCGGTTACTGGAAGCTGCTCTACCTCAGCGACAAGCCGAGGGTGCAGATGGCCAATGCCAGCGAGGAAGTGCTGCGCGGGCAGTATCTGGTCGAGGGGCCGGGGCACTGCGGCGAATGCCATACGCCGCGCGGGATACTCGGCGGGCTGGACGCGAGCCGCTGGCTTGCGGGTGCCAAGGCCGCCGAAGGCGAGGGCAGCGTGCCCAACATCACCACGGGCGAAGGCGGGATTGGTGACTGGTCGAAGACGGAGATCATCGACCTGCTCGAAACTGGCTTCACCCCGGAGTTCGATTCGGTCGGCGGCTCGATGGCACCGGTTGTCCGCAACATGGCGAAGCTGTCGGCGGAGGATCGCGAAGCGATCGCGGCATACCTGATGGCCATTCCCGGCCATCCGAGCGCCGACTGAGGGACACATCATGAAGAAGGCCCGGAACCAGGTTCCGAGCCTTCTTCATTTTGAGGCCTCGCCAACGACCTTGAGGGCGAAGGCGTAGACGTAGGCGATTTCCTCGAGACGGGAGAAACGGCCGGACGCGCCTGCGTGACCCGCGTCCATATTGATCTTGAACAGGACGGGGTTGTCGTCGTTCTTCAGCTCGCGCAGGCGCGCAACCCACTTGGCTGGCTCCCAGTAGGTGACGCGCGGGTCGGTGAGGCCGGCAACCGCCAGGATCGGCGGGTAAGCCTGCGCCTTGACGTTGTCGTAGGGCGAGTAGGCCGCTATCGTCTTGTAGTCGTCGAGCGACTCGATCGGGTTGCCCCATTCGGGCCATTCCGGCGGGGTGAGCGGCAGGGTCGCGTCAAGCATGGTCGTCAGCACGTCGACGAACGGCACTTCGGCGATGATGCCGGCGAAGGCATCCGGCGCCATGTTGGCAACCGCGCCCATCAGCATGCCGCCTGCCGAGCCACCCTGTGCAACGAGGCGGTCATGCGAGGTGAAGCCTTCGGATACGAGGTACCGCGCGGCCGAGATGAAGTCATGGAAGGTGTTTTCCTTCTTCTCGCGCTTACCCTCGTCGTACCAGGCGTAACCCTTGTCCTTACCGCCGCGGATGTGGGCGATCGCGTAGACAAACCCGCGGTCGACCAGCGACAGGCAGTTGGTGTTGAACGAGGCCGGGATGGTGACGCCGTAGGAGCCGTAGCCATAAAGCAGGCAGGGCGCAGAACCGTCGAGCGGCGTGTCCTTGCGGTAGAGCAGCGAGATCGGCACGGTTTCGCCGTCGTGGGCAGGCGCCATGATGCGACGGGTGACGTAGTCGGCGGGGTTGTGACCGGACGGCACTTCCTGCGTCTTCAGCAGCACGCGCTCGCGGGTGCGCATGTCGTAGTCGAACACCTGCGCCGGCGTCGTCATCGACGAATAGGAGAAGCGAATCACGTCGGTGTCGTACTCGTACGAGCCCGACAGGCCCAGCGAGTAGGCCTCCTCGTCGAAGGCGACGATGTGCTCGTTGCCGGTCGCGCGCTCGCGCACGACGATGCGCGGCAGGCCGTCCTTGCGCTCGAGGCGGACGAGCCAGTCGCGGAAGCCGATGATCGAGAGGATCAGGCGGCCAGGTTCGTGCGGGACGAGTTCAGTCCAGTTTTCCTCGCGCGGATCGCTGACCGGCGCGGTCATGATGCGGAAGTCCTTCGCGCCGCCCGAGTTGGTTAGGATGAAGAAGACGTCGCCGCCTTCTTCGAGGTCGTACTGAACGCCGGTCTCGCGCTCCTTGACCGTTATCGGCGTGGCGAACGGGTCGTTCGCCGGCAGCAGGCGGTACTCGGACGTCTCGTGATCACCGATCGAGATCATGATCCAATCGCGCAGCCGCGTGCCGCCGACATCCATGAAAAAGCCGGGATCCTTTTCCTCGTAGATCAGCCGGTCGCTGACGACGTCATCGCCGAGACGGTGGTAAAAGATCTGCGAGGGGCGGTGGTTCTCGTCGAGGCGCGTATAGAAGAAGCCGCCGTTCGACTGGTCCCATTCGCCGGAGCCGCCGGTGTTGCTGATCGCGTCCGGCAGGTCGGTGCCGCTGTCGAGGTCACGGACCTTCAGCGTGTAGAACTCGGATCCCTTGTCATCATAGCCCCACAAAAGGCGCTTGTGGTCGCCGGAGTGGTCAACGCCGCCGATGCGGAAATAGGCAAGGTCCTTTGCCTCGGCATCACCATCGAGCAGGATCTGCTGGTCGCCGCCGTCACGCGGAATGCGGAAGTACCTCGGATGTTCGCCACCGGTGACGAAGGACGTACCATAGGCGTAGGGGCCATCCCTCATTGGTACGCTTGAATCATCTTCCTTGATGCGGCCCCTCATCTCCTCGAAGAGGGTCTTACGCAGTTCAGCTGTGTCGGCCATCAACAATTGCTGGTAGGCGTTCTCAGCATCAAGGTGAGCGCGGATCTCGGGATCCAGCTTATCCGGCGCAAGAAACACTTCCTGCCAATTATCCGCTCGAAGCCACGCGTAGTCGTCCTGCCGCGAAATTCCGTGTGCGGTGTGGACGAACTTCTTGCGGTGCGGCAAAGGTGCATCTTTTCGGAGAAAGTTGGATGATCTAATGGACATAGCGGCTTCCTAGAATTGTCAGGTTAGCGAATATCCTCTGATCCAATCGCTGCACAAGGACGAAAAATCGTCAATTGCAGCATTTGCGGGCAAATGTCAGAGTTATCGGCCAGTGGTCTAAATCGCCCGTCGACCAAATGCCGCAACTAGTGGCCCGTCCCAATACTGGTTTTCCACTTGGTTCACGGAAAAAATCGCAAGTTTTGAATTGACTTACTCTTCGTAGAGTACCATTTATGCCGTGACGATGCGAATCGGAAGGTGTGGCCAACGCACCCGCTGCAGCGTCTTCCGCCGGGCACCAGATCGCCCGCGGAAATGACTAACATTCCAATATTGGGGCCAAAATGGATACGAACGAGACTGTCGCCAGAAATGGCGAAATGCTCATTGAGCTCACCGCGGATGTTGTTTCCGCTTACGTCAGCAACAATCCGGTTCCGGTCGGTGAGCTGCCAAACCTCATCGCAGACGTGTACGCTGCACTTGGCCGGGTAGAAGGCGCCGTTGAACAGGCTCCTACCGACAAGCAGAAGCCTGCGGTTAACCCGAAGAAGTCGATCCACGACGACTACCTGATCTGTCTCGAGGACGGCAAGAAGTTCAAGTCGCTGAAGCGTCACCTGATGACTCACTACGGCATGACGCCCGACCAGTACCGCGAGAAGTGGGGCCTCGACCCCAACTACCCGATGGTCGCGCCGAACTACGCGCGAGCGCGTTCGGACCTGGCGAAGAAGATGGGTCTCGGCCGCAAGGCAAAGTAAGAATTATCCAGTCACGCTGGAGCCCAAAGGGCAGCGGTCGAAAGATCGCTGCCCTTTTTGCTTTATGCCCGCCCGCGCGCGGAACAGGTCGAGCGCCTGCTTGAGCGAGATGTGGCGGTTGAGGTCGTAGCTCCAGTGCCGGCGCATACCGCGCAATCGCTCGCGCTCAAGCAGACGCTGCAGGCGCAGGATGATCCGCTCCTGCTCCGCGCCATCCGCTTCCAGAGCTTTTTCCATGTCCATGCCAGCGCAGAGCTGCAGCGCCATCAACTGTCGGGCGTGGTCGTGTTCGCCTGACCTGCGCTGCCGGAAAGCGCGGATCTCGTCCTGCAAAGTGTTCATCAGAATGCCTCGTCGGTTATCTGATGGGGACTCTGGGGGGGCCTGGAAGCGAGTGGATAAGTTCCGGCAGTGTGGCGAGGGTTCGGAGGAAAAAGCGAAATGAATTCAAGCAAGAGTTCGTTTCATTAAGCTATTTGTTCTCGATTTGTTCACACTCTCCCGTTGATCGAATATAAGAAAGCATTCCTATTTCAACGGGGTGCTCAACGTGCGATCGACGACCGCGAAGCAGGCGAGACAGTCAGAGAGGGAATACTGCGAAAGCTGCCAGCAGCCGGTGCTGTTGGGTGGCAACCCGGAAGCAGCAGAAGGCCGCAGCCGCAGGAACCCCGTGCGGGATGCCAGGACAACGGGGCTCGCCAAGCTGCCGCGGTCAGAGCGCGTCATTTCTATCTGCGATGCGGTGATCGACATCACATCGGCGCTGTTCAGCGTCAGCAGCAAGGACCTGCGCAATCCGCGGCGGTCGACCGCCGACATCGCTCGCGTCACGCAGATCGCGATGTACGTGGCGGATGTTACGCTAGCGCTCAGCATGCGCGACGTCGGCCACGGCTTTGGGCGCGACCGGACGACGGTTCTGTATGCCTGCCACCAGATCGAGGACATGCGCGACGACCTTGAGTTCGACCGCATTGTCTCCATTACCGAACGCGTGATCGCGGCCGCCTTTGGCCTCACGGAAGGACGCGGCAACGAGGTTATCTGATGATCGATGAAAAGCGGCAGAGGAGGCTCTTGGCCTTCCTCGCAAAGGGAAGCGCGCGCCTGCAATCAGCGGCAACGAAGGGCAGGGTGCTGCTCGACGGCGGCGACAGGGGCGTCATCGGCGAGGAGGCGGACGTGCTCGCGAGCCTTGCCCGCGCAGAACTTCTTACCATGACCGGCGAGGCCGTCGCGCTGACCGAGGTGGGCAGAAAGGCGGCCAAGCGGGCGGAAGCGCCGGCGGATGCGCACGCTACCCAGCATCAAGAGCGAGAAGTTGCGAGCGTGGTGAGGGCCTCGGGCGCCGAGCGGGTGATCGTCAACCAGAACGAAAGTCCACTCGACCTGCTCTGGCGCAGGCGCGACCGCAACGGTAGGCGGTTTCTCGACGAGCGCGAGTATCGGGCGGGAGAACGGCTGCGGAAAGATTATACCTACGGGCGGATCATACCACGACTCGGCATCAACTGGGGCTCGCTGGGAGGTGCCTCCGGAGCTTCAGGCCAGTGGCGGAACGGCGGCGAGGACCTGTCGATGAGGGCGCTGGCCGCGCGGCAGCGGGTTGAAAAGGCGATCGAAGCGGTAGGGCCTGAACTCGCCGGCGTCCTGATCGACGTGTGTTGTTTCCTGAAAGGTCTGGAAACCGTCGAGGCCGAACGCGGCTGGCCGGTGCGCTCGGCGAAGGTGGTGCTGAAGTCGGCATTGTCGGCGTTGGCACGGCACTACGAACCGGAAACGCGGGCAAGCCGCGAGGCAAGGCCGATCCTGCATTGGGGAGCAGCGGACTACCGCCCGGCCATCAGATGAGATCAGGCGGCGGAAGCGGCGAGTGCCTTTTCCGCCTCGGCACGGATACGGCGGATCATCGAGCGAAGGCCGTTGGCACGCTGCGGCGTCAGATGCTCGTCGAGGCCGAGCGCACGCAGCGTCTCTTCGGCGTCGATCTCGAGAATCCTGGAGGCTTTCTGGCCGGAGTAGAGGGCAAGGACGATTGCCACGAGGCCGCGAACGATGTGGGCGTCTGAATCGCCACGGAAGGTGAGCTCCGGATCGGCTCCTGTTCCGCGCGTGGTGTAAAGCCACACCTGGCTGACACAGCCCGGAACCTTGTGGGCGTCGTCGCGTGCCTCTTCCGGGTAGGGCTCGAGATCTCCACCCAGCTCGATCACGTAACGGTAGCGTTCCTCCCAGTCGTCAAGGAAGGAAAAGTCTTCGCGGATGGAGTCAATAGTCGTGGTCATGACCGCGATATAGTGCGTGGATGCGCGGCCGTCACCCGAAAAGCGCGGATCTGCAGATTACTCGGCCGCCTCGGCTTCTTCCGGCTGCGGCTGTGCCGGCACGGAACCGGTGACGATCTCGACCTCCTGAGCGTCCTTGCCGAAGTGCTCGTCGAGCGTCGTGTAGGCGATGCGGGCGGTTTCGCGGGCGCGGATGCCGATCGTCTGCATGGCAGCGCGGCCAACCTCGCAGACATCCGGGCGGCGTTCGCACAGACTCGACATGTCATCCACCAGCGCGCGGGCGGCCAGGAAGGCCTCGACTGCACCGATCGTCGGCTCGTCGTCGGAATTCGTGCCGAACGGGATGAGCAGCAGGACGATGGAAAGCCAGAAAGCGGACTTGATCAGGAAACCCATGTTGCACCCTCGACTGTCTGGCGGACGCGGTGCTCCGCCTGTCATGGGCTCATAATGCAGGGCAACCTGAAATGCCCGCTTGAGATGACGAGTGACATTTGCGGCAAAGTTGACTCAAATTTTATGTATCGGGCCCGAAGGCGCGTTTTCAGGCGTTTCGAGCCTCGCTTTCGGCCCGCCGCGGCCTGTCCCAACAAATTGAGATAACTTGTAATTTTCGTCCAAAAGGCGCGGAAGCGCCATGACTAGCGGCTGCGGACTAGCAACTTACCCTCTGTTTACCATGCGGCAAATTCCTCGCCGCTAATGGCTTCCCGAGGGCATTTCGGGCCCCGGTTCGGCCTCGCGTTTATTCATTCCTTAAACCGCAGATGCGAGGTTCCGGACAAAGAGTTCGATCCGCAAAGCGGACGTTGTACGGGTGCGTTGAGTTGAGTTCAGAAGCAACCAGATCAGGTCGCTGGTTCGAGGGGCTGCAGGCAGGCTGCGAACGCCTGCTTCATCCCTCGGCGACTGACGAGAAGAAGGCAGAACACTGCCGTCTTCTCGCTGTTCTGCTGGCTGGACCCTTCGTTGCTGCTCCGCTGATCGCGCAGGCAGCCGCATCTGCTTTCGGGCTTCTCACTGCTGTTTCCGCACTTTGTGTTGCCGTGGGCCTCACCTGGCTTTGCGCGCTGCTTCTTTCGACGCGTGGTCGCGCGCGGGAGGCAGGCGTCGCGGCGCTGGTTCTCGCAACGGTCGCGCTTTCGCTCGCACTCGGTTTCGCCGGCGGTCTCGGTACCCCGGCCGCGATGCTACTGGCTGCACTTCCGATCGAGACGTATTGGATTACCCGCTCGCGTAAGGCAGGCTATTTCGGTCTGGCCGCTGCCGCGGTGGCAGTCTGCAGTGCGGCGATCGTCGCGCCTGAGGCAGCCTGGACCGCAGGGCAGGGCTGGCTGTGGCTGTCGCCGGTGCTCTATGCCGCGACACTCGCGCTACGTGCGCTGAATGGTGCTGATGCCGGCAACGTCGTCAGGGTCGCACCGGACCTGCTGCCGGAAGAATGCTTCAATGCGGCGATCATCCGTGTTGGCCGCAATGGCGAGGCGGTGAACGCGTCCGCGCAGGCGGCCGAGCTGCTTGGGCTCGATCCGTCGCTGCTGCTCGGCACTGGCCTGTTCGACCGCATCCATGTCGCCGACCGGGTCGCCTTCATGTGCGCGCTGGCTTCCACACGCGACACGGGCAAGGCAAGCCATTGCACCGCGCGCATCCGCATGCCGTCTGCCGGCGGCGGTGCATACTACCGCCCGTTCGAGATTGAGATCGTGCGGACGCATGAAGACGCTGAAACGGTGAGCGTGCTGATTCGCGATGGCGGTGAGTATGGCGCGCTGCGCGAAGAACTGACCGAGGCTCGCGAGAAGGCGGGCCAGATCGAAGTTGCCAAGAGCCGGTTCCTGGCTGCCGTCAGCCACGAGCTGCGCACGCCGCTCAACGCCATCATCGGCTTCTCCGACATGCTGCTGCACCCGGCGATCTCGGGCCCGCTGTCCGACAAGCAGTCGGAGCAGGTGTCGCTGATCCGAGAGGCAGGCAATCATCTGCTTTCCGTGGTCAATGCGATCCTCGACGTGTCGAAGATCGAGTCGGGCTCCTACGAGATCGTCGTTGAACCGTTCGAACTGCGTCCGACCGCGGAGCTGTGCTGCGCCATGCTGAACCCGCAGGCGCAGGACAAGGGCGTCAACCTGTCGGCGAAGATCCCGGACGGCCTGAGCGCGGTGCTCGGCGATCAACGCGCCGTCCAGCAGATACTGATCAACCTCGTCTCGAACGCGATCAAGTTCACGCCGGAAGGCGGCAGTGTCAGCGTCTCCGCGGTCTCGGCTGACGACACTGTGCGCATCTTCGTCAACGATACCGGCATCGGCATTGCCGCGGAGGACCTGGCGCATCTCGGCCAGCCGTTCCGGCAGGTCCAGAACGACTACACACGGCAGTACCAGGGTACGGGTCTTGGCCTGTCCCTCGTGAAGGGCCTGGTGAAGCTGCATGGCGGCACGATGAGCATCGAAAGCGCCCCAGGACTGGGCACGACGGTGATGGTTGGGCTTCCTGCTGCAACCCGGCAGAGCCTGAAAGGCAACAATGGGGAATGTGATGGCATCGCGCTCCGCAAGACCGCGTAGCGGCCGGCGACCGGCGGATATTTACGAGGAGGAGGACGAGGCAGGCGGCCTCGGCGCCTTCCTCATGCGCCATCGCTTTGCGGTGGGCGGGCTGACCGCCTTTGCCGTCGCCTTCTCCTATGTCACGGCCAATGCGATCTGGTACCAGCCGCATGCGCATGACGGTGCGTTCTTCGCAACGCGTCCGTTGCCGTCTGGCGCCCAGCCGGCGCGGCCCGAGACCATCATCCGCCTCGACCGCAGCGCGGCGCAGGAGCCGGTGCAGAACCAGGTTGCCGCCGTGAAGCAGTCCGGCGCAACCCCGTCGGCGACCCCACAGCTGCCGGAGCAGGCACCTGCGCCGGCTGCCCAGCAGGCGGTGGTGCGTACGGGCGATCCGGTTGTCGAGGAAGTGCAGCGCATTCTCTCCGGTCTCAACCTCTATTCCGGCACGGTCGATGGACTGAATGGACCGCAGACGCGCGCGGCGATCGAGAATTACCGGCGGATCGTCGGCCTCGGCGGTGGTGCTGAGATCGACGACGCGCTGCTGTCGCAGCTGGGTGCTGCGCCGCGCTCGATGACCTCTGCGGTGCAACTGCCGGCAGGCTCGCCGGGTACCGATCTCATCGAAACGTCGTCTGCGAAGCCGAGCGGCGGCGACCAGATGATCCGCCGCATCCAGGCGGGCCTGAAGGCGTTCGGCAATGACGGCATCGAGGAAGATGGCGTCGTGGGGCCGCGGACGCGCAAGGCGATCATTGAATTCCAGTCGCTGTTCGGCCTGCCGCAGAGCGGCGAGCCCGATGAAGCGCTCTACGCCAAGATGCGCGACATCGGCCTGACGGACTGATACGACTTCCCGGTGAGAGTCACTTCCGATCTATGGGTTTCAGCGCTGACCCGCCGCGCTTTCGCGAGCGGCGGGTATGCGGCTGTCGTGCGACGCGGCGCTACCGAGGCCGGGGCGATCATGATTCTCGTGCGCGACCGGATGGGGGAGACGACCCTCTACGGTCCGGCACCGCAAACAAGCTATGACGAGGGGCGGCCGGAGGAACGACTGTTTACCGAGGTCGCGCGGACGTTCGATTCGGACGAGATCGACAAGCGGCTGGAAGGGGAAATGCGGTTCGACCCGGATATCTGGGTGATCGAGCTTGAGGTCGACGACACGACCTTCAAGGAACTGGTGAGCGTCAGGACGCTCTGAGCGCCGCCTTGCGGCCGGGGCTGTTGGCGGCGCGATCGAGCGTGCGCCATTCCTCGACGATGCGCTCGGCCTTGTGGCCGTCCATCTGCTCGTAGGCGTGCAGGAAGTCGGCGATGGCGCTTGCCGTGTAGATGCCGTGCGGGCGCACGCACTTCCAAATCAGGAACGCCTGCTCTTCGGTGAGTTCCAGCACGCGCAGGCACGCCAGCAAATAGGCGCGCTCGTTCGCTTCGACGATCTGTCGGGCGCCGTGGACGCTGATGCCGATGGCAACTGACAGAGCGCGGTGAAACTCATGGGCACGGCCGGTAAGGGCAGCGGCCTTCAGGCTCTCGTAGCCCGGTTCCTGCTGAACCTCGGCGTCCTGCTCGTCCTCTTCAAGGGTATCGACAGGACGCATCATGGCGCGCAGCTGATCGCGCGTCTGCTCGGCCTTGTCGGGTGCGCTGCGCTCGAGCCTTGTGATCGAGGCAATCAGCTGGGCGATGCGCTCGTCGAGGTTGGGGCGTGCCGCGATGGCACGGGCGTGCGAGACGCCGTGGCGGCCGATAAGCGCCACGAGGTCGATGTCGGTCAGCACTGGCGAGCGCATCAGGATCGGTGCCGAGATCTCGGCGGGAAGTGCCGCGAGGCGGCGGATGAGACGCGGCGGCGCGTACGGAAGGTCGGATAGGGCTGCCGAGACATAGCGCAGCGTTTCGTCGGAGGCGAAGTCGAGCAGCGGTACGGCAAGGTCGTCGAGTTGGATGATCTCGCGGCGGGTCGGCCTCGGGATTGAGCAGAAGGCGCTGATAGCGGACCTGAGAAGACGTTCGGGTCGTCCGGCTGCGCGGTATGAACTGGGCAGGGAGGAACGCGAAGGGTTCACGAATACACGCCGATACGCAAGACTACTGACACAACCCGAGCGGCCATACGGCCAGATCGGATGAGTCAAATTACGCCATATTTGTTAGCGGTGCGTTAACTGTCTTCTGCGCGATAATCTGCACCGGAGGCGTAGCGTTTGCTCCGGTGAACCGTAAGAGGCGCAGGTCATGGCTACAATTCTGCAGTTCGAGTGTCGCCCCGGCACTCGCCAGAAGGCGAGGCGGCCAGGAAAGGGCGCCGAGATCGTGATCTTCCCCGGCGTGCGTTACGAACGGTGGTCGGATGAAGTCGACCTCAAGCCGGGAAAGCGAAGATCATCCGCGCGGCGGAAGAAGGCCGGCACGAACTAGCACCTCGCACGTCAGTGGGACGTGCAGCTGAAGCTCTGGAGGAAGTCGGACACCGTCGGGTGCCAGCTTGCGTCCGGGGCAAAGGCGCGCGCGACGACGATCCCCTCATCAATGTCCGCCTCGATGAACACCGAGCGGCTGAACTCGGGGGGCAGCGCATTGCGCATTTCCACCATCTGCGACGTGGTCGCGATGACGAAGTCCGGCTGGCCGGCCGACGAAGATCGGTCGTTGAGGCTGAAGATGTTCTGACCGGCGCGGTCGTAGACCGAGATCGACCAGTAGGGGACCTTGCCTTCGCCCGTGAGGTGAACGACGCCTTCGGAGAGATCGAAGCGGCAGGCGCTCGCGAGGAAGAGCGGGTCGATGGAGTCGATCAGCTGCTGGCCGGCGAGTTTATCGAGCCGCGTCATTGTGTAATAATTGCTGCGCTGGGAAAGGCTCGACCAGGCGTCGCGGACGGAAAACTCAGGCACCATCAGGAGGATCGCGATGTGGACGATCGCCGCGCCGATGACGCCGAGAACGAGGGCGTGAAGCAGCCTACCCATCGCAGCCCTCGCGGATGATGCGCGGCAGTTCGACCTCGCCGATGCGCGAGCTGGACGAGATGGCGGTGTCGTAAAGCGAGAGGACGAGGCTGAACTCGCCCGGACGTACGGCAAGCCAGTTGCCTGGCTGTGGGTGACGCGAGACGAGGGTGACGACGGTGTTGTCCTGCTGGCGCAGCACGGCATAGGAGTGAAGCGCCGAAGCACGATTGGAGGCAGGCTCTATCAACCGATCCTCGACATCGCGCGCGTGGAGCGTCCAGAAGCGCGCGGAGGGCGTCGGGCCTTCAAGCCGGTAGGTGCAGCTGCCGCGAAGCGGCTCGCCGTCTGCATCGTGACGGGCGGTGAAGGTGAGGCCTTCGCCACGACCGAGCGCAAGGTCGGCCGTGCGGGAGAAGCGGGCCTTGGCATAAGGATCCGCGTCAGGTGTGCCGCGCGAGGGAAACGCCGACCAGTCGCCGACCGTGACGGTGTCAAACTCCAAATCCGAATCCAGAGCCAGCCAGACGCTGCCGGCACCGCCTCCAAGAGCGATCGCAACTGCCAGAGCTGTCAGGAAAATCGACTTTAGCATTCAGGGATGGACCGTAACGCTTTCAGGCAGGTTCGGACGATGAAGTAACAAGCGGTCGCCAGACAGGCTCCGATTGTCAAGGCGTTTCGGTCACGCGCATGAACTGCTCACAGGGCAGAAAGGGTTTCTGGCGTCTCGGGAACCGAGATTGGCGGGGCGTTACGGAAGGTTTCGGACAGGTCGAGCAGAAATTTCGTCGTGCGGGCTGACAGGACTGCAGGGCGCTCGATCTCCGTCTCTCCCTCGCCATTGGCTGATGCCACTGCCTGATCGGGCTTCTGCTCGAAGAACGGCTTTTCGATGCCGGGGATCGGCTTCAGTTCGATGCCCTGATGGGCATAGGCCATCAGGCGCTGCCAGACCATGGCCGGCACCGAGCCGCCGGTCATATTGAGGGTGGGCGAATAGTCGTCGTTTCCGAGCCAGACGGCGGCGGTGTAGTTGCCGGTGTAGCCGATGTACCAGGCGTCACGATACGCCTGCGCCGTCCCCGTTTTACCGGCGGAGCGGATGCCGGGCAGCGCGGCGCGGCGGGCCGTGCCGGTCTCCGGGATCTGGACCATGATCTGGTTCATGGCGGCCGCGGCTTCCTCAGTGACGGTGCGGCGCGGCTGCGGCGCATCGCGCGCATGGTCGTAGACGACTTCGCCGGCGTGGGTGAGCAACTGGGTGATGGCGTGGCGGCTGCCGGTGTAGCCGCCGGTGGCGAGGGTGAGGTAACCGGTCGCCTGGTCCATCACCGTCATGCCGGACGTACCGAGCACCATCGTGCGGTGGCCATTGAGCTCGCTCTCGACGCCCATGTCCTTCGCCTTCTGGGTAATGACGGGGATCGTCAGATGCTCCTTGGCGAGACGCACCGGAACGGTGTTGAGCGAGCGGATGAGCGCGTCGGCGAGGGTGACGCGGCCGGCAAAGCCGCGGCTGTAGTTGCGCGGCGACCAGCCCGCCCAGCTGATCGGCGCGTCGGAGACGATCGACTGCGGGGTGAAGCCGGCTTCGATCGCCGCCGTATAGACATAGGGCTTGAAGGACGAACCGGTCTGGCGCAGCGCCTTGGTGGCGCGGTTGAACTGGCTGCGCGCATAGTCGCTGCCGCCGACGACCGCGCGCACCGCGCCGTTGTTCTCGATGACGACGACGGCGCCTTCGGCGAAGCGGTAGGACTTGCCGTACTGGCGCAGGTGGAATTCGAGCGATTCCTCCGCCGCCTTCTGGATGTTCATGTCGATGGTGGTGCGCGCGACGAGCGAGCGCGGGCTGTTCTTCGGCGCGACCCGTTTCACCTCCTCGAAGGCCCAGTCGAGGAAATAATCCGGGCTGTCGCGGTCGCCGCGGTCGACGGCGGTGGCTGGATGCAGCCGTGCGTGCAGCACCTGGCCCTCGGTCATGAAGCCGGAATCGACCATGTTCGACAGCACGACATTGGCGCGGCCGCGTGCGGCCGGCAGGTTGATGTGCGGGGCGTAGTTGCCCGGCGCCTTGAACAGGCCGGCGATCATCGCTGCCTCGGCGAGAGTCAGTTCCTTGACGCTCTTGTCGAAGTAGAAATCGGCCGCAGCCGCGATGCCGAAGGTGCCGCCGCCGAGATAGGCGCGATCGAGATAGAGCTGCAGAATTTCCTTCTTGGTCAGGTTCCACTCAAGCCAGAGCGCAAGGAAGGCTTCCTTGATCTTGCGCTCCATCGAACGCTCGTTGGTCAGGAAGAGGTTTTTTGCCAGCTGCTGCGTCAGCGTGGAACCTCCCTGGACGACGGAGTTCGCGCGCACGTTCTCGGACAGGGCGCGGAAGAGGCCGATGAAATCTATGCCGAAATGGTCGAAGAAGCGGCGGTCCTCGGTGGCGAGCACCGCCTTGATGAGATGGTCGGGCAGCTCGTCGACCGGGACGGAATCACGCTGGATGATGCCGCGCTGGCCGATCTCGTTGCCGTGGCGGTCGAGGAAGGTGACGGCGAAGTCGCCCTGGCTGCGCCAGTCCTTCGCGGTCTCCTCGAAGGCAGGCAGCGCAAGCGCCAGCATGACGATGCAGCCGAGCGTGCCAAGCGTAAAGCCTTCGCTGCCGAGTTCGAAGAAGGCGCGCTTCCAGCCCGAGACGCGGAAGCGGCGGAAGAAGATCGTGATGTTTTCCCAGGCTTCGCCAGCCTTAAAGCCGGCTTCGTAGAGGGACGAGTCGAGCCACGCGTCGAACGCGAGCAGTTTCGTTGCCAATCGCGAGGCCGGCTTCTTTTCCTTCTGAGGATTATTCATCCAGATCGCGCCCACGCAACGAAACCTTCGAAGGCCGTGCCCTACGCGCCCGTTGAAGGATCAACCATCGATTGTTGTTGCCGATTTCCCGGCAGGCGGCAAGCGGCGCGAAGAGCGTGTCAGAAAATGTGAAAAGATATAGGAATATATTCTTGACACCGTGACGGTGCTTTGGTAGCGTTTGGCTATGGTCGGAAACGTGTGCCGGTGAGGCACCTTCCAGCGGGTCGCTGGTTTCTTTCGCGACGGATTTTCCAGATTTCGGGAACAGGAATGAGCCATGGGGCAAATGCCGCGTGGGCGGCCCGGCGTGCCTTGATGGAAGGCGCGCCGCTGACGTTCGAGCGCATGGCGCAGGCCTGCGGCGTCAGCACGGCGACGCTCGAGCGTACCGCGCGACGGGAGCGCTGGCGGGTTTCGGGCGTGGCGCAGGGGCTGAGCCGCAGCGAGCGGATCGCCAGGCTGCGCGACCGGTTGCTGGAGAAGGCCGAGCGCATCGAGCTCAATCCCGCCGAAGATGAGCCGGGCGCGGACAAGGCGGTCTCGGACCTCTCAACCAGCGTGAAGACGCTCCTCAGGATTTTCGAGACGACGCGCGATGACGACGAGGCGCGCGAAAGGCAGATAACGAGCGATGCCAACGTCGCAGACCTTCTCGACCGGCTCGACCGGAAGATCGTGGAGCTGGCCCGATATCTCGCTGAGAGAATGGTTGGAGAAGGAGTACAGCCCGCAGCAGATCGTGACGCTGGCCCATGAGTGGGCAGGCAGCGCGCGCGGGGCACAGTACCGGCCGGGGGCAGAAAAGCCGAACTGGCTGGTGATGGGCGGACGCGGGTCGGGCAAGACCCGGCTGGGGGCGGAATGGGTGAGCGCGTTGGTGCGCGGGCTGCCGCCTTTCACACCAAGGGATGTCAGGTATGGCCGGATCGCGCTGGTAGCCGAGACGCTGGGAGACGTGCGCGAGGTGATGATCGAGGGGCCGTCCGGGATCGCGACGATCTCGCGCCGCGACCGGCCACGCTACGAGCCGACGCGGCGCAGGCTGCTGTGGGACAGCGGGGCGGTGGCGCAGGCGTTCTCTTCGGAAGATCCGGAGAGCCTGCGCGGGCCGCAGTTCGAAGCGGCATGGTGCGATGAGGTCGCCAAGTGGAAGAACGCGGTCGAATGCTTCGACATGCTGCAGTTCGGCCTGCGGCTCGGGCCGATGCCGCGGCAGATCGTGACGACGACGCCGAAGCCGGTGCCGCTGGTGAAGCGGCTGCTGAGCGATCCGAAATTCTATCTGACCCAGATGCGAACGCGGGAGAACGAGGAGAACCTGGCGTCAGGGTTCATCGAGGCGATCGAGGCGCAATATGCCGGCTCGCGACTCGGGCGGCAGGAGCTCGACGGCGAACTGATCGATGACCGGCAGGACGCGCTGTGGACGCGGGACTTGCTGGAACAGACGCATGGGCAGCATGGCGAGTTGCGGCGCATCGTGGTTGCCGTCGACCCGCCGGCGTCTTCGCGGAAGAGCTCCGACGCCTGCGGGATCATCGTCGCTGGCGTGGATGACGAGGGAATCGCGGTGGTGCAGCAGGACGCAACGCTGAACGCGGCCCGGCCGCAGGACTGGGCAGGCAGAGCAGTGGCGCTGTTTCACCAGTACGAAGCCGATGCGATCGTCGCCGAAGTGAACCAAGGGGGGACATGGTGACGGCGGTGCTGCGGACGGTGGACGCCACGGTGCCGGTCAGGGAAGCGCGGGCAAGCCGCGGCAAGTGGCTGCGCGCAGAGCCGGTCGCGGCGCTGTATGCGCAGGGCCGCGTGGTGCATGCGCGGCGCTTTCCCGAACTCGAGGACGAGATGTGGGATTTCGGGCCCGACGGGCTTTCTGGCGGCCGGTCGCCCGACCGGGTGGACGCGCTCGTCTGGGCGCTGAGCGAATTGCTGCTGGGCGGTTCCGGCCGGCCGCGTGTCAGAAACTTCAGCTAACGGATCTCGACAATGGGTTGGAACTGGCCATGGGCTCGGCCGAAGGTCGAGCGCAAGGGCGACGGCGTCTATGGCTTCGTCGCGCTGCATGCGCAGGGAGATGCCGCCTGGACCCGGCGCGATTATGCGACGCTGGCGCGCGAAGGGTTCATGCGCAACCCGACGGTGCACCGCTGCGTGCGGCTGATTGCCGAGGCGGCAGCATCGGTGCCGTGGCTGCTCTATGAACAGCAAAGCGAGGTGAGCGAGCATCCGCTGCTGGAACTTCTGGCGCGGCCGAACCCGCGCTGCTCGGGAGCGAGCTTCATGGAGGTGCTGTACGGGCACCTGCTGATGTCCGGCAACGCCTATGTCGAGCTGGTCGAAGCTGGCGAGACGCGCGAACTGCATCTCTTGCGGCCCGACCATGTGTCGGTCGTCACCGATGCGAGCGGCTGGCCCGTGGCGCTCGAACAGCGGCAGGGAGAGAAGAAGCGCCGGATTCTGCTCGGCAGCGAGCGCGAGGGGTCCGCGCTGCACCTGCGGCTCTTCCACCCGCTCGACGACCTCTACGGTTTCCCGCCGCTGCAGGCGGCGCTGATGGCGCTCGACATCCAGAATGCGGCGGGGCGCTGGAACAAGGCATTGCTGGACAACTCGGCAAGGCCGTCCGGCGCACTGGTTTATGCGCCGAAGGACGGGGGCAACCTCACCGAGGAACAATATGAGCGGCTGAAGAGCGAGCTTGAGGAAGGCTACACGGGTGCCGCGCGCGCCGGACGTCCGATGCTGCTCGAGGGCGGGCTCGACTGGAAGGCGATGGGCCTGACGCCGAAGGACATGGACTTCGTCGAGGCCAAGAACGGCGCGAGCCGCGAGATCGCGCTCGCCTTCGGCGTGCCACCGATGATCCTCGGCATTCCGGGAGACAACACCTACGCTAACTATCAGGAAGCGAACCGTGCCTTCTACCGCATGACCGTGCTGCCGCTCGTGGCGCGGACGGCGGCGGAACTGTCGGCCTTCCTTGTGCCGCGCTTCGGCAGCAGCCTGCGGCTTTCCTTCGACGCTGACCAGATCGACGGCCTTGCGCTGGAGCGCGAGGCGCTGTGGTCGCGGATCGGCGCGGCAGATTTCCTGACGGACGACGAAAAGCGGGAGGCGGTGGGCTATGGCCCGCGCAGCTGAGGATATCATCATGAACGATACGGTCTTGCTATGGACGGCCAGAGCCGGCGGAGCGGCCGCGGGGTCTGCGATCTCGCTGGCGTATCTCTTGCCGGTCACCCGCCGCGAAGCAGCAATCCGGCTCGGCATCGGCGTCGCCAGCGGCCTCGTCTTTGGCGGAACGGTGGGGCTGAAGATCGCGACCGAACTCGGCATCGACGACAAGCTGGGCCCTTACGAGCTGGTGCTGATGGGCTCGGCCGCGGCGAGCCTGTGCGCCTGGTGGTCACTTGGGCTGCTCGTCCGCTTCTTCCGTGCCAAGCGCGCTGTTCGCAAGGAGCAGGGCGATGAATGAGCATCCTGCACTTCGCTACGAACGCAAGGTCGCCGATACCACCTTCGGCGTCGACGTCGACGGGACCTTTACCGGCTATGCGAGCCTGTTCGGCAAGGCCGACCTCGCCCGCGACGTGGTCGAGCGGGGCGCGTTTGCGCGCTCGCTCGCCAGGCGCGGCGCTGGCGGGATACGGATGCTCTACCAGCACGATCCCAACGAGCCGATCGGCACGTGGATCGAAGTTCGCGAGGACGAGCGCGGACTGTTCGTGCGCGGCCGGCTGACGAACGGCGTCGGCCGGCCGCGCGAAGTGCGCGAGCTGATGCGCAGCGGAGCGCTCGACGGGCTGTCGATCGGTTTCCGCACGGTGCGCTCGCGCAAGGATGCGAGCTCCGGCGTGCGCCGAATCCTGGAGGCGGACCTCTGGGAAATCTCGATCGTGACTTTTCCCATGCTGCCCGAGGCCCGCGTTGAAAGCGTCAAGCGCGCCATGGGGCGGCTACCTTCCATTCGCGAGTTCGAGCGTTGGCTGACGCGGGACGTGAAGCTGACGCGCGCAGAAGCCCGTGCGGTCATCACGCGCGGCTTTTCTGCACTGGTGCGTGAGCGGGATGCCACGCGCTTCACCGAAGCCCGCCTTGCGGAGCGCATCCGCCGGGCAACACGCATCATCTCAAACAAGGAAAGCGGACATGACGAATCCTGACCAGGTTGCGCCGGAGACGAAGTCCGGCTCGGCCGACCTTGCCGCGCTCGCCGACGGCTTTGACGAGTTCATGGCGACCTTCGCGGCATTTCGCGAGGAAAACGACAAGCGGCTGCGGGAGGTCGAACAGCGCAAGAGCGCCGACGTGCTGACCGTCGAAAAGGTGGATCGTATCTCCGAGGCACTCGACCGGCAGAAGCGCGCGCTCGACGAAATCGCGCTGAAGCGGGCCCGTCCGGCGCTCGGCCGCGATGGAGACAGCATCGTCGACCTCGAGCACAAGGAGGCGTTCGAGCGCTACGTGCGCTCGGGCGAGGAGCAGAAGCTGCGGGCGATCGAGACCAAGGACATGTCCTATGGCTCCAACGCCGATGGCGGCTATCTGGTGCCGCAGAATGTGGAGGCAGAGATCGGTCGCAGGCTGGCCGAGATCTCGCCGATCCGATCCATTGCCTCGGTACAGCAGGTGTCGGGGCCGGTGCTGCGCAAGCCGTTCACAGTGACGGGACCGGTGGCGAACTGGGCGGCGGAGACTGCCTCGCGAACGAAGACGGACTCGCCGGTGCTCGACCAGCTGCAGTTCCCGACGGCGGAGCTCTATGCGATGCCGGCCGCGACGCCGTCGCTGCTCGAGGATGCCGTGGTCGATCTCGACCAGTGGATCGTCAGCGAAGTGGAGACCGCATTCGCCGAGAAGGAAGGTGCCGCCTTCATCAACGGCACAGGTTCCAACCAGCCGAAGGGTTTTCTGGCTTATGACCAGGAGGCGGACGCGTCGCGCAGCTGGGGTGAGATCGGCTATGTCGACACCGGTGTCGACGGCGCGTTCCCGACTACCAGTCCGTCCGACAAGCTGCTCGACCTGATCTATTCGCTGAAGGCGGGCTACCGGCAGAACGCGCACTGGGTGATGAACCGCAAGACCTAGGCGCTGATCCGCAAGATGAAGGACTCGGACGGCAACTATCTCTGGCAGCCGCCGGCAACGGCCGGCGGGCGGGCCATGCTGATGGGCTTCCCGCTGGTCGAAGCCGAGGACATGCCCGATGTCGCGGCGGGCTCGACCCCGATTGCTTTCGGCGACTTCAAGCGCGGTTACCTGATCGTCGACCGCACCGGCGTGCGCGTGCTGCGCGACCCGTACTCCGCCAAGCCGTACGTGCTGTTCTACACGACCAAGCGCGTCGGCGGCGGCGTGCAGGACTTTGACGCGATCAAGCTGCTGAAGTTCGGCGACGCGGACGAATAAGGCGAAGCGTGGCTGGCACGAGCCGGCCCTTCGCCGACGGCCCCGGTTGCCCCTTGCCGGGGCCGTTTTCATTCCATCAGTTTCGAGGTGCCGATGACCCTCTATCGAACGGTTGCGCCCGAGGCCGAGCCGGTGACGCTCGCCGAGGCGAAGCAGATGCTGCGCATCAGCCACGACAGCGAGGACGATCTGATCTCCGGACTGATCCGAGCAGCGCGCGAGGAGGTGGAGGCGTCATGCGGCTTGGCGCTGATCGACCAGCAGTGGCGGTTGGCGCTCGATGTGCTGCCGCCGCTGGGGCGGGTGCTGCTGCGCCGTCACCCGGTGCGCGAGATCGTAACGATCACGATGTTCGGCGAGGATGGCGAGGGTGAGACGGTCGATCCGGCGAGCTATCGGCTCGACGCGCATGCGCGCCCGGCGCGGTTGCATTTCAGGACGCTGCCGGACCCTAGGAAAGCGGCGAACGGCTACGAGATCGACTTCAAGGCAGGTTTCGGTGAGGCGGGGACGGACGTGCCTGACCTCATCCAGCGCGCGATCCTGCAGCTTGTTGTGCACTGGTACGAGTTCCGCGCGCATCTTTCGCCGAAGGACCAGCCGGTCTCGTATCCGGCAGGATATGAGCGGCTGATCGCACCGTGGCGTGCGCGGAGGCTGTAGGATGCGCACGGAGTTCATCGATCCCGGCGCGTTCCGCCATGAAGTCATCCTCGAGGCGGCAAGCCTCACACCGGATGGCGCCGGCGGGCATCATGCAAGCTGGACGGAAGTCGCCACCTTCTTCGCACGGATCGAACCGGTTGCGGCGACGAGCAGGTTCGGCGGCGACCAGACACTGGAGACGGTGACCCATCGGGTGACGATCCGCTACCGCGAGGACGCTGCGAGCGGCATGCGGCTGAAGCACGGCAGCCGGATCTTGGAGATCCTGACCGTGCACGATCCGGACGAGACGGGTCGCTATCTGGTTTGCCGGACGAGGGAGATCGGACGATGAAGGTCGCAGTCCGAATGACGGTTGAGGATCTCATTCGCGCGCTGCGGTCGCATATGCACCAGATGGCGGACGAGATCGAGACGGGATACGCTGAGATACGCGCGCGGGAGAATCGCGAGGAGCGCGCGAGGGTGGGAAAGACTGAAACATGACGGCAGCGGCAATCGAGTTGCAGAGGGGGATCTTTGCCAGGGTCACCTCCGACCTGGCGCTCACGGCGCTGCTGGGCGAGGTGCGGGTCTACGACCACGCACCGGCCAATGTCACCTTCCCCTACTTTACCTTCGGCCGCACGACCGGTTTCGACTGGAGCACCAGCACGGAGGACGGGTCGGAGCACCTGTTCACCGTGCACGCCTGGTCGAAGGAGATGGGAAAGAGCGAGACGCTGGCGATGCTCGATGGTGTCAAGGCCGCGCTGCATGACGCTGACCTTGAGCTCGATGGCCACCGGCTCGTGAACCTGCGGCGCGAGTTCGAGGAAGTCCGCTACGACGAAGACCTCGCGATCTATCACGGTATCCTGCGGTTCAGGGCGGTGACCGAACCGATCGGCTAACCTTTCAGGTCACTCCATCACACCATCAGAGGGTAAGGAGGCTCGCTGTGGCAGCACAGAAGGGCAAGGATCTTCTATTGAAGCTCGCCAATGGCGAGAGCTACGTGACGGTGGCCGGCCTGCGCAGCAAGCGGCTGGCGTTCAACAGCGAGGCGGTGGACATCACCGACGCGGATTCGACCGGGCGCTGGCGTGAGCTTTTGGGTGGCGCTGGCGTTCAGCGCGCGTCACTAAGCGCGTCCGGCATCTTCAAGGACGCAACGTCTGACGGGCTTATTCGTAGCCGGTTCTTCGGCGGCACGATCTCGACCTGGCAACTGGTGATCCCGGACTTCGGCACGGTGTCCGGTCCGTTCCAGATCACGGCGCTGGAATATACCGGCAACCACGATGGCGAGGTGGCCTTCGAGATCGCGCTGGAGTCGGCAGGCGTCATTTCCTTCGAGGCTCAGACATGAGTGCGAACCGGCGGCGCGGGGAAATTTCCGCAGTCATCGACGGGCGCGAATGCACGCTGTGCCTGACGCTGGGCTCGCTGGCGGAACTGGAGAACGCCTTTGCGGCGAGCGATCTGACGGCGCTGGCCGAAAGGTTTTCGAGCGGGAAACTCTCGGCGCGAGACCTGATGGAGGTGATCGCTGCCGGGCTGCGCGGTGCGGGCTTACCTGTGCAGGCGAGCGACGTGGCGGCGATGAAGATCGAGGGCGGCGCGACGGGAGCGGCGGCGATTGTCGCCGAATTGCTGCAGGTCACGTTCGGCGCGGCTGAGGCTGCGGCGTCGCCGGGCCCCTGAACGCCGCAACAGGCAGTGCGCGCCGGTTTCCCAGGGACGATGTCATCGCGTTGGGGCTGGGCCTGTTGCGGCTGCCGCCGCGCGACTTCTGGACAATGACGCCGAGGGAACTTGCGCACGCCCTGCGCTTCCTGCGCGGCGACCAGACGCCGCCGACGCGGGCCGCGCTGGCTGAACTGATGCGGATGTTCCCGGACCAACCACGAGGCGACAGACATGGCAGAGCGGGAAAGGCTGGAGATCAGCATCGAGGCTGACACGCAGCCGTTCGCGGATGCAATCGGCAATCTCGAAAAGCTCTCACAGAGCTTTGGCCGGCAGCTGACCGGCGCGCTGAAGGACGCGGTGGTGAGCGGCAAGTCGCTCGACGACATGCTGCGCAAGATCGGCATGAACCTCGCGGGCATGGCGCTGAGCCAGGGGCTGCAGCCGCTGTCGAACCTCGCCTCCGGCCTGTTTTCGACCATGTTCGGCGGGATCGGCAAGGCGCTTCCCTTCGCGAAGGGCGGCGTTGTGCCGTTTGCAAGTGGCGGGGTCGTCTCGGCGTCGCGAATTCGGGTGGCGGCGGCGGGACGGTGAACGTCGTCTTCAACGTTTCGACCCCGGATGCGGCCTCGTTCCGCAAGTCGGAGGCGCAGGTGACAGGCATGCTGGCGCGGGCGGTGACACGCGGGACGCGCACCCTCTGAAATCGGAGCAATCGATGCAGAGTTTCCACGAGGTCCGGTTTCCGGAGGACGTGTCCTTTGGCGCGACCGGCGGGCCGGAAAGACGCAACGAGATCGTCGCGCTGACGTCCGGCCGCGAAAAGCGGAACCTGAGGTTTGCGCAATCGCGCCGGCGCTTTGATGCGGGGACGGGCGTTCGCTCGCTCGCCGACCTCTACGAGATCGTCGCCTTCTTCGAGGCGAGGCGCGGGTCACTGCACGGATTCCGCTTCCGCGATCCATTCGACATGAAGTCGTGCCCGCCCGATGCGCAACCGTCGGCCTTCGATCAGTTCATCGGAACCGGCGACGGCGAGACCGCAACGTTCCAGCTGGTGAAGTGGTACGGCGAGGGTGAAGATGCCTACGCCCGCCAGATCCGCAAGCCGGTGGCGGAGACTGTGCTGGTGGCGGTGGGCGGCGAGGTTGCCACCGAGGGCGAGGAGTTCGAGGTCGATGCGACGACAGGCATGATCACCTTCGCCGAGGGCGCAACGCCCGGCGACGGGAAAGAGGTCTCGGCCGGGTACGAGTTCGATGTGCCGGCGCGTTTCGACGCTGATCGCATCGAGATCAGCCTGACCGCTTTCAGCGCCGGACAGATCCCGTCGATCCCGATCGTGGAGATCCTTTTGCCATGACGGGATATTCCGAAGAGTTCGCCGCGCATCTGGCGCAGGACTGCACCACGCTCTGCCATTGTTGGTTGGTGACACGGCGTGACGGCACGACGCTCGGATTCACCGACCACGACCGGAAGCTGACGGTCGGTGGCAGGACCTTCGAGCCGCAAAGCGGCTTCTCGCAGAGCGAGGTGCGGACCTCGCTCGGGATGGCGGTGGATACCGCCGACGTCGAGGGCGCGCTGTCGTCAGACGTCCTCGTCGAGGCCGATATTCTTGCCGGCCTCTATGACGGGGCGAAGGTTGAGACCTTCCTCGTCAACTGGATGGACACGAGCCAGTTCGCGCGGATGCGGACCTCAACGATCGGGCGGATCGAGCGGCGCGACGGACAGTTCGTCGCCGAGCTCGAGAGCCTGACCGCGAGCCTCGACAAACCGAACGGGCGCGTGCTGCGGCGCCAGTGCGATGCGCAATTAGGCGATGGGCGGTGCAAGGTCGTTACCGACGATCCGGCGGTGAAGGGCGAGGGAGTTGTGGTGGCGATTGCCGGGGCGGGCAAGTTCGAGGCGATCGGGTTGGGCGACTACACGCCCGGCTGGTTCAGTCTCGGGGAGATCAGCTGGACGAGCGGGCCGCTGGCCGGGCGCTGCTTCGCGGTGCTGGATCACGCGGTGCGCGGCGGGAAGGTTTTCCTCGCTGTCTCGGCTGCCGACCCGCAGCCGGAAGTGGGCGCGACCTTCACGATCATTGCCGGCTGCGACAAGAGCTTCAAATCCTGCCGCGAAAAATACAGCAATGGCCTGAATTTCCGCGGTTTTCCGCATCTTCCCGGCAACGACGCTGCTTACCGCTACGTGGCCGACGGAATGGTGTTCGACGGCGGCGCGCTGGTCGAATGAGCGGGGACATTCGCGAAAAAATCCTCGCCGAGGCGATGAGCTGGGTGGGAACCCCTTATCGCCACCAGGGCTCGCGAAAGGGCGTCGGCTGCGACTGCCTCGGGCTGGTGCGCGGCATCTGGCGGAACGTCTACGGCACGGAGCCGGAAGAGGCCGGCGCCTATTCGCCGGACTGGGCTGAATTGGGTGGCCGCGACAGGCTGCTGGAGGCGGCGCGACGCCATGCAGTCGAGAAGCCGATCGGGGATGCTCTGCCGGGCCATCTGCTGGTCTTCCGCTGGCGTCCGCAGCATGCAGCCAAGCACGTCGGCATTCTCGTGAGCGAGAACGCGTTCCTACACGCCTATGAGGGGCATGCGGTGATGATCTCGCCGCTCGTGCCGCAGTGGCGGCGGCGGATCGCCGGCGTCTTCGCCTTTCCTGACAAGACGAGCTGAGCGGGCCAGCCATGGCGACAATTATACTCCAGGCAGCCGGGGCGTTTCTCGGCGGCATCTTTGGGCCTATCGGCAGCGCGATCGGCTCGGCCGCCGGCGCGATGGCGGGCTACGCCATCGATCAGACGCTCTTGCAGGGGCATCGCCGTATCGAAGGCCCACGGCTGGGGGCGCCGCGCCCGTTCCTTGCCGAGGAAGGCCAGCCGATCCCGCGCGTCTACGGGACGATGCGCGTTGGCGGCAACCTGATCTGGGCGACCAGGTTCCAGGAGACGAAAACCGTCGAACGCCAAGGCGGCAAAGCGGGGCCGCGGGTCACCACGACCACCTACGCCTACTTCGGTAATTTCGCCTTTGCGCTGTGCGAGGGCGAGATCGCGGGTGTGCGCCGCATCTGGGCGGATGGGCGTGAACTCGATCTCGAAGAGTTCAACGTCCGCGTCTACATCGGGTCAGAGGACCAGCTTCCTGATCCGCCGATTGCGGCGAAGCAGGACGGCAAGGCACCGGCCTATCGCGGCACGGCCTATGTCGTGTTCGATCATTTTCCGCTCGGCGACTTCGGCAACCGCATCCCGCAGTTTCAGTTCGAGGTGATGCGGCCGGTGGGGGAGCTTAACGGGCAGATCAGATCGGTCGCGCTGCTGCCGGGTGCGACGGAGTACGGGCTCGATCCGGAACCGGTGACCCATACGCCGAGTCCAGGCGTGACCATCTACGTCAACCGCAATGTCCTGCATGGGCCGACGGACCTCATTGCTTCGCTTGACGAGCTGCAGGCGCTGTGCCCGAACCTCGAGGAGATCGCCATCGTCGTCACTTGGTTCGGCGACGATTTGCGCGCGGGGCACTGCAGGATCAGGCCCAAGGTGACGCAGAACACGGCGCTCGAGTTTTCGGAGCCCTGGCGCGTGTGTGGTCAGGTGCGCGAGGAGGCGGAGCAGGTGAGCTACGTTGACGGCGTCGCGTGCTATGGCGGCACACCGTCGGATGCTTCAGTCGTCCGCTGCATCCAGGAAATCAGGCGCCGGGGATTGCGCGTTGCGCTCTACCCGTTCCTGATGATGGATGTCCCCTCCGGCAACGGGTTGCCTGATCCCCACGGCGCGGACGAGCAAGCACCTTTCCCGTGGCGCGGGCGCATCAGCTGCATCCCGGCGCCGGGAAGCGAGGGATCGCCGGACAAGTCTGCAGAAATTCGGGACGATGTGGCCGCGTTCTGCGGCAGCGCGGATGTAGCGGACTTCGCTGTCGAGGAAGGCGCGATCGCGTTCTCAGGCGACGAGGACGACTGGGGCTTTCGCCGGCTGGTGCTGCACTACGCAGGGCTGGCTGAGCTAGCAGGCGGCGTCGACACTTTCCTCATCGGCTCCGAGTTGCGCGGGCTGACGACGCTGCGCGACGCAGACAACCAATTCCCGTTCGTCGAGGCGCTGTGCGAGTTGGCCGCCGATGTCCGCAGCGTTCTGGGCAGCGGCACAAAGATCACCTACGGCGCCGACTGGACCGAATATTTTGGGCACCAGCCGCCGGACGGTTCTGGCGATGTGTTCTTTCACCTCGACGAGCTGTGGGCGCATCCGGCGGTCGATGCGGTCGGGATCGACAACTACATGCCGCTCGCCGACTGGCGCGACGAAGACATCGACGGCGGGAACCCGGACGGATTCCGCCTGCCTTACGACATTGACGGTTTGCGCAGCCAGGTGAGCGCCGGCGAGGGCTTTGACTGGTACTATGCAAGCGCGGAGGCCCGCGAGGCGCGGGAGCGCTCGCCGATCACCGACGGCGCCTATGGCAAGCCGTGGGTCTTCCGCTACAAGGACCTGGTCTCGTGGTGGGAGAACCAGCACTTCAACCGGATCGGTGGGGTCGAGGCGGCTGAGCCGACTGCATGGCTGCCGCGTTCGAAGCCGATCTGGTTCACGGAGCTTGGTTGCCCGGCGGTCGATAAGGGCCCCAACCAGCCAAACGTGTTTCCGGACAGAAAATCGTCGGAGAACGCGATCCCGTATTTTTCGAACGGCGGGCGAGCGGACGAGGCGCCGGCCAGGTTCCTGCAGGCGCACTATCAGCACTGGGACCCGGAGAGCCCGTACTTCGACGAAGCGAAGAATCCGGTTTCGCCAGTCTATGGCGGGCGGATGGTCGACAGGGTGCGTATCAGCGTGTGGGCATGGGACGCGCGGCCGTTCCCGGCTTTTCCCCTGCATGACGAGATCTGGGCCGATGGCGAGAACTGGAGCGCCGGCCACTGGCTCAACGGCAGGCTGTGCGGGGTGCTCGGCGCTGATCTGGTCGAGGCGATCCTGAAGGGTCACGGGCTGCCGGCGGCCGACACGAAGCTGGTGGCCGGAAGTCTCTATGGCTACCTGACAGATGCGCCGGATACCGCGCGGGCAGCGCTGGAGCCCTTTGCGCAGCTCTTCGGTGTGGTGGCTAGGGAAGAGGACGGACGGCTGCGGTTCTCGTCGGAAGATGCTGCGCAGCAGGTCTTTCCCGTCGCGGAGCTCGTCGTGGAGGAAGGCGGCGCCACGCTGGAGCGGACGCGCATGCCGCAGCGCGACCTGAACGACGCGGCCGAGGTGAGCTTCATCGAACCTTTTGCGGAGTATCAGGCAGCCGTTGTGCGGGTCGTGCGGCCGGGGGCGCATGAGGCTTCAATCGAGCGGCTGTCGCTTCCCGGCAGCATTCATCGTGAAGGCGCTGCGGCACTGATCAGCGACTGGCTCGAGCGTCGCCATGTTGCGCGAGATACGATCGGCTTTGCGGTGCCGGCGAATGCGACCGCAATCGAGGTCGGCGCCGTCGTGCGGCTGGATGCTGATGAGGCGGGCTACGACTACCTCGTGACGGAGGTCGAGCAGGGCTGGAGCTGCAAGGTGGTTGCGCGCCGGGTGAGCCGGCGTGTTCCTACGCCGCAAGGGCTCGGCTTCGGCGACAGCAATTACCGCCCGCCGGCATTCGCGGGGGCGCCGCATGTCATGCTTCTCGACCTGCCGATGCTGCCCGGCACCGCCGATTTCGAAAAGCAGTTCAGGATTGCTGCATTCGCCGATCCCTGGCGGCAGCAGGCGGTCTATGCCTCGCCGGAGCAGAGCTCGTTCCAGTTTATGACCGCAGTCGAAACGAGGGCGACGATGGGCGAACTCGTCGAGCCGCTGGAACCCGGACCTCGGGCCAGGATGGATCTTGCCGGCTCGCTGACGGTGAAGCTGTTCGGCGGCGAACTCGCCAGCGTCAGCATGGCGAGCCTGCTGAATGGCGCGAATGTCGCGGCCCTGCGGTCAGAGAGCGGCGAATGGGAAGTGCTGCAGTTTGCCGCCGCAGAGGAAATCGCGCCAAGCATCTGGCGGCTGACAAAGCTGCTGCGGGCGCAGCTTGGCACTGAAGACGCAATGCGGACCGGAAATGAGGCTGGTGCGGCGTTTGTGCTGCTCAACAGCGCGGTGGTGAGCGCGGGGCTCACGCCGGAACAGTGCGGCCTGGTGCTCAATTGGCGCGTGGGGCCGGCCGGCCAGACGCCCGGTACGCGAAACTTCGTTTCGGCACAGCAGGCAGGCGGCATGCGGGCGCGCCTGCCGCTGTCGCCGGTGCATCTGAAGGCGGTGGAGCAGGACGACGGCAGCGTCGCGATCAGCTGGATCCGGCGCGGGCGGATCGATGCTGATGCCTGGCTGGCCGAGGATATTCCGCTCGGCGAGGAGAGCGAAAAGTACCGGATTGAGCTGGCGGGCGAGGAGGGCGAGGCGCGGCGCGTGGTGGAGGTCGCGACGCCTTCGTGGACTTATCCAGAGGAATTGGCGCTGGCGGATTTTCCGGATCGGCCTTGCGAGGTTGAAGTCACCGTTCGCCAAGTCAGTTCGTCCGTCGGTGCCGGCGTTCCGGCGCGGTGCCGCGTAATGCTCACTTAAGATGAGGAGAGCTAAATGGAAGAGGTAAAGCCGTGGTATCTGTCGCGAACGGTGTGGGCATCACTAGTAGTTATTGTTGCCTCGATCGCGGCGTTGTTTGGGTTTACCTTTGATGATGCAGAAATGACGGAGCTGGTCGACGGTATCGTGCAGGCAGTGGTAGCCGTCGCCGCGCTCGTTGCACTGGTTGGCAGGCTGGCTGCACGCGCAAGGATCGGTTAGCGTGCGGCGGTTATTGTTCATTCCGCGTTCAGGCATACTACGATAGAACCGAGGCATGAAAACGCTCCGCACCATCTCTCAAGTTCTTGTCGCGGGACTTCTGGCCTCGGCCCTGCTGGTGCCTGAGGCACCGGTTCAGGCGGCATCCGACGCCTATGAGGTCGCGCAGGCGGGCTCCTGCCACGATGTCGGCCAGCGCTACGCCGCGCAGATGGGCGGACAGCTGGCGCGCGCCACGCCGGACGTGAGAGGTGGGCAGCAGGTCTGCGTCATCGTCGTGCTGTTGCCTGCGCGGGACGGCCAGCGGCCGCGCCGCGAGGAAATCGTGGTTCCCGCCGGCTAGAGCGTCACGTTGCCTGCCGTGAATTTCCAGACATAATCACCCCCGACGCCAACCCACAGGACACCCAATGCGCATACTCGTGGTCGAGGACGACAAGGATCTGAACCGTCAGGTTTCCGAAGCGCTCATCGATGCCGGGTATGTCGTGGACCGGGCATTTGACGGCGAGGAGGGGCACTTTCTGGGCGACACCGAGCCCTACGACGCGGTGGTGCTCGATATCGGCTTGCCGCAGATGGACGGCATCAGCGTGTTGGAGCGCTGGCGTCGGGACGGGCGCAAGATGCCGGTGCTGATCCTGACCGCGCGCGACCGCTGGAGCGACAAGGTCGCCGGCATCGACGCGGGCGCAGACGACTACGTCACCAAGCCATTCCATATCGAGGAAGTGCTGGCGCGCGTGCGCGCGCTGATCCGCCGCGCGGCGGGGCACGCCTCTTCGGAGCTGATTTGCGGACCGCTTCGGCTCGACACCAAGTCGTCAAAGGCCTCCATCGATGGCGTGACGCTGAAGCTGACCTCGCACGAGTTTCGCCTGCTCGCCTATCTGATGCACCACATGGACCAGGTGGTGTCGCGCACTGAGCTGGTCGAGCACCTTTACGACCAGGATTTCGACCGCGACTCGAACACCATCGAGGTGTTCGTCGGCCGCTTGCGCAAGAAGATGGGCGTCGACCTGATCGAAACGGTTCGCGGGCTCGGCTACCGCATGCGGGGGACGCCGGAGTGAGAAGCGCCCGCGTCCATCACGGCTGAACGGCGCGACCGGTGCTGGCGTCCGTCCTTCCGATCCTTAAGAAGCCTTTCCGGTACCTCGCATTTCGCGTCGTCGCCTTCTCGACGGTGTGGGCTGTGCTGGCGCTTGTTGTCATTGCAACCATCATCTCCACCCTGTTCAGGCAGGCGAGCGAGCGCGGCTTCGAAAGCCTGCTGACCGCGCACCTGTTCAACCTCATCAGCTCCGTCGGCGTTGATGCCGATGGCAGGCTCTCCGGCTCGCCCAACCTCGGCGACCTGCGGTTCACCATTCCGAACTCGGGCTGGTACTGGTCGGTCGAGCCTGTCTCGGAGGACGTGAAGGGCAGGCTTCAATCGCTGTCGCTGACCGGAGACCTCCCGTCGCCGCCGACCGACGAATTCCCGTTCAACAGCGAATACCAGCGCGGCTATCTCGCTGACGGTCTCGATGGCGAGACCATAGAGGTCTTCGAAAGCGAGTTCGTGCTGGCGGGCGAGAACAGCATCGCCCGCTTCAGGGTGATGGGAAATCGTACCGAGCTGGAAGAAGACATCGCCAGCTTCGAGCGGCAGCTTCACCTGTCGCTGCTGGTCTTCGGCCTTGGCATGATCGCGATCAACGCGATCGCGATCCTGATAGGTCTCAACCCGCTGCGGCGGGTGCGAAAGGCGCTGGCGGAGATTCGCGCGGGGCAGGCGCACCGGCTCGACGGAGCCTTCCCGGCCGAGATCGCGCCGCTTGCGGACGAGACCAATGCGCTGATCGACAACAACCGCCGCATCGTTGAGCGCTCGCGCACGCAGGTGGGCAATCTCGCACATTCCCTGAAGACGCCGCTCGCGGTGCTGACAAACGAGGCGCGGGCGATCGGCGGCAAAAAGGGCCAGCTGATCGCCGAGCAGGCAGGCGCCATGCAGCAGCAGGTGGAGCATTATCTGCAGCGGGCGCGAATGGCCGCGCAGCGCGACACCATCGTCTTCCGCACGCCGGTGAGGCAGGTCATCGAGCGTATGGTGCGGGTGATGGCCAGGCTCAATCCGCGCATCGACCTTTCGCTGGACGCGCCGGACGATGAGTTCATCTTTGCCGGCGAACGTGAGGACCTTGAGGAGATTGCCGGCAACCTGCTCGAGAACGCGATGAAGTGGGGTCGAGAGCAGGTCGCAGTCACGATCGGGGCAGGGCCGGGCGAGGCCGGCCAGCGCACCTTCCGGCTGATCGTCGATGATGATGGCCACGGAATTCCTGAGGAAAGCCGCCGCGACGCGCTCGTGCGCGGGCGAAGGCTGGATGAGACGAAGCCGGGGACTGGCCTCGGGCTCTCGATCGTTGCCGATCTCGTCAAGGAGTACGGTGGCGAGATCGTGCTTTCTCGGTCACCCTGGGGTGGCCTGCGTGCATCGGTAACCCTTAAACGTGCACAACAGTGACGTTACGTTGCCGTTTTGCCATGGATGCGCCAAACTCTGCCTTAATGAAGCGTCGGTCGGCGGGGGAGACGCAGGACTGATTGGAAAGGCATCTTGGTAATGAACCATTCGATTGCGGCGGTGGTGGTTCTTGTAGCGCTGTTGTCGGCCTGTTCCACGACGGGCAGCCCAACGGCAAGTCTGGCGGAAAGGGCATTTGCAGGAAGTTCGCGACCGGTTTCGACGGCCATCGTTGAGGCGATGGCAGGAGGCCTGATCGCCCGCACGCCGGGCGTCCAGCTCGACAGCCGCGAGCGCCGGCGCGCTCTGGAAGCGGAGTATCGCGCGCTCGAATACATGCCCGCCGGTCAGTCAGTGTCGTGGGGACGCCCTGGTGGAAGCCGGGGTGAAGTCGTTGCCGGGTCGCCGTATAGGGTGGGGTCGCAGGATTGCCGCCAGTACACGCATACGGTTTATGCGGGCCCCGCGGTGCGTTCGACGCGCGGCACTGCATGTCGCAATCCCGACGGCAGCTGGACGATTCTCGCGTAGCGAGATCGCCAAAAAGCCGCACTGAGCCGTCATTGGCATCGGGGAAACCAACCGCTATCTGACGGCCATGGCTTTCTGGATTTTCGCAGCCCTCCTTACCATTGCCGCGTGCCTTGCCGTGTTGCTGCCGGCGATGAGCGGGCGCGCGTCCGCTGGCGCGGACGCTGACCACGACCTGACGGTCTACCAGGACCAACTGGCGGAGCTTGAACGAGACGTCGAGCGCGGCGTGATCGATCCGCAGGAGGCTGCGGAAGCACGCGCCGAAATTGGGCGCCGAATCCTCAAGATTTCAGGCGAGAAGCAGAAGGCTGCCACAAGCAGCCAAATCGGCAAGGTGATCGCCACCTGCGCCGTGCTGATGGTGCCACTCGCAAGCTGGGGCGTCTATTCCGTCACCGGCTCGCCCGATCTCCCGAGCCAGCCGCTTGAAGCGCGCCTGTCTAAGGATCCGTCCGAGAGCAGCATCGAGGAGCTGATTGCTCGCGCTGAAAAGCATCTTGTCGCGAATCCGCAGGATGCCCGCGGCTGGGAGGTGCTTGCGCCGATCTACTACCGCGTTGGTCGTTTCCAGGATTCGGTGACCGCCTGGCGCAGCGCCATCTCCATCAGCGGACAGAACGCCGCGCGTGAAATCGGGCTGGCTGATGCGCTGACGGCGGAGGCCGGTGGCGTCATCGTTGCCGATGCTCGCCAGGCCTATGAGCGTGCGCTGCAGCTTGAGCCCGGCAACCCGAAGGCGCGGTTTGCGCTGGCGGCCGCGCTTTCGCAGGAAGGCCGGGTCGAGGACGCCCAGAAGGCGCTGCGTGAGCTGCTTGCCGACCTGCCGGCAGATTCGCCGTGGCGCGGAGCGATCAACCAGGCGCTCGCATCAACCAATGGTGATGACGGCAATTTGACTTCGGACAACGCACAGTCCGAGATGATCGAGAATATGGTGGCAGGCCTCGACCAGCGACTGCGCGAGCAGCCGCAGGATCCGGCCGGCTGGCAGCGGCTCATTCACTCCTATGTCGTGCTCGGTCGGGTGGAGCAGGCGAAGGATGCGCTCGCGCGAGGACTTGAGGCGCTGGGCGCCGATAGCGAAGCCGGCAATGAACTGTCCGCCTTTGCCGCGGAACGCGGCTTGAGTGCGAAGGAATAGACGATGGCAATGACGCGCAAGCAGAAGCGGCTTTCGGTGATTGGCGGGGCGATGCTGTTCCTGGGCCTTGCCTCGGGACTGACGCTCTATGCTCTCGGCCAGAAAACGTCGTACTTCTATACGCCCATCGACCTGAAGGCTGCCGCGCCTGAGGCCGGGCAGCGCATCCGTCTCGGCGGCCTCGTTGAGGAAGGCTCGGTCGTGCGCGGCGGAGGAACCGAGATCCAGTTCTCGGTCACCGACCAGTCGCACTCGGTCCGCGTCGCCTATAACGGCATCCTGCCTGACCTTTTCCGCGAGGGTCAGGGCGTTGTCACCGAAGGCGAGATGCGGCCGGACGGCATCTTCGTTGCCGACAGCGTGCTGGCGAAGCACGACGAAACCTACATGCCCCCGGAAGTTGCGGACAAGCTGAAGCAGAACGGCATGTGGCAGCACGCCGAGTCCTCTGACGGCGAAGAGGCAACGCAGTGATCGCCGAGATCGGACATTTCTCGCTGGTCCTGGCCTTCACCCTGGCTCTCGTCCAGTTCGCGGTGCCGCTTGCGGGGACGCGCCTGGGCGATGCAAGGCTGATGGCGGTTGCGAGCCCGGTGACGCTGGTGGGCTTTGCGCTCGTCGCGCTGTCCTTCGCGACCCTGATTACCGCATACGTCCAGTCCGACTTCTCGGTTTTGAACGTGTGGGAGAACTCCCACTCGGCAAAGCCGATGCTCTACAAGGTAACGGGCGTATGGGGAAACCATGAGGGTTCGATGATCCTCTGGGTCTTCATCCTCACCTTCTTCGGCGCGCTGGTCGCCATGTTCGGCCGCAACCTGCCCGACACGCTGCGCGCCAACGTGCTTTCCATTCAGGGGCTGGTCGGAGCCGCCTTTCTGCTGTTCATCCTGGCGACGTCGAACCCGTTTGCGCGATTAACGCCGGCGCCGATGGAGGGCCGCGACCTCAATCCCGTGCTGCAGGACATCGGGCTCGCGGTTCACCCGCCGATGCTCTACCTCGGCTATGTTGGCTTCTCGGTCTGCTTCTCCTTCGCCGCTGCCGCCCTTATCGAGGGCCGCATCGATGCGGCGTGGGCGCGCTGGGTGCGCCCGTGGACGCTGGCCGCGTGGATCTTCCTGACCGGCGGTATCGCAATGGGCTCCTACTGGGCCTATTACGAACTCGGCTGGGGCGGCTGGTGGTTCTGGGACCCGGTCGAGAACGCTTCATTCATGCCCTGGCTGTCCGGAACGGCTTTGCTGCACTCAGCGATCGTCATGGAAAAGCGCTCGGCGCTGAAGATCTGGACGCTGCTGCTGGCAATCCTCACCTTCTCGCTGTCGCTGATGGGTACGTTCCTTGTCCGCTCGGGTGTGTTGACCTCGGTGCACGCATTCGCGACCGATCCGGCGCGCGGCGTATTCATCCTCGTGCTGCTGATCCTGTTCATCGGCGGCTCCCTCGCGCTGTTTGCCGTGCGCGCTTCGTCGCTGACGGCGGGCGGCCTGTTCCACCCGATTTCACGCGAGGGCTCGCTCGTCCTCAACAACCTGTTCCTGACCACCGCGACGGCAACCGTGCTGCTCGGCACGCTCTACCCGATGCTGGTCGAAGCGGTGTCGGGTGAGAAGATTTCGGTCGGAGCGCCCTTCTTCAACCTTACCTTCATCCCGCTTGCGGTGCCGCTGCTGCTCGCCGTTCCGTTCGGCCCGCTGCTCGCCTGGAAGCGCGGCGATCTCTATGCGGTGGCGCAGCGCCTGTTCTTCGCCTTCGGCGGCGCGTTGCTGGTGATGCTGATCGGCTACTTCTTCGTCGATGGCACCGGAGTGCTCGCGGCCTTTGGCATGGGCCTTGCGGCCTGGCTGATGCTGGGCGCGATGACGGACCTGGCGCTGAAGGCCGGCGTCGGCGGCGTGTCAGGGTCGGTCGCTTGGCGCCGTTTCCGCGGCCTGCCGCGCTCCGTGTTCGGCACGGCGCTGGCGCATTTCGGTCTTGGCGTCACGGTGCTCGGCATCGCGACCGTTACCTCGCTCGACGTCGAAGAAGTCACGGTGATGCGTCCGGGCGACACGCTCCCCGTTGCCGGCTACGCGCTCAAGTTCGAGGACATCGCGCCCTACCGTGGCCCGAACTTCACGGAGGATCGTGCTCGATTCACCTATTTCGACGCGGCGGGGCGTCCGAAGGGCGAGATCATTTCGTCGAAGCGCGTCTACACTGCTCGCCAGATGCCGACAACGGAAGCCGGCATTGCCACACGCGGTTTCAGCCAGCTCTACGTTTCGCTCGGCGACGTAGCGCCCGATGGCGGGCTGGTCGTGCGCGTGTGGTGGAAGCCGCTGGTGCTGCTGATCTGGCTCGGCGGTGTCGTGATGATGGCCGGCGGCGTGATTTCGCTGCTTGACCGGCGCCTGCGCGTGGGCGCGCCGGCACGCCGCAAGACGAAGGCTGTTCCGGCAGGGGTTGCTGCGGAATGAGGAAGCTCGCTGCATCGCTGATTCTGCTGTTTTCGCTCGCCATGCCGGCGCTGGCGGTACAGCCGTCGGAAGTGCTGGATGACCCGGTGCTCGAGCAGCGTGCGCGAAAGCTGTCGGCGGGGCTGCGCTGCATGGTCTGCCAGAACCAGTCGATCGACGACTCGGATGCCGAGCTCGCCCGCGACCTCCGCGTTCTTGTTCGCGAGCGTCTGGTCGCCGGTGCGACCGACGAAGAGGTCATCGACTATGTCGTCTCGCGCTACGGCGAGTTCGTGCTGTTGCAGCCGCGTGTAAGCGCTCGCAACGCCATCCTGTGGGCCACTCCCGTCGTGCTGCTGGTCATCGGCGGCACGTTCCTGTTCGTGCGCGGCCGCAAGCGAGTTGCGAAGCCGGCCTCAGCCGCGCTCACGCCCGAGGAGGAGCAGAAGCTCCGCGAAATCCTAGGCGGGGACGACACCTCCCGCTCCTGAAGATTACAAAAGTTTCATGCGCCGGAAATGGCGCTGTAAGGTTGGCTCGCCTATCTCAGAGGCCAAGGGTGCGATGGCGCATCCACGGTATCACCAGGGAAATGCGAGATGACTCAGAACCAGACTGTTTCTAAGGCACGTAACCGCTGGCTCGCTGCTGCGGCTTCGGTTGCCATCGCCAGCGCGATCGGTTTCGGCGCCGTCACCTCCGGGGCTCTGCCTTCCTATGCAGAGGCGGTCAAGGTCGAGGGCGTCCAGCAGAGCGCGGGCTTTGCCGATGTTGTCGAGCGCGTCAAGCCGGCCGTCGTGAGCGTCCGGGTCCAGGCAAAGGTTGATCCGGCAAGCGATCGCCGCAACGGCTTCTCGTTCGGCATGCCGGGCTTTGAGGACCTGCCGCGTGATCATCCGCTGTACCGCTTCTTCCGTGAATTCCGGGGCGAGCGCGAGTTCGGCAATCCGCGCCAGCGCGCACGTCCGGAGCGCCCGGGGAAGGAGCGTTCGCGCCCGGTTGCGCAGGGTTCCGGCTTCTTCATTTCCGGTGACGGCTACCTCGTCACCAACAACCACGTCGTCGAGGGCGGCTCGGACTTCGTCATCGTTACCGATGACGGCGAGGAGTTTGATGCGAAGCTGGTCGGCACTGACCCGCGCACCGACCTTGCCGTACTGAAAGTCGAGGCGGACAAGACCTTCACCTATGTCGCCTTTGCCGACGACTCGAAGGTTCGCGTTGGTGACTGGGTCGTCGCCGTCGGTAACCCGTTCGGCCTTGGTGGCACCGTGACGGCAGGTATCGTTTCAGCCCGCGGGCGTGACATTGGCGCGACGCTGTATGACGACTTCATCCAGATCGACGCTGCGGTGAACCGCGGCAATTCCGGTGGCCCGGCCTTCAACCTCAATGGCGAAGTCGTCGGCGTCAACACAGCGATCTTCTCGCCGTCGGGCGGCAATGTCGGCATCGCCTTCGCCATCCCGGCCTCGACCGCGAACCACGTCGTCAAGAACCTGATCGAGAATGGCGCGGTGACCCGTGGCTGGCTGGGCGTCCAGATCCAGCCGGTGACCGACGAGATTGCCGAGTCGATCGGCCTCGAGAAGCCGAAGGGCGCGCTTGTGACCGAACCGCAGGCGAATGGCCCGGGCCTTGCCGCCGGCATCAAGGCGGGTGACGTCATCACCTCCGTCAATGGGCGCGACGTCGCCAACCCGCGAGAACTTGCTCGTACCATCGGCAGCTTCGCCCCGGGCGAGGAGGTCGAGGTCACCCTGTGGCGTGGCGGCAAGGAAGAGAAGCTGAAGGTCAAGCTCGGCGAACTGCCGACCGACACCGCCAAGGCTGAGGCGCCGTCGAGCGGCAAGGCGACCGCCGACACCGCTCTCGCTGACCTCGGCATAACCGTGGCCCCGGCCGATGATGGCAAGGGCGTGGTCGTAACCGAAGTCGAGCCGGGCAGCCCTGCTGAGGAGCGCGACATCCAGGTCGGCGACGTGATCGTCGCGGTGAACTCGAACCTGGTGACGAGCGGCGAGGATATCGGCAAGGCTGTCGAGGAAGCCTCGAAGGCGGGCCGCAAGGCGGTCCTGCTGCAGGTCTCCCGCGACAACAACAACCACTTCGTGCCGCTGCCGATCGGCTGATCGCGGTATGAACAAGGCGACGGTCTCAGGGCCGTCGCCTCCTTCCTTTTTCGCGTATAGTCGCGCCCATGAAGATTCTTGTCATTGAAGATGACCGCGAAGCCGCGGAGTACCTGCAGAAGGCTCTCGGCGAAGCGGGCCACAACGCGCATGTCACCTTCGACGGCGACAGCGGCTACCAGCTGGCCCTGGACGGCGACTACGACGTTCTCGTCGTCGACCGCATGCTGCCGCGCCGCGACGGCCTTTCCGTGATTTCAGGGCTGCGTACCAGCGGCATTACAACGCCGGTGCTGATCCTCTCGGCGCTGGGCGAGGTCGACGACCGGGTCACCGGCCTCCGCGCCGGCGGCGACGATTACCTCACCAAGCCCTATGCCTTCAGTGAGCTGCTTGCCCGCGTCGAAGTGCTGGAGCGCCGCGGCAGTCCGCGCGAGGTCGAGACCGTCTACCGCGTCGGCGACCTTGAGCTCGACCGGCTCTCTCACACCGTCAAGCGTGCTGGCAAGGAGATCCCGCTGCAGCCGCGCGAGTTTCGTCTGCTCGAATATCTGATGCGCCATGCCGGGCAGGTGGTGACCCGTACCATGCTGCTCGAAAACGTCTGGGACTATCATTTCGACCCGCAGACCAACGTCATCGACGTACACGTCTCGCGGCTGCGCTCGAAGATCGAGAAGGGGTACGAAACGCCCGTCCTCCACACCATCCGCGGCGCCGGCTACATGCTGAAGGCCGGATGATGCTGCCCGCGGTCCTGCGCACGACGGCGGCACGCCTCACTGCGATGTTCATGGTGCTGTTCGCGCTCTGCGCGGCAGTGCTGGTCTTCTACATGTCGTCGCTGTCGGTGAGCATGCTGACCGCCCAGACGCAGGAGACTATCGCCGAGGAGATGGAGGTGTTGTCGCGAGCCTACCAGCGCGGCAGCCTGCCGGCGCTGGTGCGCTTCGTTGAGGTCCGCTCGCGTCAGCCCGGCGCCAATCTCTACCTGCTGGCAGATCCGAACGGGCGTATTCTGTCTGGAAACGTCGAGAGCATTGAGCCGGGCGTGCTCGAGGGCGACGGCTGGACCGGACGCCCCTTCGCATATCGGCGCTATGGCGACAGGAGTGCGGCGACGACCGAAGAGGGCGAAGAACAGGCGGAGTTCAGCGGCCACCAGGCCGTCGCGCTGGTGCTGCGCCTTCCCAACCAGATGATCCTGCTCGTCGGCCGCGACCTCGGCGAGCCGCAGATCGTTCGCGACATCGTCAACCGTTCGCTGATCCTCGCCTTCGGCATGATGGGGATTGGTGCCGCCGTGATCTGGTTCTTCGTCGGCCGCCGGGCGCTGCGCCGCATCGATACCGTCTCGGAGGCGAGCCGGCGGATCATGGCGGGCGACCTGTCTGAACGCCTGCCGGTGAGTGGCACCGGCGATGAGTTCGACCGCCTGTCGCAGAACCTCAACGTTATGCTGGCGCGCATCGCCCGGCTGAACGATGGCCTCAAGCAGGTCTCCGACAACATTGCCCACGACCTCAAGACGCCGCTCACGCGCCTGCGCAACCGCGCCGAGGCAGCACTTGCGGGCGATCCCCGGGACGCCGACTACCGCGAGGCGCTGGAGGCGACCATCCGCGAGTCGGACCAGCTTATCCGCACCTTCAACGCGATCCTGATGATCTCGCGTCTCGAGGCTGGCCAATCGTCAGAGCAGACTACAACCGTCGACCTCCAACAAACCGTTGCCGACGTCGTGGAGCTCTACGAGCCAGTTGCAGAAGAGATGGGTGTGACCATCGAGGCCTCGATCGCGGGCGAGGCGAGCATCACCGCCAACCGCGAGCTGGTCGCGCAGGCGCTGTCCAACATCGTCGACAATGCAATCAAGTACTCGGCGGGCTCTGGCGAGGCACCGAAGGTGCAGGTCTCGCTTGGCCGCGAGGATGACGGCTACGTCATCGAAGTCGCCGACAACGGCCCGGGCATTCCGGACGAGGATCGCGACCGCGCGACGGAGCGCTTCGTGCGTCTCGAGCGGAGCCGCTCGCAGCCGGGATCCGGCCTCGGCCTTAGCCTCGCCAAGGCCGTGATGGAATTTCATCACGGGAGGCTTGAATTGGCAGGGCGAAACCCCGGACTATCCGTGCGGATGATCTTCCGGGAGGATTCGCACAAAGATGAGCAAGGCTGAGAACGGCGAGACCTGGTTCGGAACTACGGTCATTCATCTGGAACCGCTGGATGCGAAGGCGGCAGCGGAAGGCCTGAGCGACTTGGCTGACGCCGCCAGGGAGGGCGGCTACGGGAAGACCGCGGCGCTGCTGCATGGCAAGTCGCCGCTGGCGGCCTTCCTCGGCGCGGCCTTCGATCTCTCTCCCTTTCTTAAAGGCTGCGCCCGTCGCTACCTCGCGGCGCTGGAGAACCTCTTCTCTACGCCTCTTTCCCAGCGGCTGAAGGAGATCAACGAGCAGATCCGCGCCCTCGGCACCCGCCAGGGGCAGAGCGAATCTCTGCTGATGAAGGAGCTGCGCGAAGCCAAGGGTGAGGCGCATTTCCTGATCGCGCTTGCCGACCTTGCCGGCGCGGCCGACGCCTCCGTTACCGTCCGCCGCCTCAGCGATCTCGCGGACGCCTGCGTCGCGACCGCCATAGACTTCCTGCTCCTCGAAGCCAATCGGACGGGCAAGCTGAAGCTCGTTGATCTGGCGAAGCCGGCGGAAAAATCCGGCTGGATCGTGCTGGGCATGGGTAAGCTCGGCGCGCGTGAGCTGAACTTTTCCTCCGACATCGACCTCATCATCTTCTTCGATCCGTTCGCCCCGGCGGTGCCGGAACCTTACGAGGCGGCCGATACTTTCGTGCGCCTGACGCGGCGGCTGGTGCGCATCCTCCAGGACCGCACCGAGCACGGCTATGTTTTCCGCACCGACCTGCGCCTCCGCCCCGACCCCGGCTCGACGCCGCTAGCAATCCCGGTCGAGGCTGCGCTGATCTACTATGAGGGCAGGGGCCAGAACTGGGAGCGCGCGGCGATGATCAAGGCGCGCCCGGTCGCCGGTGACATCGAGGCGGGTAATGCCTTCCTCAAGGAACTGACGCCCTATGTCTGGCGCAAGTACATGGACTTTGCGGCGATCGCGGACGTTCATTCGATCAAGCGCCAGATCCATGCCCACAAGGGCCACGGCGAGGTGGCCGTGAAAGGTCACAACGTCAAGCTTGGTCGTGGCGGCATCCGAGAGATCGAATTCTTCGTGCAGACACAGCAGCTAATCGCGGGCGGGCGTTTCCCGGAACTGCGCGGCCGGGAGACAATCGAGATGCTGAAGGTGCTGGCCGAGCGCGGCTGGATCACGCCCGACGCGCGCGATGCGCTGACGGCCCAGTACTGGTTCCTGCGCGACGTCGAGCACGCCATCCAGATGGTCGCCGACGAGCAGACCCACAATTTGCCCGAGGACGACGAGGGGCTGGAGCGCATTGCACGTATGGTTGGCTTTGCCAGTGCCGAGGAATTCTCGGCATCCTTCCGCAAGTCGCTGCTGCTGGTCGAGAGCCACTATGCAGCCCTGTTCGAGACGGCGCCGCAGCTGTCGCGCGGCGTCGGCAACCTCGTCTTCACCGGCGACGTAGATGACCCCTCGACCCTGCAGACGCTTTCGGAACTCGGCTTCTCCCGGCCGAGCGACATCTGCCGCGTGATCCGGACGTGGCACTTTGGGCGCTACCGCGCGACGCAATCGTCGGAGGCGCGCGAGCGTCTGACGGAGTTGACGCCAGCACTGCTCGAAACCTTCGGCCGCACCAGGCGCGCCGACGAGGCGCTACTGCGCTTCGATGAGTTTCTGGCGGGGCTTCCCGCGGGCATCCAGCTGTTCTCGCTGCTCCAGTCCAATCCCGCGCTGCTCGACCTGCTTGCCACCATCATGGGCGCGGCGCCGCGGCTTGCCGCGATCATCACCCGCCGCCCGCACGTCTTCGACGGGCTGCTCGACCCGGCGCTGCTGTCGGAGCTGCCGAACAAGGCCTACCTCTCCGCGCGGCTCGACGCGTTCCTACAGGGCGCGGAGCTGCACGAGGAAAAGCTCGACCGCCTGCGCATCTTTGCGGCCGAGCAGCAATTCCTGATCGGCGTGCGCCTGATGAAAGGCGCGATCGATGCCGTGCGCGCCGGCAAGGCGTTTTCTGACCTTGCCGATCTGACGATAGGCGCGGCGCTAGCCGCCGTGCAGGAAGAGTTTGCCATCCGCCATGGCCGCGTGCCAGGCGGACGCGTCGCGATTCTCGGAATGGGCAAGCTCGGCAGCCGGGAGCTGACAGCCGGCTCCGACGTCGACCTCATCCTGCTCTACGATCACGACCCGGACGCCGACGAATCCGACGGGGAGAAGGGCCTTGCCCCTTCACACTACTATGCGCGTCTCACCCAGCGCCTGATCGCAGCTGTTTCCGCGCCGACGGCCGAGGGCGTGCTTTATGAGCTCGATCTCCGTCTGCGCCCCTCCGGCAACAAGGGGCCCGTGGCCACCCATATCGATGCCTTCCGCAAATACCAGCGCACCGAGGCATGGACCTGGGAGCACATGGCGCTGACGCGCGGCCGCGCGATTGCAGGCGACGAAAGCCTCTGCAAGGAGGCCGATGAGGAGGTGGCGCAGATCATCGCGCTCGACCGCGAGCCGAAGAAAATCTTCAAGGACGCGCGCGAGATGCGCGCGACGATCGCGCAGGAAAAGCCGCCCCGCAACATCTGGGATTTGAAGCTGATTTCAGGTGGCCAGATCGATCTTGAGTTCATCGCCCAGTGCGCGCGGCTTACCGGCAACATCGAGCCGGGCGAGTGGCCGCCTACCTCGACCGGAGATGCGCTGGCGCGGCTGACGCCGGAGTTCTGCAGTCCCAAGACGCGCGACGATCTCGTGCGCGCCTACGAGCTTTACCTGTCACTGACGCAGATCGTGCGGCTATGCCTGACCGGTCCACTCGAACCGGACGACGTGCCGCCGGGCGTTGCCGACCTGCTTCTGCGCAGCACAGACCTGCCAAGCATTGACGTTCTCCAGGCGCACATCAAGGACACGGCAGCCACCGTGTCCGACGCGTTCAAGAAGCTGCTTTCAGCCTGATTTGGGAAGGGGCTGCTCAGGCGGCCTTCTTCGGCGCCACCTTCACGGGGCGGATCGGAATGCGCACCGAGACGATGGTGCCGACATTCTCGGTCGAACGGATCTTCAACGCGCCGCCATGCAGTTCGGCAAGCGAGCGCGAAATGGCAAGACCAAGGCCCGAGCCGGTGTGGTTCTTCGAGAACTGGTTCTGTACCTGCTCGAACGGACGGCCGAGCTTCTTGAGCGCGTCCTTCGGAATGCCGCAGCCATTGTCCTCGATGCTGAGGGTGATCGCGCCGCCGGCCTTGCGGGCGCGCATCGTCACCTTGCCGCCGTGGCCGGTGAACTTCACCGCGTTGGAGAGAAGGTTGATGACGATCTGCTTGATCGCGCGGCGGTCGGCATGCAGCACCAGCCCCTCGTCGATCTGGGTCGACAGCGTGATCGACTTCTCCGCCGCCTGCAGCGCCACGACGCGCACCGTCTCGAGGATCAGCGGGTGCAGGTCGATCCGCTCGCGGTCGATCGAGAACTGGCCAGCTTCGATCTTCGACATGTCGAGGATGTCGTTGATGACGCCAAGGAGGTAGAGGCCGGAAGAGTGGATGTCAGCGACATACTCCACGTATTTCTCCGAGCCGAGCGGGCCGAAATAGGCCTGCTGCATCATCTCCGAGAAGCCGATGATGGCGTTGAGCGGCGTACGCAGCTCATGGCTCATATTGGCGAGGAATTCAGATTTCGCTCGGTTCGCGGCTTCGGCGCGCTCGGTTTCCTTCATGTACTTGCGGTTCAGCTCGACGAGTTCGGCAGTGCGCTCGCCCTCGGCGCGGCGCGCCAGCGACAGGTCGTGGATCGTCGCCATCAGGCGCCGCTCGCTGTCGGTCAGCTTCTCCTGCTGCTGCTTGAGCTGGGTGATGTCCGCGCCGATCGACACCATGCCGCCGTCGCGCGTGCGCAGCTCGTTGACCTGCAGCCAGCGCCCGTCGGCGAGTTGACGCTCGTAGGTGGCGCCGCTGTGCGGGCCATTCGGGCTTGCCAGCCTGCGCTCATAGGCGAGCGCCATCATCTTCTTCTCGATCTCGACGCGTGGCGTGCCCGGAATGACGTCGTGGTCGGAAAGCCCGTAATCCTGCTTGTACTTGGAGTTGCACATCACCAGGCAGTCGAACGCATCCCACAGGACGAAGGATTCCGAAATGCTCTCGATTGCGGTGCGCAGCCGCAGGTCGGCCGTTTCCGAGCGCTGGGCAAGCCGCTGCTGCTCGGAAATGTCGACGGCGATGCCGACGAGGTGCATTTCCGGCGCCTCGGGGTCCTTCACCTGCGCCTTGGCGCGGATCCACATCCACTGGCCGTCGGCATGGCGCATGCGGAAGACCTGGTCGATCTGGTCGATTTCGCCAGCGACGATCTTGTTGGCGAGATCGAACAGGTCGACGTCGTCGGGATGAATGATCTCGGCGACGACGCCGAACGACAGCATCGCCTCGGTGGGCTCATAGCCCAGCATCTCGTACATCGAGCGCGACCAGTACATCTTGCCGCGCACCATGTCCCAGTCCCACAGACCGCATCGGCCGCGCACCAGCGCAAGGTCCACGCGCTCATGCGCCTCGAGATAGAGGCGGTCGGCGGCCTGCGCCCGCGCAGCCTGGCCGAAATAGGCATAGAGCACGACCAGCAGCACGACGGCGGTGATGACGTAGAGCGTAACGTTCAGCGTCGCGTTGCGGCGCCAGTCGGCGAACACCGCCGACTGCGAAATCATCGCGACGGTCGCAAACTTGCGGTCCTCGCTGATTCCCATTGCCGCAAACCATGGCTGTCCGTCGACCTGGACTTCCATTACGCCGGCGCGGGTGCCGAACAGGAACAGCGGCTGGCCCCCATGGATGAAGCCGTCGAGCGGCTTGCCAATCCACGCGCTTCCCGCCGGCGAGGCGGCGCGCACGGCAAAGCTTGCGTCGGTGACGAGCAGCACGTGGCTGGAAGTCAGCGCGCCCTGGGCGGCGATCTCTTCAAGAAGCGGCTGCGGATCAGGGAACGCACCTTCGCTGCGCAGCTGCTGCGCTTCCATCGACTCGGTCATCTGCGCGGTGGCGAGCGTCAGCATGCCGCGCGCGGTGCGCTCGACGTCGTCACGCTGCGCGAGCAGCGCAAGCGTGCGGGTGCCGGCGATGACGACCAGGAAGACAATGATCAGAATCGGGACGATACGGCGCAAATAGGGCTCCAGCGCCAGCAGCCGCTGATAGGCAGGGGCAGCAAGCATGCGCGCACGGCACGAGATCGACCGGCTGGCCGTCTGCGCCGCCGATTGACGCGCATGAAAATCCCCATCGGGCGCGCTCCACGCGTCCGCGTTTGCCATCGATGTGGCTCCCCAATTGCACCTGATGATCCGGCAACGCCGCACATCCGAATCGTCATTAAGGAATCAGAGGTGATTCGCCCTGTCCAGTGGGGACAGGGCAAAAAAGTTACGATTCGTTAACCGTAACTTCGGTCAGGCGAGCGTCCGCTCGACGATGTCGCGAAGGTCCGTGGAGAGGTCCTTCGGCGCTGCCATGGCGACCAGGGCCTCACGGGCAGCCTCGCGGCGCACCGGCTCGAGCGAGCGCCAGGATCGCATGGCCGTTGCAAGACGTGCCGCAAGCTGCGGATTGCCCTTCTCGATCTTCAGCACCGTCTCGGCGAAGAAGCGGTAGCCTGAGCCGTCTTCCTGATGGAAGCCGGTCTGGTTGAGCGTCGAAAAGGAGCCCACCAGCGCGCGCACGCGGTTGGGGTTGGAAAGGGCAAAGCCCTTGTGCTCCATCAGCGACTTGACGCGCTCCACGGCGCCGGAGCCGGGGATCGTCGCTTGGATCTGGTACCACTTGTCCATGACCAGCGGATCGGAGCCGAACTCGGCCTCGAACTTCGCCAGTGCCTCTGCCGTCCGCTCGTCGTTTGGGAAGCGGTGCGCGAGGATCGCGAGCGCTGCCGACTTGTCGGTCATATTGGTCGCAGCAGCGAACTGGCTTGCTGCCTGTTCTGCACTGTCGGCAGCGACGGACAGGTAGTCGAGCAACGTGTTGCGCAGCGCCCTGCGGCCGGCGCTCTTGGCGTCGGGGCGGAACGGGCCGCTCTCGGCAAACGAGTTGTAGATGTCCGCAAAGCCATCGACGTTAGCCGTGGCGATCGTCTGCATCAGCGCCTCGCGCGCCACGAAGATCGCATCGGGATCGATGTTGGAGCCGATCTCTCGGGCAATGTCGGCTTCGGCTGGCAGGGTCAGCGCCAGGGCGCGGAAGGCCGGCTCGAGCGTATCGTCCACAGCAATCTCGCCCGCAGCACGGACCAGGCCTTCGCCGAACTGCGGCTGCTTCTGGCCGCGCACCGCCTTGAAGCCCTGCACCAGCGCATCGGTGAACAGCGTGTTGAGCGCCTGCCAGCGCGAGAACAGGTCGCTGTCCTTGCGGGCGAGGAACAGGAGATCGTCGGGCCGCTGCTCGATCGAGATCGTCACCGGGGCCGAGAAGCTGCGGTTGAGCGACAGGGCAGGGCGCGTCGGAATGCCCTCGAAGCGGACGGTGTGCCGGCGCTTCTTGACGTGGATGACGCCGTTCGAAACCGTGGCGCCGTCGACAGCCGTCGGCTGCAGGTCTTCGCCCTCGGGGCCGACCAGCCCGAAGGCAAGCGGAATGTGCATCGGCCGCTTGCGGCTTTCCGAGGGCGTCGGCGGCACCGACTGCTCGATCTCCAGCGTGTAGGTCTTTGCCTGCTGGTCGTAGGCGGTGGAGATCGTCAGGTTCGGCGTGCCGGCCTGGTGGTACCAGAGCGCGAACTGCGAGAGGTCGACACCGGAGGCGTCCTCGAATGCCTTGAGGAAGTCCTCGATCGTGGCGGCATCGCCGTCATGCCGCTTGATGTAGAGGCTCATGCCCTCGCGGAATTTTTCCGCGCCGAGAATCGTGCGGATCATCCGCACCACCTCGGATCCCTTCTCGTAGACAGTCGAGGTGTAGAAGTTGTTGATCTCGCGGTAGCGGCGCGGGCGCACCGGGTGCGCGAGCGGCCCCTGGTCCTCCGGGAACTGGTGGGCGCGAAGCGTCCGTACTTCGGCAATTCGCTTGACGGCGCGCGAGCGTTGGTCAGCCGAGAATTCGTGATCGCGGAAGACGGTCAGGCCCTCCTTCAGGCACAGCTGGAACCAGTCGCGGCAGGTGATGCGGTTGCCTGTCCAGTTGTGGAAGTATTCGTGGGCGATGATTGCCTCGATATTGGCGAAGTCGGCGTCGGTCGCGGTGGCCTCGTCGGCAAGTACATACTTGTCGTTGAAGATGTTGAGGCCCTTGTTTTCCATCGCGCCCATGTTGAAGTCGCTGACGGCAACGATGTTGAAGACATCGAGGTCATATTCGAGCCCGAACACCTCCTCGTCCCACTTTATCGAGCGCTTGAGCGCGTCCATCGCATAGGCCGCGCGCGACTCCTTGCCATGCTCGACATAGATGCCGAGCGCGACCTTGCGCCCGGATGCGGTGATGAATTCGTCCTTCAGCCCGGCGAGGTCACCCGCAACGAGCGCGAAGAGGTAGGACGGCTTCGGGAACGGGTCGTGCCAGACGGCGAAGTGGCGACCGCCGTCGAGCTGGCCGCTCTCGACCATGTTGCCATTGGAAAGCAGCAGGGGAGCAGCCGTCTGATCCCCCTCGATGCGGACCGTGTAAACCGAGAGCATGTCCGGCCGGTCGATGAAGTAGGTGATGCGGCGGAAACCTTCCGGCTCGCACTGGGTGCAATAGACCCCCTTCGATACGTAGAGACCCATCAGTTCGCTGTTGCGCGACGGGTTGAGCTTCGTGACGACCTTCAGGCGGAAGCTCTTGTCCTGCGGCGGGTTGTGGAGGGTCAGCTTGTCGACCGTGGCTTCATAGGAGCCATCAGCGGCGGCGACGCCGTTGATCTCGACGCCGAGGCACTCAAGCTCGTCGCCGTCGAGCTCTAGCGGCGTGCCGGGGGCGGTGCCGTCCCGGCGTTCGATCTCCAGCTCGGCGGTGACGATCGTTTCTTGCGGCGACAGGACGAAGAGCAACCTGGTCTGCGGTATGAAGTACTCCGTCGGCCGATAGTCTTCGATCCGGAATACCTTGCCCGTGTCCTGACGCATAACCCTGAACTTTCCTTCGTATCGCGGCCACGCAAAGCCGCGTCAAAATCTGCATTCGGTCTTTACATGATACTGGCGCTCGGCAAAACTGGAACGAGTGTATACAATTGCACCGGGCGCCAGATGCGGCCCCGAGGGAGGAAAATCAATGACCGTCATGACGCCCAAGTTCGGGATAGGTGCGTCTGTCCTGCGTCTCGAGGACAGCTCTTTCATCACGGGGAAGGGACGCTACACCGACGACATTCGCCAGGAAGGCATGCTGCACGGCTACGTGCTGCGCTCGCCCATCGCCAAGGGCACGTTCACCATCACCTCGACCGAGGCCGCGCGGGAGGCGGACGGTGTTCATCTCGTCCTGACGGGCGCTGATCTCGCGCACCTCGGCGACCTCAGGTCCACGCTGATGATGCCGCAGCCGGACGGCACGAAGGCCCCGACGCGCGACATTCCGATTCTCTGCCGCGACCGGGTCGAGCATGTCGGCGATGCGGTTGCCTTCGTCGTCGCCGAGACCCGCGCGCAGGCGCAGGACGCCGCCGAACTGATCGAGATCGAGTACGAGGCGGAGGAGGCGATAGCCGACACCGCGACCTCACCCGACAAGGCGTTCGAATACAAGCTCGGCGACGAGGCGCGGACCAACGAGGCGTTCGCGAAAGCGGCGCACGTGACGAAGATAAGCGTCCTCAACAACCGCCTCGTCAGCAACTACATGGAGCCGCGCGCGGCGATCGGCGAATGGCTCGCCGACGAGGAGCGCTTCGTCCTCACGACCGGTTCGCAGGGCGTGCACTCGATGCGCAGGATCCTCGCCGACCAGGTCTTCAACGTGCCGCAGGAGACGATCCGCGTGGTGACGCCGGACGTCGGCGGCGGCTTTGGCCCGAAGGCCTGCACCTATCGCGAGCATCCGCTGGTGCTGGAAGCTGCAAAGCGGCTGGGCCGTCCGGTGAAGTGGACCGGCGACCGCACCGAACATTTCCTTGTCGATGCCCACGGGCGCGACAACGTCACTGAAGCCGAGATGGCGCTCGACGAGAACGGCCGCTTCCTCGGCATGCGCGTGCGCATGATCGCCAATCTCGGCGCCTATGCCCATCAGGTCGGCCCGCTGATCCCCTTCATCGGCGCGACCATGTCGACCGGCGTTTATGACATTCAGGCGCTCGATGTCTCGATCCTCGGGGTCTACACCAACACCGCCCCGATCGACGCCTATCGTGGCGCGGGCCGTCCGGAAGCGGCCTTCCTGGTCGAGACGCTGGTTGATGCCTGTGCGCGCGACCTTGGACTCACGCCGGACGAGATCCGCCGCCGCAACTTCATCAAGCCGGAGCAGCTTCCCTACCGCACGCAGACCGGCCGTCTCTACGACACCGGCGAGTTCCAGGGGCACATGGAAAAGGCGATGGAGGTTGCCGGCTGGGCGGGCTTCGAAGCCCGGCTCGCGGAAGCGACGTCACGCGGAAAGATCAGAGGCATCGGCATGGCGTCCTATGTCGAGGCCTGCGCCTTCCCGGGCTCGGAAGCGGTGCATGTGAAGCTCGAGGAAGACGGCTCCGTCACGCTCGACATCGGCACCCAGTCGAACGGCCAGGGCCACGCCACCGCATACACGCAGTTCGTTGCCGACACGCTCGGCCTCGACCCCAGCCGCATCAAGGTGATCCAGGGAGACAGCGACCGTCTGCCCAAGGGAGGCGGCACCGGCGGCTCGCGTTCGATTCCGCTCGGCGGCGTTTCGGCCGCACGCGCCGGCGAGAACCTCGCCGAAAAGATCCGCAAGATTGCCGCGGACGAGCTCGAAGCCTCGCCCGCCGACATCGAACTCGTCGACGGTGAGGCGCGCATCGTCGGCACCGACCGCCGCATGGATTATTCGGCAATCGCAAAGGCGGCGAAGTCGCCCGATGACCTGAAGGGCTTCGGCGAGTTCGTCCAGAACGAAGCGACCTATCCGAACGGCACCCACGTCTGCGAAGTTGAGATCGATCCGGAGACCGGCGAGGTCGATGTCGTCAACTACGTCAGCGTCGACGACTTCGGCATCACCGTGAACCCGGTGCTGCTCGCCGGACAGGTGCATGGCGGCATCGCCCAGGGCGTCGCGCAGGCGCTCTACGAAAACACGGTGTATGGCGAGGATGGGCAGCTCCAGACGGCGACCTTCATGGACTATTGCATGCCGCGCGCCGACAACTTCCCGAACTTCAACTTCTCGACCCGCAACGTGCCCTCGACGACCAATGCGCTTGGCATCAAGGGAGCAGGCGAGGCTGGTACGATCGGTGCGGCTCCCGCGGTGATGAACGCGGTCAAGGACGCCCTTCACAGAGCGTACGGAATAGACCATATCGACATGCCAGCGACGCCGAATCGTGTCTGGTCAGCGATCAGGGAGGCGACGTCACGTAACTGAGGGGGCCTGATTGCCGGTCGAATCTTCCAGCCAAGCTGAGAACGCGGTTCACGGCATCCTCCTCAAGGTCGCTTCGGTGGCCATCTTCGTGATGATGAATGGCCTGATCAAGGTGGCCGGCGACGTACCCGCCGGCCAGATCGTCTTCTTCCGGTCCTTATTTGCCATTCCGCCAATCATGCTGGTCTTGTGGTTGCAGGGCCAGATGAAGGGCGCCTGGCGCACTAAAAATCCGGTCGGGCACATCATGCGCGGCCTCGTCGGTGTCAGCTCGATGGGCCTCGGCTTTTTCGCACTGACCCGGCTGCCGCTGCCCGACGCGATCACCCTGAACTACGCCCAGCCCCTGCTGGTCGTCGTCTTCAGCGCGCTGTTTATGGGCGAGCTGATCCGCGTCTACCGCTGGTCGGCAGTCATCGTCGGCCTGTTCGGCGTCGTGGTCGTCTCGTGGCCGAAGCTGACGTTATTCTCGTCCGGCGCACCGGCTGAAACAGGACAGGCAATTGGCGTCCTTGCCGCCTTCGGCGGTGCGACCATGTCGGCGATCGCGATGCTGCTGGTCCGCAAGCTGGTCCATACCGAGCGTACGTCGACCATCGTCATCTGGTTCTCGGCCAGCGCGACGGTGATCTCGCTCTTCACCATCCCGTTCGGGTGGAACGCTCTTGAGCCATACCAGGTCGCGTCGCTGATCGGCGCGGGCATCTGCGGCGGCCTCGCGCAGATCCTGATGACAGAGGCGTACCGCTATGCCGAGGCGTCGGTCGTCGCACCGTTCGAGTATACGTCGCTGCTGCTTGGGATCGTCTTCGCATATCTCGTCTTCGGTGAGCTGCCGACGATCTACACGCTGGTGGGCGGCGCCATCGTCATCAGCGCCGGCATCTTCATCGTCGTGCGCGAGCGTCAGCTCGGTCTCGAACGGGCAAAGGCGAAGAAGGTATCGCCGCCCCAATAGTCACGTCGCGGTGGCGAGCTGGCGCAGATAGTCCCCGGTTTCGGTATCTGCGGGGAAGAACGACTCGATCGCTAGCTCTGACAGCGTGACATCGAGAGGCGTGCCGAACACGGTGATCGTGCTGATGAAGCTGAGAACCTGATCCCCCATCCGCACTCGCAACGGCACGGCGATGTTGTGCGCCGCATCTGGTTCATGCGCCGCAGCTGGACCGGGATAGGACAACAGTTCCTTTTCGAGCGCCTGCAACCCCGGGCCGCCCGAGTTCTCGATCTGCAATCTCAGGCGCTCCAGAAGGTGCGTGCGCCACTGGCCGAGATTGACGATACGCGGCGCAAGCCCTTTGGGATGCAGAGACAGGCGCAGCACGTTGACGGGCGGCTCAAGCAGGGCGAGGTCTTCGATGCTTTCCAGGAGCGGCCCGACGGAAGCATTCGCCTTGAGCATGTTCCAGCCCTTGTCCACTGCGATCGCCGGGAATGGTTCGTGACCTATAAGGACCTGCTCCACGGCAGCCAGCGCGGGCTTGAGCGCCGGATCATCCAGCTCTCGCTCGCCAAAGCTCGGCGCATAACCTGCAGCCATCAGAAGTCGGTTTCGCTGGCGCAGCGGCACGTCCATCTGCTCGGCAAGACGCAGCACCATCCCGCGCGAAGGTTTTGCGCGGCCGCTTTCGATGAAGCTGAGGTGCCGCTGTGAAATCTCGGCGTCGAGCGCAAGATCCAGCTGGCTCAGACGGCGCCGCTGGCGCCATTCTCGGATCAACGCACCCGCATTCAGTTGTTCCATCGTGTCGGCCTCCCTGAGGACGCCTCAGCCTAGGCGCGGATCCGCCGTATTTCTATTACCTCCCACGTAATCGCTTTGCGCCGCGTTGTGGCTCAACCTGAGGGCATCCTGGTTCAACCGAAGGAGATGCCCGATGACCGTTACGAACTCACCATTCCTGCGCGCCACTCTTATCGCCGATGCCGTGATGGGCTTCGCCGCCGCAGCCATCACCATCTTCGGAGCGGGGCTGCTCTCGGCCTGGCTCGCCTTGCCGGAAGGCCTCCTGTTCTGGGCGGGCGTCGCGCTCGTGCCGATCGCGGCCTTCCTGTTGATGATGGCGTTCCGGCCTGAAATTCCCAGGTCGTGGCTGCGGGAGATCGTCTTCATCAACGCGAGCTGGACAGTCGCGAGCCTTGCCATCATGATGCTCGGGCTGGTGCAGCCGAACATGCTGGGCGCGGCATTTGTGATCGTCCAGGCGGTTGCGGTGGGGGGCTTCGCGTGGCTCGAGGCCATCCCGCTGCGGCGGCCGGATACGGTCGCCGCCTGATCAGGCGCGCATCTGGTCGAGCCTGGCCGCGATCTCGAGCAGGTCGCGCCAGGCGAGCTTTTTGTGCGCTGGGTTGCGCAGCAGATAGGCCGGATGCAGCGTCGGCATGGTCGGGATTTCTACGCCCGAGGCCGTGCGATGGACCTTCCAGTTGCCGCGAAGGCGCAGAATGCCTTCGTTCGCATGCAACAGCACCTTCGCCGACGGGCCGCCAAGCGCGACGAGAATTTTCGGGCGCGCAAGCTCGATCTGCCGCTCGATGAACGGGCGGCAGATTTCGGTTTCGAGTGGCGTGGGCGTGCGGTTGCCCGGCGGGCGCCATGGCACGACATTGGCAATGTAGGCGTTGGTCTTGCGCGACACGCCGATCGCGGCAAGCATCGCATCGAGCAGGCGGCCAGATCGGCCGACGAACGGCAGTCCTTCGATGTCCTCGTCCCGCCCGGGAGCCTCGCCCACCAGCATCACGTCCGGCTGCGGGTTGCCGTCGGCGAAGACAAGGTTCTTGGCGGTCAGCTTCAGGTTGCAGCCATCGAAATTGCGCAACAGTTCGCACAACTCATCGAGCGACTGGGCGCTGGCGGCAAGCTCGCGCGCCCGCACCGCCTGCTCCTCGTCGGGGAGAACCGGGGCCGCCGTCGCAGCCGGCCGTGCAGGCGCGGCCGGAGCCGGCATTTTCGGCGGCGTCTTGGTGACGGCCGCCATCGCGGCCTGACGCGCAGCAGCCTGCTCCTCGAAGCGGTTGACCGGCTCCTCCAGCAATGGCTCGTCGACGCCCGCTTCGGCGTAGAAGCGCAGCAGGTCGGCAAGGTCAGGGAAGGATGCGTTCGGGTCCGCGGTCAGCATCCCCTATTGTCGCCCGCGGGGCGGCGTCCTGCAAGCGCTGCGGCGACATTCCGCCACCTATCCGCCGAGGAATTGAACTGCTGCAGTATACATAGGCGGAAACTGGTACTTACCTTGGCTTGAACAATATCGACTGTTTCCCGTTGCAGCGCGATAGGATATGAGCGCAAGCACGGAAATGCCGACGGGTCTACGCACAGGGAGCTGCTGATGAGCGATATCGAGCGGGAGAGCATGGAGTTCGACGTGGTGATCGTCGGCGCAGGGCCAGCAGGCCTGTCCGCCGCGATCCGCCTGAAGCAACTCAATCCTGATCTCTCCGTCGTCGTGCTCGAGAAGGGCGGCGAAGTCGGCGCACACATCCTCTCCGGCGCGGTTGTCGATCCGATTGGCATTGACCGTCTTCTGCCGAACTGGCGCGAGGATAGCGACCATCCGTTCAAGACGCCGGTCACCGACGACCAGTTCCTGATCCTCGGGCCTGCGGGATCGCTGCGGCTGCCGAACGTGCTGATGCCGCCGCTGATGAACAATCACGGCAACTACATCGTCTCACTCGGCAATGTCTGCCGCTGGCTCGCCGGCCACGCCGAAGCGCTGGGCGTCGAGATCTATCCGGGCTTTGCTGCAGCCGACCTCATGTATGACGAGAATGGCGCAGTCACCGGCGTCATTACCGGAGATATGGGCGTGGAGCGCGACGGCACGCCGGGCCCGAACTACGCTCCCGGCATGGCGCTGCTCGGCAAGTACGTGCTGATCGGTGAGGGCGTGCGCGGCTCGCTCGCCAAGAAGCTGATCGCCAAGTACAACCTAGCGGATGGCCGCGAGCCGCAGAAGTTCGGCATCGGCCTCAAGGAGCTGTGGCAGGTCAAGCCGGAGAACCACAAGCCGGGTCTGGTGCAGCACTCGTTCGGCTGGCCTCTCGGTGGCGCGACCGGCGGCGGCTCGTTCCTCTACCACCTCGAGGACAATCTGGTCGCGGTCGGCTTCGTCGTTCACCTGAACTACAAGAACCCGTACCTGTCGCCGTTCGAGGAATTCCAGCGCTTCAAGACGCATCCGGCGATCGCTCCGACCTTTGAGGGTGGCAAGCGCATCTCCTACGGCGCTCGCGCCATCACCGAAGGCGGCTACCAGTCGGTGCCGAAGCTGAGCTTCCCGGGCGGCGCGCTGATCGGCTGCTCCGCAGGCTTCGTCAACGTTCCGCGCATCAAGGGTTCGCATAATGCAGTGCTCTCCGGCATGCTCGCAGCCGAGCATGTTGCCGAGGCGATCGCCGCCGGCCGCGAGCACGACGAGCTGACCGGCTACGAGGCTGCATGGCGCGACAGCGACATTGGCAAGGACTTGAAGAAGGTCCGCAACGTGAAGCCGCTGTGGTCGAAGTTCGGCCTTTGGCTCGGCGTTGGCCTTGGCGGCCTCGACATGTGGCTCAACTCGATCTTCGGCTTCTCGCCGTTCGGCACGATGAAGCACGGCAGGACCGACGCGGAGTCGCTGGAGCCGGCTTCCAAGCACAAGAAGATCGAGTATCCGAAGCCTGATGGGGTGCTGACCTTCGACCGCCTGTCGTCGGTGTTCCTGTCGAACACCAATCACGAGGAAGACCAGCCGATCCACCTGCAGGTAAAGGACATGGACCTGCAGAAGCGCTCGGAGCACGATGTCTTCGCCGGTCCGTCGAGCCGTTACTGTCCCGCTGGCGTCTACGAATGGGTGGATGCTGACGGCAACGCCGCGGCCGACACGATGGGCGTCGATGTCCGCTACGTCATCAACGCGCAGAACTGCGTCCACTGCAAGACGTGCGACATCAAGGACCCGAACCAGAACATCAACTGGGTCCCGCCGCAGGGCGGCGAAGGTCCTGTCTATCCGAACATGTAAGGGTTTAGGGGAGTAGGGGACTAAGGGATTAAGTGACGCTTGCGGCAATGCCGCGCCGGGCCACCCTTACTCCCTTACTCCCTTACTCCCCTACCGCCGCCTGTCTCACCTCGGCCGGCTTCTCTTCCGGCAGCAGGGTGAACTCGAACAGAACCGGCAAATGGTCGGAGTTGCCACCTTCAATGGTCTGGAGCTTCACCGGCACGACCGCACCCTTCACCATGACATGGTCGATGGGCAAGCCGATTGTCCGGCGCAGCCAGTCGGGAGCGATCCGGTGCAGATAGGTGGAGCCGAGCCCGCGCAGGATGCGTGCGCCGGCGGCATCGGCCAGCGAGCGGGCAGAGTAGCTCCACGGCGCTGAATTGAGGTCGCCGGCGAGAATCGCTGTTGGTCCGACCTCGCGCATCAGTGGCAGGACGCGCGGCATCTGCTTCTGCTGGTGGAACGGCCACGGCCATCCGAGATGCACCGCGATCATGTCGACTGCCTGTCCGCCAAAGTCGTAACGGAGGTGGGCGACGTCGCCCCTTGCTCCACATTGGGGATGGAAGCCCGTCACGAAGGGCCGGCGCGAAAGGATCGCGGTGCCGCCGAGGTCGTCTGGCTTCGGGCAGATCAGCGTGTAGGGGTACATGCCCTCCAGCAGCCTGATCTTTTCGTGCCAGCGCGCGGAGACCTCGTTCAGCATCACGACGTCAGGCCGCACCTCGCCAATCAGCGACAGCACGGCATCCTGCCGCTCGTTGCGGTAATAGACGTTGAGATGCAGCACCTTGTAGACGGGCCCGGCAACCGCGCTGCTCGCATGCGCGGGTGTCGCGCCCGCGCCCTCCCACAGCGTCGTTCCGAGCGTCAGACCGCCCAGCAGCACCGCGAACAGCGCCTCGATCCGCAGCCTGACCAGCAGGAGGACGGGAACAAGGATCAACAGCAATACCGCCAAGTGCACGCGGAAATGCGAGAAGGAGTCGAGGGCAGGATGCAGCCGCCCGAGATAGCCGAAGCTGAGGGCAGCCGCGATGCCCGTTAGGGCGGCGAGCACGATGAGCCGGAAAACGGTCGATTTCATAAGGTGAGCGCGCTCTACAGGAAGGCGGTTTCAGCAAAACTGCGCAGCTTGCGGGAGTGAAGCCGCTCGGACGGCATTTGCCCCAGCTTCTCCAGTGCACGCAAGCCGATTGTCAGGTGCTGCGCCACCTGCCGCTTGTAGAACTCCGTCGCCATGCCCGGCAGCTTCAATTCGCCATGCAGCGGCTTGTCGGAGACGCACAGCAGCGTTCCGTAGGGCACGCGGAAGCGGAAGCCGTTGGCGGCGATGGTGGCCGACTCCATGTCGAGCGCGATGGCCCGCGACTGCGAAAGCCGCTGCACCGGTCCGCGCTGGTCGCGCAGCTCCCAGTTGCGGTTGTCGATGGTGGCGACGGTGCCGGTGCGCATGATGCGCTTGAGGTCGTAGCCCGACAGGCCGGTCACCTCCGCGACGGCCTCCTCGAGTGCGACCTGGACTTCCGCAAGCGCTGGGATAGGCACCCAGACCGGCAGGTCATCGTCGAGCACGTGGTCTTCGCGGACATAGGCATGTGCCAGCACATAGTCGCCCAGCGCCTGGCTGGTGCGCAGGCCCGCGCAGTGGCCGAGCATCAGCCAGACATGCGGCCGCAGCACCGCGATGTGGTCGGTGATCGTCTTGGCGTTGGACGGGCCGACGCCGATGTTGACCATGGTGATGCCGTTGTTGCCCGGCTTCTTGAGGTGATAGGCCGGCATCTGCGGCATGCGGATCGGCGTCGTGCCTTCGTCCGGATGCCCGGAGCCTGCGAGCGTGACGATGTTGCCCGGCTCGACAAAGGCTTCATAGCCACCGCCGCCCTCAGCCATCAGCTTGCGCGCAACAGCGCAGAACTCGTCAATGTAGAACTGATAGTTCGTGAATAGCACGAAATTCTGGAAATGCTCGGGGCTCGTCGCCGTATAATGAGTGAGTCGGTGCAGCGAATAGTCGATGCGTTGGGCAGTGAAGGCCGCGAGCGGCATCGGCTCCCCGGGGGCGGGCTCATAGGTGCCGTTTGAAATGTGGTCATCAGTGGTGTTGAGGTCCGGCACGTCGAACAGGTCGCGCAGCGGCCGCCGCAGCACTTCGGCGACGCTGCTGTCGACATAGGTGCCTTCGAGAAAGGCGAAGTGCAGCGGGATCGGCGTGTCGGAGTCGCCGACGGTGATCGGCACTCCGTGGTTGCGGATCAGCAGCCCAAGCTGTTCGGTGAGATAGTTTTCGAAGAGGTCGGGCCGGGTAATGGTGGTGGCGTACTCGCCGGGACCAGTCACATGGCCGTAGGCGAGGCGCGAGTCGATCTGGGCGTAGGAAGAAGTCGTCAACCGGACTTCCGGATAAAACGCGCGGAACCGCTGGTGCTGGTCGCCGCCGGTCGCCAGCGACTGGAAGGAGTCGCGCAGGAAGGCAGTGCTGCGCTGATAGAGCTGCTTGAGCGCGCGCACCGCCTCGGCCGCGTCAGTAAAGCTCTGACGCGGAAACGGCTCCGGCGTCGAGATGACAGGGATCGGATCGTTATAGGTTCGCTTTTCCATGGCCCATTATAGGGCGATCAGGCGCGATTTCGAGTAGGGCAGCAAGGGCAACCCTTCTGCCCTCCAGGGTACCGTGGCGCGGCATGTTTCCCGCGCCACGTGAGCCGTTACATGCGCGTTGGGCGCCCGCACTCGCCATTGTGGACGATCTGGAAGCCCTCGCTCTCGGCCGAGCATGCGTTTCCGAAGGTACGTGTCTGGCTGCCGCGTCGTGCGCAGACCGGGCGGTACTCCATCGTGCAGGCGCGCTGCTCCGGCGGACGGTTCCAGTTGCCGCCGGGGCCGGAAGGCGGACGGTTCCAGTCGCTGCCAGGACCGGATGCCGGCGGCCCTGAGCGGCACTCGCCGTCGCCAAGAATGCTGAAGCCCTCCGCGCGCGCCATGCACGCATTGCCGAATGTGCGGCGCTGGCCGCCGCGCTGTGCGCAGACCGGCATGTACTCGCGAGTGCAGGCGATCGGTGGCGGCGTCGGTCGGGGCGGTGGCGGGCGATAGCCCGGACCCTCGTCGACCACGACGGTACACGCAGCGAGGATGGTGCCGCTCACGGCCACTCCTGCCGCAATCTTCGCAATTGAAAACAGGTTCATCCGTTCCTCCTCGTGAACCGTCTGCGATCCTTCCTCATCAATCGATCATCGAAGCGAGGCGAAAATGCAACCGGGGGTGTGCTATTTCCTCAGTGCGGAGACGATCGCCTTGTCCGGGAAACAGGTGGCAGGCATGCCGGCTTTGGCCTGCCATTCGCCGATCGAGCGGCGGGTGCGGAAACCCGGCAGGCCGTCCGCGGAGCCCACATCGTAGCCGAGCTTTTCCAATGTCCGCTGCATTGCCGCGATGTCGGAGCGGTAGAGCCCGCCGACCTTGCCCCATTCGGCTGCAAACCGCTTGTCGCCATAGGCAATCCGGTCAGCGGCGTGGGCAACGAACAGCGCGTAGTTGTCGGAGAAGTTGTATTCCTTCAGCACGTAGAAATTCGGCGTGACGATGAAGGCCGGGCCAGAGCGGCCCGCCGGCATAAGCAGAAAACCTTCCTGCCGCGCCTCGTGCTCGGGGAAGGGGCGGCCGTTGACGCGGGTAATTCCCATCGCCGCCCAGTCGGCGATCTTTCTGCCGCGGTCGGGGCCTTCGAGAGAGCAGGAGACATTTGCCGGCACGGTGACCTCAAAGCCCCAGTCGCGACCCTTCACCCAGCCCTTCTTCGTGAGGTAGTTGGCGATCGATGCCAGCGTGTCTGCCGCCGAGCCCCAAATGTCGGCGCGCCCGTCACCGTCGCCATCGACGGCATATTGCAGGTACGAGCTCGGCATGAACTGCGGCTGCCCTAGCGCGCCGGCCCAGGACGATTTCATGGCCGAGATCGGCGCCTGCCGCTTTTCGATCATTTCAAGGGCCGCCAGCAGCTCGTTTCGGAACATCTCCTTGCGCGTGGCCAGGAATGCCTTGGTGCCCAAAACTTCGAAGGCGTTGTAGGGGATCTTGGCACTGCCGAAGCCGGACTCGCGGCCCCAGATTGCCAGCAGCACGCCGCGTGGAATGCCGTATCGCTGTTCGATCCTGTCGAGCGCGGATTTCAGCTGCCCGGCGCGTGCACGGCCACCGGATGTGACGGCCGAGATCGTCTTCTCGGCAAAGTAGGCGCCCGGCGAGCCGAACTCGGCCTGGTGCTGCTGCTTCGGCGTCTCCGGCTTCTGGCCCGGCAGCACGAGGTCGGGCAGCTTCAAGTTAGGCTTCACGCCGCTGAAGGCGGCGTTGAAAGTTTCGGGTGAGATGCCGCGCGCCTTTGCCTGCGGCCACAGCTCGTTCTTCAGCCAGCCCTGGAACTGCGCATTGATATCCTTCGCAGTGGCGGGAGCTGAGAGGCCGATCAGGCAGGAAAGGATGAGGGCGAAACGTGTCTTCATGGTTCGTCCTCCGCAGAGGGTGGGTGTTTAGAACACCGTACGTGATTTGAGCGCGGCTGTAAGTGTGCCTTCGTCGAGGTAGTCGAGTTCGCCGCCGACCGGCACGCCATGCGCGAGCCGCGTGACCTTCACGTCCAGCCCCGCTAGCTGGTCGGTGATGTAGTGCGCGGTTGTCTGTCCCTCGACCGTCGCGTTGACGGCGAGGATCACCTCGGAGATGCCACCTTCGGCGACACGCGAGACCAGCGAGGCGATGTTCAGGTCCTCCGGCCGCACGCCGTCGAGCGGCGAGAGCGTGCCACCGAGAACGTGGTAGCGCACGTTGAGCGCTGATGCGCGCTCCAACGCCCACAGGTCCGACACGTCTTCGACGACGATCAGCGTTGCCGGGTCGCGCCGTGGATCGGTGCAGATCGTGCAGGGATCGCTGGTATCGACATTGCCACAGCAGGAGCAGACCCGCACCTTGGCAACGGCCTCGCCCATCGCCTGCGCCAGCGGCGACATCAGCTGGTCCTTCTTCTTGATGAGATGGAGTGCTGCGCGGCGCGCGGAACGCGGCCCGAGCCCCGGCACCTTGGCCAGGAGCTGGATCAGGCGTTCGATTTCAGGACCGGCGATTCTTTTCGACATGCGATGCGTTTAGCGGGGAATACGGCTGATGGATAGCGCCAGCATGCGATGGTGAGCCCCGATCCTGACAGGATTATGGGCTCTGCGCCTAGCGCGCGAAGGGAATGGCGCAACTGATCGGGTTGGTGATGTCGCAGGCGGTCATCGTGCCACGCTGAACCGTTCCGAGGCGGCTCTTTTCGGCGACCAGCACCGACAGACCCATGCCGAACAGCATGATCATCAGGCACACGATGGTGAAGCGGCGAGCGAGCATTGGGGCGTCTCCTTCTTTATGGCGAGAAGGTGCCCGATCGTGGCTGAACCGACCCTGATTTCTCCGTTCATCTGCGGTTCAATGATCTTAACAGAACCCTAAATCCTATTCGTTGGCAGTTGCTGCCGGCATGTGCTTTGTTCCGGGCCACCACATTTGGAGGAATTTGATGACGACCCAGACCGTGCCAATTCAGGTTCACTACTGGCCGACTCCCAACGGCTGGAAGATCACCATCATGCTCGAGGAGCTCGGCGTTCCCTACGAGGTGCAGTACGTCAACATCGGCAAGGGTGAGCAGTTCGAACCGGAGTTCCTGAAGATCTCGCCGAACAACCGCATGCCCGCAATCGTTGATCCGGAGGGGCCCGGCGGCGAGCCGATCTCGATCTTCGAGTCGGGCGCGATCCTGCAGTATCTCGGCCGCAAGTTCGGCCGCTTCTATCCGTCGGACGAGCGCCAGCGTGTCGATGTGGACCAGTGGCTGTTCTGGCAGGTCGGCGGCCTCGGACCAATGGCCGGACAGGCGCACCACTTCCGCCAGTATGCGCCCGAGCAGGTGCCGTATGCGATCAAGCGCTACACCGACGAGTGCAACCGCCTCTATGGCGTCATGAACCGGCGCCTTGCCGACCGCGAATTCCTCGCCGGCGAGTACTCGATTGCGGACATGGCCTGCGTCGGCTGGATACGGCCATACAAGAACCAGGGGCAGGATATCGAGGAGTTCCCGAACCTGAAGCGCTGGTTCGAGACGATGTCGGCGCGCCCCGCCGTCGAGCGCGGGTGGTCGGTCGGGCAGGAGCACCGCCGCAACATCGCCGACGACAAGGAAGCCCAGAAGGTCCTGTTCGGCCAGCGCGCGCGCTGAAGATGAAGAGGGCAGGCGGCAGCAAGAGCCGCCTGCCGCCATTGCCTACTGGCGCTTCCAGTTCTGCGTCTTGCAGAAGATCGCCGCCACGCAGCCCTGCATGGCGAGCGAATTCCCCTTGAGAGTGGCGTTGCCCGAATAGGTCTTGTCGGTTGCGGGATCGGTGATCTCGCCCTTGTACTTGCCGTTGCCTGCTGGGTTCATCTGGCCGATGCGCTTGCCATTGTGAGCACCGCTCCTGACGGTGATGACGAAGCCGCCGCCGGACGGGGCGATCTCTGCGATCGCGCCGCTGTCCGTCTTCCACTTGCCGACAATTCCGTCGGCGTAAGCAGACCCCGTCAGCATCAGGGCAGTCATTGCAGCAAGGGCAGTCGTGCGCAGCATGTATCCTCCTCCTGGCCCCGACAGGTAAACAGATTCGGCGGCCTTTTAACTTACGCGAACGTAAGCGTAATTGAACTCGCGCGGGAGCGGAAGAGGGCAAGAGCGGGGATGTGCGGCATTCTCGGGAGGCTTCCGGCGCTGCGATTTCCTGAGAAGAACCCCGACTTTCCTCGCAGACACCGTTTCGCGTGGTTAGCAAAGGCTTTCCGGCGACAAGTAAGATTTTCCGCGCAGTTTAATCTAAATCCGCGGAATACCGGCACTTCTATCCTTAACGAATTCCAGGGTTTACCTCTTGTTTTGATTTCATTTTCCCGCCGTTAAGCAACCCGTTTAACGGCGGATTCAAGGCTCCACGGCATCCTCGAAGCATCAAAGACAACGGCGGGACACGCCGGAAAATCTGGCTCTCAGAGTTACACAGGGGACTTGAAAAATGGCTCGTTTCGAAGTGCTTGAAGCAGGTATCGGCTCCTCCGCGCAGGCGGACGTTCTGTTCGAACTCGGCATGATGTACGCCACCGGCCGCGACTGCGACGTCGATCTCGTCGCCGCCCACAAGTGGCTCAACATCGCCGCGATCAAGGGATCGGACCGCGCGGCTACCATGCGTGCCGAACTCGCCCTGACCATGTCGAAGATGGACATCGCCCGTGCGCTGCGCGAGGCCCGCGAGTGGATGACCGTCCACTGATTGCGCCGCGCATGGACGCTCCCTTTGTACTGGCAAAGTCGGACGCGCGCGCCGCATCCGGAGGATCGACGAGAACAGCAAGGCCGTAACCGGCAGGAAGCGCCGGTGCGGCCTTTCCGTTACCTGCCTACTGCTCGCGGAAGCGCACCAGCACCGTACCTTCGGTGACCTGCGTGCCCTGAGCCGCGATCGTCTCGATGACGCCGTCATGCGGCGCCGAGATCGTGTGCTCCATTTTCATCGCTTCCAGCATCAGCAGGGCTTGGCCCTTGCTCACTGCGTCACCCTCTGACGCGCGAACAATCTTCACAAGCCCCGGCATCGGCGCGCGCAGGGCATCGCCTCCGGCTGCCTGTGCCTCGGCAAGCTCGAATGGGTCCGGCACGGCGAAGGTGTGGCTGGCGGTTCCCGAAAACACGGTGACGTGCCCCGGCCAGCGGATCGCCTCGCCGTTCTTCTCCTGCAGTGCGAGCGTCGTCGCCAGCGAGCCGACGCGGATGCGCGCGGTGCCGTTGCGGTTGACTGCAAGGTGCGCCGATACTTCCTCCTCGCCGAAGGCGAGCTTCACCTGCTTCTCCAGCGGATGAAAATGCGTGTAGCCGGCCAGCGCCCGCCACGGGTCCTGAGCCGACGGATCGACCGAGACCTCGCCTGCCGCAAGCGCCGCGGCGGCAACGTCGCGGAAGGTCGGCATCTCGGTCTGCGTCAGTTCCGACTGCTTGCGCTCGATCATGCCGGTGTCGACCTCGCCGGCGGCAAAATCGGGGTCACTCGCAAGCGCAGCGAGGAAAGCCGTGTTGACGACCGAACCTGCAATCCGCGTTTTCGTCAGCCCGTCGTAGAGGCAGTTGAGCGCGGTTGCGCGGTCGGCGCCATGGCAGACGAGCTTGGCGATCATCGGATCGTAGTAGGGCGAGATCGCATCACCCTGCCGCACGCCTGTTTCGACACGCACGCCACCGCCCTGCGGGAATTCCAGATGATGCAGCGTACCGATCGCCGGCAGGAAGCTTTTTGCCGCGTCCTCCGCATAGAGCCGCGCCTCGAAAGCATGGCCGTTGAGGGGGATCTGCTCCTGGCGCAGCGGCAGCGGCTGGCCGGCGGCGACCCGGAACTGCCATTCGACCAGGTCGATGCCGGTGATCATCTCTGTCACCGGATGCTCGACCTGCAATCGGGTGTTCATTTCCATGAACCAGAACCGGTCAGGCCGCAGCCCCTCCGAGGCATCGACGATGAACTCGATCGTGCCGGCGCCGGTGTAGTGGATCGTCTTCGCGGCCGTGACCGCCGCTTCGGTCATCGCCGCCCGCATTTCTGCGGTCATGCCGGGGGCAGGGGCTTCCTCGATCACCTTCTGGTGGCGGCGCTGCGCCGAGCAGTCACGCTCGTAGAGGTGGACGACATTGCCGTGCATGTCGCCGAACACCTGCACCTCGATGTGGCGCGGCTTCGAGATGTATTTTTCGACCAGCACCCGCTCGTCGCCGAAGGCAGCCTTCGCCTCGCGCTTGGCTGCCGCCAGCGCCTCGTGAAAATCGTCCGGGTCGTCGACGCGTCGCATGCCCTTGCCGCCGCCGCCCGCGCGCGCCTTGATGAGGACCGGGTAGCCGATTTCCCGCGCTTTGGTTGCGAGCACGACAAGTTCCTGCGCCTCGCCATGATAGCCGGGCACCACCGGCACGCCCGCGCGCTCCATTAGCCGCTTTGCCGCGTCCTTGAGGCCCATGGCGCGGATCGCCTTGGCGGAAGGGCCAATGAAGACGAGCCCGGCGGTCTCCACCATTTCGACGAAGTCTGGGTTTTCCGAAAGGAAGCCGTAGCCCGGATGAATCGCTTGAGCGCCGGTCGAAAGTGCCGCCTCGATGATCCTTTCGGCAACGAGATAGCTTTCGCCGACCGAGGAGGGGCCGATATGCACCGCCTCGTCGGCCATTTCGAGATGCAGAGCTCGCGTATCGGCGTCGGAGTAAACGGCGACGGTAGCGATGCCCATCCTTCGCGCGGTGCGGATGATCCGGCAGGCGATTTCACCGCGGTTGGCGATCAGGACCTTGTCGAACATCGGCTTCTCCCTTTTCTCCAGGTCGCAGAGTAGGGAAGGCTTATCGCCTCGTCCAGCATCGCCGGTTCTTGTGTTTGCGGAAACATCCGGGGCATCTTGGCGGCGATTTTCCGGAGGCCAGATGCTTCGTTTCTTCCGTCCCTTTATCTTCGCCGCCTGCGCGCTCGCGCCGACTTTGGCCATCGCTGCCGACTGGAAGCCGCAGGAACGCGTCGAGCACTACCGCGTCAGCGGCGGCTCGGGCATCGAGCTCTATCGGTCGATCGGCGCGAACGGCCCGCGGGTCGGGCCAGGGAACGTCATCGCCTACACGGATTTCAAGCTGCTCTGGTCGCGCGACTACCGCCCCCAGCCGGACGGCTCCTGCAAGCTGGTCTCGGCGCGGCCCAGCCTCACCATCACCTACCGACTGCCGAAGGCGTCAGGAAACATGCCGGCGGCGACGAAGCGGCTGTGGGAGCGCTTCATTTCGGGAGTCACCGCGCACGAGAAGGTGCACGGCGACATCATTGTCGACATGGTGAAGGAGATTGAAAAGGTCTCGGTCGGTCTCAGCGCGCCGAACGACCCCGACTGCAAGAAGGTGCGCGCCGCGCTGCAGAGCCAGCTGGGCCCGATCTCCGAGCGCCAGCGCGCCCGCAGTCGCGACTTCGACCGCGTCGAGATGAGCGATGGCGGGAATGTGCACCGGCTGGTTCTCGAACTCGTCAATGGCGACCGGTAACCCGAGCAAATCCCGGCTTGCGACGCAGCGCTCCTCGCTCTACAATTTTTCGCATGAAGGCGACGCACTGTACCACCTGCAGCTAGTTCCGGCACCGCGTGCCAGGAACTCACGACCGGCAAGGCTCCGGCCGTTGCCGCTCACCTTCAATTACCCCAAAATCTTAGGACCGACCGCAGGCAGCTGCCTGCCGCAGGTCCGTGCAGGTGGACAACATGACCAACTTTTTCGAGAGCCCGTTCAAGGGCATTCCGCTTGACCGTCAGGTCTCTAACCCGCGCATCAGTGTGGGACGCTACAGCTACTATTCCGGCTACTATCACCGCCACAGCTTCGAGGATTGCGCCCGCTATCTTCTGCCCGACGAGGATGGCGACCGGCTGGTGATTGGCTCGTTCTGCTCAATTGGATCGGGCGCAGCCTTCATCATGGCCGGCAACCAGGGGCACCGCAGCGAGTGGATCAGCACGTTCCCGTTCGCATTTGTGCCGGATGCGCTGGAGTTCGAAGGCGCCGCCAACGGCTATCTCCCCGCCGGGGATACGGTCGTCGGCAACGACGTCTGGATCGGCTCGGAGGCGATCATCATGCCGGGCGTGCAGGTTGGGCACGGTGCGATCATCGGTACGCGGGCGCTGGTGACCCGCGACGTCGAGCCTTACGCGATTGTCGGAGGTAATCCGGCGCGGGTGATCCGCAAGCGCTTCAGCGATGAGGAGATCGAAAAGCTGCTGGAAATCTGCTGGTGGGACTGGCCGGAGGAGGTGCTGAGCCGGGCGATGTCGCTGATGACCTCCAGTGACATCGACGGCCTCTACCGCTTCTGGAAGGCGGAAATAGCCGGCGTCTGACGCGCGAAGGTAGGTGCGGTCACGCCGCGCGTTCGGCGATCGCCGTGCCTGCCGCCCAGCCTGACGACCAGGCCCACTGGAAGTTATAGCCACCCAGCCAGCCGGTCACGTCGACCACCTCGCCGATGAAGTACAGGCCGGGTACGTCCCTGGCCTCCATGGTGCGCGAGTTGAGGCCGGACGTATCGACGCCACCTAGCGTCACTTCCGCGGTCCGGTAGCCTTCGGAGCCGATCGGGAAAATCTCCCAGCCCTGGATCAGCTGGCCAATCTCGGTCAGTTTCTTGTCGCTGGTTTCGCCCAATGGTCCTGACCAGCCATTCGTCTGCGCGAAGTAAGCGGCAAGCCGTTTCGGGAGAAGGTCGCCGAGCGCCGTCGCGATCTGCTGGCGCGGGTTCTGCCGCTTCGCCGCGACAAGCTCAGCCGCAACGTTTATCTCGGGGAGAAGACAGACGCGGATCGGCTGCTTTTCCCGCCAGTAGGATGAGATCTGCAGGATCGCGGGTCCTGAAAGACCGCGATGGGTGAAAAGGAGCGCTTCCTCGAACGAGGTTTTGCCGCATGAGATTCGCGCGCTGGTGGCGACGCCTGCCATCTCGCGAAAGTGCACCAGCATATCTTCGCCGAAGGTGAGGGGAACGAGAGCCGCCCGCGTCTCCGTGACCTCAAGGCCGAACTGGCTGGCGATCTGGTAGCCGAGGCCAGTCGCGCCCATCTTGGGGATCGATTTGCCGCCGCTGGCGACGACGAAATTCCTGCAGCTGATCCGCGCCGCGCCGTCGCCGCCGAGGCTGACGGAAAATCCGCTTTCGGTTTTCGTCACGCTCTCGAGCGTCGTGCGCAGCCGTAGTTCGACGCCGTTCTGCGCCATTTCCGCGGTCAGCATGTCGATGATGTCCCTGGCGGAGTTGTCGCAGAAGAGCTGACCGAGTGTCTTTTCGTGCCAGGCGATGCGGTGCTTCTCGACCATGGCGATGAAGTCATGCTGCGTGAAGCGGCCGAGCGCCGACTTGGCGAAATGCGGGTTGCCGGAGAGAAAATTCTTCGCGCTGGCCCCGAGATTGGTGAAATTGCAGCGGCCACCCCCGGAGATGCGAATCTTTTCGCCCGGAGCCTTGGCGTGATCGATGATGAGGACGCGCCCGCCCTTAGCTGCCGCGTGAATCGCACACATCATACCGGCCGCGCCGGCGCCTAGGATGACAGTGTCGAAGCTCTGGATGTGCATCATTTCCTGCCGGTTGCTGGGCTTTCGGGGGCAACTTCAACGCGCGGGCGATGCCGCAGCAAGGTAGGGGGCAATAGCAGCAAGCTGCCAAAGCCGGAAGACCTGTTGCCGAACGGGCTTCTACGACGCAAGCCTCGGGCAATGGCGGTGCGGTAACATTTCGTTTCAATCGGCCGGTGTTAGCCAAGTGGCTGAAAAGAAAGCGAAAAGATGCGTTGTTCTCGTTTGATTGCAGCTCTGGAAACGGGCGGTTTGGGGCTCCGAGCGGTACCTTCCCAAAGCCTTAATTAACCTTTTGTTAACCATTCCCTCGATACACCGAAGAAACCGAAAATTTACCAAGATGAACGACGTGTTAACTCAACCCAGGCCCATACGCCTCAAGGGGCGGTCCTTCCTTGCCCTTGCGCTGACCCCGGATCTTCCCATCGAAGACTGGTTGGTCAGGCTGGATGATCTGGCGGCTCGCTCGGCAGGCTTCTTCCTGCGCCGCCCCGTCGTTCTCGATCTGACGAACCTTGCCATCGACCGCGAGCAGCTGCGCGAACTGGTGAACCAGCTCAATGCGCGCAATGTGCGCGTGATGGGCATTGAGGGTGCGCGTCCGTCGATTTTAGGTCCCGACCTTCCGCCGGCGATGACCGACGGGCGTCCGGCCGGCGACATCGAGACGCCGGTAGCGTCCGAAGCGGCGCCGAAGGCGAAGGAAGAGAAGGCCGCGGTTGAGGCCGTCGAGGAAGAGCACGAGGTCGTTCCCGTCGAGCTTCCGTCGGTCAAGGTCTCGCCTTCGCTGATGGTTTCGGAGCCGGTCCGTTCCGGCCAGTCGATTTTCTACCCCGATGGGGATGTCACCATCGTCGGCTCCGTCGCCTCGGGCGCGGAGATCATCGCGGGTGGCTCCATCCACGTCTATGGCACGCTGCGCGGGCGCGCGCTCGCCGGCACCATGGGTAACTCCACCGCGCGCATCTTCTGCCGCAAACTGGAGGCAGAGCTCATCGCCATCGACGGTTACTACAAGACAGCCGAGGACCTGGAACAGGATCTGCATGGGCAGGCCGTGCAGATCTGGCTCGAAGGCGAAACCATCAGGACGGGCACACTTGGCTGAGCAGCAGGCAGCCCAACAACAGGAGAGTTCAATGGGCAAGGTAATCGTAGTCACATCGGGCAAAGGCGGCGTCGGCAAGACGACGTCGTCGGCTGCGCTCGGAGCTGCTCTTGCGCAGGGCGGCGAAAAGGTCGTCGTGGTGGACTTTGACGTCGGCCTTCGCAACCTCGACCTCGTCATGGGTGCCGAGCGTCGCGTCGTCTACGATATCGTCAACGTCATCCAGGGCGATGCAAAGCTCACCCAGGCGCTAATCCGCGACAAGCGCCTCGAAACCCTCTACCTGCTGCCTGCCTCCCAGACCCGCGACAAGGATCACCTCACGCCCGAAGGTGTCGAGAAGGTCATCGCCGCCCTCAAGAAGAGCTTCGACTGGGTCATCTGCGACAGCCCGGCAGGCATAGAGCGCGGCGCGACCCTGGCCATGCGCCATGCGGACGTTGCGATCGTCGTCACCAACCCGGAAGTCTCCTCGGTTCGCGACTCCGATCGCATCATCGGCCTGCTGGACTCCAAGACCCTTAAGGCCGAGGCCGGCGAGCGGATGGAAAAGCACCTGCTGCTGACCCGCTACGATCCGGCCCGCGCCGCGCGCGGCGACATGCTCAAGGTCGACGACGTCCTCGAGATCCTGTCGATCCCGCTCCTCGGCATCATCCCGGAGAGCATGGACGTTCTGCGCGCCTCGAACGTCGGCGCGCCGGTCACGATCGCAGACGGCTCCAGCGCGCCGTCGCGTGCGTATTTCGACGCTGCCCGCCGACTGAAGGGCGAGGAGCTCGAGGTCACCGTTCCGGGCAATGAAAAGCGGGGCTTCTTCGGCAAGATCTTCGGAAGGAAAGCGGCATGAACCTGTTCCGCATATTCTCCCGTCCACCCTCATCCGCACCGGCCGCCCGCGAAAGGTTGCAGGTCCTCCTCGCACATGAACGGGCAGTCGTCGGCGGCGATTCCGATCTGGTCGCGAAGCTGCGCGACGAGATCCTCCGCGTGATCCAGAAGCACATGAAGATCGACCAGGAAAAGGTCAGTGTGACGATGGAGCGCGGCGACCAGATGTCGACCCTCGCGGTCGATATCGAAATTCCGTTCAAGCCAGGCAAGAAGGCCGCCTGAGCCGACGGAAGTCCCCGTAACGCCTGCAGTCAAGGAAAGGGATTGCCATGACCCGACTCGCACTTCTCGAGAGGCTGAAGGAAGTCCAGCAGCTACCCCGTTACCAGGGCCGCGACATCACCACGATCAGCGCGGTTCTCTCGAACCAGGCGCTCCTGCGTCATGTGGAACAGTGCGAGGAAGCGGCTGGCATCTCACCGCGCACGGACGCTTTATCCGAGCAGGCGCACGGTAACGCCTGATATCCGATCCCTGGACGGGCGCTCTTCGCAAGAGGGGCGCCCGTTTTGATTCGGACTCAATTACATCCGGAATACGCCGAATTTCGTCTCGCCGATCGGCGCGTTGAGTGCTGCCGACAGGCTGAGCGCCAGCACGTCGCGGGTGCGCGCCGGGTCGATGATGCCGTCGTCCCACAGCCGTGCGGACGAATAGAGCGGATGTCCCTCGCGCTCGTATTTTTCCAGGATCGGCGCGCGGAACGCCGCTTCCTCTTCGGCTGACCATGAGTCGCCGCGCCGCTCAATCCCTTCGCGCTTGACCAGTGCCAGCACGGTCGCCGCCTGTTCGCCGCCCATCACCGAAATGCGCGCGTTGGGCCACATCCACAGGAAGCGGGGCGAATAGGCCCTGCCGCACATGCCGTAATTGCCTGCGCCGAACGAGCCACCAATGATGACGGTGAGCTTCGGCACCTGTGCGGTCGCCACCGTCGTCACCAGCTTGGCGCCGTCCTTGGCGATGCCTCCGGCCTCGTATTTGCGCCCGACCATGAAGCCGGTGATGTTCTGCAGGAAGATCAGCGGGATCTTGCGCTGGCAGCACAGCTCGATGAAATGCGCGCCCTTAAGCGCGCTTTCCGAGAAAAGCACGCCATTGTTGCCGATGATGCCGACGGGCATGCCGTAGAGGTGCGCAAAGCCGGTGACGAGCGTCGTGCCGTAGTACTGCTTGAACTCGTCGAACTCCGAGCCATCGACCAGCCGCGCGATCACTTCGCGGACATCGTATGGCTTGCGCAGGTCCGACGGGACGACGCCGTAGATTTCTTCCGGGTCGTATAGCGGCGGTCGCGGCGTGGTCAGTTTCAGGCTTATGTTCTTGCCGCGGTTGAGGTTCTTCACGATCTGCCGGACGATCGCCAGCGCATGGCGGTCATCAACCGCGTAGTGGTCGGCAACGCCGGATTCGCGGGTATGCAGGTCCGCGCCGCCCAGTTCCTCCGCCGTAACTTCCTCGCCAGTCGCCGCCTTCACCAGCGGCGGGCCGCCAAGGAAGATCGTCGCCTGGTTCTTCACCATGATGGTTTCGTCGGACATGGCCGGGACATAGGCCCCTCCCGCCGTGCATGAGCCCATTACGCAGGCGATCTGCGGGATGCCTGCCGCCGACATGTTGGCCTGGTTATAGAAGATGCGCCCAAAATGCTCGCGGTCAGGGAACACCTCGTCCTGATTGGGCAGGTTCGCGCCGCCCGAGTCGACCAGGTAGATGCAGGGCAAGTTGTTCTGCATCGCGATTTCCTGCGCGCGCAGGTGCTTCTTCACTGTGACCGGGTAGTAGGTGCCGCCCTTTACCGTCGCGTCGTTGATGACGATCATGCATTCGGCGCCCTCGACGCGGCCTATGCCCGCGATCATGCCGGCCGAGGAAATATGCTCGCCATACATGCCCCACGCTGCGAACTGGCCGATCTCGAGGAAGGGCGACCCGGTGTCGATGAGCTGCGCCAGCCGCTCGCGGGGCAAGAGCTTGCCGCGCGACATGTGTCGTTCGCGCGCCTCATCCGGCCCGCCTCGCTCAACGACGGCGGCCTTGTCGGCGATGTCGGCAACCAGCGCCTTCATCGCTTCCGCATTGGCCTTGAACGCATTGGAGGAGGTGGACAGCTGCGAGTGTAGTGTCGGCATCGTATCCTCTTGGAGTCGCCGCTGAGTGTGGCCGCTAAAGGCGGGAAGGGGAAGGGGTCAAACCGCTTCCGACATGATCTCCCGCCCGATCAGCCAACGCCGGATCTCGCTCGTGCCCGCGCCGATCTCGTAGAGCTTGGCATCGCGCAGCAGGCGGCCGGTCGGATACTCGTTGATGTAGCCGTTGCCACCCAGCAGCTGGATCGCGTCGAGCGCGATCTGCGTCGCCTTTTCAGCCGCATAGAGGATGCAGCCGGCGGCATCCTTGCGCGTCGTCTCCCTGCGGTCGCAGGCGGCCGCCACCGCGTAGACATATGCACGGCACGCATTCATCGTCGTGTACATGTCGGCGAGCTTGCCCTGCACCAGCTGGAAGGCGCCGATTGGCTGGCCGAACTGCTGCCGTTCCTGGACGTACGGGACGGCCACGTCCATTGCCGCCGCCATGATGCCGAGCGGCCCACCGGACAGCACGACGCGCTCATAGTCGAGGCCTGACATCAGCACCTCCACGCCGCGGCCTTCCTCGTGCAGCACGTTTTCGAACGGCACCTCGACGTCCTCGAAAACGAGCTCGCCGGTGTTCGAGCCGCGCATGCCAAGCTTGTCGAGTTTCTGCGCAACCGAAAAGCCCGGCATCGTCTTCTCGATGATGAAGGCGGTGATGCCTCGCGAATTCTTCTCCGGGTCGGTCTTGGCATAGACGACCAGTGTGCTCGCCTCCGGGCCGTTGGTGATCCACATCTTGGTGCCGTTCAGCACGTAGCGGTCGTTCTTCTTCTCCGCGCGCAGCCGCATCGACACGACGTCCGAGCCCGAGCCGGGTTCGGACATGGCAAGGGCGCCGACCGCTTCGCCGGTGCAGAGCGGCGGCAGATATTTTTCCTTCTGCGCCACCGTGCCCCAGCGGTTGATCTGGTTGACGCAGAGGTTCGAGTGCGCGCCGTAGGAGAGGCCAACCGAAGCTGACGCCCGCGAGATCTCCTCCATCGCCACGACATGGGCGAGATAGCCCATGCCAGTGCCGCCATAGTGCGGATCGGCGGTAATGCCGAGCAGGCCGAGCTCCCCCATCTCCCTCCAGAGCGGCGCCGGAAAGTCGTTGCCGGCATCAATTGCGTCAGCCTGCGGCGCGATCCGGTCCTGCGCGAAGCGGCGTACCGTCTCGCGAAGCGCATCGATTTCTTCGCCCAGGCCGAAATTCATGACGTGGTCATACATCGGCTTACTCCCTAGCTTCCCGTGCTCCGACGAGGCGCATGGTCATTCGGTGGTAGGTAGTCGTGACTTCATTCACGGAAAGGCGCTCGTCCGGCCTGAACCAGACGATCACACCGGTGATCATCTGGATGATCGCCATGGCGGTCAGAGTGACGTCGTCGACGGTGAACGATCCGTCGGCCGCGCCCTCGCGCAGGATCTGCCGCAACTCCTTTTCGTAGGTGTTGCGCATCTTGAGGATCGCGCTGAGGCGCTGCGGCGACAGAGAGCGCAGCTCCATGTTGTTGACGTGGGTGGAGTGGCGGCGCTCGACATGGAAGTGGATGTGGTTGCGCACGAACGCGGTCAGGCGTTCCGGCGCGGATGCGCCCGTTGGCGCCGCCTCTGCCCAGCTGGCGAGCAGCTGCTCCATGTGCTCGCGCATCAGCGCAAACAGCAGGTCTTCCTTGGTCGGGAAATAGCGGTAGAGCGAGGCAGCCTGCACGCCGACTTCGGCCGCGAGCTGGCGCATCGACATGGCCTCGTAGCCGTGCCGCGCGATCAGGCGAGCCGCCGCCTCCCGGATCAAGGCTTCCGTGCGCTCACCGTCCGAGCCAGCTGTTCGTGCCATTCTGTCCTCCTAAGGACAGAATGAAACGAACGTTCAATTAATTGCAAGCCCATAGCCAAACGCTACACCAAATGGTGGTGTTCAGCTCTTTGATGCGGCTTCGAGCGCGGCGGGAAGTTCGGCCTCAAACACGTCGAGTTCAGCCGCCGGACCGACGGAAATGCGGATGCAGCGGTCCTGGATCGGAGACATTGGCTTGCGCACGAACACGTCCCGGGCGACCAGCTCCTGCAGGACGCGCATGGCAAAGGCACCGTCGTGACCACAGTCGATTGCGACGAAGTTGGTGGCTGAGGGTAGGGCGACGAGGCCGTTGGCAGCGGCGATCCTGCCGATCCGCTCGCGCGCATCGGCGACCTGCAAGATGACGGTTTGCAGATACGCCTGGTCCTCCAACGCCGCATGCGCGGCAGTCATCGCCAGCCGGTTCATGCCAAAGTGATTGCGGATCTTGTCGAACGCGCTGATCAGGTTCTCCTCGCCGATCGCGTAACCCACACGCATGCCGGCAAGGCCGTACGCCTTCGAGAACGTGCGCATGCGGATGACGTTCGGCCGGGAGACGTCGATCGCCGGGATCGAGGAGGCCGGCGCAAACTCGCAATACGCCTCGTCGAGCACCAGCAGCGTCGTCTCCGGGAGTTGCTCGATCATCCGGTTGATCTCGTCCGCTTCCCACCAGGAACCCATCGGGTTGTCGGGGTTGGCGAGGTAGACGAGCGGCGCGTTTTCCTTGCGCACAGCGTCGAGCAGGCTCTCGGGGTCTTCCTTGTCATTGACATAGGGGACAGTGACCAACCGGCCGCCGAAGCCGGCAACGTGATAGTTGAAAGTGGGATACGCGCCGAGCGAGGTCACGACCGGCAGGCCTTCCGAGATCATCAAGCGAACAAGCAGGCCGAGCAGGCCGTCGATGCCGCCGTCAATGACGATGTTTCTGGTGCCGACGCCGAGGTGCTTTGCCAGCGCGCCCTTCAGCTCATGATGCTCCGGATCGGCATACATCCAGACGCCGTCAGCGGTTTCGCGGATCGCCGCCTTCACCTTCGGCGAGGGACCGAACCCATTCTCGTTGGCGCCGATACGCGCGCGGAAGGCGCGACCGCGGGCGCGCTCCTGCGTCTCCGGTCCGACGAAGGGAACCGATGCTGGCAGGGACCGGACGAGGGGGGTGAAGGAAGGGCGAGCCGTCATGACGAACCTACTTAGAATGCCTTGGCGATCTGCGAGAGGATGTGGATTTCGAGTGCCGTTTCATCATCGTCGCTGGGCGCGGGACGGGATGAGGTCTTGGCTATGATGACACGATTGGTTGGGTCGACCCATAGCCACTGGCCGTGAATGCCGACGGCGGCGAAGCTCCCGCGTTCATCACCGACATCGTACCAGCACGAGCGGTAGCGGCCGTTCGCGAACATGTCGGCGAAATTGCCGTCGACCCAAGCCTGGCGGTCGCCGTTGTTGCGCAGGTCCTCGATCCAGTCGGCGGGCACCACCTGCTCGCCCTGCTGGTTGCGTCCGCAGTTGAGGACGAGCAGGCCCATGCGAGCAAGGTCGCGTGTCGTCATGCAGATGCCACCTGCCGCGCGCGCGGTGCCGACCCGGTCGACGGTCACATAGGTCATGCCCTTGGCACCCATCGGCAGCCAAAGCTTCTCGGCGAGGTATTTATGGAGGCGCACGCCCGTCGCGCGCTCGATGACGAGACCGAGGAGGTCGGTATTGGGTGAGGCGTAGTAGAAGCGCTTGCCGTGCGCGTTGTTCGGCGTGCCGATGCTCGCCAGGAACTGTTCCATCGTTTCCGGCGTCGTTTCAGGGCGCTCGGGGTTCCAAAGCATCGCCCGGCGGTAGCGGTCGAACGCGCCGCCGTCATCGAGATACTCCTCGTCGAAGTCGATGTCGGCGGTCATGTCGAGGAGGTCGCGCACGCGCGCGGTGGCATAGCCAGAGCCCTGCATCGACGGCACGTATTGCGGCACCAGCGCGTCAGGATCGAGTTTGCATTCGCCGGCGGCAATGCCGGCCAGCAGACCGGTCACAGACTTCGAGATCGAGAAGACGAGATGCGGCCGCGAAGCATCCGCGGTTTCCTTCAGCCACTCGGCTATCACCTTGCCGTCGCGCATGACGACGAGATGGTCGGTGTGCGAACGATGCATGTGGTCGAGAGCCAGGATCGCCGAACCGTCGCGGTCTGCTAGTTGCAACTCCGGCAGAATGCCTTCGCCGGGGGAGGGCTCTTCGCCGCCGGTGCCCGTGGAAACCATCGCTACAGGGACGAACTCCGCCACATGCTGGAAACTGTACCGGCTGGCGGGATTGGTCCGCCAGTTTGCGAGAGTGATCTGCGAGCGCGCCGGAATCTCAATCATCGTTCTCACGTTCCCCATTCTGCGCGGGTGATAGGAGGGAGCCGGCTGCGTAAGTCAAGCGGCAAGTGACCTTAGCCTGGCTGCCCGCTGTCAGCCGCACAAACAAAAAACCCGGCAGTTGCCTGCCGGGTTTTCCGAACGATCCTGAAGGATCGATTAGAAGTTGCGCTGGAAGCGCAGGAAGCCGATCGTCGACTCGGTCGAGGACTCGTAAGCAACTTCCGGGGTGATGGTCAGGCCGTTGACCGGGGTCCAAGCCAGGTTCACAGCGGCGTTCCACTCCTCGGTGTCGAGGTACTGGAAGTGACCGTTGAGGGTGACCTTGTCGGTCAGACCAGCGCTGACGCCAGCGAGGACAGCCCACTCAGCCTGGTTGCCGCCAGTCCACGGAGCGTCGTTGAGGCTGTACATGCCAGCAACGTCGTCATCAGCATACATGCCGTGCAGGCTGAACGAGATCGCCGGGGTGAAGTTGAAGCCGATACCAGCGCGGGCAGCGAACTGCTCAACGAAGGTGTCATAGGCAACTGCGCCAGCAACCCAGCCCCAATCCTGGGTGTAGCTCACGCCGCCTTCAACGCTCGGGTGGAAGTCGTTGTCGTTCGGGTTCTCGACGACAGCTGCGACGAAGGAGAAGCCGTTGCCAGCGTTGTAGGTGTAGCGCAGCTGGCCGGTGTTGGCGCCGCCGTAAGCACCTTCGTGGATGGTCGGGCCAGCCCAGAAGCCGAGGAACTCGTAGAACGGCGTGTCGGTCTTACCAACGAGGAAGCTCGAGGTGCCGTTGTCGAGCGAGATGTAAGCGTGCTCGAGAGCGGTGCCGGTGCCGTAGAAGGTCGAACCGCTAGCCCAGTCGAAGAGAACCTGAGCGTGCGAGGTCAGCGTGCCCCACTCGGTCTGGTTCTTCGCGGTGAAGGTCGGAGCGAAGCGAGCCAGCTTGTCGAAGGCGTAGTCCGAACCGTCCGGCTTGACGTAGTTCATCTGGTAGCGGAGGTAGCCGCCGATCTTCAGGCAGGTCTCGGTGCCCGGGATGTAGAAGTAGCCGGTGCCGTAGGTATCGCAGATGCGAACATATTCCATCGGCTCTGGCTCGGCGACGACGATCGCGTCAGCTGCCTGCGCGCCGGAAACTGCCACGATGGCGGCAGCAGAGCTGATGAGAAGCCCCTTGATGTTCATGTGTGTCTCCACTCGTTCAAAAATGACGACCGCTATCTGGTCGAATACCGCGGACCGAGCTGTCCCCCTGTCCTAGGCAAATCTGTCGATGATTTGCGGATTCGTTTCAACTGAATTGCGCGCCGGGCGCAACCTGCGGATGTTCGTACCGGGTGGGGTGTGGCGAAAATGATACGACTCTGTGTCGCGAACGTGCGCATTGCGACACAATTGCCGCTTTGCTGGGCGAAATGCCCAATAATTAACGCGCGTTAACGGTCAGGTTTCAAGCATCACTGTGGAACAAATTGTGGCACCACGCGTTCCGCAGTGAGTTTGAGGTAGTCGAATCGATGGCGCCAAGAAGCTTCTGGAAGGGGTATTTACGCCTCTCGCTTGTGACCTGCCGGGTTGCAATGGCGCCGGCCACGACGGCGAGCGAGAAGGTCACCTTCCGCACGATCAACCGCAAGACCGGCCACCCGATCGAAAGCCGCTATGTTGATGAAGCGACCCGCAAGCCAGTGCGCGATCAGGATCTGCGCAAAGGGTATCCGCTTGCCGAGGACAACTTCGTCCTGCTTGAAGACGAGGAATTCGATGCGGTGGCACTTGAAAGCACCCGCACGATCGACATCGACATGTTCGTCCCTCGTGACGACATTTCCTGGATCTGGCTGGACACCGCTCACTATCTGACGCCCGACGACAAGATCGCCGAAGAGGCTTTCTCCGTCATCCGTGATGCGATGGCGGCCAGTGAGATGGTGGGAATTGCGCGACTCGTGCTCTACCGGCGCGAGCGTGCAGTGATGCTGGAGCCGCGCGGCAAGGGGATCGTCGTGTGGACCCTCCGCTACGGCGACGAGGTGCGCGATGCCGAGGAATATTTTTCCGACATCGACAACTCGAAACCGGATCCGAAGGCGCTCAAGCTGATCGAGACCCTGATCGAAGAGCGGAAGACGGAATGGGAGCCGGCACTGGTGCAGGATCCGGTGCAGAAGCGCCTGAAGGCACTGATCGCGTCGAAGAAGCGCAAGCAAGGTAAGGCCGTCCCGAAGAAGACAAAGGATGCGCCAGCACCCACTGCCACCAACGTCGTGTCGATCATGGACGCACTGCGCAAAAGCGTCGAGGCGGAGAAGAAGAGCGGCAAGCCGAGGTAAGGCTATCCGCGGCGCGTGCCTTTGCGTTTCGTTTCCAGTGGAACCTGTGCGCTGCGAAAATCCACCCACGGATCGCCCGTAAGATTTGCCACGCGGGCAACCGCGTTTGTCACCGAAAAATGCGACGACTTGATCGATGGGTCGAGCTCATCCCATGAAAGCGGCATCGACACGGTCGCGCCATTTCGCGCGCGGCTGGAATAGGGCGCGATCGCCGTCGCACCCCGCGAATTGCGCAGATAGTCGACGAAGATCTTGCCCTTCCGTTGCGCCTTCGATGCCTTGGCAATGAAAAGATCGGGATTGTCGCTCTCCATACTGTCGGCAATCGCCCGCGCAAACTCCTTCATCTCCTCCCATCCCGCTTTGGGTTTTAGTGGTGAGACGATATGCAGCCCCTTACCGCCGGTCGTCTTCACGAAGGCGTTGAGGCCGGCATCCTCCAGTCGCTGCTTCACCTCGCGCGCGGCATCCAGCATTACCGTCCACGGCACTGCGTCGTCCGGATCAAGATCCATGACGATCTGGTCAGGCTTTTCGAGTTCCGTCAGCGTCGCCTGCCAGGTGTGGATTTCGAGCGCGCCACCCTGAACGAGACCGGTCAGGCCGTCGAGACTGTCGATGGCGATGATGGTGTTGTCGTCGCTGTCATCCTTTGGATCGACCGCCTTCAGGATCTCGCCGCTCATTCCCTTCCAGCCGTGCTTCTGGAAGAAACATTGCTGTGCGGTGCCGCCGGGGCAGCGGAGCAGGGCGAGCGGCCGGTTGATGATATGCGGCGCCATGAAGCGCCAGACTTCGGCGTAGTAGCTCGCGAGCCCTTCCTTCGTGACGCCGACATCCTTCCAGTAGACGCGGTCGGGGTGCGTGAGGGAGACCTTGGACTTTGGCCTGGCAGGCGTCTTTTCAACAGGCGCTATTCCACCCTCGCGAACGACTTCTTTCGCCAGCTTGTCCTCGCGAATGCCGCGGAACGCGGCGTGGCGGAGATTCCCGTCGGCCGTCCAGGCGCGAAACTCGACCTCGGCTACGAGTTGCGGCTTCACAAAGATTGCGCCACGGCGCGCTGCCGCGTCCAGCTTTCCGGCAAATGGCGAGGTCTTCTGCTCCAGCTTCGCGAGGCGCTTGTAGAGGTCCTCGGCGATGTTACGGCTGAAGCCCGTGCCGACGCGGCCGACATGCTGCAACTCGCCATCGTCGTAGACGCCCAGCACCAGGGAGCCGATCGCTTTTTGTGAGGTGGTTGATGACACGTACCCGGCAATCACGAACTCCTGCCGCTTCGCGCATTTCGACTTGATCCAGTCCTTGTTCCGCCCCGACTGGTATTTGGCGTTCCCCTTCTTCGAGACCACCCCTTCGAGGCTCAGTCGGCAGGCGTGCCGAAGCACCATCTCGCCGTCTTCCTCAAAGTGCTCGCTGTACCGAACGCGCTCAGCGCCGTCTTTCACCAGTGCTTCCAGTGCTGCCTTGCGCTCGAGCAGCGGAACGTCTTGCAGGTCGCGGCCGTCCAGGTAAAGCAGGTCGAAGACAAAGAAGATGAAGCGGTCGCTGCGGCCTTCGCTGAGATCCGCCTGGAGCGAGGAAAAATCGGATGCGCCGCCTGCGCCCTCGACGACGAGCTCGCCGTCGATGATGGCCTGCTCGCAGGGCAGGGCGCTGAGCGCATTCGGCACTTCCTTGCCAAACTTTTCCGTCCAGTCGAGCCCGCTGCGGGTCAGCAGCTTTACCTTGCCCTTGTCGATCCGCGCCTGCAGCCGATAGCCGTCGAACTTGATCTCGTGGATCCAGCCCTTGCCTGACGGCGCCTGCGGCTTCAGAGTCGCAAGCTGCGGCGCGATGAAGTCCGGCATCGCGGACTTGCGGCCCTTCTGCTTAGGCTGCAGTACCTTCTTCTTCTCAATCTTGCCTGTCTTCGACGACCAGCCCGGCTCTTCGCCCGCCACGTCGGCAATCTCGCGGCCGGTCAGCACCGATTTCGGCCGCTCCTCGAGAATGTCGGCGTCGCCTTCCTCGCGGGCAAACTCATCGTCTGCCTTGATCAGCAGCCAGTTGTCGCGCTTCTCGCGTGGGCGCTGCGGCATCCTGACGAGGTGCCAGCGTCCTTGCAGCTTCTCGCCGTGCAGTTCGAGTTCGAGATGGCCCTTGGCCATTCCCGTCTTCGCATCATGAACCGGCGTCCACGTGCCGCGATCCCAGACGATCACAGTGCCGCCGCCATATTCGCCCTGCGGGATCGTGCCTTCGAAGGAGCCGTATTCCAGCGGATGATCCTCAACGTGGACAGCAAGACGTTTCTCGGAGGTCACAAGGCTCGGGCCGCGCGTGACCGCCCAACTGACCAACACGCCATCCATCTCCAGACGGAAATCGTAGTGCAGCCGCCGCGCATCGTGCTTCTGGATCACGAAGCTGTTGCCCTTTGCAGCCTTGGTTGCCTTGCCCTTTGGCTCCGGCGTCTTCTTGAAGTCGCGCTTCTGCTGGTAGGTTTCGAGCGCCATGGATTAGCTCGCCTTGCGCTTCTTTTCAGGTGCCGATTTCGTTTTCGTTTTGCCCGCGGGCTTGTTTGCGAGCTTCGCGCTTTCGCGTAGCGCTGCCATCAGGTCGATAACCTTTCCTTCGGGCTCCTTCTTCGGCAGCTTGATCTCGCGGCCCTCGGCTTTGGCCTTCACCAGCTCTGCCAGCGCCGCGTCATAGCGATCATCGAAGGTGGCGGGATCGAATTTCCCACTCTTGGTTTCGATAATGTGCTTGGCGAGATCCAGCATCTCGCCCTTGATCTTCAGGTCCGGCAGGTCGTCGAACGCCTTTTCGGCCGGCCTGACTTCGTAGTCAAAGTTGAGCGTGTTCGCGAGCATGCCGCGCCCGCGTGGCTGGATCAGCACCGAACGCACACGCCGGAAAAGCACGGCGCGCGCAAGCGCGGCCACCTTCTTCTTGCGCATGCCCTCGCGGATCAGCGCGAAGGCGTCTTCTGACTCCTGGTCGGCCGGTGTCAGGAAATAGGGCTTGTCGAAATAGGTGGTGTCGACCTCGTTGCAGGGAATGAAACTTTCGATCGACAGCGTCTTGTCGCCCTGCGGTGTCGCCTCAGCGATCTCCTCGGGCTCAAGGATGATGTAGTTGTTCTTGGCGGTTTCGTAGCCTTTCACCTGATCTTCGCGCGGGACCGGCTTGCCGGACTGTTCGTCGACATATTCGCGGCGAACGCGGTTGCCCGTCTTCTTGTTGACCATGTGAAAGGAAACGCGCTCGGAAGTCGTCGCCGCCGAATAGAGCGCGACGGCGCAGGTGAGCTCATCGATGCTCAGGAAACCCTTCCAGATCGCGCGTATCGCCATGGAGACCTCCCTCGGTTCCTCCGCATGAACACGCAGCTCCCGGCAAGGTTCCGCATCTTCGAAACCCACACTGCCGTGTGGGATTCAGGTATTTTCGTTTGACATTCGCTCGCATTCGTTTTCATTGTTGGCGCAGAAAAAATGACAGCAACTTTGCTGCGTTGCGAAACCCTGGAGGGAACGCGTGGACGGCCAAGGCATCCACGACATTTTCATTATCGGCGGCGGCATTAACGGCTGCGGCATCGCGCGCGATGCGGCCGGCCGTGGCTATTCCGTGTTCCTCGCCGAGATGAATGACCTTGCCAGTGGCACGTCTTCGGGTTCGACCAAGCTCATTCACGGCGGCCTGCGCTACCTCGAATATTACGAGTTCCGCCTCGTCCGCGAGGCGCTGAAGGAGCGCGAGGTTCTCTGGAAGAACGCGCCGCACATCATCTGGCCGATGCGCTTCGTGCTGCCGATTGCCGAGGGCATCCGTCCGCCGTGGCTCGTGCGGCTAGGCCTGTTCCTTTATGACCACATCGGTGGCCGCAAGTTGCTGCCAGCGACGCGCACGCTCGACATGCGCCGCGACCCGTCGGGCAAGCCGCTGAAGCCGCTCTTCACCAAGGCATTCGAGTACTCGGACTGCTGGGTGAACGATGCGCGCCTCGTCGTTCTGAACGCGCGTGACGCGGTAAAGCGCGGCGCGACCATTCGCACCCGCACCAAAGTTGTCTCGGCGCAGCGCGCCGACAAGCTCTGGCACGTGACGATCGAGGACACCCGTTCCGGCGCCCGCTCGCTCGTGAAGGCGCGGCTGCTGGTCAATGCATCCGGCCCTTGGATCGACAACGTGCTTTCCGAGGCTATGGGACAGAAGGACGCGCACAACGTCCGTCTCGTCCAGGGCAGCCACATCGTCGTGCGCAAGAAGTTCGATGATCCGCGCGCCTACTTCTTCCAGAACCGCGACGGCCGCATCATCTTCGCGATCCCGTACGAGAACGAATTCACGCTGATCGGCACCACCGATCGCGACTATCCGGGCGATCCGGCAAAGGTCCACATCAGCGACGAAGAGGTCACCTACCTCTGCAACGCCGCGAGCGAATATTTCGCCGAGCCGGTGCGTCCCGAGGATATCATCTGGACCTATTCGGCGGTGCGTCCGCTCTACGACGACGGCGCATCGAAGGCGCAGGAAGCCACGCGCGACTACGTGCTGCGCCCGGATGCACCGGAAGGCCAGCCGCCGCGCATCGACGCCTTCGGCGGCAAGATCACGACCTACCGCCGCCTGTCCGAGCACATGCTTGAGAAGATCGAGGACTTCCTCGGCAAGCGAGGCAAGCCCTGGACGGCGAATGCGCCGCTTCCCGGTGGGGAGTTTGCCCATGATGGTTTCGAGGGCGAGGTCAAAAGGCTGCGCGACAGCTACGCCTTCCTCGCTCCGGCACATGCCGCACGCCTCGTGCGCCTCTACGGCACCGACGCGCGCACGATAGTTGGAAATGCGTCCTCGCTCGCGGATCTCGGGCAGCATTTCGGCGCTGATCTTTATCAGGCCGAAATTGACTTCCTAATTGCGCACGAGTGGGCGACAACAGCGGAAGACGTGCTCTGGCGGCGGACCAAGGTGGGTCTGCGCCTGACGGCAGAGGAAGCGTCCATGCTGGATGAATACATGCAAGGGGTGGAGAAGAAACGTAGCGCGGCAGAGTAGCGCCGTGCAGGCCGGCAGCCTTTGGGAGGAGGAGCATGCTGGAACTGCGAAATGTGACGAAGAAGGTCGGAGCCGCGGAACACATCCGCGACGTATCCCTGTCGCTTCGTCATGGCTCTCTCAACGTGCTGCTTGGCCCGACCCTTTCGGGCAAGACGTCTCTGATGCGGCTGATGGCTGGTCTCGACCAGCCCACCTCCGGCAAGGTCTTTTTTGACGGACAGGATGTCACTGGCGTTGCGGTTCAAAAGCGCAACGTCGCGATGGTCTACCAGCAGTTCATCAACTACCCGACACTGACGGTCTACGAGAACATCGCCTCGCCGCTGCGCGTGGCGGGCGTTGACGGCGAGACCATCAAGCGCGAGGTCGGCCGCGCGGCGGAGCTTCTTCGTCTCACGCCTTATCTCGACCGCCTGCCGCTCAACCTTTCGGGCGGCCAGCAGCAGCGCACGGCGTTGGCGCGCGCGATCGTCAAGAAGGCGGGGCTCGTCCTTCTCGACGAGCCTCTCGCGAACCTCGACTACAAGCTGCGCGAGGAGTTGCGCGCGGAGCTGCCGAAGATCTTCGCCGAGTCCGGGGCGATCTTCGTCTACGCGACCACCGAGCCGTCCGAAGCGCTGCTTCTCGGTGGCAACACCGCAACGCTCTCCGAAGGGCGCGTCACGCAATTCGGGCCGACCGTCGACGTCTTCCGGCGGCCTGATGATATCATTACCGCAAAGACCTTTGCCGACCCGCCGCTCAACACGATCGAATTGATCAAGCGCGGAAGCGGCTTCGAGCTGGATGGTGGGGTGAACCTCCCGGCGCCGGACGGCCTCACCGGCGTGGAAGACGGCCCGTATACGGTCGCCTTCCAGCCCCACCATCTTTCCCTTCATCCGACGTCGCCGACGGCCGTGCCGATCACGGCCACGGTGTCGATCACGGAGATCACCGGTTCGGAGAGTTTTATCCACCTGCACTATGCCAATGCATCGTGGGTGATGCTCGCGCCCGGCATCCACCGGTTCGAGCCGGACGAGCGCGTGACGGTCTATATCGATCCCCGTCACCTGATGGTGTTCGACCAGTCGGGCCGCGCGGTGCGGCCCACCAGCGCCCTGGCGGCATGAGGAGACGGCCATGGCACGCATCGAACTCGACCATATCCGGCACGCCTACGGCGAGAGGCCGAAGAGCGAGGCCGACTATGCGCTGAAGGAGGTGCATCACACCTTCGAGGATGGCGGCGCCTATGCGCTGCTCGGCCCTTCCGGTTGCGGCAAGACAACGCTCCTCAACATCATCTCCGGCCTGCTGCGCGCCTCGGAAGGGCGCCTGCGCTTCAACGGCGTCGATGTCACCGACCTGTCAACGCAGGAGCGCAATATCGCGCAGGTGTTCCAGTTCCCGGTCGTCTACGACACGATGACGGTCTACGACAATCTGGCTTTCCCGCTACGCAATCGCGGCGTACCGGAGGCCGAGGTCGACCGCAAGGTGAGAGAGACGCTGGAGATCATCGATCTCGCCTCGCTCGCCAAACGCCGTGCTGCCGGCCTCGGGGCCGACCAGAAGCAGAAGATCTCCCTCGGCCGCGGTCTGGTACGCTCGGACGTCAACGCGATTCTGTTCGACGAGCCGCTGACGGTGATCGACCCGCAGATGAAGTGGGTGCTGCGCTCGCAGCTGAAGCAGCTGCACCGCCGCTACGGCTTCACGATGGTCTACGTGACCCACGACCAGACCGAGGCGCTGACTTTCGCCGAAAAGGTCGTGGTCATGTATGACGGCCAGATCGTGCAGATCGGTACGCCCGACGAACTGTTCGAGCGGCCCAGTCACACCTTCGTCGGCTATTTCATCGGCTCGCCGGGGATGAACGTGCTGCCGGTGGACGTCGAGGGTATGAGCGCGCGGCTTGGCAGCCACGCCATCAGCCTGCCCGGAGCGCCTGCGGACGGCCAGCAGCAGTACGAACTCGGCATCCGGCCGGAATTCGTTCGGCTCGGGAGGGAAGGCATTCCCGTCCGCATCGCCAAGATCGAGGACACCGGCCGGCGCAAGATCGTCCGCGCGGAGCTCGAGGGCAGGGAGATCGCGGTGATCGCCGGCGAGGAAGAGGAAATACCCGCCGACCCGCATGTCACCTTCGTTTCGGAGCGGATCAACCTCTACGCCAATTCGTGGCGCGTCGATCTTTCGGGCGCAGCAGGGGGAAGCGCGCGATGAACAAGACTTGGAACAACAAAGCCTGGTTCCTTGTCCTGCCGGTGATGCTGCTGGTCATGTTCTCGGCGGTCATCCCGCTGATGACAGTTGTCAACTATTCGGTGCAGGACACCTTCGGCAACAACGTCTTCTTCTGGGCAGGCTCGGAATGGTTCGAGCAGATGCTGCATTCGCGCCGCTTTTGGGACGCGATGGGCAGAAACCTGGCCTTTTCCTTCATCGTGCTGGCGATCCAGATTCCGCTCGGCGTCTTCATCGCCCTCAACATGCCGCGCAAAGGCTGGGGCGTGCCGGTTTGCCTCGTGCTGATGGCGCTGCCGCTGCTGATCCCCTGGAACGTCGTCGGCACGATCTGGCAGGTGTTCGGGCGCATCGACATCGGCCTGCTCGGCCATACGCTTGCCGCGCTGGGCGTCGACTACAACTACGTGCGCGACCCGCTCGACGCTTGGATTACCGTAATCCTGATGGACGTCTGGCACTGGACAAGCCTTGTCGTGCTGCTGTGCTACGCCGGCCTCGTCTCCATCCCCGACGCCTATTATCAGGCCGCGCGCATCGATGGAGCTTCGCGTTGGGCCACCTTCCGCTACATCCAGCTGCCGAAGATGAAGCGGGTCCTGACCATCGCCATCCTGCTGCGGTTCATGGACTCGTTCATGATCTACACCGAGCCGTTCGTGGTGACGGGCGGCGGCCCCGGCAACTCGACCACGTTCCTGTCGATCGACCTCGTCAAGATGGCGGTGGGACAGTTCGACCTCGGTCCGGCGGCGGCGATGTCGATCATCTACTTCCTCATCATCCTGCTCATGTCGTGGGTCTTCTACACGGTCATGACCAACTATGACGTGGAGCGCTGATATGGCCGGAACCAAGGAGACGACCATGATGCTGCGCGAGGATGCGACGGCAGCGGGGGTTTCCCGCAGCACGTCCGGCGTCGTCGACCGCACCATGCGTCGGCGGGGCACCGCGTCCCGGTTCTGGTGGCTGGTGCCGACGCTCTACATCATCTTCCTGATGCTGCCCATCTACTGGCTCATCAACATGAGCTTCAAGACGAACGCCGAGATCACCGGCGCGTTCTCGCTCTGGCCGCAGAACCCGACCCTGCGCAACTACACGGTCATCTTCACCGACGCGTCCTGGTACTCCGGCTACATCAACTCGATCATCTACGTCGTGATGAACACGGTGGTGTCGGTGGCGGTGGCACTGCCTGCCGCCTACGCCTTTTCGCGCTATCGCTTCCTCGGCGACAAGCACCTGTTCTTCTGGCTGCTCACCAACCGCATGGCGCCGCCGGCGGTGTTCGCGCTGCCCTTCTTCCAGCTCTATTCGGCGTTCGGGCTGATCGACACCCACATCGCGGTGGCGCTCGCGCACTGCCTGTTCAACGTGCCGCTGGCGGTCTGGATTCTCGAAGGCTTCATGTCTGGCGTGCCGAAGGAGATCGATGAAACGGCCTACATCGACGGCTATTCCTTCCCGCGCTTCTTCGTGAAAATCTTCATGCCGCTGATTGCGTCAGGCATCGGTGTCGCAGCTTTCTTTTGCTTCATGTTCTCGTGGGTGGAGCTGCTGCTTGCACGCACGCTAACGACGACCGCCGCGAAGCCGATCGCGGCGACGATGACGCGCACCGTGTCCGCCTCCGGCCTCGACTGGGGCGTGCTTGCCGCTGCCGGCGTGCTGACTCTGATCCCCGGCGCGCTCGTGATCTACTTCGTGCGCAATTACATTGCGAAGGGCTTTGCCCTGGGGCGGGTGTGATGACCAGGTCGTTGTCCTGCTCTCCCGCAGCCCCGCATCCGCCCTTCGGGCACCGTTTCCCCGCCAGCGGGGAGAAGGGAAGACGGCAACGTTTTGGCCAGCCGTCATCGCCCTGTTCACGGGGAGATGATGCCGGCAGGCAGGTGAGGGGCTTTGCTCCCCAGTCATCGAGAGGAGCACGCCAATGACCTTTTCATGGATGGCCTGGACGTGGCCGACCGCCGCCTTCTTTGTCACGATCTTCCTGATGCTCGTCGGCATGGCTGTGTGGGAATACTTTTCGCCCGGCGGCGATCCGCGCTTCGGCGTTCTGCGCTTCGAGACCACGCGGGGCGACCGCCTGTTTGTCTCGCTGCTCGGCGCTGCATTCATTCATCTTGCCTGGCTGGGTCTCGTGGGACCCAACCTCTGGTGGGCCCTGGCCCTGTCGGTCGTCTACGCCATCGGCGTGTTTCGATACGTTTAGGGAGGAGAAACGGCTGGCGCATCCGCGCCGGCTCTACGGTGCAACTTGGTTGCGTTCAATGGGAGGAAATGAAATGCGAAGGCACTTGCTTGTATCTACGACTGCAGTGGCGCTCCTCTTCGGAATGACCAGTGCGCATGCAGACATGGAGGCGGCGAAGAAATTCCTCGACGAGGAAATCGGCAACTTTTCTGCGCTCGACCGGGCGGCCCAGGAAGCCGAGATGGAATGGTTCATCAACGCCGCCCAGCCGTTCCAGGGCATGGACATCAAGGTGGTGTCCGAAACCATCACGACCCACGAATATGAATCGCGCGTCCTCGCGCCGGCCTTCACGGCCATTACCGGCATCAAGGTCACCCATGACCTGATCGGCGAAGGCGATGTCGTTGAGAAGCTGCAGACCCAGATGCAGTCGGGCGAGAACATCTACGACGCCTACATCAACGACTCCGACCTCATCGGCACGCACTGGCGTTATCTGCAGGCGCGCAGCCTGACGAAGTGGATGGAGAACGAGGGCAAGGACGTCACCAACCCGAACCTCGACATCGACGACTTCATCGGCAAGTCGTTCACGACCGCTCCGGATGGGGAGCTCTACCAGCTGCCGGACCAGCAGTTCGCGAACCTCTACTGGTTCCGCTACGACTGGTTCAACGACGAGAAGAACAAGGCGGACTTCAAGGCCAAGTACGGCTACGACCTTGGCGTGCCGGTCAACTGGTCAGCCTATGAGGACATTGCCGAGTTCTTCACCGGCCGCGAGATCGACGGCAAGAAGGTCTACGGCCACATGGACTACGGCAAGAAGGACCCGTCGCTTGGCTGGCGCTTCACCGACGCCTGGCTCTCCATGGCCGGCAATGGCGACAAGGGCATCCCTAACGGCAAGCCGGTCGACGAATGGGGCCTCAAGGTCGACGAGAACTCGCGTCCGGTGGGCTCCTGCGTCGCACGCGGCGGTGACACCAACGGCCCGGCCGCCGTCTACGCAATCGAAAAGTACCTTGAATGGATGGAGAAGTACGCGCCGCCCGCAGCCCAGGGCATGAACTTCTCCGAATCCGGCCCTGTGCCGGCGCAGGGGGAGGTTGCACAGCAGATCTTCACCTACACCGCGTTCACCGCGGACTTCGTCAAGGAAGGCCTGCCGATCGTCAACGAGGACGGCACGCCGAAGTGGCGCTTCGCCCCGTCGCCGCATGGCGTGTACTGGAAGGAAGGCATGAAGCTGGGCTACCAGGATGCGGGCTCGTGGACGATCCTGAAGTCGACCCCGGATGACCGCGCCAAGGCAGCCTGGCTCTATGCCCAGTTCGTGACCTCCAAGACGGTGGACGTGAAGAAGAGCCATGTCGGCCTCACCTTCATCCGCCAGTCGACCCTTGATCACCAGAGCTTCACCGAGCGTGCGCCGAAGCTCGGCGGCCTGATCGAGTTCTACCGCTCACCGGCCCGCCTGCAGTGGTCGCCCACCGGCACCAACGTGCCGGACTATCCAAAGCTCGCACAGCTGTGGTGGCAGGCGATCGGCGATGCCTCGTCCGGCGCAAAGACCGCCCAGGAAGCAATGGACTCGCTCTGCGCCGAGCAGGAGCAGGTGCTGGCACGCCTCGAGCGCGCCGGAGTGCAGGGTGACATCGGTCCGAAGCTCGCCGAGGAACACGACCTCGAATACTGGAACAAGGATGCCGTCGCGAAGGGCAACCTTGCTCCGCAGCTGAAGATCGAGAACGAGAAGGAACAGCCGGTGACCGTCAACTACGACGAGCTGGTCAAGAGCTGGCAGTCTCAGTAGGCCGCATCCGGCCGCCAGTCGGGAGCGGGAGAGCAATCTCCCGCCCTTTCTTTTTGCTCAGGCCTCGGCGAGTTCTCGTGGCGCTTCCGCTGTTCTCATGTCGAGCCAGCGCAGCATCAGTGACTCGTCCTCGTCGAGCCCTTTCAGCGGCTTCCGGGTCCGCCGGGTGATGTCGCGAAGTTCGTCGCCGAGCGTCCCTTCAAGCCAGCTGTCGATGATGAGCGGGTGGACGTAGCAGCGCCTGCAAACGGCGCGGGTGTTGCGCATGGTCGCCGCGACCTCGTCGATCACCTGGTTGAGTGCTACCGCCTGAGCACGCTTCGTTTCAGGCAGCGGGATCGCACCGAACTCTCGGATCGCGAGCACCGAGGCACCCCAGGTGCGAAAATGCTTTGCCGAGAACTCTTCTCCGATCGCGTCACGGATATAGGCGTTGACGTGGTGCGAGCGGACTTCGCGTCGCTCGCCGTCATCGTCAAGATATTGGAAGAGGTGCTGGCCTGGAATGTCCTGCACGGCCCGAACGATTTTCGCAATGCGCCGGTCCTGCAGCTTCAGGCGCCATTCCTGACCCGACTTGCCGCGAAAGGCAAAGCGCAGGCTCGAGCCATTTACCTCGACATGCCTGTCGCGCAGCGTCGTCAGCCCAAAGCTCTTGTTCTCGCGCCGGTAGGCATCGTTGCCGATGCGGATCATCGTCTTGTCGAGCAGCCAGATGATCGAGGCGATCACCTTCTCGCGCGGCAGGCCGCGAAGCGCCAGATCCTCCTCCACCTTGTCGCGCAGGCCGGGCAGCGCATGGGCGAACGCCGCAAGGCTCGAAAACTTCGCCTCGTCACGGCACGCAGTCCATGCAGGATGATAGCGGTATTGCTTGCGGCCGCGCTGGTCGCGGCCGGTAGCCTGGATGTGTCCGGTCGGGTCAGGGCAAATCCAGACGTCGGTCCATGCCGGCGGGATTGCGAGCGTCCTGATGCGCGACAGCACGTCCGCATCAGACAGCCGCGCCCCGCCAGCGGCTACGTAGAAGAAGCCGCGGCCCGCGCGACGGCGGCGGATGCCCGGCTCGCCGTCATTGACGTAGATGAGTTCCGCGCGCTGGGCGACGACGAAAGCTGGCTCGGGCAGTTTAGTACCCTCCGACGATCGGCAACACTTCGCCGGTGATGTAGCTCGAGCACTGCGGCGAGGCGAAGAACACGTAAGCGGGCGCGATCTCCTCAGGCTGCGCCGGGCGACCCATAGGAGTATTTGCGCCAAACTTCGCCACCTGTTCAGGCGGACGCTCTGAGGGGTTTAGCGGCGTCCAGACGGGGCCGGGCGCCACGGCATTGACGCGGATGCCCTTGGGCACGAGGTTCGACGAGAGCGCCTTGGTAAAGGCGTGGATGCCGCCCTTCGTCATCGAATAGTCGATTAGCCCGCCGCTGCCTTCAAGTCCGGTGACGGAGCCGGTGTTGATGATCGCTGAGCCCGGCTTCATGTGCTTTACGGCCGCGCGCGCCATGAAGAAGTAGCCGTAGAGGTTGGTCTTCAGCGTTGTGTCGAAGTGCTCGGTGGTGATGCTCTCGATGTCGCTGGCGTGATACTGGAAAGCGGCATTGTTGACGAGAATGTCGAGCTTGCCGAACTCGGCGACGACCTTCTCGACGGCGTCGTTGCAGAACGCTTCGCTTGTCACGTCGCCGGGGAGCAGCAGGCAGCGGCGGCCTTCATCAGCCACCGCCAGGCGGGTAGCTTCCGCATCCTCGCTTTCGCTCAGGTAGGCAATCGCGACATCCGCACCCTCACGGGCAAATAGTACGGCGACCGCGCGGCCGATGCCGGAATCGCCTCCGGTGATCAGCGCGACCTTGCCTTCCAGCTTTCCGGAGCCCTGCCAGAACGGTGCATCATACATCGGGGCGGGCTCCAACGCGGCCTCGTCGCCGGGCTTGGGCTGATGCTGTTCGGGGAAGGGCGGAACGGGATACTCCCGCGCGCCGGCCTGCATCGCCTTCGGCTTCTCTTCGCCGCTATCGCCCTCCCGATCCTGCCTGTCGATCTGCTCCTGAATGCGATGCTGCTTGCCTACCTCTTCCGCCACATCTGCGGCGTGCTTGTTCTCGTCCATCTTGGGCTCCGGGATTCCTGTTCGCGTCAGGAGCCAAACAACGATGGACGCGGCAACGTTCCATTGGGGAAGTTATCCGTCCTTCAAAGGTTGGAATTATATTTTTGAAAGTAATTCAGTTCAGCAAGAAGTCGGATGGAGATTAGCGAGATGTTACTAAAAAACATATCTTTGTCATGGAAGATGGGTCGCGAAATATATGTTATCATGTTTATCATATCAAAAATTAAAACACGAATACATTCGTACAGTGGTCGCTGTTTCGAAAATCATGCAAAATGTGGTTGATAAATTTTTATTGTCTAGCGAAGTAGAAATGTGGGAAAGAAGCGGGCCGTGTGCTGGACGTGCGGCGACCGCAGATCTAGTATCCGGCATCATTTTGACGAGAGTCAGCATGGTCAAGATCCTCGCCTTTCCGTCGCTGAGGGGCAAAAAATCGAAGAGTGTAGCCCCCGAACCGGGGGAAGATCTGCCGCTTGTGAGTGCGACGGCGGATGGCCGAATTGTCGTTACGCCCCTGCAACGTGACCGGCGGGGGCGTGGGGACTGGACCAATCAGGAACTGGCGGATCTTTACCGCGTCGAAGGCCTTCTCATCCAGGCGAACCTCCGTGTCTCTTCAGCGCGCGGCGTTACTGACGAAGGTGATCCGTGGTTTGTCTTCCTCCGCGAGGATCGCGACGTTTTCGTCCATCTCGCGCGCATCGACGGCGGTTACGTGCTCGATAGCCCTGGCCTCTCTGAGGTGCTCTATGGCGCGGACTTCCCGGAACTGATCAAGCGCTTCGTCAGCGACGTGGCCGCAAAAGCCGCCGCGCCGACGTCGGACAACGTGATTTCGTTGCGGCCGCGTATGCTGCACGACCAAACGATCCGGCTGCACCCGGCGGTGATGCTCGGGGCGCTGATCTGGTCGCTTTATGTGGCCTCCGACGACTTTGTCGGTATGGCTCATGCGATGGAGGAAATGGACGGCGATGCCGGAGCTCTGCCCGGACCGCTTGATGTTGCCGCCTCTGCGCTGGCACTTTCGCCGGAACTCGCGGTCAGCCAGCTCAACGCCGCCCTCGACCAGCAGGTCCATTCCTATGGCGCTCCTGATGCCGGCGCTGCCGCGGGTGTGCTCGACGCTGGCAAAGGCAGCTTGTCGGTTGACAGCCGCAACGTGGCTTCCGGTTCGTCCGGTTCGATTGCTTGGGGCCACGGCATCGCGGCGAGCCTTGCTGCGATCGCGATCGGCTACGGCTTCCTGCAGGTGACGGAGGTTTCCGAGACCGCGGATGGTGAAAGCGTTAGTCTTGTATCGACAAGCAGCAACGATGCAATCGCGCTGAGTTCCCTTTCATCTGAGCAGGGACAGGCAGAGGTTTCCGGTGATCGTGGTTCCGCCACGACAACAGAGGACCTGCTGTCCCACCATGCTCCTGATCAGTTGGAATTGGCGGCACTTGATGTTGAAGTTGCCGTGCTGATGCATGACCTAGTCGAGCAGGACAATCTTCTCGCGCTGCAGGCGCGCTTCGTGGAAGGGAATTCCGAAGTGCCGGTCGAGGCAGCTGCACCGAAGATGGTGAAGGTGGCTCCGGCGAGAAAGGTCGAGGCGACGGCTGCCACGTCGGCCCCCGCTGCTGCGACCGCGCCTGACGCGGCTTCGAGCAAGCACAGCTCGGCTGCGGCGGTCGAGGTCGCCAGCCTCAGCGACTCGCAGATCCTGCTCTCGCTGGTCAATGGCCACGTGGGGTTTGTTGCAAATCATAAGCTCGGCGACGTCACTGTTTCCACGTCCCTTGATCAGGACGATCTCGCAACCCTTCTGCCGCATCTTCGGCCAAAGGGTGAGGAAAGGGATGGCGATGCAGTCATCGCGGTAGAGCCCGTGATTGCGCCGATCCCATCGGTTCCAGCAGAACGCGCGCCGACTTATCCGCCGGCGTACCTGCAGTATGACGACCGCGCTAAGGACTTTGTCGCCCGATTTATTGAACGGGCCGGGCAGATCGAATTGGTTCAGTTCGATTCCCACATCGTCCTCGTCGACATGACCGCGATAGACGAGGCCACCGATGTCGCGTATACCGTGCGCTGGGTGACCGAGGACGGCAGCGTGATCTCCACCATCGGGCACCTGCAGCATTTCCTCGAGTACGGCATCGCCTGACGCATGAATTTACCCGAAATGCCGCAGGACGTGGCCAGCGTCTGCGGCGTGATCGTGACGTACCATCCTTCGTCGGCGAAGCTGATGGAGCTGGTGGGCGCAATTCGTCCGCAACTGTCATCCCTCATCATCGTCGATAACGGCTCCAGCTTCGACTTCTCTGGGCTTACCCGGCAGTATGACTGCGAGATCGTTGAGCTCGGCGAAAATTTTGGCATTGCGCACGCGCAGAATGTCGGGATCGAGCATGCGCGGGAAAGGGGAGCGGAGTTCGTCCTCCTTCTTGATCAGGAAAGTATCCCCGCGCCCGATATGGTCGCGCAGTTGGTGGAAGCCTATCGCCGCCTGACAGCGACCGGCGCGAAGGTCGCGGCGGTTGGTCCTTCCTATGTCGACCCTCGTCAGGGAGAGGCGGCGGCCTTTGTCTATCTTGACGGGCTGAAGCTGCGACGCCGCGAGCGCCGCAGTGCGGAACCGGTGGTCGAAGCAGATTTTCTTATAGCCTCCGGTTGCCTTGTTCCTGTCGCCGTCCTTGATGAAGTCGGCGTGATGATTGACGACCTCTTCATCGACTACGTCGATATCGAGTGGGGATTGCGCGCCCGCCGTGATGGACATCTCTCGTATGGTGTCTTCGCGGCGCGGATGGAGCATGCGCTTGGCGACGAGTGGATCCGTTTCCGCGACAGGCGCGTGCCGGTCCACAGCCCACTTCGCCACTACTATCATGTCCGCAACGCGATCTGGCTGTGCAAGCAGGCCTGGATTTCCTGGCAGTGGCGGTATGTGCTGCTGCTGCGCTCGGTCAAGATGGCGCTGTTCTTCAGTGTCTTCGCCCCGCGCGGGCTGACGCACCTGAAGATGATGGGGCTTGGCTTCTGGCACGGCCTCTGCGGCCGGATGGGAAGGAAATAGATGGCGGAAACCGCGGGGCCCAATTCGCCGCGTAGGAAGCTGACGGTATCGATCGTCACGTTTCGATCTGACGCGGACGAGTTCCGGCGCACTCTTTTGTCACTGCGCACCGCCCTGCAGGAGTTCGCTCGCGATGATGTCGCGATCTTCGTCATCGAAAATTCGCCCCAAAACGAGGTCGGCGAAATTGTTGCTCAGGAACTGGCCAGCTGGACAGTCGAGGTTCTGCACCGTCACGGCAATGTCGGTTTCGGTCGCGCGCATAACCTGATCCTCGATCGCACCGGCGAATACCACCTGATCCTCAACCCGGACATCGAGATGCGCCCGGATGCCCTGCAGAAGGCGCTGAGGTTCCTGGAGGAGCACCCGGCCTGTGGGCTGTTGACGCCCATGGCGTACTGGCCGGATGGCTGCCGGCAGTATCTGTGCAAGCGTTACCCGGCGCTGTTCGACCTGCTGCTGCGCGGTTTTGCACCGGCGCGTCTTGCAGCCATGTTCGACCAGCGCCTTGCCCGCTACGAAATGCGTGCGGAAACGCAGGACGAAGTTCACTGGGAGCCGCCGATCGTCAGCGGCTGCTTCATGTTCTTCCGCGGGGATGTCTTACGCGCGCTGGGCGGCTTCGACCCCGCCTACTTCCTCTATTTCGAGGATTTCGATCTGTCGCTGCGTGCCGGAAAGCAAACGCAACTAGCCTACGTACCCGCCGTGAGAATCGTCCATGCAGGAGGCAAGGCCGGCAAGAAGGGCTGGTGGCACATCCGCCAATTCGGGAAATCGGCCGTGCGCTTCTACGCGACGCACGGCCTGAAGCTTTTCTAGATAAACTTAGCCGTTGTTCGCGGCTTCGAGCGTGCCCAGACGCTGGCCGTCATAGACACCGTCGCGCAGCGGGCGCCACCACCACTCGTTCTCAATGTACCAGCGCACCGTCTTTTCGATGCCAGTGTCGAAGTTTTCCTGCGCGCGCCAGCCGAGCTCGGTCTCGAGCTTGGTAGCATCGATTGCATAGCGAGAGTCATGGCCAGGGCGGTCAGTGACGAACTGAATCAGCCGGTCGTGCGGAGCACCCTGTGGCTTCATCTGGTCGAGGATCTCGCAGACGCGGCGTACCACGTCGATGTTGCGGCGCTCGTTGCGGCCCCCGACATTGTACTTCTCGCCGACCCGGCCGCGCGAGCAGATCAGGTGCAGTGCCCTCGCGTGGTCATCGACGTAGAGCCAGTCGCGGATGTTGGCGCCGGTGCCGTAGACCGGCAGCGGCTTGCCCTCGAGCGCGTTGAGGATGATCAGCGGGATGAGCTTTTCAGGGAAATGATACGGCCCGTAATTGTTCGAGCAGTTGGAGATGACTACCGGCAGGCCGTAGGTGCGCTGCCAGGCGGTGGCGAGATGGTCGCTCGCTGCCTTTGATGCAGAGTAGGGAGAAGACGGATCGTAAGGCGTGACTTCCCGGAAGAGACCTTCGTCGCCGAGCGAGCCGTAAACCTCGTCGGTCGAGACATGCAGGAAGCGGAATGCGTCCTTGCGGTCTGCAGGAAGGCCGGTCCAGTAGCGGCGCGCAGCATCCAGCATGGTAAAGGTGCCGATGACGTTCGTCTGAATGAAGTCGCCTGCTCCAGTGATCGAGCGGTCGACGTGACTTTCCGCCGCCAGGTGCATTACCCGATCCGGCTGAAAGGAGCGGAATGCCTCGTTGATCGCCGCCGCATCGCAGATGTCCGCGCGCAAGAAGCGGTGGTTCGGCGCGTTTTCGATGGCGCGCAGGGAGTGGAGGTTGCCGGCATAGGTGAGCTTGTCGACGGTCAGCACCTCGGCGCCCACCTCGGCGACGAGATAGCGCACCAGTGCCGATCCGATGAACCCGGCCCCTCCGGTAACGAGAATACGCATGTGAGCTCCCTGAGTTGTTCTGGTCGCAGCTTTGAGATTACTGCTGCGGATTTGTGGCTTCAGCAAGTTTCAGCAGATACTTGCCGTACTCGGTCTTCGAGTAATAGTTGCCGTACTCCATCACCTTGTCCTTCGAAATCCAACTGTTGAGGTAGGCGATCTCCTCGATGCAGGCGATGTGCGTGCCCTGGCGGTGCTGGATCGTACGGACGAACTCGCTGGCCTCGAGCAGGCTGTCATGCGTGCCGGTGTCGAGCCAAGCATAGCCGCGTGACATCTTCTCGACGAAGAGGTTGCCCTGTTCCATGTAGATGCGGTTGAGATCTGTGATCTCATATTCGCCGCGAGCCGACGGCTTCAGCTGGCGCGCATATTCCACGACCTTGTTGTCGTAGAAGTAGAGGCCCGTAACGGCAAAGCGGGATTTCGGCTGCTTTGGCTTTTCCTCGAGGCTGATCGCGCGGCCATTCGGATCGAGCTCAACGACGCCATAGCGTTCCGGATCATCGACCTCGTACGCGAAGACGGTCGCGCCTTCCGTGCGGCTGCGCGCCTTCTGCACGAGAGTACTCAGACCGGCCCCGAAGAAGATGTTGTCGCCGAGTACAAGTGCTGCCGGGTCGGAGCCGATGAAGTCGGCGCCCAGAGTGAACGCCTGGGCGAGGCCGTCCGGGCTCGGCTGCTCGACATAGGAGATGTTCAGGCCCCACTTGCTGCCGTCGTCGAACAGGCGTTTGTAGTTGTCCAGATACTCCGGCGACGAGATGATCAGGATGTCGCGGATTTTCGCGAGCATCAGCACCGACAGCGGATAGTAGATCATCGGCTTGTCGTAGATCGGGATCAGCTGCTTGTTCACAGCAAGGGTCGCCGGATGAAGCCTGGTGCCCGAGCCACCGGCTAGGATAATGCCCTTCATCAGATAGTGCCTTTCATCTTATGGTCTCGCAGCGCCGCCAGTGTGTCCTGCAAAGCTTCGGTCCATGGCCGGGGTCGGATGCCGTAGTCGTCGCTCAACCGCTTCACCGACAACACCGAGTTGGCAGGACGCCGCGCCGGCGTAGGATATTCGCTGGTTGGGATGGCATGGACCACCGGCACCTTGCCACCAGCTGCCTCCTCCTGGTGAAAGATCTCGCGTGCGAACGCGCACCAAGTCGTGGGGCCATCATTGACGAAGTGATAGGTCCCGCAAGGTGCAGCGGGGTCATCAAGTTGACGTAACGTGATCGCAGCAAGCGTAGCCGCAATGTCCATGGCGGATGTTGGGCACCCCTTCTGGTCATCCACCACCCGCAGCTCTGGACGATCCGCAAGGCGAAGCATCGTCTTCACGAAGTTGCCGCCGTGCGGAGAGAACACCCAGGCTGTGCGAAGGATGACGTGCCGTGGATTGCCGGTGCGGACCGCAAGTTCACCGGCAGCCTTCGAGGCCCCGTAGACGTTGATCGGCCGGATCGGGTCATCGATCTCGTAGGCGCCGGACTTCGCTCCATCGAAGACATAGTCGGTCGAGACGTGGATCAGCGGGATGTCTTGCTGACGCGTCGCATCGGCCAGGGCGGCAGCCGCTGTCGCATTCACGGCAAAAGCGTCGGCGCAGTCGTTTTCGGCCTTGTCCACCGCGGTGTAAGCGGCCGGGTTGATCACCGCGTCGACCTTTTCGCTGGCAAAGTAAGCCCGGATTGCTGCGACGCTTGACAGATCCAGTTCACTGCGGGACGGACGTACGACCTCCACGTCTTCAGGCCAAGTGATTGCCTCGAGTTCGGTGCCGACCTGACCGGTTCCGCCGGTTATGAGAATCCTGCGCATCGGCTGACCTACACCTCTACTAGCTGCAGAGGTGTGCCGTCGTAGGGGAATGGACTTTCCAACTCGGCAAGGCGCGGCTGCTTCTTGTCCTTGTCGCTGAGGATCGGTTCGACGCCTGCGGGAAGCCTCCAGTCGACGCCGATGTCCTCGTCGTTCCAGAGGATGCCCCCGTCATTGGCGGGCGCGTAGCCGCTTGAGACCTTATAGGTGACCTCGGTCGATGGCTCGAGCGTGACGAAGCCGTGCGCAAAGCCGGCCGGAATAAACAGCTGGTCGCCATTTTCCGCAGACAGCACTGCGCCGACCCACTTTCCGTAGGTCGGCGAGCCGTGTCGGATGTCGACGGCGACGTCAAAGATGCTGCCGCGAATGCAGCGCACCAGCTTGTCTTGTGCAAAAGGCGGCGTCTGGAAGTGAAGGCCACGGATAGTTCCCACCGGGACGGACATCGAGTGATTATCCTGGACGAAACGGCAGGTGATCCCGAGCTCGGCAAAGCGCTTCTCGTTGTAGACCTCCGTGAACCAGCCGCGGCTGTCGCCAAACCGCTTGGGGTGGATAAGGTACACGTTTCCGCTCATAGGCTAGGGTTCCACTTCAGACTTGCCGCGGGGAGCGGCACGGCGACTGCTCCGGAAGCGCTGACACATTTGGCTTTCGGTCGCTTTCGCCCGCAAGCCAGACTTTGGGCGATGTGGTGCTAGCTGATTTAGGCAATGTTTTGAACCCAAATCTTTGAATCACTGCTGTCGACGCGCCATTCGCGACGGCGACTTGGTTCCCTCGAGGTCGGCAAAAATGGAATTTTGTCGTTGGGCCAAAAATGGAGGGAACAGACGCTCAGTCCAAAAATAAATCAAAACAATCGAGATTATGCTCATGAAAATGAGGATTGGTGCAGTCTTTATTAAAGAGAGGTTGCATCCTTTCGAGTTGGATTTCAGTGCAACACTGTATGTTGTCGATATGACGCCTCGATTGCAATGGCGGAAAGGCTACGCTAGAAGGTTAGCTTGACTCTGGTTTAATATCGCTCGGGATAATTGAGATAGGTTCATGCAACAAAAAACACCTCTTCATGACGCCTACGACAAATTCCGCGCGGTCGTTGTGACGACTTTCATATTCAGTTTCGCGATCAACTTGCTGCTTTTTGCAGCTCCTCTTTACATGCTGCAAATATATGATCGCGTGTTGGGAACGTGAAACGAGTACACCCTTGTGATGATCTCGCTCATCACTCTGTTCCTGATGGCAGTGTACGGTGTGCTCGAATATGTACGTTCCCGAATGCTTGTGCGCGCTGGGATGCAGTTCGATGAGGTGCTCTCGCAGAGCCTCTTCAGCCGCGCCGTGAAGCTGCGCCTGAACAATCCCAACGGCGGCGCCGAGCAGATTCTGTCGGACGGAGACAAGGTACGCGAGTTCCTGACGGGCTCCGGCATCATCGCATTCTTCGACGCGCCGTGGGTCCCGGTATTTATCGTTGTTTGCTTCCTGTTCCACTCCTGGCTTGGCTACCTCGCCCTGACCGGAGCGATCGTCATCTTCGCGCTGGCGCTCATCAACGAGTACTCGACCCGAGCCCAGCTGAAGGCCGCCAACAATGCGGCGCAGGCGGCGAACCAGTTCGCCAGCACCGTGCTGCAGAATGCCGAGGTGATCCGCTCCATGGGCATGGAGAGGGCGCTGGGCGAGCGCTGGCAGCAGCGCCATGGCCAGATGCTGGATGCTCAGGCCGACGCCAGCGACAAGGCCGGCACGATCCTGACCTTCCAGAAATTCTTCCGCATGGTGCTGCAGTCGGCGATCCTCGGCCTCGGCGCCTATCTCGCGCTGCATCAAGAGATCAGCCCCGGCATCATGATCGCAGCCTCGATCATGATGGGCCGCGCATTGCAGCCGGTCGAGCAGGGCGTGGCGCAGTGGAAGCAGTTTGTGACGGCACGCCAGGCGCATGCACGCCTCAAGCGCCTGTTCGAGATGGTGCCGGGCGACGAAGATCGCACCGAGTTGCCGACTCCGCTCGGCCACCTGCAGGTAGAGAACCTGACCTCGGTGCTGCCGGGTACCCGCACCCCGTTCCTCAAAGGCATCAACTTCGCCGTGGAGCCCGGGCAGACACTTGCAATCATCGGTCCGTCCGGTTCGGGCAAGTCAAGCCTCATCCGCCACATCGTCGGCGTCTGGCCCGCGGTCAGCGGCACGGTGCGCATCGACGGGGCGGAGATCGCGCACTGGGATGCCGAGCAGATCGGCCGCCATGTCGGCTATTTGCCGCAGGAGGTGCGCCTGTTTGCCGGCACGATTGCGGAAAACATCTCGCGCTTCCAGTCGGGCGAGTCGGAGCAGGTGGTCAAAGCCGCGCAGATGGCTGGTGTGCATGAGATGATCCTGCGCCTGCCGGGCGGTTACGAGACCCAAGTTGGCGACAACGGACAGCAGCTTTCAGGCGGCCAGCGTCAGCGCATCGGTCTTGCCCGGGCCATCTACGGCATGCCGCGTCTGGTCGTGCTCGACGAGCCAAACTCGAACCTCGATAGTGATGGCGAGACGGCGCTGTTCGAAGCCATCAAGGCGATGAAGGCGGCCGGCATTACCATCGTACTCGTCACGCACAAGACGAACCTTCTCGCGATCAGCGACCGCGTCCTCATCATGCGTGACGGAATCATGCAGGCATTCACGACGCCGCAGGAGCTGTTCAGACCCCAGACGGCGAACGTGCAGCGCGTTCAGCCGGTACAGCAGCCTGTCGCGCAGAGCGCCTGATAAAGTAGCGGAACATCATCGTGAGCAAGAAGAAGAACCGGTCGAATCCGAAACCGTTCATCGTTGCAGGCTATTCGATCATCGCCCTGACTTTCGGTGTTGTCGGCGTGTGGGCCGCCACTGCCAAGCTCGATCGCGCTGTGATCGCTCCGGGGGTCATTGACGTCGCCTCGAACCGCAAGGAGATCCAGCATCTCGAGGGCGGCATCATCGAGGAGATCAACGTCGAGGAAGGCCAGCAGGTGAAGGCGGGCGAGGTGATGATGCGCCTCAACGACGTCCAGGCCCGCGCCAACCTGCGCGTGCTGACGATTCGCCAGCATATCGCCGAAGCGACCGCCGCTCGTTTGCAGGCAGAGCGCCGCATGGCCGAGGATTTCGAGCTCTCAGAGGAACTTCTGAAGGACCCATCGCCTGAGGTGCAGCTCGCCGTTGCCGACCAGCGCGAGATCTTCAACGACCGCAAGTCAATCCTCTCGTCTCAGGTGAGCATTCTCACCAGCCGCATCGAGCAGCTCCAGCGCGAGCTTGAAGGGCTGGAGGACCAGAAGCAGGCTTTCGCCAAGCGTGCCCAGATTCTGTCGGAGCGTCTCGAGCGTCTTCGTCCGGCGGTGAAGAAGGGTGCGGTCCAGACGAATCTCTTCTCGACCTATGAGGAAGAGTACGTTGAGGTGCAGCAAAACGTCGCCCGCATGGAAACGGAAATGGCCAAGGTCGAGAAATCGATCGGCGAGACCCAGTTCCAGATCCTGCAAGCGCAGCAGCAATACAAGGAGCGTGCAAGCTCCGAGTACAAGGAAATCAACGGCCAGCTGCAGGAGCTGATGGAGCAGCGGAAGGTCGCGGAAAACGTGCTCGAGCGCACGCTGATCACCGCGCCCGTCGATGGCTTCGTCCAGAACATCCGCTTCCACACCACCGGCGGTGTCATCCGCCCAGGCGAAGTGCTGATGCAGGTCGTCCCCGGCGACGACCAGATGGTCATCAACGCCCAGGTAGCACCCATCGACATCGACAGCGTCCGCGAGGGGCTGAAGGCGGAAGTCAAGTTCTCGGCTTTCCCGGGGCGCTTCATGCCGATCGTCATCGGCACGGTTGACACCGTTTCGCGTGCGAGTATCACACCGCAGGATGGCCGGACGCCACCGTACTTCCTCGCGCGGATCAAGGTCAGCAAGGGCATGGTCCCGGATGACATCGAGGAGCGCCTGAGTGCTGGCATGCCAGCCGAAGTGATGATCTCGACGGGCGAGCGTACCGTCTTCGATTACCTCACTTCGCCGCTGACCGACGCGATGCGGAAGAGTATGCGCGAGGACTAAGAAGGCCGGAACAGCTATAAGAAGGGCGGCATCACCGTAAGGTGTGCCGCCCTTTTCAGTTCAGGGAAGGGCGAGCGCTATACTCTTGGAGACCACCCGCAAGTTTGCGCACCCCAAGCGGTGCGGCGTTATCTTGTGAGGCGTTCCAGAAGCGCCTGGACCGTGACTTCCAGTGAAAACTTTTGCTCGAAGCGCTCGCGCGCGGCCTTCGCCATCCGATCCGCCGCCTCGGGGTTGGACAGCATCCGCCCGAGCGCCTGCGCCATGAGTTCCGGCTGGCGTGACGCGATCAGCAGGCCGGTTTCCTCATTTAGGATTGCTTCCCGGCAGCCGTCGGCGTCCGTCGAGATGATAGGTAGCCCGTGCGCCATGGCACTCAGCAGGGCGAGCGGCAGGCACTCCATGGTAGAAGATTGCACATAGACGGTGGCGCTGCTGTAGTGCGCATCGAGCTCGTCGGGTGCCAGGTTAGGGATCAGGTGAACCGAACCCCGGACGTCCGGCTGCATGATCCGGCAAAGAAAATCCCGGCTCATCTGGTTCTTGGACGGCTGATGCGCGCCCACGATGTGCAGCTCGGCATCCTTGCTGATCAGTCCCTGACGTCGGGCAATGGCAAAGCCCTCGATCAGGCTGAGGGTGCCCTTGCGCGGACCGGTGGATTGCACCGACAGGATGATCTGCTTGTTGCGGGGAGCGAAGCGCATGTACTCGGTTTTGGAACTCAGGCCGCTCCAGTAAAACACTTCACCGTCGTAGCCGTCGGAGGCCCACTTCGCTCTCGTGGCATCGGAGCCAAAGAGAAACGAGAACTTGCCGCTTTCATACAGGTTCCGCAGCCGCTGCTGGTGCTTCTCGCCTCGCATCAGAATGGCGGGCTCGAAGGTTTCGTGGATGTACCAGTAGGCGGGCCCTTTCCACCGGTCGAGGAGGGGCAACGCCAGCGGCCAGCTGGCAAAAGAATTGATGAGGAGCGTACCCGTTGGACGCAGCTTCCGGCGATAGTTCAGGAGTCGCAGTCGTGAACCCGCAACTCCCGAAACTCGCGCTGCAAGATGCATCGGACGGGCCACAAAACCCGGCACGCGACGATCGTTGGCGAGCTGTGTCAGGAACGCGCTGCCCACGGATAGCGCACGGGTGAGGGCGCTGTCCGTCACGACGGGGCTGCCCATCTTCGCGTAATCGTCGGCCAGTGGACCGGTGCCGAGACTCACCACATTCGTCTTGATGCTTGCGCCGTGCAGGGCGGAGGCGACGTCGCGCAGAAGCACCGGGGCTCCCGTACGGCTCAGTTCGTGACTGAGCAACGTGATGGATTTCCGCGCGACCTCCGGTGCAGGTGCCTTATTCAGCGGACGCGCAACAGAGGGGGCGACCTTGGCGATATCGCGCACCGTCGGACCGTACATCAGGCTGTCGATGGCCATCCCAAGGTGGGGCGGCCAGGGCGTGGAGCCGAGATGATAGCAACCGTTGTTGAACTGCGGTGCGAGGGGATTCTTCGGGGCGGCGTCGAAGGTCTTCAGCAGGTACTCGCGAACGATCTTGGCAACTTCCGCGGTCGCCTTCTCATCGCTTTCCTTGATCGTGTTGCTGGCATGAACGCGGTAGCGATAGAGCTTGTCGCGCACAAGAACCGGTTCTTCCAGATAGCTCGCCCGTAGCAGGAAATCGAGGTCGTGCGCGTAGCGGTAGTCCGCAAGGGGGCCGATTTCTTCGAGGAGAGATCGGTGGAAGAAGAAGTTGCCGGTGGAAACGCCGATGTTGTAGCGGAGCAGCAGGCTCGACAAACTCGGAGCAAGATCGAGCTCGTGCATCATCACATCGGCGTACCAGTGGCGCCATGGATGATCGCCCGACAGGGGATTGCCGTCGTCGTCGATTGGATCGACGTAGCTTATGACCATCCGCGACTTGTGTGCCTTGGCAGCTTCCAGGCAGCGCCTGAGGCGCCCCGGCATGAACATGTCGTCGGAGTTCAGGATCGCGAGGTATTCACCGCGCGCCATCGCCAGACCTTCGTTGATCGTCGTATGCGCGCCCTTGTTCTCGCGACCGGATACCCGCAGCGTCAGGCCGGGACTTTCTGGAAGGGCGTCGGCAATCCTTTTGACGATGTCGAGGCTATCATCCTTAGAGCCGTCATCGATGACAATGACCTCAAGCGGACGCCAATCCTGCGAGATGATCGAATGCAGTGCGTCTGCCACGTACCGGGAGTGGTTGTAGACCGGCATGATGACGGAGACGAGGGGTGCGTCGGCAGGCGGATGCATTAGTCAGTGATTGTCCAGCAATGTTGAAAACAGGGGCGTGACGCCCCGAACGTCGGCCAGCATGCGCCGGTAGCCTTCGGCGAAGCTGAGGCGCGGCTGCCAGTTAAGCTGAAGGCGCGCCTTGGTAATGTCGAGTACGCTGACGGGGACGTCGAACGAACGGCCCGGGGAGTAGGAGACGATGGGGTCGAGGCCCAACTGATCCCGCAGGACGTCGATGATGTGGTTCAGCGAAACGCCTTCGCCGCTGCCGACGTTGAATACGGGCGGCTCGTCCCGGGAAATCGCGTCGGCCGGTGCGTCCGCCAGTGCAACCATGGCGGCCGCCACGTCGGCAATGTGGATGTAGTCGCGGACGATTGAGCCGTCACCCCAGATCGAGATCGTTTCCCCGGCGAGCGCCTGGAACAGGAAAGTGCTGGCGGCTCCTTGCCGGCGCGCGGGATTTTGTCCAGCGCCATACGGGTTGGCGATCCGCGCGATACGGCAGTCGATGCCGTGGGTTGCGCGGTAGGAACTCAGGTAGATCTCAGCCGCGGCCTTGGACGCCCCGTAGGCGTTGATGGGATTATAAGGATGGTTTTCACTGACGGGCGTATGCCTGATGGGCCCGTAAACCGTCCCGCCCGACGACGAGAAAACCACCTTAGGTGCTTGCCCGGTTTCCGTTTTTCGTGCGCGCAGGACTTCCAGCAGGCGAACGGTTTCCCGGAGGTTCGCATCGAGATCCGCAACCGGATCTGCATTGGCGGTGAACGGGATGGTCGTCCATGCATAGTGGTGGACGACATCCGCCCCCTTCGTCACGGCATCCCAGTCGGCCCGGCCTGGCTCTACCTTGCGGAAGGCAACAGGCAGGATCTTCCTTATTTCATCCGACGGCGCCACCACGTCCGCGAGAATGACCTCATCGCCACGCTGGTGCAATGCGAGCGCCACATGCCGGCCGATGAAGCCGCAGCCTCCAAGGATGACATGAACGCTCAACGCTGCACCTGTCGCAGGTGACTTGCGGCATAGCCGAAGCCCGCCTGTTCGACCGCAAATGGAATGAGCCGCTCCAGCGCGTGGAGGATGGTGCCGTCTGGCGGGACTGGTTCTTCAGGGTAATCGCCGCTGGTCAGCTTGAGGTCGTAAAGTGGCTTGAGTGCTGCGGGCCGCGCCCAGAACATCGTGCCGATCGGCCATTCGAAGGTGGCAGGCAGCGGCGCGGTCCGCCCCATTCTCTTTGCCAGCGCGGTCGCTGCTTCAAAATTGGCGGCCCAACCGATGAGATTCGGGTCTTCGGGGAAGATCAGGCCCAAGTTCGGATTGCTCATCAGCCTTTCCACGCAGATGTCAGCCGCGGGCGTCTCGCCGCCTACGAGATGTTCCCAAAGGAATGTTCTCCAGACATCCCCAATTTGGTAAGCTGCATGCGGAGATTTCTTGCCATGAATATGGCCGACGATATCGTACTTGGACAGCTCATCAAATCGGATGTTGCTGAGGAGCGGGCCAATGTCCCGTCCGAGATTCCCTACCGCCCTGACCTCCACCTTTCGTTGTGGTGCCAATCGCGCAACAATCGCCTGTGCCCTCTCAACTGCCGGTTCATTGGGAACGGTCACCAAGAGATCGAATTCGTTCCGGTTCTTTGACAGCCGGTCCAGGAACTCCTCGATCAAGTCTAGGTAATAGAAGTGGCCGTGGAGCAGCACCTTGGCTGTTGAGGTCTGATTTGTCGGCGCTGCGGTCAAGTTCACGATGGGATGGTGTTGATTTCCGCTGAGAGCTGACCCGGGATTTTCGCCGAGAAGTGACCCGCCTTCATGTATGGTTTGGGTCTCAGGACTTAGTCAAGGTGGGTGCTTTCTCCTTCTTTGTCGGTGTGGTCTG
>Ga0182740_1000121_pt1 | contig 125077 bp, 119 predicted proteins | sample eDN5th37CKraftBY_FD_128872 | JGI IMG/M metagenome (GOLD analysis project Ga0182740, IMG submission 128872) | Enriched backyard soil microbial communities from Emeryville, California, USA - eDNA 5th pass 37_C Kraft BY (version 2) (version 2) | ecosystem: Environmental > Terrestrial > Soil >... | reverse complement strand
TCCGAGCGTGGATCGACACCTGGAACGACAACCCCAAGCCCTACGTCTGGACCAAGACCGCCGATCAAATCCTGGCCAGCATCGCCAACTACTGCGCCCGAATTAATGACTCAGGACACTAGCGGTGCGCCGCGATGGCCTGTGCCGTGGCGGGGCCCACACCGAGGCGGCGTGCGGTCCGCAGATCCTCGGCGGTGTCGATGTCGCAGCGCAGACCGGGCCAGGCGCCGGTCAATTCGATTGCGCCGGAGTGCCGGTGGTGGGTCGCCGAATCGGCGCCGAAGCGCGGTTGCAGCGGTACCCCGAACGCGAACAGCGCCGAGGTGCCGGTGCCGTGGCGGTCACCGACGAAGCTGCGCGGGTAGGTTCTTGCCGCGGCAAGGGCTTCGGCCAGCTCACGTGGTTGCATGGCCGGAAGATCGCCTTGCAGAACAACGATATTGGGTGTGCCGGCCCGCAGGTGTTCCTCGGCCGCCATGATCGCGTTGTTCAACGGATTGTGGTGGCCTTCCGGCGTGGGGTCGGCCAGGACGCCCGCCCCGAGTTGGCGTGCGGCGTCGGCGGCCACCTCATCGGGGGTGACGACCGTCACCGGTGCCACCGTCGAGGCCGCGGTGATGGTGTCGACGAGCATCGCCAGCACCACCTCTTCGCGGGTGGCGGCCGAAAAGATCGGTGCCAGCCGGGTCTTGGCGGCCGTGAGCCGTTTGACCGCGATGATCACCGCCGCCTGCCCGCCCGCCGATCCGTCCGACGCGGCGCCGGGCGTTGTCCTGCCGCTCATGGTGCCATCCTGCCAGCAGGACCGGCGACGTCGAATCGAGCAGTCCGGCGATAGGGTGAACACGTGGTGGAGGCTGCGGTCATGGGTTGCGGTGCCTGGGGGACGGCACTCGCGAAGGTCCTCGCGGACGCGGGTAATCCGGTGACGATGTGGGCCAGGCGGCCCGAGGTCGCCGACGAGATCAACTCCGAGCATCGCAACAGCGAATATCTCGGCGATGTCGTGTTGCCCGCGTCGATCCGGGCCACGAGCGATCCCGAGGAGGCGCTGCGTGGCGCATGCACCGTGATGTTGGCCGTGCCCTCCCAGAAGTTGCGGGCCAACCTCGACAACTGGAAGCACCTGATCGGGGACGACGTCACGCTGGTGAGTCTCGCCAAAGGCATCGAACTCGGCACGTTGATGCGCATGAGCCAGGTCATCGTCCAGGTGACGGGGGCCGATCCGTCGCGGGTCGGTGTCGTCAGCGGCCCCAACCTGGCCAGCGAGATCGCCGACGAGCAGCCGGCCGCGACCGTGATCGCGTGCAGCGATTCCGGGCGCGCGGTCACCCTGCAGCGGGCGATGGCCACCGGGTACTTCCGCCCGTACACCAATCCCGACGTCATCGGGGCCGAGGTCGGCGGTGCCTGCAAGAACGTCATAGCGCTCGCGTGCGGCATGGCCGTCGGTGTGGGGCTGGGGGAGAACACCGTCGCGGCCCTCATCACGCGCGGTCTCGCCGAGATCATGCGGCTCGGTATCGCACTCGGTGCCACCCCGGCCACACTCGCCGGACTGGCCGGGGTCGGCGATCTGGTCGCCACGTGCACGTCACCGCATTCCCGCAACCGCACCTTCGGTGAGCGGCTCGGCAAGGGCGGAACCATGGAGTCCGCACTCGCGGCCGCGGGCGGGCATGTCGCCGAAGGTGTCGCATCGTGCGAGTCGGTGCTGGCGCTGGCGTCGAGCTACGGCGTCGAGATGCCGTTGACCGACGCGGTACACCGGGTGTGCCACAAGGGATTGTCAGTTCACGAGGCCGTCGCACTGCTGCTCGGCCGCAGTACCAAACCGGAGTAGACACATGGACGGCACCTACGGAGATTCCACTCGCAGCGTCAAAGCCGTTGGGGTGGACGCGGTTCCGGGGCAGCCCGTGGCGCCCATGCCGGTGCCCGCCTCGACCTATCACCTGTCGCCCGACGCGACCGAACCGCTGGACAGCTACGGCCGCAGCTCGAACCCGTCGTGGCGGCAGCTGGAGTCGGCGCTGGCCGAACTCGAAGGTGCCTCGTGGGCGTTGACCTACGGCTCCGGGATGGCCGCGATCACCTCGACGCTGCGCGCGCTGACCCGGCCGGGCACCACGCTGGTCGTCCCCGCTGACGGGTACTACCAGGTGCGGCGATACGGCGCGGAATATCTTGCCCAACAAGGTGTTTCGGTCATCGAAGCGCACTCGCACGAGATGTGCGATGCCGCGGAGAAGGCCGACGTGGTACTCGCCGAGACACCGGCCAATCCGGGACTGGACGTCGTCGACCTGCACCGTCTGGCGATGATCTGCCGGGCCCGCAAGGCCACCCTGGTCGTCGACAACACCACCGCGACACCGATGGGACAGCAACCGCTTTCGCTCGGCGCCGATCTGGTGGTGGCCAGCGCGACGAAATCGTTGTCCGGACACAGTGACCTGATCGCGGGTTACGTGGCGGGCTGCCAGCCGGAACTGGCGGAGCGCATCGAACGCGACCGGCTGCTGGCCGGTCCCATCCTCGGGGCGTTCGAGGCCTGGCTGGTGCTGCGCAGCCTCGGTAGTGCGGGGCTGCGCTTCGAACGGCAGTGCCAGAACGCGCTCGCCCTGGCGGTCATGCTGCGCGGCCATCCGGCCGTGCGCTCGGTGCGGTATCCGGGGCTGCCGGAAGATCCGGCACACGCCGTGGCCGCCGAGCAGATGAAACATTTCGGTGGGCTGGTGTCGTTCGAACTGGCCGACGCCGCTGCGGTCAACGCGCTCGTCGAACGCAGCGAGTTGCTCATCGCCTCGACGAGCTTCGGCGGCATCCACACCTCCGTCGACCGCCGCGCGCGCTGGGGTGATCCGGTGCCCGAGGGGTTCGTGCGCATCTCCGCCGGGATCGAGGACACCGACGATCTGCTCGCCGACGTCGAACGAGCCCTGCCCGCCGGGTGACGCGCGGCGCCGCGCCCGTTGCCGAAAACGTCGCGGCCCGCGGCCCGTGGCCGCCCGCCGCGGGGAGATTTCGGGGCCGCGTCGCATAAGGCCAGGTCAGGGTGTGCCGAAATGCGCGACCGAGGCGGGGCGGTAGCCTCTCTAGGTTGTGACTGCCCCGAACCATCCTCCTGGCCGCACCCGCGTCGCCGTCGTCTACGGCGGGCGTAGCTCGGAGCACGCGATCTCGTGCGTGTCGGCGGGCAGCATCCTGCGCAACCTCGATCCGGAGCGTTTCGAGGTCGTCGCCATCGGCATCACGCCTGACGGCTCGTGGGTGCTCACCGACGGTCGGCCCGAGACGCTCGCGATCACCGACGGCAAACTGCCCGCGGTGACCGAGGCGTCGGGCACCGAACTCGCGCTGCCCGCCGCGCCCAACCGCAGCGGCCAGTTGCTGGCGCTGGGCAACGGCCCCGGCGAGATCCTCGCCGCGGTCGATGTGGTGTTCCCCGTGCTGCACGGTCCGTACGGCGAAGACGGCACCATCCAGGGCCTGCTCGAACTCGCAGGCGTGCCCTACGTGGGATCGGGCGTGCTGGCCAGCGCCGCCGGTATGGACAAGGAGTACACCAAGAAGCTGCTCGCCGCCGAGGGGCTGCCGATCGGCGATCAGGTGGTCCTGCGTCCCGGCGTCGAGACCCTCGACCTCGAACAGCGTGAGCGGCTCGGCCTGCCGGTCTTCGTCAAACCCGCGCGCGGCGGATCCTCGATCGGCGTCAGCCGGGTCACCGCGTGGGACGAACTGCCCGCAGCGGTCGCGCTGGCGCGCCGCCATGACCCGAAGGTCATCGTCGAGGCCGCGGTGATAGGCCGTGAATTGGAGTGCGGTGTCCTGGAGTTCCCCGATGGCCGTCTCGAGGCCAGCACGGTCGGCGAGATCCGCGTGGCCGGTGTGCGCGGCCGCGAGGACGGGTTCTACGACTTCGCCACCAAATACCTCGAGGACGCGGCCGAACTCGACGTGCCCGCCAAGGTCGACGACGACGTCGCCGACGAGATCCGGCAGCTCGCGGTGCGCGCGTTCACCGCGATCGGCTGCCAGGGCCTCGCACGCGTCGACTTCTTCCTCACCGACGACGGTCCGGTGATCAACGAGATCAACACCATGCCGGGGTTCACCACCATCTCGATGTACCCGCGGATGTGGGCCGCCGGCGGTATCGACTATCCGACGCTGCTGGCCGCGATGGTCGACACCGCGATCGCGCGGGGCACCGGCCTGCGCTGATCAGCGCGCGGGGCCCGGCTCGACGGGTTTTTCGGGCATGGCCCGTGCGATCTGACCCGAGATCAGCTGGATCGGTGTCGGCCCGGAGCCCGACGGCAGCGTCAGCGCCACATACACCGGGCGGTCGACCGCGTACCACGTGCTGCGTGTGTCCTCGGCCGCGCCCGCGTCGGCGTCCCCGGGTTGTGCGGCGCCGGTGTCGCCCACGCGGAACCACTGCACCAGATCGACCACCTGCAGCGGTGCGCCCACCACGAAGTCGACGGGTCGTTCCAGACCGCACCGCAGGATGATCGGTTCCATGTCGGCCGCGCCGCGCCAGGCCGCCGTGCCCTGCGGCGTCGGCTCGACCGTCGGCGCACGCCGGAAATCGCCGAGTTGTTCCGGCAGGCCGTCCATGAGCGCGTGGCATTCCGGGCTGTCGGCCTGCGGGGCGGGCACCGACGAGATCGCCACCGGTTCCTGTTCGGGGGACTGCTTGTGCGACGCGGCGATTCCCAGCACGGTGATCAACACCGACACCGCGACAACGACCGCCGCGATCAACAGAGCGCGGGGCGGGCCGTCGGTGGTGTGCGGATCGGTCACACCGACAACTCTATGGCTATGTGCCGCTCGCGATCGGGCAGGTCAGCGTTCGTGTGATCCCGGCGACCTGCTGCACGCTCGGCACCACGTCCGCGCGCAGCGCCTCGAGCGTGTCGGCGCTGACGCGAAGCACGACATCGTAAGGGCCCGTCACGTATTCCGCCGAGACGACGCCCGCGAGCGAGGCGAGTTGTTTCGCTACGACCTCGGCGCGGCCCACCTCGGTCTGGATCAACACGTACGCCTCGACCACCCGCAGTCTCCTCCGTCTCGCTGCATAGACTCTCGCCGCAGGCACCAAACGTACCGCAGGAGCGGCAACCGTTCAGGGCGCGGGCCGCGCCCGGCAGGGAGGCGATATGGCCGAGGACACAGCCGGGGCGAACGATGCGCAGACGTCACCCGGACCGTTTGCTGGTTCGGCGTCCGACTCCCTGTCGGCGGTGGGTGAGTTCGCCGTCATCGACCGGCTGCTGAACGGTCGCGTGCAACCCCCGTCGGTGACGGTGGGCCCCGGCGACGACGCGGCCGTGATAGCCACGAGCGACGGCAGGACCGCGGTGTCCACCGACATGCTGGTCGAGCGAAGGCATTTCCGTCTCGACTGGGCGAGCCCACACCAGATCGGCCGTAAGGCCATCGCGCAGAACGCCGCCGACATCGAGGCCATGGGCGCACGGCCGGCAGCGTTCGTGGTGTCGTTCGGAGCGCCCTCGGATACCCCCGCCGACGCCGCGGTCGAACTCTCCGACGGCATGTGGGACGAGGCACGCAGGTGCGGTGGCGGCATCGCGGGCGGCGATCTGGTGCGCGCACCGCTGTGGGTGATATCGGTCACCGTGCTGGGTGATCTCGGCGGACGCGCACCGGTGTTACGCAGCGGGGCCCGTGCCGGCGACGTGGTCGCGGTGGCGGGTGACCTCGGGCGGTCGGCCGCGGGATATGCGTTGTGGGCCAAGGGAATCGACGAGTATCCCGAACTCAGGGAGCGTCATCTCGTGCCGCGGCCGCCGTACGGGCACGGCGTCGCCGCCGCCGACGCGGGTGCCACGGCCATGACCGACGTGTCCGACGGGCTGATCGCCGATCTCGGCCACATCGCCACCGCGTCCGGCGTCGAGATCGACATCGCCACCGATCTCTTGGCATCCGATCACGCCGCCGTGGCCGCGGCCGCGGCGACCGTTGCCGCCGACGCATGGTCGCTGGTGCTCGGTGGCGGAGAGGACCATGCGCTCGTCGCGACGTTCCCCGGCGAGGTTCCCGACGGCTGGCGGGTGATCGGACGGGTTCGCGCGAGCCACGCAGGGGCGCGGGTGCTCGTCGACGGCGAGAAATGGTCGGGCACCGCGGGATGGCAGTCGTTCGACTGACGCCGATCACGCTAAGTTGGCTTTCCGTGACCGCACGACCGCTGAACGAACTCGTCGAGGAAGGTTGGGCCCGCGCGCTGGAGCCCGTGGCAGATCAGGTGGCGCAGATGGGGGAGTTCCTGCGCACCGAACTCGCCGAGGGCAGGCAGTACCTGCCCGCCGGGCAGAATGTGCTGCGGGCGTTCACATTTCCGTTCGATCAGGTGAGGGTGCTGATCGTCGGGCAGGATCCCTACCCGACACCGGGCCACGCGGTGGGCCTGAGCTTCTCGGTCGCGCCCGACGTGCGGCCGCTGCCGCGCAGCCTGTCCAACATCTTCACCGAGTACACCGAGGATCTCGGCCACCCGCAGCCCAGCAGCGGCGATCTGACGCCGTGGGCAGAGCGTGGGGTGATGCTGCTCAACAGGGTGCTCACGGTGCGCCCGGGAACACCGGCGTCCCACCGCGGTAAAGGATGGGAGGCCGTCACCGAATGCGCCATCCGCGCGCTCGTGGCGCGCGAGCAGCCGTTGGTGGCGGTGTTGTGGGGGCGCGATGCCGCGACGCTGAAGCCGATGCTGGCCGAAGGTGACTGCGCGACGATCGAGTCGCCGCATCCCTCGCCGCTGTCCGCGTCACGCGGGTTCTTCGGGTCGAGGCCCTTCAGTCGCGTCAACGAACTGCTCCAGCGTCGCGGCATCGAACCGATCGACTGGAAGTTGCCCTAGTCAGGGGGTCGTGGTCGGCAGCTCGGGCGTCGGGATCTCGATCGTGGCGCTGCCGTCGTCGGTCGGGCCACCCGGAGGCGGCGCCTCCTCGCTGGTCGGCAGTTCCGTGGGGATCTCCACCGTCGCGCTACCGTCGCTGGTCTCGGGAGCCGTCGTCTCGGGAGCCGTCGTCTCGACCACCGACTCGGTGGTGGTGGTCTCGAGCGTCGATTCGCCGCCGGAGTCGCTGCCGGCGCATGCGGTCAACAAGGCGCCGACTGCAGCACCGGCGGCGATGGCGTACAGCGGTGAACGTGATGTGTGGCGTGAGGTCATGATGGCCCTGTTACCCGGCCGGATCATGAACCAAACGAAAGGACCGGCAGACGCCGGTCAGGCGCGAGCGCTCAGCTCAGGCGCGCGAGACCTTGCCGGCCTTGATGCACGAGGTGCAGGCGTTGATCCGCTGCTTGTTGCCGCCAGGACGGGTCACGGCACGCACCGGCTGGATGTTCGGATTCCAGCGCCGGCTGGTCCGCCGATGCGAATGCGACACCGACTTGCCGAAGCCGGGGCCCTTCCCGCAGATATCGCACACGGCAGCCATATCAACAACTCCTCGAAATCAGTACTTGGGGGCCAACGACCGCAAGGCGGGTGACCCGACAACCTGACCAGGATACCGAGAAGGCGAGGTATCGCCAAAATCGGCCGTCAACACCGCGGCGCGCGGTGCACAGGTGCAGGTGGTCGGCACCGGTTTGTCATTGTGACTGGCTAGGCTGGCGCCCACGATGGCGCCCTGCGCGCACCAGGGGTTCGGCGTGAACTTGGAGGTCCGATGTCTGCACGGCGGCTCGACGCCTCCGCCCTGCGGGATTGGGCACACACCGCGGTGGGGGACCTGATCACGCACACCGACGAGATCAACCGGCTCAACGTCTTCCCGGTCGCCGACGCCGACACGGGCACCAACATGCTGTTCACGATGCGCTCGGCGTGGGCTCACGCCGACGCCCAGTCCGGCGGTGACGTCGCGCAGGTCGCGAGCGCGCTGGCCGCGGGCGCACTGCAGGGCGCCCGCGGCAACTCCGGGGTGATCCTGTCGCAAATCCTGTTGGGCCTCGCCGAGGTCATCACGTCGGCCGCGGCCGACCGCGGCGGCGATCTCCTCGACGTCGACGGGCCGCTGTTCGGCGCGGCGTTGCGTCACGGTGTGGCGCTGGTCGCGGTGTCGATGGGCGACCCGGTGCCCGGGACGATCGTCACGGTGCTGCAGGCCGCGGCCGATGCCGCCGAGAAATGCGTGGTGGGTGGCGCCGATCTCGCCGAGGTCGCCGCGTCGGCGGCCGACGCCGCCGCGACCGCGCTCGAACGCACACCGCAACAGCTCGACGTGCTGGCCGAGGCCGGTGTCGTCGACTCGGGCGGCCGTGGGCTGCTGGTGCTGCTCGACGCGATGACCGCGACCATCACCGGCCACGCGCCGCGCCGCCCGGCCTACACGCCCGCGCCGCCGCGGGCGACGGCGTCTTCTTCGGTGTCCGCCCGGGCCGGGGTACCGGCCGACGATGTCGCCCCGACCCAGGTGCCGCAGTTCGAGGTCATGTACCTGCTGAGCGGATGTGCGCCCGAGGCGGTCGAGCACCTTCGTGCGGGGCTGGAGCAGATCGGCGAGTCGGTCGCGATCGCCACCTCGGGCGGCGGTCGGTACTCGGTGCACGTGCATGTCGACGACGCGGGCGCCGCCGTCGAGGCGGGTCTGGCGGTCGGCACTCTCAACCGCATCCAGATCACCGCGCTCACCGGATCCGGCGGTTCGCGGCCGTCCGGCGGGTGGGAACGTGAGCGCGCCGTGCTGGCGGTCGTCGACGGCGACGGCGGGGCCGAGTTGTTCGCCGGTGAGGGCGCGCACGTGCTGCGACCCGAGGCCGACGAACCTGTCAGCGCAAAACAACTGCTGCGTGCGCTCGTCGACGTCGGCGCCGCACAGGTGATGGTGCTGCCCAACGGCTATGTCGCCGCCGAGGAACTCGTCGCGGGCTGCACTGCCGCGATCGGCTGGGGGATCGACGTCGTACCGGTCCCGGCCGGATCCATGGTCCAGGGACTCGCCGCGCTCGCGGTGCACGACGCCGCACGGCAGGCCGTCGACGACGGCTACACGATGGCGCGCGCGGCGGCCGGTGCCCGGCACGGGTCGGTGCGCGTCGCGACCGAGGAGGCACTCACGTGGGCCGGTGCGTGCAAACCCGGTGACGGCCTGGGCATCGCGGGTGACGAGGTGCTCATCGTCGGCCCCGACGTCACCGCCGCCGCGGCCGGGCTGATCGATCTGCTGCTCGCCGCGGGCGGCGAACTCATCACCGTGCTCACCGGGCATGGTGTGGATTCAGCCGTCGGCGAGGCACTGCAGGCCCACGTTCACGACAAACACCTGGGCGTCGAACTGGTGACGTATCACACCGGGCACCGCGGCGACGCACTGCTGATCGGGGTTGAGTGATGGCCACGCTCGAAGATTCCCTTCAATTCGTCCTCGGGAAGAAGGCGGCCGACAAGCTCGAAGAGCACTTCGGGCTGCGCACCGTCAACGACCTGCTGCGGCACTATCCGCGCAAGTACAGCGACGGCATGACCGTGCGCGGTGAGGGCGAGGCGCTCGATCTGGAAGAGGGCGAACACGTCACGTTCATCGACGTCATCACCGAAGCCCAGCCGGGGACCATGAAACGGCCCGTCAAGACCAAGACGGGTAAGCAGTTCACCCCCAAGTACCTGCGCGTCAAGCTCGGCGATCACAAGCCGAAGGTGACCGCGACGTTCTTCAACGCCAACTGGATGATCGACGAACTCAAGGTCGGCACCCGGCTCATGCTCTCCGGTGAGGTCAAGTACTTCCGCGACACCGTGCAGCTGAACCACCCGGCGTTTCTGGTGCTCGAATCGCCCAGCGGGCGCACGATCGGCACCAAGTCGCTCAAAACCATCGCCGAGGCCTCCGGCGCCTCGGGCGAGGACATGCTCGCCGAGTTCGAGAAGGAGTTCTTCCCGATCTACCCGGCGTCGGCGAAGATGCAGAGCTGGGACATCTACCGGTGCATCCGCCAGGTCCTCGCGGTGCTCGACCCGATCCCCGATCCACTGCCCAAATCCTTTGTGCAGCAACGTGGTCTGATGTCCGAGGACCAGGCGCTGCGGGCGATCCATCTCGCGGCGAACTCGACCGAGCGCGACCGCGCCCGCGAGCGGCTCACCTACGACGAGGCGATCGGGCTGCAGTGGGGTCTGGTGGCCCGCCGCTACGGCGAACTGGCCGCGTCGGGTCCGTCGGCGCCGTTGCGGGTCGACGGTCTGGTGGCCGCGTTGCGGGAGCGGTTGCCGTTCGAGCTGACCGCCGGTCAGCGTGAGGTGCTCGACGTGATCTCCGGTGAGCTCGCCTCGACGCGCCCGATGAACCGCATGCTGCAGGGCGAGGTGGGCTCGGGCAAGACGATCGTATCGGTGCTGGCCATGTTGCAGATGGTCGATGCCGGGTATCAGTGCGCGCTCCTCGCGCCGACCGAAGTGCTTGCGACACAACATGCTCGCTCGGTGCGCGACGTGCTGGGGCCGCTGGCGATGGCCGGTGAGCTGGGCGGCGACGAGCACGGCACGCGCGTCGCTCTCCTTACGGGATCGATGACGCCGCAACAGAAACGCGCGGTGCGTGACGAGGTGGCCTCGGGCGCGGCCGGCATCGTCATCGGCACCCACGCGCTGCTGCAGGACGCCGTCGAGTTCGACAACCTCGGCATGGTCGTGGTCGACGAGCAGCACCGCTTCGGTGTCGAGCAGCGGGATACGTTGCGCGCCAAGGCTCCTGAAGGGCTGACGCCGCATCTTCTGGTCATGACGGCCACGCCCATCCCGCGCACGGTCGCGCTCACCGTCTACGGCGATCTGGAGACCTCGACCCTGCGCGAACTCCCGCGCGGGCGCCAACCCATCACGAGCAACACGATTTTCGTGTCGCAGAAGCCCGCCTGGCTGGACCGTGCGTGGGCCCGGATCCGCGAGGAGGTGGCCGCGGGGCGGCAGGCATACGTCGTCGCGTCGCGCATCGACGAGAACGACAAACCCTCCGGCGGCAAGGAAAACGAGGGCCGCCAGGCCGGCCCGCCGCCCATCACGGTGGTCGAGCTCTACGAGCGCCTGCGCAACGGCCCGTTGGAGGGCCTGCGCCTGGGCCTCATGCACGGCAGGCTCTCGGGTGACGAGAAGGACGAGGTGATGTCGCGGTTCCGTGCCGGCGAGATCGATGTCCTGGTGTGCACCACGGTGATCGAGGTGGGCGTGGACGTGCCCAACTCGACCGTGATGGTGGTGATGGACGCCGACCGGTTCGGCATCAGCCAGTTGCACCAGTTGCGCGGCCGCATCGGCCGTGGACAACATCCCAGCCTGTGCCTGCTGGCCACGCGGATGCCCGAGAACTCGAAGGCGGGAGAGCGCATCAAGGCGGTGGCGTCCACCCTCGACGGTTTCGAACTGGCCGACCTGGACCTCGAAGAGCGCCGCGAAGGCGATGTGCTGGGCCTCAACCAGTCCGGCCGCACGATCAATCTGCGCTTCCTGTCGCTGCGCGACCACCTCGAGGTGATCACCGACGCCCGCGCGTTCTGCGAGACGCGCTACGAGCAGGATCCGAACGACACCGGAATGGCCTTGCTCGCGGCGCAGTTCGTCAACACCGACCGCGTCGAGTACCTGGAAAAGGCATGACGCGCCGCCGCACGTGGTGGCTCGCGCTGCTCGTGGCGCTGGCGGTGTTCGTCGCCTACCAGACCATCAGCGCGTCGTCGCAGCGGTCGATGGTCGCCGACGCCGACGTGCCCACCGTCGCACCGGGCGCGGACGTGCTCGCCGGGGTGGCCGTGGTGCCGGCACGGATGCGTGGCCACGACTACCGTCGCGCCGCGTTCGGCGATGCCTGGACCGACGACAACGATGCGCCGGGCGGGCACAACGGATGCGACACCCGCAACGACATCCTCGACCGTGATCTCGTGGACAAGACGTACACCTCCATCAGCCGCTGCCCGACGGCCGTGGCGACCGGCGTCCTGCACGACCCCTACACGAACCTCACCATCCCGTTCACGCGCGGCAACAAGACCGGGGCCGCCGTGCAGATCGAGCACATCGTGCCGTTGGCCTACGCGTGGGATCAGGGCGCTCGCTACTGGCCGCAACAGATGCGGGTGCGCCTCGCCAACGACCCGGCGAATCTCGTTGCCGTGCAAGGGCAGGCCAACCAGGACAAGGGCGACAAGGAACCCGCGTTGTGGATGCCGCCCAACGCGGCGTTCCACTGTCAGTACGCGATGCAGTTCATCGAGGTGATGCGCGGCTACGCGCTGCCGGTCGACGCGCCGTCGGTGCCGGTGCTGCGACAGGCCGCCGACACCTGCCCGCGTGGTTGAGTTTTCCTCTCGCGCTACAGATCCAGCACCCAGTTCTGGCCCGTGAGGTCGTGGCCGAAGCTGTGATGGCGTTCCTGCTCAACGAGCCGGAATCCCGCTGCCTGATAGATCTTTCGGGCCGAGGTGAGCACGTCGTTGGTCCACAGGCCGACCCTGCGGTAGCCCGCGGTACGCGCGAAGCGCAGGCACTCGTCGACCAGGCTCCGACCGAGGCCGAGTCCGCGTGCCTGCGGTGTGACCAGCAGGATGCGCAGCTTTGCCAGGTCGGGTTCGTCGCCGGCCACGCAGAAGATGCAGCCCGCGCGCTGGCCGTCGACCTCGGCGATCCAGCCTGCCTCGCGCGCCGGATCGTGTGCTGCGGCGTAGTCGGCGACGATCCGGGCCACGAGGGCCTCGAAATCGGTGTTCCAGTCGAATTGCCGGTGGTAGATCTCGCCGTGGGCCATCACGACCCAGCCGAGATCTCCCGGACGATCGGCGCGGCGTACGACGATCTGGGCCTGCTCCACTTGCAGTGACATGGCGAACCCCCGTCCCGAAGTCACTGACACACTCGTTTCAGTGGAGCTAGGCTAGCGCCGTGACCGCACACCAGGCAACCCCTTCGGCCCGGCAGACCGAACTGCTCGAAGCCGCGTACCGGTATGCGCTGAGCCACGGCCTCGCCGACATGTCGTTGCGCCCGTTGGCGTCGGCGATCGGGTCCAGCCCGCGGGTGCTGCTCTACCTCTTCGGCAGCAAGGACGGACTCGTGCGCGCGCTGGTCGCGCGGGCGCGCGCCGACGAACTCGCGGTGCTCGACCGCCTCCACGGCGCCGCGAGCGCAGAACCCCTGAGCCTCGGCGTCGCGGTCACGGAAATCTGGAATTGGCTTGCCGCAGAACAGCATCGACCGCTGCTGAAGTTGTGGGTCGAGGCCTACGGCCGTTCACTCATCGAACCGGACGGAGCGTGGGCGGGCTTCGCCCGAGCGACGGTCGACGACTGGATGGGCCTGCTGGCGAGATGTCAGCCAGAAGGGCACAGGGACACCGAGGACGGCGCGGTGCAGCGCACGCTCGCGTTGGCGCTCCTGCGCGGCGCGCTGCTCGACCTGCTCGCCACCGGCGACACCGAGCGGGTCACCCGAGCTGTGCACCACCAGGCCGTCAGGTTCTGATATCCGATGCCGAGCAGACGCGAGAAGAACTCAGCTACCGGTGTAGGTGGCGGGGTCGGGACGGAAACGCGTGCCGTCGTCGAGCCCGTTCAGCGTCTCCATCTCGTCGGCCGTGAGCTCGAAGCCGAACACGTCCAGGTTGGAGGCGATGCGCTCGGGATTGGCCGAGCGTGAGATCACGACGTTGCCCAGCTGGATGCTCCACCGCAGCAGCACCTGCGCGGCGGTCCGGCCGTGGGCCTCGGCGATGGCCGTGACGGCAGGGTGGTCCAGCAGCCGCCCGACGCCGAGCGGGCCGTAGGCCTCGGTGACGATGTTGTAGCCGGCGTTGACCTCGCGCAGTGCGGCCTGGTTGAGCAGCGGGTGCAGCTCGATCTGGTTCACCGCGGGGGTGAAGTAGGTCAGGCTGACGATGGTCTCGAGGTCCTCGGCGCCGAAGTTGCACACGCCGATCGAGCGCGCGATGCCGTCCTCCTTGACCTTCATCAGGCCGCCCCAGCTGTCGACGTACTTGCTGGTGTCACCGCCGGGCCAGTGGATCAGGTAGAGGTCGACGTAGTCGAGGCCGAGGCGCTCAAGGCTGGCCCGCGCGGCGGCCTGCGACGACGTGAACCCCTGATCGGGCGTGGCGAGTTTGGTGGTCACGTAGATCTCGTCACGCGGGATGCCCGAGGCCGCGATGGCGCGGCCGACCGCGGCCTCGTTCCCGTAGGCGGCGGCGGTGTCGATCAGCCGGTAACCGGCCTCCAACGCCGCCGAGACCGATCGCTCGGCTTCGCTGTCGGACAGTTCACCGACGCCGATGCCGACAACGGGGAGCGTGTTGTCGTCGTTGAGCGTGACGGTGGGAATCGCAGCAGCTTGCCCGTGCGATGCGGTCATGGCACCTACCCTGTGAAGTTGAAGGTTCGTGGATCGGGACCCAACCGTTTCCCGGTTTCCAGCGAAGCGATGGACGTGATGTCCTGCCCGCTGAGTTCGAAATCGAACACGTCGAAATTGCTCGCAATCCGTTCCGGGTTTACCGACTTGGGAATGACGATATTACCGAGTTGGATATGCCACCTAATAAGCACCTGCGCGGGTGTTTTCCCATGCTGTTCAGCAATGCCTGTGATCACCGGGTCGGCCAGAAGTGATCCCTGCCCCAGCGGGCTCCACGCCTCGGTCGCGATCCCCAGCTTGGCGTGCACGTCGCGAAGCTCCTGCTGGGGCAGCAGCGGATGCAGTTCGATCTGGTTGACGGCGGGAACGATGCCGGTCTCTTCGATCAGTGTGGTCAGATGCTCGGGTTCGAAGTTGCTCACCCCGATGGAACGGATGCGCCCTTGGTCACGCAGGTGGGCGAAAGCCTTGAAGGTGTCGACGAACTTGTTGTTCTCGGGCACCGGCCAGTGGATGAGGTACAGGTCGAGGTAGTCGACGCCGAGACGTTGCACGCTGGCGTCGAACGCCGCCAGCGTGGCGTCGTAGCCCTGATCGCTGTTCCACAACTTGGTGACCAGGAAGATGTCTTCGCGCGGCACGCCGGAGTTGGCGATCGCGCGACCGGTCTCGGTCTCGTTACGGTACGCGGCCGCGGTGTCGATGTGGCGGTACCCGGCCTGCAGGGCCGCGGCGACGGCGCGTTCGGTGTCTTCGGCGGGGGTCTGCCAAACGCCGAGCCCGACCTGTGGGATGGAATTACCGTCGTTGAGCGTGATGCGAGGACTCACAGAGGAAGCTGCCATGGTTGAAAGTCTGCCAGTCGATCAGTCGGTGGGCCCGCAGTCTCCGGACGCGCTCCGGGATTCGGAGGAAACCATCAGGGACGTGCTGCTCGCGCACGCGACGCGACTCGGCCTCGCCGCGATCCCGCGCATGTCCGACCGGCGTAAACACCTTCTGCTGGGCGGACGTTCGGTCACGGTCGACGGCAACACCCTGGACACCACGATGCAGTTCATGCTCACCACCCAGCGATTGGCGGGGTTGCCCGGACTGGTCGCCGACCACGACCCTGAGCACGGCGTGGCGGTCTCGCGTGCCAAGTTGCGGGAGACCGCGGCGATGATGCGGATGCCCATCCACGTCGACGTCAGCGACATCTCGATACCCGGACCGGCCGGACCGCTTGCCGCGCGCCGCTATGTGCCGGTCGAGCGCGGATCGGCGAGCGCGCTCGTCCTGTACTTCCATGGCGGCGGGTTCGTCATAGGTGATCTGGAGGTCCACGACAACCTGTGCCGGCTCATCTGCCGCGACGGTGATGTCCAGGTGGTCTCGGTTGACTACCGTCTGGCCCCCGAGCACAAGGCGCCCGCGGCTGCCGAGGACGCCTACGCGGCCTATCAGTGGGCACTCGAACACGCCGGGGGTCTCGGCGCGTCCCGCATCGTGGTCGCGGGCGACAGCGCGGGCGGCAACCTGGCCGCGGTGGTGTCGCAGTGGGCCCGCGACGACGAGCTGCCACTGCCCGCCCTGCAGGTGCTGCTGTACCCGATCACCGACTGGGTCAGCGAGACCCGCTCACGCACGCTGTTCTCCGACGGGTACTTCCTGAACAGACAGGACATGGACTGGTTCGCGGGCCACTACCTCGACGGCGCCGACGTCACCCCCGAGGATCCCGCGGTGTCGCCTCTGCTGGCCGAGGACCTGTCGGGGCTGCCGCCCGCGCTGGTGGTCACCGCGGGTTTCGATCCGCTGCGTGACGAGGGCAATCGTTACGCGGCCGCGATGCGCGACGCGGGTGTTCTGGTCGACCTGCGTGAAGAGCGCTCGATGATCCACGCGTTCGCGAACTTCTTCCCGCTCGGAGGCGGCAGCGCCGCCGCGACGACCGCGATGATCTCGGCGCTGCGGGCACATCTCAGGCACGTCTGAGGGTCCTCTCATACGCGCCGGTACGCTTGTCGCGTGGCCAAACCCAAGAAGACCGCCAAGTACGACCTGAAAGCCGCCGACCGCAAGCGCAATCTGCTGGTGCAGATCGGCCTGACCGCGGTCGTGGTGCTGTTCGCCGTCGCACTGGTGCTCTACATCGTCATGAACGGTGAGAAGAATCCCGATGCGGGCGCGGGCAAGGCCATCCGCGTCGCGTCGAGCGACGTGGTCACCGACGAGGGATCGAGCGACCCGAAGGTCGTGCTCGGCCTCTACGAAGACTTCCTGTGCCCCGCGTGCGGCAACTTCGAGCGCAGCTTCGGGCCCACCATCTCCAAGCTGATCGACTCCGGCGCGATCGCGGCGGACTACTACATGGTCGGCATCCTCGACCGGGCCGGCAACGGCTACTCGTCGCGCGCCGGCGGCGCCGGGTACTGCGTGGCCGACGAGTCCACGGACGCGTTCCGTCGTTTCCACACCGCGCTGTACACACCCGAACTGCAGCCGCAGGAGAACAGCGGCATCTATCCCGACAACGCACGCCTGATCGAACTGGCCCGCCAGGCCGGCGCCGCGGGCAAGGTGGCCGACTGCATCAACAACGGCCGCTACGTCGAAATGGTCAAGGGGATGGCCGCGGCGACCGGGATCAACGCGACGCCGACCATCCGGATCAACGGCGAGGATTACAGCCCGACCACGCCCGACGCACTGGTCGCCAAGGTCAAGGAGATCGTCGGCGAGGTTCCGGGGCTCTGATGACCGTCGCAGCATCCGACACCGACCGGTCGGTGGCCGAGGGCCCCGGAGGCCTCGTCGTCGGAAAGCCGAGCGCGGTGTGGGTGCTGATCGCCGGTGTGCTGGGCCTCGCGGCGTCACTGACGCTGACGGTCGAGAAGATCGAACTGCTGATCAATCCCGACTACGTGCCGTCGTGCAGCATCAACCCGGTGCTGTCGTGCGGTTCGGTGATGGTCACCTGGCAGGCGTCGTTGTTCGGATTCCCGAACCCGCTGATCGGCATCGTGGCCTTCTCGGTCGTCCTGGTGACGGGCGTGCTCGCGGTCGCCGGGGTGCGTCTGCCGCGCTGGTACTGGGCCGGGCTCGCGACGGGCACCGCGCTGGGAGCGGTGTTCGTGCACTGGCTGATCTTCCAGAGCCTGTACCGCATCGGGGCCCTGTGCCCCTACTGCATGGTGGTGTGGGCCGTGACGATCCCGCTGGCCGTGGTCACGGCCGTCATCGCGCTGCGCGCGCGGGCCGGCGACGCGGACGCGGGTCCCGGCAACATCGTCCACCAGTGGCGATGGTCCCTGGTGGCGCTGTGGTTCACCGCACTTGTGCTTTTGATCCTGGTGCGGTTCTGGGAATACTGGTCAACACTGCTTTGACAATCCGGAAATAGACACAGCGGTTAGGGTTACGCGTGATCTCCAAGGTGCTCGTCGCCAACCGCGGCGAAATCGCGATCCGCGCATTCCGTGCTGCGTACGAGATGGGCATCGCCACGGTGGCGGTGTATCCGTACGAGGACCGGAATTCGCTCCATCGGCTCAAGGCCGACGAGTCATATCAGATCGGCGAGGTGGGTCATCCCGTCCGCGCGTATCTGTCGGTCGACGAGATCATCCGCGTCGCCAAGCATTCGGGCGCCGACGCGGTGTACCCGGGCTACGGCTTCCTGTCGGAGAACCCCGATCTGGCGGCCAAGTGCGCCGAGGCGGGTATCACGTTCGTCGGACCGTCCGCCGAGGTGCTGCAGCTCACGGGTAACAAGGCACGCGCGATCGCCGCGGCGCGCGCCGCGGGCCTTCCCGTGCTGAGTTCGTCGGAGCCGTCGTCGTCGGTGGACGAGTTGATGGCCGCTGCCGCCGACATGGAGTTCCCGCTGTTCGTCAAGGCGGTCTCGGGTGGCGGCGGGCGCGGCATGCGCCGCGTCACCGACCGCGAGTCCCTGGCCGAGGCGATCGAGGCGGCCTCGCGGGAGGCCGAGTCGGCGTTCGGCGACGCGTCGGTCTACCTGGAGCAGGCCGTGCTCAACCCGCGTCACATCGAGGTGCAGATCCTCGCCGACGGCGCGGGCAACGTCATGCACCTGTTCGAGCGTGACTGCAGCGTGCAGCGCAGGCATCAGAAGGTCGTCGAGCTGGCGCCCGCGCCCAACCTGAGTGACGAACTGCGCCAACAGATCTGCGCCGACGCCGTGGCCTTCGCGCGCCAGATCGGGTACTCGTGCGCGGGCACCGTCGAGTTCCTGCTCGACGAGCGCGGCCATCACGTGTTCATCGAGTGCAATCCGCGAATCCAGGTGGAGCACACGGTGACCGAGGAGATCACCGACGTGGACCTGGTGTCCTCGCAGTTGCGCATCGCCGCGGGCGAGACGCTCGCCGATCTCGGTCTGTCCCAGGACCGGCTCGTGGTGCGTGGCGCGGCCATGCAGTGCCGCATCACCACCGAGGACCCGGCCAACGGCTTCCGACCCGACACCGGCCGCATCACCGCGTACCGCTCGCCGGGCGGCGCGGGCATCCGCCTCGACGGCGGCACCAACCTGGGTGCGGAGATCTCGGCGCACTTCGACTCCATGCTGGTCAAGCTGACGTGCCGGGGACGCGACTTCTCGGCCGCGGCCTCGCGCGCGCGCCGCGCCCTGGCGGAGTTCCGCATCCGCGGTGTGTCGACCAACATCCCGTTCCTGCAGGCGGTCATCGACGATCCGGACTTCCGCGCCGGACGGGTGACGACGTCGTTCATCGACGACCGGCCGCATCTATTGACCTCGCGGTCTCCTGCCGACCGCGGCACCAGGATCCTCAACTACCTGGCCGACATCACGGTCAACAAGCCGCACGGCGAACGGCCTTCGACGGTTTACCCGCAGGACAAGCTGCCGCCGCTGGATCTGCAGGCGCCGCCGCCCGCGGGATCCAAACAGCGCCTCGTGGAACTGGGGCCCGAGGGTTTCGCGCGCTGGCTGCGCGAATCCAAGGCCGTCGGCGTCACCGACACGACGTTCCGCGACGCGCACCAGTCGCTGCTGGCCACGCGTGTGCGCACCACCGGTCTGCTGATGGTGGCGCCGTACGTCGCACGCTCCATGCCGCAGTTGCTGTCGATCGAGTGCTGGGGCGGCGCGACCTACGATGTGGCCCTTCGCTTCCTGAAGGAAGACCCATGGGAGCGGCTGGCGGCGCTGCGCGAGAGCGTGCCCAACATCTGCCTGCAGATGCTGCTGCGGGGACGCAACACCGTGGGCTACACGCCGTACCCGGAACTGGTCACCTCGGCGTTCGTCGAGGAGGCCGCGGCGACCGGTATCGACATCTTCCGGATCTTCGACGCGCTCAACAACGTCGAGTCGATGCGGCCCGCGATCGACGCGGTGCGGGAAACCGGTTCGACCATCGCCGAAGTCGCGATGTGCTACACGGGCGACCTCAGCGATCCCGCGGAGAACCTCTACACGCTCGACTACTACCTGAAGCTGGCCGAGCAGATCGTCGAGGCCGGCGCCCACGTGCTGGCGATCAAGGACATGGCCGGTCTGCTGCGCGCCCCGGCCGCCCACACGCTCGTGAGCGCGTTGCGCAGCCGGTTCGATCTGCCCGTGCACGTGCACACCCACGACACCCCGGGCGGTCAGCTCGCGACGTACCTCGCGGCGTGGTCGGCCGGCGCGGACGCGGTGGACGGCGCCTCGGCGCCGATGGCCGGGACCACGAGCCAGCCCGCGCTGAGCTCGATCGTCGCGGCGGCCGCGCACACCCAGTACGACACGGGCCTGGACCTGCGTGCGGTGTGCGACCTTGAGCCCTACTGGGAGGCGGTGCGAAAGGTCTACGCGCCGTTCGAGTCCGGGCTGCCCGGGCCAACCGGCCGCGTCTACACCCACGAGATTCCCGGTGGGCAGTTGAGCAACCTGCGTCAGCAGGCCATCGCGTTGGGCCTCGGCGACCGGTTCGAGGAGATCGAGGCCAATTACGCTGCGGCCGACCGGGTTCTGGGACGGCTCGTGAAGGTGACCCCGTCGTCGAAGGTGGTCGGGGACCTGGCGCTGGCGCTCGTGGGTGCGGGCATCACCGCCGAGGAGTTCGCCGAGGATCCCGCGAAGTACGACATCCCCGACAGCGTGATCGGCTTCCTGCGCGGTGAACTCGGGGATCCGCCGGGCGGATGGCCGGAACCGTTGCGCACCAAGGCGCTCCAGGGCCGCGGACCGGCCCGGCCGGTCGAGAAGCTGACCGCCGACGACGAGGCGTTGCTCGCCCAGCCCGGGCCCAAGCGGCAGGCCGCGTTGAACCGCCTGCTTTTCCCCGGGCCCACCGCCGAGTTCGAGGCGCACCGCGAAACCTACGGCGACACCTCATCCCTCAGCGCGAACCAGTTCTTCTACGGGCTGCGCTACGGCGAGGAGCACCGCGTGCAACTCGAACGTGGCGTGGAACTGCTGATCGGGCTTGAGGCGATCTCGGAGGCCGACGAGCGCGGCATGCGCACCGTGATGTGCATCATCAACGGTCAGCTGCGCCCGGTTCTCGTGCGCGACCGCAGCATCGCCAGCGAGGTGCCCGCCGCCGAAAAGGCCGACCGCAACAATGCCGACCACATCGCCGCGCCCTTCGCCGGTGTGGTGACCGTCGGTGTCGCAGAAGGTGACTCGGTGGACGCGGGACAAACCATCGCGACGATCGAGGCGATGAAGATGGAGGCCGCCATCACCGCGCCCAAGGCAGGCACCGTCGCGCGCGTCGCGGTCGCGGCGACCGCCCAGGTCGAGGGCGGCGATCTGCTGGTGGTGGTCAGCTGACCCGGATCATCGCGGGCTTTCTGGGTGGCCGACGCATCGAGGTGCCCAAGAGCGGTACCCGGCCCACCTCCGACCGGGTGCGCGAGGCGGTGTTCAACGCCCTGGCCGCGCGTCTGGACTTCGCTGGTCTGGCCGTGCTCGATCTGTACGCCGGATCGGGCGCCCTTGGGCTGGAGGCGATTTCGCGTGGCGCGAGCTCGGCGTTGTTCGTCGAGTCCGATCAGCGTGCGGCCGCGGTGATCGCCAAAAACATCGCGGCACTCGACGTCGCGGGTGCCACCGTGCGACGCGGCACCGCCGAATCGGTGCTGGCCGCGGGTACCACGCGCCCCGTGGACCTGGTGCTGGCGGACCCGCCGTACGACGTCGACGCACGCACCGTCGACGCGCTGGTGGTGGCGCTGGCCGACGGTGGATGGGTGCGCGCGGGCACGGTCGTCATGGTCGAACGGCGCTTCAACAGCGACCTCGTGACCTGGCCCGACGGCTGGACGGCGTTGAGTGCGCGCCGCTACGGCGACACGCGCGTCGAACTCGCGGAGGTCGGCTGAGCGTCGCCCTGTACCGTCGTCACCCATGAGCGGCGCGGTATGCCCCGGTTCCTTCGACCCGGTGACCCTCGGTCACATCGACGTCTTCGAGCGTGCCTCGGCGCAGTTCGACGAGGTCGTGGTGGCGGTTCTGGTGAACCCCAACAAGAAGGGCATGTTCGACCTCGACGAGCGCATCGCGATGATCGAGGAGTCCACGACCCATCTGCCGAATCTGCGGGTCGAATCGGGACAGGGGCTGGTGGTCGACTTCGTGAAGTCGCGCGGCCTGACCGCGATCGTCAAGGGTCTGCGCACCGGCACCGACTTCGAGTACGAACTGCAGATGGCGCAGATGAACAAGCACGTCGCAGGCGTCGACACGTTCTTCGTCGCGACGACACCGCAGTACTCGTTCGTGTCGTCGTCGCTGGCCAAGGAGGTCGCGTCCCTCGGTGGCGACGTGTCGGCGCTGCTGCCGTCGCCGGTGAACCGCAGACTGCAGGAGAAGCTCAACGGTTGAACCCGGCCGGTAGGGGGTAGTCCACGGGCGGCGCACACAGCCCATTGCGCCCATTCCTGAACACCCCCTCGGAGGATTCACCGTGGCCGATTCAAAGCCCAAGACGTTCGTGCAGTCGACCGACGACGTCGTCAGGTTTCTCACCGATCAGCACAACCTGATCAAGGACCTCTTCGAAGAGGTGCTCTCGGCGTCCGGCGACGACGCCAGGCAGACCGCTTTCGTCGAACTGCGCCAGCTGCTGGCGGTGCACGAGACCGCCGAGGAGATGGTGGTGCACCCGAGGGCGCGCGCCGCGGTCGACGGCGGCGACAAGATCGTCGACGCGCGCCTCGAAGAGGAACACAAGGCCAAGCAGCAACTGTCCGAGCTCGAGAAGCTCGACATCGGCTCGGCGGAGTTCATCACCGAACTGGAGAAGTTCCGCGAGGCCGTGCTCGATCACGCCGCCCACGAGGAGGCCGAGGAGTTCGTCAAGCTCTCCCGCGAACTCGACGCGCAGGAGCTCGAGCGGATGACCAAGGCCGTGCAGGCCGCGGAGGCGATTGCGCCGACGCGTCCGCATGCGGGCGTGGAGTCGGCGTCGCTGAACTTCGCCGTCGGTCCGTTCGCCTCGATGCTCGACCGGGCGCGGGACCTGATCGGCTCGGCCCTGAAGTAGCGCTGACGTGGTGACCTGGCGTCCGGCAACGCCACATGAGCGACACACCGATCATGCTCCACAGTCACAGGCGTAACACCAGGCACACTAGTCACTAACAACTAAGCCTGGAGGATGTTGCCGTGTACCGAGTTTTTGAAGCGCTCGACGAGCTCGGCGCGATCGTCGAAGAAGCGCGCGGTGTGCCGATGACCGCCGGCTGCGTCGTCCCTCGCGGGGATGTGCTCGAACTCATCGACGACATCAAGGACGCCATTCCCGGTGAACTCGACGACGCACAGGACGTGCTCGATGCCCGCGACTCGCTGCTGCGCGAGGCCAAGGAGCACTCCGAATCGGTGATCTCGGGTGCCAACGCCGAGGCCGACAGCGTGCTCAGCCATGCCCGTGCCGAGGCCGACCGCCTGCTGGCCGATGCAAAAGCCCAGGCAGACCGCATGGTCGCCGAGGCGCGTCAGCACAGCGAGCGGATGGTCACCGAGGCGCGCGAGGAAGCGGCCCGCCTCGCGGCGGCAGCCAAGCGCGAGTACGAGGCCAGCACCGGCCGCGCCAAGGCCGAGGCCGACCGGCTCATCGAGAACGGCAACATCTCGTACGAGAAGGCGATCCAGGAGGGCATCAAGGAGCAGCAGCGCCTGGTGTCGCAGACCGAGATCGTGGCGACCGCCAACGCAGAGGCCACGCGGCTCATCGACGCGGCGCACGCCGAGGCCGACCGTCTTCGTGGCGAGTGCGACATCTACGTCGACAGCAAACTGGCCGAGTTCGAGGAGTTTCTCAACGGGACCCTGCGGTCGGTCGGCCGCGGACGTCACCAGTTGCGGACCACCGCGGGGACACACGACTACGTGACCCGCTGAGCATCTGCTCAACCTGCGGTGACGGCGACGTGCCGCGGCGCGAATATGGCGTCGCCGTAGGATTGCGGTATGGCGACGCATGCGAACGCGGCGAAGCACCGCGAGTCACGATCGCCGCTGGTGCTCGATGTCTCACGTCTGGGCAGGCGGCCCGGGTCGATGTTGACGCACCGCGAGACCGTGCCCAGCCCCGCACGAATCGGCTTGGATCTCATCGCGATTCAACAGGGCGCTGAACTCGACCTCGATCTGCGGCTGGAATCGGTTTCCGAGGGCGTACTGGTGACCGGGACGGTCTCGGCGCACACCGAGGGTGAGTGTGCGCGGTGCCTGACCGCGATCAGCGGCGACGTCGAGATCGACCTCACCGAGTTGTACGCCTACCCCGACAGCACCACCGACGAGACGTCGGAGTCCGACGAGATCGCCCGGGTCGGCGCGAGCGGTCGACCCGACACCGTCGACCTGGAACAGCCGATCGTCGACGCGGTCGGCATGTCCCTTCCGTTCGCGCCGCTGTGCCAACCGGACTGCCCCGGACTGTGCCCGGACTGTGGCATCCCGCTGGCCACGGCCGAACCGGGCCACGGTCACGAGAAGATCGATCCGCGGTGGGCCAAGCTCGCAGGCATGCTGCAGGACGATTCGAAGGACAGGGACAGAGCCGGGGGAGATGCGTGACCGATTCGCATGCAGCGCTGCTGGAGGCGCTGGGTGTGGCACTGCCTGCCGAGTTGTTGACGATCGCCCTGACCCACCGCAGCTATTCGTATGAGAACGGCGGCCTGCCGACCAACGAGCGCCTGGAATTCCTCGGCGACGCCGTGCTCGGCCTGACCATCACCGAAGAGCTGTACCACCGCCATCCCGACCGTGCCGAGGGTGATCTCGCGAAGCTGCGAGCCAGCATCGTCAACACCCAGGCGCTCGCCGACGTCGGCCGCGGGCTCACCGACGACGGCCTCGGTGCGCACTTGTTCCTCGGCAAGGGCGAGGAGAACTCCGGCGGCGCCGACAAGTCGAGCATTCTCGCCGACGGTGTCGAATCCCTCTTGGGTGCAATCTATCTCGAACACGGCCTGACCGTTGTCCGCGAGGTCATCCTGCGCCTGTTCAGCGAGCTCCTCGACACCGCGCCCACCCTCGGTGCGGGCCTGGACTGGAAGAGCAGTCTGCAGGAACTCACCGCGGCACGCGGCCTCGGCGCACCGGCGTACGTGGTGACCTCGACCGGGCCCGATCACGACAAGGAGTTCTCGGCCACCGTGGTGATCGGCGAGGCCGAGTACGGCCACGGTGTGGGCCGGACCAAGAAAGAAGCCGAACTCAAGGCCGCCGCGAGCGCCTACAAGACGCTCGACGAGTCGTGATCGCCGATGCCTGAGCTTCCCGAGGTCGAGGTCGTCCGCCGCGGGCTGGCCGAGCATGTGACGGGAAAGACGATCACCGGTGTGCGCGTGCACCATCCGCGGGCGGTGCGTCGCCACGAGGCCGGCCCGGCGGATCTCACCGCACGACTGCTCGACGTGCGGATCACCGGCACCGGCAGGCGCGGAAAGTACCTGTGGCTCACCCTCGATGACTCCGCGGCGCTGGTGGTGCATCTCGGGATGAGCGGGCAGATGCTGCTCGGCCCGATCCGTGACACGCGGCACCTGCGCATCGCGGCGGTGCTCGACGACGGGACCGCACTGAGCTTCGTCGATCAGCGCACGTTCGGCGGGTGGCAGCTGACCGAGATGGTCACGGTCGACGGCACCGATGTGCCGGAGCCGGTGGCGCACATCGCGCGTGACCCGCTCGATCCGCTCTTCGATCGCGACCGTGTCGTCACGGTGTTGCGGGACAAACACTCCGAGATCAAACGTCAACTGCTGGACCAGACCGTGGTGTCCGGCATCGGCAACATCTACGCCGACGAGGCCCTGTGGCGCACGAAGATCAACGGGGCGCGCATCGCCGCGGCCCTGCCGCGCCGCCGTCTCGCCGAACTGCTCGACGCCGCGGCCGAGGTCATGACCGATGCCCTCGGACAGGGCGGCACGTCGTTCGATTCGTTGTACGTCAACGTCAACGGTGAGTCCGGGTACTTCGACCGGTCGTTGGACGCCTACGGCCGCGAGGGTGAGCCGTGCCGGCGGTGCGGTGCGATCATGCGCCGCGAGAAGTTCATGAACCGCTCGTCGTTCTACTGCCCGAGATGTCAGCCGCGTCCGCGGGTGCCTCGGGTCTGACAGGTCGGTGGCAGCCGATCAGTTGAAGCCCGGGAAGTTCGACAGCGTCGGCGAATCGGACATGCACACCTTCCATTCGCCGCTCTCCTTGCGGAAATGCATTGTGCCCGTACTGCCTCGGCTCTCGATCTTCGCGGTGGCCTTGTCGCCGTCGACGGTGATGTCGCCGATCGTGGCGTTCGCGTCCGGCGTCTCCATCGGCGGGCTGTCGATCAGTGAGGGGTCGATGCCGAGTTCTTCGAGCGCCGACATGTCGAACAGGGCCTGATCGCCCGCACAGAAGTAGTTGTCCAGCGCGGTCGAGAAGTTGCTCGTGGATCCGACGTCCTTGAGCAGCTGCTGAATGGCCTTCTGGTCGCTGGACTGCGAGGGCACCAGCAGGACGACGACGAGCGCGATGATCGCCACCAGGACGACCACGGCCGCGATGGCGCCGCCGATGATGAGGCCCTTTTTGTTGCTTGAGGGCGGCTGCGGTTGCGGATACCCCTGCGGGCCGTACCCGTACGGCTGCTGCCCGTACTGGGGCTGCCCGTACTGGGGCTGCCCGTACTGGGGCTGCCCGTACTGCTGCTGTCCGTACGCGGGCTGCTGCGGATATCCGTAGGCCTGGGGGTCGTACTGCGGGGCCCCGTAAGCAGGCTGCGCGCCCGGTGCGGAACCCGGCTGGTAGCCCTGCTGTGCGTCGCCGTACTGCGGGTAGGCCTGCGGCGGCTGCTGCCAGGGACCGTCGGGTCCCGGCGGCGGCGATGCGGGCGGATTGCTCGGCGGGTAAGTCACTGTGCTCCTCAGCGGAAGGCGGTACGCCAGTCTATCCCCAGCACGGCCGGCCGGGGCGGCCGACAATCGGGCTGAAACACTGCGGGAATACCCGCTCGGCGCGGCGTGTAGAAATAGCGCATGACCGATCTCTGGGTTGAGCGTACGGGTGTGCGCCGCTACACCGGCCGCAGTTCGCGGGGCGCCGAGGTGCTCGTGGGCAACGAGGATGTCGAAGGCGTGTTCACGCCGGGCGAGCTCATGAAGATCGCACTGGCCGCGTGCACCGGGATGGCGAGCGACCAGCCGCTGAGTCGCAGGCTCGGTGAGGATTACCCGGCCACCATCCGCGTGTCGGGTGCGGCCGACCGCGAACGCGAGGTCTACCCGCACCTTGAGGAGAAGCTCGAGATCGATCTGTCCGGTCTGTCGGAGGCCGACGTCAAGCGCGTGCTCACGGTCGTCGAACGCGCCGTCGACCAGGTGTGCACCGTGGGGCGCACGCTCAAGTCGGGCACGGAGGTCACGTTCTCGGTGGCCGACACCGTCCTGCCGAAATGACCGGGCCGGGACCTCGCCGCGACGAGGCGCGTCTGAGCGCCTGGGTGCACGGGCGCGTGCAGGGCGTGGGGTTCCGCTGGTGGACCCGGGCGCGTGCGCTGGAACTCGGGCTGACGGGGTTTGCCTCGAACCGGCCCGACGGTCGTGTGCATGTTGTGGCGCAAGGGTCTCGTGAGGCCTGTGAGAAGCTGCTTGAGCTGCTGCGGAGCGGCGAAACCCCCGGGTCGGTGGACAAGGTGATCGCCGATTGGGCCGAACCCGACGCCACGATGACGGGGTTCAGCGAAAGGTAGCCGACGCGGCGGTAGGGTAAGGCGTCGTGCACCTCAAGAGTCTGACGCTCAAGGGCTTCAAATCCTTTGCCTCGCCGACGACTCTGCGCTTCGAACCCGGTATCACCTGCGTCGTCGGCCCCAACGGTTCCGGAAAATCCAACGTCGTCGACGCGCTCACCTGGGTGATGGGGGAGCAGGGCGCCAAGACGTTGCGCGGCGGCAAGATGGAGGACGTCATCTTCGCGGGCACGTCGTCGCGTGCCCCGCTCGGCCGCGCCGAGGTGACGCTGACCATCGACAACTCCGACAACGCGCTGCCGATCGAGTACTCCGAGGTGTCGATCACCCGACGGATGTTCCGCGACGGGGCGGGCGAGTACGAGATCAACGGCGCCAGCTGCCGGTTGATGGACGTCCAGGAACTGCTGAGCGATTCGGGTATCGGCCGCGAGATGCACGTCATCGTGGGCCAGGGCAAGCTCTCGGAGATCCTCGAGTCGCGCCCCGAGGACCGCCGCGCGTTCATCGAGGAGGCCGCGGGCGTCCTCAAACACCGAAAGCGCAAGGAAAAGGCGGTCCGCAAGCTCGATTCGATGGCCGCGAACCTCGCGCGCCTCACCGACCTGACCACCGAACTGCGCCGCCAGCTCAAACCGCTGGGCCGCCAGGCCGAGATGGCGCGCCGGGCCGCGACCATCCAGGCCGACCTGCGTGACGCGCGGCTGCGGCTGGCCGCCGACGACCTGGTGCGCAGACAGGTCGAGTTCCAGAACACCAATCAGGCCGAGACGGCGCTGCGCAAGGAGCACGAGGAGCTGACCGTGCGCCTGCAGTCGGCCACGGTCGAACTGCAGGCCCACGAGGCCGCGGTGGCCGAGCTGACACGCCGCGCCGAAGCCGCGCAGCAGACCTGGTTCCGGGCGTCGGCGCTGGCCGAGCGGGTCGGCGCGACCGTGCGCATCGCGACCGACCGCGCCCAGATGCTCGACTCCGAACCTGAGATGTCCTCGGGCCGCGACCCCGATGCCCTGGAGGCCGAGGCCGAGGAGGTCGCCGAACTCGAAGCGCAGCTGCTCGACGAACTGTCCGAGGCGCGCATCGCGCTGGAGACGGCCCGTGCAGAGCTGGCCGAACGTGAGCAGATCGCGGCCGACGCCGAGCGTGCCCACATGGCCGCCGCGCGCGCCGAGGCCGACCGCCGCGAGGGCCTGGCACGCCTGGCCGGCCAGGTCGACACCATGCGCACGCGCGTCGAGTCGATCGACGAAGGCGTCATGCGGCTCTCGGTCAGCATCGAGGAGGCCGCCGCCAAGGCCGAGCACGCGCAGGCCGAGTTCGAGGACGTGCAGAGCCGGGTCGGTGAACTCGACGCGGGGGAGGTCGGTCTCGACGAGCACCACGACCGCACGGTCGCCGCGCTGCGTCTCGCCGACGAACGCGTCGCCGAACTGCAGGCCGCCGAACGCGCCGCTGAACGCCAGGTCGCGTCGCTGCGCGCGCGCATCGAGGCGCTGTCGGTGGGTCTCGACCGTCGCGACGGTGCCGCGTGGTTGCAGAAGAACCACAGTGGCGGAGGGCTTTTCGGGTCCATCGGAGATTTTCTGAGGGTGCAGCCGGGTTACGAGGTGGCCGTGGCGGCCGTGCTCGGCGCCGCCGCCGACGCGTTGGCGGCCGAGAACTTCGGTGCGGCGGCCGCGGCGGTCGCCGCGCTCAAGGAGTCCGACGGCGGCCGTGCGGCGATCGTCCTCGGCGACTGGAACGCCATCGGCTCGTCACCACAGGCGGCCCTGCCACCTGGTGCGACGTGGGCGACCGACCTGGTGTCGGTGCCCGACCGCCTGCGCGGCGCGGTCACGGCGATGCTGACCGGCGTGGCCGTCGTCCCCGACATGGCCGCCGGGCTGGCGCTGGTGTCCTCACGCCCCGAACTGCGTGCCGTGACCACCGAGGGTGATCTCGTCGGTCCGGGCTGGGTCAGCGGCGGATCGGACCGCAAACCCAGCACGCTGGAGATCGCATCCGAGATCGACAAGGCGCGCGCCGAACTGGAGCAGGCCGAACGGCAGACCAGCGAGCTCGGCGCGGCGCTGTCGGGCGCGCTGGCCGAACAGTCCGCGCGCCAGGACGCCGCCGAGCAGGCCCTGGCCGCGCTCAACGAATCCGATGCCGCGATCTCGGCGATCTACGAGCAGCTGGCCCGGCTGGGGCAGGAGGCCCGCGGCGCCCACCAGGAGTGGCAGCGCCTGATCAAGCAGCGCGACGAGCTCGAGGCCGGACGCACCAAGACCGTCGAGGAGCTGCGCGAGCTCGAGTCGCGGCTGTCCAACGCCGAGCAGACGCCGATGTTCGACATCGAGCCCGTCGACCGGCAGGAGACCGTCGCGGCCGCCGAGGCCGCCCGCGCGGTCGAGGTGGAGGCCCGCCTGGCCGTCCGCACGGCCGAGGAACGCGCGAATGCCGTTCGCGGGCGGGCGGATTCGCTGCGCCGCGCGGCCGCGGCCGAACGTGAGGCGCGGGTTCGTGCCCAGCGCGCCCGCGAGGCCCGCGAGTACGCGGCGCGCGTCGCCGCGGCGGTGTCGGAGTGCGGGCGTCAGATCGCCGGGAAACTGAGTGCGGTGGTGGCCGCTGCGGCGCGCAGCCGCGACGAACTCGCCACCGAACGGCAGCTGCGGGTGAACGCGCTCGGTGAGATCCGCGAGGAGGTCACCGCGCTCAACAACCGGATCAACACGCTCACCGACGCCCTGCACCGCGACGAGATGGCCAAGGCCCAGGCCCAGCTGCGGATCGAGCAGCTCGAGGCCCAGGTGCTCGAACAGTTCGGCATGTCGGCCGGCGACCTGGTGGCCGAATACGGTCCGCAGGTGGCGCTGCCGCCCAGCGAGCTGGAGATGGCCGAGTACGAGCAGGCCAAGGAGCGCGGCGAACAGGTGACCGCGCCCGCGCCGATGCCGTTCGACCGCGCGACACAGGAACGCCGCGCCAAGCGCGCCGAGCGTGAACTGGCCGAGCTGGGCCGCGTCAACCCGCTCGCGCTCGAGGAGTTCGCGGCGCTGGAGGAGCGCTACAACTTCCTGTCCACGCAGCTCGAGGACGTCAAGGCCGCCCGTGCCGACCTGCTCGACGTGATCGCCGACGTCGACAACCGCATCCTGCAGGTGTTCACCGAGGCGTACGCCGACGTCGAGCGTGAGTTCGAGCAGGTGTTCGCCACGTTGTTCCCGGGCGGCGAGGGCAGGCTGCTGCTGACCGACCCGAGCGACATGCTGACCACGGGCATCGAGGTCGAGGCCCGGCCACCGGGTAAGAAGATCAAACGCCTCTCGTTGCTGTCCGGCGGCGAGAAGTCGCTCACCGCGGTGGCGATGCTGGTCGCGATCTTCCGCGCGCGCCCGTCACCGTTCTACGTCATGGACGAGGTCGAGGCCGCGCTCGACGACGTCAACCTGCGCAGGCTCATCAGCCTGTTCGAACAGCTGCGGGAAAAGTCGCAGCTGATCGTGATCACGCACCAGAAGCCGACCATGGAGATCGCCGACGCGCTCTACGGCGTCACGATGCGCGGAGACGGCATCACGACCGTGATCTCGCAGCGCATGCGCGGCCAGGAGCTGGTCTCCAACCCCAGCTGAGCCCCGGCCGACCCCCCGGCCGGTCGGCACCACCCCGCGCGGCTGAGACAATGGCCCGGTGACAGAAGGTGCCTTGATAGGTCTGTGGGTCGCGATCGCGGTCGTTGCCGTACTGCTCGTCGTTGCGATCGTCGTCGGTTTGGTCCGGTATCGGCGTCGCAAGATCAAGCTCTCGGCTCCCGAGCCCAAGAAGACGATCGACCGCTCGGGCGGCTATACGGCGTCCTCAGGCATCACCTTCAGCCAGGGCGGCACGGCGCCGCCGGCCGAGCGGATCGACACCACGGGTCTGCCCGCGGTGGGCGACGACGCCACGATCCCGCGCGATGCGCCCAAGCGGCCCATCGCCGACGTCCAGCTGCCCGAACCGGCCGTCGAGCCCGAGGCCCCGCCTGCGCGGGATTCCGTCGCCGCGCCACCCGAGGCTCCCGCGCCGCCTGAGCCTGTTGCCGAGCCCGCCCCGGAGCCGGCACCCGAGGCCGCACCCGAGCCAACGCCGGAGACCACGGCCGAGCCCGTCACCGAACCCGAACCGGTCGTCGAACCTGTCCCCGAGGTGACACCACCGGTCACCGAGACCGCGCCGGTCGAGGCGCCGCCTGCGGCTCCCGAGGCGACACCGTCGGCGATCGAGGAGATCGCGCCCGCAGAGGGCCGTCTGGGCCGGCTGCGCGGCAGGCTCGCCAAGTCGCAGAACGCGCTGGGCCGCAGCATGCTCGGCCTGCTCGGCGGCGGCGACCTCGACGAGGAGTCCTGGGAGGAGGTCGAGGACACCCTGCTGATCGCCGACCTCGGACCCGTGGTGACCGAATCGGTCATCGGGGCCCTGCGCACCGAGATGGCGGCCAAGAACGTGCGCACCGAGGCCGACGCGCGCGCCGTGCTGCGCGAGGTCCTGATGGCCGAGCTGAGGCCCGAACTCGACCGCTCGATCCGCGCGCTGCCGCACGCCGACAAGCCGTCGGTGCTGCTGGTCGTCGGCGTCAACGGCACCGGCAAGACCACCACGGTCGGCAAGCTCGCACGCGTGCTGGTGGCCGACGGACGGCGCGTCGTGCTCGGCGCCGCCGACACGTTCCGCGCCGCGGCCGCCGACCAGTTGCAGACGTGGGGCTCGCGCGTGGGCGCCGAGGTGGTCCGCGGACCCGAGGGCGCCGACCCGGCGTCGGTCGCGTTCGACGCGGTCGACCACGGCATCTCCGCGGGCGCCGACGTGGTCGTCGTCGACACCGCGGGCCGGTTGCACACCAAGACCGGTCTGATGGACGAACTGGGCAAGGTCAAGCGCGTGGTCGAGAAGCGCGCCGCGGTCGACGAGGTGCTGCTGGTGCTCGACGCGACCATCGGCCAGAACAGCCTGCCGCAGGCGAAGGTCTTCGCCGAGGTCGTCGACATCACCGGTGTGGTGCTGACCAAGCTGGACGGGACGGCCAAGGGCGGCATCGTGTTCCGCGTGCAGCAGGAACTCGGGGTGCCGGTCAAACTCGTCGGTCTGGGTGAGGGGCCCGACGATCTGGCGCCGTTCGAGCCGGGCGCGTTCGTCGACGCACTGCTGGGGTAGCGCTGCGCCCGGGTCTGACGTCGGGTTCGCGGCGCCGCAGCGGGAGTGTTTGCGGGGCGTTACAGCCGGCGTTGGCTGTGCAACGACCTGTGCTTTGTCGGCGGGAAACATGAGCGTAACAGTGATCGGGATTGCGTTCACTTTCCGGAAACGCAACGGCAGCACCGGCGAAACGCCGGCAACAGAATCTCATCGGGAGGCCGATCCGTCGGCGCACTTCCCAAGGAGGTTCACACAAAGTGGTCTTAGCCCTACCTGACGAATCGTTCGCCGCATTCGACAGCGGCGATACGGCGTGGGTGCTCGCGAGCGCCGCGCTGGTGTTGCTGATGACGCCGGGCCTGGCGTTCTTCTACGGCGGACTTTCTCGGCAGAAATCCGTACTGAACATGATGATGATGTCTTTTGGAGCCCTGGGCGTCGTCAGCGTTATCTACGTACTGTGGGGCTACTCGATGTCGTTCTCGTCCGGCCACACCGGTGGCAGCGACATCGCGGGTATCTTCGACAACCCGTTCTCGCTGTTCGGCCTGAGTCAGCTGCTCGAGACGCGTGAGATCGACGGCACCGAGCTGTCGGTGATCGGCGGCTTCGGCACCGTCCCCGCGATCGTGTGGGTGGGCTTCCAGCTGACGTTCGCGGTGATCACCGTCGCGCTGATCAGCGGTGCGCTGGCCGAGCGCGTCAAGTTCGGCACCTGGCTGGTGTTCTCGGGCCTGTGGGTCACCCTGGTGTATTTCCCGCTGGCGCACATGGTTTGGGGCGGCGGCCTGCTGTCCGACAACGAGCGTGGCTTCGCGTCGTGGCTGTTCGGCACCACCGAAGGCGATGACGGATCCGTCTCGGCCACCGTCGCGCCGATCGACTTCGCCGGTGGCACCGTGGTGCACATCAACGCCGGTATGGCGGCCCTCGTGCTCGCGATCATCGTCGGACGCCGCCGCAACTTCGGCAAGATGGCCTTCCGTCCGCACAACATCCCGTGGGTCATGCTCGGCGCCGCGCTGCTGTGGTTCGGCTGGTTCGGCTTCAACGTCGGCTCCGAGGGCGCTGCCGATGCGGTCTCCGGCCTGGTCTGGGTCAACACCACCGCCGCGACCGCGGCCGCGATGCTGGGCTGGCTGCTGGTGGAGCGCATCCGTGACGGTCACCCGACCAGTGTCGGTGCGGCCTCCGGTATCGTCGCCGGCCTCGTCGCCATCACGCCGGCCTGTGGTGCCCTGAGCCCGGTCGGCTCGCTGATCCTCGGCGCGATCGCCGGTGCGCTGTCGGCACTCGCGATCAGCCTGAAATACAAGTTCGGTTACGACGATTCGCTCGATGTCGTTGGCGTGCACCTGGTTGCGGGCCTGTGGGGCACCGTCGCCATCGGCCTGTTCGCCACGGAGACCGGCCTGTTCTACGGCGGCGGCATCCAGCAGCTGGTCGTCCAGATCGTGATCGCCGTCGTGGCAACCGTATTCACCGCCGTCATGACTGCCATCATTGCGTTGGCCCTCAAGCCGATGGGCTGGCGTGTGACAGATGAAGATGAGGCCACCGGTATCGATGAGACCGAGCATGCGGAAACGGCTTACGAGCTCGCCTGATCGGGAACAATTGCCCTGGAAGGGATGGAATCTATGAAGCTGATTACTGCGATCGTCAAGCCGTTCACGCTGGAAGATGTCAAGACGGGCCTGGAGCAGACGGGCATCTTGGGCATGACCGTCAGCGAGGTTCAGGGCTACGGGCGCCAGAAGGGCCATACTGAGGTGTACCGCGGTGCCGAGTACTCGGTGGACTTCGTGCCCAAGGTCCGGGTGGAGGTCGTCGTCGACGACTCCGCCGTCGACAAGGTCGTCGACGTCATCGTCCAGGCTGCGCGCACCGGGAAGATCGGTGACGGCAAGGTGTGGGTGAGCCCGGTGGAAACCGTGGTCCGTGTTCGCACCGGGGAGCGGGGAGCCGACGCCCTGTAGGGCGCGGAGCGGTCTCGACCACAGTCGACCGCTCCCGGCCGGCACCGTGTGAGCGTTCTTAGGTAATGGCCGGGGGAGGAAGACGAAATGACAGAACACAAAACACAATCCGCCGGAGCCTCTCACAAGGGGGCTCCGGCGGGTTCGTCACGGCCGGCCAATGACCTGGCTGCGGCGGTCAGTCAGCTGCTCACCGGTGGTCCGCGGCAACTGGATTCGGCCGCGCTGCGTGACGCGCTGCTCGATCTCTACGAATTCTGGCTCACCACAAAGGCAACCGAACTCGGCATCACCGCCGACAGCGGCTTCGCGATCGTCGCGACCGGCGGTCTGGGGCGCGGCGAGATGCTGCCGTACTCAGACCTCGATCTGATGCTGCTGCACGACAACATGCCCGTGGACGTCGTCACCGAGGTGGCCGAGAAGCTGTGGTATCCGTTGTGGGACGCCAACATTCGCCTCGATCACAGCGTCAGGACGGTGCCTGAGGCGCTCAAGGTCGCCGGCGAGGACATCTCGGTGGGCCTGGCGATGCTCGACGTGCGCCACATCGCGGGTGACGCGGACCTGTCGTCGCTTCTGGTGGGCGGTGCCCGCAGGCAGTGGCGCATCGGGATCGCGTCGCGTTTCGAGGAACTCGTCGAACACGCGCAGGCGCGCTGGCAGCGCAGCGGCCAGATCGCGCACCGCGCCGAGCCCGACCTCAAGTCGGGGCGTGGCGGACTGCGCGACGTCCAGCTGCTCAACGCGCTCGCGATCGCGCAACTCGCCGACGTGTACCCCAGCCGCGCACTGGCCTCGCCCACCGGAACGCTCGGCGGTGCGCACCTGGCACTGCTCAACGTGCGCACCGAACTTCACCGCGTGTCCGGGCGCGGCCGTGAACTCCTGCTGGCGCAGCACGCCGACGAGATCGGTGCGGCACTGCGCATCGGCGACCGGTTCGACCTGGCGCGCATGCTCTCGGACGCGGCCCGCACCGTCAGCTACTACGTCGATTCGGGGATCCGTACGGCGGCCAACGCGTTGCCGCGCCGCGGATTCGCCGCGTTGCGTCGCCCCGTGCGCCGACCGCTCGACGAGGGCGTCATCGAGTTCGCCGGCGAGGTGATCCTCGCGCGCGACGCGCGGCCCGAACGCGACCCCGGCCTGGTGCTGCGGGTCGCGGCGGCCTCGGCCACCACGGGTCTTCCCATCGCGGTGTCCACGCTGAGCCGCCTGGCCGAGACCGCACCGGAACTGCGCACGCCGTGGCCGAGCCAGGCGCTCAAGGATCTGCTGGTGCTGCTGGCCGCGGGCCCCGCGGCGGTGGCGACCATCGAGGCGCTGGACCGCACGGGCCTGTGGGGCAGGCTCTTCCCCGAATGGGGCGCCGTGCGCGACCTGCCGCCGCGAGATGTGGTGCACATCTGGACCGTCGACCGGCATCTGGTCGAAACAGTTTCGCGGGCAAGTGCTTTCACCACCCGGGTGTCGCGGCCCGATCTGCTGCTGCTGGGCGCGCTGTGTCACGACATCGGCAAGGGCCGCGGCGGCGACCACAGCGTCATCGGCGCCGAACTGGCCACGCAGATCGGCACGCGGCTGGGATTGTGGCCGTCGGACATCGACGTGCTGTCCAAGCTCGTGCGCTACCACCTGCTGCTGCCGGAGACGGCAACCCGGCGGGATCTGCAGGACCCCAAGACCATCGCCGCGGTCGTCGACGCGCTGGGCGGCGACATGGTGGTGCTTGAACTGCTCGACGTGCTCGCCGAGGCCGATTCGCTGGCCACCGGACCCGGTGTGTGGGGCGACTGGAAGGCGTCGCTGATCGGGGATCTGGTGCGCCGCTGCCGGCTGGTGATGGCCGGTGAACCGCTTCCGCACCCGGATCCCATCGACCCGCGGTTCCTCGAGATCGCCGCCGACGTCGGGGTGCACGTCGAACTCACGCCGGGCGACGGTCAGCACATCTTCAACGTCACGATGATCGCGCCCGACCGCCGGGGCCTGCTGTCGAAGGCCGCAGGCGTGCTGGCGCTCAACTCGCTGCGGGTGCATTCGGCGTCGGTGAACAGCCACGAGGGTTCGGCGATCAACACGTTCGTGGTGTCCCCGCACTTCGGTTCGCCGCCCGCGGCCGATCTGCTGCGCCAGCAGTTCGTGCTGGCACTCGACGGCGATCTGGACGTGATCGGCTCGCTGGAGCGACGTGAGCGCGAGGCCGCACAGTATCCGACCACGCGTGCGGGGGAGATCCTCGCCGCGGTGCCTGCCAACCACGTGCCCGCACCGCCGCGCCTGCTGTGGGCCGACGGCAGCAATCCCGGTGAGCTCATCGTGCAGATCCGCACGATCGACCGTGCCGGTCTGCTCGCGCGGCTCACCGCGGTGTTCGAACGCGACGGCGTCGACATCGCGTGGGCCAAGGTGACCACGCTGGGCTCGTCGGTGGTCGACGCGTTCGGGATCACCACCGCCGACGGCCGCACCGAGCAGGTGCGTCAGGAACTCGAGCGCGACCTGTACGCGGTGCTGCCCACCCCGCCGCCTGCCAAGCCCGCCGAACAGGCCAGCTGATCAGCCGAGGGCCTGGTCGCCGATCACGGTGAGCAGGCGCAGATCGTCGGCCGCCGAGGATCCGGCGGGCGGCGTGAGCACGACGAGCTGCTGGCCGTCCGCGGCGGCCAGGACCTCACAGTCCAGCGTGATGGGTCCGACGTGCGTCGAGAAGGTCTTGCGCTGCAGGCGCCGCACGGCCACCTCGTGACGCGACCACAGTTCGGCGAACTCGGGGCTGCGCGCCAGCAGGCCGTCGACGAGTTCGCGCATATCGGCGTCGGTGCGTCGCCGGGCCCACGCCGCGCGCAGGTCGGCCACCATGATGCGGCTGTGCCCGTCGTGCTCGACGTCCGGGAACTGTTCGCGCACAACAGGATCGGTGAACCACTGCCAGATCATGCTGGCCTCCACCGTGGTCTCGGCGGTGGTGAGGTCGCCCATCAGAAGTTTGGCCATGGCGTTCTGCGCCAGCATGATCCCGGTGTCGGTGCACACGAACGTGGCGGCGTCGCGCATGCGGTCCAGGACGAACAGCAGCGCGGGACGCACATGTGTCGAGAGCCCGCCCCGGTCCGGTACGGCGTGACCCGCCAGGCGGTAGAGGTGGTCCCGTTCGTCGTCGGTGAGGCGCAGGGCGCGAGCCAGCGCCCGCAGCATCTGCGGTGACGGCTGCGGGCTGCGGGCCTGTTCGAGCCGGCCGTAGTAGTCCACCGACATGCCCGTCAGCTGCGCGACCTCTTCTCGTCGCAGGCCCGCGGTGCGCCGCCGCGGGCCCTCGGGCAGTCCGACGTCCTGCGGCCTGATCGCCTCCCTGCGCCGGCGCAGGAACTCGGCCAGCGCGTCTCGGTCCATCGGCTCGCCCATCGCTTCATTGTCTCCCCGGGGCGGGGGTCGAGACAGGGACCGCGGATCCCTGGTTACACACGTCGTTGTCACCGTCGGCGCCCGGACGAACACTGGGCCCATGCGAACCAAGACACTGGGAACCCTGACCACCTCGGCGGTCGGCCTCGGCTGCATGGCGATGTCGGGACCGTACGGCGAAGCCGATCGCGCCGAGAGCATCGCCACCGTCCACGCCGCGCTCGACGCGGGCATCACCTTGCTGGACACCGCCGACTTCTACGGCAGCGGGCACAACGAGATGCTGCTCGCCGAGGCGCTGCGCGGCAGGGCCCGCGACACCTACCTTCTGAGCGTGAAGTTCGGCGCCCAGATCGGCCCCGGCGTCACCTGGCTCGGCTTCGACGCGCGACCCGTGGCCGTCAAGACCGCGGTGGCGTATTCACTGCAGCGTCTCGGGACCGACCACATCGACATCTGCCGCCCCGCGCGTCTGGACCCCGCGGTCCCCATCGAGGAAACCGTCGGCGCCATAGGCGAACTCGTCGACGCCGGCTACGTGCGGCACATCGGGCTGTCGGAGGTGGGCTCGGACACGATCCGGCGGGCGGCCTCGGTGCGTCCCATCGCCGACCTGCAGATCGAGTACTCGTTGATGTCACGCGGCATCGAGAACGACATCCTCGACACCTGCCGTGAGCTGGGTATCGGCATCACCGCGTATGGCGTGCTCTCACGCGGTCTGCTCAGCGGCCACTGGACGCCGGGGGGCGGGGAAGAAGGCGACGCCCGCTCGGCGTATCCGCGGTTCTCGGGCGCCAATTTCGAGCGCAACCTGGCGCTGGTCGACGCGCTGCGCGGCGTGGCCGACGAGCTGGGCGTGTCAGCGGCGCAGGCCGCGATCGCCTGGGTGGCCACCCGCGGTGACGACGTCGTACCGCTGATCGGCGCACGCACCCGCACGCGCCTGTCCGAGGCCCTCGGCGCCGTCGATCTGACGCTCACCGGTGAACAGCTCGCGCGCATCGAATCGGCCGTGCCTGCCGACGAGGTGGCGGGGGACCGTTACACCGCCCAGCAGATGGCGGCCCTCGACTCCGAGCGCGTTCCCGCCGACCACCCCTGAGCGCCCCGGGGCCGGGCCCGTGGCGTGCGGCGACGTCGCGATTGCGCGCCCGTTAGGCTTGTCACGTGTTTGAAAGCCTGTCTGACCGGTTGACCGGTGCCCTGCAGGGGCTACGTGGCAAGGGGCGGTTGACCGACGCCGACATCGATGCCACGACGCGCGAGATCAGGTTGGCCCTGCTGGAGGCAGACGTCTCGCTGCCGGTCGTGCGTGCGTTCGTCGCGCGCATCAAGGAGCGCGCGAAGGGTGCGGAGGTCTCCGCGGCGCTCAACCCCGCGCAGCAGGTGGTCAAGATCGTCAACGAGGAGCTCATCGGCATCCTCGGTGGCGAGACCCGCCAGCTGGCGTTCGCCAAGACGCCGCCGACGGTCATCATGCTGGCCGGTCTGCAGGGTGCCGGTAAGACCACCCTGGCGGGCAAGCTCGCCAAGTGGCTCAAGGACAAGGGCCACAGTCCGCTGCTCGTGGCGTGTGACCTGCAGCGCCCCGGCGCGGTCAACCAGCTGCAGATCGTCGGTGAACGTGCGGGCGTCGCGGTGTTCGCGCCGCACCCGGGTACCGCGCCCGGCGCCCACGAGACCGAGGGCGCAGGCCCCGGCGACCCGGTCGCGGTGGCCGCCGCGGGTCTGGCCGAGGCCAAGACCAAGCTGTATGACGTCGTGATCGTCGACACCGCGGGCCGCCTGGGCATCGACGACGTGCTGATGGCGCAGGCCGCGGGCATCCGCGACGCCGTGCAGCCCGACGAGACGCTGTTCGTGCTCGACGCGATGATCGGTCAGGACGCGGTCGCGACGGCCGAGGCGTTCCGCGAGGGCGTCGGCTTCACCGGCGTGGTGCTCACCAAGCTCGACGGCGACGCGCGCGGTGGTGCCGCGCTGTCGGTCCGCGAGGTCACGGGCGTGCCGATCCTGTTCGCGTCGGCCGGCGAGAAGCTCGAGGACTTCGACGTCTTCCATCCCGACCGCATGGCCAGCCGGATCCTCGGCATGGGTGACGTGCTCACGCTCATCGAGCAGGCCGAGCAGGTCTTCGACGCCCAGAAGGCCGAGGAGGCCGCCGCCAAGATCGGCACCGGTGAGCTGACGCTGGAGGACTTCCTCGAGCAGATGCTCACGATCCGCAAGATGGGGCCGATCGGCAACCTCTTGGGCATGCTGCCCGGCGCGGGGCAGATGAAGGACGCGCTGGCCGCGGTCGACGACAAGCAACTCGACCGCGTGCAGGCCATCATCCGCGGTATGACGCCGCAGGAACGCGCCGATCCGAAGATCATCAACGCGTCGCGCCGCCTGCGCATCGCCAACGGCTCCGGTGTCACGGTGTCGGAGGTCAACCAGCTCGTCGACCGGTTCTTCGAGGCCCGCAAGATGATGTCCTCGATGGCCGGGCAGATGGGCATGGGCTTCGGGCGCAAGAGCGCGACCCGCAAGGCCGCCAAGAGCAAGGGCAAGAAGGGCAAGAACGCCAAGAAGGGGAAGGGACCGACCCAGCCGAAGGTGCGCAACCCGTTGGGCGCGGCGGGGCTGCCCGGTGGCTTCCCGGACCTGTCGAACATGCCCAAGGGCCTCGACGAACTGCCGCCCGGTCTGGCCGACTTCGACCTGTCGAAGCTGAAGTTCCCCAACAAGTAGTGTCCGCGCTGCACGTCCGCGGCCGCGGTCTGCCCGACGGTGAACCCGTCGAGTGGTGGATCGCCGACGGCGTGCTGTCCGCGGAGCCGATCGCGGGCGCCGACACCGTGTTCGGCGCGGGCGGCGAACTCGGTTGGATCATCCCGGGTCTGGTCGACGCGCACTGTCACGTCGGCCTCGGTCCTGGCGGCGCGGTCGGCATCGACGAGGCCGTCGCGCAGGCCGAGACCGAACGCGATGCCGGTGCGCTGCTGCTGCGCGACGCCGGATCGCCTCTGGACACACGCAGTTTGGACGATCGCGAGGATCTGCCGCGCATCATCCGTGCGGGCAGGCACCTCGCACGGCCCAAGCGCTACCTGCCCGGCGTGCCGATCGACATCGAGGACGAATCGCAGTTGCCCGCCGTGGTGGCCGAGCAGGCGCGGTGGGGCGACGGCTGGGTCAAGCTGATCGGCGACTGGATCGACCGTGGTGCAGGCGATCTCGCGCCGCTGTGGTCCGACGACGTGCTCAGGGCCGCGATCGACGCCGCACACGCCGAGGGTGCGCGGGTCACCGCGCACGTGTTCGGCGAGGACGCCCTGCCCGGCCTGATCGGCGCGGGCATCGACTGCATCGAGCACGGCACGGGCCTGACCGACGACACCATCGCGTCGATGGTCGAACACGGCACGGCGCTGGTGCCGACCCTGATCAACGTCGAGACCTTCCCGGGCATCGCCGACGCGGCGGGCAAGTACCCGACCTACGCCAGGCACATGCGGGATCTGTACGCCTCGTGCTACGAGCGTGTCGCGGCCGCGCACGATGCGGGTGTGCCGATCTTCGCGGGCACCGACGCGGGCGGCACCATCGGCCACGGCCGCATCTCCGACGAGGTCGAGGCGCTCAAACGTATCGGCATGACCCCCACGGACGCGCTCGGCGCGGCGTGCTGGGACGCGCGGGCCTGGCTCGGCCGTCCCGGACTCGAGCACGGCGCATCGGCCGATCTGCTGTGCTTCGACGAGGATCCGCGCGTGGCCGGTGCGGACCATCCGGATCTGGTGATCCTGCGCGGCCGCATTTTCTAGTTTCGCCGAGATCGACGAAAATGCCGCTGCGAGAGCGTTTTCACGACAGTTGCGTGGCTCTCGGCGTGAAGCGGGCCAGGACTACTGGCTGAAGCCGTAGTCGAACAGGCGGATGGCCTGGTCGTAGAGATCACCTGTGCCGTACATCTGCACCACCACCAACCGGCGGTTGCCGCGCTGCGCGGCCCCGACGTAGGTCTTGCGGGCCAGGTTCGTGTAACCGGTCTTGCCGCCGATGTCGCCCGGATAGCGCGTGAGCAACTCGTTCTGATAGGTCAGGGTCTTGCCCGGGAACTGGGCCGTGGTCTGCCGCAGGATCTGCGCGATCACCGGATAGTTCAGCGCCGCACGGAAGATCACCGCGAGATCGTGCGGTGTGGTGAGCGACTCCCAGCCCGGGCCGTCGAGACCCGACGGCGATGCGGCCCTGGTGTTGCGTGCCCCGACCGCGGCGGCCTTGCGGTTCATCGCCGCGACCGCGACGCGCGGCCCGCCGAGCATGTCGGCGAGCATGTTGGCCGCGTCGTTGCCCGAGACCATCAGCAGCGCGTCCAGCAGTTGGCGCGTGGTGTAGGGCTGGCCGGGTTTGAGCCCCACACAAGAACATTCGACCTTGGTGTGGGACGCGTTGGCCCTGGCGAAGTTGTCGGGGCGCAGATGGTCGAGCACCACCATGGCCAGCAGCGGCTTGATGGTGCTCGCGGGTGCGTAGGACCCGTAGGGGTCCTTCGACGCGAGCACCCGGCCGGTGTCCATGTCGGCGACCAGCCACGCCTTCGCGGGTCCGTCGGTGACGGCCGCGGCGCCCGCCGGTGCGGCGGCCGGTTCCGCGTGCGCGACAGGGGTGAACGTCGCGGCGGCCAGTGCCGTGCTGAGGGCGAACGCGGCCGCCGCGAACAGTCTTCGCACGCGCGCCGACGTTACGGACGGTAGGGCTCGAGTTGTGCGCGATCAGGTTTCCGTACGGCTACAACCGGATCAGAGCGCCCCGATGCTCGCCGAACGGTCCTGCGCGAAGCCCCAGTCCAGCAGGCCCGCGGCCTGATCCCAGTACGTCGGCCCGCCCTCTTTCACCAGGCCGTACATCATCGCGATCACCAGGCGGCGCCCGTCGCGCTGCGCGGCCGCCACGAAGGTCTTGCGCGCGATGTCGGTGAAACCGGTCTTGCCGCCCAGCGTGCCGGGATAGCGGTGCAGCAACTCGTTCTGGTTGACCAGCACCCGGTCGCCGGTCTTTGCCGGGAACACCGTCGAGGGCATCGCGGTGATCTGGGCGAAGACCGGGTCGGCCATGGCGGCCCGGAAGATCACCGCGAGGTCGTGGGGTGTGGACCAGAACGGCATGCCGGGGGCGTCCAGTCCCGACGGGGTGACCACGTTGGTGTCGCGCGCACCCAGTTGCGCGGCCTTGGCGTTCATCTTCGCGACGGCGGCCTCGGGGCCGCCGAGCATGCGGGCCAGGGTGTTCGCCGCGTCGTTGCCCGACGCCAGCAGTGCGGCCTCGAGCAGTTGGCGTGCGGTGTAGGTACGGCCGGGGGCCACGCCCGCGCAGTTGCACTCGACGTCGGTGTCGGTCTCGTCGGCGACGATCGTGGAGTCCAGCGGCACCTCGTCGAGAACCACGAGCGCCAGCAGGGTCTTGATGGTGCTCGCGGGGGCGTGCCGGACGTATTCTCCTCGGCCGGCGAGGATCTGGCCGGTGTCCATGTCGGCCACCACCCACGTCTCGGCGGGTCCCTCGGGCGGGGCCACCGATCCGACCTGCTGGATGTCGGCGTCCGCGCGGGCGACGGGCACTGCGAGGGATCCGGGGCCGGTGATCAGACCGGACACGACGAGCACGACCAGCCCGAAGGCGTACCTCCACATGGCCGGCCAGCCTAGTCGTGTTGAATCGAGACATGTTGAGCCTGGCCGAGATCTCGGATCGCCTGGAGATCCAGCAACTCCTGGTGGACTATTCGACTGCCATCGACCGCAGACAGTTCGACGACCTCGACGCGGTGTTCACCCCGGACGCCTACATCGACTATCGGGCCATGGGCGGTATCGACGGCCACTATCCCGAGGTCAAGGCGTGGCTGGCCGAGGTGCTGCCTGCGTTCCCGGCGTACGCGCACATGCTCGGCAACTTCGATGTGCGCATCACCTACGACCCGGACGGGCAGGACACCGCGAGTTCACGCACCATCTGCTTCAACCCGATGGTGCTCGACGGGCTCTCACCGCAGGTGCTGTTCTGCGGCCTGTGGTACGACGATCAGTTCGTGCGCACGCCCGAGGGCTGGCGGATGACGCGTCGCGTCGAGACCAAATGCTTCGACAAGGTGATCTGACCGGGTGATCTGGCGCACGTCCAGTGACGGCCTGACCTGCGCCGCGGCGGGATTTGGGAGTGTGCTGTCCGCTCTGGCACAATGGTCGGCTGTCCGGCGTGCGACTACGGCTGCGCGTCGGTCACACACGCGAGGCAAAACCGGATCGGGCAATTCCGCCCGCATCGCTGAATTGCAGCGTGACACCTAGGAGAAGACTTACACATGGCTGTCAAGATCAAGCTCACCCGGCTCGGCAAGATCCGCAACCCCCAGTACCGCATCATCGTCGCCGATGCGCGCACGCGCCGCGACGGCCGCGCCATCGAGGTCATCGGCCGGTACCACCCGAAGGAAGAGCCGAGCCTGATCCAGATCGACAGCGAGCGTGCGCAGTACTGGCTGGGTGTCGGCGCGCAGCCCACCGAGCCGGTTCTGGCCCTGCTGAAGATCACCGGTGACTGGCAGAAGTTCAAGGGCCTCCCGGGCGCCGAGGGCACCCTGAAGGTCAAGGAGCCCAAGCCGTCCAAGCTGGATCTGTTCAACGCAGCCCTGGCCGAGGCCGAGAGCGGCACCACCGCGGCCGCCACCACGCCCAAGAAGAAGAAGGCGCCGAAGAAGGACGAGGCTGCCGAGGCGCCGGCTGAGGCCGCCGAGGCTTCGGCTGAAGCCGCCGACGCCGCAAGCGAGAGCTGAGCACCGCAGTGAGTTCAGTCGTGGTCGACGCCGTCGAGCACCTGGTCCGCGGGATCGTCGACAACCCTGACGATGTGCGTGTCGACATGGTCACCAACCGCCGGGGACGGACCGTCGAGGTGCATGTGCACCCCGACGACCTCGGCAAGGTGATCGGCCGTGGCGGCCGTACCGCCACGGCGCTGCGCACCCTGGTCGCCGGGATCGGCGGCCGGGGCATCCGCGTCGACGTTGTCGACACCGACCAGTAACCGCTTTCACCGAAGCGGCTGCTCGGGAATCGACATGGACCTGGTTGTCGGGCGGGTCGTCAAGGCACACGGGATCTCCGGCGAGGTCGTCGTCGAGATCCGCACCGACGATCCGGAAGCACGGTTCGCACCCGGCGCGGTGCTGCGCGGCAGGCCCAGATCCGGGGCCGAACGCGAATACACGATCGAATCGGTCCGCGCGCACGGCGGTCGCCTGCTGGTACGTCTCGCAGGCGTCGCCGACCGCAACGGCGCCGACGAACTGCGCGGCACGGTGTTCCTGGTGGACACCGCCGAACTTCCCGCGATCGACGACCCCGACGAGTTCTACGACCACGAACTCGAGGGCATGCGCGTCGTGACGGTCGACGACGCGCCTGTCGGCAAGGTCGCCGAGGTGTTGCACACCGCGGGCGGGGAGATCCTCGCGGTGAAGGCCGACGAGGGCGGTCGAGAGATCCTCGTGCCGTTCGTCGGCGCCATCGTGACATCGGTATCGCGCCAGAACGCGACCATCGTCATCGACCCGCCCGAGGGTCTGCTGGATCTGGCCTGAGAGGGGGCGGCGCCGTGCGTATCGACGTCATCTCGATATTTCCCGCCTACCTCGATCCGATCCGGCAGTCGTTGCCGGGCAAGGCCATCGACGCCGGCATCGTCTCCGTCGAGGTGCACGACCTGCGCAACTGGACCCACGACGTGCACCGTTCCGTGGACGACTCGCCCTACGGCGGTGGTCCCGGCATGGTGATGAAAGCTCCGGTGTGGGGTGAGGCGCTCGACGAGATCTGCTCGGAGGAAACGCTTCTCGTGGTGCCGACGCCTGCGGGCCGGCTGTTCGACCAGCGCACGGCCCAGCGCTGGAGCACCGAGAGACACCTGGTGTTCGCGTGCGGACGCTACGAGGGCATCGATCAGCGCGTCGTCGACGACGCCGCGCGGCGCATGCGCGTCGAAGAGGTCTCGATCGGCGACTACGTGCTCAACGGGGGAGAGGCCGCCACGCTGGTGATGGTCGAGGCCGTGGTGCGCCTGCTGCCCGATGTGCTCGGCAATCCCGCTTCGCACCAACAGGATTCACACTCCGACGGGCTGCTCGAAGGACCCAGCTACACGCGCCCGCCGAGCTGGCGCGGGCTCGACGTGCCGCCGGTCCTGCTCTCCGGCGACCACGCGAAGGTCGCGGCGTGGCGCCACGAGCAGGCCCTGCAGCGCACCCGAGAGCGCCGCCCCGACCTGCTCGACTGATCAGATCCGCCCGCCGGGGAACATGGTCTTGACCGCATCGGTGATCGTCTCGCGTGCGGTCGTGGCGTCTGTGGGCTGCAGCGCGCCGATCACCATGACGAAGCGGCGGTCGGGCCCGATGACGCCGGTGGACAGGTGCATCCAGTCCCCGCCGATGCAGCACATCCACCCCTGCTTGACCGCGACGGGTTCGGCGTACAGACCGTCGGGGATGCCGAAGCGCTGCGGATAGACGCCGCCGGGTTGCGTGGTGTCCTTCGCCTCAGGAGTGGACTGCGCGAGATTGGACAGGATCACGTTGGCCTGTTCGGGCGGTAGCCCGCCGCGGCCGCTCATGAGCATGTCGTAGTAGCGCACCAGGTCGGCGGCCGTGCTCTTGGTGTTCCACCACCGGCCGTCGTTGGGCGGCTTGGTCGAGGTCAGCCCGTAGCGGGCCGCCACACGCGTCACGATGGGGTCACCGCCGCTGCGGTTCCAGAAGATCTCGGCCGCGTCGTCGTCGGAGGACCGCAGCATCACGTCGAGCATCTTGCGGTCGTCGGCGGACAGGACGGTCTGGCCCCTGGCCTCCTGCAGCAGCAGGTCGTCGGCGATGAAGAGCTTGACCACGGACGCGATGGCGATGCTCTGCTCGTTGCCGTTGGAGACCAGTTGCCCCGTGTTGCGGTCGAGCACCAGCATCGTGATGTCGGCGCCGGCGTCGGCGGCCTGGTTGGTGGCCAGCATCGCGCGGTCCTGCAGGCCGAGGAACGACGCGGCCGGTTCGTCGGGCGGCGCCTCGGGCAGCGGGGCCATGCCGCCCTGCGGCACGACGACGGTGAGCTGCGGCGCGTCCGGGGCGGCGAATCCGCCGTAGACCCGGGGGTCCTCGCAACCGGATGCGACCAACATCGCGATCGCACTGACTGCGGTCGCGGTGACCAGCCTCGACGGCCGCCCTCGCATTGCCCTCCTCCGACATTCAGCGCATCCAGTGGGCCCCGATCGGCACGGCAACAGCGGCGATTCGGACACTTTTCGAGTAGTCGAAGCCTAACCGTTACCCGATCGGGCCGCTTAGTTAGTCTCACTCATCGATTCGGCCGCAAAAGCCGGCTCCTGTGCAGGGCAGCGCACCGATTTCACTGGATGGGGCCTCGTCTGGCACAATTGAGCAGTTGTCTGCGCAGGACCGGGCTGAGTAGTGCCTGCCTGCTGCGAGATACACCCCGATACACCCGAAAGATAGCTTCGGCTGCGCCACCGCGCGTACCCGCGAACAACAAGGAAGTGTCACCGATGAACACGCTGGACTTCGTCGATCAGGCGTCGCTGCGCGACGATATCCCGACCTTCAGCCCCGGCGACACCGTCAACGTGCACGTGAAGGTCATCGAGGGCTCCAAGGAGCGCATCCAGGTCTTCAAGGGCGTCGTGATCCGTCGTCAGGGTGGCGGTATCAGCGAGACCTTCACCGTGCGCAAGGAGAGCTACGGCGTCGGAGTCGAGCGAACCTTCCCGGTGCACTCGCCCAACATCGACCACATCGACGTCCTCACCCGTGGTGACGTCCGCCGCGCCAAGCTGTACTACCTGCGCGAGCTCCGTGGCAAGAAGGCGAAGATCAAGGAAAAGCGCTGAGCGCTGAGCCTCACATGGTGGTGCGGCTGACGCAGGGCTGGTCCCTCCGCTCGCTACTGTGGATGCCGTGACCGGATCCACCGACTCCACCGACGCCTCGTCGGAGGACGCGCTCGACCACGATTCCGCTGGTGATTCCGCCGCGAATCCCGCCGACGAACCGCAGTCCCGGCCCGATCCGGAACAGGACGAAAAGCCCAAGCGCAAGCACGGTGCCTTGCGCGAGGGCGCCATCCTGGTGACCATCGCGGTGGTTCTCTACTACGTGATGCTGACGTTCATCGCGCGTCCGTACCTCATCCCGTCGGAGTCGATGGAGCCGACGCTGCACGGCTGCAACGGCTGTGTGGGCGACCGCATCATGGTCGACAAGCTCACCTACCGATTCACCGAGCCCCGCCCCGGCGACGTCGTGGTGTTCAAGGGCCCGCCGTCGTGGAACATCGGCTACAAGTCGATCCGCTCGGACAACCCGGTGATCCGCGGCGTGCAGAACGCCCTGTCGTTCATCGGTTTCGTCCCGCCGGACGAGAACGATCTGGTCAAGCGCGTGATCGCGGTCGGCGGCCAGACGGTGGAATGCCGGGCGGCGACCGGTCTGACGGTCGACGGCAAGAAGCTCGACGAGCCGTATCTCGACCCCACGACGATGATGGCCGACCCGGCGATCTACCCGTGCCTCGGTAACGAATTCGGTCCGGTGACAGTGCCCGAGGACCGTATCTGGGTGATGGGCGACAACCGCACCCATTCGGCGGATTCACGCGTGCACTGCACCAACCTGCCGGCCGACGCGCAGAAGGGCCTGCTGTGCACGGGTGACCCGACGGCCGGCACCATCCCCGTGGAGAATGTGATCGGTAAGGCGCGATTCATCGCCTGGCCGCCGTCCCGGTGGGGCGGTATCAGCGACGTGAATCCGCAGACATCTTCCTAGGAGCTGTCTCGTGCCCGGCTCGTGGCCGCCTCGAACCGTGATTCGGAAATCGTCGGGTCTGCGCACCCTGGAATCGGCGTTGTACCGCAACGGACTCGGTCCCGTCGCGGGGGTCGACGAGGTGGGCCGCGGTGCGTGCGCCGGCCCGCTCGTGGTCGCGGCCTGCGTACTGGGCCCCAACCGGCTGGAGAGCCTCGCCGCGCTCGACGACTCGAAGAAGCTCGGCGAGAAGGAACGGGAACGGCTCTTCCCGCTGATCCGCCGCTACGCGCTGGCCTACCACGTGGTGTTCATCCCGTCGCACGAGGTGGACCGGCGCGGTGTGCACGTCGCCAACATCGAGGGCATGCGGCGTGCGGTCGCCGGCCTCTCGGTGCGGCCCGGCTACGTACTGTCCGACGGCTTCCGGGTGCCCGGGCTGTCGGTGCCGTCGCTTCCCGTGATCGGCGGCGACGCCGCGGCGGCGTGCATCGCGGCCGCGAGCGTGCTGGCCAAGGTCAGTCGTGACCGGTTGATGGTCGAGATGGAAGAACAGCATCCCGGCTACGGGTTCGCCGAGCACAAGGGCTACATCACGCCCGCCCACACCGCGGCGCTGACCCGGCACGGGCCGTGCGTGGAGCACCGGTACTCGTATGTGAACGTGCGGCGAGCCGCCGAGGCGACCGGTGTGCGCTGGGCCTCGGACCGGGTGGGCGTGCGCTGGTCCACCGAGTCGGCGGCCGAGACCGAAGAGGTACGACGGGCGCTTGAGGCGTTTGAGGTTGAGTGGGTTACGGCACCCGTGGAGCACGAGGGTGCCGCGTGCGCGAAGATGGGCAGTGGATGACCGCGCCGACAACAGACAAGCCAAGAGCAGACAATGTGATCAAGGCAGTGACCCTACGAGAAGGACAGCAGAGCAGATGAGCGCCGAAGATCTCGAGAAGTACGAAACCGAGATGGAGCTCTCGCTGTACCGCGAATACAAGGACATCGTCGGTCAGTTCAGCTACGTCGTGGAGACCGAACGCCGCTTCTACCTCGCGAACAGTGTGGAGCTCATTCCACGGAATGCAGATGGCGAGGTGTATTTCGAGCTCCGGCTGGCCGACGCCTGGGTGTGGGACATGTACCGGCCCGCCCGTTTCGTCAAGCAGGTCCGGGTGATCACGTTCAAGGACGTCAACATCGAGGAAGTGGAGAAGCCGGAGTTGCGGCTCCCCGAGTAGGCCGGTGCCTGGGCCTACGCCTGGCCTGCGGTCTTCGGCTTGAGATGCTCGTCGAAGAACGCGAACACGCGCGTCCAGGCGTCGGTGGTGGCGGCCTCGTCGTAGCCGAAACCAGTGACGCGCAGCAGGGGCTGCGCGGGCAGGATGTTGGCGAAGCTGTGCCCGGCCGACGGGTACACCTTGATGTCGGCCGGGATGTTCTTGGCCTCGACGACCCGCCGCAGCCGCGCCGGCGCACCGATGCCGAGTGGGTCGCGGCGTCCGAAGCTCGCGACGATGGGGCACGATGCGTCGAGCGTCCGGTCGAGGTGACGGGGGAGCGGTGTGCCGTAGAACGGCGCGGATGCGGCAAAACCCTTGGGGCCCATGATGAGTGCAAACTGGCCGCCCGAGCAGAAGCCGACGACGCCGACGGTGCCGGTGCATTCGGGCAGCGACTTGAGGTGATCGCGCGCGGCGAGGATGTCGTCGAGCGCGCGGCCACGCTGGGTGAGCAGATCCCGGAACATCCGGGTGATGCACCGGGCACGGCCGCCGCGTGAGTACAGGTTCGGGGTGATCGCGAGGTAGCCGGCCTGCGCGACGCGTTCGGAGACCAACTCGTTGTCGGGGCCGTATCCGATCGCGTCGTGGATGATCACGACGCCCGGCCACGGTCCCGATCCGGTCGGTGTGCTCAGCAGAGCGTCGATCGGCCCGTCGGGGGTGCTGATGGTGATCGTCACCCACCCGAATGTAGCGGGCCGGCGATCATTTGTTGCCGTTCGCCGATCAGGTGCCGCAGAAGGTGCGGTACGGACCGAAGTCCTCAGGCGCGGGCGCGGCGTGGGCCTCGAATCCGGCACGTTCGGTGAACGGGGTCTTCAGTGCCGTCATGAGCGCGGTGAGCGGCGCGAGGTCACCTGTGGTCGCCGCGGTCAGCGCGTCCTCCACCAGATGGTTGCGCGGGATGTAGACCGGGTTGACGCGATCCATCACATCCGGGTCGGGGTCGCACGCCCGCCAGCGTGACAGCCACTCGTCGGTGAACGGCAGTGACGGCTGCGCGCCGCGCGCGACGCGGCCCAGGTCGCGGAACGCCGAGGTGTAGTCCGTGCGGGTCTGTTGCAGCAGCACCAAAAGATCGTTGACGAGCGCCGTGGCGGTCGTGTGGTCGACTTGGGCACTCAGCCCCAGCTTGGTCCGCATGCCCGTCGACCACGCCGTGTCGAACTGCTGCGGGAACTGCCCGAGCGCCGCGGTCACGAGGTCGACCGCGGTGTCGACATCTTCGGCGATCAGCGGCAGCAGGGTCTCGGCGAACCGCGCCAGGTTCCAGTGCGCCACCGCGGGCTGGTTGCCGTACGCGTAGCGCCCGCCGTGGTCGATCGAGCTGAAAACCGTTGCGGGATCGAACGTGTCCATGAACGCGCACGGCCCGTAGTCGATGGTCTCACCGGAGATGGTCATGTTGTCGGTGTTCATCACGCCGTGGATGAACCCCACCAGCATCCATTGCGCCAGCAGCGACGCCTGCGCCGACACCACGGCTTCGAACAGCGCCAGATACGGGTTGTCGGCCTCGGCCGCCTGCGGGTGATGACGTGAGCTCGCGTGGTCGGCGAGCCGGCGCAGCACCTCGTCGTCCTTTGCGGCGGTGGCGTACTGGTAGGCGTACTGGAAGCTGCCGACGCGCAGGTGGCTGCTCGCGACGCGGGCCAGCACGGCACCGGGCTGCTTGGTCTCGCGCCACACGTCGCGGCCGGTCGCCACCACGGCCAGCGAGCGCGTGGTGGGGATGCCCAGCGCATGCATGGCCTCGCTGACGATGTACTCGCGCAGCATCGGTCCGACCACCGCGAGCCCGTCACCGCCCCGCGCGAACGGCGTGCGCCCGGAGCCCTTCAGGTGCAGGTCACGGGTGCGCCCGTGGACGTCGGTGAGCTCGCCGAGCAGCAGTGCGCGGCCGTCGCCCAGGCGCGGGACGTAGCCGCCGAACTGGTGGCCGGCGTAGGCCTGCGCCACGGGTGTGGCGCCCTCGGGCACGTCGGTGCCCAGCAGCAGGCCGATGCCGTCGGGGCTGCGCAGCCAGTCCGCGTCGAGGCCCAGTTCGGTGGCGAGCGCGTCGTTGAGGACCAGCAGGCGCGGAGCGGGAGCGGGCTCGGCCTGCCATCCGATCGCCAGTTCCGGCAGTTCGCGCGCGAACCGGCTGTGCAGGGTGACGGCGGCATCCGAGGTGACACTCACACCGACGAGCCTACGGAGAGTGTGGGCGGTGGCCCACCCGGCGCGTGCCGCTACAGGCCGGCCAGGTCGTCGGGCACGTCGACGGCGTAGGACTCGAGCACCTCGAGCGGGACGACGTCGAGCGTGCGTTCGTGGGTCGCCGCGAGCACCACGGGCGCGGCGAAGCCGTCCTGGTGGGCCCGCAGCCAGTTGGCCGCGGTGACGCACCAACGGTCACCGGGCTTGAGGCCGGGGAACCGGAAATGCGGTGCAGGCGTGGACAGGTCGTTGCCGATGGACCGCTGATGTTGCAGGAACTCGGCGGTGACCACCGCGCAGATGGTGTGGCGCCCGAGATCGGCGTCACCGGTCGTGCAGCAGCCGTCACGGTAGAAACCGGTCAGCGGATCGGTTCCGCATTCCTCCAGCGGGCCACCCAGCACATTGCGGTCCCGGCCGCGGTCCCGGCCGCGGTCCGGCGTGCGTTCTGGCATCTGCCCAGTATGTCCCGCGCTGCGCGCCCCCGAGCGGCAAACCCGCACAGCAGCGTGGGTTTTCATCGAACTCTCATCGGGCCGGTTCGGGGTTGGCGCTGCGATGCGTGTCGAGGATCAGCAGTGCGACGTGCAGCGAGGTCATCGACTCCCCGTCGTCGAGGTCGACGCCGAGGCGACGCTGGATGGCGGCCAGGCGGCTGTAGAGCGCAGGCCTGCTCATGTGCAACCGCTTGGCCAGTGCCGACTTGTTGCCTGCCAGTTCGAGATATCCGCGCAACACCGCCATGTCGTCCTCACCGTGGTCGGCATCGTGGATCAGCAGGCTCCTCAGCTCGGTCTCGGCGAAGGTCTGCACGCGTGGATCGTCGGACAGCAGCGTGATCAGACCCCGTAGCCGGACGTCGGAGGCGCGGACGAACGCGCGGCCCGAGAGCCGTGCGGTGCCCGCCATCGGCAGCGCGACCTCGGCGATGTGGGCGGCCTCGCGCAGGCCGTGCACCGCGTCGGCGAACGCGGTGGCGTTGTTGGCAACGGCCACAACAACTTTCGTGGTGACGCCACTGCGCGTGACGGACTCGCGCAGACCCTCGGCCAGTCGCGCCAGCGCGGCGTCGGCGGTCAGGTTGCGCCGCGGTGTCAGCGCCAGGACGAACCCGATCTCGCCGTCGCGCCGGATCGAGCAGATGGCGGTGTGGCCCTGGGACCGCACGCTGTGGGTGACCGCGTCGAGGATGCGGATGTTGCGGCGCTGGACGCCGACCGGGTCGAGCCGTTCGGCGGGGGCCTCGGTCCGCACCGTCACCGGCAGGTAGGGGCCGCCCGCGCGCAGGCCCAGCGCCTCGGCCCGCGCGGCGGCCTCGCGGTCATCGGCGATCCGGCCGCCGAGCACGTCGTCGATGAGGCCGCTCTGCGCCTGGTGTTCCAGGCCCGAGCGTCCCCGCTCGGCCATGCGGTGCAATGCCAGCGCCTGCGCGGCGCGTTCGAGCACGGTCTTGGCGCGCGCGGGTGCGGCGGGGGTGTGCGGAATGATCAGCCGTCCCCATTCCTCGGTGCGCGGGCCGACGGAGGTGGTGATCCACGGTTCGGCCATGGCCCGCGAGCGGCGCTGCCACTCGGCGAGCACTGCGGTGGCGGCCTCGCCGCGCGGCGAGATCGCGAGCACCTGGTGCGAGAGGTCTTCGAGCACCACCGATTCGTTGATCATGTCCGCTGCCGCGCGCACGATGTCGGCCAGCGATGCGCGCCGCATGCTCAGATCGGTGAAGGTCTCGTGGGTGCGGTGTGCGAACGCGAGCTCCTCGTACTGGTCGGCGACGATCAGCCGGTGCACGGCCTCGGTGATCTCGACGAAGCGGGTCTGGCGGTGCAGCAGCACCAGGGGCAGGCCGAGGGACCGGGCGACGTCACTGACCCCGCGTGGGAGACGGGAGACGCGGGTTCCGAGTTCGACCACCAGGCCGACGGCGCCCGCGCGGGTCATGCGCTCCAGGTAGTCGTCCGGCGCCTCGGCCAGGCCCGCGCCCGTGGTGAGGACCAGCTCGCCGCCGTGGAGCAGACCGGCCAGATCCGGCATGTCGCTGACGTGGACCCAGCGCACGGGGCAGTCGAGGTTCTCGGCGCTGACCACCTCGGGGTCGCCGGCCTGCACCACGGGCAGGCCGATCACGTCGCGGACGGTCGGGATCATTTACAAAGTGTAAGCAGACGGTCGATCACGCATACACAGTGATCGGCGCCGGAGAGGGTGCGGTGTCGCACAGTGAAAGGTGAAGTCGTTCGTCCCACGGAAGGTTTTACATGAGCACTGTCATCCAGCATTGGCGCGACGGCAAGGTATTTGCCGGTAGCTCGACCGCGACCGCCCCGGTGACCAACCCGGCGACCGGTGCGGTGACCGGTGAGGTCGCACTGGCCAGTGTCGAGGATGCGCGCGCGGTGATCGACTCGGCCGCCGCGGCGTTCCCGGCGTGGCGCGACACCTCCCTGGCCAAGCGCACGCAGGTGCTCTTCGCGTTCCGCGAACTGCTCAACGCCCGCAAGGAAGAGGTTGCGGCGATCATCACCGCCGAGCACGGCAAGGTGCTCTCCGATGCGCTCGGTGAGGTGACCCGCGGTCTCGAGGTCGTCGAATTCGCTTGCGGCATCCCGCATCTGCTCAAGGGCGGGTTCACCGAGAACGCCTCGACCAAGGTCGACGTGTACTCCATCAGCCAGCCGCTCGGCCCGGTGGGCATCATCAGCCCGTTCAACTTCCCGGCCATGGTCCCGATGTGGTTCTTCCCGATCGCGATCGCCGCGGGCAACACCGTGGTGGTGAAGCCGTCGGAGAAGGATCCGTCGGCCTCGCTGTGGATGGCCGAACTGTGGAAGGAAGCCGGCCTGCCCGACGGCGTGTTCAACGTCCTGCAGGGTGACAAGACCGCCGTCGACGAACTGCTGACCAACCCCAAGATCAAGGGTGTCAGCTTCGTCGGCTCGACCCCCATCGCCAAGTACGTCTACGCCACCGGCACCGCCGCGGGCAAGCGCGTGCAGGCCCTCGGCGGCGCGAAGAACCACGCCGTCGTGCTGCCCGACGCCGATCTGGACCTGGCCGCCGACGCGATGGTCAACGCGGGCTTCGGTTCGGCAGGTGAGCGCTGCATGGCGATCTCCGCCTGCGTCGCCGTCGGCCCGGTCGCCGACGAATTGGTCGCCAAGATCGCCGAGCGTGCCGCCACGATCAAGACCGGTGACGGCACCAAGGATTCCGACATGGGCCCGCTGGTCACCAAGGCGCACCGCGACAAGGTGGCCTCCTACATCGACGCCGGTGAGGCCGCAGGCGCCAAGGTCGTGCTCGACGGCCGCACCGTGATCGCCAACGGTGAGGAGGACGGCTTCTGGCTGGGCCCGACGCTGCTCGACAACGTCACCCCCGAGATGAGCGTCTACACCGACGAGATCTTCGGCCCCGTGCTCTCGGTGGTGCGCGTCGAGACCTACGACGAGGCGCTCGAGCTCATCAACAACAACCCGTACGGCAACGGCACCGCGATCTTCACCAACGACGGCGGTGCGGCGCGCCGCTTCCAGAACGAGGTCGAGGTCGGCATGGTCGGCATCAACGTGCCGATCCCGGTTCCCATGGCCTACTACAGCTTCGGTGGCTGGAAGGCCTCGTTGTTCGGCGACACCCACGCCCACGGCATCCAGGGTGTGCACTTCTTCACGCGGACCAAGGCCGTCACCAGCCGCTGGCTCGACCCCAGCCACGGTGGTATCAACCTCGGCTTCCCGCAGAACAAGTGAGAGACTGGCAAACATGACTGCGATTCAAGAGTCCACGCTGCTGCCCAACGGCCTGACCGTTGACACGGCCAAGGCGGAGGCGGCACGGGCCTACGAGCTCGACCGCGCCCACGTGTTCCACTCCTGGTCCGCCCAGGAGGAGATCTCCCCGATGACCGTCACCGCCGCGCAGGGGTCGTACCTGTGGGACGGCGACGGCAACCGGCTGCTGGACTTCTCCAGCCAGCTGGTCAACACCAACATCGGCCATCAGCACCCGAAAGTCGTTGCCGCCATTGCCGAGCAGGCCGCCAAGCTGTGCACGGTGGCACCGCAGCACGCCAACGCGGCGCGCTCGGAGGCGGCGCGGCTCATCGCCGAGCGCACCCCTGGTGAACTGAACAAGATCTTCTTCACCAACGGTGGCGCCGACGCGGTCGAGCACGCCGTGCGCATGGCGCGGCTGCACACCGGCCGCTACAAGGTGCTCTCGCGGTACCGCGCCTACCACGGCGGCACCGACACCGCGATCAACCTGACCGGTGACCCGCGCCGCTGGCCCAACGACCGCGGCAACTCGGGGATCGTGCACTTCAACGGGCCGTTCCTGTACCGCTCGTCGTTCTACGCCGAGACCGAGGAGCAGGAATCCCAGCGCGCGCTGGAGTACCTGGAGAAACTCATCCAGATGGAGGGCCCGTCCACCATCGCCGCGATCATCCTGGAGTCCATCCCGGGCACCGCGGGCATCATGGTGCCGCCGCCCGGATACCTGGCGGGCGTGCGTGAGCTGTGCACCCGCTACGGCATCGTGTTCATCGCCGACGAGGTGATGGCGGGCTTCGGACGCAGCGGAAAGTGGTTCTCCATCAACCACTTCGACGTCGTTCCTGACCTGATGACGTTCGCCAAGGGGGTCAACTCGGGTTACGTGCCGCTCGGCGGCGTGGCGATCAGCCCGGAGATCTACGAGACCTTCGCGCACCGGGCCTACCCGGGCGGGCTGACCTACTCGGGTCATCCGCTGGCGTGTGCGGCGGCCGTGGCGACCATCAACGCGATGGAAGACGAGGGCATGGTCGAGAACGCGGCCAAGGTGGGCGCCGAGGTCATCGGCCCCGGCCTGGCCGAGTTGGCCGCCAAGCACCGCAGCGTCGGTGAGGTCCGCGGCCTCGGCGTGTTCTGGGCCGTCGAACTGGTCAAGGACCAGAAGACGCGGGAACCGTTGGCGCCCTATGGTTCTTCGAGCCCGGCCATGAACGCCGTCATCGCGGCGTGCAAGTCCGGTGGCCTGCTGCCGTTCGCCAACTTCAACCGCATCCACGTCGTGCCGCCGTGCAACGTCTCGGCCGACGAGGCGCGTGAGGGCCTGGCGATCCTGGACTCTGCGCTCGACGTCGCCGACGAGCACACCGTCTGACATCTGTGCCGAAATGCCCGGCCGTGCGAGAGATCGCGCGGCCGGGCATTTTTCGTGCTCGACAGAAATTCACGACCATGGACGCAATCTCACCGTCGACTTGAGACACTGGGGTGGTGCGTTCACATGCCCAGTGCTGGCTGACCGATATGGATGGTGTCCTGGTGCGCGAGGAACACGCGCTGCCAGGAGCCGCGGAGTTCCTGCAAACCCTGGTCGACAAGGAGCGGCCGTTTCTGGTTCTGACAAACAATTCGATCTTCACCCCGCGCGATCTCGCGGCCCGGCTCGCGCGTTCGGGCCTGACGGTGCCAGAAAGCTCGATCTGGACCTCGGCGCTCGCGACCGCCGCGTTCCTCGACGGTCAGTTGCCGGGCGGTTCGGCGTACGTGATCGGGGAGGCCGGGCTGACGACGGCCCTGCACGAGGTCGGTTACACCCTGACCGATGTGGAGCCGGATTTCGTCGTGCTGGGGGAGACCCGCACGTATTCGTTCGAGGCGATCACCCGCGCGATCCGGCTCATCCTCGGCGGTGCCCGGTTCATCGCGACCAACCCCGACGTGACCGGCCCCTCTGCCGAGGGGCCGCTGCCCGCCACCGGCTCGGTCGCGGCCATGATCACCAAGGCCACCGGCCGCGAACCCTACTTCGTCGGCAAGCCCAATCCGATGATGTTCCGCAGCGCGCTCAACCGCATCGAGGCGCATTCGGAGAACACGGTCATGGTCGGCGACCGCATGGACACCGACGTGGTGGCCGGTATCGAGGCCGGCCTGGACACCATCCTGGTGCTCACCGGGTCGACGGCGGTCGAGGACATCGAGCGTTATCCGTTCCGGCCCAGCCGTGTGCTGCCGTCGATCGCAGAGGCCATCGAACTGATATGACACGAACTGATATGACCCCGTTGAAGTGAACCGGTTGACATGAGCCTGGATGTCGAGCTGATCGGCGTGCCCTTCGACGGGTACGGGCGGCTCGGCAACCAGGCCCGCGCGGCCGAGGCGCTACGCAGCGCGGGGATCGCGGGAGCGTTCGGCGCTGCTCGGTCTGACCGGACACACCCTCGAAGGCCCTCTGCGCGAGGCGGTTTCAGTGTTGCCGCGGGACCGGGTCGTGGTGCTCGGGCCGCGTGATGAGAAGTGGCGCGCACAGTTCGACGTCGGCACGCTCGCGGGCTGCGGTGGGAACAGTTGGCCGAGGTGGCCGGTACCGTGCTGTCGACCGGACGGTGCGCAGGTCTGAGCCTGGTCATCTACGACCCGGACCAGGATCCCGACGCCGCCGATGCCCGGCGGATCGTGGCGTTTCTGACAGACGTGATGCGCCGATCACCCGCCCGCTGAGCATGTGGATTGTGGCCCGCTCATACGCGATCGCATAGAGTATCCAATCTGAGCGAAAGCGAGATTGCATGGCGCCGCGAACAGCATCCAAGAGCAGCAGCCCGGCCCGGACCGCCAAGGCCGCGGCCACCCGGGCCGACTTCGTGCGCCCCAAGACGGCCCAGCAGGCCGTGGCCGAGGTGCTGCGGCGGGACATCACCAGCGGCAAGCTCGCACCCGGCAGCTGGATCGTCCAGGAGAGCCTGGCCGAACAGTTCGGCCTCTCGCGCATCCCGATCCGGGAGGCGCTGAAGACGCTGGAGGCCGAGGAGTACATCACCTACGTGCCCCACAGCGGCTACCGCGTGGCCAAACTGGGGCTCGACGAACTCCTCGAGGTGTTCCGGCTGCGCGACCTCCTGGAGGCCGAACTCATCCGCGACGCCATGCCCGCGGTCACCGACGACATCGTGGACCTCATGCGCGAGCAGATGGACGACATGGACCGGGCCGCCGAGAAGGGCGACCTGATCGCGCTGGGGTTGGCCAACCGGCAGTTCCACTTCCTGACGTTCGAGACCAGCACACTCGCGCGCACCAGGCGCATCGTCACCCAGCTGTGGAACACCGCCGACGCCTACCGCCCGCTGTATACGCACCTCATGGATCTGTCCAAGGTCAACACCGAGCACATCCTGCTGGTCGACGCGTTCGTGGCGCGCGATGCCGAGCGCGCCGTGGCGATCAACCATGAACACCGCCAGCAGGCGATCGGCCATCTGCACACCGTATTCGGCGACGAAAAGTCCGAAGACGCCTCATGAGTGTCCGGGAGAGACTGTCCGCGTTGGGCATCGAGATTCCCCCGCCCGCGGAACCGAAAGGTGCGTACTTCCCGAGCCGGCTGGTCGGCGACCAGTTGTGGATCTCCGGGACGACGTCACGGCGGCCCACCGAACCGGGCGCGTTCGGGACGGTCGGTGAGGACGTCACGCCCGAGCAGGCGCAAAAACATGCGGGGTACGCGGCGCTGAACCTGATCGCCGCCGTCGACGCGGCCGTCGGTCTCGAGGCGGTACGCGGGCTCGTCCTTCTGCGCGGCTATGTGCGCGCGTCGCCGCATTTCGACAGCCACCCCGCCGTGATCGACGGCGCGTCGAGAATGCTCATGGACGTGTTCGGCGAGCAGCGCGGTGCGCATGCCCGCACGGCCGTCGGGGTGGCGTCGTTGCCGGGTGGGGCATGCGTGGAACTCGAACTCGTCGCATCGGTGCGGCCCTGAGGTCACGCCACGCGTTCGGCGGTGCGCCCGAGCGCGAGACCGAGGGCGACCCCGGCGATCGCGGTCAACACGATTGCGAGCCAATCCGTTTCGTGGTCCGCTACGCGCGTGACCGGCGCCGAAGCGAGGGCGGAGGCGGGCGCCGACGCGCCGGCGGGCGTGCTGATGGCCGCGTTGAGCCTGGTGACGAACTGGCCGATGATCCGGTTGCCCACCTGCGATATCACGGGACTGCCGAATTGCGATATGCGGCCGCCGAGTTCGAGATCGGTGTGTACGGTCACCTGCGCGCGGCCCGCGTCGTCGCGGGCGGAGATCCGCACTACGGCCTCGGCGGAGCCCTGCCCCTTGCGGTCGCGCGCGGCGCCGCGCACCACCATCTGGTGGGTCGTGTCGTCACGGCTGACCACGGTCGCGGTGCCCGTGAGGGTCAACCCGACCGGTCCCACCTTCACGCCGACCCTGGCGCGGTAGTCGTCACCGTCGTGACCTTCGAGTTCGGCGCCGGGTACGCACCCGATGACGAGTGGAATGTCGGTGAGGGCCGACCAGGCGGTGCCGAGTGGTGCGTCGACGGAGAATTCGTTGATCAGTTGCACTGCGATCTCTTCTCTGTATTTTCCGTTTCCGGTTGTGTGACCTGAACAACCCCCTTACGATTGGATACACTATCCAACGTCGTTCCAGGGAGTCGATGGTGCTGAGCAAGGGTGTCGGTCTCTTCCCGACCGAACCGGTGGGTGCGATGCGCGAATACGTGGGGCTCTGCGAGTCGCTCGGGTATGACAACGTGTGGTTCGGCGACTCCCAGAACATCTGGCGCGAGTCGTCGACCGTGATGGGCGCGGCCGCGGTCGGAACGGAACGCATCGTGTTCGGCACCGGTGTCACCAACGCGGTCACGCGCCACACGTCGCTGCTGGCGTCCACCTGGGCGACACTCGCCGAGTTCACCGGAGGGCGCGTGGCGCTGGGCATCGGAACCGGTGACTCCTCGCTGCGGACCATGGGGCTCAAGCCGCAGAGGCTGGCCGAGCTGGAGAAGTCCGTCAGCGATCTGCGTGCCCTCTTCCGGGGCGAGAAGGTCGCCGAGGCGACCAGTGGCGCCGAGTACCACTTGAACTACCTGAGCGAACCGGTCGACATCCCCATCTACATCGCCGCCTCCGCGCCGAAGATCCTGCGGATGTCCGGTCGCATCGCCGACGGGGTCATCGTGCTGGTGGGTACCGCCCCGCATTTCATCGAGGCGGCGCTGGAGACCATCGCGGCCGGGGCCGCCGAGAGCGGCCGCACCCTCGACGATCTCCACATCGTGTTGTGGACCCCCACGGCGATCGACGACGACCGCACCAAGGCCAGGGACCTGGTACGGGCCCACGTGTCACGCGTGGCGATCCGGCCGTTGCCTGCCAAGGTGGCACCCGAACTGGAAGAGGCGATCGACCGGATCCGCAAGTCCTACAACTACTACGAGCACATGAACACCGAGGCGTCGCACGCCGATCTCGTGCCCGACGAACTCGTCGACCTGTTCGCGCTGGCGGGTACGCCGGCCGAATGCGGACAACGGCTCAAGGAGATCGAGGCTCTCGGGGTGGATCAGGTGTCGATCGTCCCGTTCGTCCGGCCCGGTGAGAGCCGGGCGCCGACGATTCGGACGTTCGCCGAACTCGTGGGCGGCCATGGCTGATCCGGCAACCGAGCAGCGCACGTTCCCGGCGCCGGGCAGCGCCGTCCCCGGTGCGCCACCTCCGTTGCGGCGGCCACTCACGCCTGCCGACGGGGTCCCGGTCGGACCCCGCCCCGAAACCGCTGCGGTACCTGCCGATCCGCCGTCGCACGGTGTGCCCGCGGCACGCGACACCACGGGGGCGCGCTTCACGGCCGCGGCGGCGCTCTTCGGCATCGCGGTCGGTCTGGAACTGGCCGGCCTGCTGAGCACTCGCACGCGGTCTTTCCGCCGCAGACATGTCGAACCCAGATCACACCGGCTCGTATAGAACACCCGAATTCCCCTACCGGAGGTTGCGTCAGATGTCCTGGTTCCCCAAAGTCCTGGCCGTGGCAGGCACTGCCGCCGCCCTCGTGCTCGGTTCGACGGCATGCGCCGACGAGTCCGCCGGTCCCACGAGCGATACGAGCACCCTGAGCATCTCGGCGACCGGCGTCGACAGCCTGCCGTTCATGGCGATCCTTCAGGTGGGCATCGACAAGGGCTGGTTCAAAGAAGAAGGCCTCGACGTCGACCTGTACTCCGGAGGTGGCGGCGGCAACACGCTGCGCGTGGTCACCAGCGGTGACGCCGACATGGCGATCGCGGGCAACACGTCGGTGATCCTTGCTGCGCAGCAGCCCAATTCGAACCTCAAGGTCATCGCGCCGTGGTTCCAGATCAACGACTTCTCGTGGATCAGCCCGCCCGGTCGCAAGCTCGAAGGCGCCACGCTGGGGTTCAGCTCAGCGGGGTCGTCCACCGAGCTGATCGTGAAGGGCCTCGAGCGTGAACTCGGCGTCAAGTCCCAGGCCGTGGGTCCGATGGGCGACAACTGGACGGCCGCGAAGGCCGGCCAGATCACCGCCGGCTGGGCCATGCAGCCGTTCATCGCCGACAAGCAGGCGACGGAGAACGCAGAGGTGCTGGTCGATTCGCGGGAGGTCATCGGTGACATGCCCGCCGACCTCGTGGCGATCAACACCGAGTACGCCGAGCAGAACCCGGACAACGTCCGCAAGTTCTTCACCGTCGCCGACCGGCTGAACAAGTGGCTGGTGGACAACACGGACGAGGCCGCCGACGCGATCGCTCCGCTGGTCGGGGTCAGCCCCGAGATCATGAAGTCGGCGTTCGAGAGCAATCCCGATCTCGCCAAGGGATATTCGTTGAAGGTCGACGCCGAGGGGCTGCGCAACCTGTCGGAGCTGATGGTGGCCGCCGGGCAGATCCCCGAGCCGATCGACTGGGCGTCGACGCTGGATCAGCAGTACCTGCCCGACGACGCCCGCGCCGAGCTCTGAGCACACCGCATCTACCCCGAAGAGGCAGCTATGGATCGTGACGGTATCCGCATCGAGGACGTATCGGTCGTGTTCGATGTTCCGGCAGGCAAGGTGACCGCGGTGGCCGGCATCGACCAGCATGTCCCGCACGCGAGCTTCGTGTCGATCGTCGGCCCGAGTGGATGCGGCAAGTCCACCCTGCTGGCCGTCATCGCCGGTCTGCAGAAGGCCTCCACGGGGCAGGTGCGCGTGGCGGGCAAGCCGGTGACGGGGCCGGACCCCTCGATCGGCGTTGTGTTCCAGGAGGATTCGACGCTCCCGTGGCGCACCGTGGAGGAGAACGTCGCGTTCGCCATGGAGATGATCGGCGTGGACAAGGCCGAACGCAGGCAGCGTGCCAGGAAGGCGATCGAGCTCGTCGGGCTCGACGGATTCGAGAAGTCCTACCCGTCGATGCTGTCGGGCGGTATGCGGCAACGCGTCGCGCTCGCACGCACGCTTGCCGTGGAGCCCGAGGTGGTGCTGATGGACGAGCCGTTCGCGGCGCTGGATCAGCAGACACGGCTGTTCCTCGGTGCCGAGATCCGGCAGATCTGGGCACGCACGCACCAGACCATCGTGTTCGTCACGCACGACATCTCCGAGGCGATCCTGCTGTCGCAACAGGTCTGGGTGATGTCGTACCGGCCGGGCTCGATCATCGACGTCGTCGACATCGACCTGCCCGCCGAACGTGACGCGAGCATGGTCTCGACGCCTGAGTTCAACGAGTTGCAGAACCGGATCTGGACGTCGCTGCAGGCCGAGTCCATGCGGGGCTTCAAGCAGCAGGAGACGGCCACGACGTGACGACCTCGATTGTGGCGCAACAGGACCACCCGACGGCAGAAGCCATGGAACCGGCAACCGGCGAGCCGCCTCGCCGTATACGTAAACTGGGCAATTTCGCGATCAGCGGGATCTCGACGGTCCTTCTCCTCGCGGTCCTTCTCGCGCTGGCAGAGATCGGCGCGCGGGCGGGTCTGTGGACCACGCAGGTGCTGCCCGCGCCGTCGGTGATCACCGCCGAACTTCTCACCATCCTCGGTGAGCCGCAGTTCTGGGGCGACGCGGGACGCACCGGTGTCGAGGTGGCGTGCGCGATCGTCTTCGGGAGCATCCTCGGTTTCATCGCGGGCCTGATCTTCTGGAAGGTCCCCACGGTGGGGCGCATCTTCGAGCCGTACCTGGTGTCGTTCTACGCCGTCCCGCTCGTGCTGTTCTACCCGGTGATGATCGTGCTGGTCGGCATCAACGCCATGTCGGTGATCATCCTCGCCACCGTGATGGCGGCGATCCCGATGGCGCTCAACACCGCGGTGGGGCTGAACTCCATGCCCGCGGTCTATCTCAAACTGGCACGGTCGCTGAAGGCATCACCGAAACAGACGCTGTTCGCGATCGCCATACCGGCCGCGGGCCCGTACATCGTCGCGGGGTTGCGCCTCGCGGTGGTGTACGCACTGATCGGCACGATCGCCATGGAGTTCACGACCGCCCAGGCGGGCCTGGGATACCGCATCCGGTATCTGTACGAGATCTTCGACAACAACCAGATGTTCGCCTACATCGCCGTGGTGCTGATCCTCTCGTGTCTGCTGACCGTGCTGCTGGCACTCGTCGAGCGGATCCTGTTGAAGGGGCGGAACAGATGAGCACCACGATCGAGAACACCCCGAAAACCACTGCGCCTGCGGGGCTGCCGCGGTGGCGCACCCTGCTGGGCAACCAGGCTGTCGGCGCGACGCTGCTGGCCCTGCTCATGCTGGTCGTCTGGGAGATCTTCTCCGACCTGACGTTTGTGATCCCGTCGCCCGTGCAGACGTTCGGCGTGCTGGTGGACAACCTCTCGGATCCGGCGTACCTGTTCGACCTGCGGGTCACCGCGCAGTCGGTGTTCCTGGCGTTCGTCATCGGCACCGCCATAGGCGGCGGGCTCGGCCTGCTGCTCGGGCTGTCCGAACGGTTGCGGGTCATGTTCGAGCCGATGCTGATCATCCTCAACGGGATTCCGAAGATCGTCCTGTACCCCGTGTTGCTGCCGATCTTCAGCCTGACCGGTTCGAAGGTGGTCATGGGTGTGTTGTTCGCGCTGTTCCCGGTGCTGATCAACGTCTCCACGGGCGTCCAGGAGATACCGCGGGTGTACTGGAAGCTCGCGCGCTCGGTCCGGGCCGGCCGGTGGCAGACGCTGACCCACATCATCATCCCGGCGATCCGGCGGCCTCTGCTCACGGGCATCCGTCTGGCGGTGAGCCTGGCCGTGGTCGGCGTGGTGCTCTCCGAGTTCTTCGCCACCCGCCGTGGCCTGGGACGCGTGGTGCTGCAGTCCTACAGCCACGGTGACTATCCCTCGATGGTCGCCACCATCATGCTGTTGATCACCATCTCGTTCGGAATCTCGATCGTGCTGTGGCAGTGGGAGAAACGACTCCATTGACCTCCAACGCAAACGGGCGGGGCCTCATCGGCAGTTCGGTGCGGCGCCGTGAGGACGACCGGATGCTCGGCGGCCGCGGACATTTCGTGGCGGATCTGTCCGCGGGCGCACACCACGTGGTGTTCCTGAGATCGACCGAACCGCATGCCGACATCACGCGCATCGACACCGCGGCGGCCACTCGGATGCCGGGCGTGATCGGCGTTTTCACTGCCGATGACCTCGGCATGGCAGGTGCGTGCATCCCGTCGCTGACCACGCCCGATGAAAGTTTCACCGCGGCCACGTCACTCGAACTCGCAGAGCAGCGTCTGCCTGTCATCGCCTCCGACCGCGTGTACTTCGTCGGTCAACCCGTGGCCGCCGTCATCGCCGAGGACCGCTACCGCGCCGAGGACGCGGCAGAGGCCATCGAGGTCGACTACGTGTCACGGCCCGCGGTCGCCGACCCGGCCGAGGCGCTGCAGCCCCGAAGCCCCGTGCTGTTCGACCACCTCGACAGCAACGCCGCGGCGCGGATCCACTTCGCGTTCGGCGATCCGGAGAGTGCCTTCACCCGCGCGGCCGCGGTGGTCTCGGGGACCTACCGGATGAACAGGCACGGCGCGGTACCGCTCGAATGCCGCGGTGTGATCGCCGATTTCGACGTCAGACGACAGCGCGTCGAGATCACCACGTCGACCCAGGTACCGCACATGGTGCGCAACGCGATCTGCGCGGTGACGGGATGGTCGCAGGCCGACGTCGTGGTCTCGGTTCCCGATGTCGGCGGCGGATTCGGCACCAAGGCCAACGTCTACGCCGAGGAGATCCTGCTGGCGCGCCTCGCGCGAGAGACCCGCAGGCGGCTGATCTGGGTCGAGGACCGCCAGGAGCATCTGGTGGCCAGCGCGCAGGGCCGCGACCAGATCCACCACACCAGGCTCGCGGTGGACGAGCAGGGCCGCATACTCGCGTGGGCCGACGACTTCGTCGTCGACATCGGTGCGGGCAGCCTGTGGGTCGCGGGGATCGTCGCGAACACCGCGATCCATCTGCTCGGTCCCTACCGCGTACCCGCCGCCGAGATCTCCGGGCGCGCGGCGCTGACCAACAAGACGCTCGTCGCGCAGTACCGCGGCGCAGGGCGGCCCGAGGCGACCTTCGCCCTTGAGCGCAGCCTCGACGCGGCGGCCCGTGAACTGGGGCTGAGCGGTGTCGAGATACGCAGGCGCAATCTGCTCACGTCCGACGACCTGCCCTACCCACGCCCGATCCCGTACCGCGACGGTGTGCCCATCGAGTACGACGGCGGCGACTACCGCGCCTGTCTCGAGTCGGTCCTCGAGGCGTTGCCCCGCGACGAGATCGCACGTTGTGCCGCAGAGCATCCGCAGTACCGCATCGGCTACGGGCTGTCGTCGTACCTGGAGGCCACCGGACGCGGCCCACACGAGACGGCGCGGATCCGGTTGTCGCCCGACGGCCGCTTCGAGGTGACCGCGGGTGCCGCATCGGCCGGGCAGGGTCACGAGACGGTGTTCGCCCAGGTCGCCGCCGAGGCTCTCGCGGTACCGATGGAACAGGTGATCTACACCCCTGGTGACACCGAGTGGCTCCCCGAGGGCGTGGGCACGTTCGCGAGTCGTTCGGCCGTCCTGGCAGGCTCCGCCGTGCACAGGGCCGCACGGGAACTCGTCGGCTCGGCGATCGACCGGGTCGCGCGCCTCATCGGCGCCGATCCCGACGACGTGCAGTATCGCGACGGCTGCTTTTCCGTCGGTGGGAGACCCGCACTCGACTGGGCGGATCTTGTCCGTGCGGCAGGCGTCGGTGGCGCCCTGGAAACCGGGGGAATGCTCGATGTCAGTGCCGTGCACCGGGTTTCGACGGTGACCTGGACCATGGGAGTGCACGCCGCGATCGTCGGGGTGCACCGGCGCACCGGCATCGTGAAGGTGCTGCGCTACGCGGTGTCCCACGAGGGCGGGCGCGAGATCAATCCGCAGATCGTGGAGGGCCAGATCATCGGTGGTGTGGCACAGGGCATCGGCGGAACCCTGTTCGAACGGTGGGCCTACTCCGAAGCCGGGCAGCCACAATCCACGACGTTCGCCGCGTACCACCTGCCGCTGACCACCGACGTGCCGCGGGTGCGCGTGCGCCATCTGCACGTCGACACACCGGCCAATCCCCTCGGTGTGCGTGGGGTGGGGGAGAGCGGCACGATCGCGGTCTACGCCGCGGTGGCGTCGGCCGTCGACGACGCTCTCGACGGTCGTGTGCACATCGACACCACGCCCATCGCGACCGGCGACCTGTGCCGCGTACTCGCAAGGACCGCGTCATGAAACCCGCACCGTTCCAATACCTTCGGCCCGCCACTGTCGCGGAAGCGCTTGAGCAGCTCGCGTCGTACCCCGACGCGAAGGTGATGGCAGGCGGGCAGTCGCTGATGGCGTTGATGAACCTCCGCCTGGCACGGCCCGGGGTGATCGTCGACATCGGCCGCCTCGACGAACTCCGGCGCATCTTCGACGACACCGAGGACCTGATCCTCGGCGCGCTGGTCACCCACCGCACCGTCGAGACGGATCCGCTGATCGCGGCGCGGGCCCCGCTGCTCGCCGACGCGGCCCGCTACATCGGTCACGTCGGTATCCGCAACCGCGGCACGATCGGCGGCTCGGTGGCCCACGCGGATCCCGCGGCCGAGATGCCGTTGTCCACCCTGGTTCTCGACGCGACGTTCCATGTGGAGTCGGCGACCCGGGGCCGGCGTCAGGTGCGCGCCGAGGACATGTTCGTCTCCTACTTCACGAGTGCGCTGGAACCCGACGAGCTGATCACCTGGGTGTCGATACCAGCCGCCCGGTACGGGCAGGGCTGGGGGTTCGTCGAATACGCGCACCAGCACGGTGATTACGGTCTTGCCGGCGCGGGCGCAGTGCTGGGCCTCGACGCCGACGGCAGGATCTGCGAACTGCGGTGTGCCGTGCTCAGCGCAGCCGACCGGCCACTGCTGTTCGTGGGCGACGACGCAGTGGGGGAGCGCCCGTCGGCGCGGCTGTGGGAAACGCTGGCAAGCCGGTGGGCCCGGTCCACCGACCCGTCATCCGATGATCCCGACTACTCGCGGCAACTGTGTGAGACGGCGCTGTTCGAGGCGCTGACCGAGGCGACCCGCCGTGTCGGGGAGAGGCAGGAGCGAGTGGATGCATACCGTTGAGATGTCCGGTGCAACGGCCGGTCAGGGTGTCGAGGTCTCGGTCATCGTCAACGGCAGGCTGGTCGAGCGCACGGTCCCGGCGCGGCTCACCCTCGCCGACTTCCTGCGCGACGAATTGCGGCTCACCGGAACGCATCTCGGCTGTGAACACGGTGTGTGCGGCGCATGTTCGGTTTTCGTCGACGGGCGCGGTGTGCGCGCCTGCCTGATGCTCGCGGTGCAGGCCGACGGCACGCGGGTGACCACCGTCGAGGGTCTCGACGAGTTCGAGGAGACCCAGCGGCTGCGTCAGGCCTTCTCCGCACGCGGTGGGCTGCAGTGCGGTTTCTGCACGCCGGGGTTCCTGGTGTCCGCGGTCGAATTGCTGCGCGATCCCGACACCGAGAAGCCGCTGACCGAGGACAGCGTCCGGGAAGCCCTGTCGGGCAACATCTGCCGGTGCACGGGTTACCAGGGCATCGTGCAGGCCGTACTCGACGCCGCCGACGGGTGACCTGACCGTCTCTGGTCCACGTTCCACATAGATACAGACATCCCGACTACCCAGGAGGTTACGTGCCGACACTGCTCGTGGAGGACATCGGACTCCTGCTGCACGGTGACGCGGCCATCGAACCGGTCCGCGACACCACGCTGCTGATCGAAGACGGTCGCATCGCCGGGATCGGGGTCGACCACCCGAACCCCGATCAGGTCCTGTCCGCGGGCGGGCTGACCGTGATGCCAGGGCTCGTCGACGGCCACGTGCACCCCACCTTCGGGGAATGGACGCCCGCGCAGAACTCGATCGGATGGATCGGCAACTATCTGCAGGGCGGCACCACGTCGATGGTGTCGGCAGGCGAACTGCACATCCCCGGACTGGATTTTTCGAACCTGACCCCCGAGCTGGTGCTCAGCATCGCGATCACCTCGCGACACACCACGGGCAGGTCACGGCCGTCCGGTGTCAAGGTCGAGGCGGGCACGGTGCTGCTGGTGCCGGGGATGACCGAGGAACACTTCGACCGCGCGCACCGTGAGGGCATCAAACACCTCAAGTTCATCTTCTACGACTGGAACCGCCTGGGTGACGGCGAGGCCCAGCGGTATGTCGAATGGGCCCACCAACGCGGCATGACCGTGAAGATGCACTCCGGCGGGGTGTCACGGTCCGGTGCGAGCCGGGTGGCCGGACGCGACGTGGCCGTCGCCGTGCAACCCGACATCATCGGCCACATCTCCGGCGGCCCCATCCCGGCACCCGACGACGACATCGTGGGCATCATCGCGGACCTGCCCTCGGCGAGTGTCGAAGTGTGCAGTTCGATGAACTACCGGGCGACCAAGCTCGTGGTCGACGAACTGTCGGCACGCGGCGAGTTGCACCGCCTGACGTTGGGCACCGACACACCGGGCGGCACGGGCGTCATCCCGCGCGGGATGCTGCGCAACGTGTGCTTCCTGGCCTCGGTCTGCGGTGTCGATCCGCTGACCGCTGTCGCCGCCGCCACCGGGCAGACCGCCAAGGCGCACGGCCTGTACACGGGCGTGCTGGTCGAGGGGGCACCCGCTGATCTGGTCGTCCTCGGTCCGATCACGGGGTCGACGGCAGGCGACGCGCTCGAATCGTTCGCGTTGGGCGACCTGCCGGGCATCGCGGCCGTACTCGTCGACGGGGTGCCACTGGTCAAGACGCGCAGCCAGCAGACGCCACCCCCGAGTCGCTCGGTGCACTGGCACGGTGATCTGCGCCTGCCGGCCGCGGCGGCGGCACGCAGCGCGGGATGCTGCTGATCCCCGCCGGAAACCGACAACACACAGGAGTACACGATGACCAACAGCGCTGTCGCACAACCTCGTTCGCAGCGCCGTGGCGCCGACGACCTGATCGGGATCAACGCCGTGCTCAGCGCCGAGGAGCGCGAGATCCGCGACACCGTGCGCAGCGTCGTCCAGCGCAGGATCAAGCCGCACATCGCGTCCTGGTACGAGGACGGTGAGCTGCCCGCGCGCGAACTGGCCGTCGAACTGGGCGAACTCGGCCTCTTGGGCATGCACCTGAAGGGCTACGGGTGCGCCGGGATGTCCGCGGTCGCATACGGATTGGCGTGCCTTGAGCTCGAAGCGGGCGACTCGGGGATCCGTTCGCTGGTGAGCGTCCAGGGGTCGTTGGCGATGTACGCGATCCACGCCTTCGGCAGCGACGAGCAGAAGGACCAGTGGTTGCCCGACATGGCGAGCGGTCACCGCATCGGGTGCTTCGGCCTCACCGAACCCGACCACGGTTCCGACCCTGCGGGTATGCGCACCAGGGCCACCCGCTCAGGTGACGACTGGATCCTCACCGGGACCAAGATGTGGATCACCAACGGGTCGGTGGCCGACGTCGCGGTCGTCTGGGCGCGTACCGACGAGGGGATTCGCGGATTCGTCGTCCCCACCGACACCCCGGGATTCACCGCGAACACCATCAAATCCAAGATGTCGCTGCGCGCCTCGGTGACCAGCGAGCTCGTTCTCGACGGGGTGCGGCTCCCCGACAGCGCCAGGTTGCCCGGGGCGACGGGCCTGGGTGCGCCGCTGCGGTGTCTCAACGAGGCGCGGTTCGGGATCGTCTTCGGTGCGCTCGGCGCGGCACGCGACTGCCTGGAGACGGCACTGGCCTACGCCTGCTCACGCGAACAGTTCGACCGCCCCATCGGCGGGTTCCAGCTCACCCAGCAGAAGCTCGCCGACATGACGCTGGAGTACGGCAAGGGATTCCTGCTGGCGCTGCACCTCGGCCGGCAGAAAGACGCCGGTGAGCTGGCCCCGGAGCAGGTCAGCCTCGGCAAGCTCAACAACGTGCGCGAAGCCATCGAGATCGCCCGCACCGCCCGCACGGTGCTCGGCGCCAGCGGCATCACCGGGGAGTATCCCGTGATGCGGCACGCCAACAACCTCGAATCGGTGTTGACCTACGAAGGCACCAGCGAGATGCATACGCTGATCATCGGGCAGGCACTCACCGGCGTCGGCGCCTTCCGCTGATCCCGGCACCGTCTGCCCGCCACGACGTCAGGAGGCACATGGCCGGCCCTCGGAAAGAGGCTCTCGACGACCACTTCACCACGGTCGTCTCGCAACTGTCGGCGCCTGCGGTTCGCCAGGCGTGGCCCGACACTGCGCTGAGCACCGACATGGCGCTGACACTGTTCGACGCCCAGCTGGCCAGCCGTCACCTGGACCTCGCGGCCAGGTGGCTGCGGGCACAGGGCAAGGGTTTCTACACCATCGGCTCGTCGGGGCACGAGGGCAACGCCGCGGTCGCCGCGGCCCTGCGGCTCACCGACCCGGCCCTGCTGCACTACCGCTCGGGCGGGTTCTACGCCGCGAGGGCCGCGCAGGCGTGCGGCACCGACCCGATCCGCGACGTGCTGCTCGGCGTCCTGGCGGCCACGTCCGAGCCGATCTCGGGTGGCCGGCACAAGGTGTTCGGCCGGCACGATCTCAACGTCATCCCGCAGACCTCGACCATCGCCTCGCATCTGCCCCGCGCGGTGGGGGTGGCGTTCGCGATCGCGCGTGCCCGCAAGCTCGGCGTGCCGTGTGCGTGGCCCGACGACGCGGTGACGGTGTGCAGTTTCGGCGACGCCTCGGCGAACCACTCGACAGCCGTCGGCGCGATCAACGCCGCACTGCATGCCGCCTACCAGGGCCTGCCCATGCCGCTGTTGTTCGTGTGTGAGGACAACGGCATCGGCATCAGCACCAGGACCCCGCGCGGCTGGATCGCCAACGCCTACGGCAACCGACCCGGCCTGCAGTACTTCGCCGCCGACGGCAGCGACCTGTCCTCGGCGTACGACACCGCGCAGGCCGCGGCGGACTGGGTGCGCAGACACCGCAAACCGGCGTTCCTGCATCTGAGCACCGTCCGGCTGATGGGCCACGCCGGCTCCGATTACGAGCCGTCCTACCGTAGGCCCGAGGAGATCGTCGCCGACTTCGACCGCGACCCGGTGCTCAACACCGCGAAAATGCTTGTCGCACACGGAATTCTGTCACCCGATCAGGCGCTGCAGCGCTATGAGGACAAGCGGGCGGAGGTCATCGACTGCGCGCGTGAACTGAGCGCCGCGCCGCAACTCGGCAGCGCCGAGGCCGTGCTGGAACCGCTGCGCGAGGCCCTCGACGAGGCGAAAGAGGTGTCGGTCGCTCCGGCCGCGGGCGACACCCCACTCACGCTCGCGCTGGCCGTCAACCGGGCGTTGCACGACGTGCTCGCCGAGTATCCCGAGGCCCTGGTGTTCGGTGAGGACGTCGCACGCAAGGGCGGGGTGTACGGGGTGACCCGAGGGTTGCAGGCCGCGGCGGGCCCGGCCCGCGTGTTCGACACCCTGCTCGACGAGCAGACCATCCTGGGTCTGGCGCTCGGCGCGGGCGTGTCCGGTCTGCTGCCCATCCCCGAGATCCAGTACCTCGCCTACCTGCACAATGCGGCCGACCAGATCCGGGGTGAGGGGGCCACGCTTCAGTTCTTCTCCAACCGCCAGTACCGCAACCCCATGGTCGTGCGGATCGCGGGCTACGGCTATCAGAAGGGTTTCGGCGGGCATTTCCACAACGACAACTCGATCGCCGCGATCCGCGACATCCCCGGTGTGGTGATCGCGTCCCCGGCGCGTCCCGACGATGCGGCGGCGATGCTGCACACGTGTGTGGCCGCGGCGAAAACCGCTGGGGCGCTGTGCGTCTACCTCGAGCCGATCGCGCTGTACCACACCAAGGACCTCCACGAGGACGGCGATCAGGGCTGGTTGGCGCCGTATCCGGGGCAGCCGGTGCCCATCGGGCGCGCCCGCACCTACGGCGACGGGAACGACCTGACGATCCTCACGTTCGGCAACGGTCTGTGGATGAGCCTGCGGGTGGCCCGGCGACTCGAACAGCGCGACATCGCCGTGCGGGTCGTGGACCTGCGATGGCTCGCGCCGCTGCCGGTGGACGACATGGCACGCGAGGCCGCCGCGACGGGGCGTGTCCTCATCGTCGACGAGACCCGGCAGACCGGTGGTGTCGGCGAGGGCGTGCTGGCCGAACTGCTCGCGCGCGGATACACGGGCCGTGTGGAGCGGGTGGCCAGCGCCGACAGCTTCATCCCGCTCGGCGACGCCGCGTTGCAGGTGCTGCTGTCCGAGGACACCATCGAGGCGGCGGCGGTGAAACTCCTCGCCGAGGGATCTTGATAGCTTGGCCGGATGGCCGAACCGGTAGCACACACGCCCGATCCGACGCGCCCGTTGGCCGGCGTGCGGATCATCGAGATTTCCAGCTTCGTGGCCGTGCCGCTGGCCGGTATGACGCTCGCGCAGCTCGGCGCCGAGGTGGTCCGCGTCGACCCGATCGGCGGGGCCGCCGACTACCACCGCTGGCCGGTCACGGACGGCGGCGACAGCATCTACTGGGCCGGTCTGAACAAGGGCAAACGGTCGGTGGCCGCCGACATGCGCTCGCCCGAAGGGCAGCAGGTGGTGCAGAGGCTCATCGCCGAGAGCGGTGTGCTGATCACCAATGCCGCTGGGCGACAATGGCATTCCTACGAGGAACTCGCGGCGCTGCGGTCCGATCTGATCCACGTCGAGGTGTCCGGCCGCGCCGACGGCGGCACCGGGGTCGATTACACCGTCAACGCGGCGCTCGGATTCCCGCTCGTCACAGGGCCTGCGGAGGTTTCCACACCGGTCAACCACGTGCTGCCGGCCTGGGACGTGAGCTGCGGGCTGTACGTGGCGCTCGCGGTGACCGCGGCCCTGCGCCACCGCGACGCCACCGGTGAGGGCGCCCGCATGAGCGTCCCGCTGGAGAACGTCGCCCTTGCCACGGCGGGCAACCTGGGGTTCCTCACCGAGGTGATGATCAACGGTACGTCCCGGGAACGCCTGGGCAACAGCCTGTTCGGCACGTACGGCCAGAACTTCACCAGCAGTGACGGGGCCTTCTTCATGCTCGTCGCGCTCACGGGGCGGCACTTCCGTGACCTCACCGAGGTCACCGGCACCACCAAAGCCGTTGCGGCGCTGGGCGAGGCACTGGGCGCCGATTTCACCGACGAGGGGCAGCGCTACACCCACCGCGACGCGCTGACCGGTCTGTTCACCCTGTGGTTCAGCGAGCATACCGCCGACGAGATCACCGAGGCGCTTTCGGGCACCTCGGTGTTGTGGGAGCGTTACCGCACCTTCGCCGAGACGGCAGGCGACCGCCGCGTCACCGACAACCCGCTGTTCACCCCGCTCGACCAGCCGCGGATCGGCCGGTATCTCGCACCGGCCCTGCCGGTGTCGATCGGCGGGGTGTACCCGGCCGCGGTCGCCGCGCCTGCGCTGGGCGACGACACCGCCGCGGTGCTCGCCGAACACCTCGGACTCAGCGCCGAGAAGATCGCCGAGCTCACCGAATCCGGCACCGTCGCAACCGGTTCCGCGCAGAAGTGAGCGAACTGCTACGGCTGCTCGACCTCGACGAGCACGACGACGAGGACACCTGGACCGGGCCTGCGAGCGGGCCAGACGGCAAACGCGCATTCGGTGGGCTGCGCGCGGCGCAGAGCCTGGCCGCCGCGGCTCGCACCGTGGGCGACGACCGCGCGCCGACCAACATGCACATGCAGTTCCTGCGCGGCGGCGACGCCGGCGAGCCCGCCCGCTACCGCGTGCACCGCGTCTACGACGGACGCACCGCGTTGGCGCGTCGCGTCGACGCCCACGAGCACGGCCGGTTGCTCACCACGGCCACGGTGTCGTTCGCGACGCCGCTGCCCGGGCCGGAGCACGGCCGCCGCACGAGCGTGCCGCACGATCCCGAGGCGTTGCCGCGCACGGGCCCGCCGGGGCCCGCGCCGTCGCTGCCGCTCGACGAGTTCGACATCCGCATCGCCGACGACACGGCCGGCGGTGGATTCACGCGGCGGTTCTGGTGGCGGGTCACCACGGCGCTGCCCGACGATGCACTGCTGCACACCATGGTGGCGCTGTACATCACCGATCTGTACGGAATCGATCCCGCGCTCGGGGTGCACGGCCTGACGATGCGTTCACGCAGCCACCGCAGCGGCACGACCGATTCGTCGATGTGGTTCCACCGGCGGGTGCGCGCCGACGAGTGGAACCTGCTTGAGCAGACGTCACCGGCCGCGGCCCGTGGCCGCGGCATCATCACCTCGAGTCTCGTGCAGCTCGACGGCAGCGTCGTCGCCACGCTCGTGCAGGAGGGTTTGATGGCCGAGCGGACGACGGACTGAGCGCCGCGACCACCACGTGCGCGCGGCCGTGACGGCATACGTCACGGCCACCCCGACGACCAGTGACGCCAGCACCCCGAGGATGCGGTGGTCGCCGAACAGCGGATAGATCTGGTAGTGCGTCAGATACGTGTACAGCGATGCCTCGGCCAGCACGCCGAGCACCGCGGCCACCGGTGCGGGGCACCGCAGCGCCGGAACCCAGATCAACAACGCGAACCCGGCCAGCACCATGAGTTCCCGTTGGCTGTCGCCGAAGTAGCCGTACACCCCGATGGCCAGCACCGCGGTGACCGCCACCCGCTGCCACGTGTGGGTGGCCTTCGCGGCGGCCCACCCGGCGGCGAAGAACCAGAACGCCAGCACCGTGAAGCACGCCTGATCGTGCAGGTCGAACGAGATCAGGTTGTAGCGCAAGGCGAGTCCGGCCGCCAGGAACGCCGCCGCGAACGCGAACGGCTGTCTGCGCTCCAAACGGTCGGCGGCAGGCAGCCAGCACACGGCGGCCAGTGCCACCAGGATCCACACCAGCACCTCGACGAACCACAGGCGCCCGGCGGTCATGCTGTCGGGCGGTCCCAGAAACTTGTTGGCCAGAAACAGGTTGGTGACGTGGTAGTGGTCGGTGATCAGCAGCGCGATCGCGACCCACACGATCGACGGCACCGCGACACCGGCGATGGTCCGGCGCAGATGCCGCGACCGCTGGTCGCGTGGCAGCGGTGTCAGGCAGAACCGCCCGAAGTTGTAACCCGCCACGGCGAGCAGCACGTGCGCGCCGCCCCACAGCTCGAACAGCGCGGCGTGCGAGCCCACGATCAGCACGATCGCGACCGCCCGCAGCGCGACGCTGGTCTCCACGGTGGCGCCCCAGCGCCGCCGCGGCGCCGCGCGGCGTTCCAGTTCGGACAGCGGCAGCCGGTGCCATTCGGCGGGCAGTTGCCCGAGGGCCCGTTCCAGACGCACCGACATCGCCACGTACGACAGCGAGTTGCCGCCGAGGTCGATGAAGCTGGCGTCGGGGTCGATGGAAGCCGGGTCGAGTTGCAGAACCTCGCCGAACAGCGTCCGCAGGTCGGTCACCTCGCCGGCCGGGACATCGGTGGTGGTCCGGTCGCGGGCGAGTGCCCGCACCGCGGGATAGTCGGGCTTGCCCGAGTGCAGCCGTGGCAGTTCGTCGACGACGGTTGTGCGTACGCCCGAGGCCGGGATACGTGCCGCGGCCGCCACCAGCCGCGTGACGTCGGCGGCGGACGCCGGTGCGAGCGCGGCCACGGCGACACCGTCGTCGTCGCCGGTGCACAGGGCGGTGATGTTCTGTTCGGTTAGGCCCGATTCGAGACGCTGCAGGTCGATGCGCAACCCGAACAGCTTCACGAACCGGCTGCTGCGGCCCACGATCTCGAACAGGCCGTCGGCGCCGCGGCGCGCGATGTCACCCGTGCGCAGCGCGTCCAGGGTCGCGCCGAGCGCGAGATCGTCGGGACCGTGCGCGTAGCCGAGCATCACGTTGGGCCCGCGGTAGACCAGTTCCCCGGTGCCCTCGGGCCAGCCGTCGAGCTGTTCGATGTCGAACCGGCCGCCGGGGATCGGTGTGCCGATGGCCTCGGGGCGGGTCAGCGCCAGCTCGGCGGGCAGGTACGCCATGCGGGCGGTGGCCTCGGTGGCGCCGTACATCACCACCAGCTGCCAGCCCTGGCGTTGGCCCAGCTCCGCGAACCGCCGCACGCGCTCGGGCGCCATCCGGCCGCCTGCCTGCGTGATGTAGCGCAGATGCGGCAGCGTCATGTCCTCGAAGCCGATGCGGTCCAGGAGCTCGAACGTGTGCGGCACGCCTGCGAGGCTCGTGCCGCGGTGCTCGGTGAACAGCTCCCAGAACGCGTCGTCGAGCACCGAGTCCTCGGTGAGGATCAGCGCCGCACCCCGCAGGAGGTGGCTGTTGAGCACCGAGAGGCCGTAACAGTACGACAGCGGCAGAGTCGTTGCCGCCCGGTCGGTTTCGCGGATGCCGAGATACTCGGCTATCGCGGCGGCGTTGCTGCGCAGGTTGGTGTGTGACAGCCGCACGAGCTTGGGCGAGCCGGTGCTGCCGGACGTGGACATCAGAAGAGCGAGGTCGTCGTGCAGCCGGTGGGCGGGTCGGTCGTGGCGGTGACGGACCCCGTCGGCGTCGATCACGGTGTCGGGGGAGTAGGTCTGCGTGATCGCGGTGTGGTCACCACCGGGTGCGACCGGCAGCGCCACGTGGCCGCCGGCCAGCGCGGCGAGGTAGTGCACGACGGTCGCGATGTCGTTGCTGGTCTCCAGCAGCACCAGACGGCACCCGGTGCCCAGCCGTGCCGAAGCGTCGGCCACCTGATCGACGAGTTCGCGGTAGGTCACCTGCCGTTCGGCTGTGATCAGGGCGGTCCGGTCCCCGTGGGCACGCAGCGCGTCGAGCAGCGCAGATGAAGCCGCGTGCATCGGGTCGTGGGGTCCTTTCGCAGGCAAACGGTCTCTAGACCATACCGGCGCTCGCGCGTCGGTGAGCCGCGCCGTTGTCAGACCGGATGTCAGCTCCCGGCGCCAGTGATCCCAGAGACCCCAGTGAACCCGGCCACCCCGGTGCCCTCACTGACATCGAGCGCGGCGCGCACGATGCTGTCGGTGTCCAGGCCGTGGTAGCGGTACACCTCGTCGAGTGAGCCCACCTGGCCGAACCGTGACACCCCCAGGTTGGTCGCCCGGACCCGCTGGATGTTCGCCAGGAACGCCAGGGTGTGTGGATGTCCGTCCAGCACGGTCACCAGCGGCAGCGCCCGGTCGGCGGGGAACAGCTGATCGAGGATCCAGGTGTCGGCGCCGGTGTTCGCAGCGTCGTGACCCTGGCGGGCCTGCCACGCATCGAACAGCAGCCCGGGACTCGTCACGCAGACCACGTCGGCGGGCACGCCCTGCTCGGTGAGCCGGTCCGCGGCCGCGAGCGCCTCGGGCAGCACCGCGCCCATCGCGGCGATCGTGACGCGCGCGCCCGGGGCGCGGCGCAGCGGGTAGCCGCCCGCCACCACCTGGCGGCGGCGACGTTCGCGCGCCGCGGGGTCGGTCGGCACCGCGGCCAGGGACTGATCGACGGGCCGCGTCGAGAGCCGCAGATACGCCGACGTGCCGCCGGGGCGGCCCAGCCGGCCCATGCTCGCCAGCAGCGTCCACTCGACGTCGATGGCGAACGCGGGTTCGTAGCTTATGCAGCCGGGTTGTTCGATGCCGATCGACGGCGTCTTGATCGACTGGTGCGCGCCGCCCTCGGCGGCCAGCGTGACTCCCGACGGGGTGCCCACGAGGATCGACTGCCCACCGGCGTAGATGCCGAACGACCACGGCTCCAGCGCGCGTTCGACGAACGGGTCGTACAGCACGCCGATCGGGAAAAGTGGCTGGCCCCAACGACTCCAGGTCGCGCCGAGCTCACCGAGCAGACCCACCAGGTTGGTCTCGGCGATACCGAGTTCCACGTGCCTGCCGCTGGGGCGTTCGTCCCAGTGCATGATGGTCTCGGCGTCGTCGGCGAACCAGTTGCGGCGTTCGGTGGCAGACCACACGCCCACCTTGTTCACCCAGCCGCCCAGGTTCGTCGTCGAACTGACGTCCGGGCTCACCGTCACCACACGTGCCGCGGCGTCGGGCGCCTCGCGGGACAGGTCCAGCAGCACGCGGCCCAGCGCGGCCTGCGTGGTGGCGGTGCCCTTGGGCGTGCGCCCGATGTCGCCGGGCACCGCGGGCGGATCGATGGCGGTGATGTCGTCGCGGCTGAGCCGTTGCGCGGCCGCGACGCACAATCGCCCGGCGTCGCTGTCCTGGGCGAACCGCTGCCACGGCGCGTTCGGGTCCATACCCAGACGTGTTGCCAGCGCGTCGAACTCGTCGTGCGACAGCAGCGCCGAGTGGTTCTGCGGATGGCCTTCGGTGGGCAGGCCGTGGCCCTTTACCGTGTAGGCGATGATCACCGTCGGACGGGTGTCGTCGATCTCGCGGTACGCCTGCGTGAGCGCCGCGAGGTCATGGCCGCCGAGGTTGCGGATCGCGGCGGTGAGCGTCTGGTCGTCGAGATCGGCGATCAGGGAAGCGATCTCGCCGCTGCGCGGGCCGTCACCGGGCAGGCGGGTGCGGATGTCGCCCGCGGTGCACCGCAGCAGCCGCTGGTACTCGGGATTCGGCATGTCCAGGATGCGTGAACGCAACGCGTCGCCACCCGGCCGGGCGAACAGCGACTCCAGCAGCCGCCCGAACTTCACCGTGATCACCTGCCAGCCCGCGGCGTCGAACATCTTCTCCAGACGCCGCGCCGCGATGTTGGGCACCACACGGTCCAGGGACTGCCGGTTGAGGTCGACGATCCAGACCACCTCGCCCAACTCGGCGATACCGGGATCCAGGATGGCCTCCCACACCGCGCCCTCGTCGAGTTCGGCGTCGCCCACCAGCGAGTACTGCCTGCCCGCGCCCGTCGGCCCGTAGTGCGCGTCGACGAACCGCCGCGCCACCGCGCCCCAGATCGGGGCCGTCGCACCGATACCCACCGATCCGGTGGAGTAGTCGACGGGATCAGGGTCCTTCGACCGGCTCGGATAGGACTGCAGGCCGCCGAACTGCCGCAGCGTCGTCAGGTACTTCTCGTCGAGCCTGCCCAACAGGTAATTCAGGCTGTGCAGCACGGGGGAGGCGTGCGGTTTCACCGAGACCCGGTCACCCGAGCGGAGCTGCTCGAACCACAGCGCCGTCATGATGGTCACCATCGACGCGCTCGACGCCTGATGGCCGCCGACCTTGAGACCTGAGGTGTTGGGGCGGACCCGGTTGGCGTGATGGATCATCGCGGTCGACAACCACAGGACGCGCTGTTCGATCTGTTGCAGCGTGTCCAGTCGTGCGGTGTCGACATCGAGGGTGTGTGCAGCGGTGAGAGACATGGGTCCTGCCTGAGCGACGGTGAGCAGAAAGCTCATTCCAGTCGAGCACTGACGGCCACTCATGGCAACAACGAGTTGGTTCGGCGGGCACAATGCTCATCAGTGCGCAATTCGACCCTGAGGGAGTGAGCGTTATGCGCAAGACCGATGCCCGCATCGACGACATCGACGCACGGATCCTGCGCGCCCTTTCGGCCGATCCGCGCGCCACCGTCGTCGGCCTCGCGGAGGCCACCGGCCTGGCGCGCAACACCGTGCACGCGCGGTTGGCCAGGCTGGAGGCCGAGGGTGCGCTGCGGTCGTTCGAGCGGCGCATCGACCCGGCGGCCCTCGGCTTCCCGCTGACCGGCTACATCATGGTCGTGGTCACCCAGCGGAAACTGGCAGGCATCGCCGAGGCGCTGGCCGAGGTCCCCGAGGTTCTCGAGGTGCACGGGCTCAGCGGCGTCACCGACCTGCTGGTCCACATCGTCGCCCGCGACACCGACGATCTCTACCGGGTCGCCGGGCGGATCCTCGACATCGACGGCGTCGAGAAGACCACCACGAGCCTGGTGATGCGCAGCCTGGTCGATTACCGCGTCGGACCGCTGCTGAACGGACGCGGATGAGGGCGGCGGGCGTCGTCGAACCCTGAAGTCGGCCGCGCTCGCAACGGTTGGGGTATCTGCGACGTTCATACCTTCTGGGAGCAGGCGCGAAGCGACGTGAGGGGGACGCGTAGTGACGTCAGCAGGACAGGTGGGTGTGGCCTCGGAGGTGTTGGACCGGCTACCGGTCACCAGATGGCACTGGAGACTGGTGTTCCTGGTCGGCATCGGGACCTTCTTCGACCTCTACGAGGTGTTCCTCGGCGGTGTGCTCGCACCGGTGATGGCAGCCCAGTACGAGCTGGGCGATCTGGGGAAGGCGATGGTGATCGCCGCCGGTTTCGCGGGGATGTTCGTGGGGGCGAACATCCTGTCGGTGGCGGCCGACCGGTTCGGGCGACGCCGCGTGTTCATCCTCAACATGGTGCTCTACGCCGTGTTCTCGCTGGCCTCGGCGTTCGCGCCGGATCCCGAGATCTTCGTGATCCTGCGATTCCTGTCCGGAATCGGCCTGGGTGCGGAGTTGTGCTCGTCGACTCCTACCTCGCGGAGATGCTGCCGGCACGGGCGCGAGGACGAATGACGGCATGGGCGTACACGATCGGATTCCTCGGGGTGCCCATCGCCGCGCTGCTCGGTGGTCGATTCGTCGCCCGCCACGAGATCCTCGGCATCGACGGTTGGCGGTGGTTGCTGATCCTGGGCGGCCTCGCCGCGGTGTTCGTGCTCGCGGTCCGCTCGATGCTCCCCGAGTCACCACGCTGGCTGGAGATCCGCGGACGCCACGCCGAGGCGCGCGTGGTGGTCGAATCCATCGTCGAGGCGGTGGGGGCCGACGTAGGACCGCTCGACGTCATACCGGACGGGCGCGGCGGTGCGAGCCGTCACGGTGAAGACGAGGTGCGGCGCGTCACCGACGTTCTGCGGATCGCGTTCCGCGACTATCGATCCCGCAGCGTCATGCTGATCATCTTCCAGGTGCTGCAGACCGTGGCGTACTTCGGGTTCGGCACGCTGGCTCCACTCGTGCTGGTGCACAAAGGGTTTCATGTCACCGAGTCGCTGGCCTACTCGGCGCTGAGCTTCGCGGGTTATCCGCTGGGGTCCCTCGTGTCGGTGCCCCTGGTGGAACGCTTCGAGCGCAAACACCTGATCATCGCCTCGGCGTTGGCGATCGCGGTGTTCGGTGTGGTTTTCGCCGCGGCGTCGAGTGTCGCGGTGATCGTGGCCGCCGGTTTCCTGCTCACCGCGGTCTCCAACGTGTTCTGCAACGCCTTCCACATCTATCAGGCCGAGATCTTCCCGACGGCGATCCGCAGCACCGCCAGCGGGGCCGCGTACTCGCTGTCGCGTGCGGCCTCAGCCGTGTTGCCCTTCATCGCCGTTCCGCTTCTCACGGCGTTCGGGCCGGTGGTGGTGTTCGCCGGGTCCGCGGTGCTGATCGTGCTGCTGTGTGTCGACGTGGCCGTGCTCGGCCCGCGCAGTACGGGGCTGGATCTGGAGACCGTGCAGCAGCCCGTAGGCGTGGCGCCTTACCGCTAGCCGGTACAGGCCGGTAGTGACAGCACCCTCACAGGTTGGGGGTCTGCGGCGATGTGCGCACCTTCGGTTCTTCGAAAGGCTTATGCCCACCGAATGAGCCTTGACCAGTGAGGATGCGCCATGAACAACGACCATGCCACCACCCGCCCGTCGATTGTGCGCACAGCCTTCGTGGGGGTGACGCTGGCGGCACTCGGCCTCGTGATGGGCGTGGTGGGCCTGCAGGCCGCGGGCACCGCGTCGGCCGCCCCGTCGTCACCGTGCGCAGATGTCGAGGTGGTCTTCGCGCGCGGCACGTTCGAGGCGCCCGGGGTGGGCGACACCGGCCAGGCGTTCGTCAACGCGCTGGGCGCGCAACTTCCCGGCAAGAACATCGCGGTGTACGCCGTGAACTACCCGGCGTCCCTTGACTTCAACGACGCCGCCCTGGGAGTGGCCGACGCCGCGCGGGAGGTTCAGGCGGTGGCTGCCGGTTGCCCGGACACCCAGATCGTGCTCGGCGGGTATTCGCAGGGGGCCGCGGTGGCCGGCTACACCACGAGCGGTGCCGTGCCCGCGGGGTACGCGTTGCCCGCGGGCATCACGGGCCCCATGCCGCCCGCCATCGCCCCGCATGTCGCGGCGGTGGTGCTGTTCGGCACCCCGTCCCCGTTCTTCCTCGGGCTGGTGGACCATTCGGCACCCCCGCTGGTGATCGGGCCGGCCTATGCCGCCAAGACCTTGCAGCTGTGCAACACCGGTGACCCGGTCTGCTATCCGGGCGGGCTGGACCGGGCGGCCCACAGTGCCTACAAGAGCAACGGAATGGCCGACCAGGCAGCGCAATTCGTCGTCGATCACCTCGGGGCCACGTCGACGGCCACACCGGCCCAGGTGGTGTCGGCCACCACCCATCCCTGACCGCCCACCGCTCCCCGCGGCAGGCCCGGCGAACATCCGGGGCTGCCGCGGGTCGGCATTTTCAGAACGTGGCGTCTGCGGGCAGTTCGATGTCGGCGACGGCGATGTTCTCCTCGAGATGCGCCACCGAGGACGTGCCGGGGATCAGCAGGATGTTGGGCGCCAGGCTCAGGGTCGCCGCGAGCGCGATCTGCGCAGGCGTGTAACCGAGTTCGCCCGCCAGCTTCTTCACCGTCGGGTTGCCGAGCACCGGGTTGTCGGGCACGAATGCCGATCCCAGCGGGAAGAACGGCACGAACGCGATACCGCGTTCGGTACACAGGTCCAGGACGGGCTGCGACGTGCGGTCGGCGATGTTGTAGGCGTTCTGCACGCACACGATGTCGGTGCGCTGCAACGCGATCTCCAGATGCTCGCAGACGATGTTGCTCAGCCCGATACCGCCGATCAGGCCTTCGTCGCGCGCGGCGATCATCGCGTCGAGTTGCCGCTCGAACAGTTCGCGATTGACCGCGCGGCCGTCGGGGTCGTCGAACACGCGCAGGTTCACCGCGGCCAACTGGTCCACTTTCAGTGTGTGCAGGTTGGTCTCGATGTCCTTGCGCAGCTGTTCGGGTTCCTGTGCGGGCAACCAGTTGGCCTGATCGTCACGCGTGCCACCGACCTTGCTCACGATGGCCAGATTCTCGGGGTAGGGGTGAAGGGCCTCGTAGATCAGTTCGTTGGCGACGTCGGGCCCGTAGAACTGCGCGGTGTCGATGTGGTCCACGCCGAGTTCGATCGCGCGCCGCAACACGGCGATCGCCTGGTCGTGGTCGCGCGGTGGCCCGAACACATGGGGGCCCGGCAACTGCATGGCGCCGAACCCGACGCGATGGACGGTGAAAGATCCGAGGGCGAACGTCGACGCACCCATGTCAACTCCTTTGGTGTCAAACTATATCGCCTCGAACAATATGAGAGCGAACAAAAGGCTGTCAACGGGTGTGGCCCGAGATGGTCTAGATGAGGCTGTCGGCGAGCTTCGACAGCAGCTTGGTCAGAGTGTCCTGTTCTTCGGTCGACAGGCTGGCGAACATGCCGTGGGCGGCCTCGGCGTAATCGGTCAGCCAGCGCTTGGCCTGGGCGCTGCCCTGTGCGGTGGTGGTCAGGCGGATAGCGCGGCGATCATCCGGATCAGGGGCGCGTTCCACGAGGCCTTCGCGTACCAGGGCTTCGACGAGGCTGGATGCCGTGCCCTGCGTGACGCCGACGGCCCGCGCGAGATCGGCGAGTCGGACCGGCTGCAGGCGCTGCACCTCGGCCAGCAGTTTGGACCGGGGAGTCGACACGCCGTGCTCGCCGAGCTGCTCGTCGAAGGTGCGCACCACGCATTTGGCGGCGCGGCCGAAGGCGTCGGCAAGCGCCGCTGCGCGTCGCTGATCGGCGTTCACCGAGCACTCCCTTTCGCAAAGTGGATCTCAGGGTACCAACGAGCGGGAGGCCGGAATCGACAGCCGGTGCGTTCACAGCGCGGTGTTGAGCCGTTTCCAGACCTCACCGTAGGCGGCGAGCTCGCTGAACCCACCGTCGACCGCCAAATCGATCCCGGTGATGAAACTGGCCTCGTCGCTGGCCAGAAACAGTGCCGCGGAAGCCATTTCGGAAGGCTGTGCGGCGCGGCCGAGCGGAGTCAGGCTCCTCAGCTCGGCGAACACCCGGCTGCCCGCGTCCACCATCGGCGTCTCGACGACACCGGGGTGCATCGCGTTCACCCTGATGCCCGATGAGGCCAGTTCCATGGCGGCGGCCTTGGTGAGCCCGCGCACTGCCCATTTGGAGGCCGAGTACGCGGCGACAGGATGGCCCATGATCCCCGCCGTTGAGCCGATGTTGATGATGCTGCCGTTGCCGGAGCGCTTCATCAGAGGCGCGCACGCCTGCATCCCCAACATCTGTCCTTTGGTGTTGACCGCGACAATCCGATCCCATTCTTCGGATGTCGTGTCGGTGAGCTGATGGCGGACGTTGATACCGGCGTTGTTGATCAGCACATCCAGTCGTCCGGCGCCGGCATCGATGTGGGCGACGGTCCGACTCCACTGTTCGGCATCGGTGACGTCGAGGAATCTGAAATCCGCCTGTAGCCCGGATCCGCGGAGTTCGGCCGCCAGTTTCTCGCCTTCTTCCTCCAGGACGTCGCAGATGTAGACATGGGCACCGTGCTGCGCGAAAAGCCTGGCCTCGGCTTCACCTTGACCGCGCGCACCGCCGGTGATCAGTGCGACCTTGCCGGCCAGCCGTCCCTGTCCTGAGGGCCCGCGGGACGCCTCGGAAACGCCGGCCGCCCTCGGCTCGAGCGCGAGCGTTTCCACCCGTTGGATCCCGGGTGCGTCGGTGGCGGGGCGTGCGCCGGATTCGTCGGTGTGACACACGATCTCGACGACGATTGTCGGATCCGACGGTGACGCCGAGATGCCCAGTGTCTCCGTCCCGCGGTCTTGGCGTCGGTCGTGCGACGCCGACGTCTGCAGGAAGTGCGCGGCGGTCTCCGGTGACCGGAAGTGGTAGCGCAGTAACTCGTAGGTCGGCATGGGAGTGTCCTATTCCGAACGAAGATCAGTTGTGTGCGGGGCGGCGCTGCGAAGCCACGATGGTGTTGCGCAGAACCCCGAGTTTCTCCACCTCCACCTCGACGTGGTCGCCCGGGTGGAGCAGCCAGGCTGGGGTGCGGGCGTAACCGACGCCCGACGGAGTGCCCGTGGCCAACAGATCACCGGGCCGCAGTGTGAGTGTGCGGGATATGTGCGCCAGCGTCTCTCCGACCGTATAGACCATCTCGTCGGTCGAGGCGTCCTGCACGGTTGTGCCGTTGACGCGGGTGCGGACGCGCAGACCGTCGCGGAGGTCCCCCACGTCGTGGGCCGGCACGAGGGGCCCGAGTGGTCCCGAGCGGTCCGCGTTCTTCCCGAGGATCCACTGTGAGGTGATCTTCTGGGCGCGGCGAGCCGTGACGTCGTTGAACGTCGAGTATCCGACCACCGCGTCGAGCGCCTCATCGGCTGTCGCACAGGAGAGTTCGCGGCCCACCCAGGCCACCACCTCGCCCTCCCAGTCGAGCCCTTCTTCGTCGGTGGGAACAGGGATCTGGGCGCCGTCGACGGTGAGCGTGGACGGCCACCGGGCGAACAGTGTCGGGAACTCGGGCAGCGGCTCGGCCCCGTAACTGCCCTCGGCCACATGTTTGAGGTAGTTGAGGCCGATGCAGATCACCTTTGCGCCGGGCAGGACCGGTGGCACCAGGGTCACCTCGTCGCGTGGCAGCACTGCTCCTGCGGGCTCCTCGGCGAGGTGAGCCGTTGGATCGCACCAGAACTCGTCAAGGCCGGCGAGAACCCGGACCGCGTCGCCGGTATCCGTCAGGGCGGCGACCTCGACGCGATCCGATCCGGTCCGCCTGATTCCGACGACGCGCATGCGCATTCCTTCCTAAACCGGGTGAAAACCCTCTAACCCTTCGAAGGTTTTTGTGATTGAATGCGACTATGCCGGACAAACCACCCGAGAAGCAAGCGGCTGCGTCCCCTCGCCGCCGTGGGGTCAAGGCCATGCCACCGGATCTCGGTCCGCGCACGCGGGCCGAACAGCTCGCGGCGGTCATCGATGCCCGCATCCGCGACGGTGAATTTCGGCCCGGCGAGTCGATCGGCACGCTGGAGTCGTTGCGGGCGGAGACGAAATTCGCGTATTCGACGGTCAGCGAGGCGGTGCGCCTGCTGCGTGATCGCGGGATCATCGAGATCCGGCCGGGTCGCGGCGGCGGACTGTTCGTCGCCGACGCGGGACCGGTGGTGCGGATGCGTCGCACCCTGCTCAGGGTGTCCGACCACCCCGAGACGGTGGCCGACGCCGTCGAGTTGCGGGACCACCTCGAGATCCTGATCGCCACGTCGGCGGCACGCCATCGCACCACCCGTGACGTCGCCGACCTTCGTGCCTTGCTCGTCGCCATGGAGCAGGCCGACACCTGGGAGGACTTCGTCCGCGAGAACTGGGTGCTACACGAGCGGATCGCCCAGATCTGCCCGAACGAGATGGCGCGGGCGGTCTACGTGGGGACTCTCGGCCACCTGCGCTCCACCTCGTCGTCGTCCCTCGACGACCACACTTCCGACAAATACCGACAGCAACGCGTGCACGTCCACCGCGAACTCGTCGACGCCATCGAATCCGGAGACGAGAACGCCGTGCGAGACGTGGTCACCCGCCACAACGCCGCCGTGTGAGAGGTTCGCCATGACCAGCAATTTTCGTGAGTATCTCTTCGCCCCCGACCATCCCCGGCTGGCCGAACTGCGGGAGCTCGATGCCTACGCCTATCGCACGGTGGCACGCCGGCCGGGGACGTTCACCGGCGATCTGGTCGCCGGATGGACCCCCTTGTACAAGAACGAGTTTCGCGGTGTCACCGAGGACGGCACGCTGCGTGAGGACGTGCACTGCCTCGAACCGGCACGGGCGGGAGAAGCGGCACCGGTTCCGGAGATGGTGGCTGCGGCCGCGGACCTGCTGGCCGGCCTCGACGACGAGAGCCGAGAGCGGATCCGGTATCGCGTCGACGCCCCGGAATGGCAGACCTGGGCCAACCCGGAGTTCATGCAGTTCGACACCGGGATACGCCTGGAGTTCCAATCCGAGGACGTCCGACGCAAGGCCCTGCGATTGATGGCGTCGTCGCTGAGCCCGCAGGGTTACGAGCTGGCGCGCAACATGATGCTGATCAACGGATTCCTCGGCGAGGTCGTCGGTTTGCCAGGCATTCTCAACGAATTCAGTTACAACATGGCGATCTACGGCACACCTCATGAAACCAGACCGTGGGGATGGCAGGTGTTCGGTCATCACCTGGCCGTGAACTGCTTCGTGGTCGACGGCCGGATGGTCATCAGCCCGCTGTTCCTGGGTGCCGAGCCGAACGAGATCGACGAAGGGGAGCACGCCGGGGTCACCTCGTTCGGGACCCGCATCGAGTTGGGGCTGGCGCTGATGGCCGAGCTGACGCCCGAACAGCGCTGCGCAGCAACCGTGTACGAGCAGATGGTCGATCCCGCGATGCCGCCGGGACGTGTACACCCGGGTGACGAACGTCATCTCGCCGGCGCGTTCCAGGACAATCGGCAGATCCCGTTCGAGGGTGTACGCGTGGCCGACCTGTCCTGCCGGGCACAAGAACTCGTTCTCGAAATCGTCGAACAGTTCGTCGCGCTGTTGCCGGACGGACCTCGCGCCGCACGTATGCGCGAAGTGCGGAAAATGCTCTCGCAGACCTGGTTCAGCTGGATCGGCGGGCACCGCCCCGGCGACGTCTTCTATTACCGCGTCCAATCACCGGTGATCATCGCCGAACTCGATCACCACTGTGGGGTGTTCCTCGACTACGACACCCCCAAGCCCTTCCACATCCACACGGTTGTCCGTACCCCGCACGGCAACGACTACGGGCGCGCATACTTACGGCAATGGGAGCAGGGGCACCGATGAGCGTCAGCACCTCGAGGACGGTGAGCGGCGAGGTGGCTCGCCATCATGTGGCCAACCTGCTCTACACCTACGTCGACATCGCCGACCGCAAGGACATCGACGCGGCCGTGGGTCTTCTGGGGAATGCGCGTGTCCGGTTCCCGGACAACGGTTTCGAGACCATCGACGATGCCCGGCCGTTCTTCACCCGCTTGTGGGCATCGTCCACCGCGCACCGGCACGATGTCGGCAACCTCCGCGTGGAACCCGGTGCGGGTTCGTACTGGCGTGCATACGCCCACTACACGCGTTGGTTGTTCACGCCGGGTCCGGTGCTGCACACGCTCGGCGAGTACGCGCTCGACATCGATGCGCGAACGTGGTCGATAACAGCCCTGGCGGTGACCAGAACGTGGATGAGGGCCGAAAGTGGCTGACATAGGCCGGTCCACGCTGGTGCTGGACGCGCTCGCCGAAGCGTCGAAGCCACTTACGCTGAGTGAGCTCGCCACTCGCACGGGACTGCCTCGCTCCACGGTGCATCGCATCGTGCAGTCTCTTGAGCGCAGTCTGTACCTGGTGCGGGGAGTCGACCGCCACGGTTACTCTCTGGGCCCAGGCCTGCTCAAGTTCGGGATGAACGCGCATCTGCGCCTGCTGGCCGGCAACCGCCCCCTGCTGGCCCGTCTTGTGCGTGAGGTGGGCGAGAACGTCGAACTGGCCATATTCAGCGGGCGCGAAGTGGTGGTGGTCGACCAACTCGCGTCGGTGAACCGACTGCACGGCGTCACCAAGGTCGGGAAGAGCTTCTCGCTGCACGCCAGTTGTATCGGCCTGGCGCTCTTGGCCCATCTGCCCGACGATCAGGTGGCAGGGCTTCTCTCGCCACCGCTGCAGCGGTTCACCGAACACACCGTCACGGACCTGCCCGCCATCATGGGCAGGCTCGACGAGGTGCGACGTACCCAGATCGCCGTGGACACCGAGGAGCACGACGTGGGGATCTGCGCGGTCGCCACCGCCTTCCCAGGGCCTACCGGCGCTCTGCAGGCGGTGGCGGTCGTCATGCCCACCGCGCGATTCCGGGCAAAGCGTGAGCGGGCCGTCGAGAGCCTCCAACGGATCAACCCGCTGCTCGCGCACCGCAACTGAGCGCGGCGCACGTCACCACGGCGCACGTCACCACGGCGCAACCGGCGGAATCTTGTCCCTGTTCTCGGCGACGTACAGCCCGCCGAGGATGCGCGACAGAAACGTGAATTCGTTGTAGGCGTGCAGCAACAGGTTGCGACCCAGCTCATCTGGGACTTCGGCTGCGACCTCGGAGGCGGTCAGACCCATTGCAGGCAGATCCGTGCCGAGGTGGAAGTGGCTGCGCAAGGCGAACCCCCATGGAGTGTCCCGCCCGACGTGCAGCAGGCGACCGCCCAAGATCTTGCCGGATGTGTCTCGCGGCGGGTGATGGCCGGTTCCCACCCGGCCGAGGACCGATCCGCTGACGTCACCACGATCCACCGCAGTGCGGTACCTCTCGGCGTCGAACACGTCGTCGGCACCGTGGAACTGGATGACGAGTTCGGCGGCGGGGGCGTCGGCGAACCGTTCGACGACGATGTGTTCGCTGCCCACGTGGGTATCCGGCGACAGGTCGCCGGCCCAGTGGCTGGAGACGTGGTCGATCGGGTGCCACCAGATGTACTTCTGGGTATCGCAGCGCCAGCGGAACCACCACTCGAACATAGCGGTCTTGCAGTCGTGCATGTCGGTGCGGGCCGCGATGTGCAGGGTCCCGTCATCGAGGCGCCGATACCCGGTCTCCATCGGTAGCGGCAGGGGATCGAGAAGCTCGTTCCAGTCGATCGTGGTCATGGTGTTGTCAGCGTTCCCTTCTGAATTGTTCACTGTCACCGCGACACCGGGTGTGCGGACACCACGGATTGTCCGGACACGCTGGTGAGCAGGCCGGTGATCAGGTCGTGAGTCCGGTCGGCCGGTCCGGCGCCGTAGACATGGAAGTCCGGGCGGATCACGACGGTGTCGGCGCCGAGTTCGTCGAGCCATGCGCGGTAGGTGCCGTCGACATCGTCGGCGACGACGATGCCTGCACTCGGCGTGCCCGCCAGCGCGACCGAGGCCATCCCGAGATCTGCCAGGCCGGAACGCACATCGGGCGAGATCTCGGCCAGCGTCGCCGCGGTCCGTGTGATGACGGCGCCCGGCCCGCCCAGCGCATCGTCGAACAGAGTGGGTTCGGCCGAACCCATCCGGATCCGCCCCTGCCTGGCGAGCGTGCCACCCGCTTCGCCGACGTGCGGGCCCGCACCCAGGCCGGGGCGCGGCGGCGCGGGAGGCGCCATCCCGGCCCGCCAGTCGGCAATCATGCGTTCGTCGCGCGCTGCCGCCTCGTGCTCGTCGGTGATGCAGATGACCTGCCCCAGCGAGGTGGAGAACTTCACGAAAGCCACAGCGTGGTGCAGGCGTTCGCTGCCGTAGGTGTCCAGTAGTCCGGCGTCGGCGCGCCCACGCAGGACCGCATCGAGCTTCCACGACAGGTTCATCGCGTCACGCATGCCGGCACCGAGGCCCTGGCCTGCGAACGGCGGCATCAGATGGGCTGCGTCACCGGCGACCAGCACGCGCCCGTCACGCCATCGATCGGCCCAGCATGCCTTGAAGGTGTACACCGCGTGGCGCTCCAGTCGAGCATTGCCGGGGCCCACTCCGTACGGCGCGAGCAACTCCCACGCCTTTGCGTCCGTGTTGAGTTCCTCGCGGCTCTCGTGGGGGAGACGCATGAACTCCCACCGCCGTCGGCCGGGTCCCCCAGGAACCATCGTCGCCGGGCGCCGGTGATCACAGCTCTGCACCGCGATGTGCGGAAAGTTCAGTTCGTGCGACGGTTTCACATCGACCACCAACCAATCGAAGTAGTAACCGTCGTTGTGCCAGCCCAAGCCGGCCCACTCGCGGACCTTGCTGTTGGCGCCGTCGGCGCCGATGACCCACTCGGCGTCGATCGTCATCTCGGCACCGGTCGAGGCCGACCGGATCGCCACGGTCGCGCGATCCTCGCACTGCCTCAGCGCGGTCGCCTCCCATCCGCGGATGACGCGAACGTTGTCCACGCGTGCGACAAGTGCTTCCAGTGCATCCTCGAGCGCCGGCTGGTTGAAGAAATATGTGTTGTACCAACCCGATTCGCCTCGACCGCTCCAGTCGACGTCCAGCAGGGTGTCGTCATCGCCGTTGCGCCACCGGTACATGTCGTCGTAGGGCTCGGTGATGTGCGGGATCTTGTCCGGGCTCAGGCCGACCGACTGGAGGATCCGTGCGGCGTCCGAACAGTGGGTCACCGCGCGCGGCAACGGATAGCTGGCCTCGTTGCGGTCGACGACGATGACCGAATGGCCGCGGCGGCCCAGCTGAACAGCGAGGAGCTTTCCCACTGGGCCGAAGCCGACGATCACGACTTCTGTGGTCATCTGGTGTGCGGAGGCATGGCTGGTGTTCAAGGCGATCCATTCTCACGAGCAGGCAGGGTGGCTGCGCTCAGGATGGGTGCCGGTCACGCCGTGTGTCAGTCGTGACGTCCCGTATTTCGGGACACTGAACGCGGCCCGACCGAGCCGGCTGGGGAATTGACGCGCGTCGAACCCGTTGCAGGCGGGAACGTATGTCGTAGTCGTCTTGCCGATCACCCCGAACCGTGACAATCTTCAGATTGTCAACAAAACTACGACCTGGTCGGATGATCTCATCGCGACCCGATCGCACGTATGCGGTCAGTCCGTTCAGTGTCGATGCACGACGAGGAGGGCCCGTGGGCTCCAGAAACGGCTCCGAGAACGGCTCCGAACACACCTCACCACCCGCCGTCGGCGATCAACCCCCCGCAGTCGTACGGAAGGCCGTGGCCGCATCGGCCATCGGCAATGCGACCGAGTGGTTCGACTACGGCATCTACGCCTACGGCGTCACGTACATCTCCGCGGCGATCTTCCCGGGCGATGCCGGGACCGCCACGCTGCTCGCGCTCATGACATTCGCGGTCTCGTTCCTGGTCCGGCCTCTCGGCGGTTTCGTGTGGGGACCGCTCGGTGACCGCCTGGGCCGCAAGCGCGTCCTGGCCATCACGATCCTGATGATGGCAGGCGCGACACTGTGTGTCGGACTGGTCCCGACGTACGCGTCGATCGGGATCTGGGCGCCCATCACCCTGGTGGTGCTGCGGATGATCCAGGGCTTCTCCACCGGCGGTGAATACGGCGGCGCGGCAACCTTCATGGCGGAGTACGCACCCACCCGCAAGCGCGGATTCCTCGGCAGCTTCCTCGAATTCGGCACTCTGGCCGGATTCTCGCTGGGCGCGCTTCTCATGCTCGGGTGCTCACTGGTGCTGGGCGAGAACGACATGCAGGCCTGGGGCTGGCGCCTGCCGTTCCTGGTCGCCGCCCCGCTCGGGCTGGTCGGGATCTATCTGCGGACCCGCCTGGAGGACACCCCGGTTTTCCGGGAGCTGGCGGAGAAGGGCGGCACGGAGGAGCAGGCCACCAAGGCTTTCCGCGATCTGATCGTCGGGTACTGGCGGCCGATCCTGCGGTTGGCCGGCCTGGTGGTCGCGCTGAACGTCGTGAACTACACGCTGCTCAGCTACATGCCGACCTACCTGGAGAACGAGATCGGCCTGTCGACCGACTCGTCGCTGGTGGTTCCCATCATCGGCATGCTGACCATGATGGTGTTCCTGCCGTTCGCGGGCAGGCTGTCGGATCGCGTCGGACGCAAACCGCTGTGGTGGTTCTCGCTCGCCGGCCTCTTCGTCGCGGGCCTGCCGATGTTCATGCTGATGGGCACCGGTATGGCGGGTGCGGTGATCGGCTTCGCCGTGCTGGGCCTGCTCTATGTGCCTCAGCTGGCGACGATCTCGGCCACCTTCCCGGCGATGTTCCCCACCCACGTGCGGTACGCCGGTTTCGCGATCGCGTACAACGTGTCGACGTCGCTGTTCGGCGGAACCGCGCCCGCGGTCAACGAATGGCTCATCGGCAGGACGGGGGACGGTCTCATTCCCGCCTACTACATGATGGCGGCCTGCGTGGTCGGCGCCATCGCCTTGATCTCGGTTCCCGAGACCAGTCGGTGCCCGATCAACGGCACGCACATCCCCGGCACCGCAGAGGCGCCGCGGGCACTGTCCTACCACGCCCGCCCGACAGCGCCCGCCTGACCACATGAGTTGGCCCTCGGCGTGAAAACCGCCGAGGGCCAACTCATGTCGCGAACCGGTCAGGACACGACGGCGCTCACGGCGTCGGCCCAGATGCCCGCGGCCTCTTCCACCTCATCGGCGGAGACGACGAGCGCGGGGATGAAGCGCACCACCTGACCCCACGCGCCGCACGTCAGCAGCAGCAACCCGCGGCGGGCCGCCTCCTGCTGCACCGCGGCCGCGGTGGTGCCGTCGGGTTTGCCGTCGGCGTCGCGGAATTCGTTGCCGATCATCAACCCGAGTCCGCGGACGTCGGTGATCTGCTCGTGCTTGTCGGCGACCGTCTGCAGTGCCTGCTTGAGCTGTGCGCCGCGTTCTGCGGCATTGGCGACGAGGTTCTCGTCCGCGATCACGTCGAGGGTCGCGATCGCGGCCGCGCAGGCCACCGCGTTGGCCCCGTAGGTGCCGCCCTGCGACCCCGGCCACGCCTTGGCCATCAACTCCGACGACGCGGCGATCCCGGACAGCGGGAAGCCCGACGCCAGGCCTTTGGCCGTCACCAGGATGTCCGGTTTGGCGTCGAAATGCTCGCCGCCCCAGAACTTTCCCGTGCGGCCGTATCCGGTCTGCACCTCGTCGAGCACCAACAGGATGCCGTGCGCATCGGCGCGTTCCCGCAGTCCGGCGAGGAAACGCTCGTTGGCGGGAACATAACCGCCCTCGCCCAGCACGGGTTCGACGAAGAACGCGGCGGTGTCGGCCGGCGCGCTCACCGTCTGCAGCACGTAATCGAGTTGCGAGAGTGCGAAATCGGTGGCCTGTTCGACGGGCCAACCGAAGTGGGTGGGATCGGGGAACGGCGATACGTGCACGCCGGCCATCAGTGGGCTGAACCCCGACCGGAATTTGGTGCCGGAGGTGGTCATCGACGCCGCGGCCACGGTCCTGCCGTGGAAGCCGCCGTGGAAGACGATGACGTTGGGGCGGCCGGTGGCCTGCCTGCTGAGCCGCAGCGCGGCCTCGATGGCCTCGCTGCCGGAGTTGGCGAAGAACATCCGGTCCAGTCCGGCCGGGAGCACCTCACCGAGCCGCTCCACCAGGGTGAGCAGTGGCCGGTGCATGACCGTGGTGTACTGCCCGTGGATAAGCGTCCCCACCTGTCGCTGCGCGGCCTCGACGACCCGGGGATGGCAGTGTCCGGTGCTCGTCACGCCGATACCCGCGGTGAAATCGAGGTATCGGCGGTCCTGTTCGTCGTAGAGCAGGACGCCCTCGCCGCGGGCGGCGATCACGCCGGTTGCCTGCTTGAGGGCCTGCGAAAGTTCGGTCACTGTGTCCCCTTGCGTGTTGTGTCGATGGGTATTGATAGATTGTCGACAATCAGCGTATCGATCGGCGCGTGCCGGTGGAAGGGGTCTCATGACGGAGCACGAGAACCGCGTGGTGAGCGGCGTTCAGAAGCGGCTTTTCATCGACGGCAAGTGGGTGGACGCGACGGATGGCGCCACATTCGACGTCCTCGATCCGGCGACCGGCGAGGTGTTGTGCGCGGTCGCCGACGCCTCGCCGCAGGACGGCCGTGCGGCACTCGACGCCGCCGTCGCCGCGCAACCGGAGTTCGCCGCTCTTCCGCCGCGTGAACGCGCCGACATGCTCACCGGGGCGTTCGAACTGCTGCACGAGCGCATCGACGACCTGGCGCTGCTGATGACGCTCGAGATGGGCAAGCCCCTTGCCGAGGCGCGCGGTGAGATCACCTACGCCGCAGAGTTCTTCCGGCACTTCGCCGCCGAGGCGGTCCGTATCGACGGCGGCTACCAGACCGCGCCCGCGGGCGGGTCGCGCTTCTTGATCGCGCGGCAGCCGGTGGGGCCGTGCCTGCTCATCACGCCGTGGAACTTCCCCATGGCGATGGGCACCCGCAAGCTGGGGCCCGCCATCGCGGCCGGGTGCACGAGCGTCATCAAACCCGCCCACCAGACCCCGTTGTCGATGCTGGCCCTCATGGACATCCTCTCGGAGGTCGGCGTGCCCGCCGGCGCCGTCAACTGCGTCACCGCCATGGACGCCGGCGGCGTGATGGAACCTCTCATAAGGTCCGGTCTGGCACGCAAGCTCTCGTTCACCGGGTCCACCAAGGTGGGGCGCATGCTGCTGGAGCAGTGCGCCGAGAAGATCCTGCGCACCTCACTCGAACTCGGCGGCAACGCACCGTTGATCGTGTTCGAGGACGCCGATCTCGACGAGGCCGTCGAGGGCGCGATCCTCGCCAAGATGCGCAACATGGGGGAGGCCTGCACGGCCGCCAACCGGCTGTTCGTGCACTCGTCGGTGATCGACGAGTTCGGCAGGCGCCTTGCCGAGCGCATGGCGGAGATGCCCGTCGGGCGCGGTACCGAGGACGGTGTGCGGGTGGGGCCGCTGATCGACGAGGCCGCACTGCAGAAGGTCACGTCGCTGGTCGACGACGCGGTCAAGCGCGGCGCCACCGTGCTGACCGGTGGCTCGGCGCCGTCGGGTCCCGGGTTCTTCTATCCGCCGACGGTGCTCAGCGGTGTGCCGCGCGACGCGGAGATGGTGGGTCAGGAGATCTTCGGACCGGTCGCGCCGCTGACGCCGTTCGATACCGAGGAAGAGGCCGTGGCCGCCGCCAACGACACCGAATACGGGCTCGTCTCTTACGTTTTCACCAATGACCTGCGTCGCGCGCTGCGCGTCGCGGAGGCACTCGAAACCGGCATGGTCGGGCTCAACCAGGGCATCGTCTCCAACCCCGCGGCGCCGTTCGGCGGCATCAAGGAATCCGGCCTCGGACGGGAAGGCGGTGCGGTCGGTATCGACGAGTTCCTGGAGACCAAGTACGTCGGTATCAAGATGTGAGGTGGGGCGGCGGCGTCACCCCTTGCCGCCGCCATCACTGTTGCCCTTGCGCTTGCCCTTTCCCTTGCCACTGCCGTCGCCGTTGCCGTTGCCATCCGGCGGGATCAGCCGGTTGAGCGCGTCGTCCATGTGGGCGATCAAAAGTTGGTCGGTGAGCTCGCGGTCACCGGCTTTGATCGCGGCGGCGATGGCGCGGTGCTCCTCGCTGCGGAAGTCCGAGACCGAGTAGGACTCGTCGAGTGCGTGGATGCACATCTGGGTCTCGGTGATGAACGTCTGGTGCATGCGGCTGAGGCGCGGGCTGTCGGACAGTTCCACCAGGCGGATGTGGAATCTGATGTCCACCTCGCTGTTCTCGGCCGGGGTTCGCGCCTTCGTCATCTGCTCGACGATCTCCAGCAGCGCATCGCCCGCCGCGACGTGGTCGCCGCGCAGGATCTTGGCGGCCGCCGCGCGCTCGATGGCCTCGCGGGCCAGGTACATGTCGCACACCTCGTCGGGCGTCATCTCGATGACGAACAGGCCGCGGTGACGGATCGACACCAGCAGCCCCTCCTGCGTGAGCCGCTGCATGCCCTCACGCAGCGGTCCGCGGCTCACGCCGAGTTTCTGTGCCAGTGCGGCCTCACTGAGCTGTTGGCCAGGCTTGAACTCGCGGGCACCGATCGCCTGCCGCAGCTTGTCGGCGATCAGGCTCGGCGTCGACTGCTGCTCGAGCGGCTCGAGATAGCTCGTCATTGCCGGCCCCCTTCGAACAGGGTGCCCAATCCGGGCAGGACAGGCACCGGCCCCAGCAGTTCCATGCCCTTCCAGATCGTCACCTGGTTGGCGGTGAGAACGGGCTTGCCGACCGCGGTCTCCAGATCCTCGATGATCGCCAGGGTGTGCATCGCGGTGTCGGGGACCAGCACCGCATCGGCCTCGGGGTGGTCCGCGGCCTTGACCATCGCGATCACGTCGTCGCGCTCCAGTGTGCCGACCTCGGCGGCCGTGATGATCCCGTGGCTGCCCATGGTCACCACCTCGATGCCGCCCGCCCGCAGGAATTCGACGAAGTGCTGCGCGACGTCCTCGGGATACGACGCGGCCACCGCGACCCGGCGGATGCCGAGATGTTTCGCGGCGTCGACGAACGCGAGCGAGGTCGACGACGCGGGCACACCGGACGCGGCCGCGACTCCGGCCGCCTGCTCGCGGGCGCCCTCAGGACCGAACACGAAACTGCCCGACGTGCACGCCCACATCACCGCGTCGGGCTTCTCGGCTGCGAGTTGCGCCGCGCCGTCGGCGAGACGTTCGCTGCGTCCCAGGTCGAGCAGCGCGTCGACCCGGTGGGCGTCTTCGCCGACCGAGGTGATCACCACGGGGAGTCGGACCGTTCCGCCTACTCGAGACTCCAGTGCCGGAAAATCGTCTTCGGCGCTGTGGCCGGGGTAGAGGAGGCCGACTGTGACCATGCTTTCTCCTTGATCCCTCGAGGCTCACCCGAGACACGCTCGGGCGAATTGATAGATTGTCGACAATGATAACCTCCGCCTCCTACGACGTGCGCAGTCTGGCCCGAGCCTTGGCAGCCGAACTGCGGGGCACGGTCGGACCCGACACCCGAAGCCGTGCCCTGTATGCCGCCGACGCGTCGAACTATCGCGCCGTGCCCGATCTCGTCGTCGTCCCCGCGGACGCCGAGGACCTCGCGACCGCCGTCACGCTGGTCGCCGCCGCGGGCGCCCCGGTGACCATGCGCGGCGCCGGAACGTCGATGGCGGGCAACGCGATCGGCGGTGTGGTGATCGACGCGTCGCGACACGTCAACCGCATCCTCGACATCGACGCCGAAACCCGCACGGCGATCGTCGAACCGGGCGTGGTGCTCACCGACCTGCTCGCGGCGGCCGCTCCGCACGGGCTCACGTTCGGCGCCGACCCCTCGTCGGCGAGCCGGGCGACCCTCGGCGGGATGATCGCCAACAACGCGTGCGGCGCGCATTCGGTGGCCTGGGGGACCACTGCCGACAATGTGCGGTCGCTGGACATCCTCCTGCCCGACGGGACGCGCTGCACGGTCGAATCCGTCGGCGACCGCGCCGCACTCGCCGCGCGGCCAGGGCGCGAAGGTGACCTGCACCGCCGCCTGCAGAGCTTCGCCGACCGCAACGAACTGGTGATCCGCAGGCGCTTCGGGCAGTTCACCCGGCAGATCTCGGGGTACGCGCTGCACCGGTTGCTGCCGGAGAACGGATACGACGTCGCGGGGTTGTTGTGCGGTACTGAGGGCGGTTTCGCCGCGACCCTGCGGGCCACGGTCGCGCTGACCCCGCTGCCGGCCGCGAAAGTGTTGTGCGTGCTCGGTTTCGCCGATTCGGTCACCGCGGCCGAGTGTGTCCCGGTGGTGTTGCGGCACGAACCGCTCACGATGGAATCGATCAACATCGACCTCGTCGAACGCCTACCTGCCGAAGTGCGCACGGCCGCAACCGAAGCCGGGCTGCCGCCGGGGCGGGCGTGGCTCCTGGTGGAGATGGGCGGTGCCGACCGCGCGTCGGCGGCCGTGGCGGCCGAGAAGATGCGCGAAGAACTCCGTGACTCGGGGTCGCCTGCCACGTCGTCGCTGGTCACCGAACCGGCCGCGCAGCGCGTGCTGTGGCGGTGCCGCACCGACGCGGCAGGCCTCGCGACCCGCCGGGCCGACGGTGCCGAGGCGTGGGGCGGGTGGGAGGACGCCGCCGTCCCACCGCAGCGCCTCGGTGACTACCTGCGCGGACTCGACGACCTGCTCGGCCGCCACGGACTCTCGGGTGCCTCCTACGGGCACTTCGGCGAGGGCTGCATGCACATGCGCATCGACTTCGACCTGCTCAGCTCGGCCGGACTCGCGACCTACCGTGAGTTCGTCGAAGCGGCCACCGATCTCGTGGTGACGCTCGGCGGCTCGGTGTCCGGTGAACACGGCGACGGGCGGGCACGCTCGGCGTTGCTCGGCCGCATGTACGGCGATGACGGTGTGGCGCTGCTGGCCGAGATGAAGGACATCTGGGATCCCGGCCGGGTGATGAATCCCGGCGTCATCGTCGACCCACCCGCGGTCAACGCAGGTATCCGGCACGACGGACCCGCCAAGGACCGCAAGCTGCTCACGTTGTTCAGCTACGCCGACGACGATCACGACTTCGCGCAGGCGCAACGCCGGTGCGTGGGAATCGGTAAGTGCCGTCAGCATTCCGGCGGTGTGATGTGTCCGAGCTATCAGGTCACGCGCGAGGAACTGCATTCGACGCGTGGACGGGCGCGCCTGCTGTGGGAGATGCTGCAGGGCGACGTGGTCGCAGACGGCTGGCGTTCGACCGAGGTGCGTGACGCACTCGATTTGTGCCTGTCGTGCAAGGGCTGCCTGTCCGACTGCCCGGTCAACGTCGACATGGCCACGTACAAGGCGGAATTCACCCACCACCACTACGCGCGGCGCCCGTGGGCCCGCCCGCTGTCGCACTGGTCGATGGGCTGGCTGCCGCTCTCGGCGCGTATCGCGGCCAAGGCACCGCGCCTGGTCAACAGGCTCGCACGGCTCGCGCTGACCAAGCGACTCGGCGGGATCGCGCCGGAACGCGAGGTCCCGGCGTTCGCCGAGCAGTCGTTCACCGAATGGTTCACCGGCCGCACGCCGGTCACCGGTGGCGCGAAGGGGCCCGTCCTGCTGTGGCCCGACACCTTCACCAATTACCTGGCCCCCGAGGTGGGCCGCGCGGCCGTCGAGGTGCTGGAGGCCGCCGGATATGACGTGGTGCTGCCGGACAAGCCGGTGTGCTGCGGGTTGACCTGGATCTCCACCGGCCAGCTGACCACCGCGAAGAAGGTGCTCGAGCGCACGCTGGCCGCCGTCGCACCACAGGTGGCCGCCGGCATGCCGATCGTCGGGCTGGAGCCCAGTTGCCTTGCGGCGCTGCGTCACGACGCGCCCGCGTTGCTGCCCGGGAACCCCGTGGTGCAGGCCGTGGCCGACGCGACCCACACGTTCGCGCAGTTCCTGTCGGACTGGGAGCCACCGCACGTCGGCGGGCAGGCGCTGGTGCAGACCCACTGCCATCAACATGCAGTGCTCGGGTTCGACGCCGAACGGGCCATGATGGCTGCGGCCGGGATCGAGGCGACCGTACCCGATTCCGGATGTTGTGGTCTGGCAGGAAACTTCGGCTTCGAACGCGGACACTACGAGGTGTCCAAGGCCGCCGGTGAGCGGGTCCTGCTGCCCGCCGTGCGCGACGCGGCGCCGACGACGGCGATCGTCGCCGACGGGTTCAGCTGCCGCACGCAGATCGCCCAGGGCACACCACGGCGGCCCGTGCATCTCGCGCAGGTGATCGCCGCGGCGCTGCGTCGCGGTTAGCCCAACAACCGCAGCGCCGTCAGCACATACGCACGCGCCGCGACGAGAAGCTGCTCGACAGCGACGGATTCGTCGGCGCGGTGTGCCTGCTCGGTGACCGAGCCTGGGCCCAGCACCACGACGGGCACGCCGAGATCACGCGCGATGAACCCGCCGTCGCACGCGGCGGTCCAGCCCCCGACGGGCAGGCCGGGGCCGCCGGCGTCGGCGAGCGCGGACTCGGCGGTCAGCACCAGATCGGCGTCGGCGGGGGTCTGGAAAGGCGGCATCTCCATGGGCATCGACACGTCGACACTCAGACCGCGATCGGCCAGTCCGGTGAGGCGCGTGCGCAGGCCGTCGACCACGTCCGCGCCTGATTCGCCTGGCAACAGCCTGCGGTCGGCGACCAGCACGCACTCGTCGGGGACGATGGCGCCCGCGGTGCCGCCGTGCACCTGCCCTACGCTCCACGTCGCCGCGCCCAACAGTGGATGCGGTTGCCGCGCGAGTTCCCGGTGCAACCGCTCGATCTCCGCGATCGCCGCCGCCGCACCGTAGATCGCGTTGGCCCCGTCATCGGGATTGCCGGCGTGGCAGGCCTTTCCATGGATCTCGACGCGTACGTAGGAGGCGCCGCGGGCGCCGATGATCGTCTGCAGATCCGTGGGCTCGGCGGTGATGCAGCCCAGGTAGTTCCTGTGGACAGCGTCCACATACGCGCGGATGCCCTTGCCGTTCTCCTCCTCGTCGACCAGCGCCGCGAGTTCCACAGGGCCGCTGAGCCCGGCCCCGCGCAGCGCCGCCATCGCGGCGAGCGCCGCGGCGAGCCCGCCCTTCATGTCCGACGTACCACGCCCGTAGATGCGGCCGTCCCGCAGAACACCGCCGAACGGGTCTGTGGTCCAACCGGTTCCGGCCGGCACGACATCGGTGTGACCGAGCATCAGCAGGCCCGGTCCGGAACCGCCGTTCAGCGTGACGCTGATGTTGTCGCGGCCCGGTTCGACCTGGGTCTCGTCGACCTCCAGATCGAGCGCCGCGGCCGCGTCGGCCAGTGTCCGGACGGTCGCTGCCTCCTCACCGGGCGGGTTCTCGCCTGCCGACCGCACCAGCGCGACGGTCAGGTCGACCATCAGCGTCTCGTCGAGACGGTCCAGCACGGCCTGCTCGTATGCCGAGATGCCCACGGGTTCAGGGCCTGAGCTTCTCGACCGCCCGGCGCAGCCGCGCGATGCCCTCACGGATCCGCTCGGGTGGCGTCGACGCGAAACACAGGCGCAGCGCGTTGGCGAACCGGCCGGACGGTGAGAACGCCGCACCGGGGATGTACGCGACACCCTCGGCGAGGGCGACATCGAACAGGGCGGTCGCATCGACATCCCCGTCGAGGGTGACCCACAGGAAGAAGCCGCCGTCAGGGTCGGTCCACCGCGCGATGCCGCCGAAGTGCTCGTGCAACGCCGCGTGCATGGCCTCCTTGCGGCGCCTGTACTCGGCCCGCTGCGTCACCAGGTGGTCCGCGAGGTGCCCGCCGGTGAGGAAACCCGCGAGCAGGCGCTGTGCGGGAAGGTTGGTGCACGTGTCCATGGCCTGTTTGGCGTTGATCAGCAGCGGTTGCAGTTCGGGGTCGGTGTCCACCCATCCCACGCGCAGGCCCGGTGCGACGATCTTCGAGAACGTCCGCACCGAGAACACCAGCGGGTCACCGCCGCCCAGTTCGCGCAGCGTCGGCAGCGGATCGCCCGCGAACCGCAGCAGCCCGTAGGGATCGTCGTCGAGGATCATCGACCCCCAGTCGCGCGCCAGCTCGAGCAGGCGCAGTCTGCGCTCAAGCGACATCGTCACGCCCGACGGGTTCTGGAACGTCGGAATCGTGTAGATGGCCTTGGGTTTGCGGCCCGCGTCGGCGACCAGCCGCTCCAGCGCGTCGACGTCCATACCCTCGTCGTCGACCGGCACCTCCAGCAGCGTGGCGCCGTAGGACAGCGCGGTCGCGCTGCCGTTGGTGTACGTGGGGGATTCGACCGTGACCAGATCACCGGGGTCGACGAAGATCTTGCAGAACAGGTCGAGGCCCTGCATGCCGCCCGCCGTGATGGTCAAGCGCTCGGCGGTCGTCTCGTCGCTGGTGCCTCGCAGCATGTCCAGCAGCGCGGCGTGCAGCGGCGGGTCACCTTCGGTGGCCGCGTAGTCGTAGGCGTCGGGCCTGCTGAGTTGATGAGCGGCGATACCGGCCAGGATCTCCGACGGGACGGCCTCGGCTGCGGGACTGCCCATCGCGAACCGCACGATGTCGTGGGTCTGCTTGTGCAGCAACGAGGTACTGGAATCGATCACCGAGCCGACCAAACCGGCGGCGCGGGTGGCGTAGGGGAGTGTGGACGACCTCATCGGTCACCTCCTGATCGTGAGTTCGTGTGGCAGGTTCGTCAGGCGCTCGAACCCGGTGGGGGTGACCACGATCGGCTCGGACAGTTCGTAGCCCCAGCCGTCCATCCACATTCCGAGGATGACGTGGAACGCCATGCCCGCGGCGAGTTCGGTGGTGTCCTCGCGACGCAGGCTGACCGTGCGCTCGCCCCAGTCGGGTGGGAACCCGATGCCGATCGAGTAACCGAGCCGAGAATCTTTCCGCAGCCCGTGCGGCCGGATCACGTCGTCGAACGCGCGGTGTACGGAAGCGCCCGTGGCGCCGGGCCGGATCGCCTCGAGCGTCGCCTGCATGGCCTCGGCGGTGATCTTCGCGGTCTCGGCCAGGCGTTGCGGCGGCTCACCGAGCATGACGGTCCGGGCAAGGGGTGCGTGGTAACGGCCGTGGACCCCGGCCAGTTCGATCGTGGTGGCCTCGCCGTCGAGGAACGGCTGGTCGGTCCAGGTGCAGTGGGGCGTCCCGGCCGCGTCACCGGTCGGAAGCATCGGCACGATCGCCGGGAAGTCGCCGCCGTGCCCGTCCACGCCGATGGTCTGTGCGGTGAGGATGTCGGCGACGAGGTCGCATTGCCTGCGGCCCGGCTCGATTCGTTCACACGCGGTCCGCATGGCGTGTTCGGCGATGGCACCGGCGATCTGCAGTTGACCGATCTCGTAGGGGGACTTGACCAGCCGGACCCAGTTGACCAGTTCCCCGGCGTCGACCAGACGGTTCGCCGGAAGGCCTTCTGCGAGCGCGAAGTACGCGCGCGGGGAGAAGTAGTTGGCGTCGCCTTCGACGCCCACCGGCTCACCGGCGGGGATCAGCGACCTGACCGCCGCGGCGATCCACCTGAACGGGTGGGTGTCCGGCCGGTGCACCAGATCCTCGGGGTAGCCGTGGATGCGCTCGGCCGCGACATTGCACAGCGACGCCGCACCGGCGGCATCCATCGCCCGCAGGAACAGGTGCGGATCGCCGTCGGCGGGGACCACCAGGCACTGCGGGGTGTAGAAGGACCACGCGGCGTAGCCGGTGAGGTAGAAGATGTTGGCCGGGTCGCACACCACGAGCGCAGACAGTGACTGTGTCCGCATGCGCTCGTGCACGCGCTGTAGGCGACCCGCGTACTCAGCCGGGTCCGCGATCATGAGGCCAGCAGGCGCTGTCCGGGGCCGACGGCCTTGTGCCCTGCGGCTCTCAGCGCCGACCAGATCGTGACCTGGTTGGCACTGAGGACGGGCTTGCCGAGTTCCTCTTCCAGCTTGGCGATCACGTCGTACGTGGGCAGGTTGGTGCAGCTGATGAAGATGGCCTCGGCGTCGGGGCGGTCGATGCTGCGCACGAGCTCGGCGGTGACCTCGTACGGCACCGTCCAGATCTGTGTGGTCAGGTCGAGGCCGGCGGCCGCGGTGACACCGATCCCCGCCTCGCCGAGGAAGGACACGAGCCCGCTCGTGAGGTCTGCGGTGTAGGGCGTGACCGCCGCGATCGAGGAGACGTCGAGATGCCGCAACGCCGTCAACAGGGCGCCACTGGTGGTCAGCGCCGCAGGCGCGCCGGCCTGCGTCATGGCGGCGACGATCTCGGTCTCCCCGGTCACCCCGGAGACGAAGCTGCCCGACGTGCAGGCGTACGCGGTGACGACGGGCGCGACGGCATGCAGGCTGGCCGATGCCTGGGCCAAGAGGTTGGGGTTGGAGACGTAGATCGCCATCTCCATGGTGACGGAAAGGGGGACGTGCGGGGTGCGGGTCAGATGCAAGCTGATGTGTTCTGGCACCCAGCGCCAAAGTTCCCGGTCAAGCGCGAAGTCGTACGGCACGACGACGCCGATTCCGGTTTGTTCCAAGGGCGGGCACTCGTTCATTGCATCAGTGTGGGGCTGGGGTCGATTCCCCGCAACTTATTGTTGACAATCCGACAAGTTGGTTCCTACCCTCGACCGCGTGCCGACACCCAATCAGTCCGGTGCGGCCGGTGGCCGTGCGGTCCGCGATCGACGTCCGGCCGTCGCGGTTCTCTGCGCGCAGGAGTCCGATCGTCCGCCCGGGCTTGAGGCGCTCGACGTCGAATTCCGTTACTGCACCGCCGACACCCTCGCCGAGGCCGTGCGCGGTGCACGCGCGATGCTGTTGTGGGACTTCTTCTCCAAAGCCGTTCGCGACGTGTGGTCCGCAGCCGGTTCCGTGGAGTGGATCCACGTCACCGCGGCGGGCGTCGACACGCTGCTCTTCGATGAACTGCGCGACTCCGATGTCGTCGTGACGAACGCCCACGGGGTGTTCGATCGACCCATCGCCGAGTATGTCCTGGGAGCGGTGATCGCGCACGCCAAGGACACCCGCCGAAGCCTCGACCTGCAGCGACAGCACCGCTGGCAGCACCGCGAGACCCGCCGGGTCACGGGTTCCCGCGCCCTCGTGGTCGGCACCGGCGGCATCGGCCGAGAGACCGCGCGCCTGCTGCGCGCGGCGGGTCTGGAGGTCAGGGGCGCGGGCCGCACGGCGCGCGACGACGATCCGGACTTCGGCAGAGTGGTTGCCAGCAGCGATCTTTCGGCCGAGGTGGGCTGGTGTGACCACCTGATTCTCGCGGTGCCGCTCACCGACGCGACGCGCGGCCTGGTCGACGCGGCCGTGCTGGGGGCGATGAAACCCGACGCGCATCTGGTCAACATCGCCCGCGGGCCCGTCGTGGACGAGGCGGCCCTGATCGCAGCGTTGACCGAACATCGCATCGGCGGTGCGACGCTCGACGCGTTCGACGTCGAACCGCTGCCCGCCGACCACCCGTTGTGGGATGTGCCGAACGTCACCATCACCGCACACATGTCCGGTGACGTCGTCGGCTGGCGGGACACGCTCGCCGAGCAGTACGCGGAGAACGTCCGGCGCTGGCTGGCCGGCGAACCGCTGCACAATGTCGTGGACAAGAAGCTCGGCTACATCAGCCAGGCAGGGAGGGGGGTTCGTTGATTCCGACGTCCACAGATCTGGTCGAGGCGTACCGGCGCAAGGAGATGTCACCGGTCGAGGCGACCCAGGCCGCACTCGACGCGATCGACTCCTACGACAAGTCGGTGAACGCGTTCGTTCTGGTGGATCACGAAGGTGCGCTCGCCGCCGCGAAAGAGTCCGAGGCGCGGTGGTTCTCAGGTGAACAGCTGGGACCGGCCGACGGGGTGCCGACGTCGATCAAGGATGCGTTGTGGACCCGCGGGTGGCCGACGCTGCGCGGCAGCACGCTGATCGACGAGGCCGGTCCGTGGGACGAGGACGCGCCGAGTGTCGCGCGGTTGCGCGAAGCCGGCGCGGTGATCATCGGCAAGACCACCACCCCCGAGTACTCGTGGAAAGGCGTCACCGACTCCTACCGGTACGGCGCGACCGTCAATCCGTGGGACACCACCAAGACCGCGGGCGGATCCAGCGGCGGGAGCGCGGCCGCCGTCGGGCTCGGTATGGGGCCCTGGTCGGTGGGCACCGATGGCGGGGGATCGGTCCGCATCCCCGGTGGGTTCACCGGGACCGTCGCGCTCAAACCGACCTACGGTCTGGTTCCGCTGTACCCCATGAGCGCGTTCGGCAGCCTGGCGCACGTCGGCCCCATGACGCGGTCGGTGCGTGACTGCGCGGCGTTGCTCGACGTGATCAGCCGCTTCGACGGACGCGACGGCACCGCGATGCCGACGCCGACGTCCTCGTTCCTCGACGGTCTCGACGCAGGCGTCGCGGGTCTGCGCGTCGCCTACTCGCCCAATCTCGGCTACGTGCACAACGACCCCGAGGTCGACGCGGCGGTACGCGCCGCCGTCGACGTGATCGCCGCTGCCGGAGCCGAAGTCGAGGAGGTCGACCCCGGTTTCGCCGACCCGGTCGAGGCGTTCCACGTGCTGTGGTTCTCCGGTGAGGCCCACGTCCTGCGGGGCTACGGCGACGCCGTCGACGATCGCGTCGATCCCGGGTTGCGGCGCACCGCGGCGATCGGCGCGACGTTCTCGGCCGCCGACTACCTCGACGCCACGGCGGTCCGGATGGACCTGGGCCTGCGGATGGGGCGGTTCCACCAGACCTACGATCTGCTGCTCACGCCGACCCTTCCGCTGCCCGCGTTCCCGGCCGGGCAGGACGTGCCCGACGGTTGGCACTCACCCGACTGGACCAGTTGGACGCCGTACACGTACCCGTTCAACCTGAGCCAGCAACCGGCGCTGACCGTGCCGTGCGGGTTCACCTCGGCCGGACTGCCGATCGGCCTGCAGGTCGTGGGGCCCCGGCACTCCGACTCGCTCGTGCTGCGTGTCGGCCAGGCGTACCAGTCCGCCACCGACTGGCATTTGAAGACTCCGAAAGTTCTCACAGGGGAGGGACATTGAGCAGGTTCATCACGGTGTCGTTGGACAAGCGCGGCGTCAGCTGCGTCGCGCGGTTACTCGACGAGGTGGCGCCCCGAACCTGTGCGGCCGTCTGGGATGCCCTGCCGCTGTCGGCGCAGGTCTTCCACGGCAAGTACGCGCGCAACGAGATCTACACGCTGCTACCGGCTTTCGCGCCCGCCGATCCCGGCAAGGAGAACACCACGATCACGCCCATCCCGGGCGACCTGTGCTGGTTCTCGTTCGACTCCGACGATCTGGGCAACCCCGCCTACGGCTACGAGAACACCACGGGCACCGGAACCACCGGGGGCATCGTCGATCTCGCGCTGTTCTACGGGCGCAACAACCTGCTGATCAACGGTGACCAGGGCTGGGTGCCGGGCAACGTGTTCGGCACGATCGTGGAAGGCCTCGACGAGATGGCCGAGGCCTGCCAGGACCTGTGGATGGGCGGCGTGCGCGGGGAGACCTTGAGCTTCAGCCGTCGGGAGTGAGCACGTAGCGTGTGAGGAGTGACCTCTTCGAACCTCGGTCTGCTCCCACGCCCGATCACCGTCGACCTGTTCCGCGGACTCGCGGAACTCGAAGACACCAACCGTGGTTGGCTTCCACACCGCCTGCCGCGCCCTGCGCGTGCGCGGTGCGACGACCCACAGTTGCTGGGCGCCGAGGCGCAGCCCTCGGGCGTGCGGCTGGCCGTGCGCACGGCCGCGACCGCGATCGAACTCGATGTCCTGCGAACACGTGTTGTGCTGACGGGCATTCCGGCTCGTGCCGACGGCGTCGTCGACCTGCTCATCGACGGCCGGCGAGTGCGCCGATCCACGGTGTACGGCGGTGATCTGGTGCGCATCGACCCCTCGACCGGTGCGAGCGAAACCGTTCCGGGTGAGGTGGCGACGTTGCGCTTCGAGGAATTGCCTGAGCACGACAAGACAGTCGAGCTGTGGCTGCCGCACTATGAGCGAACAGAAGTGGTCGGGTTGCGCACCGACGCACCCGTCACGCCCGCGCAGACCGACCGGCCCATCTGGATCCACCACGGCAGTTCGATCAGCCAGGGCTCCAACGCCGACACCCCCAGCACCACCTGGCCCGCGTTGGTGGCCTCTGAGGCGAACCTCGACCTGGTGAATCTCGGCTTTTCGGGCAGCGCGATGCTGGATTCGTTCGTGGCCAGGTCGATTCGCGATCGTCCGGCCGACCTGATCAGCGTCAAGATCGGCATCAACCTGGTGAACTCGGACCTGATGCGCCGGCGGGCATTCGGGCCCGCCGTGCACGGATTCCTCGACACCATCCGCGACGGACACCCGAGCGCACCGCTCGTCGTCATCGGGCCGCTGTACTGCCCGATCCACGAGACCACCCCTGGCCCTGGGAGTTTCGACGTCGACGCGCTGGCGTCCGGCACCGTGCGGTTCGTCGCAGTGGGGGACCCCGCCGACGCCCTCGTCCCCAATGCCGGGTTGCGGCGCCTGACCCTCAGCGGCATACGCGATCATCTCGCCGAGATCGTGGCGTCCCGGCAGGCCGATGATCCGTATCTGTTCTACGTCGACGGCCTGGACCTGTACGGGCCAGGCGACGAGGCCGCACATCCGCTGCCCGACAACCTGCACCCCGACGCGGCCACCCATCGACTGATCGCGCAGCGGTTCGCGCAGATCGCGCAGCGGTTCGCGCACGTCCTGGACGGCCGGGTGTCCGGGTGGTCACCGGTCCGGACGAGCTAATGCGCGCGTGCCTTCACCCGGAGCTCGAAATACTTCAGGGCAACGGTCGGGATCAACGCGATCACCGTGATCAGCAGCACCTCGCCGAGGATGTTGGCCATCCTGACCTGGGTCACGTTGCGGAGCAGTTCGTACCCCAGTCCGGTGGTCCCGGAGAACATCTCGGCGAGAATCAGGCCTACGAAGGTCAGCCCGAAGCTGACCCGCATCGCGGTGAGCACGGTCGGAACCAGCTGCGGTACCACGATCTTGCGCAGTAGTGCCGGGTAACTCATCTGCAGGCTGGCGGCGAGTTTGAGATGCAGCCGGTTCACGCCGGCACTGCCTTCGAGCATGATCAAAAACATCGGCAGCAGGCCCTGGAAGAACGCGAACGACACCTGGCTCAACGCGCCGAGACCCAGGAACAGCAAGAAGATCGGGTACAGCACGATCTTGGGAACGCTGTTGAGCGAGAAGATGAGCGGTGACAGCGTCCGGCTCCAGAAGGCGTTCAATCCGATCAACACGCCGAGCACACCGCCGACGGCCACCACCAGCGAGTACGCTATCGCGAGGTTCAGAACTGTCGAACCGACGCTCGCGCGAAACCCGTTGTCCGTGAGCTCCGCACCGAGCGTGGAGATCGACTCGGCCGGCGTGGGGAACACGGCACTGTCGAGGATGTCGGCGCCGATCCACCAAGCCGCGACGAGGGCGACAAGCAGGACGACGGGCGGAAGTACCCGTGCACGAAGTCGATCTGACGACGGTTTCGTCGTCGGGACGGTCTGTGTCATCGACGCCTCCAATCGAGCCGGTTCAACGCCGCGGAGATCCCCAGGTTCGCGATGAGCGCGAGAGCCCCGACGATCAGGATCGCGCCGTACATCTCGGCGACCGCGAAGCTGTCGTAGGCGTCGGCGATGAAGTTGCCGAGTCCGTCGGAGGCCAGGATGAACTCCATTGCCAGAGTGGCGATCACGGAGTACGCCATGCACAGCTTCACACCGGCCGCGATATCGGGCATGGCCGACGGCAGGAGAATGAGGCGGAAGGACTGCCAGCGGGTCAGCTTCAACGACCGGTCGAGCTTGCTCACCACCTCGGGCACCGAGTCGAAGCCCGCCAGGGAGTTCAGGATGACGACGACGATGCTGAACGTCGACGCGAGCACGACGATCGGCCACACGCCCACGCCGAACAGGACGACGAGGATCGGATACACCGCGAACGTCGGCACCGCATAGAAGACGCTGAGGTATGGCTCGAGCGCCGAACGGACGACGGCACTGCGCCACATCAGGTATGCCACCGCCACGCCGAGCACAGATGCCACGACGAAGCTGACCACGACGATGCCCGCACTGCGCAGCAGATCGTTCACCAGGAAATCCGTGTCGGTCAGCAGTTCACCGGCCTGCACGGCCATCTCCGACACCGGCACCAGTGACAGTCGCGGCACCGCACCGGATTGCGCGAGGATCTCGACGCCTCCGAAGAACGCGATGATCAGGATGAGCCGCCACACACCCGCGGGCAGCGCGAGAACCCGTGTTGCCGGCGGCCGCACATAGCGGGGGACACCCGAGCGCGCGGCGCGTGATGTCCGGACCGGTGCGGCGGGCGCCGGTGTGGTGGCCACGGTTTCCGCCGACGTCATCGCAGGGTCGCTTCCATCGCCTTGCCTGCCTCGTCTTTGAGCTGCGCCCATATCCTTTCGGTGAGCGCCGCCATCCTCGGTGAGGCCAGCGTGTGCTCGTCGCGCGGACGTGGCAGATCGACGTGGATCTCGTCGAGGATCGTTCCCGGGCGGGCACTCATCACCAGTACGCGGTCGGACAACAGCACGGCCTCCTGAATGCTGTGCGTGATGAACAGAACGCCGCAGGACAACTCCTCGACCGCGCGCATCAACTCGAACGACATCAGCAACCGCGTCTGCTCGTCGAGGGCGCCGAACGGTTCGTCGGCCAGGATCAGGTCGGGATCCATCGACAGGCAGCGCGCGATGGCCACGCGCTGACGCATCCCGCCGGACAACTGCGACGGATAATTGTCCTCGAACCCCGCGAGTCCGACCGTGCGGATCAACTCGTCGGCACGTCGGCGGCGTTCCGCTTTCGGCACCGCGCGCACCTCGAGCGCAAACGCGACGTTGTCCCGCACGGTCCGCCAGGGCAGTGTCGCCGACTCCTGAAACGCTATCGCGGTGCGGTCACGCGGCCCGCGCAGTGGCTCGCCTGCCACCGAGACCCCGCCGTCGGCCGGGACCTGGAGACCTGCGACCAACTCCAGCAGCGTCGACTTGCCACACCCGCTCGGGCCGACGATCGACACGAACTCACCGGATCGGATCGTGAGATCGATCGGTCCCAGGGCGTGGAGTCCGCCGAACCGCTGTACACAGCCGGACACCTCGACGATCGGCCGGACGCTTCGCTGGTCGGTCATGATTGTCTCCGCGGTTGGTCGCATGGTGGTCTCCCTTCGAGGGCGAGAGGTCAGCAGTCTTCGGCGGCTGTCGTGGACGCGCCTTCAGGGAGGTACTGCGGGTCGAACAGCTCACACAGGTCGACCTCTGACGCGTCCTTGCCGACGAGCTCGAAGCCCTTCAACGCGTTGGCAATCGCCTCGGAGTTGAATCCGACGCCCCAGTAGTCGGATTCGAGGTAGCTCGCCACGATCTCTTCTGCGACCGCGGTGTCCTCTTTGGTGTGCTTGGCCCAGATCGCGGCGGCCTGCTGCGGATTGTCCCTGGTCCACCCGACGGCTTCGTCGTAGCCGGCGGTGATCGCCTTGATCACATTCGGGTGCTCCTCGGCGTACTCGGGCGTCGTCGTCATCACGGTCTGCTGGAACTTCGGGATCACTTCCTTGGCCGAGACCACGAGCTTGTAGGCCTGCGCGTTCTTGAGCGCTTCGGCGATGGGGACGACGGCGGCATCGACGTCGCCGCCCTCGAGCAGCGCGATGCCCTCGCCGAGCCCGCCTGCCGCCTTGCGTTGGACGGCGTCGGCGTCGATCCCTTCGGCGTCGGGCAACAGGTAGGTCAGCTGCTGCGTGACGGAGCCTTCCCTGGTGAACGACCAGACCTTCACATCCTCGACGGAGTTCACCGCCTGGTTCTGCGCGAGCGCGTAGAAATCGTTGCCCGCCAACGACTGCACGGCGCCGCCGACGATGACGAGATCGGCACCGCTCGTCTTCGCGTCGACCACGGCCGGGAAGCTCGTATCGGCGATCGGAAGGTCGCCCGACAGTTGGTTCTGGATCGTCGACGCTCCGCCTTTTCCTGGCACGATCTGGCCGACCTCGACGCCGCGCTTCTCGAAGAAGCCCTGGTCGATCCCCACGAGCCACGGCACGGAGAACGGCTCGGTGTCGTGTGTGACCGTGATGTCGATCTTGACCGGATTGTCGGGATCGGCGTCGCGGGATTCGGCTCCCGAACAACCGGCAAGCAGACCGATCGTGACGACGGAACTTGCCAGGGCCGCGGACAGTTTGCGCGTGGTTGACATCTGATGCTCCTAATCGGTGGTGCCCGGTCGTAGGTAGCCGTCTTCTTCTAGGCGCTGCAGCAGGCCGCCGCGCTGCAGGATCTCGACGAGGAACTGGGGGTAGGGCTTCGACGTGAGGACGGCCCCGGTCGAGTTGTTCCGGACGGTCGCGTTGACGATGTCGACGCTCAACTCGTCGCCCTCGGTGACGGCTGACGAAATTCCCGGCACGGCAAGGATCGGCAGGCCGTAGTTGATGCAGTTGCGCAGGAACAGCGAGTTGAAGCTCTCGGCGAGCAGGCAGGCGACGCCGAGTTCACGAAACAACAAGGCCACCGGCCGGCTCGATCCGAGCCCGAAGTTCGCGCCGCCGACGACGATGTCGCCGGCCCGCACCATCTCGGGCCAGCCCTTGCGTGATGCGTCGAACATCTCGTGCGCGGCCTGCGGGATCGGCAGTCGCATGGCGTACCCGGGAAACATGTCGTCGGTCGTCACCTCGTCACCGAAGGTCCACGAGCGACCCGAGAGCACGAGTTCATGTGTGGCGGTCGGCATCAGACACCTCCGGGTGCGGTGATGTGTCCGGCGATGGCAGACGTCGCAACCGTCGCGGGCGAGGCCATGTAGATCTCGGCGTCGGGACTTCCCATGCGGCCCTTGAAGTTTCTGGTGCTGGCGGTCACGCAGACCTCGCCGGGGCCGAGCACACCCATGTGGTAGCCGAAGCAGGCACCGCAGGTCGGGTTGGTGACGACGCCACCCGCGGAGACGATCGAGGTGACATAGCCCGCCGCCACCGCGTCGAGGTACACCTGCTGCGAGGCCGGTGTGACGATCAGCCGTACACCGCTTTTCACCTTCTTCCCGTCGAGAATGGTGGCCGCGACACGCAGGTCGTCGAGTTGGCCGTTGGCACAGGAGCCGATGAACGCCTGATGAATCGGTTTGTCCTCCAGTTCGCTCACCGGCAGCGAATTGTTGATCACCGTGCCGGGTTTGGAGACCATGGGTTTCAGAGCGGAGAGATCGACGGAGCGTCGTACCGCGTACCGGGCGTCGTCATCGCCGTTGCACGGGTGCGCATCTCGCGCCCTGTCACCCAACGACTCCAGACACACCTCGTCGGCCGGGAACACCGAGAAGTCCGCCCCGACCTCCGCGCCCTGCGCGGCCATGGTGCGACGGTCCGACATCGGCACACTCGACAGGCCGGGGCCGCCGTACTCGATCGCGTGGTCGGTGGCTTCGCCGTACGTGCCGGCGATGTGCAGGAAGATGTCCTTGCCGTTGATGTGGTCCGGTTTCTGCCCGACCAGGTCGTAGCGGATGGTCGGCGGAACCATGTGCCACGTCTTGCCGGTGCACACGATCTGCAGGACCTCCGCCGGACCGAGGCCACGTGCGGCGACGTTGAGGGCACCCGCGGCGCACGTGTGTGAATCGGTGCACGCGAGGTTCTGCCCGGGCAGAGCGAGGGCCTGCTCGGCGATCACCTGGTGCACGATTCCGTGCCTGCCCACGTCGTAGAACTTGCTCACGCCGTGCGACCGGGCGAATTCACGTGCCCGCTCACCGCCTGAGGCGTCGCGGATCGACGGCGCGGGAACGGCGTGGTCCATGACGACGGCGATCTTGTCCGGATCGTGTACTTGCAGGACATGGTGCAGCCGGTCGTGCTGGAACTGCAGGTCGATCAGCACGGTCAGGTCGACGTCGACCACCACGGTGTCGCCGGGCTTCGGCGCGGGGTGCTCCGATGCCCTGCCCAGTAACTGCTCGATGACGGTGGATCCCATTCACACACCTACGGTTGGAGTCGCGAATCGTTTGCCGACCTCGTCCCAGTAGTCCAGGCCGACGGCACGGAACAGCTCGTTAGGCGACCACTGGCTTCCCGTGTCGGTGTCACCGTCGCGCAGCGTTGCCAGGGCGTGGTCGACCGCGTCGGCCGCCGCACCGAATGCCAGGCCGGGCGCGATCACGATCGAATACCCTGCGGTCTGCAGCATTTCGAGTGACACGGGCGGCGTCTTTCCGCGTGGCACGACGTTGAACAGGGTCGGTTTGGAGATCAGCCCGGGGATGGCCGCGATCTGTTCGGCGGTCTGCGGTGCCTCGATGAAGATGACGTCGGCGCCTGCTTCTACATAACTCCTGGCGCGGGCCACCGCGTCGTCGAAACCTCGTGACGCGAGGGCGTCGGTGCGCGCGATCACCAGCATCCGGTCGTCGGTGCGTGCCTCGACGACGGCTTCGATCTTGCGCTGAAAGTCCTCTGGCGCAACAACTTCCTTCGAGTCGAGATGCCCGCACTTCTTGGGGAACATCTGGTCTTCCAACTGGATCGCCGCGACTCCGGCACGCTCGTACAACTGGACGGTGCGTACGGCGTTGATGATGTCGCCGAATCCGGTGTCGGCATCGGCGATCAACGGGACGTCGCCGAGCACACCCGTCAGCAGGGCCACACGCGCAGCCATCTCGCTCTGACTCGTCAGGCCGAGGTCGGGCAATCCGAGCGAGGCGGCGACAGCGGCTCCGGACATGTAGGCCGCGTTGAACTCCCGGCGTTTCACCAGCGCGGCGGTCAATCCGTCGTACACGCCGGGGGCCACCGTGAGCGTGCCGGACTCGATCTGCGCATTGAGTTTCCGACGAGCTTCCATTTACCGTCTCCTAGTTGTCGTGTTCTGCGTATCGCCGGTATCGCGCACCGGTGGGTACTTGCCCTGATATCCGATGGCCAGCGACAGCTCGCGAGCCGCATCGAGCACCATCAGCCCGAGTTCTTCGGCTCTGTCTTCCCCCATGCGGAATGCCGGTCCGCCGATGGTCATCGATCCGATCAGGCCGCTCGCGTCGAGCACCGGCGCCGCCACCGAGTTCAGCCCGTCCTCACGCTCGCTCTGTGCGTACGCCCAGCCGCGCTCCCGGATCACCTCGAGCTCTTTTTCGAGCTTCGCGCGACTGGTGATGGTGCCGCTGGCAAGTTTGGTCAGTCGTCTGAGGTTCGGAAGGTGGTCGGTGAAAGCGAGGATCACCTTGCCTCCGGATCCGGCGTACAGCGGGAGCGTTTGACCGATCTCGGTGTGGAAGACGATCGATCTCCGCGACGAGCAGTTGTTGATCACGTACCGGCAGTCGTTGTCCAACAGCGCCAGCCCGGTCGATTCTCCCGAGCGGTCCCGTAGCTCGGCGAGGATCGGAGTCGAGGCCTCCACCAGGTCGGATCCGGCCTTGGCGACCTCAGCCCAGCCGACGAACCGCAGCGACAGCTTGTATCCGCGCGGGTCCTGGCTCAATATGCCCCGCTCGACGAGGCTGCGTATCAAGCGGTTGGTTGTCGTCGGTGGCAGGCCGGTACGCTCGCGGACATCCGCGGCCGTGGCCACCGGTGCGTGAACTGAAAAACAGCTCAACACACTGACGAACCGGTCCAGCATCTGGCCCGACGTTTCCTGATCGGCCAAGAAATCACCCCCACTGAGTGGTTTGTGAAACCGCTCACTGGGGTCCCAGTCAACGTCGAGGAAACACGTCTGTCAAGGGTGGGTAACGCGTTGTTGATTGATTCTCTCGATCACGTCCAGAGCTGCTGTTCGTAACTGCTCTACGTTCGGAGTCTCTGAGATGCAACGGAATCCGGCGATCGTTGGGCTCTTCCGGTCGTCGAATTGTTCGATATCGAGAGAATCCGGCGAACTGAATTCTCGGGGACCGTTCGGGCTGTTTCATCCAGTTCGCCGGGCTGTTTTCGACCTCGGCGCGACGGGCGCAGCGCAAACTATCAAGCCCATCTTTGTGGATGAAGTCGCGTCTGGGGATAACTCAGCGCTGTGGGCCGGCTCTGTCGGTGCGTGTCGGCACGTTGTGGGCATGAGTTCATTGACACGGGCCGAGCTGGGCGCACTGGGTGAGCAGGTCGCCGTCGAGCATCTGGCGGCTCTGGGTTTGAAGACGCTGGCCCGCAATTGGCGGTGCCGGTACGGCGAACTGGACATCATCGCCGAGGACGCGGCGACGGGCACGGTGGTGTTCGTCGAGGTGAAGACGCGCAGTGGTGACGGTTTCGGCGGTCTGGCAGAGGCGGTCACGCCGCAGAAGGTGCGCCGGATCCGCCGGCTGGCGGCGATCTGGTTGGCCGCCCAGGACGCGCACTGGGCGGTACTGCGCATCGATGTGATCGGGGTGCGGGTGGGGCGCAGCCGTGATCCGGAGATCGTGCATCTGGCGGGGGTGGGTTGAGATGAGTTTGGGCAGAGCGTATTCGGTTGCGGTGCGGGGGCTTGATGGGGTGATCGTGGAGATCGAGGCCGACATCACCTCCGGCCTGCCGAGTGTGAATCTGGTGGGGTTGCCCGACACGGCGCTGCAGGAGTCGCGGGACCGTGTCCGGGCGGCGATCACGAATTGCGGGAGTTCCTGGCCGATGTCGCGGCTGACGCTGGCGTTGTCACCCGCGACGCTGCGCAAGGTCGGTTCGGTGTACGACCTGGCTCTGGCGTCGGCGGTGTTGTCGGCGCACACCAAGGCCACGTGGGCGCGGTTGGAGAAGACGGTGCTGCTGGGTGAACTCGCGCTCGACGGGCGGGTGCGCCCGGTGACCGGGGTGTTGCCTGCTGTGCTCGCAGCCAAGCGTGAGGGGTGGCCGTCGGTGGTGGTGCCGGTCGACAACCTGGCCGAGGCGAGTTTGATCGACGGTATCGACGTCTGGGGTGTGCGCACGTTGGGCGAGTTGCAGTCGTGGCTGAAGGGTAAGGCCGAGTTGCACGGCCGGGTTTCCGCGCCGACCCGGGGGCCGGAGCCTGCACCGGATCTCGCCGATGTGGTCGGTCAGTTCCAGGCCAGGCACGCCGTCGAGGTGGCGGCTGCCGGAGCGCACCATCTCATGCTCACGGGACCACCGGGGATCGGGAAAACCATGTTGGCACAGCGCCTTCCCGGCCTGCTGCCGCAGTTGTCACACGAAGAGGCGCTCGAGGTGACCGCGATCCATTCGGTGGCCGGGCTGTTGTCGGGGGACACCCCCTTGATCACCGTGCCGCCGTTCGTCGCGCCGCACCACACCTCCAGCGTCGCGTCCCTCGTCGGGGGCGGCACCGGACTGGCCCGCCCCGGAGCGGTGAGCCGCGCCCACCGCGGTGTGCTGTTCCTCGACGAGTTCGCCGAGATGGGCGCCCGCGCACTCGAGGCGCTACGAACACCGTTGGAAGACGGCGAGATCCGGCTCGCGCGCCGTGACGGGGTCGCGTGTTATCCGGCGCGTTTCCAACTCGTGCTCGCTGCCAATCCCTGCCCGTGCGCACCGCCCAATCCGGTCGACTGCATATGCTCGGCGCAGGCCCGGTTGCGATACCGCGGCAAGCTTTCCGGGCCGTTGGTCGATCGTGTCGATCTGCGCGTGGAACTGCATCCGATCAGTGCCGGGGCGTTCACGCCGGAGGCGGCGGAGTCGTCGGCCGAGGTCCGCGCGCGGGTCGCGGCGGCCCGGGGAGCGGCCGAGGAACGGTGGCGGCCGTACGGCATCCGCACCAACGCCGAGGTGGCAGGCCCGCTGCTGCGCCGCAAGTTTCGGTTGTCGAAGAACACCATGGCGCCATTGCGGATCGCACTGGACCGCGGCGCGGTGAGCATCCGAGGAGCCGACCGTTGTCTGCGTGTGGCATGGACGCTCGCGGATCTGGCGGGCCGGACGTCGCCGACGGTCGAGGACGTCACACAGGCATTGAGCTTCCGACAGGGCGGGGGTATGTGATGAGCGACGAGGTGCGCAGGGCTTGGGCCTATCTGTCGCGTGTCGCCGAACCTCCGTGCCCTGACCTCGCGGCGCTGGTGTCCGCGCACGGCCCGGTCGAAGCCGCGAACATGGTGAGGTCAGGCAACGTCGATCCGAAACTGCGGCGCTGGGTCGACGCACGGCGTGAGGTCGATTGCGCGGCACAGGATCTCGAAGTGCTCGATCGGCTGGGCGGGCGGTTGATCACACCTGAGGACGACGAATGGCCGCGGCTGGCCTTCGACCCGCTCGATCGGCTCGCCAAACGCACCGGCCGGGCGCCACTGGTGCTGTGGGCCGTGGGTCCGGTACGTCTCGACGACGCCGTCGAACGCGCGGCCGCACTCGTCGGCACACGCGCGGCGACCGCGTACGGCGAGCATGTCACCGGTGAATTCGCCGCCGGACTGGTCGAGCGTGACGTCACCGTGGTGTCCGGCGGCGCGTACGGCGTCGACGGGGCTGCGCATCGCGCGGCACTGGCAAGCGAAGGCATCACCGTCGCGGTCGTCGCAGGTGGTATCGACAATCCGTATCCCGCCGGGCACAGCGCGCTGTTCCGGCGGATCAGCGAGGACTGTCTGCTGCTCAGCGAGTATCCGCCCGGTATCCCGCCGGGACGGCTACGTTTCCTCACGCGCAACCGGCTGGTCGCCGCGCTGGCGGGGGCGACTGTGGTGGTGGAGGCCGGGCTGCGTAGCGGTGCGGCCAACACCGCGGCGTGGGCGCGGATGATCGGCCGGCAGGTGTGCGCGGTGCCCGGGCCCGTGACCTCGGCCGCATCGGCCGGGTGTCACGCGCTGCTGCGCGGTGATGCACATCTGGTGACGCGCGCGGCGGAGGTGGTGGAGTTCGTCGGCCGCATCGGCGAGCTCGCGCCGGACGAACCGCGTCCCGTCACGCGGCTCGACGGGCTCAGTGAGGGGGAGAAGCAGGTCTATGACGCGCTGCCCGCGCGTGGTGCGGTGACCGTCGAGGAGATCGCGGTGGCGGCCGGGATCGCGCCGCAGCACGTTCTGGGGCCGTTGGCGATGCTCGAAATCGCTGGTCTGGCGATATCGGAGGCCGGAACGTGGCGGCTGAACAAGCGACGGTAGACGACCTGTGGTGTGAGCGTCTCCGTATAGTCGGTGGGGTCCGGAGGCGGGCCGACAGATGAGGTCGGAGGCGGGCCGACAAAAGAGTACGGAGGGGCGCAATGGCAGGACGACCCATACACACCTTCGCGGTGGTGCGTCGTGAAGAGTTGACACCGCACATGGTCAGGCTGGTGCTCGGTGGCAACAACGCGGGCAGCGGTACAGGATTCGGCACGTTCAAGCCGAGTGAGTTCAGCGACTCCTACGTCAAGCTGGTCATCGTTGCCGAGGGTGTGGATGTCAGCTCGTTGCCACAACCACTGACACTGGACAGTTTTCAAGATCTTCCCGAGGCGCAGCGGCCGACAGTGCGCACCTACACCGTCCGCAATGTGGACCCGGAACGTGGCGAGATCACCATCGACTTCGTCGTGCACGGTGAACTCGGCGTCGCGGGGCCGTGGGCGGCCTCGGCGGCGCCCGGACAGCCGGTGTACCTGATGGGGCCCAGCGGCGCCTTCTCGCCGGACCCAGCGGCCGACTGGTACCTGCTGGCCGGCGACGAGGCGGCGATCCCCGCGATCAGCACCGCGCTGGAGGCGTTGCCTGACAACGCAATCGGCAAAGCCTTCATCGAGGTTGCCGGTCCCGACGACGAAATCGAACTCAAGGCGCCTGCCGGTGTGGAGATCAAGTGGATCTACCGTGGTGGCCGTGCCGATCTGGTACCCGAAGACCGCGCGGGTGATCACGCGCCGCTGATCGACGCGGTCAAGGAGACACCGTGGCTGCCCGGTCAGGTGCAGGTGTTCATCCACGGCGAGGCGCAGGCGGTCATGCACAACCTGCGGCCGTACATCCGCAAGGAACGCGGCGTCGAGGCGAAGTGGGCGGCCTCGATCTCGGGGTACTGGCGGCGCGGCCGCACCGAGGAGACGTTCCGACAGTGGAAGGCCGAGCTGGCGAAAGCCGAAGCTGAGGCCACTGCCTGACCGGAAGCTGGCAGAGTAACCGCCATGGCCTACGGCGACTATCAGCTTGAGATCTACCTGCAGGGCTTGGCCGGCGTGCTGCCGACCATGCCGATGGACTACGCCACGCTGGAAAGCAAGGCGCAGCATGCGATGCCCGCGTCGATCTGGTCGTACGTGGCCGGCGGCGCCGGTGACGAGCGTACCCAGCGGGTCAACCGCACCGCGTTCGATCGTTGGGGTCTCGTTCCGCGGATGCTCAACGCCCAACGCGAGCGCGATCTCTCGGTAGACCTGTTCGGTCTGCAGCTGCCGTCGCCGTTGTTCATGGCACCTATCGGGGTGCTCGGTATCTGTGGGCAGGACGGCCACGGTGATCTGGCAGGCGCCCAGGCGGCCGCGCGTACCGGGGTGCCGATGGTCGTCTCGACGCTCACCCAGGATCCGCTGGAGGACGTCGCCGCCCAATTTGGCGACACCCCAGGCTTTTTTCAGCTCTATACTCCGACCGATCGCGATCTCGCGGCGAGCTTCGTGCGGCGAGCGGAAGCCGCAGGCTACAAGGCCATCGTCGTCACACTCGACACCTGGGTGCCGGGTTGGCGCCCGCGCGACCTGTCCACGTCGAACTTCCCGCAGTTGCGCGGCAAGTGCCTCGCCAATTACACCAGCGATCCGGTGTTCCGCGCGGGACTGCCACAGCCTCCGGAGGAGAACCCGCAGGCCACCGTCCTTCGGTGGGTCAGCCAGTTCGGCAATCCGCTCACCTGGGCTGACCTTCCGTGGCTGCGTTCGCTGACCAAGCTGCCGTTGATCCTCAAAGGCATCTGTCATCCCGACGACGTGCGTCGCGCCAAAGACGAGGGCGTGGACGGCATCTATTGCTCCAACCACGGCGGACGTCAGGCCAACGGCGGTGTTCCGGCCATCGACTGCCTGCCCGGGGTCGTCGAGGCCGCCGACGGCCTGCCCGTGTTGTTCGACTCCGGTATCCGCAACGGCGCCGACATCGTCAAGGCCCTGGCGCTCGGCGCCACCGCCGTGGGGGTCGGGCGACCGTACGTGTTCGGCCTCGCGCTCGGCGGGGTCGACGGCATCGTGCACGTTCTGCGTTCTTTGCTGGCCGAAGCCGATCTGATCATGGCGGTCGACGGCTATCCGTCCCTGGCGGATCTCACCCCTGACACGCTGCGTCGCGTCGACGCCTGAGCCGAGTCGGGTAGCGGACTACTCGTGTTCGCTGAAGGTTGCCGCGGCAACGATGAGATGCGATACGCACCATCAGTGGCGATCTGAAGGAGATCTGATGCCGCATGTGCCGCCGCCCTTGGCACCGCTCACCCCTGCGACGAGTCTGGACGACGTCGTCACCGCAATCGACTCGGTCATCGACTGGTCGATCGAAAACGAAAGCCGCCTGGGTTATTTCGCGGCACTGTACAAACGCATCACGGTCGCTGTGCGTACCGCCGTCGCTCACGGGGTGTTCGACGACGGCCCGCGGATGGAGCGCCTCGATGTGGCGTTCGCCAACCGCTACTTCGACGCGCTCAACGGCCGATTTCATCCGGACAGGTTTCCGCGGCCGACGCGGTCGTGGCATGTGACGTTCGACGCGGCAAGCCGCGAGGACCCGATCATCCTGCAGCACATGTTCGCCGGGGTGAGCGCCCACATCTGCCTGGACCTGGGGATCGCCGCGCACGCCGTGGCGCCTCCCAGACGCCTGCCGGAGTTGATGGCCGACTTCAATCGCATCAATGCGGTCCTCGCCAGTCAGATGGACGGCCTCGTCGCCGACCTCAACGAACTGTCGCCGGCGCTGGCCGACGTCTATGCCGTATTCATGGATCACCAGATCGTGCTGATCAACGAGGCGATGCGGACCTTCCGCGATGACGCTTGGCGCTTCGCCACCTTCCTCACCGCACAGCCGGCGTTCACCCGTCCGGTCAGCATCCGGCTTCGCGATCAGCGGACCGCCCGGCAAGGCCGGCTGATCTTCGAGCCGCCCGGTGTGCTCGGGCTCATCGATTGGGCCCTGGAAACCATCGCGGCGCAAGAGAGCTGGGACGTGGCGAAGAACATCCGCGTGCTCGACGAGATCGTCGGCATCCCTGCGCCGATCGCGACGACGTTGTGATGTCGTGACTCGCTCCGGGCGGTCGCGTGCCGGGACGCCACATGTCAGGGAGGCCTGCGGTGTCCCCGGCTGCCGAGCGGGCGGCGCCGATCAGGCTGACTGACAGTCTGATTCGCCGTCGTCGCTGTCGTGGCCGCCTCTGTTCTCGCCGCTGTCTCTGTCTCCGTTCTTTCTGCTGTGGTCTCGGTTGTGACCCGTAGCTCCGCTGTTGCGGGCGTCGCCGCGCTCGGTGTCGGGGTGGTGGTTGGTGTTGGGTTGTTGGTGGTCTTGGTCGAGCAGTTCGGGTGGGATTGCCGGCTTTTCGCTGAGGTCGTTGCCACGCGCTATTGCCGTGTCTGGCCCGGTGTCTGCGGCCTGCTTCGCATTGGTCTCGCCGTCGGTCTTCTGGTCGCGGTCAAGGTCTGCGAGGAGGGTTTCGGGGTGGTGGTAGGTGTTGGTGCGGTGTTGGCCGCGGTCGAGGAGTGCAGGTGGGATCCATTCGCATTGGCCGTGGTTGTTGATGCGGGTGGTCCATTTGTTGGGGGTTTCGCCGACGAGGCGGTTGTCACAGCCGCAGGCCAGGGCGAGGGCGTCGGCGTCGGTGAGTCCGCCTTTGGAGTAGTCGGTGGTGGCGTGGTGGGCTTGGCAGCGGTAGCCGTTGGCGGTGCATCCGGGGCGGGTGCAGCCGCGGTCGCGTGCCCAGATGGCCAGGCGCTGTCCGGCGGAGGCGGTGCGCCGGGCCCGCCCGAGGTAGAGCGGGATGCCGGTGTGTTCGTCGTAGACGGCGAGGTAGTGAAGCGCTTGGGAGGCCAGGCGGATCAGGTCGGGGATGGACAGTTTGGTGCCGCCGGCGGTGAGGGCCACTCCGGCGGCTTTTTCGAGTTCTTGCAGGGTGGTGGTGATCAGCAGGGTGGCGGGTAGGCCGTTGATCTGGCCGAGGTCTTTGTGGGCGAGCAGCAGCCGCATGGCGGTGAGCATGGCGTCGTGGCGACGCT
>Ga0182740_1000120_pt1 | contig 125194 bp, 111 predicted proteins | sample eDN5th37CKraftBY_FD_128872 | JGI IMG/M metagenome (GOLD analysis project Ga0182740, IMG submission 128872) | Enriched backyard soil microbial communities from Emeryville, California, USA - eDNA 5th pass 37_C Kraft BY (version 2) (version 2) | ecosystem: Environmental > Terrestrial > Soil >... | reverse complement strand
GCTCGATCACCGACCACTCGAAATCCGTCAGATCAAAGCGTGCCATCTCAACCTCCAAGGCTGAGATCAGTGAATCAGAACACACCCACCAAGGGAATCCCAGTTATGGGTATGTGACCTAGACCCAGTTTTTTTTCTGTCACCACTGGCAAAACGCTGTTTTACACAAGAAACCACCCAGAGTTGCAGTCTGCTACTTCACGGCTGCAACTTCGATACCTAGGCTCAGGACCCATTAATTATGTTGCACTGAGACGAGCCGGCTGATTCATTGGGCGTCGCTGGGAGGCGCCGTGATGTCCGATGTGTTTCTGCTCACCGAGGCGCAGATGCGCCGGATTGAACCTTATTTTCCGTTGTCGCACGGGATTGTGAAGGTTGCTTGAGCCTAAGGCGAAAACGCCGGCAGCAGGCACAACACCACACCGCTCGGATGACACACAGTTGGCCGCCGCGATGAGGCGCAAGACGGCGGAGCATCTCGTTGCCTTGTATTCGGCCCTGTCGGGACTCAACGAGGAGGCGCTCAAGATGCTGGGCAGCGTCTATGCCGATTCAGTCGAGTATTACGGCAAGCTGCTATCCCGCGATGAAGTGGTGATGCAGACGGCGCGGTTTAACGAGCGTTGGCCGTTGCGTCAGCACAAACCCCGAGCACGTTCCGTTGAGATTCACTGCGATGTGGCGACGCTGTCATGCATGGCAGGCGGAACCCTCGACTTCGACGCACGAAGCCCTGCGCGGAACGAGCATTCGTTCGGGGCGGCGACATTCGAATACACGTTCAATTACGCGCTATCTCCAGGCATACCTAAGATCACCAAGGAGAACGGCTCCGTTGTCGAACGGCATAAACAATCGCTAGCGCCGAGAATTCCGGTCTGGGATCAACACATGCCGCGATGATGGCGTGCAACCTGGACCTGGAGAACGCCACCGATCAAAGCTGGGACACTGCGCGAAAAACATACAGGTCGCGCCTATTCGCGGCCTCGCCCGCGCGGGCACTGCTCACCTCGGCATGAGGACCGTCGGAACGTAGGCCCCGCGTCCCGTCCCGAATACCGCAGCGTCAAGCCCTCTCGATACCCTCCAGCCTCTGAACGATCGCGGCGGTCGTGTCGACCTCAGCGTATTTCGAGGCCATGTCGAACAAGTTCACCGCATGAGAGACTTGGGAACGGTCGAACACCGCATCGTGCGGCACCGCAACGCGGAAGTTGTAGGAAAAGCCGTCGACGACCGTTCCCCGCACGCAGCCGCTGGTCGCGCACCCGGTCACGATGAGAGTATCGACGCCAAGATCGACGAGATAACTTGTCAGGGGCGTGCCGAAGAACGCGCTCGGGTGACGCTTGGGCAGAGTGAGGTCCGTCTCCCGCGGCGCCACCTCTTCGACGAAGTCGTAGCCGCGCGCGGAAGCCGACATCAGCCCCGGACTCTTTTCCGAAATGCGCGCATAGTCGCTGGCGATCTTGGGCGCGACATACGGATAGATAACCGGCCAGGATCGCTGTCGGAACAGCTTCAATAGCAGGCCGATTTGATCCACGGCCGCCCAGGCGATCGCGCCGCAGCTCGTCCTGAACTCCTTCATCGACTCCTGAATGGGAACGCGCTTGCTGCCGACCGTCCGGTATTGAACATCGATGATCAACAGCGCCGGCCGCTGGCCGAGCGCCAACGCGCCGCCAAACCCGGCATCGCGATAGATGTCGAGCTCGCTCTGCGGAATGAGTTTATCCCACGGATTCATGTCAGGCCCTAACGTTGAAGTGAATGCGGCGGCCCGCCCCCCGAAGTGAGAGGCGTGCCGCCGCAGGGTCGATCAGGGTTTCGGCACCACGTCGTCGGGCAGACTCGCCACATGATCGGCGATAGCGCCCGGCGTCGTCAGCCAGATACGGTCGCGTTGCGCGGCGATATGCTCGAACACGCGGCGCAGTTGACGAATGCGATGCGGCTGCCCGGTCAGGAAGGTGTGCAGCGAAAGGCTGTAGACCTGCGGATAAAACCGGCTTTCCTCAAGCTGCTCATCGAACGCATCGAGCGCCATCTGCGCGAAATCGAGATCGCTGGCCTTGCGGTTGACATAAGCCGGCAGGTCGTTGAGTTCCATCGACGGGTAAGGAACGGCGAGGATCGGCCCGCTGTCCGTACGGAACCAGGTCGGCTGGTCGTCGTACCACCAGTCGAGCATGTAGCTCCAGCCGAGTTCTTTCAGCAGCTCAGGCGTCTTCGCGCTCTGCGAGATGAACGGGCCGAGCCACCCCTTCGGCGGCTTGCCTTCATGACGGATCATCGTCTGGCGGACCTCCGTGAGCATCTTGCGCTCCTCGGCTTCGCTCAGGTCGATCTGCCGCTCGGAATTGGTGCGCCCATGCCCGACAAACTCGTCGCCGCGCTTGCGGAACGGCGTCAGCACCTCGGGGCACGCCTCATAGACCTTACCGTTCGCCAGGATCGCGAGAGGCATCTTGAAGTCTTCGCAGAGCCTGAGGATGCGCCAGATGCCGACACGGTTGCCGTAATCGCGGTAGGCATAGCCACGATGAAACGGCGGCGACGGCAGCGACGTGAAGTCGGGGCCCGGATTTCGGCCGAACTCGAATGCTTCGACGTTCAGCGCGATATAGACGGCCAGGCGAGTCTTGTTCGGCCAGTCGTAAACCGGACGATCGACGATCGCGCTGAAGGGATAACGGTCCATAGTCTTCTCCTGCTTGTCTGTGGGGTTCGTTCCGAGGGGCCGCGAAAGGATCAGTCGGTGAACACTTCCTCACGCTTGGCCTGCGTCTTCGGAAGGGAGGCGATCACGATCATGGCGATTGCCAGAGCGAGGGTTACCGCGCTCAGCGGATGGGCGAGAAAGATCGTCAGATCGCCGCGCCCGACGATCATCGAGCGGCGGAAGTGCTCCTCGAGCAGCGGGCCGAGGATGAAGCCGAGGATCAGTGGCGCGGGCTCGCAGTCGCTTTTGACGAACAAGTAGCCGAGGAGCGAGAACAGAGCCAAAAGCACGACCTGGAAGGCATTCTGTCCCGTGCAGTAAACGCCGACGGTACTGAACACCAAAACGATCGGAACGATGATGTTGTAGGGAATCGACAACAGCCGAACCCACAAGCCGACCAGCGGCAGGTTGAGAACCAGCAGCAAGACATTGCCGATCCACATCGAAGTGATGAGTCCCCAGAACAGCTCGGGCCTCGACGAGATGACATTCGGCCCCGGCATGATGCCTTGCATGATGAAGGCGCCGATCATCAGCGCCATGACCGGGTTCGAGGGGATGCCGAGCGTCAGCATCGGGATGAAGGAGGTTTGGGCGCCGGCGTTGTTGGCGGATTCGGGACCGGCGACCCCTTCGATCGCGCCCTTGGAAAATTGCTCCGGATGCCGGGAAACACGCTTTTCGACCATGTAGGACACGAACGAAGAAAGCACTGCACCGCCGCCCGGCAGGATCCCAAGCAAAGCGCCGAGGCCTGTCCCGCGCAGGATGGGGCCGACAATCCGGCGAATGTCCTCCCTGCTCGGCATGAGGTTGGAAATCTTCTGCGTGAGCACCTGGCGTGTCACGTTGTTTTCGAGATTCCGAAGAATCTCCGAGAGGCCGAAGATGCCGACTGCGAGCGCCACAAAGTCGATGCCATCCAGCAGCGACGACGAACCGAAGGTGAAGCGCGGCAGTCCGCTGTAGATGTCGCGCCCGGTGAGGCCCAGCAACAGCCCCATCGTCAGCATGGCGACCGCCTTAAGCATCGAGCCGCTCGCGAGAGCGACGGCCGAGACAAGGCCCAGCACCATCAGCGAGAAATATTCCGGCGGCCCGAATTCCAGCGCCAGCGCCGTCAGCGGCGGCGCAAGGAACGCGATGAAAAACGTCGCAATCGTGCCGGCAACAAAAGAGCCGATCGCCGCCACCGCCAGGGCCACGCCGGCCCTGCCCTGACGCGCCATCTGGTGGCCGTCGATCGCCGTCACCACGGCCGAGGATTCGCCCGGCACGTTCATCAGGATCGACGTGGTCGATCCGCCGTATTGCGCGCCGTAATAGATGCCGGCCAGCATGATCAGCGCGGTCGTCGGGTCCAACGTGACCGTCAACGGCAACAGCAGCGCGATGGTGGTGATCGGACCAAGCCCCGGAAGGACGCCGATCATCGTTCCGAGCAGGACGCCCAGAAAGCAATAAGCGACGTTCACCAAGGACAGCGATACGACAAAACCGTCGGCGAGATTGCTGAAAGCACTCATCCGAGATCTCGCGTTACATTTCAGGGCCGAAGGCCGGCACCATGACGCCAAGGCCGAGGATGAAGATCAGCCACGTCGCAAGCGCGAGTGCGAGCGCACACAGCGCCGCGCGACGCAGCGTCATCGCGCGACTCGCGAACGAACCGATGAAGGCAAGAACCGCTGTCGCCGGCACCAGGCCGGTGCCGACCTCCATGCAGCCGACGAACACGAGCGGAGAAGCAACGATCAGAACGATCGCGCGCCACGGCAGATTTCCCGTCGTCGGCGCCCCCGTCCGTAGACCGCTGACAATCACCATAAGACCGAGCGTTGCCAGGAGCGCGCAAAGGATGAGCGGAAACAGGCCGGGACCGACACGATAAAGTGTCCCAAGGTTGTAATTGGCCGCCGCGATCCCGAAGATCGCAGCGGTTGCGATGAAAATGGAACCCGACAGCAGATCCTTGCGCAGATGCATGAGGATCCTCACGATGCCTTGCGGCCGTTCACCGCCCTATCGAGCGGATGGCTTTTCAGGAATTCGACCGTCTTCGCGTTGAACAAATCCGGCCGGTCGATCTGCGGACAATGCCCGGCGCCCTCGATCATGCAAAGCTCCGCATCCGGGATCGCCGCCGCCAAGGTTGGCGCGAAGGCAAGATCGTTAACGGGATCGTCGCTACCGCCGACGATCAGCACCGGCACATCGATCGCTTCCGGCCGCAGAGCAGGCCGCGCGCTGCCGCTTTTCCGGTTCGGCGCCTGGAACCGCGCCGCTGCCGTCGCCTCCCATGCCCCAGGAATAAGGCTGATTTCGTGGCGCCGCCTGATATAGGCGGGGTCGGAGCGGAGTTCCTTGTTCTGCACCAGGAGCTCGGTGATCGCTCGCGCGCCTTCGAGGCTGAGATCGTAGGCGTGCAGCACCTTGCGGGCGCTCTCGTTGACCGGCGAACCGCCGCAAACCGATACGATCGATGCAATCGGCCACGTCGAGTCCCGCCGCGCCGCCTCGCCCAGGATCATTGTCCCGCCCATCGAATTGCCGATGAAATGCGCGGCCTCGATGCCGAGGTATCGCAGCAACGCTCCGATATGAACGACGCGCTTCTCCCAGAAATTCTCGAATGAGAACAGTTTCTCGCTGCGCCCGTAGCCGAGAATATCGGGCGCAACGACGCGATAGTGCTCGGCGAGCGGCGCGATGGTGAACTCCCAGGCAATCTCCGCGCATCCGCCGAACTCCCCGCCATGGATCAATACGACAGGCTCGCCGCTACCGGCTTCCAGATAATGCGTCCTGATCCCGTCGATGTGGGCCGTCTTGCTCTCGAATCCCGTCACGCTGCTCCCGGCCTCCCCTCTACCTGCACGCCCATCCGCCGCGCGGTCTGTCGCGCCGACCCGCAGGAACCGAACGCGAACCGAGCGACGTCGCGCCCGACTTCGCCCAGTTGCCAAAGCTCCTTGTCGGAAAATTCGGATCCGGCCTGCGCCCCGCGTTCGAGCGTGTTCAGCCCCGCGCCAAGCGGCGTCGGCCATCCTCTCAAGGCGTGGACCACCGACCGCAGCCCAGTGAGCGTCACTCCGACAGCCTGCCATCCCGCGGCACAGACAATGAGCCCGACGCCGCGATCCGTCAGGTAAGGCCGCTCGTCGCGCGCAAGGTCCTCGATGTAATCAATCGCATTCTTGAGCAGGCCCGGGATGCCGCCATGATAGCTCGGGCTTGCGATGATCAACCCATCGCATTGGCGCAGGATGGAGATGTAGCGTTCCGCGTTGCTCGCACGCGGCACGCCAAACTCATAAGGTGGAAACGACAATTCCGGGCCGGCGATCAATTGCGTGCGTGCGCCCGCGGCGCGCGCCGCCTCCAGGCTCACCGCAAGCGCGCGTTCACTGGACGATTGCGGCCGCAACGTCCCGCCAATGCCGACGATGAGGGGCGCCGTGGACATGATCATCTCGAAAAGCCTCGGGAAACGGCCGCCCGGCTCATGCCTCGCTCGCAGCCGGAAGGCGCTGCGCAACGTGACGCGCCAGCGGAGATGGGGATTGGGCCTCACGAAGGCGCGGCATCACGCCTTCCGCGAACAGATTGAGGCTCGACATCGTCTCCTCGTGCGACAGGCCGGCGCACTGCATCATCAGCAGCAGATTGGAGAACGCACCGACCCCATGACGGAAATCGCCGACCTGCTCGAGCACTTGCTCGGGCGTGCCGCAGAAGATCACGCCGGCGTCAATCAGCTCGTCGAGCGTGGCGGTGCTGAGCAGCACCGGATGCCCCGACTTTGTCGCCGAGGGGCGCTGGGTCGAACCGGACTTCATGATCCGCACATTATCCGCAACACTCAGGTACCCCGGCGGATTGCGGAAGGCCGGGGCGACGCGGCTGTTGGATGCGATGGTCGAAACGCAATGGACGGCGCGGCGACGCGCCTCGGCTTCCGTTTCGCCGATGGCACACATGCCCAGATACGCCAGCCGGTTGGCCGGCGCCTCGGTGCCATGATAGCCGCGCCACGCTTCGCGATACGCATCGAACAACGCTTTCGTCGCGTAACCGCTCAGGAACGTCGCGGCCACATATCCGCGCTTGGCGGTTTCGGCCATGCTCCGCGCGCTCGACGACGTGATCCACACCGGCGGGTGTGGCTGCTGCATCGGCCGCGGCCAGATGTTCACGTTGCGATAGTTGAAGAATTCGCCCTCGAACGGGAACGGTCCGTCATGGGTCGTCATCGCCTTGAGGATCAGATCGTGCGCCTCCCACAGGCGCTCCATCATACGGATGGGACTATTGACGGCGGCGGATGCCTCGTACGGAACGCCGCGCACGAAGCCCATCTCAAGGCGGCCGCCCGAGATGACGTCGATCATCGACAACTCTTCCGCTACGCGCAGCGGGTCCGTCCGGTTCGCCAGCGGCACGCCGAGCGCAAGCAGCCGCGCCCTCGACGTGATGCGCGCCAGGATGGCAAGGCTGATGTTGGAGGATACCGACAGGCAGGTCGGGGTGCTGTGATGCTCGTTGATCATGATGTCGTAGCCGAGCCTGTCGGCTTCGACCCATTCGTCATGGTATCGCCGGTAGAGCCCATGAGCGAAGTGCGGATCGCAATTGCGATTGGCGAGCGTAATGCGCAGCGACTGGTCCGGCAGCGACCACGCATCGGGATAGGACTGCTCGGTGAAATAGAAGACTCGCATCAGGCGACGCCTTTCATCGCGTTCATGGCCGCATCGGCATGGCGCTCATGCCAGTCGATGACGTGGCGCGCCGTGGCTTCGGCGCATTCGATATGCGGGTAATGCCCGCAGTCGCCGAGAGTTGAGAACACACCGCGCGGCAACCGCTTCGCCAGCGCGCGGCCGACATTCGGCGAAACGATGCGATCGTCTTCGCCGGACAGGACCAGTGCGGGGATATCGATGCGGTGCAGCCGGCGCGCGAGCGCGGGATTGTGCATGTAAGGCAGCCAAGCGTAGCGGGCGCTGGCCTCCCGCGCGCGAACCGCCAACTCCAGCTCGGCGTCACCCCCGCTATCGGGCGCACCGCCAGCCATCGCCGGGTTGAGAAACGAAAGGCTCTCGACCGCGCGCTCTTCCAGGCTGAAGATGTCTTGCATATCGCGCTCGGAGCGCCCTGCCATTTTGACCCCGGCCGGCGACAGCAGGCACAGCGACGCGATACGTGTTGTGTCCTTGCTCGCGATCTCCATCGCAAGCCAACCGCCGAGCGAAGATCCGACGATTGTCACGCGCCGCAGATCGAGCGACGCCATCAGGTCGAGATAAAAATACGACAGATCGTCGACCGACTTGAAATGGTTCGGAGCATCGAACTTGTAGCCGGGATGGTATGGGGCGATGACCCGGCCATGCGCGCCAAGCGCGCGCAGAAATGCATCCGCGCCGCGCAAACCGCGTTCGGGATGCAGGAACAGGAATTCCACGTCGCCGCTTCCGCATGCCGCAATCTCGGTTCTCACACCGAAAAGATCGATCGGTTCCAGATTGATGGGATTCTCGCTCAACGATTGCTCCGCCAATGATCGCGATTGCTCACATCAAACTAGCGACAACGGGCGAGACGAAAAGAAATAAAATCTTTTCGGGGCGATCAGTTTTTCTATGACGCCGATGGCGCGGATACATCTGACGATGACGCGCGGAAATCATCCGCACAGAATGATGCCGGCGCACCGCCACGATGCGCCGGCACGAAGAAGGCACTAAAGCGAGACGTTGGCCGCCTTGGCAACGGCTCGCCACCGCTCGTTCGTGCTCCTGATTTCCGTCGAGAATTCTTCCGGCGATTCGGCAAGCGAAACGAACCCGATATTACGGAGAGCGCCCTGCAATGCCTGATCGGCCCGCGCCTTGTGGAACGCTGCCGACAGATGAGCCACGACCGGCGCCGGCATTCCTGCCGGACCGACAAGCCCCGACCACTCGTGAACCTCGTAGTCTTTAACGCCCGCTTCGGCCACTGTCGGCAAATCGGGAAGCAGCGGCGTCCGTTGCGGCGTTGTGATGGCCAGCGGCTTGACCTTGCCGCCCTTCATCAAGCTCATCGTGCCGCCGACGTTCGAGAGAAGGATTTGGATCACGCCCGCCGACAGATCGACGAGCGCGGGCCCGTTGCCTTGATAGGGAACGTGCACGATGTCGATCCCTGCCCGCTCCTTGAAATACTCAAGGCCGAGGTGGACGATGGACCCCGCGCCCGGAGAGCCGAAGTTCAGCGTGCCCGGCTTCTGCTTGGCGAGCGCGATCAGCTCCTGCACGTTGTTCACCGGCAAGCCGGCATTGACGACGATGACCAACGGCCCGACGACGAGCCGGGAGATCGGCTGGAACGCCTTCTGCGGATCGTAAGGCGGATTCTTCATGATCGCCGGTGCGATGCCGAGCGTGCTGGTCGAAGCCCAAAGCAGCGTATAGCCATCCGGCTTGGCACGCGCGACGAAGTCGGCTCCCGTCATCCCTCCCGCGCCGGGGCGATTATCGAGCACCACCTTGGCGCCGACCGCCTTGGAGAAAGCATTGGCGAATGCGCGCGCCGCGGCATCGACCGAACCGCCCGGCGGAAACGGAACGACGAGTGTGATCGGCCGCGCCGGGTATTGCTGTGCAAAGCCGCTCGACGGCAACACCACAGCACCGGCTCCGGCGCCGATGGATTTCAAGAACGCCCTTCTGTTCCAACCCCGACCCGTCATGCTTCTCCCCTCCGATCGTTACAAACGAAGCTGCTGACTGCGCCCTGGCACGCCTTTCAGGCCGGCCACACGCAAGAGAGGCGTCCCGCCCTCGGCCTTTCAAGCAATATTTTCTGATTGCCCCTATCACCCGGAGCACAGGTCAAGGCATTCGATGGCCGTCAAACCGCGCGATCGCGGACAACGTCGAACAAGCGGCTCTGCCGCAGAGCCTCGGTAAACGATTGAACAAGCAGGCTCGCCGCCGGCGACAACTCTTTGTGCTGCGGATATGCCAGGACCAAAGTCCGCTTTAGCGTCGGCTCGATCAATTGCACGCAACGCAGGCGCGAACCGAACTGATTAACCGGGAAAGTCGAAGGCGAAATGATCGAAACCCAACCGGGCTGGGTGACGATCTGAAAAACGCTGACGGCGGAATCGACCTCGATTTCCGGCCGGATGGCGATGCCGCGCTTCTCCATCTCGCTGACCATGAAGTTGCGTTGGAAGTTGCCGGCCGAGGGCAACACGACGCGCATCTGGGCAAGCTCTCGCCCCGACATTTTGTCGCCCGTCGGATAGGTTTCATTGCTGACGACGGCCGTAAGCTCCTCCTCGGCGAGGACCACCTGCTTGACCGTCGGCCGCGGCTCGGCACGCGCGACGATAGCGAAGTCGAGGTCGCCGAGCACGACGCCCTCCAGGAGGTGTTGGCTGTATCCGTCGCGAACGGCAAGCTCGACGCCCGGATATTGCTCGTGAAACTCCATCAGGATTTGCGGCACGATCAGCGGCGGCAGCGCCGAAAGGATACCGAAGCTCACCTTGCCCGCGATCTGGCCGCTCGATTCCGAGAGCGCCGTCCGCACATCGTCCGCCGCTTCGAGGGCCTGCAGGCAAAGCGGATAGAGCCGATGCGCGATAGCATTGGGAACGACACCTGTCGCGGCGCGCTCGAACAGTTCGAGACCGAAAGACGCTTCCAGCCGGCGGATTTGTTGACTGACGGCAGCCTGGACGACATGGACGCGCCTTGCTGCGCGCGTCATGTTTCTTTCCTCATAAAGCGCCACGAAGTAGCGCATCTGCTTGAGGTCCATGAAACCGCCTTCCTTCGGGCCGTGGAATGCGCAAGAGAATGCCCGCACCGCACCGTTGAGTCGAGGGCGGACCGTCTAAGCCCATCCGTCGCACCATGCCAGTCAGTTGACTCATGTTTCCGTTGCGATGCGGCGAGTGCCGGAAGGCATTGCGCAAACTTTTCGTTTTGGCCGCGATCAGAAAACCTTTCTTTGGCTGGCTCCCTCCGAAGCGATAGCCTCGCAACCTTCGCGAAAGAACACCGAACCATACAAACGACTACTGACGGACATCGCCGCATGCACGATCGTGAATTTGGAAGCGCCGCCTGTATCGGCGTGGCCGTTCCGCAGGCCAATCCCATTGCCGAGCCCGAATTCCAGGCGCTCGCCGCCGATGGCGTATCCGTGCTGACGACAAGGCTTCAGGGAAGCCGGACCAACTCCAAGGACCGGCTGGTCGGGTACCTCGACAGCCTGCAGGGGACGCTCGACGCCTACGACACCACCCCGCTCGACGCGGTTGCGTTCGCCTGCACCGGCGTGTCCTACATCGTGGGCGACGAGCACTGCGAGGGCGAACTCAAGCGACTGTCCGGCGAACGAGGCTATCCGATCATTTCAGCCGCTAGTGCGATCCGCACGGCGCTCAAACACATGGGCGTGACGAAGATCGCGGTCTTCGCGCCCTATCCCAAGTGGCTGTCGGAGTTGAGCTACACCTATTGGGCCAGCGCGGGCTTCCAGGTCGTTGCCTCCGCCTGCGCTCCGATGGACCCGTCCGATACGCGCGCCGTCTACAAGATCCGCTCGAAGGAAATCGCGTCAAACGTGGCCGCGCTCGATCTCAGCAACGCTGAGGTTCTGATCTTGACGGGAACCGGAATGCCGACGCTGAAGGCAATTCCCGAGCTGTCAAGACAGATCGGCAAGCCGGTGCTTTCCTCCAATCTCTGCCTGGCTTGGATGGCAATGACCACCTGCGGCGTCAGCCTGCCGGCGGCGACGGCAACCGAGCCCCTCTATAGCGGCTGGGCACCGCGGCTGCGTCAATAGAACGATGCCGTTCGCTCGCCGGGTCGGCGGGCCGGCAGCGTTCCCAGAGCCATGGACAGCGGCTGCAACCATCCGGGCCCCATCGGCGTTATGGGTGTCAGGAGGGGCCAGAGGTCCGTCATGGCTCACGGGTCCAACGAATGGCGCATCGACCCGGTCGTGCTGGCGACGCTGTTGTTTGGCATCGCAGCCGCGGCAATCCTGGTCACGGCCATCTAGGCGGCGCCGAAGTGGCCTTGTTTCGGCCCCTTCCCTTGCCGTTTTCCCATTCGTGAGCGACCCCCGGCCTCCGCTCCGAGCGAAGCCCCGGCTTTGCTGTTGATGGCGCGACGTCAACGCTCCCCCAAAACCACATTTGTCCGCTAATTTTCATCGTGGATGCCCCCTGCGAGGACGTCGCGCGTGAAATTGAGGTTCGTTCCGGCGTTCGTGCTTGCCGTCCTCGGCGTGGCCCACACCCCCCTCCACGCCCAGGGCATGAAACCGCCCAGCCTGTCGTTCGCGCAGGCCGACTGGGGCGCGGCGCTTGCGACCCTGCCGGACACCGACGTGATCGGACCTGCGGCAAGGGCCATGCGGACCCGCACTGCGCAGGCGGGCGGCGGCGGCCCGATTATTCCGGCGCTGACCCGGCTCAACGGCGCGATGGCGCAACGGATGGCCGGCATCGCGAACAGCCCCGTGCCGGTGTTGCTGCCTTTCGACGCCGAAGCCTTGCTGCGCGACCTGGCCGCCGGAACAGCCGATGCCGGCAACGAGCGTTACCTCGCCGGCTTCCACAGCGAGCAGTTCTTCCATGCCGGCCCGGCCGGTTATGACGCCGCCTTCGCGATCCGCACCGCTCAGGTTCCTGAACTGTCCGACATCGCCTTCCCTCGGCCGATCGAGGTGCAGATTTCGGGCTCGCAGGTGCTCTACGATCTCCACACGCCCATCGCAGTCGCGGGCGCTCCGGTGCCGGCGTTGGAGAACGAGTTTCCCGGCATCCGTCGCCTGCGGCTCGAACGCTATTTGCGCTACACGTTCGTGCGGTTCGGCGTTCCCTATGTCGCCTCCGTGTTATGCTTCGATGCCAGCGTCTCGCGCGAGGGACTGCCGACCTGCCACGCGGCGGACCGCGTCCTGCTGCGCTTCCTGCGCGCGCTTCGCGTGGTCGGTGGCATGCCGAGCGGTTTGCGCGCCGTAAAACCTTTGCCGCCCGAACGGCCTGCCGCGGCATCGAATGTGTTCGGCTATTACGCGCCGGGCCAGATTTTATCGGGCAGCGGATCGCGCAAACGCACCGGGCGTGCCGACTATACGGTCTATTCGCAAATCCGGTTTCCGCTGGCCGACGCCTCGGCGCGCGCGGGGTCCGAAATGTTCCGCCGCGACGAACGCGAAACCGGCGCCGATAGCCCAACCCGCGCCGCTTATCCCTGGCGGGATAATTTTTGCGAACGCCGGAGTTTCGCGGTTGCTCAATGTCCGGCCGGGCACGGCCATCAGGGGCAAGACCTTCGGCCCATGCACTGCACGCGCCTGCCCGGCACCGACCGATGCGAACGTTACGGCGAGGTGCTCGCGGTCCGCGGCGGCATCATCATGCGCTGGCCCAAGCAGGAGGCGGCGTATCTGATCGTCAACTCCGCAAACGAGCACATCCGCTTCCGCTACCTGCACATGAGCCCGCGCAAGATGGATGCGGACGGCCTGCTCAGCGGACGCCGCGTCTACGAAGGCGAAGTGATCGGCGAAGTCAGCAACTACAGCATGCAGGAAGCCGGAACCAGCTACCACCTGCATTTCGACATCCAGGTTCCGACCAAGGATGGATGGGTGTTCGTCAATCCCTACATGACCCTGGTTGCTTCCTATGAACGGCTGATCGGCGCGCGCGGAACGGAGTTGGCCGATCCGGTCGCCGTGGACTCGGCTGCCAGCAATTTGAGTCCCGATCCGGCAAAGGCGGCGCGCGCGAATACCTACAAGAACCGGGCTTCAAGGAAGCCGACACGGCACCGCACCAGCAAGCGTTGACCGCGACATCGCGCTGTTTGCCGGCGCGCGCCACGCCCATAGAATGCCCCCATGAATCACTCGCGCCGATTCTGGTTGCAGAGTGCGTTGGCTAACGCCGCGCTGTTGCCATTGGGTTTCGCCGCCTCCGCGCAAAGCGCGCGCATATCCTTTCCGCAATGGGTGGCGTCGTTCCGTGCGCGGGCGATGGCGCGCGGCATCTCGGCACACACCTACGACAGCGTGATGGGCGCGCTGAAGCCCGACACGTCGGTCTATGCGCTGCAAAGCGCGCAGCCCGAATTCCAAGAACAGACCTGGCAATATCTCAACCGCCGCGTCTCGGATTGGCGGGTCACGACTGGCCGCGAGGTCGCCAAGCAACACGCTTCTCTACTCGCGCGCGTCGAACGCACCTACGGCGTCGATCGCTACGTCTTGCTCGCGTTATGGGGCGTGGAGTCCGCCTACGGCGATCCGGTGGTGCAGCAGAAATATATGCGGCCGGTGTTTCCGGCCCTCGCAGCGCTTGCCTGGGGCGAGCCGCGCCGACGCGCTTACTGGGAGAAGGAACTGCTCAACGCGCTCGTCATCGTCGAGCGCGGCTGGAGCACACCTGCGCAAATGCGCGGCTCGTGGGCCGGCGCGATGGGACACACCCAATGGATGCCGGAGGTGTGGCTCAACATGGGCGTCGATTTCGACCACGACGGCCGCATCTCGCCGTTCGGCAATCCGGCTGATGCACTGGCCGGCACCGCGCGCTATCTCCTGGAGCGGGGCAAGTACCGTCGCGGCGAGCCGTGGGGCTACGAGATCGAAGGCAAGGCGTCCGGCAAGGCGCGAAGCTATGCCGCCTGGCGCACGCATGGCGTCCGTCGCGCCGACGGCAAGGCATTCGACCATCCGCACGCCTCGGCGCGGCCGTGGACGCCGGTGCCGGGCGGTCCGTCCTTCCTGCTCGGGGCAAACTTCTTTTCGGTGCGCAGCTACAATCCGTCGATGAACTACGCGCTCGCCATCGCGCACCTCGCCGACCGCATTCGCGGCGGCGGGCCGTTCGTACACCCCTTCCCCGGCAGCGAGCGCACGCCGACGCTTGCCGAGTTGAAAGAGTTGCAGCAGCGCCTCACTGCCGCCGGCTTCGACACCGGCGGCGTCGATGGCCGTATCGGCAGCGACACCATGCGCGCGGTGCGCGCCTACCAGGAAAAGGTCGGCATGGAGCCGGCCGACGGCTACGCCGGCCTGAAGGTTCTGGCGCGGCTGCGACAAGGGCCATAGCGGCTCCCCGCAGCTAGATCTTAAAGCTCTCCAGCGTTCCCTTGTGGAACAATTCCTCGACCTTCACCAACCGCGACGACAAACCCTGCGCGTGATGATGGCGCAGAAACGTCTCCAGCGTCTTGCGGTTGGCATCGACGCCGTAAGGCCAGTAGTCGTCGCCCATCAGCGCGCGTGCCTCGGCAATACGCTCCTCGACAAACGGCATTGTCACCTTGGTCGCGGACGTGTCCCACAGATGCGCGAGCGCGGCCGCCTTCGATTGCTCGAAGGCCTTCAGCACGGCCGCCGGAAGCCACGGATGCTGTTCGGCCAGCGTCCTGCGGACGCCGATCAGGTGCATGATCGGGAAAATCTGCGTGCGCTTGAAATAGTCCTTGGCGGCTGCCACCGGATCGCGGAACAGCCAGCCGATGTTGTCCGACTGCACGACCGGGGGCCGCGGCGCCATAAAGCCGTCGATCTCGCCTTCGGCCAGCAGCGCCGAAATCGTCTTGCCCTCCGGCGCGTTATCGAGGCGCACGCCGGCCGGCAGCTTGATGGTGATCTTCTCCGGCCGGCCCGCATGCTCGATGCCGCCGCGAATCCAGTGGATGTCCGAAGGCTTCACGCCGAAGTCATCTTCGAGGATCGCTCGCGCCCAGACGTTCGCCGTCAGTTGATACTCCGGCAGGCCGACCTTCTTGCCCTTGAGGTCCTGCGGCTTCTGGATGCGGTCGGTGCGCACATACATCGCGGTGTGGCGAAACATCCGCGACACGAACGCCGGCACGCCGACGTAAGGGTTGTTGCCCTCCGCCGTCTTCACCGTGAAGCTCGACAGCGAGCATTCGCAGATATCGAAATCCTCCGAGCGGAACGCGCGAAAGAAGATTTCCTCCGGATAAAGCTTCATGAACACGGGATCGACGCCGTCGATCTGTACGGCACCGTCGATCAGCGGGCGGTTGCGGTCATAGTCGCCGATCGCGACGGAGAGATTGAGTTTGGACATGGCCGGAGGTCTTTCGTGGAAAGGAGACGCAGCAGTTAGCCCTGAAGCGCGGCGATTTGCAATGCGAGGTCACGCATGGCGCATCGCCTGCTTTCTCCGACAACGAGTGGTACTTTACGAAAATCTCGCATCTGGCGTGGCGACGTCGATCAGACGCAGTTGCACGCGCTCCGCTCCGTTCCAGCGGTCGATGGAAAGCGTGCCGGCCGCGTGCAGCGGCTGGCCACGGCTCGTCATCAACGCCTGCCCGAGTGGCTGGCCCGCGGCTCGGAACGCGATGGCGTTGAGTGTGGTGCCGTCGCCCGAGCGCAGCCGCACGCGCACATGCGCCTGCGCGACTTCCTCGGCGTAAGCGACCGTGTGATGCGGCAGCACCACCACCGGCTCAGGATTGCCCGCGCCGAACGGACCGGCCTGCGCCAATGTCGCGACCAGCGCCGCGTTGGCGCCCGCCGCGCTCACCGCACCGTCGATCAAAAGCGCGCGGTCGGCCCGCGCGGCGGCGACCGCATCGGCCAACTCGTTTTCGAGATAAGCGCGGAACGACGCCAACGCGTCGCACCGCACCGTGATGCCCGCCGCCATCGCGTGCCCGCCGCCCTTGAGCAGTAGCCCTTCAGCCACCGCGCGGCGGACGGTGCGGCCGAGATCGACGCCGGCGATGGAGCGCCCCGAGCCGGTGCCCGTCCCGCCGGGCTCGAGCGCAATAGCAAAGGCCGGGCGGCCGAAACGCTCCTTCAGGCGCGCCGCGAGCAGGCCGACGACACCCGGATGCCAGCCTGCCGCCGCGGTCACCACCACCGCGCCCTTCTCCTCAAGGCCCAGCGCGGCGGTCGCTTCGGCCTCCGCCTCCGCCAGCATCGCCTGCTCCATCGCACGACGCTCCTGGTTGAGACGGTCCAACTCCGCCGCGATGGCCCCGGCCTCGGCCGGGTCATCGGTGCGCAACAAGAGCGAGCCGAGATCGGCGCGCCCGATGCGCCCCCCAGCGTTGATGCGCGGCCCGAGCAGGAAGCCGAGATGCCACGGCTCCGGCGGCCCCGAGAGTCGCGCCACATCCATCAGCGCGGTCAGGCCGACGTTGTCGCGGTTGCGCAACGCCAGCAGGCCCTTCGCAACGAAGGCACGGTTCAATCCGCGCAACGGCACGACATCGGCCACCGTGCCGAGCGCGACGATATCAAGGAACGACAGCAGGTCCGGCTCTGCCCGCGCCCCGCTCCAGAATCCGCACGTGCGCAGCACGCGGTTGACCGCGACCACCGTGAGGAACACGAGGCCTACCGCCGCGAGATGCCCCAGTTCCGAAAGGTCGTCGAGCCGGTTCGGATTGACCACGATGGCGTCCGGCAGCTTCTCGTCAGCCTGGTGATGGTCGATGACGATCACATCGAGGCCAAGCCGGCGCGCCTGCGCCAACGGCTCGATGCTGGTGGTGCCGCAATCGACTGTGATGAGAAGCTGCGTGCCGCGTTCGGCGAGCGCGCGGATCGCCTCGACGTTCGGTCCGTAGCCCTCGAATATCCGGTCTGGAATATGAACGATCGGCTCAAGGCCGCCCGCGCGCAGGAAGCGAGCCAGCAGCGCCGAAGCGGTCGCGCCATCCACGTCATAGTCGCCGAAGATCGCGACACGCTCGCCGCGCATCACCGCGTCGGCGATCCGCAGCGACGCCGCCTCCATCGCGGTGACAATATGCGGATCGGGCATCAGCCGCCGCAACGCCGGATCGAGATAAGATTCCACCTCGTTGGATTCGACGCCGCGCCCGGCCAGCACGCGAGCGAGAAGCTCCGGCACGTTGTGCTGCTGCGCAATCGCCAGCGCCTGCGCCGTGCCCCGCTCGTCAAGCCGGTCGCGCCAAGCAAAACCGTTCACCGACCGCTCGACGCCGAGAAAGAGGCGCGCGGTGGCGTTTGGTGTGGGCGCCAGAGCGATGGTCATCGGAATCCCGTGCCGGAACAGTGATTCGGCCTGAAACGAGTGTGGCACGGCCATGCCGCCGCCGCGCGCGTGGCGGCCGGATATCGCCGTAATCCACCAGCGCTGGCCAAAAAAGCCCGCGGTTCTATGGCTTCGTGTTAGCGGCTGGGATTTCAGCGGCTGGGCGCATTCGCACGCATATTCGGCGCATTGTGGCGCGAGCCCGGATTCCAGAGGCAAGCGCGGAACTGCCGCTGGATTCCGGATCGCCACTTCGTAGCGTCCGGAATGACAACGGTGAGTTTTTCGACAGCCTGTTAATCCAGGTGGAACTTGTCGAACTGGCGATGCTCGGCGACGATCCGACGGACGGTACCGGTAACCGAACGCATCACCACCGTCTCCGTCTCGATCATATCCTTGCCGAACTTGACGCCGTTGAGCATCGGGCCGGTGGTGACGCCGGTTGCCGCGAACAGGCAATCGCCCTTCACCATGTCCTCGATTTCGTATTTCTTCTTCGGGTCCTTGATGCCCATGTTCAGCGTGCGCTCGCGCAGCGCTTCGCTGTCGATGACGAGGCGCGTCTGCATCTGCCCGCCGATGCAGCGCAACGCGGCTGCGGCCAGCACCCCCTCCGGCGCGCCGCCAATGCCGAGATAGATGTCGATGCCGGTCTTCGGCTCGGCGCAGTGGATCACGCCGGCAACGTCGCCGTCGCTGATGAGGCTCACGGCGGCGCCGGTCTTGCGCACTGCTTCGATGATGTGCGCGTGCCGCGGGCGATCAAGCAGGATCGCCGTGATCTCCGACGGCTTCACGCCCTTGGCCTTGGCGAGGCGCATGATGTTTTCATCGGCGGGCGCGTCGAGGTCGATGGTGCCCTTCGGATAGCCCGGACCGATGGCGATCTTCTCCATGTAACAGTCGGGCGCGTGCAGGAGCGTGCCGGCGTCCGCCATCGCGAGCGTTGCGATCGCGCCCGGCATATTCTTGGCGCAGAGTGTCGTGCCCTCGAGCGGATCGACGGCGATATCGACCTGTGGACCGCTCTTGTTGCCGACCTTCTCGCCGATGAACAGCATCGGCGCCTCGTCGAGCTCGCCCTCGCCGATCACCACGGTGCCGTCGATGGGCAGCTTGTTCAGTTCGCGCCGCATGGCGTCCACCGCGGCCTGATCGGATGCCTTGTCCTTGCCGTGCCCGCGCAGACGCGCAGCGGAAACGGCAGCGCGCTCGGTCACCCGAACGATCTCGATCGTCAGAACGCGCTCCAGAATCTGGTTCGACTGCACGGTGATCGACGACATCGGCAACTCCCTATCTCCCACGACGATCTTCAGTCTTTTTCGATGCGGATCAATTGCGGCCGGCCCGAGACGACCCGATCACGCTGCACGGCGGCAAGCGCCTTGCGTACCGCATCCTCAGTCGTAGCGTATGTAATCAATATAACAGGAACAGGGCCGTGTGCCTTGGCCGTACCACCGGCGGGCAAGCCGCTATGGCGCTGCACAATGGATTCCATCGAGATGTTGTGCTGGGCCAACCGCTTGGCGATGGTCGCGGCACTGCCCGGCTTATCGACCGCCATCAGCCGGATGTAGTAGCCGCCTTCATGGCGCTGCATGGGCGCCTTGCGGCTGACAACAAGCTTGGCCGATGGCCGGCCGAAGGGAACCGTGCGCGAGCCGCGCGCGATGTCGGCGATGTCGGCCACCACCGCCGAGGCCGTCGCAGCGCCACCGGCACCCGGACCGACCAGCGTGATCGGCGAGATGCCGGCGAAGTCGATCGTGACGGCATTGGTCACGTCCATCACTTGGGCAATCGCTGAGTCCTTGGGCACCATCGTCGGATGCACGCGCTGCTCGATACCCTTGTCGGTGCGAACCGCAACGCCCAATAACTTGATGCGATAGCCGAGTTCGTCGGCAGCCTCCAGATCAGCCGTGGTGATCGAGCTGATGCCTTCGACATAGAGCGCCGACGGATCGACGCGTGTGCCGAAGGCAAGGCTTGCGAGGATGGAGAGCTTCTGCGCGGTGTCATGCCCCTCGATGTCGAACGACGGGTCGGCCTCGGCATAGCCCAGCCGCTGCGCCTCCTTAAGGCACTCCTCGAACGATAGCCCCTCGCGCTCCATGCGCGTCAGCATGTAATTGCAGGTGCCGTTGAGGATGCCGTAGATGCGCGTCACGGCGTTGCCGGCGAGCCCCTCGCGCAGCGTCTTGACGATCGGCACCGCCCCGCCCACCGCGGCCTCGAAATTGAGCGCGACGCCGTGCTTCTCGGCGAGCGTCGAAAGCTCGATACCGTGGCGTGCAAGCAGCGCCTTGTTCGCGGTCACCACCGGCTTACCGGCCTTGAGCGCGGCGCTCACCGCGGCGCGAGCCGGATTGCCCTCCCCGCCGATCAGTTCGACGAAAACGTCGATCTCGGGATCGGTGGCAAGCTTCACCGGATCGGCGATCCAGCGTAGCGATTGGGTGTCGATGCCGCGATCCTTGCCGCGACTCCTGGCGCTGACCGCCACGACCTCGATGGGTCGCCCGGTGCGCTGCGCCAACGCCTGACGACGCTGCTCGATCAGCCGCACCACCGAGGCGCCGACCGTGCCGAGACCGGCGAGACCCAGTTTCAGGGGAGCAGCCATGAGAGCGTCGGGAAAACCGCTTGTGAAGCGGCGCTAGCGCCGCGTGGCGAGGGGAACGACGTTATGGAGGGTTTCCGCGCCGCTTTCAAGAAAGCGGCGCACGTTGCGCGCTGCCTGGCGGATGCGCTGCTCGTTCTCCACCAGCGCGATGCGGACGAAGCCCTCGCCGCGCTCGCCGAAGCCGGTGCCGGGCGACACCGCCACCTCAGCCTTCTCCACCAGGAGCTTAGAAAATTCGACGCTGCCCAGCGACTGGAACGGCTCGGGGATCGGCGACCACGCGAACATCGAGGCCGCAGGCGCCGGGATCGGCCAGCCGGCGCGCTCGAAGCTCTCGACCATGACATCGCGGCGGCGGCGATAGATATCGCGCATCTCGCGGATGCAATCGTCCGGGCCGTTCAGGGCCGCGGTGGCCGCAACCTGGATCGGCGTGAACGCGCCATAATCGAGATAAGACTTCACCCGGGCCAACGCGGCGATGATGCGCTCGTTGCCCACGGCGAAACCCATGCGCCAGCCCGGCATCGAGAACGTCTTCGACAGCGAGGTGAACTCGACAGTGATGTCCATCGCCCCCGGCACCTGGAGCACGGAGGGAGGCGGATTATCGTCGAAATAGACCTCGGCATAGGCGAGATCGGACAGGATCAGGATCTCGTGCTTCTTCGCGAACGCCACCAAGTCCCGGTAGAAGTCCAGGCCGGCGACAAACGCGGTCGGGTTCGACGGATAACAGACCACGACGGCAATCGGCTTCGGGATCGAGCGCACGATGGCGCGCTCGAGCGTCGAGAAGAACTCCGGCGTCGGGTCGGACGGCACCGAGCGGATCACCCCCCCCGCCATCAAGAAGCCGAAGGCATGGATCGGGTAGCTCGGGTCGGGCACCAGCACGACATCGCCCGGCGCGGTGATGGCCTGCGCCACGTTGGCGAAGCCCTCCTTGGAGCCCAGCGTCGCCACGACCTGCGTGTCGGGGTTGAGTTTCACGCCGAAGCGGCGGGCGTAGTAAGCGGCCTGGGCCCGACGCAGGCCGGGGATACCTTTGGATGCGGAGTAACGGTCGGTGCGTGGGCGGCCGAGCGTCTCCTTCAACTTCTCGATGACATGGGCCGGCGCGGGCAGGTCCGGGTTGCCCATGCCGAGATCGATAATGTCGGCGCCGGCGTTGCGGGCCGCGGCCTTGGCGCGGTTGACCTCTTCGAACACATACGGTGGCAATCGCCGGATACGATAAAATTCTTCCATTGTCTCGATCTCATGAGGACCGGCCAAGCCGGCCGCACCGCTTGACCCACAACCTTGGCCAAAGACTCTTGGTCAACGTGTCTTAGCCGGAAATCTTCAGCCAAGAACGTGGGCCAGCGTCAGTCAACGGCCTTGGCGAACCTTCTATCACGCCTTCCTTGGTCGTTAGAACATTTTCCAACGTCGGGGAGATGCGAACCTGCGCGGCGCTCCATCAGTTTGCCGTCGAGCCGTTAGCCGTGGGCTTGGCGCGGCGGGCGGATTTTGTGTCTTTTGTCTTGCTGCTGCCCATCTTGCTGCCGGCCGGCGCGATGCCCGCGGCCGCCTGCTGGCGGTCACGCGCAGCGATAAGGTCGGCTTCAAGCCTCTGCTGCTCCAATCCGGTCAGGACGACGCTGTTGCGGGGCGGCGGCAAGTCGTGGACCGCCGGATACGCCACAGGCTCGGCTGGGCGCGCCGGCGCGTCCGCCGGCAAGCCGATGACCGGCGCCTGCGAGGCCCCATCCGCAATACTCTGGGACGTGGAGGCGCAACCGCCGAGGCCTATCGTCGCGGCGAGCACACCGGCCACAACCCATCGCGATGCGCGCCCATAGGCGCGCGCATGCTGCAATGTCGCGTTTCGCCGTTTCATCCGTCCCAACCGCAGGTTCCCTCAAGGATCCCCACCTCGACATGACGCAGGAACCGTGAAATTGGCGTAAATTCAATGTATTGATCTGGAATTGCGGTAGCTCGCTAATATGTCCAAAGCAAGGATGGCATGGATGCGGGCCCGGCCACGGCGGGCGCGGCGGACGGATCGACGGTCATGAAGGACGATACAGCGCCACCATCCCCCAAAATCGCCGCCGTCGATGTCGAGGCTTTCGCCAGGAACCTCGCCCGCATGGTCGAGGGCAGCGGCAAGGCGCTTGCTGCCTATCTGAAGCCGCGCGAGCAGCGGCCCGTCGAGGCCGGCGGACTCAGCGATGAAATCGCGGACATGGTGCGCACCTTCGGCGAGGTCGCAACCTATTGGCTATCCGATCCCGCCCGCGCCGTGGAACTGCAGACGCGGCTCGGCCGCGCCTATCTCGAACTGTGGGGCGCGGCCGCGCGCCGCCTCTCCGGCGAGGACACCGGGCCGGTGGTCACGCCCGACCCCAAAGACAGGCGCTTTGCCGATCCGGAATGGTCCTCGAACCAGTTTTTCGACTTCATCAAGCAGGCTTATCTGCTCAGCACGTTTTGGGCCGACCGCCTCGTCAAGGACGCGGAAGGGCTCGATCCTCATACCCGCCAGAAGGCCGAATTCTACGTCCGGCAAATCGCAAACGCGCTGTCGCCGTCGAACTTCGTACTGACCAATCCGGCGCTGCTGCGCGAGACTCTCGGATCGAACGCCGAAAACCTGGCCCGCGGTATCGGCATGTTGGCCGAGGACATCGAGGCCGGCGGCGGCGACCTCAAAATCCGGCAGTCAGACGCGGCGCAATTCGAGATCGGCCGCAACATCGCGGCCTCCCCCGGCAAGGTGATCCTGGAAAACGAGCTGATGCAGCTCATCCAATATGCCCCCTCGACGCCGAACGTTCTGAAAACGCCGCTTCTGATCGTGCCGCCGTGGATCAACAAATTCTACGTACTCGACCTCACGCCGGAGAAATCCTTCATCAAGTGGTGCGTCGATCAGGGCCTGACCGTTTTCGTGATCTCGTGGATCAACCCCGACGCACGCCTCGCCCGCATGGGGTTCGAGGAATACATGCGGCTCGGCCCCCTCGCCGCGCTCGACGCCATCGGGCAGGCGACCGGGGAAAAGAAGGTCCATACCATCGGCTATTGCGTCGGCGGCACCATGCTCTCCATCACGCTTGCCTACATGGCGGCCAAGCGCGACCGGCGCATCGCGTCCGCGACGCTGTTCGCGTCGCAGGTGGATTTCACCCACGCCGGCGACCTCAAGGTGTTCGTGGACGAGGAACAGCTCGAGGCGCTGGAGCGGCGGATGGCCGAGCGCGGTTATCTCGAAGGCAAGTGGATGGCCAACACCTTCAACATGCTGCGCTCGAACGACCTGATCTGGCCGTACGTCGTCAACAACTACATGCGCGGCAAGACGCCGGCGCCATTCGACCTGCTGTACTGGAATTCCGACGCCACGCGCATGACCGCCGCCAACCACGGCTTTTATCTGCGCCAGTGCTATCTCAACAACACGCTGGCCAACGGCACGATGGAGATGGGCGGCGTCAGGCTCGACCTGAAGAAGATCAAGGTGCCGATCTACAATCTCGCCACCCGCGAGGATCACATCGCGCCGGCGCAATCGGCCTTCTTCGGTTCCAAATTCTTCGGCGGGCCGGTGCGCTTCGTGCTGTCGGGATCGGGCCACATCGCCGGCGTGGTCAATCCGCCGGCCAAAGGCAAATACCAGTACTGGACCGGCGGCAAGGCCGGCGTCGGCACGCTGGAGGACTGGCTGAAGAAAGCCAAGGAGAATCCGGGCTCCTGGTGGCCGGACTGGCTCGAATGGATCAAGTCGCACGGCGCCGACGAGGTGCCGGCCCGCGAGCCCGGCGGCGGCAAACTGAAGACAATCGAGGACGCACCCGGACGCTATGTCCGGGTGCAATCCTGACGGTTCCGGCCGCGGTCGCGGGCTACTCGCCGCGCGCCAGCGGCGGCGTGGCGTAACCCGGCACGACGTGAGCGTCGATCAGGTAAGGCCGCCCCTCCTCGACCACTTTGAGCCCGCGAAGGATCGCAGCTTCGAGCTCCGGCACCGTCTTCACCGGCCCCTCGGCCTCGACACCTTGCGCGCGCGCAAGCCCGGCAAAATCAAGCTGCGGATGGTCGATGCGCTGACCGATCCAGCGGTTCTCGACCGGGCGTGAGCGCACCTTGGCGACCGCCTCCTGATGCAGCTCGTCGTTGAAGTTGGAGCGGTTGTTGGAGACGATGTAGAGCGCCGGCAGCGAATAATGCGCCGCCGTCCACAGAGCCGACACGCCCTGCATGAAGTCGCCGTCGCCCAGGACCGACACCACCGGGCGACCGCTATCCTTCATGGCCAGCGACACGCCGACCGTGATGCCGGGACCGGCGGCAAGGCCCGCGCCGCCATCGTGCCCGAGGAAGTCGAGCGGATCGCGGAAGGCATAGACGTCGCCCGCCCAGCCGATGGTGGTGTGCGCGAGGCTGAACTTGCGCGAGCCCCTGATCTTCTGCAACGCCACCTCGACGTCGCGCGGCATGATCTCCTTGGCGCTGCCCGCGGAGTATTCCGCAGGCGCGAGCGCGCTCTTGCCGTTGCTTCGCGTCGCCGGCCGCTTGCCGAATTTCTTTTGCACGGCCGGCAGCAACTGCGCGACCACCACATCCGGGTCGGCGTTGACCAGGAGATCGGCCGGCGGAAGGCTGAAGTAGTCCATGCTCCAGCCGTTGTGCAGCGCCTGGTCGATGGAGATATGCACGACCTTCGCCGCCGTCTCCGCGGTCTTGCGCGAAATCTGCAACAGCGTTCCGTTGAGATCGACCCAGTCGAAGCTGACGATGAGGTCGGAATCCTTGACCAGGTCCTTGGCTTTGGCGCTCAGCCAATAGGACGGCGGCACGGCGTGTTGCGGGTGGTCGGTCGGGAACACCGAACGCTCGCGGATCGAGGTCAGCACGGCAGCGCCGGTGTGCTCGACCAGCGCCACGCGCCGATCCCAGTCATCCTGCTTGCGCGAGCCGCGACCGAACAGGAACAGCGGCTTCTTCGCACCCGCGATCAGGTCCGCCAGTTCACCGATCTGCGCATCGGAGGCCGACGGCGCCGCCGCCGCGCGGAAACGCGACGGGTCGGGGACGTGCACCGAGCGATCGAGCTTGGTTTCCTGCAGGCCGGCGTCGAGGCAGACATAGACCGGCGCGCGCGGCGCCGTGGTCGTCATCTGGTAGGCCTTCAACATGCCTTCCACGATAGCCTCGGGCGAGCGCGGCTCGTCGTCCCACTTGGTGTAGTTGCGCAGCAGCGCGCCCTGGTCCTTGGCGGTGTGAATCCAGTCGATCCAAGGCCGCCGCTTGTCGGCCGCAACCGGGCCGGTCGCGCCCATCGCCAGGATCGGCATGCGGTCGCACCAGGCGTTGAACAGCGCCATCAGGCCGTGCATCAGGCCGACGTTGCTGTGCAGGACGCAGGCCATCGGCTCGTCGGTCACCTTGGCATAGCCGTGCGCGATGGCGACCACATGATCCTCGTGCAAGCACAAAAGCATCTGCGGCGTGCCGTTGCCGAGATAGTTCACAAGGCTATCGTGGAATCCTCGGTAGCTGGCACCGGGATTAAGCGACACATATTTGATGTTGAGCTTCCGCAGCATTTCAGCGGCGACATCGCTCGCCCAGCCCATGTCGTTGGGCGTCAACTGATTGATCGGTCTTTCAAGCTCTTTCATCGTGTCCGCTCGGATTGGAAGGGATGGGAATGCGGCAGGATGTGAAATCCCGCCGCCGTGATGCTTTTGACCGCAACGCTTGCGGTCAAAGGGGCGGCTTGACGCCGCCTGCCATTACCAAGGCGGCCCGCCGTTGTCTTCCCCGGCGAAGGGAAACACGGCCGCCCCTCTTCGCGAAGACACCTATCTTCTGCGTCAAACGCACGGCACAAGGAAGAGACGGCGCGCGAATGGCAACGCCACCGTTTTGCATACGTTGGCGTCTTTGCATCGGCGGCGCCACGCAACCAGGCCTTGTGCGCCGTCGGCTCGAGACAGCCGGCGACGCAACGTTGGCCGGCTCAAGCCGGCTCAAGGAAAGAGCGCGATCTGCTCCAGCCCTGCCGGCTCGGGGAAACCGAGCATCAAGTTCATGTTCTGCACCGCCTGGCCGGAAGCGCCCTTCACCAGGTTGTCGAGCGCCGAGATCACGATGGCGCGGCCCGGCACGCGGTCCTTGGCGACGCCGATGAAGGTCATATTGGAGCCTCGGATATGCCGGGTCTGCGGCGTCTGGCCGAACGGCAGGACATGCACGAACGGCTCGTTCGCATAATATTGCGATAGCACCGCATGAAGGTCCTCGACCGATTTTCCGTTCGCCGTGCGCACATAGATGGTCGAGAGGATGCCGCGGTTCATCGGCACGAGGTGCGGCGTGAAGGTCACGACGACCTCGCGGCCGGCGGCGAGCGAAAACTCCTGGTCGAGCTCCGCCATGTGCCGGTGGTGGCCGACGCCGTAAGCATGGAATCCCTCCGACACCTCGGAGAACAGCATTTCCTCCTTGGCGGAACGCCCGGCGCCGGTCATCCCGGACTTGGCGTCGATCACGATCTCGTCGGGTACGATGGCCTTGGCCTTGAGCAGCGGCGTCACCGGAAGCTGGGCGCAGCTCGTGTAGCATCCCGGGTTGGCGACGAGCCGCGCCTTCACGATCGCCGGCCGATACATTTCAACCAGGCCGTAGACCGCCTCCTTCTGCAGTTCCGGCGCATAGTGTTCGTGGCCGTACCATTTCGCATAGGCCGCGGTGTCCGACAGGCGGAAGTCGGCGGAGAGATCGACGACCTTGGTCTTGGGCGCTTTCGCCATGAGGTCGCTCACCACCTTTTGCGTCGTGCCGTGCGGCAGCGCGCAGAAGGCAAGGTCGAGTCCGGCCTGCTTCCAGTCCGTATCCTCGATCGACACCAGCTTGGGAAGCTTGAACGGCGAGAACTGCGGAAACACCGCGCGCATCTCCTGCCCTGCCCTGCGATCGGCGGTCAGCAGCGCAATCTCGACGTTCGGATGGCGCAGCAGAAGCCGCACCAGTTCCGAGCCGGTATAGCCGGACGCGCCGAGCACGCCGATCTTGGCTTTGGCGGGAGAATTGGCAGGCATGGTTCTATCCTCATCCTCAAGTCCATCAGGACCGCCGGATCAGGGCAACCATCGCGGAGCTTTTTGTGGGAAAGTGCCGCGACCCCAATCCTGCGGCACCTGGAATCAGTCAGGCGCGCGCCGAAGTCTCGGAGCGGCGACGGCGCGGCATCGTTGCGGGGGTCTTGGTCATGGCCGCGATATAGCGGCTCACGGGTTTCGGCACAAGGTGGATGGCCGACGCCGATCAACACTTTAGCCTCGGCTTTATTCCGGCCGGCATTCCAAATCCAATGACGCAACAGTGAGGGGGACCGCTCCACCCGCATGTTGAAGGCGCTCCCGCGCCCGCCCTAACATCCAGCGCCCTGCAAGGGCCGCACCCTGGTGCCGCCTTCGCATGAGTCAACCAGCACCGGCACCGACCGGCGCGTTCATGGGGAGTAGACGTTCATGAGGAGTGCAAACATGCACAAGATCGTTCTGGCCACCGCGGCAATTGGCGCCGCAATCCTGTTTGGCGGACAAGCAATTGCGCAGGGAGCGCCGCCTTACGGCGAATCCGTCAATCTTGAACAAGCCATGAAGGCTGCCGCGGCCTCCCAAGCGGAAGCCGCGAAGAACGGCTGGGGGATGGCCATCGCGGTGGTCGGCCCGACGGGTGATCTCGTCTACTTCCGGAAGATGGACAACACCCAATACGCCTCGGTGACCATCGCGCAGCACAAGGCGCGCGCAGCGGCCACCTTCCGCCGTCCGACCAAAGCGTTCGAGGACCGTGTCGGCCAGGGCGGCGCCGGCATCGCGGCATTGACGCTCGACGGCATAATCGCATCCGATGGCGGTTATCCGCTGATCGTCGGCGGGAAAATGATCGGCGCGATCGGCTGCAGCGGCGGCACCGGCGCCCAGGACGGCCAAACCTGCCAGGCTGGCGTCAACGCGTTGAAGTGATCCGCGGCGACGAGATAACTGCCGGAGGCTCGTCCTCCGGCAGTTTTTTTAAGTTCCGACGAATTGGGCGAACCATTTGATCGTCGTCGAGGTCACATCGCCGAGCGTGAGCAGCACCGCTGCCCACACCAGGGCCGAGCTGAAATTGGCGACCTGGAAACGCCAGTATGGCATGGCGAACACGCCCGCCACCAACGGCACCGCGGCGCGCAGCGGCCCGGAGAACCGGCCGATGAAGATCGCCGCCGCTCCCCATTTGCGGACGAAGGCCTCTCCCGCCGGAATGACCGTGGGATGCTGGGACAGCGGCCACATGTGATAAACGCGGTTCTCCAGCTTGTAGCCGACCCAGTACGACAGCCAGTCGCCCAGCGCCGCGCCGAGCGCGCCGGCAAGCCAGATCGGCCAGAAGTTCAGTCCGCTGGCGCTGATGAGGGCGCCGATGCCCACCAGCGCCGCCCAGGCCGGAATCAGCAGCGAGATAAACGCCAGCGATTCGGCAAAACACAGCACAAAGACGATGGGCGCCGCCCAGGATTGATGCAGCCGAACATACTCGATGATCGGCTGAATATAGTGCTCGAGGCCCATCGGGACTTTCTGGAGGCGGGTTCCCCGCGCCGCGGGACGGCAGCCAAGACGTTGACTGGGGCAGCCGCGGCACCCTTATCGCGGTTGCCGCAGATTGGCCAGCATCCCGGATCATGGCATGCGCGATGGCCGTGCCATCGTAGCCCACCGCTCGGCCTCACGCCGGATGAAGCCCGCGCGCCTGCCGTGGCATATTCGGCGTCGAGGTGATTCGCCCTCCCCGTTGATCGAACGCGCCGCTCGGCGCGTTTGAAACCGACACGATCTAACCGACAAGAATATGGCCAAAACCATCACCAAGACCGCCAGCAAGCCCTCGAAGACCTCCGCAAAATCAGCCGCCGTCGGCGACCTTTTCGCCAGCGCGGACAAATCCCGGCGAACCGCGGCCGCGCGGCCCTCGCGCGCCTCCGCGGCAAGCGCGGGAGAAGCCGGCTACACCGCCCGGGACATCGAGGTGCTGGAGGGGCTGGAACCCGTCCGCCGCCGTCCCGGCATGTATATCGGGGGCACCGACGAGAAGGCGCTGCACCATCTGTTCGCCGAGGTGATCGACAACGCCATGGACGAGGCGCTGGCGGGCCACGCCTCCTTCATCGAGGTGGAGTTGGACGCGGAGGGATTCATCAGCGTCACCGACAACGGCCGCGGCATTCCGGTCGATCCGCACCCCAAGTTCAAGAACAAGTCGGCGCTGGAAGTCATCATGTGCACGCTGCACGCCGGCGGCAAGTTCGACTCCAAGGTCTACGAGACGTCGGGCGGCCTGCACGGCGTCGGCGTGTCGGTGGCCAACGCGCTCTCCGACCGCCTGGAGGTCGAGGTGGCGCGCGGCCAGCGGCTCTACAAGATGGCGTTCGAGCGCGGCAAGCCGAAAGGCAAGCTGCAGGATGCCGGCAAGGCGCCCAACCGCCGCGGCACCAAGGTGCGCTTTCACCCCGACGCCGAAATCTTCGGCCCCAAGGCGAAGTTCCAGCCCGAGCGCGTGTTCAAGATGACGCGCTCGAAGGCTTACCTGTTCGGCGGCGTCGAAATCCGCTGGTCCTGCGCCGCGGAACTGGTCGAAGGCACCGACATCCCAGCGGAGGCGCGCTTCCACTTCGAGGAGGGGCTGAAGGATTATCTCGCCGACGCGCTGTCGGGCGCGACGCTGGTGCATCCCGACATCTTCACCGGCAGCGTCGGCAAGACCGGCACGCACGGCGCGGCGCAATGGGCCGTTGCCTGGACCGCCGACGCCGACGGCTTCCTGATGTCGTACTGCAACACCATCCCGACACCGGACGGCGGCACGCACGAGTCCGGCATGCGCACGGCGCTGCTGCGCGGGCTGAAGGATCACGCCGAGCGCGTCGGCCAGGGCAAGCGCGCGGCCTCGATCACGTCCGAGGACGTGATGGTCGGCGCGGGCTGCATGCTCTCCGTGTTCATCCGCGAGCCGGAATTCCAGGGGCAGACCAAGGACCGCCTCGCCACCGCCGAAGCCCAGCGCGTCGTCGAGCAGGCGATCAAGGATCCGTTCGACCATTGGCTCGCCGGCAACCCGACGCAAGCCAACAAGCTGCTTGATTTCGTCATGGACCGCGCCGAGGAGCGCATCCGCCGCCGGCAGGAGAAGGACATTTCGCGCAAGACGGCGGCGCGCAAGCTGCGGCTGCCCGGCAAGCTCGCCGACTGCACCAACAGCCAAGCGGCGGGTTCGGAAATTTTCATCGTGGAAGGCGACTCGGCCGGCGGCTCGGCCAAGCAGGCGCGCGACCGCGCTTCGCAGGCGGTGCTCCCGCTGCGCGGCAAGATCCTCAACGTGCAATCGGCCGGCCGCGACAAGCTCGCTCAGAACGCCCAGCTTGCCGACCTGGTGCAGGCGCTCGGCTGCGGCACCGGCGAACGCTATCGCAGCGACGACCTGCGCTACGAGAAGGTGATCGTGATGACCGACGCCGACGTCGACGGCGCGCACATCGCCTCGCTGCTGATCACCTTTTTCTACACGCAGATGCCGCGCCTGATCGAGGAGGGTCACCTCTACCTCGCGGTACCGCCGCTCTACCGCCTCACGCATGGCGCCAAGACGTTTTACGCGCGCGACGACAAGCACAAGGATGAAATCCTCAAGCGCGAGTTCCACGCCAACGCCCACGTCGAGGTCGGCCGCTTCAAGGGCCTGGGCGAGATGATGGCACAGCAACTCAAGGAAACGACGATGGACCCGCGGCGGCGCACGCTGCTTCAGGTCCGCGTCGTGGAGGACGACCGCAAGTCAACGGCGAACACCATCGAGCGGCTGATGGGCCACAAAGCCGAAGCGCGCTTCGAGTTCATCCAGGAGCGCGCGCAGTTCGCCAGCGACGCGATGCTGGATGTGTAGCGGGCGTTGAAGAACTCGCCGCCGACGTTCCGGGCCGGCCCAACAGGTCCGCGCGAAGCGCGGACCGATACCAGGCTCCGGCCGGACCTGGAATCCGGACGCCAGCTCAGAATCCGTTTCTGGATTGCGGCCTCGCGCTCCTGCGCGCCGCCAAACGACGGAAATCCCCTTCAACGGCCTGTCAGAACAATCCCCAGCGCGACACCCGATCCATGTAGCGCCGGTAGCTGTCGCCGAACCGGGCTTCGAGGTAGCGCTCCTCGCGGAGCACGACGCCGTGGTGCAGGACCAATGCGACCGGCACCACCATCGCCAGCGTCCAGTCCGAGGCAAAGGCAATGCCGATGCCGCCGACCATCAGCAGCAGACCGACGTACATCGGATTGCGCAGGTATTGGAAAACGCCGGCCGTGGCGAGCTGCAGCGACGGTGTCCACGGATTGACGCTGGTGCCCGCTTCGCGAAACCGCCCCGCGGCCTCCATCGCCAGCGCCGCGCCCGATGTCAGCACCACGCCGCCGACGAAACCGCGCGTCCAGGGCCCGAGCACTGTATCGAGCACATAGGCCGGAAAGAGCCAGTCCAGCAGAAAGCCCAACACCACGCCGCCGAGCGCGATCAGGGGCGGCGGCGCCACAACGCCGGGATGATCTTGGCCGGGATGATCTCGGCCGGGATGATCGTTCGTATCGCTCATGCCGCATCATAGCAGATTGCCGGGTGCGGCGGCAGCGGCTGCGGCGCGGCGCGCCGGGCGCTCAATCCATCGGCAGGCCGGCGTAATTCTCCGCAAGCGACGTCATCGCCGCTTCCGAACCCGTCACGTAGTCGATCTCGGCGATCTGCCGCTTGGTGTCGAAGTCCATTTCGGCGCCGTGACGATGCAGCATTTGCGTCATCCACCACGAGAACCGTTGCCCCTTCCACACCCGCGACAAGCACGTCGCGGAATAGTCTCTCAGCAAATCCTCGCGGCCCGATTTGTAATGCGCCTCGAACGCCCGCGACAGGATGCGAACGTCGGCCATCGCGAGGTTCATGCCTTTCGCTCCGGTCGGCGGCACGATGTGCGCGGCATCGCCCGCGAGGAACAGCCGCCCATGCTGCATCGGCTCGGTAACGTGGCTGCGCATCGGCGTCACGCCCTTCTGCAGGATCGCCCCGCGCTGGAGCGGACGCACACCGCCGAGCCGCGTCTCGAGTTCATCCCAGATTTGCGTGTCGGACCATCGCTCGGCGTCCTCGTCCGGTGCGCATTGCAAGTAGAGGCGCGAAACGGTCGGCGCGCGCATAGAGAACAGCGCGAAGCCGCGCTCATGGAAGCAATAAATCAGTTCCTTGTCCGGCGGCGGCGATTCCGAAAGGATGCCGAGCCAACCGAACGGATAGACGCGGTCGTAGCCTTTGAGCACGCCCGCCGGAATGCTCGGACGGCAGACGCCGTGGAAGCCGTCGCAGCCGCCGATGAAATCGCACTCGATCTCCTGCGCGCGGCCCTGATGGCGAAAGCGGATTTTGGGGTGGCGGCCATCGAAATCGTGAACGCTCACCGCCTCGGCCTCGAAAAAAATCTCGCCGCCATCGGCAAGCCTTTGCGCGATCAGGTCGGTGACGACCTCCTTCTGGTCGTAGATGTAAACATGCTTGCCGATCAGCCGGTTGAAGTCGATCGGCCGCGCCTCGCCCTGGAATGAGATATGGATGCCATCGTGCACCATCGCTTCGCGCTTGAGCCGCTCGCCAACGCCCGTGGCGATCAGCATCTGCGCGACCCAATGCTCCATCAGGCCGGCACGCACCCTCGCCTCGCAATAAGCGCGGCTGCGATCCTCGACGACAATGCTCGAAATGCCGGCAAGGTGAAGAAGATGCGACAGCATCAACCCGGCCGGCCCCGCCCCCACGATTCCGACCTGCGTGCGCATCGCTCCTCCACGGCTCTTTCTGCTTTGGCGGAATGATGCGGCGGCGGGACGCGAGCGGCCAAGGGACGGACGCCGGATTCGATGGCCCTTCTCCAGGCCCGTCATGGTTCAGGCCAATCTCCGCTTGGCCCAAAACGCATCATGCCCCGCTTGCGGGCGGGGCATGAGCGAGCCGTTGAGCGTGCGCGGCGACAGCCGCGCGCGGTCGTCAGTTGAACTTCAGGTTGGCTTTCTTGATGACGGCGACATAACCCTCGATGTCCTTATCGATCATGGCGCGGAATTCCGCCGACGAGCCGCCGCCCGGATTGATCGCCATGCCCTTGAGTCCGGCGCTCACCTTCGGATCGGCGATGGCCTTGCGCAGCGCCGCCTCAAGCTTGTCGACGATCGGCTTCGGCGTACCCTTCGGCGCAAAGAACCCGGTCCAGAGCTGGGTGTTGACGCCGGGGTAGCCCTGCTCGGCCATGCTCGGCACGTCCGGCAGCGAGTCCGACCGCTTCGAGCCGGTCACGGCCAGCGCGCGCACGTTCTTGCCCTCGACCTGCGGGATGATCGGCGGGCCGTCGGCGATCGCGAACAGCGTCTGCCCCTGCATCACGCTCAGCACCATTTCGTTGCTGCTCTTGTAGGGAATCATCGTGCCCGGCATGCCGGTCTCAAGCTTGAGCGTTTCGCTCGGGATGATGAACGCCGGCGAGGTCGCCGCGTAGTTGGACTTGGATGGATTCTTCTTCGCCCACTCCGCCAGCTCCTTCACGTTCTTCGCCGGGTGGTCCTTCGGAATCACCATGATGAGCGGGAAGCTCGCGATCATCGACAGCGGTTCGTAGGTCTTGGTCGGATGATAGGACAGGTTCGGATAGATCGCGGCTGCGATGGACATCGCGCCGCTCGCCCCCATGAACAGCGTGTAGCCGTCATGCGGCTGGTTCATCACATAGTCGGCCCCGAGACGCCCGCCGGCGCCCGGCTTGTTTTCGAGGATCACCGTCTGGCCGATCAGCTCCGAAAACTTTGGCCCAACCAGGCGCGCGATCAGGTCGTTGCCGCCGCCGGCGGCAAACGGAACGATGATGCGGATCGGTTTGTTGGGGTAGTTCGCGGCGGCGTTGTTCTGCGCCAAAGCCGGCGCGGCCGCCATCGCGAGCGTGGCCACCACGCCGATAGCGGCGCCGCGCCACAGGCCCCGTAATCCCGTTCTTTTCGTTGTCATAAACATCCTCCCTCGCTTGCGGCATCTGTCGCCGCCGACAAACCTAAAGCATCATCCCGGGCGATGGGAACCGGCTTTTGAAGAAACAGGTCGGCGACTGACGCCCACCGGATCGCGCTGAAATGCAAAGATAAACGAACCGAACGGAATCGCGTCGGAGTCGATTGTCACACCGCCCCGCGCCACCCGTGGGGCACCGGAGACAGCGTCCATAAACCGGCAAAGACCGATCGAATTCGGCCAAAACCATTGACTTTCGGCTTGCGGCCCCTATGTTCGCCGCAACGGTACGAAAGGTAAAGATTCGACCGCCATTCCCGCGCATAACCGTCGTACTCGTTATCCGGCGCGGCTCCGGGCGGTCCCGACTCGAGGCTTTATGCCCTTTTCCAATCTCGGCTTGTCCGACAAAGTGCTCGCCGCCGTCGCGGCGGCCGGTTACACCGAACCCACTCCGATCCAGGAACAAGCGATCCCCCATGTGCTGGCGCGGCGCGATGTCCTCGGCATCGCCCAGACCGGCACGGGCAAGACCGCAGCCTTCACGCTGCCGATGCTCACCATGCTGGAGCAAGGCCGCGCGCGGGCGCGGATGCCACGGACGCTGATCCTGGAGCCGACCCGCGAATTGGCCGCACAAGTCCAAGACAACTTCGACATGTGCGGCAAGAACCACAAGCTGAATGTCGCCCTCATCATCGGGGGCGTTTCTTTTGATGACCAGGACGCCAAGCTGATGCGCGGCGTCGATGTGCTGATCGCAACGCCCGGCCGCCTGCTCGACCACTTTGAACGCGGGCGGCTGTTGATGTCGGGCGTCGAGTTGCTGGTCATCGACGAAGCGGACCGCATGCTCGACATGGGCTTCATCCCCGACATCGAGCGCATCTGCAAACTGGTCCCCTTCACCCGCCAGACGCTGTTCTTCACCGCCACCATGCCGACGGAAATCCGGCGCGTCACCGACCAGTTCCTGCACAATCCGGTTCGCGTCGAGGTCGCAAGACCCGCGACCACCGCCGCCAACATCACCCAACAGCTCGTTCGCGCCGGCCGCGAATCCCACGAGAAGCGCGACACGCTGCGGCGGCTGATCCGCGGCGCCGACAGCTTCAAGAACGCGATCATCTTCTGCAACCGCAAGCGCGAGGTCGCCCAGCTTCACCGCTCGCTGGTGCGTCACGGCTTCAACGCCGCGGCGCTGCACGGCGACATGGACCAGGCGGCCCGCACCGCCGCCCTCGAGTCATTCCGCAATGGTGACGTCAAACTCTTGATCGCCTCCGACGTCGCCGCCCGCGGCCTCGATATCCCCGACGTGAGCCACGTCTTCAACTTCGACGTGCCCTTTCATGCCGACGACTACGTTCATCGCATCGGCCGCACCGGCCGGGCCGGCAAGACCGGCACCGCGATCACCATCGTCAGCCCGGCCGATACCAAAGCCATTGCAGCCATCGAGAAGCTGATCGGTCAGAACATCGCCTGGGCCGCCGGCGTCGTTGCGGCCGATACCCCCGCTGAGTCCTCCGTTGCCGATGGGGAGCCGGCGGACGCCAGCCATCACGGCGAGCGCCGGGAGCCGCGCCGCAACGGACGCGGCGACCGCCGCCCCCGACAGCGCGAGCGCGCCCCGCGCAACGATCAGCAGCAACCTCTCGCCGAGCAGCGGCCGCTTGCGGCGCGGCCGGCGCAAAACGGCCGCTCCGCGCCGGTGAGCCTTGCCCCCGTCGCGCGGATCGACGAAGCCCGCCGCCGCCCCGCGGCGCCTCCCCCGCGCTTGCACGAATCCCTTGAGGAAGCCGGAGGACACCTGCCCGCCTTCCTGCTTCGGCCGGTGCGCAGCAAAGCATAAATCCCGGAAAACACGCAAATTTACCGGCTTTTTACCTATCCGTGACCAATGTGATGGCGATACTTTTCGCCGTTGCCACGAATTGATCGAAGTGACCGCGCGCCAAGTCGCGGCACAAGGGATAGACGCACCGATGTCGGAGCCGGGCGAGTACGAGCGCACGATAGGCTATGCCGACATTGCGTTGGGGCAGATCAAATCGCTGCGGCACCCTGCCGTCCCGCGCAATTACGAAATCTGGTACACTTACGCGACGGGCTACAACCCCACGCTGAACCAGGTCATCAACGAGACGCTGGCGAAGAACGGCACACTCGCCGACACCGATCTCGATCGCATCTACGAGACTTACATTTCGGCCGCGCGCCTGAACGAGAAGATCGGCAACGTCGGCTCGCGGGTCGTCGACGAGATCGATCAGGTGATGGCCATGATCGATGCCGCGGTCGGCTCGGCCAGCACCTATACGGAAAACCTGAGCTCTGTCTCCGACGAGTTGCACACGATCAAGGATCGCGACGGACTGCGCATGATCGTCGAGACGCTGGTGGCGACCGCGAACGAGATGATGCAGACCAATCGCGCCCTGGAGCAGCGCCTCCAGGCTTCGCGCGAGGAGATCAACCAACTCCATGAGGACCTGGCCACCGTCCGCAGCGAAAGCCTGACCGACCCGCTGACCAACCTCGCCAACCGCAAGCACTTCGACGAGCGGCTGGCGCTGGCGATGGCCGAGGCCAACGAGCGCAGCGAGCCGCTGTCGCTGGTGATGGCCGACATCGACCACTTCAAGTCGTTCAACGACACCTGGGGCCATCTGACCGGCGACCAGGTTCTCCGCCTCGTCGCCATGTCGCTCAGCCAGAACGTCAAGGGGCAGGACATCGCCGCCCGCTACGGCGGCGAGGAATTCGCGGTCATCTTACCCAACACCGTGCTGCGCTCGGCGCTGACCGTCGCCGATCATGTCCGGCGTGCGGTGATGTCGAAGGAATTGCTCAAGCGATCGACCGGCCAGAGCCTCGGCCGCGTGACGATTTCGTTCGGCGTCGCCACGATGCATCGGGGCGACACGACGGAAACCTTGATCGCGCGCGCCGACACCTGCCTCTACGCCGCCAAGCACAACGGCCGCAACCGGGTGATCTGCGAGACCGATCCCGAGTTTGCCGGGATGCAGGAGCCCAAGGTCGCCTGAGCCGCGCGAACGCCGGAACCGTCCGCTCGCCGCCTTCGGGACAATCGCGCCGCGAACCACAAGCGCGATCATCAGGCCGTCGGCAAACACGCCGACGCCGCTGAACATGCGGCGCAGATGGGCCGCGCCGAAAGCGGAAAAGAACTCCGCAACGTAATTGGAATCGACCGCGTGAGACGCGGTCCCTGGCACGGCCTAACGTGCCTCGGCCGCCTCGCCGCCCGCCTCGTCCTTGGCCGGCGTCAGCAGCACGGATTCGCCGCAGCCGCAGGCCGATGTCTGGTTCGGATTGTTGAACACGAACTGCGACGACAGCTTGCCGGTCTTCCAGTCCATCTCGGTGCCGATCAGGAACATCACCGCCTTCGGATCGACCAGGATCTTCACGCCCTTGTCCTCGACCACCTCGTCCATCGGGCCGACGCTCTCGACGTACTCCATCGTGTATTCCATGCCCGCACAGCCGCCGTTCTTGACGCCGACGCGCAGCGCCGCGACCGGACGCTCCGACTTCGCCATCAATTCCTTGATGCGTGTCGCAGCAGCCTCCGAGAGGCGCATCACCTGGGGTCTGGGCCGAGCCGTCGCCATTGCATCGTCTCCTTGCCTCGATCGCCGAAGCCGCGTTTAGACCTGCAATAACTCAAAAATAACAACAACATCCGTGGCATCTATGTAGGGTGGCGCCGGGAGTCGCGCAACTCACCACATATTGAGAACGAGCCGCGCCTCGTCCGACATCCGGCTCGGATCCCACGGCGGATCCCAGATCACGTTGACCGAAGCCGAGCTCACCCCCTGCACGCTCGAAATCGCATCCTCGACCATCTGCGGCAGCTCCCCCGCCGATGGGCAGTTCGGCGTGGTCAGCGTCATCTCGACCTTCACCGAGCGGTCGTCCTCGATATCGACGCGATAGATCAGGCCGAGTTCGTAGATGTCGGCCGGAATCTCGGGATCGTAGACGGTTTTCAACGCCGCCACGATATCGTCGGTCATCCGGCTGATCTCGGCCTCGGGCAGCGACGTCGCCTTGTTCTCGATATCGACGTCTTCGCGCTTGTGAACGGGTTCGTCGGTCATGCGAACATTTCCTGTGCCTTGACCAGGGCGCGGGCGAGCACGTCCACCTCTTCCCTGGTGTTGTAGAGCCCGAACGATGCGCGGCAGGTCGCCGTCACTCCGAATCGGTTGAGCAGCGGCATCGTGCAATGAGTGCCCGCGCGCACAGCAACGCCGGAACGGTCGATGACGGTCGCGACATCGTGCGGGTGCGCGCCTTTCATCTCGAACGAGACGATCGGCCCCTTCTCCTTGGCGTTGCCGAAGATGCGGATCGAGTTCAACTCCCGCAGCCGCTCGTGGGCATAGGCCGACACCGCCGCCTCGTGGGCGCGGATGCGCGCCTTGCCGATGGAGTTGATGTAGTCGATGGCCGCGCCGAGTCCGATCGCCTGCACGATCGGCGGCGTGCCCGCCTCGAACCGATGCGGCGGATCGCCATACGTGACGCGGTCCTCGAACACGTCGCGAATCATTTCCCCGCCGCCGTTGAATGGCGGCATGGCCGCGAGCAGATCGTAGCGGCCGTAAAGCGCGCCGATGCCTGTAGGGCCGTAAATCTTATGCCCGGTCAGCGCATAGAAATCGCAACCGATGTCCTGCACGTCCACGTCGAGATGGACCGCGCCCTGGGCGCCATCGACCAGAACCGGAATGTCGCGGGCGTGCGCGATCCGCACCACCTCTTTGACCGGCACCTGCGTGCCGAGCATGTTGGACATGTGCGTCACCGCCACCATCTTGGTGCGCGGCGTCAAAAGCTTCTCGAATTCGTCGAGCAGGAAGTTTCCCTCGTCGTCCACCGGCGCCCATTTGATGACGGCGCCCTGGCGCTCGCGCAGGAAGTGCCACGGCACGATGTTGGAATGATGCTCCATGATCGAGAGCACGATTTCATCGCCGGGCTTGATGCGCTCGCGCCCGAACGTATAGGCGACGAGGTTGATCGCCTCGGTGGCGTTGCGGGTGAAGATGATTTCTTCCGAACGCTTGGCGTTGACGAAGGCCCGCACCTTCTCGCGCGCGCCCTCGTAGCCCTCGGTCGCCGCGTTGGCGAGATAATGCAGCCCGCGATGCACGTTGGAATATTCCGACGTGTAAGCCTGCTGCAGCCGGTCGAGCACCACCTTCGGTTTCTGCGCCGACGCAGCGTTGTCGAGATAGACCAGCGGCTTGCCGTAAACCTCCATCCCGAGGATCGGGAAATCCGCGCGGATGCGGTTGACGTCGTAAGCGCCGTTGCTCACTGCCGGGTGCATGCCGTCAACTCCTTCGCGCCTTGAGCCAGGCGGCGACCTGCGCCATCAGCGCATCGCGAAGTCCGGCATGTTCGATGCCCTCGACGGCCTCGCCGACGAAAGCCTGCACCAAGAGCGCCTCGGCGTCCGCCTTGGGAATGCCACGCGCCATCAGATAGAACCGCAAATCCTCGTCGAGCGCGCCCGCCGTCGCGCCGTGACCGCATTGCACGTCGTCGGCGAAGATTTCGAGCTCCGGCTTGCTGTTGGCCTCGGCATTGTCGGAGAGCAGCAGCGAGCGCGTCATCATCCGCGCGTCCGTCTTCTGGGCGTGCGGCCGCACGACGATCTTACCTTGGAACACGCTGCGGCTTTCATCGTCGAGCACCGAGGCGAACACCTCGCGGCTTTGGCAGCCGCCGGCCTTGTGATCCACCATCAGCGTGGAATCGACGTGCTGCTTGCCCTTGAGCAGGGTCGCGCCGCGCAGGCCCGCGACCGTCCCCTCGCCGTCGAAGCGCACGAAGGTCTGGTTGCGCACCACGCCGCCGCCGATGTTGAAGGCGAATGCGTTGAGATGGGCCTGCGCGCCGATGGCGGCCATCAGCGACGAAACATGGATGAGATCGTCGGGCCCCGCGGTGATCTTGACGTGATCGACGTGGGCCTTGTCGCCGACGACAAGCTCCAGCGCGGTGTTGACCTGCCGGCCCTCCGCCGCATCGTGGCTTTCGATGAACATGGCGCGCGCGCCGTCCTCGACCACCACCAGCGAACGGGTGAACACCGACGCCGGCTTCTGTCCGGTCGCGGCGAACACCAGATGGATCGGCCGCTCGACCGTGGCGCCCTTGACCACATGGATCAAGGCGCCGTCGCGCATCAGCGCGGTGTTGAGCGAAACGACACCCTCCGCTTCCGGCGGCGCGACCTTGCCGAGGTGCCTGGCCACCAACGGATCGCCGGCCGCCAGCGCCTGCGCCATCGGGCGGACGATAAGACCCGCGGACAGGTTGGCGAGATCGGACAACTCCGGGACAAACACGCCATCCACGAACACCAGCCGCCGCGCGTCGATATCGCCGACGAGTCGTCCCGCTTCGTCGGCGCGGGCCTTGGCGGCCGCGTCGGGGGCCGCCGCGAGGGGCTTCGCGTCGCGGAGCATCGCCCGCAGGTCGGTGTAATGCCATTGCTCGACACGCCGGCTCGGCAGGCCTGTCGTATTGAAGTCGCGCAGCGCTGCCTCGCGCAGCGCCGCAACCGCGCGGTCGCCGGGCAGCGCCGCCTTGGCAGCGGCAAACGCCTCGGCAAAGGCGAGCTCCGCCCCCGTCTTCACAGGAATGATTTCGGCGTTCATGACGCGAGCGCAGCCTCTTCCTGCTGGTACTCGGCGTAGCCCCTGGCCTCGAGCTCGAGCGCAAGCTCCTTGCCACCGCTGCGCACGATGCGGCCGCGCGAGAGCACATGGACCACGTCGGGCACGATGTGCTCGAGCAGCCGCTGATAGTGCGTGATGACGACCATGGCGCGATCGGGCGAGCGCAGCCGGTTCACGCCGTCGGACACGATCTTGAGCGCGTCGATGTCGAGGCCGGAATCGGTTTCGTCGAGCACGCACAGCCGCGGCTCCAGCAACGCCATCTGCAGCACTTCGTTGCGCTTCTTCTCGCCGCCGGAGAAGCCGACGTTGACGCCCCGGCGCAACATCTCGGGGTCGATCTCGAGCTTGGCGGCGGCATCGCGCACCAGTTTTAGGAATGCCGGCGTCGAGAGCTCGTCCTGCCCGCGCTTCTTGCGCTGCGCGTTGAGCGCGGTGCGCAGGAACGTCATGGTGGCGACGCCTGGAATTTCCAGCGGGTACTGAAACGCAAGGAACAAGCCCTTGGCCGCGCGCTCGTCCGGCTCCATCGTCAGCAGATCCTCGCCGTCGAGCAGGATCTGCCCTTGCGTTGCCTCATAGCCGGGTTTTCCGGCCATGACATAGGACAGCGTCGATTTGCCGGAGCCGTTCGGCCCCATGATGGCGTGCACCTCGCCCTTGTTCACGGTGAGGTCCAGACCGTTGAGGATTTGCTTGCCGTCCACGGTGACGTGCAAATTCTTGACTTCCAGCATCGGCACTTCGTTGTTCCTTCTCAACCCGTCCTTCGCCACCGCCGCGCCCATCACGGGCTTTCCTGTCGCGCCGTGCTCCGGCGCTCGGGGCGATGGCATTCTTAGAGACTGAAATGCGAGATGATCTCGCCGATCAGCTCCTTCTTCTTCGCCTCGTTGTCGTTCGGACCGACGGGGCCGAGCGAACGCCCGCTGACGTCGATCTCGCCCTGTTCGCCGACCACAATCATCATTCCTTCCGCGTACACACCCTCCTCCGGCTTGGTCAGGAGGATGCGCTTGCCATCGAACACCGCGTGGATGCCGTGTTTCTGCAGCGTCTTCGAAGGTCCGAGGTCCGTTTCGAAGAACGCTTTGAGGAACGCGGCTGCCGCCTGCTGACGGGCGCGGCGCTCCGCGTCGTCCCTGCTGCGCTTGGCGTCAAGCTCCGCCACAGCCTTGTCGAGCGCCGACATGAACCCCTCTCAGCCCGACCGCACCGTCAGCCGACCGAGCCTTCAAGGCTGATCGAGATGAGCTTCTGCGCTTCGACGGCGAACTCCATCGGAAGCTGCTGGAGCACGTCCTTGACGAAGCCGTTGACCACCAACGCGATCGCTTCCTCGGCGGACAGGCCGCGCTGGCGGCAATAGAACAGCATCTCGTCGGAAATCTTCGACGTGGTGGCCTCGTGCTCGAACACCGTCGAGGAGTTCTTCGCCTCGACATAAGGCACCGTGTGCGCGCCGCAGTGCTCGCCGATCAACAGCGAGTCGCAGTTGGTGAAGTTGCGCGCGCCCTTGGCGCGGTGATGCGCCATCACCTGGCCGCGATAGGTGTTGTTCGACTGCCCGGCCGAAATGCCCTTGGAGATGATGCGGCTCGTCGTGTTCTTGCCGAGATGCAGCATCTTGGTGCCGCTATCGACCTGCTGGCGTCCGTTCGAGATCGCCACCGAGTAGAACTCGCCGCGCGAATTGTCGCCGCGCAGGATGCAGCTTGGATACTTCCAGGTGATCGCCGATCCGGTTTCGACCTGGGTCCAGGAAATCTTCGAGCGCGGACCGCGGCAATCGCCACGCTTGGTGACGAAGTTGTAGATGCCGCCGCGACCTTCGGAGTCGCCCGGATACCAATTCTGCACGGTCGAGTATTTGATCTCGGCATCGTCGAGCGCGATCAGCTCCACCACCGCGGCGTGAAGCTGGTTCTCGTCGCGCTGCGGCGCGGTGCAGCCTTCGAGGTAGCTCACATACGCGCCCTTGTCGGCGATGATGAGCGTGCGCTCGAACTGCCCGGTGTTCTTCTCGTTCATACGGAAGTAGGTGGACAGTTCCATCGGGCATCGCACGCCCGGCGGCACGTAGACGAAGGAGCCGTCCGAGAACACGGCCGAATTGAGCGTGGCGAAGAAGTTGTCCGAGGTCGGCACCACCGAACCGAGGTATTTCTTCACCAGTTCCGGGTGCTGCTGGATGGCGTGAGAGATCGGCATGAAGATCACGCCGGCCTTCTTCAACTCCTCCTGGAACGTGGTCGCGACCGACACCGAGTCGAACACGGCGTCCACCGCCACGCGCCGCTCAGCCGCACCGTCGGCGGGGCTGCCCTCGACGACGCCCGCGAGGATCTTCTGCTCGCGCAACGGAATACCGAGCTTCTCGTAGGTCTTGAGAATCTCGGGGTCGATTTCGTCGAGCGACTTCGGGCCCGCCTTCTTCTTCGGCGCGGCGTAGTAATAGTAATCCTGATAGTCGATCTTCGGATAATCGACGCGCGCCCAGGTCGGCTCACGCATGGTGAGCCAGCGGCGGTAGGCGTCGAGGCGCCACGCGAGCATCCAGTCGGGCTCGCTCTTCTTCGCCGAGATGAAACGGACGGTGTCCTCGGACAGCCCCTTGGGGGCCTTCTCGGACTCGATATCGGTGGTGAAACCGTACTTGTACTGATCGACATCGATGCGGCGGACCCGCTCGATGGTCTCTTGCACGGCCGGCATTGGTTCCTCCGCTCACGGTTTCAAGGACCGCGGGTTGGATTGTCGGTTATGGTGGGTTGAAGTCTGGGTTTTTAAGCCTCTTGGAACGCTCAGGCCGCGATAACCTGTCGATTCCTCGTTCTATATAGGCCCTCCGCGAGCTTCGCCCAAGCCTTTAGAATCGTTTGAACATCATTATCTCTAGTTGCATATCCGAAACTTACCCGTATTCCGCTATTCGACAGATCGGCCCCGACTCCCATTGCCGCCAGGACGTGCGAGGGCGCCACCTTCCCCGAGGAACAGGCCGCCCCCGAGGACACCGCGACCCCTTCGAGGTCGAAGGCGATCACCGCGGTTTCCGCCTTCGTACCCGGCAATCCAAACAGCGTCGTGTTCGGCAATCGCGCGGTCCCCGCGCTGAAGATCACCACATCGGGCATAACCGCCTTCAGGCCGGCCTCGAAGGCGTCGCGCAGCCTCGCCATGCGGCGCGCTTCCTCGGCGAAGCCCCCGCGGACCGCTTCGGCGGCCGCGCCGAAGCCCGCGATGCCGGCCACGTTCTCCGTGCCGCTGCGCGCGCCCTGCTCCTGCCCGCCGCCCTTGATGAGCGCATCGAGTTGCAGTTCCTCGCGCCGGATCAACGCGCCGACGCCCTGGGGCCCGCCGATCTTATGCGAAGACAGCGTCATAAGATCCGCGCCGAGCGCCTTGAAATCACAGGTGATCCGCCCCGGCCCCTGCACCGCATCCACATGCAGCAGGCCGCCCGCGGCGTGAACCAGCGCCGCCGCCTCCGCCACCGGCTGGATCGCGCCGGTCTCGTTGTTGGCCAGCATGATCGACACCAGCGGTCGCGTGCGGCCGGCGAGCTTTCGCTCCAGCGCGGCGAGATCGACCACGCCCACGGCGCTCACCGGAATCTCCTCGACCGCGGCGAACCGCCCGCCGCCGCGCACCGACGGATGCTCCACGGCAGAGACGAGCAGCGTCTCGCCGAGCGCCGGCGACAGCGCCAGCATGTTGGCTTCGGTTCCGCCCGACGTGAACACCACCTCCCGCGCCGTCACGCCGACCAGCGCGCCGACGCGCTCGCGTGCCTCCTCCATCAGGCGGCGCGCCGCACGGCCGGCCGCGTGAACGGAGGACGGATTTCCCGTCATCTCCAAGGCGGCCACCATCGCGGCCCGCGCCTGCGGCCGCAGCACCCCGGTTGCGTTCCAGTCGAAATAGGCCTCAGTCACGTCGGTTCCTTCGCCCGGTGCCGGGCGTCGCGCCCAACCCCCTGACCGTGCTCATTTTACTTGCTTTCCAGACAGTAGGTCATGTTAGAAACGCGCCTCGCCGGACGGCCCGGCGTTCGCCGAAGCCTTGCCAGCCGGCGGATGCGTTCCGAGATTCTTCAATAGTTCAAATCCGTTACGCGCACGCACGGGTCCGGTCAAGCGCACCCCTATCCGTTCCGACGGCGGCAGCGCACCGCCGTGGGAACACCGTTGATCGAGGTTTGGAAATGCCCGAGGTCATCTTCACGGGTCCCGCCGGCCGCATCGAAGGCCGCTACCACCCCGCACCGCAGAAAAACGCCCCGATCGCGATCATCTTGCATCCGCACCCGCAGTTCGGCGGGACGATGAATCATCAGATCATCTATCAACTCTACTATTCCTTCGTGCATCGGGGCTTTGCCGCCATCCGCTTCAACTTCCGCGGCGTCGGCCGCAGCCAGGGTTCGTTCGACCACGGCACCGGCGAATTGTCGGACGCCGCTTCCGCGCTCGATTGGGCGCAGTCCATCAACCCCGAGGCGCGCTCCTGCTGGATCGCCGGCTTCTCCTTCGGCGCCTGGATCGGCATGCAGCTTCTGATGCGCCGGCCGGAAATCGAAGGCTTCATCTCCATCGCGCCGCCGGCGAACCTCTACGACTTCTCGTTCCTCGCGCCCTGCCCGTCATCCGGCCTGATCGTGCACGGCGACAAGGACGCCGTGGTGCCGCACAAGGACGTCACCACGCTGGTCGATAAGTTGAAGACGCAGAAGGGTATCGTCATCGACCAGAAGGTGATCCCCGGCGCCAACCACTTCTTCGATGGCAAGATCGACGTGCTGATGCAGTCGGTCAGCGAGTATCTCGACAAGCGCCTGCAAGGTTACGAGCGGCGCGATTGAGCGCACTCACGGCTTGACGAGGACGCCGCCCTGCAGCGGCCGTGGCGCGCCGCTCGTGGTCGGAAAGGTGATCGGCAGGCCGCGCATCGAGCGCACCGCAAGAAACGCGAAGGCCTGCGCCTCGAGGGCGTCCGCTGAAAAACCGGCCTGGTCGGCGGTTTCGACTGTGGCCGGCGCCAGACGCTCGGCCAGCATCCGCATCAAGGTCGCGTTGTGCGCGCCGCCGCCGGCGACAATCCAGGCCCGCGGCACTTCCGGCAAATGCGGCACGACCCGCGCCACCGTCTCTACGGTAAGTGCCGACAGCGTCGCCGCGCCGTCGGCGACGGAATATTCCGGCAGACCGATGTTGGCGAAGGCGAAGGCGTTGCGGTCGAGCGATTTCGGCGGCTTGCGGTCGAAGAACGGATGCTCCAGCACGCGTGCGATAAAGGCCCGATCCGGCGTTCCGGTCCGCGCGGCATCGCCGTTGTCATCATACGCCACGCCGGTGCGCGCGCGCATGAAGTCGTCGATCAAGGCATTGCCCGGTCCGGTGTCGCAGGCGATGGGATCGGGGCCGCCATCGACGAAGGTGACATTCGCGACGCCGCCGATATTGAGCAACGCGACCGGATGCGGCCGGTCGATGGTATGAACGATGGCCCGATGGAACACCGGCACGAGCGGCGCACCCTGCCCACCCGCGGCGACATCCGCCGCGCGAAAATCGTGCGCCACCGGAATGCCAAGCCGCCGCGCCAACGCCGCGCCGTCACCGACTTGAACCGTCAGCCGATCCTGCGGCCGGTGGATGACGGTCTGGCCGTGGAAGCCCACCACGTCGATGTCGCGCGCCGCTAGACCGTTCTCCGCAAGAAGCCGCTCGACGGCCTCCGCGTGAGCCCGCGTGATCAGCGTCTCGGCCTCTCCGACCGCACCCGGCCGCGAGGTCCGGTCCGTCAGCGCCACCGCCTCGGCCAGCGCCCGTCGTAGAACGGCACGCTCGTCGTCGCGATAAGCGCGGTAGCCGGTCGGCCCGAACCCGGCGATGCGCTCGCCGTCCGTCTCGACGATGGCGGCGTCCACGCCGTCGAGCGAAGTCCCGCTCATCAGCCCGATCGCCCGTACCGTCCCCACGCCGAAAGCCCCCCACCCGCGCCGTTGAATCCCGCCCCGGACCTGTTACACCACCGCCCTTGGAGAGGACAGCCGATGAGCGCCTACAAGTCTGATTTTCTACGCATCCTTTCGGAGCGCGGCTTCATTCACCAGGTGTCGGAGCCGGACGCCCTCGACCAGCTCGCGGCTTCCCGGCAGATCACCGCCTATATCGGCTACGATTGCACCGCCCCCTCGCTGCACATCGGCCATCTCCTGCCGACCATGATGCTGTACTGGCTGCAGCAGACCGGCCATCGGCCGATCGCGCTGATGGGCGGCGGGACGACGCGCGTCGGCGACCCCTCCGGCAAGGACGAGAGCCGCCGCATCCTCACCGAAGCGGTCATCGACGAAAACCTCCGGGGCATCCGCACGGTGTTCGCGAAGTTCCTCAAGTTCGAGGGCGACGGCGGCAACGCCATCATGGCCAATAACGCCGACTGGCTGAACTCGCTCAACTACATCGACTTCCTGCGTGACGTCGGCCGGCACTTCTCGGTCAACCGGATGCTGTCGTTCGAGTCGGTCAAGATGCGGCTCGACCGCCAGCAGGAGCTGTCGTTTCTCGAATTCAACTACATGATCCTGCAAGCCTACGACTTCGTCGAGCTGAACAAGCGCACTGGCTGCGTGCTGCAGATGGGCGGCTCCGACCAGTGGGGCAACATCGTCAACGGCATCGACCTGGGCCGGCGCATCTCCAATGCGCAGCTTTTCGCACTGACCTCGCCGCTCATCACCACCGCGTCCGGCGCCAAGATGGGCAAGACCGCCGCCGGCGCGGTTTGGCTCAACGCCGACCTGGTGAGCCCCTACGACTACTGGCAGTTCTGGCGCAACACCGAGGACGGCGACGTCGCGCGCTTCCTCAAGCTGTTCACCATCCTGCCGCTCGACGAGATCGCGCGGCTTGCCGCGCTGCAAGGCGCCGAATTGAACGAGGCCAAGAAGGTGCTGGCGACGGAGGCCACCGCCCTGGTGCATGGTCGTGACGCGGCCGTTCAGGCCGCCGAAACGGCGCGACGGACCTTCGAGGAAGGCACGTTGGCGCAGACGCTGCCGACCATCGAGGTGCCACGCGACGAAATGATAAACCTCGGCGTGCTGGCGGCCTTCGTGAAGGCCGGTCTTGCCACGTCGAACGGCGATGCCCGACGCCAGATCAAGGGCGGCGGACTGAAGATCAACGACGTGACCGTGACCGACGAGAAGATGGTGCTGTCGCCGGCGACGCTGACGGCCGAAGGGGTGGTGAAGCTCTCGCTCGGCCGCAAGAAGCACGTCCTCATCAAGCCGGTGTGAGCGCGGCCGACAATCCATCCCTTTTCAAAGAAGATGGATGCGCGGGTCAGGTCCGCGCACGACGGCGAGTGATTTCATCGAAAGCAGGAAAACCTAGCGCGTCGTCGGCTCGGCGAAGCTGCGCTCGGTGCTGTTGTCGCGGAATTCGAAGAACTTGCGCAGCAGGCCCGGCGCGATGGCGGAGATCGGGTTGATCATCGGGCGCGGGCTTCCGGTCGGCCCCGTCACCTCATAGGTGATGCCGAAGATACCTTCCTTGCTGCCGCCGCCAAGGAACAGGCCGACAATCGGAATCTGGCCGAACATGTTGTTGATGCCGTAGAGCGGCACCAACGTGCCGCGCACATGGACCTGGTCGCGCACGTAGTCGATGTTGCCCTCGACGGTCGCCCCGATCATCGGACCACGCAGAATACCGTCGCGGATCGACATGCGGCCCGGCGTGCGGGTGAAATCGGCGCGTGCCTGGGTGAATTCGATATTGTCGCTCTGCGCCTGCACACGCCCTTCCGGCGTGCCAGCCACCACGCGATCGAGCGTGCTTTCGCCGCGCACCGAGAAGCGGGAAATGTTGATGAGTCCTTCCTGGGGCGTGGAATCCTGCGTCGGCGGATCCATGCCCATCCACATCCTGCCGCCGACCATGCGCGGATAAACGTCGGTGAAGCGGAACAGCGCCCCCGCGTCGTTCGTCTCGAAGTAAAGCACCGGCTTGCCGTTGGCGACGCGGGTGCGCATCTCGCCGATCAGGGGCGTGTCGCGGCCGATCTTGGCGTTGAGCGAGAACGTGCGCACGCGGCCGCCACGGCGCGACATCCGCCAGTCCACGCCGCGAACGGTTTCGCCGTTGTAGCCCGCCACCACGCCGATCTTGATATCGAGATCGAGATCGGAATGGCGGGCCTTGCCCTTGGGCGAGCTCGGCCCGGCCATCGCCGAACGGATGAAGCTGCGCCCGTCGTAAACATCGCCGCGCATCACCACGCGTAGGGCGCCGTCCGTGCCCCGGTCCACGCGCACCGACGCCTTGTCGCCGTCGGAGGTGGCAAACACCGGCAAGTTCGCCGATTGCAGGTCGCCCTCGTTGTCGAGTTCGGCCGTCCCCTTGGCGAGCACGCCGGACCCGTCGATCAAGAGATCGTCGAAACGCAAACCCGTTTTCAGCCGCACCAAGGTGAACGCCACGCGCGCGGAACGTCCCACCGGCTTGACCCAGCCCGGCAGAAGATTATCGACCTTCATCCCGGTGAGATCGGACTCCACACGGAAACGGCCCTCGCGGTCATCGAAACCGGCGCGGCCGGTCAGCTTCACCGGCATCGCGCCGACAAGCGCGTCGCCGACATCGAGGCCGAGCCGCGCGCGCGCCGCCTCATCGAGGGTCGCCTGCAGCTTCACCTCCGCGTCCGATTCACCCTTGAGCCTGCGGTATTCGATCTGTGCCGGAGCGCCCGCGACCTTCACATCGCCCTTGATCTCGTAGCTCTGGTTGTTGGCGGTAACGCGCAAGGTCTGTGCTTCGACCTTCTGGCCGAACAGCATCTTCTCGGCGCTGAAATTGGAGAGATCGACGACGATATCGTACTCGGTCGAACCGGGCGGCAGGTCGGGGCGCAACGGCAGGCCGAGTTGAATCTGCGCGCTTGCCGTTCCGCGCGTGGTGGCGGGATCGAAGGTGACGCCGGAGAACTCGCGCAGCCGCTCGAGCGACAGCATCTCCGCGGCCGCCGGCACCGGCCCGTCGATGCGGAAGGTGATGCGCGCGGGCGGCGTCTTGACGCGAAGGTTGGGAACCTCCATCACGCCGTTGGACATCACGAGCCGCCGGCCCGGCGAAACATCCACTACGCCCTTGCCCATCGTGATCTTGGCCGTGTTGCCGGTGATGCGCACGTTGAGGTCGGCGTCGCGGATCGGCGGCAGGCCCGATACCGGCTGAAGCGTCGCTGCGCTGCCGACGATCTCGATCGAAAGCCCCTCGTCGGGAATCGGCGGGCCACCAGTGCGCAGCGTGGCAAACGGAGCGTTGGCGGCGATGTCGATGCGATCGACGTTTCCGGACACCACATGTTCGACCACCCAGTCGCGGACCTTCGGCGCGAGCATGGAGGGCCACAGGCGCTTCAACGTCGCGGCCGACATCGGATTGCAGGCGACGCCGACCGCGAGCCGCGGCTCGCCGCCGTAATCCAGTTTGCCTGAGAGCGCGATGGTGACGCCCTCATCCTGCGGGCTTCCCAATTCCTTGGTGCCGAGGTCGCCCTGCTCCAACGTGACGCGCTCCGCATTCGGGTCGATATGGCCGCGCAAAACAACCCGCTTGAGCACGAGGCCGTCGTCGTCGGGCGTCAGTGGATCGAGCACCACCCAGCCGCCGCCGATGGCAAACATCCAATTCCCGCCCTGCTGGGCGGGGGCGGCGAATTCCGCGCGCAACGTCATACGCGCCGCGCCGGTGCTCACCTTGAACGGCACGCGCAGCGTCCGCCGCGCGATATCCCAGTCGAGGCCGAACTCGGCGCGCTCGATCGCGATCTGATGCTCGGGGTCGGCCGGGTCGCCGATCGTGCCGCCCTGCGCCACGATCGACCCCGCAATATTCTGCGGAGTCCCGTCGGCCGCGATATCCGAATGAATGGACGCCGACACCAGCGTATCGGATCGGATCTTGGACTCGGCCATGCGCAGCGCCAGAAGGTCGTCGAGCACGACCTTGCGCGCTTCGAGCTGCAGCCGCCGCAGGCCGAGCGGCGTCGGCGTCAGCGCCGCGCTCAGCATCCAGGGGCGCTCCTCGTTATCCGACAGCACCGTGAGCGTCGCCCCGCCGGCCGACGACCGCTTCAGGCTCAAGCTGATCCGCGATAGCGTCCACTGGTTGCCGTCGCGACGGTCGTCGATGGTCAGGCTGCCGTTGACGATACCGATTTCGCTCAACGCGCGGCCGTCGAACCCGTTCGCACCGCCGTCGAGCGCAAGACCGTCAAGCTTGCCGCTCCAGGCGAGCAGCGCGGCGAAGTTGCTGGCGATGCTGCGCTCCGCCATCGCCTGGAAGGAGAAATCGCGCGGCCGACCGGCACTCGGCGTAGAGGACTGCGGCGGAACCTGAGGCGCGGGTTGCACCGACGGCGCGCCGCGCACCGGCGCAATGGTGGCAAACGGCTTCTCGCCGCCGATCAGAACATTAAGCCGACCGTCGCGGTCGATGCGGATCGTCATGTTCGCATCGACCAGCCGAAGGCTTTCGGCGCGGGGACTCGCGGATAGCACGCTCGCGCCTGAGATGCCCACCTCGGCCTTCGGCGCCACCGCGACCGTCGCACCGGACGGATCACGCAGCACGATATCGCGCAACCGCAGCGCCGCGCGGCCTGCGGCGTCGCGCTCGAGCTGGGTGCCGCCGACCTCGACGTGATACTTGTTGCCCAGGTTCTGCTCGATGGCCGACGTCAGCCACGGCGTCGCAAGGTCGAGCATGATCGGGCCGCTCGAAAGCCGCCACCACAGCGCGCCGCCGCCGATCAGAAGCAACACCAAGCCCGCGGCGGACCCGATCGCAAACCGCCGCAACAAGCGATGACGGCGGCCAAACAAGCGGGCCAAGGCAAAGGAACGGCGGCAGCCACGGACCCAGGAAAACGCCCAAGGCGGCCTTGAGCAAAGCCGCTCCCATGCGCCGGATCGCCACGCCCGCGCGTCCGAAGCCGCACCGTGGGAACGCCGCTTCGGCCCCGGCCGCGCGTCCGCCCGGCGGTCGTCGGCGCCCGCCTGGCTGCGCCGATGCGCATCCAACGCCGCCTCCAATTCCCGAAGCGCCGCGCTGCGCGGGGTGCTATCGTTATCCGTCATAACGTGGTCGGCTGCCCCTCGTCCGCCGGTTCAAGGCCCAAGCGGCTTCAGTGCCGCGCGTTCCCGGCCAACCGATTCTCCTGGAGCCTCAGGGATTTCGCACGATACCCCAAAGACCGCCACTGCCCCACCATCTTATCCCGATGCCAGCTTGACCCTTGGAAAACGACGAAAGGAAGGCGCATGACCTCAACGCCCAAGGCCGGCGACAAGGCCCCCGACTTCAAGCTCCCCCATGACGGCGGCGGCGAGGTCCGGCTCTCGGACTTCAAGGGCCGCAAGCTCGTCCTCTACTTCTACCCGAAAGCCAACACCTCCGGCTGCACGCTCGAGGCCAAGGACTTCACCCGGCTGGCATCCGCCTTCGCCCGCGCCGATACGGCGGTCGTCGGGGTTTCCGCCGACCCGATCCCCAAGCAGCAGAAATTCAAGACCAAGCAAGGCCTGTCGATCACGCTGGCCTCCGACGAGAGCCACGAGGTGCTCAAGGCCTATGGCGTCTGGACCAAGAAATCCATGTTCGGGCACGCCTACATGGGCATCCTGCGCAACACTTATCTGATCGGGCCGGACGGCCGGATCGCCCACGTCTGGGAAAAGGTGAAAGTCGCGGGCCACGCCGAGGAGGTGCTGGCGGCGGCCAAGGCGCTCTGACCGCGACCACGCCCACCACAGGCCGCGCAAGAATGCGGCGGCACGCGCTCGGCGCGGCACGCTTTAACCACGTTCCCGATTGCATGCATTTTTCCCATATCATTCGCGGAAAATTAACCATGCACGGCTGAAATCGCTTCCCGTGGACGCCGACCTGGGACCCCCTGGAGACCGGCGCTTGGGGAGTATCAATGTCCCATCGGCCGGCTCGCCAGTATCATCGCGATCGCGATTATCGTGCCGACTCCGGCCGCATGGCTCCCCCCACCAGTCAAGCCTTCTCTAGCCAAGCCTTCGCTGGCCAAACCTCCCCCAGCCAGGCTTCGTCGGCGCAGACGTCTTACGCCCAGGCGCCCCGCCGCGCCCCCACGCGCACCGACTACACCCTCGGCCATGCCGGCCGCCATGTCCGTCTCGGCCCGGTGACGTTCTGGATCGCGGTCGGCAGCCTCGTCATCATGGCCGGCTGGTCGCTCGCCACCGGCACCTATTTCGCGTTCCATGACGACGTGCTGACGCGCCTGATCGCGCGCCAGAAGGAACAGCAGTTTGCCTACGAGGACCGGATCGCGGAGTTGCGCACGCAGGTCGACCGGATCACGAGCCGGCAATTGCTCGATCAGGAGCAATTCGAGCAGAAGCTCGACCAAATCATCCGCCGGCAGGCCACGCTGGAACAGCGCGCTTCGATGCTGTCCGGAATGTCGTCCGACCCGGCGACAACAGGCTCGGTCAAGCACCACCGCCGCCCGGCGCCCATCACTGAACCCGCCCGCGGCGAGATGCCGCCCGCCTCGCCCATCAACGCGATGCCCGTCACGACCGTGCCGTCGGACCGCGAGGCGCGGCTCGAGCCACACAAGCGGCCAAGCTGGGCGCGGCGTCTCATCGGCGCCGCCGAGCCCGCGTCGGCTGGGCTGGAGGGAACGCTAACGCGGCTCCAAGCCTCGCTCGACCGTGTCGAAGCACGGCAGACGGCCACGCTCAACGCGCTCGAGGCGCGCTACGATTCCAAGGCGAAGCGCATTCGCGGCGTGCTGGCCGATCTCGGGATGAGCCCGCGAAAGACCGCCCCTTCGACGCGCGCCCCAGCCACAGGCGGGCCTTTCGTTCCGGCAACGCTGCCGCGGGACGCAGCCTCCTTCGAACGCCAGTTCTATCGACTTCAGCTCGCCCGCGCCGACGCCGACCAACTCGGCCGCACGCTGACCGCTGTGCCCGTGCGCAAGCCGATCACCGGCGACATCGACATATCCTCGAGCTTCGGCGTGCGGCCGGACCCGTTCCTGGGACGACCGGCGATGCACACCGGGCTCGACATACGCGGCAGCACGGGCGATCCCGTCCGCGCCACCGCCGACGGCACTGTGACGACCGCCGGTTGGAACGGCGGCTATGGCAACATGGTCGAGATCGACCACGGCAACGGCTTTGCCACCCGCTACGGCCATATGTCCGCGATCGAGGTCAGGGTCGGCCAGCACATCAAGATCGGCCAGATCGTCGGGCGCATCGGCTCGACCGGGCGCTCGACCGGCCCGCATCTGCACTACGAAACACGGATCGACGGCGACGCGGTAGACCCGCAGCGGTTCCTGCGTGCCGGCCTGCGGCTCGGCGGCCTGCTCTGACCTGACGTCAGGCCAAAAAAATGGGCGGCCTGAGCCGCCCACAATTTCTGCCCTTCTGGACAATCTGCTCAGACAATCACGATAGTCGTCGTGGACATCGACGGCAGTCGAAGCGAACAGGATTCGCGAAACGACTGCATCGACGGCAAAGGCTACGCCGTGGAGTTTGAACGGTGTGTGTCGCCACCGCGCGGCAAATGAATCAAATGCGCCGTGGTGGTGCGTGACTACTATTCGACGTCCTCGACCTTTTCGGGTCCGCCGCCAAAGGCGCGCTGCGCCAGCGCCGCCGCCATGAACGGATCAAGGTCGCCGTCGAGCACGTCGCTCGGCGTTGGCGACGTCACGCCGGTGCGCAGGTCCTTCACCATCTGATAGGGCTGCAGCACATAGGAACGAATCTGGTGGCCCCAGCCGATGTCGGTTTTCGCCGCCTGCTCGGCCGCGGCCTGGTCCTCACGCTTTTTCAGTTCGATGTTGTAGAGACGCGCGCGCAGCATATCCCACGCCTGGGCGCGGTTCTTGTGTTGCGAACGCTCCTGCTGGCAGACCACGGCGATGCCGGTCGGGATGTGCGTCAGGCGGACAGCGGATTCCGTCTTGTTGACGTGCTGGCCGCCGGCGCCGCCCGATCGCATCGTGTCGGTGCGCACGTCGGCTTCGTTGATCTCGATCTTGATGCGGTCGTCCACCACCGGATAGACCTGCACGCTCGCGAACGACGTGTGCCGTCGCGCGTTGGCATCGAACGGCGAAATCCGCACCAGACGATGCACGCCGTTCTCGGTCTTGAGCCAGCCATAGGCGTTGTGGCCCTTGATCTGCAGCGTGGCGGACTTGATGCCCGCGCCCTCGCCTTCGGACTCCTCCAGGAACTCCACCTTGTAGCCATGCTGCTCCGCCCAGCGCGTATACATGCGCAGCAGCATGCCGGCCCAGTCCTGACTCTCGGTTCCGCCGGCGCCGGCATGAACCTCGAGATACGTGTCGTTGCTGTCGGCCTCGCCGGAAAGCAGCGCCTCGAGCTCGCGCCGCGCCGCCTCGGTCTTGAGCCGCTTCAGCGCCTCCTCGGCCTCGGTCACCACACGCTGATCGTTCTCGGCCTCGCCGAGGTCGATCATGGTGGCGTGATCGTCGAGCTCGCGTTCGATGCGACCGATCGCGTTCAACTGGTCGTCGAGCGCATTGCGCTCCTGCATCACGCGCTGCGCCGCGGCGGCATCGTTCCACAGGTCGGGGTCTTCGGCCCGCTGATTCAGCTCCGCGAGGCGCGCGTTGGCCCGGTCGAAGTCAAAGATGCCTCCTCAGCAGCCCGACCGACCGCTTGATATCCTCGATCAACTTTTCCGTTTCCGCGCGCATATCTGATCCGCTGCTTCACTATCGGCCGCGCCGATGTAACGATTGCGCGGCGGGGACGCAACCCGGCTGCGCCGATGGCGGCGCTGATCGCGAAACACGCCACCGTTTTCACGCAGTTTTCGGACGATGTGCGGCTTTGCCAGCCGATGCGGCTCAATACAAGCCGCTGCCGCGGCGTACGGCGCGCTCGGCGTCTGGCGACGCGCCCATGTATCCGCCGGGATAACCGCTCTGGTAGCCGCCTTGCGCGCCGCCGCCCGGATAGCCGTTGTCCTGCTGCTGGTCATAGCCGACAACGGAATAGTTGTCGGGCGGCGCGGTGCCGGGCTTGAACGCCTCGAGGATCACCTTGCCCCCGGCGTTGGGGCCGACGCGCTGGCCGGTCTTGGCATCGACGCGGATCAGCTTGATGCCGGCCGGCACGCGGAACGGCACCGCCGGCTTGTCGGCCAGAGCGATCTTGAGGAAGTCCGCGACCACCGGAGCCGCAAGATGCCCGCCGGTGGCGGAGCGGCCGATATGACGCGGCTTGTCGTAGCCCATGTAGACACCCACCACGATGTCGGGCGAGAAGCCGATGAACCACACGTCCTTCTCGTCGTTGGTCGTGCCGGTCTTGCCCGCGATGGGCTTGCCGACCGAGCGCACCACCGTCGCGGTGCCGCGCTGCACGACTCCCTCCATCATCGAGGTGATCTGATAGGCCGTCATCGGGTCGATCACCTGGCCGCGGCGATCCACCAGCGTCGGCTCGGGCTGGTCGCTCCATTGATCGGCGTTGCAACCGCGGCATTCACGCTGGTCGTGCTTGTAGATGGTGCGGCCGTAGCGATCCTGGATGCGGTCGATGAAGGTCGGGATGATGCGCCGCCCGCCGTTGTCGAACATCGAGTAGGCGGTGACCATGCGCATCACCGTCGTCTCGCCGGCGCCGAGCGCGTAAGAGAGATACGGCGGCAGGTTGTCGTAGACGCCGAACCGCTTGGCGTATTCGGCGATCAGCGGCATGCCGACGTCCTGCGCCAGCCGCACCGTCATCACGTTGCGCGATTGCTCGATGCCGAAGCGCAAGGTGGACGGGCCGTAGAACTTGCCGCCGTAGTTCTCGGGACGCCATGCCGCCTGCCCCGGTCCCTGGTCGATCTCAAGCGGCGCGTCCATCACCACGGTCGATGGCGTGTAGCCGTTGTCGAGCGCCGTCGCATAGACGATTGGCTTGAACGATGAACCCGGCTGGCGCATCGCCTGCGTCGCGCGGTTGAACTGGCTTTGGTCGTAGGAGAAACCGCCGACCATCGCCAGCACGCGGCCGGTCACCGGATCCATCACCACCATCGCGCCGGAAATCTCCGGCACCTGCCGCAAGCGCCAGGTGTTGGATTCCTTGTTCAGCGGATCGACATAAACGACATCGCCGGGGTGGAGCACCTGATCGACCTTGGCCGGCGTCTTGCCGCGCAGCGGGCCCTCGGTGGCCTTCGCCCATTTGACGCCGTCGAGATTGATAATGCCGACTTGGCGCTCCTTGGTGAGCGCCCCGCCGGGGTCGCGCGCCGGATAAAGGCCGATGCGGGCCGACTGATCGCTCGTTTCCAGCACCACGGCGAGCCGCCACGGCGCGATGTCGTTGAGCTGCTTGACCTCGGCAAGCTTGGGGCCCCAATCGCCGGCAAGCGCGATCTTGGTGACGGGGCCGCGGAAGCCCTGCCCCTCGTCGAACTTGACCAATCCGTCGGTCAACGTCTTGCGCGCCGCCACCTGAAGCTTCGGGTCGAGGGTGGTGCGCACCGAGAGGCCGCCCTCGTAGAGCGCCTTCTCGCCGTACTTCTCGTAAATCCAGCGGCGCACCTCCTCGGCGAAATACTCGGCCGCGAAGATGTGCGCGCCCGACGGCCGCGAGGTGACGTTGAGCGGCTCCTTCTTGGCTGCCTCGCCCTCCTCCGGCTTGATCGCGCCGGTGGAAACCATCTGGTCGATGACCCAGTTGCGCCGCTCGATCGCCCGGTCGTGCTGGCGGAACGGGTTATAGTTGTTGGGCGCCTTCGGCAGGGCCGCAAGATAGGCGGCCTCGGCGACAGTCAATTCGTGCACCGACTTGTCGAAATAGAGCAGCGAGGCCGCAGCCACGCCATACGCGCCCAGGCCGAGGTAAATCTCGTTGAGGTAGAGTTCGAGGATCTTGTCCTTGGAGTAGGTGCGCTCGATCTTGAGCGAGAGCAGCGCCTCCTTGATCTTGCGCTGAAGCGAGACTTCGTTGGTCAAGAGGAAGTTCTTCGCAACCTGCTGGGTGATGGTCGAGGCGCCCTGCGGGCGGCGGCCCGAGCCGTAGGTCTGGACGTAGAGCAGGCCGGCGCGGAGGATGCCGCCGAAATCGAGGCCGTTGTGCTCGTAGAAGTTCCTGTCCTCGGCGGAAAGGAACGCATTGATGACGCGCTTGGGAACCGCCTGGATTGGAATGTAGAGCCGGCGCTGGGTGGCGTATTCGGCCACCAGCGAGCCGTCCGAGGCGTGGACGCGCGTCATGACCGGCGGCTCGTAGTCTTGCAACTGCGAGTAATCCGGCAGGTCCTTGGAGAAGTGCCAGAACAGGCCCGCCGCGGCACCGACGCCGACCAGAAACACAATCGTCCCGGCCGCGAACAGGAAGCCGCAGAAGCGCAGCACCAGTCTCATTGTGGACGTCCCATCTGCCTCAACCGGCCGACCGCGCCGCGACCCACCGATGCCGCCATTCCAAAGCCGACCACGTCCCCGCCTTCTTCGCCGGCCCCGACAACGCCGTTCCCGGCGCCCGAGCCCGCTTCGTCAGTCGGAGTCGGCGCCGACCCGCGTGCCTTCGTGCTCAAGCACGACGCTCGAGTCGAGCCTGAGGGCACGCTTTTTCCGAAAACCAATTCCCACGTTTCGGGATCATGCTCTAGCGGATTCGACGAGTCCGAGAAACCGAACACAGGTTACGCGATTGTACGACTTTCACCATTCCAAGAGCAAAGCGGAACACCGGAACCGATAACGCTCGACCGACCGCTGTGACGTCTCGGACACACCGGGTATTTCGCGGTTTTTTGTTCAAACTGAGGCTGCCCGCCGCTCGCGCGCCTATCGCGCAGTCCGTGCGGTCGCGGGTCCCGCCACGCGGGCGGCGAAATAACGGTCGATGGCCTGGTTGATCGCCGCCGCCGTCTTGTCCTGCCAGGAATCCGAGGTCAGGTGCTGCAGGTCGTCCTTGCTCGACACGTAGCCAAGCTCGATCAGCACCGACGGCACGTCGGGAGCCTTGAGCACCCTGAACCCCGCCGACTTCATCGGGTGCTTGTGCATGCGCGCCACCTTGCGCATGTCCGCCACCAGAGACTTGGCGAAGTGCACCGAATAGGACTTGGTTTCGCGCTGCGCCAGGTCGATCAGGATATCGGCCACGTCGCCGGGCTCGTGCGACAGGTCGATGCCGGCGATGATGTCGGCGCGGTTCTCGTCCTCGGCCAGTTGCGCCGCCACCGCGTCGGAGGCGGTTTCGGACAACGTGTAGACCGTGGCGCCTTGGGCCTCGCCCTCGCCCTTTTTCAAGGCGTCGGCATGGATCGAGATGAACAGCGCCGCCTGGCGGATCCGGGCCATGCGAACCCGGTCGGCCAGCGGGATAAACGTGTCGTCCGTCCGCGTCATGACGACGTGATATTTGCCGGACCGCTCAAGCCGCTCGCGCAGCCGCAGCGCGAAGTCGAGCACGATGGATTTCTCGGCAACGCCGGTCGAGGCCACTGTGCCGTTGTCGATGCCGCCGTGGCCGGGATCGAGCACGACGATGGGCTTGGCCTTGTCGTCGGGAGCCGCCGCCGGGTCGCGTCCGATGGCTCCGGTCGTCGCGGCAGGTTGCGGCTGGCTCTGCCGCGCGACGGTGCGCATGAAGCTTTCGCGGTCGGTCGCGACCAAGTCGAGCACCAGCCGCGCCGGCTGTCCGGCCGTCGCGTCGATGGAGAAGGCCCGGTCGATGCGCGCCGGCTTGTTGAGATCGAAGACGATCCGCGACCCACCCTGCATGATGAGGCCGAACCGGAACGCCTTGACCAGGCCGCGGCTGTGCGTCCCGGACTTGGGCGGCAGGTTGAACACGACCTGGGGCAGATCGACGACCACGCGGTAGGGGTCGGCAAGGGTGAAGGCCCGCAGATCGACCTTGCGCGAAAAGTCCATGACGAAGCGGATCTGGTTGTCGTCGCCGCCGATCCGGCTGTCGGTCGCCACCGGATAATCGGCGTGGGGCTCCGCAGCCGCCGGTGCGCCGGGCCGGCCGATCAGGCCGAACGCAGCGATGGCATAGACAACGGCAATGAGGCCCCGATAGCCAGCCACGCATCCCACTCCCTGGCCTGATCTACTCCATTAGGCAGGCAGGGTGAATCGGTCGTTAACCCTCCGCCGCGGGTCGGCACCGGGGTGTGGCCGGCGGGATACGAATTCGCCGCCCCGCCGCCGTTGCCGGCCCTGCCCGCGCGGCGCGGGCCGGTTTTCCCTCCCGGAAAGCTCCCTTGCAATGCTGAGACTCAAGCCCTAATAAGGACTTGCTCACGGTTTGAGTCACCGGGTGTGCCGCGTTCGGGCCTCCGGCACGTCCGTCAGGGCTTGCTCTCCTCAGGATAAAGGCTTGGGGAACCAGCTTGGCGGACGCCACATGATCGACCCCCCTGTCCGCGCCCAGGCATCCATGCCCAGGCGCATTCGACGGCGGTCGGTGGGAGCCGAGGCCCTTGTTCAGGACACTGGAATGACGCGGGAGCGCTGCGGCGCTCATGTCCCGCGCCAACCGCGAGCGAAGCGACCGGCGGCGCGACGCGCCGTCGCCCTCCAACGGGTCGAGGTCATGCCCGAAGCGAATTCCAAGGCCAGGCCGGAGCGCAGCGTTTCCAAGCGCGCGCACGTTGCAAGCCGGACCTGTCCCGCCCCGAGGCGTGGCTCCGTCATCCACTTCTTCCACGACAAATCAGGCGCGTCCCTGTTCGTGCCGCCGTTCGCCGGCGGCCGCGGGCCCTTGCGCCGTAAAGAGACAGTTCAATGGCCAATAAGATGCTTATCGACGCGACGCACCCGGAGGAGACCCGGGTCGTCGTTCTGCGTGGCAACCGCGTAGAAGAGTTCGACTTCGAAACCGCGCACCGCAAACAGCTTCGCGGCAACATCTATCTCGCCAAGGTCACGCGCGTCGAGCCGTCGCTGCAAGCAGCGTTCGTCGAGTATGGCGGCAACCGCCATGGCTTCCTGGCGTTCAGCGAAATCCACCCGGATTACTATCAAATCCCGGTCGCGGACCGGCAGGCGCTGATCGAGGCCGAGGCGCGCGAAGCACGCGAGCACGAGGACGACGACCATCATCCGCGCGAACGCGGAGGACGCCGCCATCGCGGCCGGCATCGCCATCACGAGCGTTCGTCGGCACGGCGCGACGACACCATCCACGGCGACGCACCGGCTGGTGAACGGCAGAACGGCGATGCGCTCTCGGCCGAGGATGCCGGGCAATATGCAAGCGAAAACACGGCCGAGAGCGAGTCGCTATCGCACGAGCCGGCGGCAGACAATGAGGCTCGCGCCGACTTTGCATACGACGAGCGCCCCCAGGGCGAGGCGACGGCAAGCCACGCAACGCCGGATGAACAGCCGGCTCCCGCCGCTTGGAACGCCGAAGACCGGGCAGAAGACCGGTTCGAGCCCGCACCGGAGACATCGTTTGCGCCCGCCCCCGTCGGCGAAAACGAAAACCCGCCGGCTCCCGCCACAACCGACACGCCGGTTTCCCCTGATGCGGCAGCCGCCGAGCCTTACGCCGAGCCGTTCTCGGTCGCCTCGGAGGCTGGCGAAGCCGACAGCGTGCGGCAGGACAATACGGATCATCCGCACGATTTTTCTCCCCAAGGGGACGACACCGCGCCTGCCCTTTCCGCCGCGGCCGACGATCATGACGACAATGGCCATCACGATCACGACGACGAAGAAGAAGAGGTCGTCGAATCCGTCGGTGGTGCCGATGCGATGGAGGAGGTGCTCGACCGCGCGCCGCGCTATCGCCGCCAATACAAGATCCAAGAGGTCATCAAGCGCCGGCAGGTGATGCTGGTGCAGGTGGTGAAGGAGGAGCGCGGCACCAAGGGCGCGGCGCTGACCACCTATCTCTCACTCGCCGGCCGCTATTGCGTGCTGATGCCCAACACCGCGCGCGGCGGCGGCATCAGCCGCAAGATCACCAGCAGCGAGGACCGCAAGAAGCTGCGCGAGATCGCGGAAGCTCTCGAAGTCCCCGAGGGCATGGGCGTCATCCTGCGCACCGCCGGCGCCGCCCGCACCAAGGCCGAGGTCAAGCGCGACTTCGAGTATCTGCTGCGGCTCTGGGAGCAGGTCCGCGACCTTACCTTGCGATCCACCGCACCGACGCTGGTCTACGAGGAAGGCTCGCTCGCCAAGCGTTCGATCCGCGACCTCTACGCCAAGGACATCGACGAAATCATCGTCGCCGGCGAGCAAGGCTATCGCGACTGCAAAGAGTTCATGCGCATGCTCATGCCGAGCCATGCGAAGAACGTGAAGCACTACCACGACGCGCAGCCGATCTTCACGCGCTACGGCATCGAGGGTCAGCTCGACGCAATGTTCTCGCCGAATGTGCAACTGCGATCCGGCGGATACATTGTCATCAACCAGACCGAGGCGCTGGTCGCCATCGACGTCAACTCAGGCCGCTCGACGCGCGAGCACCACATCGAAGACACCGCGCTGAAAACCAACATCGAAGCGGCCGAGGAAGTCGCACGCCAGCTTCGCCTGCGCGACCTCGCCGGGCTGATCGTCATCGACTTCATCGACATGGACGAGAAGCGCAACAACCGGACGGTCGAGCGACGCATGAAGGATGCGCTGCGCAACGACCGCGCGCGCATCCAGGTCGGCCGCATTTCGCACTTCGGCCTGCTCGAAATGTCGCGGCAGCGCATCCGCACCTCGGTGCTGGAAAGCTCCACCGAGAAGTGCCCGCATTGCGGCGGCACCGGCCACGTCCGTTCCGTCTCGTCGGTGGCGCTGCAGCTCCTGCGCGCCCTGGAAGAAATGCTGCTCAAGGGCCCCACGCACAACCTGATTGCGCGGACGCGGCCCGAGGTCGCCCTCTATGCGCTGAACCACAAGCGCGCGCATCTCAACGCGCTGGAGGAGCGTTTCCATGTCACGCTCACCATCGAGGCCGATGACGATGTCGGCGTCGGTGGCCAGGTCGGCTTCACCATCGACCGCGGCGAGCAGGTGATGTCGGCCGAGCAGGCGCGCGCGCTGCTGGCGCAGGCCGAAGCGGCCTCGGCGGCCGTGGTCGAGGAAGACGAGCCCGAGATCGCCGAAACATTCGACGAGATCGACGCCGAGGCGGATGAGGCCGAGCACGCCGCTCCCACCGACGATGTCGCGCACGAAGCCGCCGATGAGCCGTCGATGCATGGCGAGAACGGGCACGACGGCAGTCACGATGACGAGTCCGCACGCGACATCGGTCGGAGCCGCCGTCGCCGCAGGCGGCGGCGTGGCCGGGGCGGCGAAGGCCGCGACGGCAACGGCATGGTCGTGCAACAAGCCGGCGCGCCGGACGCACCTGAGCAGACCGAAGCCGGTTTCGAGCCGCAACCCTATCCCGCCGCCGAGGATGGCGACGCGCCGCTCGACGGCGAAAGCAGCGAGCACATTGCGGCGTCACCGGCCGGCGAGAGCGGGCAACAGAACGGTCATCACGCCGAAGGCGCCGGCGAGCGTCGGCGGCGGCGTGGCCGGCGTGGCGGACGCCGGAATCGTCGCGACCGCGAAGGCCACGAGAGCGGACGCGACACGCCGCAGGAAGCCTCTTTCCATAACGGCGCTGCGCCCGAGCACGAAGCCGGCGACTGGCGCCCCGGTGAACAGCCCGCGCCGGAAGCTCACGCCTTTGAGCCTCGCGCTTTTGCGGCAGGCCCCTCCGAGACGAACGGCTCCTCCCCGCTTCCGGCGGAAGCGGCCGCCACGCATGAGGCCGCACCCGCCGCAGCCACGCCGGAGTCCGAGCACCAGCCGCGCCGCCGTTCGACGGTGCGCGAGCCCGCTCCGGTGTTCAGCGACACCTCCGCGCCGATCCCGATGCCCACACCGCAACCGGCACCGGCGCCTGTCGTGACCAGCACCGCCGAGGCGGACGACGCCGCCAAGCCGCGCCGCACCGGATGGTGGGCGAAACGGTTGCTGGGCGGCAAATAAAGGCCGGTCGATGCAGAGCCGTTGGGTCGATCGCGACGCCCAGGCAGCGGTCGATCGCGCAGCGAATGCCGGCATCGCGCCGGAGTTGGCGCTGCGCGCCTACAGCACGCGGCTGCTCGGCGGCGACCCCGCGCTGGTGCTGCATGGCGGCGGCAACACGTCGCTCAAGACGCGCATGCGCGACCTTGCGGGCGACGAGGCCGAGGTGCTGTGCATCAAGGCGACCGGGGCCGATATGGCCGTCGTCGAGCCGAGCGACATGGTTGCGGTGCTGCTTGCGCCGCTACAGCGATTGCGCGCGCTCGACGATCTTTCCGACGACGACATGGCGCGCGTACAGCGCGGCTACCTGATCGACCCGCTGGCGGCAAGCCCTTCCCTCGAACTGCTGCTGCACGCCTTCGTACCGCACACCTTCGTCGATCACACCCATGCCAACGCCGTACTGAGCCTGATCGACCAACCGGACGGCCACAAGCTCTGCGCCGAGGTTTATGGCGAACGTATCGGCCTGGTTCCCTATGTGCGGCCGGGCTTCGGTCTTGCCAAGGCCGCAGCGAAAGCCTTCGACGCCAATCCGGCGGTTGAGGGGTTGATCCTCGATAAGCACGGCATCTTCAGCTTCGGCGCGAGCGCGAGGGAGGCCTACGAACGGATGATCGAATTCGTCAGCCGTGCCGAGGAAAGGCTGGCGAAGAACCGCAAGGCGGTGTTCGTTGCCGCAACGCTGCCGCAACGGATCGCCGGCAATACGGATGTCGCGCCCATCGTACGCGGCGCGTGCAGCCTGAAGGACGAGGGCGGCGAAGGCGCGCATCGCCGGATGATCGCCGCTTTCCGCTCGAGCGAGACCATCCTCAATTTCGTCAATGGCGCGGCGTTATCGCGTTATGCCGCAACGCCCGTCATCACGCCCGACTACACCATCCGCACCAAGAACTGGCCGCTGATCCTGCCCGCGCCCGAAGCCGGCAAGCTCGACGACTTCAAGCGTAGCGTGAGCGCGGCGGCGGCGGCTTATGTTGCGCACTATCGGGATTACTTCGCGCGCCATAACGCGCGCGCGGGTGGCGGCAAGATCATGCTCGATCCCCTGCCCCGTGTCGTGCTGGTGCCTGGCTTGGGCCTCTATGGCCTCGGCCCCACGGCCAAGGATGCGTGCATCGCCGCCGACATGGCCGAGGCCGCCGTCGCCGTCATCACGGACGCCGAGGCCATCGGCCGCTTCGCGACAATCTCCGAAGCCGACATGTTCGATTGCGAATACTGGCCGATCGAACAGGCCAAGCTCGGCAAGGCCAACCCCCTGCCGCTCGCGGGCCAGGTCGCGGTGATTACCGGTGCAGGCGGCGCCATCGGCGCGGCGACCGCGAAGGCGTTTGCACAAGCCGGTGGCGAGGTGGCGCTGCTCGACCTCGATCTTCCCGCCGCGCAGGAAAAGGCCAAGGCCATCGGCGGCGGCGCGCTTGCCGTTCAATGCGATGTTACCGACGCCGCTTCGGTGCGCGAGGCTTATGCTCAGGTGGTCGCCGCGTTCGGCGGTGTCGATATCCTGGTGTCGAACGCCGGCGCGGCATGGCAGGGCCGCATCGGCGAGGTGGACGAAGCGACCCTGCGCAAAAGCTTCGAGCTGAATTTCTTCGCACACCAGAAAATGGCGCAGGCCGCCGTGACCGTCATGCGGGCGCAAGGCACCGGCGGCTGCCTCTTGTTCAACGTCTCCAAGCAGGCGGTGAATCCCGGCCCGAACTTCGGTCCCTACGGATTGCCGAAAGCGGCGACGCTGTTCCTCGTGCGTCAATACGCCGTCGATTACGGCGCGGACGGCATTCGCGCCAATGCGGTCAATGCCGACCGCATCCGCTCCGGCTTGCTCACCGACAATGTCATCAAGGAACGCTCGAAGGCGCGCGGCGTCTCCGAGAAGGATTACATGAGCGGCAATTTGCTCGGCCGCGAGGTGACGGCCGACGACGTGGCGCTCGCGTTCCTCAATCAGGCGCTGGAGTTGAAGACCACCGGCGACGTCACCACCGTCGACGGCGGCAACATCGCGGCGGCGTTGCGATAAGCGCCGCCGTCTCCAAACGTCTTTTTTTTTCAAGACACGCGCGGCTGACGGAACGATTTTCCGGGCCGTGCTCCATCGCTGCAATATCTTTGCGTTGCATTGTGCCGATCCGATCCGACGCCTAGATTTCCTCCGCACGTTGATGGAGGTTGCCATGCCCGCCCTCGCCGAAGCCGAAACGGCCCCGCAGACCATCGAGCCTGTCGTCAATTACATCGTCAACGACGGCGCCGAGGTGTTCACCTATTCCGGCGGTCCAGGCTCGACCGAGGTCAAGAGCGGCGGCACGCCCGATCCGCACAAGGTCGTCATGCACAACGGCCGGCCGCACACGACGGAATTCAAGCTCGATGTGGATGGCTTCCGCTTCGTGCGTCACGAGACGAAGGTGAAGGACTTTCTCGACGATTCCGAGGTGCGAAGCGTCTACTACCCGGAGATCGAGGCGCTGATCAAAGCCGAAAGCGGCGCGCACCGCGTCGTCGTGTTCGACCACACGCTTCGCACCGCCGACGACGCCTTCCGCGAGCAGCACAAGATCCGCGAGGTCGTGCGCCGCGCGCATAACGACTACACGGAGTGGTCGGGTCCACAGCGGCTGCGCGACATCCTGCCCGACGAAGCCGACGAACTGATGAAACGCCGCTTCGCCATCATCCAGGTGTGGCGGCCGATCCGCTATCCGGTCGAGACGCACCCGCTCGCCATCGCCGACGCCCGCAGCGTGGCATTCGAGGACTTCGTCATCTCCGAACGGCGCTATCCGAACCGCATCGGCCAGACCTACGCCGTGGCCTACAATCCGGCCCACAAGTGGTTCTGGTTCCCGCGCCAGGCGCGCGATGAAGCGCTGGTGTTCAAGGTCTACGACTCGGCCAAGGACGGCCGCGCCCGCTGGACCGCCCACACCGCCTTCGACGACCCGACCACGCCGGCCACCGCCCGACCGCGCGAGAGCATCGAAATCCGCACGCTGGCGTTTTTCTGACCGGGTGCTATCAGTCGCGCGCTGCGGCGCGCCCGCCGCGGCGCGCGACTGTTTTTGCACGAGGACGACATGCCGGAAGCCGATAAGGAAGGCGAACGCTACCAAGCCGACAAACCCCAGGTGACGCCGGGCTTTTTTCTCAAAGGCTCGCACCAGCTCGACTGGGGCATGAAGAACCGGCTGGCCCGCACCTTCAATCCACAGTCCGGCCGCACCGTGATGCTCGCCATCGACCACGGCTATATCGCCGGGCCGACCTCTGGGCTCGAGCGCATCGACCTTTCCATCGTACCGCTACTGCCGCAATGCGACGCGCTGTTCTGCACGCGCGGCGTGCTGCGCTCGATGATCCCGGCGGAATCGGCAAAGCCGATGGTGCTGCGCGCGAGCGGCGGCGCCAATATCCTGCGCGACGACATGTCCGATGAGGAAATCGCAATGGACATGGAAGACGCCGTGCGCCTCAACGCTGCCGGCGTCGGCATCCAGGTCTACATCGGCAGCGAATTCGAGACGCGCAACGTCCACAACATGACGAAGCTCGTCGACGCCGGGCTTCGCGTCGGCATGCCGGTGATGGGCATCACCGCCGTCGGCAAGAACATGAAGCGTGACGCGCAGTATTTCCGCCTCGCCTGCCGCATCATCGCCGAGCTCGGCGCGCAATACGTCAAGACCTACTACGTCGATGACGGCTTCGAGACGGTTACCGCGTCGTGCCCCGTCCCCATCGTCATGGCCGGCGGCAAGAAGCTGCCCGAGCTCGATGCGCTGACGATGGCCTACAACGCCATCCAGCAGGGCGCGTCAGGCGTGGACATGGGCCGCAACATCTTCCAGTCCGAGGCGCCCAAGGCGATGATCGCCGCGGTCGGCGCGGTGGTGCATCAGAACATGAAGCCGAAGGACGCCTTCGACCTGTTCAACTCGCTCAAGGCGAAAGGCTAGAGCGTTTTCGAGCGAAGTGGATACCGGTTCGCGTGAAGAAAACGCGTTTAAACAACGACCTGGAGTCCTTCACCGTTTCCATCAAACGGTGAAGGGCTCTAGTCTGCGATCCGATGCGGCGCCGTTCCGGGCGGCGCGACAGCGCGAACCCGGAATCCGGCGATCGCAACATCACTTGGTCTTCCGCTCCGTCGGCGTCACATCGAAGGCGCGGAGCTGACCGCGCCGCAGCAGCTCGATCTTGACCGGTCGCCCGATGCGCTCGCCGTTGAGCAAGCGGATCAAGTCATCCACGCCGGCGACCGGCTCGCCGTCGAGCCGCACCACCACATCGTAGGACATCAACCCCGCAGCGTCCGCCGGCTTGCCCGGCTCAGCCGCGGTAATCATGGCGCCCGTTGCGTTCTCGATCCCGGCCGCGCGCGCGTGACGGCGCGGCACCGTGACGGTCTGCGCGGCGACGCCGATGAAGGCACGCCGCACCCGGCCGTGCTGCAGCATCTCGCCCAGCACGAACTGCGCGGTGTTGCTCGCCACGGCAAAGCAGATGCCCTGCGCGCCGGCGATGATCGCCGTGTTGATGCCGATCACCTCGCCGCGCGACGACACCAAGGGACCGCCGGAGTTGCCGGGGTTGAGCGCAGCGTCGGTCTGGATCACGTCCTCGATCAGCCGCCCGCTGCGGGCGCGCAGCGAACGGCCGAGCGCCGAGATCACGCCGGCTGTCACCGTGGACTCGAATCCCAGCGGATTGCCGATGGCGACGGCAAGCTGCCCGCGCTTGAGCGCCTTGGAGTCGCCGAGCACGGCCGACGGCAGGTTTCGTGCCGCACCCGCCCGCAGCAACGCGAGGTCGGTGTCGGGATCTTCGCCGATCAACCGCGCATCCATGCTGCGGCCTTCCGTGTCGGTGAGCCGCAGGTCGCGCGCGCCATCGACGACGTGGCTGTTGGTCAGCACGAAACCGTCCGGCGAGATCACCACGCCGGACCCCATGCCCCCGCCCTTGCCACGGCCGTTCGCGGCCGCGCGCTCCACGCGCACCACGGCGGGGCCCACGCGGTCGGCAACCGACATCACCGCGTTCGAGTAAGCGTCGAGCAGCCGTACATCGTCGGCGGCAGCCGCTGCGGGCTCCGCGACCGGCTCGCCAAGGTCGGCGTCTTGGGCGTTCAAATCGTACATCGGGTCGTACATGGGAAGCCTTTCGGCATCCCTATGTAGGAACCGTTCGCAAAAAGAACAGAGGGAGATCGGCACCACACGAGTTGCTCTGTGACGCCTCTCTGGCAGCTCCAGGCGGCTCTGGCCGGGCACCCCATAAGCCGACCGCTGCGAGCTGCCGTCTTAGTCGAGCTTAATGCCCGCGCGCTCCACGACGCTTTTCCATTTGGCGGAATCCTTGGCGATGGTTTCGGCAAACTCCTCCGGCGTGCCGCCGGCCGGTTCATCGCCGATGGCGGCAAACCGCGCCTTGAACGCTTCGGTCCGGATCGCGCGGTTGATCGCAGCGTTGAGCTTGTCGACGATCGGCCGCGGCATACCCGCAGGCCCGACCACACCGGTCCAGGTTGGCGCGCTGTAACCGGGAACACCGGCCTCCGCCACCGTCGGAAGATCGGGAAATCCCACGGAACGACGATCACCACTCACCGCCAGCCCCCGCACCGATCCGGACTTTGCATGTGACGAGATCGAGTTGAGGCTCTCGAACATGATGTCGACGCGACCCGCGATCAGATCGTTGATCGCGGCAGCGCCGCCGCGGTACGGCACATGGACAATTGTTGTTCCGGTCATGAACTTGAACAACTCGCCGCCAACGTGGCCGGGCGAACCGTTGCTGGACGATGCGTTGGTGAGCTTGCCGGGATTCGCCTTGGCGAAGGCGATCAGCTCCTTCACCGAATGGAAATCCGTCTTCGGCGAGACCGCCAGCATGAGATGGCCACGCGCGACCAGCGCAAGCGGCTGAAAATCACGCTCGATGTTGTACGGCAAGCGCGGCACGATATGACGGGTGATCGCAAGCGCCCCGATCGGACCGACTCCAAGCGTATAACCGTCGGGTGCGGACTTGGCGACGATATCCATGCCAACGGTCAACGCTCCACCCGGTCTGTCTTCCACGATAATGCTCTGACCGCCAAGCTGCGGTCCAAGCTCGGAAGCCAGGATGCGTGCCACCGTATCGGTGGCGCTGCCCGCAGCCTGCGGCACGATCAGCCGGATCGGCTTGTCCGGGTATTCAGCGCGTGCGACCGACGGCAACACGGAAACGGCGCAGGCAACGAACCACGATAAGACCAACGTCAGATAGCTCGGTGACATAGCAATCCTCCCGATAGCCATCCGGCATTGAGCAGCCGGTTATCGGGAAACCGTAGCCGTGACAGGGTGGACCGGCAATGCGGGACAGCGCCCATTCTTCGGGCAGACGCGGCAATCCGTCAGCGCTTGCGCAGCCAATCGCCGATGCGCTCCACCGCCTCGCGCATTTCGGCGGCGGAGCCGGCATAGCTGAACCGCACGAATTCGCTGCCGCGCACCGGATCGAAGTCTACGCCGGGCGTCGCCGCGACATGCGCCTCCTCCAGCAAGCGCCGGGTGAACGCGACGCTGTCGCGGGAGAACGTCGAGATATCGGCGTAGAGATAGAACGCGCCATCAACCGGCAGGAAGCGGTCAAGACCGGCCTTCGGCAATCCTTCGATCAGGATTTTCCGGTTGTCCTCGTAACCGTGCTTGATCGCGTCAAGCTCCGCGCATCCGTCGAACGCCGCTTCGGCCGCGATCTGCGACAGCGTCGGCACCGAGATCGCAAGGTTGCCTTGCAAGCGGTCGATCGGCCGCACCATCGCTTCAGGCACCACCATCCAACCGATCCGCCAGCCGGTCATGCAGAAGTATTTCGAGAACGAGTTGATGACGATGACATCGTCGGAAAACCGCAACGCGGTTTCCGCCGGCATGGCATAGTCGAGCCCGTGATAGATCTCGTCGGAGATGAAGCGGATGCCGAGGTCGCCCGCCGTCTCGATCAGATCGGCCAGCGCCTGCGGCGTCATCATGGTGCCGGTCGGATTGGCGGGGCTCGCCACCAGCACGCCCGCGAGCGGCGTCTTGGCGTGCGCCGCGCGCAAGCTTTCGCCGGTGATGGCAAAGCGCGTATCGGCGCTCGTCTCGATCAGCACCGGCTCGCAGCCGAGCGCCCGCAGGATGTGGCGATAAGGCGGATAGCCGGGCGACGCGATGGCCACCCGGTCGCCAGGCTCGAACAGGGATAGAAAAGCAAGGATGAACCCTGCCGACGAGCCGGTGGTCACGATCACGCGGTCGGCGGCCACCGGCCGGCGATAGATCTCCGCATAATGCCGGGCAATGCGCGCGCGCAGCGACGCAATGCCGAGCGATTCCGTGTAGCCCAGCGCCCGGCCCGAACCGAGGGCGGCTTGCGCCGCCGCAACCGCGGGCGACGGCGCGCCGACCGCGGGCTGCCCCACTTCCATGTGGACCACGCGGCCGCCCGCCGCCTCGATGCGAGCCGCGGCCGCCATCACATCCATCACCATGAACGGCGGCACGTCGCTGCGGGCCGACGGCGTCATCAGACGCCGCGCCCGATCGCTCCGGGCCACGTCGCTTTTCATGGCTCGCTCTCCACGCGCCCGCGGTGACCGAAAAGCACCCCGCCCCGCTGTTGCCGCATTCGGCCGCTCCTTACCGTTTCTTCGCTGAGACGTGATCGGCGGCTGCGTTGACCCTGCCAGGAGCCGCCACTAGGTTGGCTGAACATTGGGCTCGCAATCCCGAACGAATATGGCGGAAGTCGAAAGACCTATCAGGGTGCGGCGGCGCACGCCAGCACGGGCATTCGCACTGGCGATGTCGATCGCGATGGCGGCCGCACCGACGGTGGCGCGCGCACAAGGCGCGCCCCGCGTACCGCTGATTCGCGACGCCGAGATCGAGCAATTGCTGCGCGACTACACCCAGCCGATCCTGCGCGCGGCAGGCCTCTCTCAGCAGAACATCCAAGTCACCATCATCAACGACCGCTCCTTCAACGCCTTCGTGATGGACGGGCGGCGCATCTTCATCAACGCCGGCGCGCTGATGGACGCCAAGACGCCGAACGAAGTCATCGGCGTGCTGGCGCACGAGAGCGGCCACATCGCCGGCGGGCATCTGTCGCGACTGCGCCAGCAGCTTGCACAAGCGCAGACGCAATCCATCATCGCGATGCTTCTCGGCGTCGGCGCCGCTGTCGCCGCCGCGCGCTCCGGCGGCGCCTCGGGCAGCCCGATGGCCGCCATCCTCGGCCCACAGGAAACCATCCGCCGCTCGCTCCTGTCCTATCAGCGCGCGCAGGAGGAACAGGCCGACCGCGCCGGTGTGAAGTTCCTCAACGCCACCGGGCAATCGCCGAAGGGCATGTACGACACGTTCAAGCGGCTCGGCGACGAGATGCTGTTCGCCGCGCGCACGGCCGACCCCTATCTGCAATCGCATCCCATGCCGATGGAGCGTGTCGCCGCCCTCGAAACGCAGGCGAAATCCAGCCCCTATTGGGATAAGAAGGATTCGCCCGAGCTGCAACTGCGCCACGATCTGATGCGGGCGAAGCTTGCGGGCTTCCTCGACCGCGGCGACACGGTGGCGCGCCGCTATCCCATGAGCGACACCAGCCTGCCGGCGCGCTACGCGCGCGCCATCGCGACCTATCGCCATGCGGGCCTCGGCAACGCCATCGCCCAGATCGACGGGCTGATCCGGACGCAGCCCAACAATCCTTATTTCTATGAGTTGAAGGGGCAGGCCCTGCTTGAGGGCGGCCGCGCCGGCGAAGCCATCGCGCCGTTGCAGCACGCCGTCCGCCTCGCGCCGCATCCGGCCCTGATCCAAATCCTGCTGGCACAGGCGCTCAACGCCGTGAACAGCCCGAAATCGGCACAAGAAGCGGTGAAGCTGCTGCGCACGGCGCTCGCCCAGGAGCCTGAATCCGCCGACGGTTATGCCCAGCTCGCGATGGCCTACGGCCGCGCGGGCGACCTCGCTCAAGCGGACCTGGCATCGGCGCTCGCGGCCTTCATGCGCGGCGACGGTGCGACGGCCCGCCAGATCGCCGCCCGCGCCAAGGCCCGCTTCCCGGTCGGCTCGCCCGGCTGGGTCAAGGCCGACGACATCGTAAGCTCCAAACCTGCCGGCGGCGCCCGCCGCTGACACCGAAAGGATTGACCGTTATGCGAATCCTGCCCCGCATCGCGCCCTGCATCGCCCTTGCCATCGGCTTGATGCTGCCGCTCGGCTCCGTTGCAAGCCACGCGCAAAGCTTCTCGGATGGCCAACGCGGCGAAATCGAGAAGATCATCCATCAGTACCTGGTGCAGCATCCCGAGGTGCTGCAGGAGGCCATCGCGGAGCTGGAAAAGAAACAGGCCGCCGCCGAAGCCGAACGGCACCAGAGCGTGGTGAAGGACAACGCCGAGGCGTTGTTCCGCTCGCCGCGCCAGGTGACGGTCGGAAACGCGCAGGGCGACGTCACCTTTGTCGAGTTCTTCGATTACAACTGCGGCTATTGCAAGCGCGCGATGGGCGACATGCTCACCATGATGAAGAGCGATCCCAAGCTTAAGGTCGTTCTCAAGGAATTCCCGGTGCTCGGGCCGGGCTCGGTCGAGGCGGCGCGCGTCGCCGTCGCCGCCCGCATGCAGGACGCCACCGGCAAGAAATACCTCGACTTCCACCAGAAGCTGCTCGGCGGCCGCGGCCAGGCCGACAAGGCGCGCGCCATCGCCGCCGCCAAGGAGGCCGGCTTCGACGTGGCGCGGATCGAGCGCGACATGATGGGACCGGAGGTCAAGGCGACGCTCGAGGAGAACTTCAAGCTGGCCGAAAAGCTCGGGCTGAACGGCACGCCGAGCTATGTCATCGGCGACAGCGTCGTGATCGGCGCGGTCGGCCTGGAGGCGCTGCAGGAGAAGGTCAACACCGCCCGCTGCGGCAAGGCGACCTGCTGACAGGCTCCGTTCCACGCGGGCCGGACCATGGGCGCGCGGCCGGGCTCCGAAGGGGTTCGCCGCGCGTTCTGCTGTACGGCTGGCAGCGGCAGCGCAGCCGGCCTAAAACCGCTCCTGCCGCCGGGCTTTCCCTTTCCGGGCGAGGTGCCTATAAAGCGGCAACACCTTGGCGGGGCGGTGGGATTCGCCGGCGCCGACAGGAATTGACGCGGGCGCGCCCGGATGGCCACAGGCACCGACAAGACCGAAAGCCGCAAAACGATCTACGTCCTTAACGGCCCGAACCTCAACCGGCTCGGCGCCCGCGAGCCCGCGATTTACGGCCATTCGACGCTGAAAGACGTGGAATCGCTGTGCCGCGAAGCCGCGGCCCGGCACGGCTTCGCCGTCGAGTTCCGTCAATCCAACCATGAGGGGAACCTCGTGGACTGGATACACGAGGCTGGCGACAAAGGCGTGGCCGGCGTCGTACTCAACCCTGGCGCGCTCACCCACACCTCCGTCTCGCTGCATGACGCCATCAAGTCGATCGAGACGCCGGTGATCGAGACTCACATCTCCAACATCCACGCGCGCGAGCCGTGGCGCAGCCACTCCTATGTCTCGCCCGCCGCCAAGGCGGTCGTGTGCGGCTTCGGCATCGCCGGCTACGCGCTCGCCATCGACGGCATCGCTGCGATGTCCGAACGAAAGGATCGCCGCTAAGCATGGCGCCGAACGATATGCCCAAAACCTCCAAGGAAGCCGACAGCAAGGCGGCGGTGGACAAGGAGCTGATCCGCGAACTGGCCAAACTGCTCGACGAAACCGGCCTGACCGAAATCGAGATCGAGCGCGCCGGCCTGCGCGTGCGCGTCGGCCGCGGCTCGACGCTCACCCAGGCGGCCGTGCCTGGCGCACCGGCAGTCGCGGGCTCGCTCGTCGCGTCGTCGCCCGTTGCCGACGTCGCCAAGAACCCCGGCGCGGTGACGTCGCCGATGGTCGGTACCGCCTATCTCGCCCCCTCGCCCGGCGCGAAACCCTTTGTCGATATCGGCAGCAAGGTTGCCGCCGGCGACACGCTGCTGATCGTCGAGGCGATGAAGACCATGAACCAGATTCCCGCGCCACGGGCGGGAACGGTGACGAAAATCCTGATCGAGGATGGCCAGCCGGTCGAGTTCGGCGAGCCTCTGATGATCGTCGAGTGAGCCGGCAGCGCGCAGGACACAGCGAGCGAACATGACGTCCCGCATCGACAATTTGTCGTCCGCTTCCCGCCTCTCGGCTTTGAGAGCCCATGTTCGATAAAATCCTCATCGCCAATCGCGGCGAGATCGCGCTCCGCGTGCTGCGCGCCTGCCAGGAGCTCGGCATCGCCACGGTCGCCGTGCATTCGACCGCCGATGCCGAAGCCATGCATGTGCGGCTCGCCGACGAAAGCGTCTGCATCGGTCCGCCGCCGGCACGGGACAGCTATCTGAACATCCCGGCCCTCCTCGCCGCGTGCGAGATCACCGGCGCCGATGCCGTCCATCCGGGCTACGGCTTTCTGTCGGAGAACGCCCGCTTTGCCGAAATCCTCGCCGAGCACAACGTGCATTTCATCGGCCCCAAGGCCGAGCACATCCGCCGCATGGGCGACAAGATCGAGGCCAAGCGCACCGCCAAGGCGCTCGGCATCCCCTGCGTGCCGGGCTCGGAGGGTGGCGTCGGGAGCGACGAGGACGCGCTCAGGATCGCGCGCGATATCGGCTATCCGGTGCTGGTGAAGGCGGCGGCTGGCGGCGGCGGCCGCGGCATGAAGGTGGCGCAGCACGAGAGCGAGCTGACCACCGCGCTTGCCACCGCGCGCAGCGAAGCCAAGGCGGCCTTCGGCGATGACGCCGTCTACCTTGAGAAGTATCTGCAACGCCCGCGCCATATCGAGATTCAGGTGCTGGGCGACGGCAGGGGCAACGCCATCCACCTCGGCGAGCGCGACTGCTCGCTGCAGCGTCGGCACCAGAAGGTGCTGGAGGAAAGCCCCTCACCCGCGCTCAACGTCTCCGGCCGCAACGCCATCGGCGAGATCGTCGCCAAGGCGATGCGCGAACTGCAGTATCTCGGGCTCGGGACTGTCGAGTTCCTGTACGAGGACGGGCAGTTCTATTTCATCGAGATGAACACGCGCATCCAGGTCGAACATCCGGTCACGGAGATGATCACCGGCCTCGATCTCGTGCTTGAGCAGATCCGCGTGGCGGCTGGCGGCAATCTGCCCCTGACGCAGGATGAAGTTGAATTTCGCGGCCACGCCATCGAATGCCGCGTCAACGCCGAGAACCCCTCGACCTTCCTGCCCTCGCCCGGCCGCATCACGTCCTATCACCCGCCGGGCGGCCTTGGCGTGCGCGTGGATTCTGCCGTCTACCAAGGCTACACGATCCCGCCGTTCTACGACTCGATGGTCGGCAAGCTGATCGTGCACGGCAAGACGCGCACCGAATGCCTCATGCGCTTGAAACGCGCCCTCGACGAATTCGTCGTCGACGGCATCGAAACGACACTGCCGCTGTTCCAGAAGCTCATTCGCGACCAGGACATCATCGACGGCAACTACCACATCCACTGGCTGGAGGAATTCCTGGCCGAAGATGGGATGTCGCGTTAGCGGCCGCCGCTGTGTTTGCCAAGGGCATAAGGCCGCCCCATCCCGCCATAACGGCCTTGTCCTCCGAACCGCCGCTGGAACTTTGGGTTGGGACTGCCTACCTATAGGGTATGTTCGATCCGGGCCTTCACACGCGCCTGCTGGCGACGGTTGCCGATCCCAACATCGCATTCATCCTGCTGATCGTTGGTTTCTACGGATTGATTCTGGAGTTTATCCATCCGGGCGTCTTTCTGCCCGGCATTATCGGCGGCATCAGCCTGATCCTGGCACTGGCCGGGTTGTCGGCGCTGCCGGTGAACTACGCCGGCCTCGGCCTGATCTTTCTCGGTATCGCCTTCATGCTTGGCGAGGCGCTGACGCCGGGCTTGGGCGCCCTGGGCCTCGGCGGCCTCGCGGCTTTCGTGTTCGGTTCCTACTTTCTGTTCGGCGGGTCGGCGAGCGACATCGCCGTTTCGCTGCCCTTGATCCTTGTCACCGCGCTGGTGACCGCGGCGCTGACCTTCGGCATCGTCGCGGCCGCACTGCAGGCGCGCCGCCGCCCCGCCGTCATGGGCGCGGAGCAGATCATCGGTGCGCAGGCCGAGGTGCTCGACTGGGACGGCGGCACCGGGCATGTCCGCTTCAATGGCGAAGTATGGTCGGCTCGCGGCGGCCGGCCGCTGCAAACCGGCGACACCGTGCGGATCGTTGCCCGTGACGGCCTGACTCTGGTCGTTGAAACATAGGACGGAGCCCCGTCATGTTTTACTTCTCTGACCTGACCACGATTGCGATCCCGCTCGTCATCGTCCTGCTGCTGCTCGCCTACTCGGTCCGCATCCTTCGCGAATACGAGCGCGGCGTGGTGTTCATGCTCGGCCGATTCTGGAAGGTGAAGGGACCCGGCCTCATCATCATCATTCCCGGCCTGCAGCAAATGGTCCGCGTGGATTTGCGGACACGCCTGTTCGATGTGCCGCCGCAGGACGTGATCTCGCGCGACAACGTAACCGTACGAGTGAATGCGGTCATCTATTACCGGATCATCGACCCGCAAAAGGCTGTGATCCAGGTCGAGCAATTCGACGACGCCACCAATCAGCTTGCACAGACCACGCTGCGGTCTGTGCTCGGCCAGCACGATCTCGACCAGATGCTGGCCGAGCGCGAGAAGCTCAACGCCGATATTCGCAAGATTCTGGACGAGCAAACCGACGCCTGGGGCATCAAGGTGTCGATCGTCGAGTTGAAGCAGATCGACCTCAACGAGACGATGGTTCGCGCCATCGCACGGCAAGCCGAGGCGGAGCGGATGCGCCGCGCCAAGGTGATCGACGCCCAAGGCGAATTCCAGGCCGCCGAACAACTCACGCAGGCCGGCAAAATCCTGGCCGCGCAGCCCGAGGCGATGCAGTTGCGTTACCTCACCGCGCTACAGAACATCGCCGGCGACAAGGCTTCGACCATCGTTTTTCCGATCCCCGTCAACCTGTTCGAAAAGCTGTCCGGTAAAAGCTGACAAGCCGCTCAGGCCACGGCCAACTTCCGCGTCAGCACAGCGCAAAGCTTCTCGGGATCGTAAGGCTTGGCGACAAAGCTTGAGTCGAGCACGGCGTGAAATTGCTCGATCCGACTTGCCGAGCCCGACGTGTAAACCACCGGCAAACCGGGGCGCAGCTCCCGCGCCCGCTCCGCCAGCACCGTACCGTCCATGCCGCCCGGCAGGTTGATATCGGTCAACAGGACATCGCAGGGCGACCCGCAGAGCAGGTGCTGAAGTGCGTCCCTGGCGTTGGCGACGGCGTGGACATCGAAGCCGTGCTCCACAAGCGCCTCCGCGATCATGTCGCAGATGAGGAACTCGTCCTCGACCAGCAGAACCTTGGATCGGTGCACGTCCGCATTCATCGGCCGGGTCCTCCGTGCTCTCCTCCGTGACCGGAGCATGGCGGCAACGCGAGTTATCCGTCGGCGTTCGCGACTTTTAGGAAAATCCAACACAACATCCCTAACATCGGATGAATGGCGCGGCAGGCCGTACCGCGGTAAGCTCGAATCCCGACCCTTGGAACCGTCATGGCCAGCCGCGACACCGCCTTCGTCGAGATCACGCCCGAGGTGCTGCTCAAGGCCTATGGCTGCGGCATCTTCCCGATGGCGGAAAGCGCCGACGATCCGGCCCTTTATTGGATCGAGCCCGAGAAGCGCGGCATCATTCCGCTTTCCACTTTCCATGTGCCGGCGCGGCTCGCTCGCACCGTGCGCGCCGACCGCTTCGAGATCCACATCAACCGCGACTTCAAGGGGGTGCTCGAAGGCTGTGCCGCGCCGGCGCCGGGGCGCAGCAACACCTGGATCAACGGCCGCATCCGCGCGCTCTACCTCAAGCTCTACGACATCGGCCATTGCCATAGCGTCGAAGCTTACGAGGGTGGCGTGCTGGTCGGCGGCCTTTACGGCGTCTGTCTTGGCCGGGCATTCTTCGGCGAAAGCATGTTTCACTGCGCCCGCGACGCCTCGAAGGTCGCGCTGGTGCATCTGGTGGCGCGCCTCAGGGCCACGGGCTTTACGCTGCTCGACACGCAGTTCGTCACCGATCACCTGAAGACCTTCGGGGCGATCGAGGTGCCGCGGCAGAGCTATCACAAGCTGCTCGAGGCGGCGCTGGTCGGAGAGGCCGATTTCGCGACCTTCGCGCGGGACGATGCCATGAGCGGAGCGCAAGCGCTCCAACTCGCCCAGCATCGGGATTGAGGCTCAGCGCACGGGTGGCGCGGGTGGCGGCGGCAATCGCTGCTGCTGTTGCGCGGGTGCGCGGCGCGGCTGCTGCGCGCGTTGAGGCGGCGCGGCAGCCGGCGTGGGCTGCGGCGCTTCGGCTACGGCCGGCTGCGGCGCGCCCTTACAATCGGTCAGCCAGACGTCATAGATCGGATGCTCGACGGCGTTGAGGCCGGGGCTCGCCGCGAACATCCAACCATCGAAGATGCGCTTGAGTTCGCCTTGCAGCGTCAATTCGTCGACCTCGACGAAAGCGTCGGTGTTGGGCGTTTCGGTCGGCGGGCGCGAATAGCAGGCGCGCGGCGTCACCTCGAGCGCGCCGAAGCGCACCGTCTCGTTGATCGCCACATCGAACTTGATGATGCGGCCGGTGATCTTGTCCAATCCCGAAAACACCGCCGTCGGATTGGCGATCTTGTGGGGCGGCGGCTCGACGATCACCTCCTCCGTCGGCGGCGGTCCCGATGGCGCGGCCTGCTGCGGGGCGCCCCGTTGCTGTTGCTGACGCTGGTCCGGCGGCACCGCGGCCGGCGTCGTCGGTGGCGCAGGACGCGCGCCGGGCGGAGCCACGGTGGCGCCGGGCGGGGGCGGCAACGGCTGCATCTGGATCGGGCCATCGGGCGATTCGCCCGAGGGATATTGCCGAGCCTGATTGCCCCGCTGGCCGCCGGGCGCGTCATAGGGCGGGGTCGGCCGCGTCTGATAGCGCGAACCGGGCGGCGGACCCGGCGGCAGCCCGCGCGGCGGAATGTAGTCGGGCTCGGAGGGGATCGACGCGGGCGGGCGGCCCGGCACATCGGCCGGCGGCCGCGCCGGCGGATTGCCGAAGATGGAGTCGAAGATGTTCGGAAACTGCGCCGCTGCGGGAGAAGCAGCGAGCGCGCCTGCGAACGTCAACAATACGACGAAACCGATCCGGGCCATTAACAGGCTTTAGGTGAGCCTCAAGCGGGTGTCGCCTGCGCCAACAAAGCGATGTGCCCGGTTAACATGGGGAATGCGGCCGGGAAAGGGCGGATGTCGGGTTATCTCGGCGGCGCTCACGGCAGTCCGAACGGACCGCCGCATTCAACGGCTGGCGGGCGATCAGCCGCCGGGTGTCCAGGCGTTGTAATCGCCGGTCGCTTTCGGCCGCCGTCCCTGCGCCAGCGTCGAGCCGGCCGGGCGGTGCGCGCCAGGCGTCCCCGTGAGATTCGGCCGATGCGGCTTCTGCCAGGAGCGCGGCTGATAATTCTCCTGTGTCGGCGGCACGTCCACGGTGTGATGCATCCAGCCATGCCAGGACGGCGGCACGCTCGTGGCTTCGGCAAGGCCGTTGTAAATGACCCAGCGCCGCTCCATCAGCAGGACGGGGTCGACCTTGCCGCCGCGGGTCCGGTAATAGCGGTTGCCGAATTCGTCCTCGCCGACGAACTCGCCATAGAGCCAGGTCCAGAACTGGGTGCCGAAGGTTTGGCCGTTCCACCAGGTGAATAAGCGAAGGAGAAAGGTCTTCATGGCCGCCTTGCGTCTGGCTGTGCGCGGGCATCATCCGCCATCGGTTCATGCCAGCGCCGCGCCGCGATGTCCATACGCCGGGCGCCGATAGCAGACCTATCCCCGGCGGCCCACGGACCGGAGCATCCTCTCCAGGGGGATCGGGCGGCGCGGCCTGCCAGTTCCCCCGCGCAGGGCCCTCGCCTGGCTCTCCGATGCTACTGCTCGGGTTCGGTCGTGAAGAACAACGGATAGCCCTTGCTCTTGCCGAGTTCCGTCGCCTCCTTGGCCTTCGTCTCGGCAACGTCACGCGTGTAGACCGCGATCACGCAAGCGCCGCGCTTGTGGGCGGTGATCATCACCTGATAGGCGCGGCTCTCGTTCATGCGAAAAACCGCCTTGAGCACCAGCACGACAAACTCGCGCGGCGTGTAATCGTCGTTGAGCAGGATGACTTTGTAGAGCGGTGGCCGCTGCGTCTTCGGCACCGTTTTTGTTTTGGCGTTCTCGACGGTCTTGGTCGCCATCCGGCAGACCCCGGGTTGGGCGCGGCTTCGCCGCTCGGGTCTACGCTGCATATATCATGCTATCGCGCTTTAGCCGAACCTCTTGGTTCAACTCCGTTCAAACAAGCCATCAAAATGGCGGAACGGCACCGGAGCGATCCGCTCCGGTGCCGTTTCGGTTCCGTTTCAATGGGGACTTGCTCGATCAGCATTCCGGCAGACCCGCCGCGGCGGCAGGCCGCGACGTCATTGACGGGCCCGTGCTCTGCGATGCGCTGCCCGTCGGGGCCGAGCCCGTGGTCACGCCGCCCGGCTTCTGGGCGCCGCTCGCCGTCTGGTTCCTGTTCATGCTCAGGTCCCTGATCTGCCGCGTCGCGCTGTCCCAGCACTTCCCGGATGTCGCACCCGGCGCGCTCGGCGTGCCCGGCGACATCGTCGATTGAGCCGACGCCATTCCCATGCTTCCGGCGAGCATCATTGCTGCCGACAGCAAACTCAGTTTGCCAAACCTCATGATGCTAAACCTCATCGTCTCGCCGTTGGCGACATTGCCAACTGCGGACCAATTCACGCGCGGCGGCGAACGTTCCGAATTTTCCGGGGCCGAATTTTCCGGGGCCGACCTGCCGCCACAAAAATTCCGCACGATCGACCCCGCATTGCCGAATAAGGGCATGCCGCGCAGGTGCGTCGCGGCGCGCGCGACACGTCAGCATCGCTGCTTCATCTTGGCCATGGGCGCCGTCATCATGCCGTCATGAGCACGAGGGAAAAATTCAGGCCAGAGGGGAAGGTCAAGGCAGCGCACAGGGAGGATAAAACAATGGAGTTGCGCTCCCCCAAGCCAAACAATTTCCACCGATCACGTCCTATCGTCCCCTGCGCGCAATGTGGGGAGACGCTGTTCGCACCGGAGTGGAGCGAGTATCTCGACGACCGCCGCATTCGCCACCTGTGGTGTTGTGACGCCTGCGGCTACGAATTCGAGAGCATGGTCTGCTACCCGGAGCCTCAGGCTGCCTGATCGGCGCCGGATGCGGTCCGAACGGCGTCACAACTCATCCGACGGCGAGCCCTTTATCCGGCTTGCGGATTGGGCAAAAACCCATCACGCTCATGGATGCCATCCTGACGGGGGTGTCCATGAGAGCAATGGGAATTCTGCTCGCGGCCTGCGCGGCGTTCTTGACGTTCGGGTTCAGCAACATCGCGGCGGTTGCGCAGCCGACCAGCCAGCAATCCAAGACGCTCAAGATCATCGTCCCCTACACGCCGGGCAGCGGACCTGACATCATTTCGCGGCTGCTCGGCGAGCAGATCGGCAACGCGGGCGGACCGACCGTCGTGGTCGAGAACCGGCCCGGCGGCGGCATGACCATCGGCACCGAAGCCGCGGCCCGCGCGGAGCCAGACGGCAACACGCTGCTGCTGGTCGCCAATGCCTTCACCGTCAACGCCGCCATGAGGCGCGGGCACACCACGCTGGCCGATTTCGAGCCGGTCTGCCAACTCGCCTCCACGCCGATGCCGCTGGTGGTGCAAGGCTCCGCGCCGTGGAAAACGGTGCAGGAACTTGTCGCCGATGCCAAGGCGCATCCGGGCAAGATCAGTTTTGCCAGCGGAGGCCCCGCAACGTCGCTGCATGTTGCCATCGAAGTTTTGAAGCTCGCGACCAAGATCGACGTCAACTATGTGCCTTATGGCGGCACCGCGCCCGCAATCAACACGCTCCTGGGCGGTCACGTTCAAGCGGTGTGGGCCGACTATCCGACGGTCGTGCCGCATCTGAAAAGCGGCGTGTTGCGTGCGCTCGTGACCACCTCGCCGAAACGCTCCGAAGCAATGCCGAACGTGCCGACGCTGACCGAAACCGGCATCACCAAGTACGAAGCCGAAATCTTCTATGGTCTCGTTGCGCCGGCCAAGACCCCTGGCCCAGCCATCGAACGCCTGTCCGGGCTATTGCTGGCAGCCATGAAGACGCCGGCGGTGAAGGCCAAGTTCGACCAGCAGGGCCTGTTCGCGGCAGGGATATGCGGCGCACCATTCGGCACGTTCCTGAAGAACATCATCGCCGACTACGAACGGATCACCACCGCGGCCGGCATCAAGGCCAATTGATCGACCACCCAAGGAGGACGACAACGATGGTCAAGCGAACCACGATGCGAAGCTCCAAAGGCACCAAGCTCTACGCGGTCCGCGATAAAAAGGGACGCTTCAAGGACATTCAGACCTACAAGCGCGCCCACAGCCAGGACATCAAGCGCAAGTCGAAAGACGAAGCGTAGAAGCCGCGGCCGCGTCAGGGCGCGCAGGCACCCTCACCCGCAGGCGCCCTTGCGATTGCAGCGCGCTTCTTCAACATTGGCGGAACGGCAGCCCGCGATATCGGGCCGCCGCGCGGAAACGGTTTGCAGGAGAAAACGATGGCGCGCGTGACGATGATCGCCCCGGAAACGGCCGAGGGCGAAGCGAAGGAGGTTTATGACGGCGTGATCCGGCAATGGGGCCGTATCAGCAATTTCTCCAAGGTGCTCGCCCATCAACCGGCCGCGCTCTCGGGCTGGATGCTTCCCAATGAGGCCATCCGCCTCGTCAATGTGAAGGCCGATCCCGAGTATGTGAAAATCCAGCAACTCGTCATCATCAAGACGTCGGCGCTCAACCGCAGCGCCTATTGCATGTCGCACAACGTCCCGCTCGGCAAGAAAGTCGGATTGACCGAAGCGCAGATCGCCGCCGCACAAGGCGACGACTTCATGAACTCGCCAGACCTCGACGAGCGGCAGAAAGCGGCTGTGCGCTGGGCCGATGCCGTCACGAGAATGACGGCGCGCGACGACGACGAAGCCTTCGCCGCGATGAAGCGGCATTTCACCGAGAAGCAAATCGTCGAGCTGACCGTGTTCTGCGGCATGTGGAATTACTCCAACCGGCTGTGCGAGGCGTTGCACGTCGATCTGGAGCGTCCCGACAAACGCATCGAATTCCAGAAATAACGAAGCCGGCGTTTGCCGGCTTCGTTCCGCCGCAAGAACGCGGACGATGCGCGGCGTCAGCGCTCCGGCATGTCGGCGAACATGACTCCGCCCTTGGACTTGTCGGTCTTGGGCGCATCAAGCAGCGTGATGACCACCGCATCCGCAGGCACCTTGTAGTTTTTCACCACCGCGTCGGTGATGTCCTTGCACAGCGCCCTCTTCTGCTCGGGCGTCCGACTTCCGACTGAATGAATGATGATCTCCGGCATTGCCGTTCTCCTGTGAACGCTACCCGGCACACTACAATGTGAATGGAGCGCTGCAAAACACTCTCCGGTCATACGCCCTGCCCCATCGCGATCCGCGGTCATGGCTGCAATAATAGCGCTGTCGAGGTATGCGCGGTCGCCTGGACCGTGCGCCAACCGGAGGGGACAATGAACGCTCATTCCAGGATTCCGTCCGACATGATCGGATTGACGACGGTGCCGCCCGTTTCGCGCCGCAGCTTTTTCATGACGGCATCGGCGGCGGCCGCCGCCGGCTACACGCTTGCCGCCGGCCCGGTCCGCGCGCAGGCCATCGCCACCGACACCAAGGGCCTCAAGGCCGGCAACGCCACGGTCAAGGTCAAGGGCGGCAACATGCCGGTTTACTTCGCCCGGCCGGAGAACGTGAAGAACCCGCCCGTCATCCTGGTCGCGATGGAAATTTTCGGGCTGCACGAATACATCCGTGATGTCGTGCGCCGCCTGGCCCACGCCGGCGCCTTCGCCATCGCGCCCGACTATTATTTCCGCGCGGGCCAGGATCTGACCAAGATCACCGAAATGCCAAAGCTGATGCCGGTGGTGAACGCCAAGCCCGACGCCGAGCTGTTCGCCGATCTCGATGCCACTGAGGCCTGGGCGAAATCGCAAGGTGGCGACACGCGGCGACTGGGCATCCTCGGATTCTGTCGCGGCGGCCGCACGGTGTGGGAATATGCCGCTCACAGCAAGGACCTGAAGGCGGGCGTGTCCTTCTACGGAAGTCTCATCGATCCGCCGGCGCAGAAAGAAATCTGGCCCAAGAGCCCGACCGAGTTGGCGACCGAGGTTAATGCGCCGGTGCTGGGCCTATACGGCGAGGCGGATACGGGCATTCCGCTCACGCAAGTCGAGGCGATGAAAGACGCGCTCAAGAAAGCGAAGAAAACCGCCGAGTTCAAAACCTATCCCGGCGCGCCGCACGGCTTCCATGCCGATTACCGGCCGAGCTATCGCAAGGACGCGGCCGAGGACGCCTGGAAGAATGCGATCGCGTGGTTCAAGAAACACAAAGTGTTGAGTTGATCCGGTTCGCGTATCGGCTTCCCACTCTGGTGGGAGGCCGATACCGGCAACGCGAGTGACCGCGTTGGCCGTCGATCCACCGCTGAGGCACGATCATGATTGACCGCAGACATCTCCTGGCATCGGTTGGTCCGGCGTTGCTCGGCGTGGCCGTCTCCTCGCCCGTCCTCGCACAGGCCCCCGCCATGAGCCGTCCGACCGCATTCGTTTTTTCCTTCAGCGAACTGGATGGCGGCAGCCTGCGCCTCGTCGAGCACGCCGGTAAGCCGATCCTGATCGTCAACACGGCTTCGCTATGCGGTTACACCCCGCAATACGCCGGGTTGCAGCAACTGTGGACACGCTATCGCGACCGGGGCCTGCTGGTCGTCGGCGTCCCCTCCAACGATTTCGGCGGCCAGGAGCCCGGAGGAGCCGCCGAGATCAACAAGACGGCGCACGGCCAATATGGCGTGACCTTCCCGCTCACGGCCAAAGCCGACGTCAAAGGCCCGTCCGCCCACCCGTTCTACAAATGGGCGGCGCTGGAGCGGCCCGGCGACACCCCGCGATGGAACTTCCACAAGTATCTGGTCGGGCGCGATGGCCGCATCGCCGCAGCCTTCCCGAGCCAGGTCGAGCCCACCGATCCCCGTGTCATCGCGGCAATCGAGAAAGAGCTGCGATAGGCCAACGGCATCGCCTCCTTGCCGGACCAGGGTAGCGCGCGGGCAGCGACAATCCGTCCACTGGTCCAAGGAACGCACTTCGGCCAGCGTGCGCGCGGGGCGGCCTGCGACACTCCGGCACCATCGCGTTCCGGATCAAGAGGCCTTTCATGAGCGTCATTCTGATTTTTGCCGGCTTTGTCCTCGTCGGTGACACCCTGGCTGTCGGCATTTCCTATCTGGTCGAGCAGGTTTCAAATTCGATCAGCCTGATGGTGTTCCTGGCCCTCTATATCCTGGTGTTCTGGATCTCCTGGAAGCTGGCGGTGCAAGTGACGGAACGCTACGTCATTCACGAGCACTGACCTGACCGACCGCTGACGCCAGCCGCAATCGCAGCCGCCGCCCGGTTCATTTCGGGCGGCCCGTGGGCCATTGCGTATGCCGCGGCGCAAATCCGAGCAGGAAGCAAGTCAAAACCCAGCGATAGACCGGCCACGTTGGTGTGGGCCGCGGGGCTTCGGCCTCGCGGCTTTCGTTGACTTTAGGGCGCGAATAACGGCATTCCACTCTTTCCACACTCGAGTCCATGGGTGGATTCCATTCCTTCGGTCGGGGGAGGCCATCATGCGCGGTTCGGCGGCGTTGGTGTTTTCGATCTCGAGCGTCCTGCTGCTGGCAGGACCGGCTTCGGGCCAAACGGCAAATCCCGCCCCGCCTCTGGTCGCCCCGGCGCCGGGCTTGGCTCCCGCTCCATCCCGGACACCCGCGCCAGCGATGGCTGCGCCCTCTCCGGCTCTCCCGGCCATGCGCGCGGCGGCGCCCGCAGCCCCGCAGCGGCCCGCCACCACCGCCCAGGCTCCGGCCCCCGCGCCGATTGCCGCCGGAGGCCGCGCCGTTCCGTTCTCACCGCCCATGCCCAAATGCGAGCATCCCGGCGCCCTCGGCGTGTCGCGCACTGTCGAGATCGACACCACCGGCGGACCCGGCTTCGGCTTCGAGCACTTCAAACAGCACGACTTCCTGCGCGATAAGGAGGTCGTGCTGACGTTCGACGACGGCCCGTGGGTCACGACGCCGACCGTCCTCAAGGCCTTGGCCGACGAGTGCGTCAAGGCGACGTTCTTCTCCATCGGCAAGCACGCCACCTATTATCCGGAAACGCTCCGCCTGGTTGCGAAGGCGGGCCATACCATCGGCTCCCATACCTGGTCGCACACCGATCTGGCGAAGAAGACGCCGGAGGAGGCGAAAGAGGAAATCGAGAAGGCCGTCAGCGCGGTGAAGTGGGCGCTCGAAAACGACGGCCAGGAGGCGCCGTTCTTCCGCTTCCCCGGCCTGAGCCACCCGCCGGGGATGGTCACCTATCTCGGCGAGCGCAATATCGCGATCTTTTCGACCGATATCGACTCGTTCGACTTCAAGACGCGCAAGGCCGAGCAAGTCATTAAGAACGTGATGACGAAATTGCAAAAGCGCGGCAAAGGCATCGTGCTGCTGCACGACTTCCGTCAAGCGACATCGCACGCCGTCCCGCAATTGCTGGCGCAGCTCAAGGCCGGCGGCTACAAGATCGTGCACATGCGGCCGGCGGTCGCCGTCACCAGCCTGCCGCAATACGACGAAGAGCTTTTGAAGGACCAGAAGTTGCCGACCGTCAACCAGAAGCCGACGTCGAGCATCGTAAGAACCGTCGAATAAAGCGGCGGCTCGGGCATTGCCATCGCGCCGGCCCGCGCGGCCCTTCACTCACACACGCCGGCGGTTTTGGAACAGATCCGATGCCCGGTCCTGATCGCATCGAAGGCCTCGCCATCGTCTCCGACGACGGCATGATCGCGGATGCGCACGGCATCCAGCCCGACGTGCTCAAGCTTGAGGCCGATCAGAAGTTTTTCCACGCGCGGCTGGACCGCGCCGGTGCGCTCGTCCACGGCCGGTACTCCGGCGAAGGTGGACCGGATGCCGCCCGGCGGCGTCGGCTGATCCTGACCACGCGCGTCGCCGCGCTTGCGCACGACCCCAGCACCGAACATGCCGTGCTCTGGAATCCCACCGGCGCGACACTCGACGAAGCCTGGAGCATGCTCGGATTGTCGGGCGGCCTGCTGGTCGTGATCGGCGGCACCGAGCCGTTCGGCCTGTTCCTTGAGCGCGGCTACGATGTGTTCCACTTAAGCCGCGCCCGCCATGCGCACCTGCCGGGCGGACGCCCGGTGTTCCCCGGCGTCCCGCAATCGACACCCGAGGCCTTGCTGGCGGCGCACGGACTGAAGCCTGACCCGCAACAGGTTCTCGATGGGCCGGCCGGGCTCACGCTCGTGACCTGGCGACGATAGCGCGGCGGGCGTTTCCCTCTCCCCATCGGTATCGGCGCACCGCGCAGCGTTTGGGATGCGGAAATGGCGTGACAGCGCGAACCGAATCTGCCTATCGCTGCTGTGATTTCACAGCGCGCTGGCGCTGTTTGGTGAGACTACGCCGCCATCGGTTTTCCTCCCGCGTGGCGTATCGACTTGGGACGGCGGCAATGCCGTCCCCCTTCTCTCGAGACATCCGCCTCTTGCCGATCGGAATAGTTCGTTCAAGCCGCCCCGGCATGTGACAGGGCCAGCGGCTCATCGGCGCCTTCGAGTTCATCCGCCTTGAGCGGGTCGATGGTTTCAACCAGTTGCAGGAACGCCGATCCGGGTAGCGGCGGCGCGAACACATAGCCTTGCGCCGCACGGATGCCGAGATCGCGCAGATGCACCACCTGCTCGAAGCTTTCCACGCCTTCGGCCACGACATCCATGCGCATGTTCTGCGCCAGGTCGATCAGCGTCTCGATGATGGCGTTAGAGTTGCGGTCGATGCCAATCGAGTCGATGAACATCTTGTCGATCTTGATGACATCGACGCCGAGCTTGAGCATATACGACAGGCCGCTATGGCCGATGCCCACGTCGTCGATCGCGACCTTGACGCCGATCCCCTGCAGCGCGGCAATCACACGCCGCGTCTCGGTGAGGTTCTCGATCGGCTGGCGCTCGGTGACCTCAAGCATCACCTGTGACAGCCGCATCGGCGAGTTCCTGAAAATCTGGCGCACGTCCTCGACGATGGTTTCGTTGGCGAAATGGCGCGCAGTCAAATTAAAGCCGAGCTTGAGATGCGGCCTGCGCCCGACCACGGGCCCCGCCTCGCGGCATACGCGGCTCATGAGCATATTTGTCATGTCGATAATGAGCCCGCTCGATTCGACCAGCGGGATGAACGAGGCCGGCAACACCACGGTGCCATCGGGCTTATGCCAGCGCACCAAAACCTCGGCGCCGCGCAGACGGCCGGACCGGATATCGACGATCGGCTGATAGTACGGCACGAACTCGCCGGCTTGCAGCGCCCGCTCGATCTCGGCAATCGGATTGTCGCGCTCGCGGCGCGGCAACAGCAGTGGCATCGCAAGAATGAAAACGGCGAGCAACCCACTGGCAACGCCGCCAACCACGCGCAAGTCGGTCCGGCTGGAGTGAATCTCGGCGTGCGTGGCCGTGATGACCGTATTCAGCGCGTAACGATCGGACCGCTGATCGACGACCACGGGTTTGCTGTCGGAGGCATCCGCAACGCTGCCGGTCTCCGCCAGCAGAGCGCCGCCCGCCGTCAGCATCTGCGCCTTGTATTTCAGCGGCTCGCCCGTTGTCGAGACTTGCGGCACGAACAGATCCGTCGGGATCAGCGCCGCAAGCCCATTCGCCTCCCCCGGACCGGGACGACGAATCCGTAACCACCGCCCGGGTTGACCGTCGAGACGCACCAGTTCAAGCAGCGTCGACCGGGTGGCATCCAACGGCTCGGACGAGATTATCTCACGCAGCCCCGGCTGGTTGCCGACATCAGAGCAAAGCGTGCGGCCATCGAGGCCGACAATCGACAGTTCCTTGATCGGAGTCGCAGCAAAGGTCGCCCGCCGCAGCGCGGCGAGGTCGGCAGCGGTACACGACCCGACGCCGCGGGCGGCAAGCTCATCGAGGGTTTTAACCGCCCGCCCGATGCGCATCTCGGCAATTGCCAATTGCCGCCGCGCGGTCTGTTCCAGTTCGCTCCGGCCCTGCCGTTCCGCGACGTCGCCGAGCCAAAGATTGAGCGCCGCCACGGGCGGTCCGGAGAGGGCCACACCAATGGCAATAGCGACGAGCAGCTTGCGTCTCGGCGGCACTGACACCCCACCAACGTACCACCCGAAATTGCACCAGGGCCGTTAAGAGGGACTTAAGCCTAATTGCGGCCCGGCGCCGCGGATTGTGTTCCGCGGGGGCCACAACGCCTCCGAGGGGCGGGCGGATGGCGCCCCGACAATAAACAAAACCCTAACGCGGACTGCCCTGCCCCGTGGCCTTCGCGGGGCCTGGCGCCTCGACCAGATCCGCGATGAAGCGCGGCAAGGCAAACGCTGCCTTGTGCACCGCCGGCGTCCAATACCGCGTCGGAAATCCACCGGCGCGACGATAGCGCGCCGCGATGGTCTTTTCGGAAGTCAGGCGGTGGCGCTTGTCGTCGCTGGCAAAGCCCATCGCCATAAAACCGCCGACGTAGGTCGGGATCGCGGCGACGGTGCAGGTGACGTCCTTGAACAGGCGGCGAAGCCGGGTCGCCGTCCCGGTCAATTCCGCGGGCTGAAACACGGGCACCCCGCTCTGCGTAACCATGATGCCCCCGTCATGAAGGCAGCGCTTGCAGCCGCGATAGAACTCCTCGGTGAAAAGCACTGCGCCCGGTCCTTGCGGGTCGGTTGAGTCCACGATGATCACGTCGAAGCGCCGGTCGGTCTTGGCCACGTATTTCACGCCGTCGGCGGTGACGCTTTCAAACCGTGGGTCCGCAAACACGGGCCCCGTGAATTCCGGAAAGTGCTCCTTGGCGAACTCGACCACCGAAGGATCGATCTCGACCAGCGTCAGCCGCTCGACCGACTTGTGCTTGAGAACCTCCTCCGCGATACCGCAATCGCCGCCACCGATAATCAGCACATCCCGCGCTGCGCCGTGGGCCAGAAGCGGCACATGCGACATCATCTCATGATAGACGAACTCGTCTTTGCTGGTGACTTGCACGGCCCCATCGAGCATCAGCATCCGCCCAAAAAAGCGATGCTCGAACAGGATCAGATCCTGGTGCTCGGTCTGCACCTCCTGAAGAACCTTCTCGACCGCGTAAGAAGCTCGGAAGCCTTCCGGGTTGAACAAGGTTTCGGAAACCCAGCGTTGTTCGGCCATCGACCGCCTCCAAACCACACACCCAAAACAAACGGCCGGGCGCGGGCCCGGCCGTCGAATCGCCCGAAGGAGACGGGCTTAGAGCCCCTGGCCGCGCAGCAATTCGCTGACCGCGATCCGCTTCACCTCGAAGGCCTCGCGCAGGATCGGCACGCAGGCATCCGGGTTGGCCTTGCCGCACATGAACACGTCGAGCGCAGCATAACCTGCCTCCGGCCATGTGTGGATCGAGATATGGCTCTCCGCCAGCACCGCCACGCCCGACACGCCGGTCGGCTGAAAGTGGTGCAGGTGGATGTGCAGAAGCGTGGCCTCGGCCGCGGTGACGCAGCGTCGCAGCGTGGCCTCGATGTGCTCGATATCGTTCAGCCGCTTCGCGCCATAGAGGTCGATGATCAGGTGCGCACCGGCGCAGGTCACGCCGTTACGGACGCAAAAATGGTCGAGCGCATCCTCCGAGGAGGCGTTCGCGGGGACCGTCAAGGGCTTGCCGCCCGGCAAGCGAGTTTCCAGGCCCTTCCTCAACAGGGCGTTCTGCTGCGTCATCATCCCCTCCAGTCAAAAGTGTTGATCCAAGAACGGAGGCCGACATCCTGGATAGAAAAAAACCGCTGGGAGCCATCCGCGGGCGGCGGATCCAAGCGGCGTTGGCCCCCATATAAACAATGTACCCCCCCACGCAAGCAGAATTTGACCCACCGCGCGGCACGCGTCACCGCGCGGCGAGACGCTCGCCCACGCCCGCCCGGCGGCTTGACCGGCCTTTTCAAGAGGCGCCAACTTGGCGGGCACAAGACATGCAGCGCCCGCCATACGAGGCGCACAAAGCTGGGGAGAAAACGATGAGCGCGATATCGGACGGCGTCCGCGAGCGACGCCGGCTTTCTGCCAACTGTGGGTGCTGTGTCTCGATACCCACGACGGCACCCACGACGGCCGGCGCGGCCGTGGGCCGCCGCAACTTCCTCGCCGGGGGCATCGCCGCCCTCGCGCTGGGCGCCGCGGCCAATACGGTCAAGACTTCCACCGCGCGGGCTCAAGCTGTGGGAGCCCAGGCTGTGGGAGCCCAGGCTGTGGGAGCCCAGGCCGCGGGAGCCCAGGCCGCGGGAGCCCCGGCCGCGCCGAGGACCAAGATCGATGTCCACCATCATTTCCTGCCGCCCGCGCACAAGGAGGCCCTGAGCCGGCACAAGCTCGGCAGCCCGAAATGGTCGGTGCAGATGTCGCTCGATGACATGGACAAAAGCGGCGTCGCGACGGCTGTGCTGTCGCAGGTCCAGCCCGGCACCTACTGGGGCGACGCCGCGGAATCGCGCGCGCTCAGCCGCGCCATCAACGAATACGGCGCCAAGCTGGTGCAGGAGCACCCCGGCCGCTTCGGCCTGTTCGCAACCATTTCGCCGCCGGACACCGAGGGCAGCCTCAAGGAGATCGCATACGCCTTCGATACGCTGAAGGCGGACGGCATCGGCCTGCTGACGAGCTATCAAGGCAAGTATCTCGGAGACGCCTCGTTCGCTCCCGTCTATGACGAATTGAATCGCCGCAAGGCGGTGATCTATGTCCATCCACTGGCGCCGGCCTGCTGCGAGCACGTCGTGCCCGGCATCCCGCCGGGCTCGATCGAATACGCAACCGACACCACGCGCACCATCGCGCATCTGGTGTTCACCGGCATGTCGCAGAAATATCCCGACATCCGCTGGATCTTCTCTCACAGCGGCGGCACGCCGCCGTTCCTGACGCAACGTTTCGTCCGCCAACAGTTCGTGCAGAAGCACCCTCACCTGCCGAACGGCCCGCTGCCGGAGTTCCGCAAATTCTATTACGAGTTGGCGCAAGGCAACACCAAGGCGCAGCTCAGCGCGTTGTTCGAGATGGTTCCGGTGTCGCAAGCGGTCTACGGCACCGACTATCCCTATCGCGACGGCGCCGAAGTCAACGAGGGGATCGCCAATTGGAAATTCAGCGCGGCCGACCTGCGCTCGATCGAAAGCGAGACGGCACGCAAGCTTCTGCCTCACCTAAAAAGCGCATGAGGCAGGGTGCATCGGTATCCGATGATGATTTAATAAGGCTGAGGTACTGTCCGGCAGCAATGCCCGCGTCACGCCGACCAATTGCGGCGTGACGGCGGCCACTTATTTCGCAGGAGGATCGCATGAGTTTCTTTCCCGGACCCGATCCCACGCCCGGCGACAAGCATCAATGCGACGCGCTCAAGGCGGTGATCGTGCCGCGCACCGCGGATCTCGGCGACGGGTTCAGCGTGCGGCGCGCGCTGCCATCGGTCCAATCGCGCATGGTCGGGCCGTTCGTGTTCTTCGATCATTTCGGCCCGACGGTGTTCAAGGCAGGACAAGGCTTCGATGTGCGACCGCATCCGCATATCGGGCTTGCCACCGTCAGCTATCTGTTCAGCGGCGAGATCATGCACCGTGACAGCCTCGGCACCGCGGTGCCGATCCGGCCCGGCGCGGTGAACCTGATGACGGCCGGCCGCGGTATCGTTCATTCCGAACGCACCAATGCGACCTGGCTCGCCAAAGGCGACGAATTGCACGGCCTGCAGATGTGGGTGGCGCTCCCCGCCGACAAAGAGGAAATGGAGCCGGCCTTCGCCCATCACGGCGTGGAGGAATTTCCGGTGGTGCAGGACGACGGCTCAACCGTGCGTGTCGTCGTCGGCCGCGCCTACGGCCAAGGCTCGCCGGTCAAGACCACGTCGGACACGCTGTTTGCCGACGTCCATCTCAAGGCTGGCGCGACGCTGCCGCTCGATGCCGACCACGAGGAGCGCGGCATCTACCTGCTCGACGGCGAAGTCGATATCGCTGGCGACCGCTTCGGTCCCGGCCGCCTGCTCGTGTTCAAGTCGGGGGACCGGATCAGCATCCGCGCCGCGAGCGATACCCATTTCGTCGTGTTCGGCGGCGCTGCGATGGATGGCCCCCGTCACATCTGGTGGAACTTCGTCTCCTCGCGCAAGGAGCGGATCGAGCAGGCCAAGGCCGACTGGACCGCCGGGCACTTCCAGAAGGTGCCCGGCGACGAGATCGAGTTCATTCCGCTGCCGCAGAAATAACCGCACCTGCCCCGGTCTGGTGCGATCGCAGCCCGATGTCGGCGACGTCGAACGGCGTCGTCTGGTAGATGTGATTGATCCAGTTCCCGAACAGCAGATGCGCGTGGCTGCGCCAGCGGTTCAGCGGCACGGCCTTGGGATCGTTGCCCGGAAAATAGTTCTCCGGCATATGGATCGGCGTGCCGGCGGCAACATCGCGGAAGTATTCGTCGCCCAGCGAGCTGCTGTCGTACTCGATGTGGTTGAACATATGCAGCGAGCGGTGCTCCGGGTCCTCCATGAGGCACAATCCCGCTTCGTCCGACGCCATCAGCACCCGCAGGCCGCTACCCGGCGGAATATCGGCCTCCCGCACCTCCGTCCGTCGCGAGACGGGGATCGCAAAGTCGTCCGAGAAGCCGCGCAGAAAGGGCGACGCCGGCGCCAGATTGCGATGGCTGTAGACGCCGAACATTTTCCTCGGCAACTCATACTTGGGCATGCCGTGGAAGTGGCGCACCGCCGCCTGCGCGCCCCAACAGATGTTGAGGCAGCCGTGCACGTTGGTCTGCGTCCAGTCGAAAATCTGGCGCAACTCGTCCCAATAGTTCACCTCTTCGAACGGCAGCGTCTCGACCGGCGCGCCGGTCACGATGAAGCCGTCGAACTTCTCCCCGCGGACGTCCTCCCAGTTGCGATAAAATGAGATGATGTGCTCGGCGGGCGTATGGCGCGGCACGTGGCTGGTGATCTTGACCAGGGTCAGCTCGACCTGCAGCGGCGACGCACCCAGCAGACGCGCGAACTGCGTTTCCGTCTTGATCTTATTCGGCATCAGGTTGAGCAGGCCGATCCGCATCGGCCGGATATCCTGCCGCACCGCGTCGGTTTCGGTCATCACCACAACGCCTTCCGTTTCAAGAACGGAACGAGCCGGGAGGTTGTCGGGAATCTTGATGGGCATTGGTCGGCCAGCCTTCGTTTATGAGCAAGGCCGACTGTGACTGAGCCCGTTTCGTTGCCGGTTCGGCCACATCCTCCGCTACGGGAGCGCCACCTTGCTCGGGAAGCAGGTTGGCGTCGGGCGATGCCCAACTCTTGATGCAGGCCATTTAATAAGGTTTTCGGAGCCGGATGACAAGTCCTTCGCCTGCTGAGGTTCGCCTTTCAGGCTCTCAAGCAGGCCGCAACGCACGGCCGCGGCCGCGTCATCGCTTGCCTTGCCCGCGTTATGCCCTCGCGCCGTGGCCCGAGCCGGGCCCTATTTCTTGTCCGGCAGGTTCAGCCGGATGTGGAGCTCGCGCAATTGCTTGGTCGTCACCTCGGACGGCGCGCCCATGAGCAGGTCTTCCGCGCGCTGGTTCATGGGGAACAGCACCACCTCGCGCAGGTTCTCCTCGCCGCAAAGCAGCATCACGATGCGGTCGATGCCGGGCGCGATGCCGCCGTGCGGCGGTGCGCCGAGCGACAGCGCGCGCAGCATGCCGCCGAACTTCTGCTCCAGCACATCCTCGCCGTAGCCGGCGATGGCAAACGCCTTCTTCATCACATCTGGGCGATGGTTTCGGATCGCGCCGGACGACAATTCCACACCGTTGCAAACGATGTCGTATTGGATGGCATTGATGGAGAGCAGCTTATCCTGATCCGCGGCCGGATCGAGCTTCAGGAACTCCTCGACCTCCATGTTCGGCATTGAGAACGGGTTGTGGGAGAAGTCGATCTTCTTCTCCTCCTCGTTCCATTCGAACATCGGGAAATCGACAATCCAGCAGAAATCGAAGCGGTCTTTCTTCACCAGCCCCAGCTCCTCGCCGACCTTGGTGCGGGCCGGTCCGGCGAACTTCACGAACTGCTGCGGCTTGCCGGCAATGAAGAACACGGCATCGCCCACGCCAAGCCCAAGCTGGTCGGCGATCTGCTTGGTGCGCTCGGGGCCGATGTTCTTGGCGAGCGGGCCCGCGCCCCCCTCCTCGCCCTCGCGCCAGAAGATGTAGCCCAGCCCCGGCTGGCCCTCGTGCTGCGCCCAGGCGTTCATGCGGTCGCAGAATGCGCGATTGCCGCCTGTCGGCGCCGGGATCGCCCAAACTTCGGCCTTCGGATCGGCGGCAAGCATGTTGGCGAAGATCTTGAAGCCCGAGCCGCGAAACGCTTCGCTCACGTTCTGCATCTCGATGGGATTGCGCAGGTCCGGCTTGTCGGAGCCGTATTTGCGCAGCGCCTCCGCGTAGGGAATGAGCGGGAATTTCGGCGTCACGGGCTTGCCGTTCGCAAACTCCTCGAACACGCCGCGCATCACCGGCTCGACCGCGTCGAACACATCCTGCTGAGTGACGAAACTCATCTCGAGATCGAGCTGATAGAATTCACCCGGTGAGCGGTCGGCGCGCGCGTCCTCGTCACGGAAGCAGGGCGCGATCTGGAAATAGCGATCGAAGCCCGACACCATGATGAGCTGTTTGAATTGCTGCGGCGCCTGTGGCAGCGCGTAGAACTTGCCGGGGTGGATGCGCGAGGGCACGAGGTAATCGCGCGCGCCCTCCGGCGAGGAGGCCGTCAGGATCGGGGTCTGGAACTCGAAGAAGCCCTGCTCCTTCATCCGCCGGCGGATCGAGTCGATGACCTGGCCGCGGATCATGATATTCCGGTGGAGCTTCTCGCGACGAAGGTCGAGGAAACGATACTTAAGCCTTGTTTCTTCAGGATATTCCTGATCGCCAAAGACCGGCATCGGCAGTTCGCCGGCGGGCCCCAGGACCTCGATTTCGGCGATATAGACCTCGACCTGCCCGGTCGGCAGATCGGGATTCTCCGTGCCTTCGGGCCGGCGGCGCACCTTGCCGTCGATGCGCACCACCCATTCGGCGCGCAGCGTTTCGGCCACCTTGAAGGCGGGGCTGTCGGGATCGGCCACCACCTGCGTCAGCCCATAATGGTCGCGCAGGTCGATGAACAGCACGCCGCCATGGTCGCGGATGCGGTGGCACCAGCCGGACAGCCGGACCTCCCGTCCGATGTCGCCTTCGCGGAGCGCGCCACAGGTGTGGGAACGGTAGCGGTGCATGCTGAAAACCCGAGCCAGAATCGTGTGAAATGCCAATGGGAGGTGGCGGACCAAGCACATGCAGGCCGCTTTTTGTCAAGCGAGCCGCCCCGGCCCGCACCGGGGCATTCACGCCTCGGTAAACGCAAGACCAGCCCCGCCATTGCGGGCCCCGACGATTGCCCGCAAACTACCACGAAATGGGACGGGAGCCCCGATGCGACGTCTATTGGCCCTCACCGCCATCCTCATCGCCGCCTGGTCGGTGGAGCTGCAGACCACCGCCGCCGCGACCCTCGATCGCATCCGCGGCGCCGGTGTATTCCGCGTCGGCTACCGGGCCGACGCCAAACCCTATTCCTATCGCAACGAAAAGGGCCAGCCAGCCGGCTACGTGGTCGATTTGTGCCGCGAGGTCGCCGAGGCCGTTGGGCCGAATATCCGCACCGAGTACGTCCTGGTGCCCGCCGACCGGCGCTTCGAGGCGATCCGCGACGGCCGCATCGACATCCTGTGCGACCCGACCTCGGTGACGATCCAGCGCCGCCAGATGGTCGATTTCTCCATGCCAACGTTCGTGGACGGCGCCAGCGTGATCTCGCGCTCGAGCAAGCCGGTGCGCCGCTTCGAAGACCTTGCCGGCAAGCGCATCGGCGTGCTGGAGGGCACCACCTCCGAGCACACGCTGCGCGCGTCGCTTCGCGAACTCAATCTCGAGGCCGCCATCGAGCCGGTGCGGGACCACCGCGCGGGGCTCGACCTCCTGTGGAGCGACAAGATCGACGCCTATTTCGCCGACCGCGGCATCATCGCCGCCATCCTGCAGGAGGGCGGGCGACCGGGTTTCGAGATCAGCCGGCCGTATTTCAGTTATGAAACCTATGCCCTGGCCCTGCCGCGCGACGACAGCGCCTTCCGGCTCCTGGTCGACCGGACACTCGCCCGCCTCTACCGCACCGGCCAGATCGCCACCATTATGGAAAAGACCTTCGGCAAGACGCCGCTCGACGACATACTGCGGGCCATGATCGTGATGAACGCGGTGCCCGAGCGATAACCGTTCCCAAGCCACCCGCCAAGTCGCCCGCCAAGTCGCCCGCCAAGCCGCCAACCCGCTCCCGCCCCTACCCCGATGCCGAACAGCGCGCCGCCAACAGCATCCGAACATGGCCCTGATTGGCACATGGCCCTTGGCGACGGCGATTTATCTCCGCTATGTAAAAGCCAGTATGGAACTGATCACCAAGACGGAAGACCTCGCCGCCGCCTGCGAGCGGCTGGCACGTCACCCCTTCGTCACCGTCGACACAGAATTTCTCCGCGAGACCACCTACTACCCCCTGCTGTGCGTGACGCAACTCGCCAGCAGCGAGGAGGCCCTGGCGGTGGACACGCTCGCGCCCGGCCTCGACCTCAAGCCGTTCTTCCAACTGATGGCCGACGAGCGCGTGCTCAAGGTGTTCCACGCCGCAAGGCAGGACATCGAGATCGTCTGGCATCGCGCCGGCATCATCCCGCACCCGGTCTTCGACACCCAGGTCGCGGCGATGGTTCTGGGCCACGGGGACTCGATCTCCTACGACCAGCTCGTGCAGCGCGTCACCGGCCATACGCTCGACAAGTCGCACCGCTTCACCGATTGGAGTCGCCGGCCATTGTCGCCGGCTCAGGTGGCCTATGCGCTGTCGGACGTAACGCACCTGCGCGACGTCTACACGGCGCTGCTGGCCGATCTCGGCCGCCGCGGGCGGGCCGACTGGATGAACGACGAGATGGAGGTTCTCACCTCGCCCGACACCTACCGCGCCGAGCCCGAGCGCGCCTGGATGCGACTGAAGACGCGCATCCGCAAGCCCAAGGAACTGGCGGTCCTGATCGAGGTCGCAGCCTGGCGGGAGCGCGAGGCACAATCCCGCGACGTCCCGCGCTCGCGCGTGCTCAAGGACGACGCCATCGGCGATATCGCGGTTCAGGCGCCGACCACGCCGGAGAGGCTTGCCATGCTGCGCTCGCTGCCCAAGGGCTTTGAACGCTCGAAATGGGGCGAAGGCATCATCGAAGCGGTCGAACGGGGCCTGGCGCGCGACCCGCGAACCCTGCCCCGGATCGAACGGCCCAAGGCGGCGCCCAACGGGGCTTCGGCAACGGTAGAGCTGCTTAAGGTCCTGCTGCGCATGACGTCGGAGCAGCATGGCGTCGCCGCCAAGGTCATCGCCACCGTTGACGATCTCGACCGCATCGCTTCCGACGACGACGCGGACGTGGCGGCGCTCAAGGGATGGCGGCGCGAGCTGTTCGGCGAGAAGGCGCTCGACCTCAAACACGGCCGCCTGGCGCTCGCGATCGAGCGCCATCGCGTGGTCACGGTCAGCCGCTGACTCCGGATCGGCCGGCGCCGGGAAGCCCTAGAGTCCTTCACCGTTTGATGGAAACGGTGAAGGACTCTAGGTCGTTGTTTAAACGCGTTTTCTTCACGCGAACCGGTATCCACTTCGCTCGAAAACGCTCTAAGCCACCACCGCCGGTTCGCGGCCGACCAGCCGCGCAAGCTGCTTGAGCCGCGACGATACCCGCTCGCCGGCAAGCGCCGCGCTGTTGCCTTGAAGCCGCAACACCAGGCGATTCCGCTCGACCTTCAGCGGCGTGCGCGGCAGCACGCCCGGCTGCGAGGCGGACACCATGTAGGCCACGCGCATCGCAGCGCCCAGAATGCGAGCGCGATCGAGCGTGCGCGTCGAAGCAAGCTCGCGGATGCGCGGCGACAGCTCTTCGTCGCGCAACAGGCCGACATGGCGGAAGAAGATCGCGAGCGCGACATAAGCCCGCCCCGGATGGTCGATGGCGACAAACGCGGCGTGCGCGATGATGTTGAGCGATTGCTCGCCGCGATAGTCGGGATGCGCCCGCCAGCCGATGTCGGCGAGCAGGCAGGCGGCGTGCCGCAGCCGCATTTCGTCGTTGGTTTCGTCAAGGCCGGTGCTCGCCATGAAGCGGTCGGTCCAGTCGATCAATTCCTCGCCGTGGCGCGGCGAGCGCGAGCGCAGCCGGTTCAACTCCTGAGCGGCGCTCAAGAGCGCATCCTTGCGGCGCTCGTCGGCGCGCAGCAGCGAGTGGAGAAGACCCTCGCGCACGCCGAGCGCCGAGAACTCCACATCGCGCGGCTTGGCCCGGCGCACGATATGCTCCATCACCAGCGCGGCATAAGGCAGAAGCGCCCGGCGGGCAGGTGCCACCACTTCGATCTGCGACAGCGATTCCGGATCGACCCGGCTTACAAGCCGGGCAAACTCCAGCGCCTCCCGCGCCCGGACGACATAACCGTGCATGACATGCAGCGGATATCCGGTTTGCGCCATGTGCAGATGGGCGAGCGCGCGCCACGTCCCGCCGACCGCGTAGAACGTGCGGCCCTTACCCCGCTTCAGCAGGGCAAGGTCCGCCAGCGTGCCTTTGACGAGCTTCTCCGCCTTTTTGATCGAGCGCCCGGCCAGGTCCTGCAGCGCCAGACCGCCCAGCGGCATGGTCGTTCCGGGCTTGATACGGTTGCCGCGGACGTCCACCAATTCCAGCGAACCGCCGCCGAGGTCGCCGACGATGCCATCGGGCCGGTGGAACCCGGACACCACGCCGAGCGCGGTCAATTCCGCCTCGCGCTTGCCGGTGATGAGGTCGATGCGCGTGCGGCAAATCTTTTCGGCGGTGGCGATGAACGCCTTGCCGTTGCGGGCGTCACGGCAAGCCGCCGTCGCCAGCACCCACAACCGCTCGACCCGCATGGTGTCGCACAGCGCGCGAAAGCGTTTGAGCGCCCGCAGCGCCTTGGCCACGGCATCGGCCGGAAGCAGGCCCGTGGTCTGCACCTCGCGGCCGAGGCCGGCGAGAATCTTCTCGTTGAACAGCGGGGTCGGGCTGCGGGTAAGGCCCTCGTAGACCACGAGACGCACCGAGTTCGAGCCGATGTCGATCACCGCCACCGGCGGTCCGTAGTCGAGGCGGCCTTGCGCCACGCGCGTCGTGGCGGTCAGCCGCTCAAGCACGCTCGACCCGCCGTGAAAGGCTGCGTGGCGACGATTCCTTGAACGACTTGCCTCGACCGGACAGGCTCGGATTCGTCATGAAATACTTGTGCGCGTTGAACGGTTCTTCCCCCGCCGCCGGCTTGATCCGCTGCGAGGACCCGTCCGGCAGCAGCCGCCAGCTCTGCTCATTATCCTTGAGGTTTGCAAGCATGATCTGGTCGAGCACCTGCTCATGCACAGTCGGGTTGAGGATCGGGCACAACGCCTCGACTCGCCGGTCGAGATTGCGCGGCATCATGTCGGCCGAGGAAATATACACCGCCGCCTTGGGGTGCGGCAGCCCGTAACCGCCGCCGAAGCAATAGATGCGGCTGTGCTCAAGAAAGCGGCCGACGATCGACTTGACGCGGATGTTCTCGGACAGGCCCGGCAGGCCCGGCCGCAGACAGCAGATGCCGCGCACCACGAGATCGACCGAGACGCCCGCCTGCGAGGCCGCGTAAAGCCGGTCGATGATCTCGGGATCGACCAGCGCATTGTCCTTCATCCAGATCGCGGCCGGCTTGCCCGCCTTGGCGTGCGCGATCTCGCGGCCGATGTGCTCGCAGATGCGCTGGCGCAGATTGACCGGCGACACCGCCATCTTTTCCAGCTCCGCCGGCTCGGCATAGCCGGTGACGAAATTGAAGATGCGCCCGACATCGCGCGCGATCACCGGATCGCTGGTGAAAAACGACAGGTCGGTGTAGATGCGCGCCGTCACCGGGTGATAGTTGCCGGTGCCGACGTGAACGTAGGGCACGAGCTTGCCGCCTTCACGCCGCACCACTTGCGACAGCTTGGAGTGGGTCTTGAGCTCGAAGAAGCCGTAGACCACCTGCGCGCCGGCGCGTTCGAGATCGCGCGCCCAGCGGATGTTGGCCTCCTCGTCGAAGCGCGCCTTCAGCTCGACCACCGCCGTCACCGATTTTCCGGCCTCGGCCGCTTCGGCCAGCGCCCGCACGATGGGCGAGTCCTTGGAGGTGCGGTACAGCGTCTGCTTGATGGCGATGACATCGGGATCGCGCGCCGCCTGGTTCAGGAACTGCACCACCACGTCGAACGATTCATAGGGGTGGTGGACGATCAGGTCTTTCTGCCGGATCGCCGCGAAGCAGTCGCCGGCGTGGTCGCGGATGCGCTCGGGGAAACGCGGATTGTAGGGCACAAACTCGAGGTCGGGGCGGTCGATGGCCATGAGCTGCGACAGCTCGGCAAGCGCGAGCATGCCATCGACCAGGAACACCTCGTCGTCGGCAACGGCCAAGGCGCGCTGCACGAAGCGGCGAAGCTCGGCCGGCGTCGCGGCGTCGATCTCGAGCCGAATGACGGAACCGCGCCGACGCCGCTTGAGCGCCCGCTCGAACAGCCGCACCAGGTCCTCGGCCTCCTCCTCCACCTCGACGTCGGAGTCGCGCACGATGCGAAACGCGCCCTGCCCCTTGATGGTGTAGCCGGGAAACAACCGCGGCACGAACAGGCTCGTCGCCTGCTCCAGCGTCATCATGCGGGTGGCCGCGCCTTCGCCCGATGGCAACTTGATGAAGCGGTCGATCTTCTGCGGCACGCGGATCAAGGCGTTCATTGCCTTGCCGTCGCTCGCGCGCACGAGCTGGTAGGCGATCGAGAAGCCGAGATTGGGAATGAACGGGAACGGATGCGCCGGGTCGATGGCGAGCGGCGTCAGGATGGGGAAGATGTATTGCAGGAAGTAATCTTCCAGCCACCCCCGGTCGGCCTTTTTCAAGCCTTCGACCTCGACCAGGACGATGTCGGCGGCTTTCAGCTCCTGCCGCAACTCGCGCCACCGCGCCTGCTGATCGCTCGCAAGACTCGAAACGGCCTCGCCGATGCGCTGAAGCTGTTCGACCGGTGTGAGCCCATCCGGGCTCTTGGTGGCGACACCGAGCCGCACCTGGCCCTTGAGGCCGGCGACCCGGACCATGAAGAATTCGTCGAGGTTGTTGGCCGAGATCGACAGAAAGCGCACCCGCTCGAACAAGGGGTGGTTCGGGTTCTCGGCCTCCTCCAGCACGCGGCGATTGAAATGCAGCCAGGACAACTCTCGATTGATGAAACGCGCCGGGCTTGCCGCCAGCTCGCCGACGGAATCGAGCCCTGCGGCGGAAACCACTCCGCCGTCTTTAATTTCGTCAACAAGATCAGTCTGTTGCGCGATGTTGCTCATGACGTCCGTGACAGAATCGTGACGGCCATGATGCCCAGCGATCGTGACGCCGACATGACATCAGCCCGGCCGCCTGGCCGCGTCAAGGTGCGCGGAACAATTCCGTCGCGAGCGCCCGATTGACCGGCCGCTTGCGGCTCAGCGCCTCGCGGTCGAGCGTCTCCACCGCCGCCCGCGCCGCGGCAAACGAGCGCTCGATCCGGGTGGCAAGATAGCCGACCAGGCTCTCGTCCACCGCCAACTGCCGGTCGGCGAACATCTTCACCAGCACCGCGCGGAACAGCGCATCGTCGGGCGCGGCCAACGCCACGACCGGCAACGCCCGCAGCCGCGAGGCGAGGTCCGGAATGCGCACCCGCCACGACGCCGGCATGCTGTGCGTGGTGATGAGCACAAACGCATGCTCCTCGCGGGCGAGATTGAGCAGGTGGAACAGCTGCGCCTCGTCGAAACGGCCCTCGGTCAGGTTCTCCAGCACCAGCGCGCCGGTCGCGAGCGCCGCCGGCACGCCCTCCTCGTCGAGGATGCGCGCGCCAATCGACCGCGCACCCGCGGCCCGCGCCCAGATCGCCGCGAGATGGCTCTTGCCCGAACCTTCGGGGCCGGTCAGCACCACGACGCGCGCCGGCCAATCGGGCCAGCGTTCGATCAGGTTCAAGGCGCCGGCGTTGGACGGCCCGGACAGGAAGTCGTCACGCGCGAAGCTTTCGGCATGGTCGAGCGCCAGCGCCAGTTGCGTCGGCCCGGTCGGCGGAATGGCGTCGGGAGAAGGCATCGCTCAGGCCGCTTCCTTGCCGGTGTAGATCGGGCTTTCCTTGTATTTCTCGATCGCGAACCGGATGAGCACGCCGAGCGCGGCAGCCACCGGCACGGCGACCAGCAAGCCGACGAAGCCGAACAGATAGCCTGACGCCAACAGCGCAAACATCAGCCAGACCGGATGCAATCCCACTTCGGCCCCGACCAGCTTGGGCGACAGCACATAGCCTTCGAGGCCCTGCCCCAGGATGAAGACGCCGATCACCAGCGCGATGGAAACCCAATCCGGCCAAAACTGCGCCACCGCAACGATCGCGGCGACGACAAATCCCGTCAGCGCGCCGACGAAGGGGATGAAGCTGAACAGCCCGGTCATAAGCCCGATGAGGAAGCCGAAGTTGAGCCCGCACAGCGTCAAGCCGATGGCGTAATAAGCCGCAAGGATCAAGCAGAGCAGCGACTGCCCACGGATGAAGCCCGCGACGGCGCGGTCGATGCGGCGCGCGAGGACATGCACCGTCTGGCGATGCGGCAGCGGAATCCAGCCGTCCACCGTCCTGACCAGCCGCTCCCAGTCGCACAGCAGATAAAACGCAACGACCGGCGTCACGATCAAGAGCGACAAAACCGAGAACACCGCGCGTCCGCCGGACCACAGCGAGGTGACGAAACCCGCGATGAAACCCGATCCCTGCGTCACCAGCGTTTCGATCGACTTCCCGGGATCGGGAAGATTGCCGCCGCCAAAAATCTTGGTCAGCCAGGGCCGGCTCGGATCGGACACGAGCGATTGCAGCTTGGCCACATAGCGCGGCAGGTTTTTCGCGAACGCCGCGAACTGATCGGCGAGAACGGGCGCGACCGCCATGACGCCGACCACAACCAGCAGGATCGCCAGCGTGAGCACGATCAGCGCCGAAATCCCGCGGCTGATGCCGAGCTTCTCGCCCCGCCGGGCGAGCGGGTCGAGCAGATAGGCCAGCACCATGCCCGCCACAAACGGCAGCAGCACGTCGCCAAGCGACCACAGTAGCACGACCAGCACGGCGAGCGCCGCAACCCAGAACGTCACCTGCCGCTGCAGCGTCATCGTTGCCCTACGCACCAAAGCCGTTCAACTCAGCCGTTCAGCACCAAGGCGGGCCTGCCGTCAGCCGTTGGCCTCCGCAGAGTTCATATGCCGCACCCACTCGGCGAGATAGAGGCCCACCGAAACCAGGGTCAAGACCGTCACCAGAACCATCACCAGTGTCAACAAAGGCTCTGGATCGAAAGAATAGCCATGCGAGGCCAGCACCAGGCAGGCGAACAGGAGCTGGGCCGCCGTGTTGAGCTTGGACACCATATGGGGACGGATCTTGACCGGCCGCCCGACCAGCCACGACAGGATGACCCCGCCGACGATCATGAAATCGCGGGACACCACCAGGATCACCAGCCACAGCGGAATGACCCCGGTCACGCCCAGCGTGACGTAGATCGACACGATCATGACCTTGTCGGCGAGCGGATCGAGGTAGGCGCCAAGCTCGGTCTTCATGCCGAACCGCTTGGCGAGGAACCCATCCACCCCGTCGCTGATCGCGGCGGCCAGGAACAATAGAAACGCCGAATGCATCCGCCCGGTGGCAATCGCCCAGACGACCACCGGCACCAGCAGGATGCGGGCCAGCGTGATAAGATTGGGAATACTCAAACGTCCGGCCCCGGCTCGTTCCGCACACCGCGCCGCAGGCTCCACAGCGCGCACGATTCCGCCTGAGTATATCGGGGCGCGGCCCATTGCACACGTTTCGATTCCGACATACCCAGAGGCATGGTCAAAGCCGGCAAGGTCAAAAAGGGCGCGGCCCGCAAGCGCAACGCCAAGAAGCGCCTCACCTACGCGCAATCGGGTGTCGATATCGACGCCGGCAACCGGATGGTCGAGCTGATCAAGCCGCTGGTGCGGGCGACGGCGCGGCCGGGCGCCGACGCGGAGATCGGCGGCTTCGGCGGCGTGTTCGATCTCAAGCGGGCCGGCTACAAAGACCCCGTTTTGGTGGCCGCCAACGACGGCGTCGGCACCAAGGTCAAGATCGCGGTCGAGACGGGCATCCACGACACCGTCGGCATCGACCTCGTGGCGATGTCCGTTAACGACCTCGTCGTGCAAGGCGCGGAACCGCTGTTTTTTCTCGACTACTTCGCCACCGGCAAGCTCGATCCGAAGGTCGGAGCCGCCGTGGTCGCCGGAATCGCGGAGGGTTGCCGCCTTGCCGGCTGCGCGCTGATCGGCGGCGAGACGGCGGAGATGCCGGGCGTCTATGGCGGCAAGGACTACGACCTCGCGGGCTTCGCCGTCGGCGCGGTCGAGCGCCGCGCCATCCTGCCGCGCGGCGATGTCCGCGCGGGCGATGTCATTCTCGGTATCGCCTCCTCGGGCGTGCACTCCAACGGTTTCTCGCTGTTGCGCAAGGTCGTCGCCAAATCGCGACTGAAATGGAATGCGCCTGCGCCGTTCGACACGACGAAAAAGCTCGGCCGCGCCGTGCTCGCGCCGACACGCATTTACGTCAAGTCGTGCCTGGCCGCGATCCGCGGCACCGGCGCGGTGAAAGCGTTGGCACACATCACCGGCGGCGGGTTCCCCGATAACATCCCGCGCGTGCTGCCCAAGCCTCTCGGGGCCCGCATCGACCTCTCCCGGATTCCAATTCTGCCGGTCTTTCAGTGGCTCGCAAAGACCGGCGGCATCGTCGAGACGGAGATGCTGCGCACGTTCAACTGCGGTATCGGCATGATCGCCGTGGTGGACCCGCGCGCGGCCGACAAGGTTGCCACGATCCTCAAGCGCCACGGCGAGCGCGTGGTGCGGCTCGGCGAGGTTGTCGCGGCGCCGAAAGGCAAGCCGCGCGTGACCTACGACGGCCGCCTCGGCCTTTAGCCCGAACATGCCCTCCCCGCCCGCCCGCAAGCGCGTCGCCATCCTGATTTCGGGCCGCGGCTCCAACATGGCGGCGCTGATCGAGGCGGCGAAGGGCGACAGCTATCCGGCCGAGATCGCCGTCGTGGTGTCGAACGATCCCGCAGCCCAGGGGCTTGCGCACGCAGCAGCACAAGGCATCCCGACCGCGGTGGTCGATCATCGCGCCTTCGGCAAGGACCGCGAGGCATTCGAGCGCGCGCTGCAGCACGAACTCGAGGCGCGCCGCATCACATTGGTCTGCCTCGCAGGTTTCATGCGACTGCTGACGCCGTGGTTCGTGCGGCAATGGGACGGCCGGATGCTCAACATTCATCCGGCGCTGCTGCCCGCCTTCAAGGGCCTCGACACCCATGCGCGCGCCATCGCCGCCGGCGCGAAGCAGCACGGTGCAACGGTGCATTTCGTCGTGCCGGAGATGGATGCCGGCCCGATCGTCGTGCAGGCCGCCGTTCCTGTACTTGCGGACGACACCGAGACATCGCTCGCCGCGCGCGTGCTCGAAGTCGAACACCGCATCTATCCGCTCGCGCTGAGCCTCGTGGCCGAAGGCCGTGTCCGTATCGAAGATGGCCGCTGCTGGGTCGATGGTCAGCCGGCAACGCTGGTTTCGCCTTAGCGGCGCCGCGGCTGATCCACGCCCTAACGAAAAGCCGCCCCGATTGCGTCAACCGAGGCGGCGGGACGTTCTCACTTCTTTGTCTTGCCGCGGCTGGATTTCGACATCTCGCATTTCAACGAACAGACGGACTGACACGCCGCCATCATCGAGCCGGTCGATCCACGCTTCGTAAGTCCCAAAATGAAACCCCCGGATGCGATCCGGGGGCACGGGAAACAACCCGCAAGGCGCAAACCGTCACGCGACTTTGAGGTTCTCCGCCGATGTCTTGCCGTTGCGGCCGGTCACCAGCTCGTACTCGACGGTCTGGCCTTCGTTGAGGGAACTTAGCCCGGCACGCTCAACGGCAGAGATGTGGACGAACACATCCTTGTCGCCGACGGACGGCTTGATGAACCCGTAACCCTTGGTCGGGTTGAACCATTTGACGGTGCCCTTTTGCATCGTCGGTCTCCTGAGTGAGTGTCCTCGAACGTCTGGATGACACGCGGATTGCCCTCGCCGCACGCCGCGCCACAACTTGGTTTTGGTTGAAGATCCGAAGCGACCACGTCTAGCGACGCCGCCGCAGGAACGGCCAAAATCCCGCTGCAATCGGGAGAGCATAGCCAAAATGCGGCTTTAGCAAGACTAAGGTTGCATAATCGTTAGGCACTACCGCGTAGCGATATGGGCGCAGCTGCACGACAATACGTCTCAAGGATCGCCCATTGCCGTTGACCGAACGGCGGATTTTGCAACAAATCACGGGAGGCTGGCCGGGTCCGGCCGGTAGATGTCGCGGGGCGCGGACATTGCGGACACGCCAAACACAACGGACCGGACATTCGTCTCCTCGGTCACCTCTTGGGTCGTGCTCGAGACTGCGGCCGGCGCTGTATGCCGTCGCCGTGCTATGCCTTGCCACCTCATCCGGCGCCGATGCCGCCGCCATCTCATGCGGGACCGCGGGGACGTTCGTCGCGGCGCCTCCGATCTGCCCGCAAGGCGATAGTGTCGCTCTCTCGGGCAACGCCGCCCTGTTCGACGTTGGAACCCGCTTTCTGCAGCGGCTTGCGGCAATATCGTCATTCAAGACGGCAGCCAGTGCCGGCAACAATCCGTGGGGCGGCGGCGCCGAGCTTCCTCCTTCCGAGCGTTATCGCACATGGGTTGAAGGCTACGGCCTCGCGTCACGCACCGACGCGCAGGCCGGCTTTGCCGGCGACCGGCGCAAAACCTTCGGCGCGGTGGCGGGCGCGGCCGCGAGCCTAGCGCCGGGGTTCACCGTCGGCTTCGCCGTCGATCAGGGACGCACCGACATCGACGTGGCCAATCTGCCCGCAAACCTGGCGCAAGACGGGCGCATCGACCTCACCCAGATCGGCCTGCTTGCCGCCTTCCAGAACGGGCCGTGGTCGCTCGGCACCAACGTCATCCACGGCTTCGGCCGCGTTCACAGCAGCCGTTTCGACTTCGGCGGCGCCTCCACCGCATCCTATCTCGCGAGCCTTTGGGGCGCGATGGCGGAACTGAGCTACTATGTGGCGCTGCCCGACAACTCGCGCTTCGTTCCCAAGCTCACGATCGACTGGGTCCGCACGCACACCGACGCCTTCACCGAAAGCGGCGGCTTCTTTCCGGTGGCCGGCTCGGACGTAACCTCCTCGCGGCTGCGCATGATGATCGGCGGCGAAATCGGCCATAGCTGGCTCGCGGACCGCGCGCTGCTCGACTTCTCGATTTACGCGCGCCTGGTGGACAATCTGTCGCAACACATCGGCACGCTCGCACTCAGCGACGCCGACGGCTTCGGCGCGCCGCGCCTGTTCACGGGCATCCGCGAGAGCAACCTCGGGGCCGATGCCGGCGCCGTGCTGTCGGCGCGCGTCACCGAAACCGCGCGGCTCTACGCGGCGTACGACGGCCGCTACCGCAGCAACTTCATCTCGCACAGCGGCACGGTCGGCGCGGAGTTCCGCTTCTAGCAATAGCCGGATAGCAACTGCGGTTTTGCGGTAATCCGCTCGACGACGGCGAGCGAATAAGGCGAAGCCGCCGCACGCCTCGTCTTCGTCAACCCAGGCATAAAAACAACTTGCCCCGGACACTGTCCGGGGCAAGCCAACCTTTATGCAAGCCGACGAAAGAAGGCGCGACGATAGCAGCCGCTAGGCCTTTTCCTCGTGTCCGCTGACGGCGCACTGGCTGCGCGCGATGGCGTAGCCGATGAGCATGATCACCAGCAGCACGCCGCGGCTCGCCCAGATCTTGACCACATCGGCCTCTGCCCCAACACCGAACAGGCTCTGGCTGATGATATCGCCGACGATCCAGACCAGAAGCCCCACGCCGGCGAGAATCTCGTCGAGTTGAAGCTTCCGATTGCGGCTGACGAGGATATAGCCGGCAATGATGACAATCGCCGCGCCGACCCGGCCGCCCCACACATGCAGGAGGTGCATCGTCGACTCGCTGAACCAGCCGACCAGCGCCGGGTCGGTCGCCATGATATCGCCCGCGACCCAACCCAACAGCGCGCCGCCGGCCCAGACCAGGACGCGATAACGCTCCAGCAGCGCCATCAGCACGGCGCTGCCGGCGATGATCAGCGGCACGCTGGTCGCAAGGCCGAAGATGATGAGCGTCGCCTTGATGCCCATCGCGTGAGCAACATCGACCTGCGCGGCCGCGACCTCGGCCGAAGCCGCGATTGCGATCACGTTGTCGAGGCTCATCACGATGTCGGCGATGGCGACGATACGGACGGCGCGCCACAGATTGCTCGCGCTTTCGACCCCACCCTCGCCGTCGCCTTCCTCGGTGACGAGTTTGACCGCCACATAGAACAGCAACAGGCCGCCGACCAGCTTGAGGAACGGGTAAGTCATCGCCTGCGCAACGACGAGCGTGAAGATGATACGCAGCAGCACGGCGACGCCCGCGCCCAGGACCATGCCCCACAGACGCTGCTTCGGCGGCAGCGTCATGCAGGCCATCGCGATCACGACCGCGTTGTCGCCGGACAGGATGATATTCACGCCGATGATCTGGAGAGCCGCGATCCAGAACGGCGCATGCATGAAGTCTTGAGCGAGAAAATCCACCACGAACCCCTTAGTTCTAGATGCGCCGACTTACGGCAGCGCTTCTCCCCCCGATATTGCCGCGGCCCCGACCGCGGCAACCGTAATCTACAGGCGAACAGCCGCGCCTGACCAGTAAACTATGCGGCTCCCCGGCCGCACACCGATCAGCCGACGATTTCGTTGCCTGAAAAGAACTGAGCGATCTCCTTGGCAGCCGTTTCGGCCGCATCCGAACCATGCACCGAATTCTCGCCGATCGACTTGGCGTGAACCTTGCGGATGGTGCCCGCGGCAGCCTTCGCCGGATCGGTCGCACCCATGATGTCGCGATATTTCGCGATGGCGCCCTCGCCCTCCAGAACCTGGACCACCACCGGCCCGGAGATCATGAAATCGACGAGTTCGCCGAAAAACGGCCGCTCCTTGTGCACCGCATAAAACGTCTGCGCCTGCTCGCGGGTGATCCGGACACGCTTCTGCGCGACGATCCGCAGGCCGGCCTGCTCGATCATCGCATTGATGGCGCCCGTCAGATTGCGCGCCGTGGCATCGGGTTTGATGATCGAAAAGGTACGCTCGACCGACATCGTTCAAATCCTTTGGGAAAGCCGGGATGGGCGCAAGGAAACCGCAGCGCCCAGGATGGCCGGCTTATAGCGACCGCCCCGCGGGGCGGCAAGGTTCGCGGCCCTCCGCCACGGCCGCGACGGCCGGTCGCAGGCCGCCGCCGGCACGCCCGAGCCTTTTCCAACCGCTATCGTGCTGTTTTCCATAGACGTTTATACGCGGCCGCTCGACGCGCCGATTTTCTTGGCGAAGCGCATGAACCTTTTCGCCGCGCGCTCCGACTGACGGGCATGGGACGTGATGAAACGTCCAGCCAAACAAGGAGAGAGCACCATGATCCGCAAGTTCGCCATCGCCTTCGCCGCCATTGCCGCTCTGGGCAGCGCTTCCATCGTCACCGCGCCGGTCGCCGAGGCCAAGCCCGTCAAGGTCATGAAATTCGGCCATCATCACCACCACCACCACGGGCACTTCGGCCACTATGGCTTCTATGGCGCCGCGCCGCTGATCGCCTATGCCGGCGCCACCTGCTGGCGGCGCGTCTGGGTTGAGACTGCCTACGGTCCTCGCCGCCGCCTCGTGAACGTCTGCGAATAATCCTCCTCTCTGACCGAATGACCCCGGCGCCGCCATGCGGAGCCGGGGTCTTCGCTTTATTCAATCGTGCCGCGTTACCGCCGCTGCGCGAGCAGTGAAGCGTCAAAGTCCTGACCCTAACCGTTCGTGCCCCGCCCAGGGCCCGGCCGTCCCCTGCCCGTGGGGATTGCGAAGCGGCACGCGCTCGGCCATAGAGCGCGCCATGCTCGTCATCAACGATCTTTCCGTGCGCATCGCCGGCCGGCTGCTTATCGAGGACGCCTCGGTGCGGATTCCCGCGGGCTCGCGCATCGGCTTCGTCGGGCGCAACGGCAGCGGCAAGAGCACGCTGTTCAATGTCATCACCGGCGACGTCGCCGCCGAGCACGGCGAAGTCGAAATCCCTGCCCGCTGGCGCGTTGGCCGGCTGGCGCAGGAGGCGCCCAACGGCCCCGAAAGCCTGATCGACGTGGTGCTCAAGGCCGATGCCGAGCGAACGCAATTGCTCGCACGCGCCGAAACCGAGCAGGACCCGCATGAGATCGCGGAGATCCAGACGCGGCTTGCCGATATGGGCGCCTACGCCGCCCCGGCGAAAGCGGCGGCGATCCTGTCGGGCCTTGGCTTCTCGGCAGCCGACCAGGAGCGCCCGTGCTCGGAATTTTCCGGCGGCTGGCGGATGCGCGTGGCGCTCGCCGCCACGCTGTTCGCGGAGCCCGACCTGTTGCTGCTCGACGAGCCGACCAACTACCTCGACCTCGAAGGCACGCTCTGGCTGCAGGATCATCTGGCGCGCTATCCGCGCACCATGATCGTCATCAGCCACGACCGCGATCTGCTCGACACATCGGTGGAGCAGATCCTGTCGCTGGAAAACCGCAAGCTCACGCTCGACCGCGGCGGCTACTCGGATTTCGAGCGCCTGCGCGGCGAACGGCTGCTGCTCGACCAGAAGACGGCGAAAAAGCAGGAGGCGCAGCGAAAGCACATCCAGTCTTTCATCGACCGCTTCAAGGCCAAGGCGTCCAAAGCCCGCCAAGCGCAGTCGCGCGTCAAGATGCTGGAAAAGATGGCGCCGATCGCGGCTGTCGTCACGAGCGACGTGCTGCCGATCCGCATCCCCGAACCCGATCGCCTCCTCTCGCCGCCCATCGTCGCGCTCGACGATGTTTCGGTCGGCTATGTTCCCGGCCAGCCGGTGCTGAAGGGCCTCGATCTACGCATCGACAACGACGACCGCATCGCCCTTCTCGGCTCGAACGGCAATGGCAAGTCGACTCTCGTCAAGCTGATCGCCTCGCGCCTTGCGCCATTCGATGGCAGCGTGACGCGCGCGCCGCGGCTGAAGATCGCCTATTTCGCGCAGCACCAACTCGATGAACTGGATGCCGATGGAAGCGTCTACGATCACGTCCGCAGGCTTCTGCCCGACGCGCCCGAAGCCAAGGTCCGCGCGATGGCCGGCTCCATCGGCTTTTCCGGCGAGAATGCCGACAAGAAAGTGGAGAAGCTCTCCGGCGGCGAAAAGGCGCGGCTGATGCTGGGCCTTGCGACATTCGGCGGCCCGCATCTGCTCATCCTCGACGAACCCACGAACCATCTCGATATCGACAGCCGCTCGGCTCTGATCGACGCGATCAACGAATTTCCCGGTGCGATCGTGCTGGTGTCGCACGACCGCCATCTGCTCGACGCCTGCGCCGAACGGCTCTGGCTCGTATCCGGCGGAAGGGTCACGCCGTTCGACGGCGACCTCGACGACTATCGGCGGCGGGTGCTGTCGGATCGCGAGGGCGGATCCGATTCCGGTTCCGCCAAGCGCAACGGCAAGACGCCGCGCGATCGCACATCGCGCAATGCGCCTGCACCGCGGCGCGCCGACACCAAGCCCTTGCGCGCACGCATCACCCGCGCCGAGGCCGAGATCGCGCGGCTCACACGCGAGATCGAAGCGCTCGATGCGGCGCTGGCCGACGGCAGCTTGTTTGCACGCGACCCTGCCAAGGCCGCGGCGATGACGAAAGTGCGCGCCGACCACGCCGATGCGCTCGCGCACGCCGAGGAGGACTGGCTTGCGGCCGGCGCGGCGCTGGAGGCCGCATCAGGGTAAGCAGGCCCGCTTTACCGGCTTAACGGGCGGCGGCCCGATGACTATTGGACGGTGACCTGGCTCGGCTGCGTCGCGGTGCGCCGCGCGGGCTTCGCCCGTTTCTTTTCCGGCTTGGCCACCACCGCCGGCTCCGGCGCGCGCTCCATCGACTTCAACCGACCTTCGGCGAAGTGATAGATGCCCGGCCGCGGTCCGTGAATGAATGTCAGCGTGGCCGTGCGTTCGTTACGCTCGCCTGCCCCGATCTCCACCCGCTCGGGCGCCCCGGCATGGTGGACCACTTCGCATTCGGTCATGCCGAGCGCGATACCGCCGGGCAGCAGTTGCGCCTCCGGTGACGGCGCACCGCCCTCGGTCAATGGCTGAGTGGCGTCAGGCGTGGCCGGCATCGGTGGGCCACTGGCCGCGCAACGCCCGCTGGCGTCGACCATGTCCGCCGCCGTAACCGGCGGGAGTTGCTTTTCCTTGAATCCCGTCACCGACATCGGCCGAAAAAACGTCGTTGAATCCGGGGCCTTGAACGAATCCATATCGGGCATCGAGCACGCGCCGAGTCCGGATACCACCGACAGCAACAGAATTTTCGCGGCAAACCGCACGGTCACTCCCCACTCTCGTCCGTCCAACGAACCACCCAAACGCAACTTTGCGTCACCATCGCGGCAGCCGCAATCCATTCTCACTCCACCCGCCCGAACGCGAAGGCTAGGCTTTCTTAACCCAGCGGCCGTGCTCGTCGGGCTGCCAGTAGGCCACCTCGAAGCCCTGTTCCTTGGCCTCGCTCCAGCGCGCGCGGGCGGTTTCGACGGCGGCCTCATCCTCGCCGTCGAACAGCAGCACGATACGCTCGTAGCTGCCGGCGTCCGGCGGCAGCGGCGCGCCATCGATCAGGAACCGCACCGTCGCACCGTTCGGGTTGTGCTCGGCGACGGTGAGCAAGATCGGTTGAAGCGCAGGTTCGCTTTCGCGCGCCGTTCCGTGCGGCAGGAAGTTGTCGTCGCGGTAAGTCCACAACAGCGCATCGAGCGCGTCGATGCGCTCGTCGGAGGCCGCCTGCACCACGACACGCCAGCCGCGCTCGTAGGATTTCTCCAACAGCTCGGGCAGCGCCCGCTCCAGGGGCTTTTTCAGCAGGTGGTAGAACACGACCTCCGTCATCGCCCACCCTCGGACGTCAACGCTCGTAGTAATCCTGCACCAGCTCGTTGAGCAGCCGCACGCCCCAACCCGAGCTCCAGCTCTTGTTGATGTCGGTCTGCGGCGAGCCGAGCGCGGTTCCGGCGATGTCGAGATGCACCCACGGCGTCTTGCCGACAAATCGCGCCAGGAGTTGCGCCGCCGTGATCGAGCCGCCGTAACGCCCGCCGGTGTTCTTCATGTCGGCGAACTTGGAATCGATCAGTTTGTCGTACTCGGGACCGAGCGGCATCCGCCACACCCGCTCCATCGTCGCAAGGCCCGATTGGGTCAGGCGTTCGCACAGGCGGTCGTCGTTGCCGAACATGCCGGCGTACTCGTGGCCGAGCGCCACGATGATGGCGCCGGTCAGCGTGGCCAAGTCGATCATGAACTTCGGCTTGTGCCGCGTGTTGACGTAATGCAGCACGTCGGCCAGCACGAGGCGGCCCTCGGCGTCGGTGTTGATGATCTCGATGGTCTGGCCGTTCATGGTCTTGACGATATCGCCCGGCCGCTGCGCGTTGCCGTCCGGCATGTTCTCGACAACGCCGATGGCGCCGACCGCGTTGACCTTGGCCTTGCGCGCGGCAAGCGCGTGCATGAGGCCGACAACGCAGGCCGCGCCCGCCATATCGCCCTTCATGTCCTCCATGCCGCCGGCCGGCTTGATCGAGATGCCGCCGGTGTCGAAGCACACACCTTTGCCGACGAACGCCACCGGCGCGTCGCCCCGCTTGCCGCCGTTCCAACGCATGACGACGACGCGGCTGTCGTGCGCCGATCCCTGCCCGACGCCGAGGAGCGAATGCATGCCGAGCCTTTTCATCGCCGGCACGTCGAGCACCTCGACCGCGACGCCGAGCCTCTTGAGCGCCGTCGCCCGCCGCGCGAACTCCGCCGGATAGAGCACGTTCGCCGGCTCGTTGATGAGGTTGCGGGCGAGAACCACGCCATCGGCCACCGCTTCACGCCGCGGCCACGCCTTCCGCGCCGACGCCACGCTGCCGACCGCGATCTTCAGTCGCGTCCTGGCCGGCGGCTCGTCGCCGTCCTTCCGCTTGGTCTTGTAGCGGTCGAAGGTGTAGGCGCGCATCTGGGCGCCGAGCGCGATCTCGGCCACCTCGTCCGGCTTGAGCGCACCGCCCGAAAGCTCGGCGAAAATCGTCGCCTCCGCGGCCGACGACGGGATTCGGCCGCGAGCCACGCCGCCGAGCTTGACGAAATCCTGCGCCTTCAGGCCGTTCGCCTTCCCGGCCCCGACGACGACGAGGCGTGCCAACCGCAACCCCGCAGGCGCAAGGATGTCGAGCACCGAGGCGTTCTTGCCGGAGAATCGCTCCGCCGCGGCCGCGCGTTTAACCAGGTCGCCCGCCCGGCCCAGCGCCTTGCGAGTGGCCGGCCCGAATTTCAACCCTTCCTCGCAGAACACAATGAGAATACCCCGCAAAGGGGCTGTAAACGGCACAAAATCGGGCTTTGGGGCCCCCGACACGGCAACGGGCATGACAATTCCTCTCAAACGGCAGGTGTGTCCGTTATGACCCGGCCGCAGCGGTCCTGCAAAGTCCGAAGGGTTTGACGCCAGCTCGCAGTTGCCGAGCGGGCAAAATCAGGTCACAAAGGAGTCGCGGAAGACGTGGACAGCTTTAACTATTTGTTGTGCATGTTCAACGGGTTTGCCATGGCGAAGCCACTTTGTAGACGGATGACTGGATAGCAATCTGGGGAAGCGGTCCGCCTGTGTGCTGGGCCGGCTGGACGTGGGGGTCCGGCGCGTGGGGCGGCTCAGCCGTAGGTGGGGACGACGCAGGCGGATGGGGTCGATTGGCTGGTACATCTTTCGCACCACGTTTGGGGCGTTCCTTTTGGTGCTCGTCAGTCTGACGGGCGCCATCTGGCTCACCCAGGCGTTGCGTGACATCGACCTGATGACCAACCAAGGTCAGACCATCCTGGCGTTCTTCGGCATCACGAGCCTCATCATCCCGCACCTGGTCCTGGTGATCGCGCCGGTTGCGCTGGTGGTGGCCGTGTCGCACATCCTGCATAAGCTCGCGGTCGATTCCGAGATCATCGTGATGAACGGCGCCGGCATGCGGCCCTGGACGCTGCTGAAGCCGTTCCTCGCGGTCACTCTCGTGGTCTCGCTGATGCTGACGGCCATCGGCGCCTATCTCGCTCCCGAAAGCCTTCGCACGTTGCGCCGCTGGCTCACCGAGGTGCGCACCGACCTCATGAGCACCATCGTGCAGCCCGGCCGCTTCATCGCCATCGAGCAGGGCCTCGCCTTCAACATCCGCGAGCGGCGGCCCAACGGCCTCCTCGTCGGCCTGATGATGGACGACCGCCGCAATCCCGACGAGCGCATCACGGTCATTGCCGAGCGCGGCGAGATCGTGAAGAACGAAAACGGCAGCTTCCTCATCCTGGAAAACGGCAGCATCCAGCGACACGAAACGAAGCAGCGCGACCCGAGCATCGTCGTGTTCGACCGCTATGCGTTCGATCTCTCGCAGTTCTCCACCGGTTCTCAGGTCGTCAAATACTCGGTGCGTGAACGCTACCTGTGGGAACTGCTTTCGCCCGCTCCCACCGATCCGCAAGCCGCCGCGGCCGAAGCCGGCCAGATTCGGGCCGAACTGAACGACCGCATTCTCGCGCCGATCTATCCCTTCGCCTTCGTCATCATCGCCTTCGCGTTCCTGGGCGCGCCGCGGACCACGCGCCAAAGCGCGGCGTGGTCGATGACGGCGGTGATCCTCGGCGTTTCGGCGCTGCGGCTCGCCGGATTCGCCAGCACCGTGTTCTCGCTGAAATACCCGATCGCCGTCGCGTTCCAATACGTCGCGGTCGCGGCAACGATCGTGGCGGGCCTCGTGACGATTGCGCGGGGGCACATCGTCGAGCCGCCCGAATTCCTCACCCAGACCGTCGCCGCCGTCGGCGACTGGCTGGCCCGTCGTGGCGCCCGCTTCGCGAGGGCCGCGCAATGACCGCACTGACCGGCACGCTCGCGCGCTATTTCGGCCTGCGATTCCTCACCACACTGGTGGCGGTCCTGGTCGGCGTGTTCGCGCTGGTGGTCCTCCTCGACTATGTCGAAACGATGCGGCGAATGTCCGACGTGCCCAACGTGTCAGCACTGCTGGTCGCCAAGACGTCGTTATTCCGCGTGCCGCAGATCGCCGAGCGCGTGCTGCCGTTCTGTGTGCTGATCGGCGCGATGTCATGCTACCTCGGGCTGTCGCGCAGCCTTGAGCTGGTGGTGTCGCGCGCCGCCGGCATGTCGGCATGGCAATTCACCGCGCCGGCCGTGATCGTTGCCCTCCTCGTCGGTGTGGTCGCCACCACGGTCTACAATCCGGTGGCCGCGGTGCTGCAGGAAAAGTCCAAGCGGCTCGAGGCCGAGATGTCCGGCAACGTGCAGGCCGGGTTGCAGGCCACCGTCAACGGCTTCTGGGTCAGCCAGCGCAGCGACGACGGCCATTCGATCATCAACGCCGCCGCAAGCCGCGAGCAAGGCGTGGTGCTGGGCAGCGTCACCGCCTTCGTGTTCGACCACGGCGGCCACTTCACCAAGCGGATCGAGGCGGCGACGGCGGCCCTGGAACCCGGCCACTGGCGCCTGAAGGATGTCCGCATCTATGCTCCGGGAATGCCGCCGACCGAGCAGGACACCTATCTGCTGACGACCAACCTGACGCCCGAGCAGGTCCGCGAGACATTCTCGACTCCGGAAACCGTGCCGTTCTGGCAGCTTCCGTACTTCATCACGATGGCCGAACGCGCGGGCCTGACCGCGGCAGGCTACCGCCTGCAATACCAGAAGCTCCTGGCGCGGCCGTTCATGCTGGCGGCGATGGTGCTGCTGGCGGCGGCGTTCAGCCTGCGGTTCTTCCGCTTCGGCGGCGTGCAGAAGATGGTGCTCGGCGGCATCGCCTCGGGCTTCCTGCTCTACGTCATGTCGAAGGTCGCTGACGACCTGAGCAAGGCCGAGCTGCTGCCGCCCACGGTCGCCGCCTGGATGCCCGCCATCGTCGGCGGCATGATCGGCCTCCTCGCGCTGTTGTACCTGGAGGACGGCTGATGGCGGCACGCTCCTCCCTTCGCCCGCCCGCCCTGCGCCGGCGCGTGATGAAAAGCCTGCTGACGGGATTTGCTGCGCTCGGGCTCGGCGGCGCGGCGTTCGTTGCCGGCTGCGGGCTTGTTTCGTCTGCGGCGCAGGCTCAACAGCTCTTGCGATTCCCCGAGCGCCCGCAACGTCCGGCGCCGGCCGTGCCGACGCCCAAGCCGGGGGAAAAATCCCCGATGCTGCTGCAGGCGGGCGAAATCCATTACGACTACACCAACCACCGCGTCTCGGCCGTCGGCAACGTCCAGATCTACTACCAGGGCAACACCGTCGAGGCCGACCGGGTCAGCTACGACGAAGTGACCAAGCGGATGCGGGCGGAGGGCAACGTGCGGCTCACCGAGCCGGACGGCAAGATCACCTACGCCGACATGATGGACCTGAGCGACGACTTCCGCGACGGGTTCGTGGATTCGCTGCGCCTCGACACGCCGGACAGGACCCGCATGGCGGCGCAGCGCGCCGACCGCAGCGGCGGCAACTTCACCGTGCTGCACGGCGGCGTCTACACCGCCTGCGAGGCCTGCAAGGACGATCCCAAGAAGCCGCCGCTGTGGCAGGTGAAAGCGGCGCGGATCATCCACGACGGCAACGAGAAGACGATCTACTTCGAGAACGCCAGCCTGGAGTTCTTCGGCCGGCCGATCGCCTACATGCCTTACTTCTCCGCGCCCGATCCGACGGTGAAGCGCAAGTCCGGTTTCCTGTTCCCGATCATGAGCAGCAACAACAAGACCGGCTTCGGCGTCGAGATCCCCTACTACTGGGCGCTCGCACCCGATTACGATTTCACGTTCTCGCCGCGCCTGATGACCACGCAAGGACTGTTGATGCGCGGCGAATTCCGCCAGCGGCTGATCAACGGCGCCTACTCGATCCGCATGAGCGGCATCTACCAGCTCGACAAGGATACATTCCTGCGCGACGGCGGCGTGCCGACGCCGGGCTATCGCGACTTCCGCGGCGGCGTCGAAACATCCGGCCAGTTCGCCCTCACCGACAAGTGGACGTGGGGCTGGGACAGCGTGCTGCCGACCGATAAGACGTTCTATCAGGACTACAACCTGCGAACCTATCAGCGCGGCGCCGCCGTTCCGAATTGGGGGCTGACGGAAGGCATCTCGCAGCTCTACCTCGTCGGCCGCGGCGACCGCAGCTACTTCGACATGCGCGGCATCTACTACTACGGCTTCTCCGAAGCCGACGTGCAAGGCCAGATTCCGGTGATCCATCCGGTTCTGGACTATGACTACATCTTCAAGCAGCCGGTGTTCGGCGGCGAGCTCGGCTACAAGGTCAACATGACGAGCCTGAGCCGCAGCACCGCGGCGTTCGATCCGGTGACGACAGCCGCCGCCGGATCCCTCCAGTGCGGCCTCACCAACGCGGACCCGTTGCAAAAGACGCCCGCCAACTGCCTGCTGCGCGGCATCCCCGGCGACTACACCCGCTTCTCCGCGGAGGCGCAGTGGAAGCGGACCTTCACCGATCCTCTCGGCCAGGTCTTCACGCCGTTCGCCAGGCTGCGCGCGGACGCCGCCGCGCTGTCGATCAGCAACCAGCCCGGCGTTTCCAACTATTTCACGCCCGGCGACAGCACCGAATTCCGCGCCATGCCGACGGTCGGCCTGGAGTACCGCTATCCCTTCATCAGCGTTCACTCCTGGGGCACCCAGACGATCGAGCCGATCGCCCAGGTCATCATCCGCCCCAACGAGCAGCGCATCGGCAAGCTGCCCAACGAAGATTCGCAAAGCCTGATCTTCGACGACAGCAACCTGTTCAAGATCGACAAGTTCTCCGGCTGGGACCGCGTCGAGGGCGGCGGCCGCGCCAACGTCGGCGTCCAGTACACCGCGCAGTTCAACCGCAGCGGCTCGGTCAACGCCGTGTTCGGCCAGTCGTACCAGTTGTTCGGCACCAACTCGTTCGCCGTGACCGATCCGACCAACACCGGCCTCGACAGCGGCCTCGACACCAATCAGTCCGATTACGTCGGGCGCGTCACCTACCAGCCCGACAGCATCTACTCCTTCACCACACGCTATCGCTTCGACCATTCCTCGATGGAGCTGCGGCGGTTCGAAGCCGAGGGTCGCGCCAACTTCGACCGCTGGTCGGTCGGCGTGCTTTACGGCCGTTACGATGCGCAGCCCCAGCTTGGCTATCTGGAGCGCCGCGAGGGCATCCTCGCCAGCGGCTCGCTCAAGCTCAACGCCAACTGGGTCGCCAGCGGCGCGATCCGCTACGATCTCGACGCCAACAAGGTCGCCGGCACCCAGCTCGGCTTCGGCTACATCGACGACTGCCTCATTATCGCCCTCAATTACATCACGAATTATACCTACAGCGGCAATCCGACGAGCGACCAACGGGTGATGCTGCAGTTCAGCCTGCGCACCCTCGGCGGCTCGTCGTTCGGCACGACCGTAAGCTCCACGGCCCTGCAATAACGCAGCGCGAGAAGGGAGCCGGAACCCGTGCGGGGATTGGCTTACATCAAACGATGGCGCGACGGCGGGGCCGCCTCGTCCGGCCGCCAACGAAACGCAGTGTACGAACGATGAAACATGTTCCGGCATTCTTGCCCGCCCTTCAGCGCCACCTGATCGGCATCATGGTTGCCGTTTCCGCCCTCGCCGCCCTGCCGACGACCGCCGAGGCGCAACTCGTCGCCGTCGTCGTCAACGGCGACCCGATCACGAACTTCGATGTGGAGCAGCGCATCAAGCTGATCCAGATCAGCACGCACAAGGCGCCGGCGCGCAAGGACGTGATCGAGGAGCTGATCGACGAGAAGCTGAAAATCCAGCTCCTGCGACGCTACAACATCCCCGACATCGACAAGGACGTGGAAAGCGCATTCGCCAATATGGCGCGACGGATGCGGACGACGCCGCGGGAGTTCACCGCGCAGTTGGAGCGCTCGGGACTGAAGGTCGAGACGCTCAAGTCGCGCATGAAGGCCGAGTTGATCTGGAGCCAGATCATCCGCGGCCGCTACCAGAGCAGCTTCCAGTTCAGCGACAAGGACATCGAAGCGCGGATCGAGACGAAGAAGCCGGAAGACGCCGCCACAGTGGGCTACGACTATACGCTCCGGCCGATCCTGTTCCTGGTGCCGCGCGGCTCGCCTGCGACGAGCTTCGAGGCGCGCAAGAAGGAGGCGGAGGCGTTCCGCTCGCAATTCAACAGTTGCGCTCAAGGCATCCCGCTGGCGCGTGGCATGCGCTATGTCGCGGTGCGTCCGCAGATCCTCAAGGGGTCGGCCGAGCTTCCGCCCGCGCAGCGCGACATCCTCGCCAAGGTCGAGGTCGGACACCTGACGCCTCCCGAGGTGATCCAGGACGGCGTCCAGGTCTATGCGGTTTGCGGCAAGCGGCAGTCCGACAACGCGCCGGCCAAGAAGGAGGCGCGCGACCAGTTGTACAATGAGAAGTTCTCCAGCCTGTCGAAGAACTTTCTCAAAGAGCTGCGCAGTCAGGCCATGATCGAATACCGATAGGCCGGCGATGACTCCCCCGCTCGCCCTGACGCTCGGCGAACCCGCGGGCATCGGCCCCGACATCGCGCTTGCCGCTTTCGCGCAACGCGACACGCTGAACCTTCCGCCGTTCTACATCGTCGGGGACCCGGAATTCCTGGCACGGCGCGCCAAGCATCTCGCTTTGACCGTGCCGATCGAGGTCGTCGCGCCGGCCGCGGCCAGCGCCACATTCGTGCGCGCCTTGCCGGTGGTCGATCCCGGCATCGCCGTCAGCGCCGAACCGGGCCAGCCCGACGCCACCAGCGCGCCGGCCGCCATCGCCGCCATCGACCGCGCCGTGGCTGACGTGTTCAGCGGCGCGGCGTCGGCCGTCGTGACCAATCCGGTGGCCAAGGCCGTGCTCTACAAGGCGGGCTTCTCCGATCCCGGCCACACCGAATACTTGGCGCGGCTCGCCCTCGCCCACACCGGCAATCCCGCACGGCCGGTGATGATGCTGTGGTCGCCCGAGGTGGCCGTGGTGCCGGTCACGATCCATGTGCCGTTCGTGGAGGTGCCGCAGCGCCTGACCCGCGATTTGATCGTCGAAACCGGGCGCGTGGTCGCGCACGATCTCAAGTCCCGTTTCGGCATCGCAAAACCGCGGCTCGCGGTCGCGGGCCTCAACCCGCACGCCGGCGAGGACGGCACGCTCGGCAAGGAGGATATGGTCGTCGTGCGGCCAGCGGTCGAACGGCTGATCGCCGACGGCATCGACGCGCGCGGCCCGCTCTCGGCCGACACCATGTTTCATGACGCCGCGCGACGGACATACGACGCGGCGCTGTGCATGTATCACGACCAGGCGCTGATCCCGATCAAGACGCTGGCGTTCGATCATGGCGTGAACGTGACGCTCGGACTGCCGTTCGTTCGCACGTCGCCCGACCACGGCACCGCGTTCGACATTGCCGGCACTGGCAAGGCCAACCCTGCGAGCCTCGTCGCCGCGCTCAGGCTTGCGGCACGGCTTGCGGCCGCCGACCGTCCATCGCGACAGGCGCGCGTCGCCGCGCAGCCATGACCGCCGCCGGCGGCGCACGCGACAACACGACGAGCGACGGTCTGCCGCCGCTGCGCGACGTGATCCGCCGGCATGGGCTCGCGGCCAAGAAATCGCTCGGCCAGAACTTCCTATTCGACCTCAACCTCACCGGCCGCATCGCGCGCGCGGCAGGGCCGCTCGATGGCGTCACCGTGATCGAAGTCGGCCCCGGCCCCGGCGGCCTGACGCGGGCGCTGCTCGCCGCAGGCGCACGCCGCGTTATCGCCATCGAGCGCGACGAGCGCGCGCTCGCCGCACTGGCCGAGATCGAGCAGCACTACCCCAACCGCCTCACGATCGTTGC